>Ga0163147_10000002_pt1 | contig 380102 bp, 318 predicted proteins | sample OliLakLV19MP6G1_FD_148597 | JGI IMG/M metagenome (GOLD analysis project Ga0163147, IMG submission 148597) | Freshwater microbial mat bacterial communities from Lake Vanda, McMurdo Dry Valleys, Antarctica- Oligotrophic Lake LV.19.MP6.G1 | ecosystem: Environmental > Aquatic > Freshwater > Lake... | reverse complement strand
GATTGCGCACCAGGCAACAAGCGCGCGAGGCGGTGTTCGAATACATCGAGATTTACTACAATCGACGACGGCTGCATCAAGCGCTCGGCTATCAAACGCCCTGCGAGTTTGAGGCGGTTTGACTCTCCTAGCCGAGTGTCCGAATTATTGGGGCAACATCGGTTTCGCTCTCGATGGAAGGGTTGGACGAAGCCGCTGCGCGGAAGAATTGCATCCTAGTCCCCACGATTTATTGTGCATCCTCATCTCCGCATTCGTGGTTGTGACTTTCACGCGATGGCTACGCTCACCCTGATGGCTGGCCAAGCCCCTCAAAGAACGCCTCTAGAATCTTTCGATGGCCTGGCGGCAGGCGCGCGCAAAGCGGGTATCGTATTGGCTACACCAACGTTCGGAAGCAACCACCGATGACCCGTCGTGACGTGCTGAATCTGCTCGAACCGGGTGCCCTGCTCGGCGGGGCGTTATTTCAGAGCCTCGCAATGCAGGCGGCACAGGCTGATCGGCTGGCGCGGGGTACACGTCTAGGGGCGTTTCGGATTGTCGATGAACTCGGCCACGGTGGCATGGGTGTGGTCTATCGCGCCGAGCGCGACGACGGCGCGTATCAGCAACAGGTGGCAATCAAGTGCGTCATTGATAGCGGCAGCGTGCGCAGCACCGAGTGGTTCCGCCGTGAACGGCAGATCCTCGCCGAGCTCAAGCATCCGTACATCGCGCGGCTGCTCGATGGCGGGCACCATGCGGATGGGCGATTGTGGCTCGCGATGGAACTGATCGTAGGTCAACGCATCGATGCGCACGCGGTGACGCTAAAGCTCAATGTGGAAGCGCGGCTGCGCCTGTTCGCCGAAGTCATCGACGCGGTGCACGCGGCGCATGCGCGGCTGCTGATCCACCGCGACATCAAGCCATCGAATGTGCTGGTCGATGCCGACGGCCGCGCCAAGCTGCTCGATTTCGGTATCGCCGCGTGGATCGATGATGCTGAGGCTGCGCGTGCCTACTCCCCGAACTGGGCCAGCCCCGAGCAGCGCGCGGGCGAGCCCGTAGGGCCTGCCTCGGATCAATATCAACTGGGGCTGCTGCTTGACACCTTGCTGCGTGCGCATAGCGGCGACGATCGATCAGTCACCACGACGAGTGTACGCAACGCTGCGCATGCGCGCGGGCTCGAGCCGGAGCAGTGGATCAGCCTGCCTCGCGCAAGACGCAGCGATCTGATCGCCATTCTAAGCAAAGCAACCGATGTCACGCCCTCTGCACGCTATGGATCCGTGGCAGAGTTCGCTACTGATCTGCAACGCTGGCTCGGCTATCGGCCGGTGGCCGCACGCGGCGGCGGCCTCGGTTACACCTTTGTATGTGCATTGCGGCGGCATCCTTGGATTGCCGCTTCGGTAGCGCTGGTGTTGGTGAGCGGTATCGCGTTCACCCTGCTATTCAACTGGCGTCTATCGCAACAACGGGATATCGCCGAGCGCGAGCGTCAGCGCGCCGACCAGGAAGCGGCTGAGGCACGCGCGATCAATCGATTCTTAAACGAAGATTTATTGTCAGCCGCCGATCCGTATGGCGCGAACAATAAAGACGCGCCGATCGGTGAAGTGGTCGAACGCGCGGTGCCTCGCGTCGCGGAGCGCTTGGGTCAGCAGCCCAGAGTTGCCGGTGCGGTGTATTTGACGCTCGGCAATGTGCTGGTCAATCTGGGGCGTACCGAGCCGGCGCGCGCGGCGCTCGATCGGGCTATCGTTTTGCTGGCGCGCACCGATGGTGCCGTGTCGGAGCGCACGGTTGAGGCCCGTATTCTGCGTGCCGCGGTCGAGGAGTACGCCGGGCATTTCGATCAGAACGCAGCCCTGCTGGGTGCGCTGCGGGATAATTTGAATGTGCTGGATGCACGCGACCTGCGCGTAATGAAGGTGGATCAATACTTGGCTTGGTCGGCGTTTTTGCTGGGTCGATTTGCCGAGGCCGAAGCGGGCTATCGTGATGTGCTTTTGCGCAGTGCCGATGTCCCCGACTTTCCGGCCCTGCTACGCGCCAAGCTGTTTAACGGGCAGGGCTTGGCTTTGCTGCGCCTGAATCGCAACGAGGAAGCGCTGAGCGCGGCACAGCAGGCTCTGGCCATTTGGCAACGCGAACTGGTCGCGGACCATCCCGATATTTTGCAATCGATGTCAACACTGGGCTCTGCACTGGCGGGCGTGGAACGTCTGCACGAAGCGATCGCGCAACTTCTGCATGTGCATTCCGTCACCCGCAAGCGCTTCGGTGCGATGAGCTACGAATCCTGGGTGGTAGCGCACGAGCTAGGCGTAGTGTTGATGCGTGCCGACCGTCCAGCAATCGCGATCGCCTATTTCGAAGAGTGCGTCGCTGCAAAAGCCGCTGCACTCGGCAAGCAAAATGGCTCGACGATCAACTCGATCGCCTGGCTCGGTCTGGCCTATCTGCGTTCCGGGCGCATTGACGATGCCGAACGCAGCTTGCTGGGCGTTACTTTGCACGAGACTCAAAACGATTTCGACACCCGCATCGAGATCGGCTTGCGGCGCAATATCGCTGAGCTGCGGCTTACGCAGAATCGTGCGGGTGATGCGCTCGCACAATGCGAACGCGGCGAACAGCTTGCGCAATCCTTGCTCGATGCCAGCCATCCGTTGCGAGCCAGCATCAACGCTTGCCGCGGTATCGCATTGATCGCGCTGGGCCGCAATGTCGAAGGCCGCCCGCTGCTACGAACGGTGCAAGAACCACTGCGCGTTGCGGGCTCACAAGCAGCTGTATGGGCAGCAAAGGTGACCGCGGCATTGGTTGGTGAATCTCCATAGCGTCGAGGTCGGGCTGAGTGAAGTGCAGACCGCGCCGTCTGTGCTTTTCGCGGTGATGCAAACTCGCCTCGTGCAGGCAACGGTAATATCGAAAAGTACTGAATTTCGATGGGTTTCCAAGATCGATTTCAACGCGCTGCAAAGGTGTCGGTATAGCTGCATTGTCCCCAGCCGTGCTCAGATCGGACTAGGGACGCGCCTCACGGCACGCCTCGCGCTCAGATCCAGGCGGGCGTGATTGACGCACCGGGCTCCCACCTAGGGAAGGTCTGAATAAGTCACTACTTCGTCTTCGCCACACTGCTTATTGCTTGCCAAACCCCTAAAACCTTGCGGTTTTTCGCCCCCTGACTCAGGGGGCTATCGCGGCTCCGGACTTGTTCTGATGTTCCCTGGGGTGTTTGGCGGCAAAGCGCACGCTCGGCCATGGCTGGCTGATGCGTGCAGCAGACAACAAGTCTTTCGCGATTTGGGTCATGCCCGGCCCAGAGGTGCTGGCCTTCTGACTGCGTCGATTCAAGGTGAGTCGCCAGAGATCGACGACGTGGTGCCGGAACGCATCCAGCACCCGGAACCTGGTGGGCACCGCGTGATCGCTGAACCATCAGCGCACGACCTGGTCCAGCCAGTGCCCTTGATCGAGAATCGATCAGTGCATGCGCCGCTGGAGCAGTAACTTGATGCGCGCCAACGTCGCCCGCAGGCGATCCCGACGCGAGTGTCGCTGCAACGGGAAGCGCCCGTTCCGATCCTCTGCACAGTTGCGCGTGAAGCCGAGGAAGGTGAACGTTTCTGGTTTGCGCCCTCGACGCCGAGCACGGGCTGACTTGGCGAAGCGCCCAAACCCCTGCATCCGGGTTTTCTCCGGATGCAGCGTGAGCTTGAACTTCGTCAATCGGTCCCCCGTTGCACTGCGGAATGCTTCGGCATCGTCGCGGTACTAGAAGCCGAGCGGAATGTCACCGGCGTAACGCACCACGATCATGCGACTTTGCGCGTGGCGTTTCCGCCACTGCGGTGCCCACAGTCAAATGCATAGTGCAGATAGATGTTTGCCAAAAATGGCGAGATCACCGCACCCTGCGGCGTGCCCTCCAACGTTTTCCTTGATCGAACCGTCCTCCATGACACCGGCGCGCAGCCATTGCCGGATCAGCGGCATGAACCGAAGGTCTCCGATCCGATGCGCCACGAACCGCAACAGCCAGTCGTGATCCACCGTATCGAAGAACCGCTCGATGACGGCATCCACCACCCAATTCAGCTTCGCACGATTCATCCCGACCGAAAGCGCATCCAGCGCGTCGTGTTGGCCACGACCCGGTCGGAGTCCATACGGGAAGCCGATATCGCACCCTGTCAACACTTCGGCGCTCACCTCGCGATGGCCAACTCACGACTTGGGGACATTCATGGAGCGTTACTCCTTTGATGTCAGGGACAATCACCCTTTGCGCTTCACCGGTTTCGTCGGCGCACCTATTCGAAGCTGCTCGCAAATAGTTGTGGCTGCGCCGTGCCAAATATCAGATGCACGCCACCGCGCGTTTCGGTCAGCACCCTTTCGCCCGGAACGCCGACAGCGAGGTCATCGACGCCATCGCCGTTCCAATCGCCCACCGCCAGCGCGCTACCAAAAAAATCGTCGCTTTCGCCGCTGTCCAGCAAGCCGCCGACACCTTGCTGAAGTCGCTGCGGGTTGCTGGTGGTAAGCCCCGCAGCGGATCCACTGAGGATCAACACATTGCCAGTGGTCGCAGAAAGACTTTGTATGCCAGGCAAGCCCAACGCCAGATCGTCAAATCCATCGCGATTGAAATCGCCGACGGCGAGCGCTTGTACGGAAGTAAATTCAACGCCGGGCAGCAGCTGCGAAGGAATGGTCGACGCCAAGACAAAGGTCGTGCCGATGAGTTTGCGCACCGTGAGTACGGGCCCGAACATGGATTCTTGCTGCACGTGCTCCAACCTGCCATCGCCATCGAAATCACCGGTCGCCATCAACTCGCCCGCTGCCGGAATCCGTTGCTCATGTTGATCCAGGCTACCAAGGCCACCGCTGATCAAACTGACCTCATTGGCACCACTGCCACGCAACGCCACCAGCGATGCGCCAACACTTGCCAACATCTGGCTGCCCCAGCGGTGATTGGAACTGGCGGGATTGCCGACGAGGTTGCGAATATCGGCGAGCAAATCATCGGCTGCCAAAAACAGCGTGCCCGATAGGATAAGGGCATGACTGGTCACGATGCCGACATTGGGGCTGAAGGCAGGCCCAGGTCCGTTGCGCCCAGAGCGCCCGACGTATAGTCGTCTGAAAATTGCTCCGTCCTTAGCGACAAGACTCGAACCCGTGGTTTCATTTGCAACGGTGCCATCGATCGTGCCTTCGCGAGCGGTACCGAGCACCAGCGCGGCGTCGCCCAGAAACCCCTGGACGGCGCCTGCGTTGCTGAGGCCACCAATGTCTTCGCCCGGCACGCCTACAAACAGATCTTCGCAGCCATCACCGCTCAGATCGAAAATGGTTGCGCTGGCGCCGAATCGATCACCTGCTTCAACAGCACCCGGCACGCCGACGACGCCTTGGTGCCATTCAAAACTGCTGCCGCCCTGTGGCGCGTTCTGGTTTCTGGTGGGAATCACGGTGACGACACCACCGGCAATATTGGAACCACTCACATTCACCGTCGAGCCCGGCTGCAGCACCACCAGATCGTCGCGGCCATCACAATCCAGATCGCCAGCGACCATGCCGTCGAGCCCGAATGTGCCATCCGGTGCGCCTTTCAAAAGATTTTCGCCAACGACCAAGAAACGATCACCTGCCCCGCTCAGCTGCGCCTGCGCATTACCCATCAAGAGCATGGCCGCAGCGCCGATGCTGATCCAACCCGTGCCGATCCATTTGCAAAAAGTGTTCATAGGATTTCCGGTTTCGTAATGCGTGTCTGGATCAGGGAATGCTGAAGCTGGCGCTGGCGGTCGCGTTGCCGCCACTGGCAGAGCCGAATGCCGATTTGAAAGTGTTGAGCGATGCGCTGATCGTGATCGGGCCGGAAGCGCCCGAGCCGATCAGCAAGCATTCGCCCGTGCTTTGCAATGCGGTGTTGGTGGGCTCAAGATTCAGTGCGCGGCTGTGGCCGCGGTCATCACTGACGTTGATCGCGCCCTTGGGCGGGAACGCGCTGCCTGCGGCAAGCGCATTGGCGCGGACACGCAAGGAGGCCTGCGCGCCGGATTCGAAGCCGTTGCAGAACAGGCCATCGCTATTCGTGCAAGCCGATAGCGTCGGGTTTTCGATGCCCAGTGTGTTGGGCGAAAACGAGAACTCGCTGGTATTGCCATCAGCATCGGTTGCCGTCGCGACGATCACCTCGCCCAACACGATCGGCGGGTTGGGCTGGGTCAGGATCACCGACTTGCTCAGCTGTGCGTCGGCGGCGGTGTAGCTCTGCGCACCCAGAAACTCGGCGCCTTCATCACCGCTGGCGCGGAAAAATTCGACACGCAACGGATAGACCGAATTGGTGATCGCTGAATCGACCCGATAACTCACCATCACTTCTCCAACCGTGACGCTCAATAGATCGATCTCGGGGAAATTCTGGCCATTGTTCGGCGGGTTGTCCGGATCACCCGGATCATTTGCCCGGCGCCCACCTGCACTGCCGTTGTCACCCGCGCCGCCGGCAATGCCGAGCTGCCCATTGTCGAAAAAGCGATTGCCCAGAACCGAGCCGCGTATATTGCGCGTGGCAACACCTTGCTTGTTGTTGAACGCAATCAGATTGCCCTCGCCCGCCAGGGTGCCGCCCATCAAAGCGGGTTGCGATGCACCGCTTCCTTGCGAAAGCTCAATACCGAAGTTGCCATTGCCGACCGCGAGTGACCCGGTGACATCGGTGCCAATGAAGTTGCCGCGTATGCGAGTGCCATTCGTTGGCTCGGAGCCACCGACCGAGATGCCCGACAAGGTATTGCCAGAGATAGTGTTGCGACTGGCCACATCGACGCCGCCAACCAGCTGAAAAAAGCCCTGCCCGCCTGCAAGCAAGATGCCGGTTGCGTTGGCGAGCGCTGCGTTACCGGCGGCATTGGTGCCAATCAGATTGCCGAGGATGCGGTGATTCACACCGGCCGCCACAATACCCTGGTTGAGATTGCCGCTGATCACATTGCGCTGCGCCGGCAACAATCCGCCGACGCGGCCATCCTGGCTGCGATCACCGCCGAAGGGGTTGCCGCCGAAGGCGACACCACTCGCGTTGGGAACGGCGATGTTGCCGGTGACATCGGTGCCAATGAAGCAGCCCTCAACCGTGCCAACAACGGTCGCGCGCCCGGCAAAATCGATGGCGGAAACACCAAGGAACCCGTTGATCACCATCCCGCGCACGGTGCCGCCGGTGGTGAAGTAACCGATGCCGCGTGAACAACTCACGCAGGCGCTGCCGCTCAGCACGATCTTCAGCTGGGCGTTGCTTCCGCCCTGATCCGGGGTATTGGTGTTGGGCTGCGCGCCAGGCTGGGTATAGCCGTCAAAAATTAAATCGCCGGTAAAGATCTCTGTCAGCGCGCTGGTGGGCGCGATTTGGCAGACACCGGTCGCTGGCACGCAGCCCGGCTCGCTGGTCGGAATATTGAATGCGATGGTGTCGGCGATCGCCGTGCCATTCGCATTGTTGATCGCGCCGCGCAACGAACAATCACCCGGCGCTGCGGTACACAGGTTGAAGTTGGCGTCCGATGTGGTATCCACCGTCAGCGTCGCGGCATCCAGCGCACCGCAGAGAAAAAGCAGGGAGAGCAAGCGCACGCGCACGTCGGTTCCTTTGGAGAGTGACATAAGCAGAAACACGGGATTACCCAAGAATCCGCCAGCTGTCGGTAAACCCGCTATTCGAATCCACTGACGAACAGCACATCCAGATTGGGCACATCCAGCCGCCAAAGCTCGCTGCCGGTTACCCCATCGTCGGCGCGGAAAAACACCGTATTGCCGGAGGCGAGCAATTCGTCGGGCGCACTGCCGGCGGCACCCGGTGCGATGTCGTAGCCGTCTACGTTGAGCAATTGCCCGTTGAACAACGCGCGGATTTCTTCGCCGTCTTCGGGAAAGAACCTGGCTGCGCTGAAAACCACCGCCCCGTTATCGATCACTACACCCCTTTGCGCAGGGCCGAGAAAAATATTGACGGAATCGTAGGCACAGTGCGTTCCGGCGAGCGTGCCATCGGACTCGAAGACGCTGCACAATGGCTCGGTTGAGGACTGTGCAGCGAAGTACAGTTTGTTGCCGAAGAAGCCGAAGATGCGCGCAGAAAAACTGTCGGCAAATGCACTGCCGCTGCCGACGAACAGATCGCGCACCAGGCGCGTACCGGCCACCGTACCGTTGGTGACATACAATTCGCGCCCGCTGAGCGGATCGAACGCAGTGAAGTAGATCAGATTGCCGACCCGCGTCAGACCACCGGGATCGCTGCCCTCGGCGCCGGGGTGGATATCGGTCAGCCGTTGCGTGCCTTGCGCGGTGCCGGTGGATACCCAGAGTTCGTTGCCAAAAATACCATCGTTGGCCTGAAACACCGCGCGGTCGGTGAGCGCCACCAGATCGCTGCCGAAAGCCGAACCGGCCGAGCCGGTGCGAATGTCGGCCACCAGGCTGGCTTGATCGGCGGCGTTCAATGCGTAGAGTTCAGTGCCGAGGCCGTTGGGGCTGGCGAAGAACAGTATCTTGTCGGCAAATCCACTGATCGGGCGTCGTCCAGCGAAACAGAAATCGTCAATACCTCGAACCGTATCGGTGGAGAAGTCCGTTACCGGCTGTGTGTTCGCGGCGCTGCCATCGCTTCGGTACAGCTCCACATCAAAGAAGCTGAGTCCGCGGGCAATGAAGTAAGCCGCTCCGTTGCGTTCAACCACGCATCCCGGATCACGAATCTCCGGTTGGAGTCCGGGGATCAAGGAGGTGCCCGCGGCGGTAGCGTCGCTTTGGATCAGGCCCGAGGACGATCGAAACCACAGCTTGCTGAAATGCGTGACACGGTCGGTTTCGCTGAAGTTGCCCAATGCTTCTGGGCTTGAAGGACCATTTGCCAACAGGCTGAATGTGCCGGCAGTTTGGCCAGGAATGAAGGCGTTGAACATCAGGCGGTTGTTGAAGGCCGCAATCGGTGCAGCGAAGCTATCGCCCACGTCGCCAATCAGGTTGCCCAGCGCGACGGTGCTGCCGATCGTGCCCTGCGTAAAGAACGGCTCACTGCTGCTGAAGAAAATTTGCGGATCAAATCCAATCAGCGCACTGATGCCTGTGGTCGGCAAGATCCGAAACACCCTGCCGGTGCCCTGAATCGCCGACCCCGATATCTCGACCGTGCCCGCATTGCTGCCATCGCTGATCCATACAAGATCATTGAACCCAAGCAGCATGCGAGCGTTGTTGGCGCTGGCTGTCGCTACTTGATTCTCGATTCCGGTGACGCCGCTGACCAGCTCCTTCAACAGGCCAGTGCCTGCGGTGCTGCCGTCGCTGCTGAACAGTTCACGTCCATTGGTGGCGGTGACACCGGTAAACAGCAACTGATTGCCGATGCTGACCAGGTTTTGCGCGTCGACCGAGGCGCTGCTCAGGTTGCTGGTGCCCGCCAAGGTGCCATCGCTGATCGCCAGCAACTGGGCGGATGAGCTGCCGCTGGTAAAGAACAAACGCGTTAGCGCAACGTTGACAGTAATGTTCCTGATGGCCTGCGCGGTGCGCAGTTTGACGGCGCTGATGGTGGTGCCTTGAGTAGCCCAAAGCTCAGTGCTACTGGTGGTGCGGTCAAACAATAAAAGATAGGTGTTGCTGGCGAGCGACGTCAAGCTGCCGAACACGAAGCGCTGTGCATTGGTGTTGAACCCCGCCAAAACGCTGGCGCCAGTCGGCGGTGCGGTGGTGGAGCTGTAGTTCAACACGTACAATTCACTACCCACATTGGGCGTGTTTGCAATCATCCCCAGGCCCATAGTGTTGAGCCCGGTGAAGCTGCTCGGGCTGGAGGACGCCGCACCGGGCACCAGATCCAGTTCGAGTGCCACTGTCGGCGTACCGCTTGCGTTCAAACGCCAGAATTCACGCCCTTCTGCCTGCCGGGTCGCAATAAAAAAAGTGCGCGTTGCCACGCTGGCGCCAACGCGAAACGACTTGCGCGCCATGAGCGCAGGGTCAGATCCCGGTGCACCGGGATTGATATCGGCAACGAGTGCCGGTGCCCCCGCGCCCACCGCATAACGCCAGAGCTCACGGCCAAGGCGACCATCATCGGCTGAGAAAAATAAATTGCTGCCTTCGACATAGAAACCCGACGGCGTGCTGGAACAGCGACCCGGACAGATATCGCCGAAGCGCTGCGTGTTCAGCGCCGTACCATCGGTGGTCCACAATTCAGAACCTGCATCACGGGTTGTGGCTACGAAGAAAGTACGGCCATCGAAAAATACGGCGGCCTCTCGCAGACTGCCCGAAGCAGAAGAATTGGGGCCGGTATTCAAATCAGCAAACGGCGTGACCGTGCCCTGGGCGCTGGCCGTCGTGCCGCCGATGCTGAGCAGGATGATTTGGAAAAATACTGATATCTGTCGGTACATGGCGGTTCCCTGATCGAGTTGCATGGTGTGGAACCCGCAATCCCATTCAATTCCGCCAAGGGAACCTCTGAACAAGTCCGGAGCCGCAGCAGCCCCCTGAGTCAGGGGGCGATAGACCGCAGGTTTTTAGCGGTCTGGCAAGCCCTACGCTGTGTAGCGAAGTCGAAGTGGTGACTTGTTCAGGCCATCCCAAGTAAGTGGCAGCGCGTTTGGTCTACACACTGTTTTAAGCGCTTGGCGGGTCTTCACACCATTGCGGTTTTAGTCATACACCGCTCAGCACCGACGCGGGCATCACGCACACCACCACAGGAATTCACCATGCCTCGTTGCTTGCTCATGCTCGGCCTGCTTTTCGGTGCATCACTGCACGCGCAAACCCTGAGCGTTTCGCAAACCGCTGCCCATGCCTGTTCTGTCCATGCGGGCGCCGTGCGCTGCTGGGGCACGCAGCCCAATGGCGGGCTTGGCAATGTGTTGGATGAGGCCAATAAGCAAGTCGAAGTCACCGGCATCAGCAATGCCATCGCTGTGGGCGTCGGCAACAGCCACAGCTGCGCATTGATCAGCGGCGGCACGATGCGCTGCTGGGGCCGCGGCAGTGAGGGTCAGTTGGGCAATGGCGCCAACCCGGTGGTTCAGCGTACACCGGTGAATGTGACCGGGCTGGCAGGCGCAGTGAGTGCCATCGCCGTGGCCGACTTCACGACCTGTGCGCAGATCAGTGGCGGTAGTGTGCAGTGCTTTGGCTTCGATGGCTCGGGCGAATTGGGTAATGATGCGGCACTGACCGCCAGCAATGTGCCAGTGACTGTGGCGGGTATCAGCACCGCACAGGAAATCAGCGCAGGTTCCCGGCATTTCTGTGTGCGGCTGGGCGATGCCACGGCACGTTGCTGGGGCAGCAATAGCGCCGGGCAGTTGGGTGATAATTCGATCCCCTCGCGCAGCACGCCAGTGGCGGTGTCGGGCCTGAGCGGCAACAGTGCCATCAGCGCCGCACAGTTTCATACCTGTGCGACCACTGTGTCTGGAACCAAATGCTGGGGCAACAATATATTCGGTCAGCTCGGAACCGGCGACTTCACGCCCAGCGCAACGCCAGTAGCGGTGAGCGCAGTCAACGGCGCGATCACGCGCTTGAGCGCAGGCGGCCGCCATACCTGCGCGCAAACCAGCACCACGACGATCACCTGCTTTGGTCGCAATTTCGACGGGCAACTAAGTCAGTCGAACAATTCCGGGTTCAGCCCCAACGGACTGGTCATGCAAGGTCTTCCTGGATTAGCGATCACTGACCTCAGCACTGGCACAGCCAGCACTTGTGTGCGCTTTGCCGAGGAGGACATTCGCTGTGTGGGTTCCGGATCATTCGGACAACTCGGTGATGGCATCGTGCGGCGTTGGAAATCACCGGTGCCCGCGAGCTACGATCCCAGCGCCAAACTTTCACTCGGCGCGCAGCGCACCTGCTCGAAGATTGGCAGTGGACAACCGCAATACCTGGGCTTTAATGGCTTTGGTGGCTTAGGCGATGGCAGCACCGAGCGACGTCTGAGCCTGGTCACAGTGAGCGGTTCGTCGCCAAGCGCAAACAGCGTATTGACCAGCAGCGAATCGCAGACTTGCCTGTTCAACAATGGTTTGAATGCGCTTTTCACCCGTTGCTGGGGCCGCAATGACACTCGGCAACTCGGCCTTTCGACCAATGGCGACCAACTGAGCGCAGTGCAGGCTCCAGAATTTACCGATGCGCGCCTGATCGCCGAGATCAGCTTTGGCACTTTCTTCGGTTGCGCCATATTCGTAGACATCGACCCCGGCATCCCAAAGACTGTGCGCTGCTGGGGAAGTAATGCACAGGGGCAGCTGGGCGATGGCACTACAGTCGACAAGTTCGCCAACCAGTCCATCGATATCATCGGTTTGAATGACCCAAGACAAGGGCGGTCGCAGATTTGAAGTGCAACACCTTGACGAATCGTCGAGGGTCACAGCATGGACTCATACTAACACTTGTCGTTAGCGGAACGGGTAGAACTGAAAATTGGGCTGGCAAAGAGCGAAGGACTCAGGCACCTTGCCCGATGTCTTGGGCGTGATGCGCCAACACCAGCAGGCCGATTGCGAACCCGGTTGCTATCACATAAATTCGCTCATCTCCGACTGCTTGACGCCACGCGGTACGGGCTATTTCTACCAGAGTGGAGCACCGGACTTCAGCGGCCGCACGCTGGTTTCCTTGCTCAGCCGGCTGCTGCCATGATGGGCGATGAAACTATTCTCCGAACTTGAACTCGCGCCCAGCCTGGCGCAAGGGCTTGACGCCCAGGGCTATGTACAGATGACGCCAGTGCAGGCGCAAGGCTTGCCAACAATTCTGGCCGGTGGCGACCTGATCGCGCAGGCGCCGACGGGGAGCGGCAAGACCGCAGCTTTCGGGCTGGGGCTGTTGCAGCGTGTGGACACTGCGCTGATTCGGGTGCAAGCGCTGGTGCTGTGCCCAACGCGCGAGTTGGCCGATCAAGTCGCCAAGGAAATTCGCCGTTTGGCGACCGGCCTGCCCAACCTCAAGGTGCTGATACTGACCGGCGGCGTGTCCTTGCGCCCGCAGCTGGCCTCGCTGGTGCACGATCCGCATGTAGTGGTTGGCACTCCAGGGCGGGTACAGGAACTGCTGCGCAAGCAGGCTTTGCACTTGGGCGGTGTGCGCACGTTTGTTCTGGACGAGGCCGACCGCATGCTGGATATGGGCTTCGAGGAAGCCATCCGCGAAATCGCCGGCAAGGTGAACAAGGCGAGACAGACCCTGTTGTTTTCGGCGACGTATCCGCCGGCGATTCGCGAAATCGCGCGTAGCCTGATGCGTGATCCGACCGAAGTGATCGTAGGCGGCGACGCCAGCCAGCCAGCGATCGCGCAGATTTTCCATGAGGTGGAGCTGGCGCAGAAACCGGGCGTGTTGGCGGCATTGCTGCTGGCGCACAAACCAGAGTCCACCGTGGTGTTTTGCAACACGCGCCGCGATACGGAAGACGTGGCAGCGGCGCTAAATCAATTGGGCTTCAACGCGTTGGCGCTGCATGGCGACATGGAGCAACGCGACCGCGACGAAATTCTGCTGTGCTTTGCCAATGGCAGCTGTAATGTTCTGCTGGCCAGCGATGTGGCAGCGCGCGGACTGGATATTAAAGACCTGGGGGCAGTGATCAACTACGAACTACCGACCGATCCAGATGTCTACCTGCATCGCATCGGTCGCACCGGCCGCGCCGGACGCAGCGGACTGGCGCTGAGCCTGGTGACGCCACGCGAATTGCCGCGCGCGCATGCGCTGGAAGATCTGCGCGGCGAAAAATTGCGTTGGGCGACTCAGGCACCGGTACGCGGACGGATACCGAACGCGCCGCAGGCAGCGATGTCGACGCTGTGCATCGATGCCGGAAAAACCGACAAGCTGCGCGCAGGCGACATCCTGGGCGCACTGACCGGCGACAACGGTCTGCCCAGCGATGCGATTGGAAAGATCGATACCTTTGCCACGCGATCCTATGTAGCCATCCGCCGCGAATTGCTCGGGCAGGCCCACAAGCGATTGAGCGAGGGAAAGATCAAGGGGCGCAGTTTCAGAGTGCGCAGAATTTGAACTGACAGCAACCGCACTGTCTGAGCCGGGTTCTGGTCAGAGCGTCCGACCACAGGTCGGACCCACCGAACACCTTTGGGTTGCTTGTGGGTCGGCGCTGCGCGCGGACGCTCTTCTCCAAGTGCACCGCAAGGGCTCTCTCCAGCCCTCTGCGCCTGTCATATTGTTGCAATACTTCCGCAATAAACTGCGCGCCGCTCCCACTACTACCGATGGCGCATCGATGAAAGCCCCACAACGAATTATGGCAGCCGCTGTGCTCGCGGCCCTGTCTTGCAGCGCTCAAGCCGACATCATGATCGACGTAATCAACGGCAGCGAAGTCACGCTCCAGGGCCTGTTCCAGGCAGACGGAAACTATTTTGACAACGATCTGGTCGATCTCAATGGCGCCGACACCAACGACGGCAAAGACCAGGAATTTGAACTGCGCCGCTCTGAAGTGATCCTCATCGGCAAGGGCGTGAAGTTCGATTGGACCGTGGGTTATGACGCCAAGGCCAACAAGTACCTGGACAACAACGTGCGCTACAAGATGGGCACTGCCTATCTGCAAGCAGGCCAGTACAAGCAGCCCAACAGTCTGGAAGAGCTGACCAGCACGCGCCACAACGATTTCATCTCCAAAGCCATGGTCACCAACTTGTTTGGCGTTGCACGCCGTCTGGGTGTGTCCTATGGCGTGGAAGCCCCCAACTATGGCTACGCGCTCAGTGTTTTCGGTCGCGAGCTGACCCGCAACCTGGCGCACGGCAGTGGCTATGGTGTACGCGGCTATTGGGCGCCGATCAACGACGTCGGCCAATTTCTGCACCTGGGCGTTTCAGCGGTGGACTACGACACGGATGCGGACACACTGCGTCTGCGTGTTCGTCCCGATGCCGACTTCGCCACCGCGCGTCTGGTCGACACTGGCAACCTGCTCAACGCTGACCGTCAGCGCACACTGGGTATGGAAGCGGCCTACGTTAACGGCCCGTTCAAACTGCAAACCGAATACATGCGCTCCGAAGTGGATCGCTACAGCACCGGGTTCAGCGCCCAGCCTGCCGGTACCTTCACTGGCGACAGCTGGTACGTCTACGGACTTTGGAACATCACTGGCGAGACCTGGACCTACAAAGCCGGCGTGCCAGTTACCGGCTACCCGGACGCACCCGCCTCGGGCATGTGGCAGCTCGCCGCGCGCTATGACAGCACCGACCTGACCGATGAACCGGTGTTCGGTGGTGACGAACAGAACTACACGCTGGGCGTAAACTGGTACTGGCGCGCCAACTTCAAGTTCATGGCCAACTATGTGAAGGTCAACAGTGAGAAGTTCAACCGCGCTCTGGGGCGCAACATCAGTGACGACCCGAACATCTTCGAAGCGCGCGCCCAGTTCTACTGGTAAGCATTCGGCTTGGTAAACGCTCAGCGCAGCGTGCCGGTATGCCTGTCACCGGCACGAAGTATTGCTCGACTAAGATCGCCAGTTACACGATGAACCGGGGTGGGCCAGAGCCCACCCTTCTATTGCAGCGACGGATCGCAGTAACGCCGCAATTGCCTCAACCCAATTAGGGAAGGTCTGAGTAAGTCACCACTTCGTCTTCGCCACACTGCTTATTGCTTGCCAAACCCCAAAAAACCTGCGGTTTTTCGCCCCCTGACTCAGGCGGCTATCGCGGCTCCGAACTTGTTCAGATGTTTCTTAGGAGTGCTTGTGTTTACCTCAATCAAGATGCGTATCGCCGCCGTCGCACTGACAGCCGCGCTTGCTTCGCCCGCCATCGCCACTGACATAACCGGCGCTGGCGCATCCTTTATCTTTCCCGTCATGACGCGATGGTCGGCCGATTACAACAAAGAAACCGGCAGCAAGGTCAACTATCAGTCGATCGGATCGGGTGGTGGCATTGCGCAAATCAAAGGCGGCACGGTCGACTTCGGCTCGTCCGACGCCCCGCTGACACCGGCCGAACTGAGTGCGGCTGGCCTCGGCCAGTTCCCCTCAGCGATTGGCGGAGTAGTGCCCGTCGTCAATATTCCTGGACTAGTCGCAGGCAACGTACGCTTCACCGGCCCGGTGCTCGCCGACATCTTTCTCGGCAAGCTCACCAAGTGGAATGACCCGGCGATCGCAGCCATCAACGTCGGCGTCAAACTGCCGGATCTGCGCATCACGGTCGTGCATCGTTCGGATGGCTCGGGCACCACATTTAATTTCGTCAACTATCTGTCTAAAGTCAGCCCGGCATGGAAGACCAAGGCCGGCGAAGGCACGACAGTTGTTTGGCCAATCGGCATCGGCGGCAAGGGCAATGAAGGCGTTGCCGCGTACGTGAAGCAGATCAAGGGCGGCATCGGTTATGTCGAGCTGTCGTATGCACTGCAGAGCAAGATGTCCTACGCCGCAATGCAGAACAAGGCAGGCAAGTGGGTGCAGCCGGGCGCCGAGAGCTTTCAGGCCGCCGCAGCGAGCGCGGACTGGGCCAACGCCAAGGATTTCTATCTGATCATGACCGACGCACCGGGCGACGCATCGTGGCCGATCGCCGCAACCAATTTCATCCTGATGTACAAGCAGCCCAAGGATGCGGCCCGCTCCAAAGCGGTGACGGATTTCTTCTCCTGGGTTTACGTCAAAGGACGTACACAGGCAGAAGCGCTGCACTACGTGCCACTGCCGGAACCGCTGGTCAAGCAGGTTCAGGCGTACTGGGCGAGCAACTTCAAGTTCTAAAGTGTTCAAGTTCTCGAGAGCTGAAGTTCTGCTGACTTGAATTTCGCTGCGGCATGCGCTGGGCCTGACCCAGCGCATGCGCGATGGGTGCAAGCAACTCTGTTTAGGGAAACTCTGAGCAAGTCCGAAGCCGCGATAGCTCCCTGAGTCAGGGGGCGAAAAACCGCAGGTTGACCAGCTCCGCTGTTGAGAGGGGGGTTGGCAAGCAATAAGCCGTGTCGCGAAGACGAAGTGGTGACTTATTCAGACCTTCCCTACTAACCCTTTGTATTGAGGCCTTCTGGTGGCAATACCAAGTAACACCAGCAACGGAGCAATGTCGTGAACGCGCAAAGTCCGACTTTCGAAACTGTTCCCAGTGATAGTCGCTCGTTGCGCGATGCCCGAACCGACCGCGCGTTTTCTTGGCTGGTGGCAGCGGCAGGATTTTTCGTTCTGTTCGCACTGCTTGGTGCCGCGTTCTCCATGTTCTGGGGTGGTCGGGAAGCGTTCTCGACCTTTGGCTGGGAATTTTTCACCAGCACCACCTGGGATGTCGGAGCACGCAAGTTCGGCGCGCTCGTGGCGATCTACGGCACATTGGTGACGGCTACCATCGCCATGGTTATCGCCGTGCCAATCAGCTTTGGCATCGCCCTGTTTCTGACTGAAGTGGCACCGCCATGGCTGCGCGGACCGGTCTCCGCGGCGATCGAATTACTGGCCGGAATTCCTTCGATCATCTACGGCATGTGGGGGTTGTTTGTGCTGTCGCCTTATCTCGGCGAGTACGTCTATCCCTGGATGAACGACCATCTCGGTACGCTGCCGTTCATCGGCGCATTGTTCAGTGGCCCGCCACTGGGTATCGGCCTGCTCACCGCCGGCCTGGTGTTGGCGATCATGGTGATCCCCTTTGTCTCTTCGGTCATGCGCGAAGTTTTTCTCACCGTGCCGACGCGGTTGAAGGAATCAGCATACGCGCTGGGTTCGACGACTTGGGAAGTGGTCTGGGACGTGGTACTGCCCTACACTCGCTCGGCGGTAATTGGCGGTGTGTTTCTTGGCCTCGGCCGCGCACTGGGCGAAACCATGGCAGTCACGTTCGTCATCGGTAACGCGTACAACATTTCCACTTCCCTGCTCGATCCCGGAACCTCAATCGCCTCGTCGATCGCCAACGAATTCGCCGAAGCCATTGATCCGTTGCATCGCTCCGCACTGCTGGCATTGGGCTTCGTGCTGTTCATGATCACGTTCGTGGTGCTCGCCATTGCGCGCCTGATGCTGCGACGTCTGTCGATGCGCGAGGGTTCGACATGAGCGCAAGAAGTATCGGAAGCGGACGCATGAGCGGGGCGCAAAAATGAGCACATCAAATCTGCATCGTTGGCGCCGCGTCAAGAATGGCATCGCGTTGACCCTCGGCGGCGCTGCGGCGCTGTTCGGTTTGTTCTGGCTGACCTGGATCCTGTGGACCACTTTGAGCCGTGGCATCGGCGCCATCAATATTGCGCTGTTCACCCAAATGACGCCACCGCCCAATTCTGAGGGCGGGCTGCTCAATGCGTTTTTTGGAAGCACAGTGATGTGTCTGATGGCAATCGCACTGGGCACGCCGATCGGCATCGCTGCTGGCACCTACCTGTCGGAGTACGCCAACAGTCGCAAGATCGGGCACGTCATCCGCTTCGTCAACGACATTCTGCTCTCCGCGCCATCGATCGTGCTCGGACTATTCGTCTACACGCTAGTGGTTGCTACGACCGGCCACTTCTCGGCCATCGCCGGCTCCATCGCGCTCGCTTTCATCGTGCTACCGGTGGTCGTGCGCACCACCGATGACATGTTGCGTCTGGTGCCAAGTCAGATGCGCGAGGCGGCACTGTCGCTGGGTATTCCGCAATGGAAAGTCACCATCCAGATTCTGTATCGCGGCGCCATGGGTGGCATCGTCACTGGTGTGCTACTGGCGTTGGCACGAATCAGCGGAGAAACCGCGCCACTGCTGTTTACCGCGTTCAGCAGCCTTTACTGGAATGCAGACCCGACAAAGCCGATGACCAGTGTCCCGGTCGTCGTGTTCCAGTATGCCGCCAGCCCTTACGATTCATGGCAAGCCCTGGCCTGGGCCGGCGCCTTTGTTCTCACCATGTTCGTGCTGGTACTGGGCGTGGCGGCTCGCCTGATCCTTCTGCGCAATCGGATTACCCATGAATGACCTACGCCTCGCAGTAAAGCCCATGGCCACCAAATCAGATGCCAACGAGGCGGTGCACCACAAACTGATCGCCCGCAACGTCGGCTTTCACTACGGCGACGTCCAAGCGTTGCGCGATGTCAGCATCAATATTCCCGAGCGCAAAGTCACCGCGCTCATCGGGCCCTCGGGTTGCGGCAAGTCCACTTTGCTGCGCGTGTTCAATCGCATCTACGCGATCTACCCGAAACAGGTCGCGGATGGTGAGGTATTGCTGGATGGCGAGAACATCCTGGGACCGAAGTTTCCGCTAAGCCGATTGCGCAGCAAGGTCGGCATGGTGTTTCAAAAACCAGTGCCGTTTCCGATGTCGATCTACGAGAATGTCGCTTACGCCATACGACATCACGAAACGCTGACCCGTTCGCGGATGGACGAGCGAGTCGAGGAAGCGCTGCTGCAAGGTGCTCTGTGGACCGAGGTCAAGGACAAACTCAAGCGCAGCGCGCTCGGGTTGTCCGGAGGCCAACAACAGCGCTTGTGTATTGCACGCGCCATTGCGCTGCGGCCAGAAGTGATCCTGCTCGACGAGCCAACTTCCGCGCTGGATCCGATCGCCACCGGAAAAATCGAGCAGCTGGTTGCCGACTTGAAGAAAAGCTACACCATCGTCATCGTTACCCATAACATGCAGCAGGCTGCGCGATGTTCCGACTTCACCGGGTTCATGTATCTGGGCGAGTTGATCGAGCACGGCGTCACCGAAAAGATGTTCACCAATCCCGGAAAGCAGCAAACCGAGGATTACATCACCGGCCGATTCGGCTGAGGACCGCCATGAACGATACGCACGAACACATCGTCAAGCAGTACGACAGCGAGCTGCACCGCCTCACCGGCGAAATCATGCGCATGGGTGAGCTTGCGATTTCGCAGCTTGGCGATGCCATGGATGTACTGCAACGTCGCGACTCGACTGCGGCGAAGCGGGTCATCGCCAATGACAGCACCATTGATGCGTTGGAGCACGAGGTCAGCCACGACGTGATCCGGCTGTTGGCGCTGCGCCAGCCGATGGCTCGGGATTTGCGCGAGGTGCTGGCTGCCCTGCGCATTGCCTCCGACATCGAGCGCATTGGTGACTATGCCTCCAACGCGGCCAAACGCTCGCTGGCGCTCAATGAATCGCCGGCCATCGCGATGGTACCCGGACTCAATGCGCTAGCCCGCATGGCCACCGACATGCTGCGCGAAGTACTCGCCGCTTACCGTGACCGCGACGAAACCCGCGCCATGATCGTGCGTGCGCGCGACGCCGAACTCGACGCGCTGTACACCGGTCTGTTCCGCGAATTGCTGACCTATATGGCTGAGGACCCACGCAGCATTTCCTCTGCGATCCACGTCATGTTCATCGCCAAGAATCTGGAACGCGTCGGCGACCACGCAACCAATATCGCCGAAAGCATCTGGTTCATAGTGCATGGCACGCCGCTGCTGGATGAGCGCGAAAAGCGGGATTTCACCACGGCGCCCATTCGCGCGTAGGGGCTATCCGTAGGAAGAGCGTCCGCGCAAAGCGCGGACCCACCCCAGATCCACAGCACGCTGGTGGGTCCACCCTTTGTTCCGACGCGTTCAATGATCGGAGTTGACTGAGCATGGCCACCACCGCAGCGGCCACCTACGGCGCCGATCAAGCCGGTCTGATCTGTGGCTTTTTGTTTGATCCTGCGAGTGGCGCGCGCTCGATTGATTCGGTCGAGGCAGCGCTACAGCTCGCGCATCTGCATGCTGACGACGCCGGTGCCGAAGGCGTTCCGCACGCTGGAATATTTGTCTGGCTACACTTTGATCTCGCCCACGCTGCCGCAGAATCCTGGCTACAACGACACGCCGGGTTGGATGAAGCGTTCTTCGAGTCCTTGCAGGATGGTCTGCACTCCACTCGCATCGAACGCGCTGAACAGTCGTTGCTCGCGGTCATCAACGACGTTCACTTTGATTTCGACTTCGAACCTTCCGACATTGCCACGCTGTGGATCAGCGTCGATCGCAATTTGGTGGTTACGGCCAGGCGGCGGCCGTTGCGTTCGGTTGATCAACTGCGCATCGCGGTGAAGCGTGGCGACGTCTTCGCATCCACTGCGGAATTGTTGGAACACCTGCTGCGCGCGCAGGCCGACGTGCTGGTCGACATTGTGCGCGGCGTCACCTCGCGCATCGACAAAATCGAGGATCAGCTACTGAGCGGGCGTCTCGATCACAAGCGCGTGAAACTCGGTGGCCTGCGTCGATTGCTGGTTCGTCTGCAGCGCCTGCTCGCTCCCGAACCTGCTGCCCTATTCCGCCTTCTGCAACACCCGCCGGGTTGGCTGGTGGAATCTCATGTACAGGCGTTGCGCCAGTCCACTGAAGAATTTTCGGCGGTGCTGCGTGACATGGCGGCAGTGCAGGAGCGCATCAAGCTGCTGCAGGAAGAAATTGCCGCCAGCGTCAATGAAGACAATGGACGCAGTTTATTCGTGCTGACCATCGTCACCGTGCTGGCGCTGCCGATCAATATCATTGCCGGATTACTGGGCATGAATGTTGGCGGCGTGCCGTTGGCAGAACACCCCCATGGATTTTGGATGGTGGTGGCAATCGTCGCCAGCTTCACGGCGATCGCTGTACCCGTGGCGTTTCGCAAACGCGAGCGCTGAGGAGTCCCCGGGAGTGCAACAGTTTTTCAGTCGCCGAATCTGCGTTGGCCTGCCGCAAAAACCAAGAGCGCCCGCTTAGTGCGTGACCAGCGTCATGGTGTCATCTCATAGTGATTCGAACCGCGGTGCTTGAAGGCAGCCGCGTAATTGGACAGCACACCGGGAGTCAGCTGGCCGTTGGTGTAGGAAACCGCCAGGAAACCGGTGACCGGAACGCCATCCCAACGACCACCGCTCTGATCGGGTCGCATTCGCTGGAACTGGATCGCTGATCCTGAGGTGGTACCTGTTGCGTCGTAAAAGCGATAAATGGCCCAGCCATCGAACACGCCCACGTCGATGGTTTCGGTGTCCATCACCAGTCGTGAGCCCAGTATATTGCTTCCCGCATTTATCGTCGCAAGCTGGTTGAAGGTGACGACATTGCTCGACCAACCCAGCCGCGGGATCACTACCGGGGGTGACGGCGGACAGATGAAATCGCAACAACCGAAAGGATCGGTGCAAAATGTGGCGTTCGGGCCTTCCTCACGATTGAACACCGTATGATTCGAATCCACCGCTGCGCTACCGGTGTTTGTAGACGAGCTCGTGCGCGGAAAAATTTGTGTGAAGGGCGCGATCGCCGTGGCACCTACTAGTTCCTGATCTACGTATGCGTACTTCGTGGGAAAGGTCACCACCCATTCCGAAGCACCGCCCACGCTGGCACTGGTAATGAACTCGTTGTCGATCTCGTCCTGCACAAACAACGCGGATACCGCATCGATCGCCTGCGACAGTGGATAAGATGACGTCACCACTTCGCCGTTGTGGAACACCCTGGCTACCGCAGTCTCGGCCGTGGTGCGCGCGCTGGACAGCGATGGCGATGGCTCACCAGGCCTGACGTGCTGAACGATGTCGCTGAACCCATCTATGGCTTCAGCACTGTACGACATCATCGTGCCTTCAAGTGCATCAACAATCGAAGCAGTGCCAAACAAGCCGCCTTGGGGCGGGTTCATGTCGACAAGCGCATTGACCGACCAGTAAGTGGCGTCGGCTGAAGCCGCTCCAAGTGGAAGCCAGGCGTCATGCACCAGCATGCAATTATTCGGAACGCCGCCGCCATCATGGGTGATTGCGGTGAGTGATGTGCGCTCCCGATCGACCACTTCGCCCATCTCGATCATCTCGAAATAGCCCTCGCGCGTGCGATCCAGGGTGTTTGGACCCGCGTCATTGGACGCGCCGGTATACCTGTAATTGGGAAACGGTGTATAGCGATTGCCGTTCGACAGTTGCGGCAACGCTGTATTTCCCTTGACGCGCGGCACCGTACAACTGTTGTCAGTGGTGACGAGATTGCCAGGGTTGTTCGGCCCGTCATCCGCGAGCGAGAATACTGAGGCCGTCCAAACATCGAACGGTGACAGGTAGAGATTGAAATCGAGAATCGCGCGGGCGTTGTGCCCTTCGCGCAACCGGACGCGAATGGCTTTGCCACGCTCGGTTCTGTTGACCACCGAGATCAGCGTCTGATTACCCGCATTGACTGTGTAGTAGGGAAAGATCAGTACTTGACCAGTGCCCAGCGGATTGAGATTGAGGGCGTGGGCATCGCCGACGACGCCGGCTGCCATGGCGATACCGACAATCACCGCATTCGTTAGCACGCTTGTCTTCATCACTCCCTCCGGTGTTGGCAATCCAATCTCGACAACTCGGCGTCCCGCTGGCGGATAAACACGGCGACGGCGGATCCAGTCCTCAATAAAATGTGTCCAGCTTTCTTGCTGTTCCAGCGCATTTGACCCAGCCCAGTTCAATCTGCCGACTGACCGCTTGATCCAAGGAAGGTCTGAATCAGTCACCACTTCGTCTTCGCCACACTGCTTGCTGCTTGCCAAACCCCCGCTCTCAACAGCGGAGCTGGTCAAAACCTGCGGTTATTCGCCCCGTGACTCAGCGGGCTATAGCGGCTCCGGATCGGTTCAGAGGTTCCCTAATACGGCAACCTTGTGGTAGCGGATCGTAATATAAATACGAATCATCCCTAATGGCATATCTGTCTTACCTAGCATTCTTCTACCGGACTGGCTGCTGAAGGCGTACTTCGATTACAAAACCCGACACAACCATTGCGCTGCGCCTGTGGGAAGACGGCGAGTCACCAGCGCCGGAAATCAGTTTGCAGTTCCGAGTAGTTCGCTGACCTTCGATCCCAGCCAACGGCAGCGCTGCACGGCAAAAGCGTGCGCGCTGCTTGCCGAGTACCGCATAGGGAACTCCGCCAACGGACACCGGTCCCAGCGCTACCGCAATTGGCGGTGTCAGGAGTTCGGACGATGCGCTATGAATGGGGCTACACCTGGTTGCTGATGGGGTGCTGTGGCATCGCAATGGCTGGCGAATCAGTGTTCAAAAACTCCACTTCGGATATTTCCAGCACTGGCGAACACAACGCAATCACCCTGGCCTTGCAACGCATGGCGCCGACCGCAACGATCGATTCCGTGCGCGCGTCGGGCATGCCGGGGCTGATGGAGGTGGTTGTTTCCGGCGAAGTGCTTTACTTCAGCACCGACGGGAAATTTCTGTTGCAGGGTCGACTGGTCGATACCGGCAAGCGCAGCGATCTCACCGCTGAAACCGAAAAGGGTTTGCGCGCCACGGCGCTGAAAACGATTGGTCCAGACAAACGACTGAGTTTTGCGGCAGAAAACCCCAAGCACCACGTCACCATCTTTACCGACGTCGACTGTAGTTACTGTCGCAAGCTTCATCAGGAAATTGCCGAATACAACCGCGCCGGAATCAGCGTGGACTATTTATTCTTTCCGCGCGCAGGCTTGAACTCGCCCTCGTTCGACAAAGCTGCTTTCATCTGGTGTGCTGACGACCGCCAGCAGGCGATGAATCAGAGCATGACGACCGCCGGCCTGGCACACAGTGCGGTGAAGTGTGCCAATCCAATTGGCGAAACAATGGCGTTGGGACAGCGCATCGCCAAGGCCGGAACGCCAACGATTCTGAGCGCTGACGGCAGCTTCCTCGGCGGCTATCAGACTGCTCAGGAATTGACCGCCAGACTTACCGCACAGAACGCTCAATCGGTGCCGTAAATCCACATTGATTGTCTGCGTCTGGAGCGGATTGCCAGACGCAGGCGAATCCTGGTCGCGCGCCCAACACGTAATGGAAGCTCAGGCGATCGCCTGGCTTCACCGTACCCAAGGCATGCAGGTAAGCGGGATGGGTGATACCCGATTCGAATTCTTCGAGAAACAGCCCCGGCCCTACCTCGATTCGAGTGCATAACATGACGCTCAGACCGCTGGGCGTGTGCGCTGCAACTTGCGCGTTTATTGCGGTCAGCGACGTGGGGTTGAGCGCAATCTGGCGCACCAGGTCCGGCACGGTGCCCTGGGATATTTCGATCAGATGCGCCAATGGAATTCGCGTCTCGGTCGCGCGCGTGGCTCTTTCGCCCAGCCCAATCGATTGCGGCCCGGTCTCGATCGACAGCAGCTCATCGGACATACGGACAAGGACCGCATCCACCGAAATTCGTTTCGGCACCAGAATGCCGCCAGGCATCAGCTGCGGAGCCAAGTGCACCGTGACGGCGAGCTGCGGCTCGTGCTCAAGCGCGCGCTGCATGATTTCGGCAATCAGGACGTGCGGACGTTGGCCGTCTTCAATGCGCAACGTACAAGCATCGGCACAATGGACCACTGCCAGCGCCGCGGACTGATCGATCTTTGCGAACAAGTTCGCAGCCATGTGCAATGAAGACGCATGCACATCAACCAGGGTGATGGCGAGCCGTCCCGACCAACGCGGCGCCAACATGAGCAACAACGGCGACCACGGGCCACAGCCCGCATAGAGGACGCGAAGACGCTGACCGGGCCAGCGCTTGGCTGCGTCGCTAAGGGCCTGATCGACGGCGCGCAGGTACTTGGCCGTGCGCAGGTGATCCAACACGCAGTGTGCCGCATCGCGCCCCGACAGTGCTTTGCCGCAAGCAAGCAAGGTCTCACTGCGGTCCGCGTCACCCGTAGCCGTCAGCAGCAAGCGATAGAGTTGACTGGCCGCGCTGCGCAGATCGTCGTGACCGCTGCGTTCATCCAGCAAGACGCCGGCGCAACTTTCGATGCCGTGGATCAGATCCGCGTCCGGCGCAGATCGACCTGCATGGGGCACGAAGTTGCCGCGATCAGGACTGCCAGCGTTCATGCCGATGCGAGTCGACCGAGCTTGCTCAACGCTGACTGGGTGCGCGCATCCCAAACAGCTGCACAACTGAGCCGTACGCAATCGCGATAGGCGCCGCTGGCAGAAAATAGCGTGCCGGGAATAATGCCGATGCCATTCTCGAGCGCACGTTCGAACAAGAGGTGCGCGTCATGACCCGATGGCAGTTGCACCCACAACACCACGCCACCGCGCGGCCGTGAGACACAGGTTCCTTTTGGCCAGTGATTGGCGATGGCCTGATGAAATCGCCCGATGTTTGCCGCCAGCTCTGCGCGCAATCGACGCAGCGGCCGCTCGATATTCGAAGCCGTCAGCATCTCGGCTACAACGTACTGCGATAACGTCGGCGTCGAACATGAGGTAAAGGCCTTGGCGCGAATCAGCTCCTCACGCCAGCGCGTGCTGACGGTCCAGCCAATGCGCAATCCCGGTGCCATGATCTTCGACACCGAGCCGCACAGGATCACACCGCCCTTGTCGCCTTCGTAAGCCTTCATCGGTATCGGGCGACGCCCATCAAAGCCAAGCTCGCCGTACACATCGTCCTCGATCACCGGCACGCCATGGCGTGCACAGGCCTGTGCCAGTACCCGACGCGCTTCGTCAGGCATTGTCGCTCCGCTGGGATTGCTGAAGCTCGGAATCAGCACTGCGGCGCGAATCGGCTGTGTCGCCAGAGCCTTCAGCGCCAGCTCAAGATCGGGGCCATGATCACAGCAATTGGGAATCTCAACAACCTTCAACCCGCGCGCTTCGATCGCCTGCATCAACCCGTAGTAAGTGGGCCGCTCGACCAGTACCGCGTCTCCAGGTCGCGTCAACACTTGCAGGCTGAGCGTGATCGCCTCCATGGCGCCCGCGGTAATCATTACGTCATCTGGATCGACTTCCACCCCGGCAAGACTCAGCCGTCGCGCTACCTGTAATCGCAACGCGGGCAATCCGGGCGGATGTGCATAGCCACTGATGCGTTCCGGAATCCGCTTCAGCAGATCGCGCGAAATGCCGGCGATCAATTGCGTTGGCAACAGCGATGGCGCTGGGGTGGCGGAATGCAACGGCACCAGGTCATCGCGCGCATAAACAGACAGAACTTGATCGAGCAGGCTACGCGACAAGCTGCGCGGTTTGGGCGCCGCACGCTGCCGCGCTTGTCCGATCCCCGGCAAGCGCGCCGCGCACACGTAGAAACCACTCTGCGGTCGCGCTTCGATCACGCCCTGTGCTTCCAGTTGCTGGTAAGCCTGAACGACGGTGCCAATGCTGACGCCGGCTTGACGACTCATTGCGCGTACTGAAGGCACACGCTCGCCCGCGCCGAACGCCCCGCTGTGAATGCGCCGATGCAGCTGAAGCGCCAGGGATTCGTAGAGCGACTCGGTCTCGGGCATGGCTGGGTCCTGCCATTCGTGGAAAAACTGTGGCAGATAACTGTACCAGTGCAAATCATCAAAAGTGAATCTGTATCATTGTGCGATCGGGCAATACGATTGCGCAATGAACAAGCCCCGTGCATCTGTGTTGGTCGCTGCGTTTGCCTCGATCTATTTGATCTGGGGCACCACTTACCTGGCCATCGCGCTGATGGTTCGCAGCGTGCCGCCTTTCGTCAGCGGCGCCCTGCGCTATGGACTGGCTGCGGCGTTGATGTACGCAATTTTGCGGATTCGACAAGCACGTCCGCTCGCTGGCTTGCATTGGCCTTCGGCAGCGATCGCAGGCGTCCTGCTCTCCGGCATCGGCAATGGCTTCGTGATCTGGGCACAGCAGACCGTGCCGTCCGCAATCGCAGCGCTGCTGGTGGCCGCTTTGCCATTGTGGATCATGTTTTTTGATAGCGTGGCGTTTGCTCGCCGACGTCCGAGCGCCAAGGACCTGATCGGCAGCGCGATCGGCCTGCTTGGCGTTGTGTTGATTGTGGCGCAAACTCGCCGCTTCGATGGTGCCGGTGCAATCCTGCCGACCATGATGATCCTGATCGCGACGTTTGGGTGGTCGATCGGCACGCTGGTGCAGCGTCACGCGGTGCGCCCCGGTCAACTCGGCGCATTCGCCTGCGCGCAGATGCTGGTCGGCGCAGGATTCCAGGCGCTGTGCGCATTGGCACTGGGCGAATGGTCCGATCTGCAGGCCTCGGATTTCACTCCGACGGCGATTGGTGCCCTGCTCTATCTCGCGGTATTCGGCAGCATTGTCGCATTCAGTGCCTACCTGTGGTTGGTGACCAAAGTACAGACCTCAGCAGTCGCTACCTACTCGCTGGTCAACCCGGTGGTGGCGATGGCGTTGGGCGCATGGATACTGGGTGAGCGCATTGAAAGCAGTGCGATCGCAGCGAGCAGCCTGGTGCTGGTGGGCGTGGCGTTGGTGCTGTGGCCGGAGCGACGCAGCAGCAATACTGCTGCGCCAAAACCCGCGACGGATGCAACAGTCGGCATCGAGCCAAGGCCTGTTCAATGACTCCGGCTTCGATCCACATTTGCGGCTATCGACCGGAACTGGCCACGGCCTTTGCAACACTGAATTTCAGTTGGATCGAGGCGCTGTTCGAAGTTGAAGAAGCAGATCGCAAACAGCGGGTGGCGAGCTGCCAACTCGGTATCTCCGGCGAGGTGGCGTTTGACGCCGCGTTTTGACCAATCTTTGCAACCTGTATGCGCGAGCGGCGTCAGCTGTCATTTTCAACGCGGTCTGTGCGTGCAATGCACATGTTCGGCAAACGCTCTCGGCAAAACCTACTAACGAAACGCGGTTGACGCCTTGCAGCGCTGGCTGGTTCCAGTTAACTTGCCGGCATGTCCGCTGCCATTCCAACGCCTGCAACGCCTTCGGCAAAAGTCGCCGACTTCGAGCGTTCATTGGACGAACTCGAACAGCTCGTGGGTCGAATGGAAAAGGGCGACATGAGCCTGGATGAGTCGCTGCAGGCGTTCGAACGAGGCGTTTCGTTGTACCGCAATTGTCAGGGTACGCTGGAGCAGGCCGAGTTGCGCGTGCGCATGCTGATGGACCCCAACGACCCGAACAGCGCGATTCCCTTTGATCCCGATACGCCCTGATCTAACCCCCAAGCTGCTGGCTTGGGCCGCGCGCGTCGAGGATGTTCTGGATCACGCCTTGCCTCCGGCCAACCAGCCACCTGCGCGTCTGCACGAAGCCATGCGCTATAGCGTGTTGGGAGGCGGCAAGCGACTGCGTCCGTTGCTCGCCTATGCTGCAGCCGAGTGTTTTGGTGGCGATGCAGCGAGCGCAGATGCGAGCGCCGCAGCGCTCGAAATCATCCATGCTTACTCTCTGATCCACGACGATTTGCCGGCGATGGACAACGATGACCTGCGTCGCGGCAAACCGACTTGCCACATCGCTTTCGGCGAGGCTACCGCGATTCTCGCTGGCGATGCGCTGCAAGCTTTGGCGTTCGAGGTTCTGGCCCAAAATGGGCAGACTCGATCCGAGGCCGCGACGCAGCTGACCATGCTACGCACACTGGCCACGGCCTGCGGCGCCCACGGCATGGCCGGCGGGCAGGCATTTGACCTCGATGCGGTTGGCCAGAAACTGTCACCCATTGAACTTGAACGCATGCATGCCTACAAGACCGGAGCGCTGATCCGCGCTGCCGTTGTGCTGGGTGCACTGGCGAGCGGCAATGCGGATGCGCAGAAGTTGCAGACGATGCACGAAGTCGGTGCCAGGATCGGCCTGGCCTTTCAGATCCGCGACGATATCCTCGATATCGAAGGCGCTACTGAGATCATCGGCAAGCGCCAAGGCGCCGACGTGGCGTTGGACAAGCCAACCTATCCCTCGATCATCGGCATGGATGCTTCGCGCGCCATGGCCGAAACGTTGCGCAAAGAATCGATTGAACTCATGGTCGGTTTCGGTGTGCCGGCTGAAGCATTGCGCGACCTGGTGCACTATGCAGTCGATCGGTTGAGCTGACCCGTCAGCAGTGGGAGCAAATACTCGGCGCGCTCAGCTAACCATTTCCACTGTTGAATACTTACTGCAAAACACCAACTCTGCCAACGCATTGCCGACGAAGCCGATCCCGATCGTCTCGCACCTGCAGTGACTCAGCCGTTTTCCACGCGCTCGATGTCCAGCGCGATCTGTTCCTTCAAGTTTGGTTCCAGCTGCAGCGCACGACGGTAATCGGGTAATGCTTCTTTGCCGCGACCCAGTTTTTCCAGAATCTGGCCGCGTCGCCATAACATCGCGCCCTCGGAATAATCGTCTGGTTTGTTCGACGTGTTGCGCGCGCGCTGCAACGCCATCAACCCGCGTTCCAGCTGCTTGCCCGACAGCGCCGCCAGTCGCCCAATCTGATAGTTGAGTCGCGTGTCGTCGGGCGCGACGGCCAGCCCTTCGTCGACGACGCAAAAGGCGTCTTCCCAGCGCTGTTTTTTGGCGAGCATGAGCGCATAGCCAGCACGGTGCCGCGCCTCGCCTGGGCTGGCCGCGATCGCGGATTTGGCCTCGCGTTCGTAAGCGACCTCGTCCTTGTCAACGCGAGCGACACGACTGCGCGCTGCGTATCCCCAACCGGCATCGAGTTTGGCAATTCGGGCGACTTGGGCATCGGCCTTTTCGCGGCTACCGCCGGCGATGCCGGGTACCACCAGGTAAAACTGAAGCAGCTCCATGTTGGCATCGATATGCCCGGGGTCGATCCGGAGTGCTTGCTCATAAGCATGCAGACACTTCTTGGCCCACGACAGTTTGCTGAAAATGCTGGCCGACTGCGCCATCTGCCCATAGGCAGCCGCGGCGAAGTACCAGGCATCGGCAGCGCCCGGCAACGCCGTGATCGCCAGATTCGCAGCCTCGGTCGCAGCCTCAACGTTTCCAGCGCGAAGCGCACTGCGCACCGCTTCGATCGGCGCTGGTCGTGAAGCGGATTGAGCCTGAGTCGCAAATGTGATCAACGCCATCAACAGCCAGAAAATCTTTGAACGCATGTTTTTCCCGTTGAAGACCCGCGCAAGGTAGCCGGCAATGGCTGAGCAAATCGTTAACGGACGACGGGCAATATCCTCACTCAGGCATTGAGCGACCTCCAACGCGGGAACCGAGTTCAAGCACCGGCGATCATCATGCGTCCGATCTGAATTGAGCCAGTCAGGATATGCGATCGTGTATCGACATCAGTACCAACAGCCTGAATGTCCTGGAACATCTGACGCAGGTTGCCGGCCACGGTGATCTCATCGACCGGATAGGCAATGGCGCCATTCTCGACCCAGAATCCGGCAGCACCGCGAGAGTAATCGCCGGTGACCGTGTTGACGCCCTGCCCCATCACTTCGGTGAGCAACAGTCCCTCACCCATTTGTTGGATCATGCTGTCCAGACTGCCGGCATTGGCGGCCACCAGTAGATTGTGCACACCGCCCGCATTGCCCGTGGTCTTGAGCCCAAGCTTGCGCGCCGAGTAGCTGCCCAACACGTAACGGCTGAGTACACCATCGTCCACCAGACCGCAGCGGGTGGCGGCAACCCCTTCAGCATCGTAGGCGCCGGAGCCATGGCCGCGCTCCATAAACGGGTCTTCCTCGATCTGAAACCAATCAGGCAGGATTCGCTTGCCCTGATGATCGAGCAGAAAGCTGGCCTTGCGATAGAGTGCGCCGCCGCTGATCGCGCCAACCAGATGACTGATCAGACCGCGTGCCACTTCGGATGTGTACAACACCGCGCACTGACGGGTACCCAATTTGCGACTGTCAAGGCGCGCCAAGGTGCGCTGTGCTGCGCGCCGACCGACCGCCTCGGCCGACTCCAGGTCTTCGGCACAGCAAGTGCTGGAATACCAATGATCGCGCTGCATGCCCTTGTCGTCTTCGGCAATCATCGAACATGAGAGCGAATGGCGCGTGCTGCGTTCGCGCCCGAAGAACCCATGAGAATTGGCGTAGACCGATACGCTCTCGCCGCTGCTGACATTGGCCCCATCGGAATTGCTGATGCGTGGATCGGCATCGCGCCCCGCGCCCTCGCATTCGATGCCAAGGCGAATGGCACGCTGGGCGTCCACGTCCCAGGGATGCCACAAATCCAGGTCGGGAAACTCGGTGGCCATGAGCTCGGCATCGGCCAGACCGGCGGCGGCATCCTCTTCGGTGTGGCGCGCGATCGCGCAGGCATGCTCGACGGTGGTGGCGATGCTGTCGGTATGCAGGTCCGCGGTGCTGGCCGAGCCCTTGCGGTGGCCGAAGTACACGGTGATGGAAACACCCCGATCGCGCGTATGTTCGACCGTCTCCACTTCTCCCATGCGCACGTTGACGTTCAAGCCGCGATCCAGGTTCATGCCCACCTCGGCCTGGCTAGCACCCTTCTGCAGGCAACGGGCGATCACCTCGCGGGCAAGTCCGGAAAGACGGTCAATGTCGGCGAGCGAAGCGTCATGATTCGTATCAAGCTGGTTCACTGGGTATCCTTGCTGCTGAATTCAATAAAAATTGCGGATGGCGGTGAGCGACGATGGCGACGAGCGACGAAGATATCAACTGGGATGAGCACTACGGCGGCCCCAGCCGCAGCACGCAACGACGCGAGTCGCTGGATGTGCTTGCCCTGGCCAAGGAACTGGCTGGGCTTTCCGAGGGCGAACTCGACCTGGTCCCGCTCTCAGAAGCCCTGCGGCTCCAAGTAGACGAAGCCAGGCGCATCACCCAGGCGATCGCGCACAAGCGCCAAGTGCATTACCTGGCCAAACAACTGCGCAAACATGACGACGAAATTCCCGCTATTCGCTTGGCGCTGGACGCTCCCAAACAGGAGAAACGTCGTGCCAACGCACAACTCCATCACGCCGAAACCTGGCGCGATCGCCTGATCGCCGAAGGCGACGAAGCGATCAATATCCTTCTTGGCGAACATCCGACAGCCGACCGTCAACAGCTTCGGCAACTGGTGCGTCAAGCCAATCTCGAACTCAAGGCCAACAAACCGCCGGCCGCATCGCGCCAGATCTTCCGGATCCTGCGCGAGCTGCTTGCGTAGCCCAGGGCTTGCGGCGCTACTCTTGACACACGAAATCCCAAGGCAGCGTGAACCTGTCCGTGCTGCTCTTGATCAGTTGGAATTTCAAAAAAGAAAGCGGAACAAGCCCCGCTCTACGCACGCGTACCGCCTACCGTCATGCCGTCGATACGCAACGTCGGCTGTCCGACACCAACCGGAACGCTCTGACCGTCCTTGCCGCAGACGCCGACACCGGCATCAAGTTTCAAATCATTACCGACTCGGGACACGCGTAGCATCACTTCGGGACCCGATCCGATCAAGGTCGCGCCCTTCACTGGCCGCGTCACCTTGCCGTTTTCGATCAGATAGGCTTCGCTGGCCGAAAACACAAACTTGCCCGAGGTGATGTCGACTTGGCCGCCACCGAAGTTGACGGCGTACAGGCCCTTGTCAACAGAGGCGATAATGTCTTCCGGGGCGTCTTGTCCGGGCAACATGTAAGTATTGGTCATGCGCGGCATTGGTAGATGCGCGAAGCTCTCGCGGCGGCCATTGCCGGTGGCAGCCACGCCCATCAGGCCGGCGTTGTGTTTGTCCTGAAGATAACCTTTGAGCACACCATTTTCGATCAGGGTGGTGCACTGCGTTGGCGTGCCTTCGTCGTCGACATTCAATGAGCCGCGGCGCGCCGCCAGAGTGCCGTCATCGACGATGGTGCAGAGTTTTGAAGCGACTTGCTCGCCCATGCGTCCGGAAAATGCCGATAGCCCTTTGCGGTTGAAGTCCCCTTCCAGGCCGTGTCCAACCGCTTCGTGCAGCAACACGCCAGGCCAGCCCGGTCCGAGCACCACGGTCATCTCACCTGCGGGCGCATCTTCTGCGGTGAGATTGACCAGGGCTTGACGCACCGCTTCGCGCGCCTGCGCAAACGGAAAATCACCCTCAAGGAGTTCGGCATAGTCGATGCGGCCGCCGCCGCCGGCAGCGCCGGTTTCGCGGCGTCCACCCTGCTCGGCAATCACCTGTACGTTGAAACGCACCAGCGGCCGCACATCGCCAGCCAGAGTGCCGTCGCTATGCGCGACAAGAATGGTATCGACCGCGGCGCTGATGCTGATGATCACCTGTTGCACACGTGGATCGAGCGCACGCGTAAATTTATCAACCTCGCGCATCAGCTCAAGCTTGCGCTCTACCGGAACCGTGTCGATCGGGTCGACCGGCGCATACAATGCGCGACCCTGCACGCGCGCCAGACTCCGGGCCTGCGCGTTGTTGCCACTGTTGGCAATCGCGCGCGCAGCGCCCGCAGCATCCAGAAGCGCAGGCAGCACGATCTCATCGGAGTAGGCGAAGCCAGTCTTCTCGCCGCTGATGGCGCGCGCGCCGACGCCCTGCTCGATCGAATGAGCGCCATCACGCACGATGCCATCCTCCAGCACCCAGCTCTCGGTTCGTGAATGCTGAAAGTAAAGATCCGCCGCGTCGACGCTGGGCCCCATCAGACGCGCGAACACGCGATCGAGGTCGTTCATGTCCAGACCGCCCGGCTTGAGCAATCGGGATTCGGCAAGTTCAAGTGCTTGAGTCATCAGTGATTCTTTTGCTGAAATGGGAAAACCAAAGCCAGTTACGATACCTTATCCAGATTGTGCTTGCTGCCGAGTTGGATCAGTTGCCAATGTACCGACATCACGCTGAACAGCATGCACCCACAAATACCTGAAGCCGAGCCTGCGACCACGGTAGACGTCGAAACAACACGCGAATTGTTTTCAGCTGTCTATGCGCGGTTAAAGGCGATGGCCGCCAACCAACTTGCGCGTTCTGGCCCGGGATCGACACTGGAAACCACAGGTCTGGTGCACGATCTGTACTTGCGGCTGAGCCGACACCCCGAGCTGAGCTTCGCGCACCGGGCACAATTTTTTGCATACGCAGCGCGAGCAATGCGCCATCTCCTCGCCGACCGCGCCCGCGACCGAAAACGTCAAAAGGCTGGCGGTGAATGGGTACGCGTGACCCTGACCGGGAACCAGGAGCAATTCGCGCTGGAAAGTGCCGAGGCGGCATTGCAATTGGAAGACGTACTTGCGCGCCTGACAAAAGTGGATGCGCGTGCTGCGCAGGTGTTGGAGTTGCGCTATTTTGCCGGACTGACGATCGAGCAGATTGCCGAAACTCTGAGCAGCTCACCACGCACCATCGATCGCGACTGGCTGTTCGCGCGTGCCTTCGTCAAAGCCGAACTTGGGTGACAGCACGGATCACGGCGTGATCGGACGCCATTCGGCGTTCATCGCGTTCAGGTGCGAAGCGAAGCAAGTTTGAGGAATCCATGTCGACAACATCGATGCGAGAATTATTTGAACAGGCGCTGGCGTTGCCAACGGCTGAGCGAGCGCCCTTCCTCGATTTGCACTGCGCTGACCCGAAGCTGCGTGATCAGGTCGAACGATTGCTCGCAGGCGCACAAAGCATCCGCAGCGACCCACCGCTGCAACGCGACCCGGCACAGTGGGCCATTGAGATTGGCGAATCCGCGCTGACGACAACGCAGGCCGAGGGCACTTCGATCGGACCGTTTCGCATTCAGGCGCTGCTCGGCGAAGGTGGCTCCGCCCGCGTGTTCCGTGCCTCCCGGACCGTCGAAGGGGTTGCGCAAACAGTCGCGCTGAAAGTGCTGAGACAGGGGCTGTGGGCCGAGAGTGCCCGATCCCAGTTCGATCGGGAGCGACATGCGCTGGTGCGACTGGTACATCCGAACATCGCGCAATTCATCGACGGCGGAATTTCCGAGTTGGGCGAAGCCTATATCGCACTCGAATATGTTGATGGTGTGCAACTGCTGCAATACGCACGCGAGCAACAACTGTCGTTCCGCGAGCGGCTGCGCCTGATGATCGACGTGGCCCACGCGGTCAGCGCGGCGCATCGATCATTGATTGTGCATCGCGACATCAAGCCCGGCAATGTGTTGGTGACCGGCAGCGGCGATGTCAAACTGCTCGACTTCGGGATCGCCAAACTGCTCGAGCCTGAGCTAGACGATTCGCACCGCACTCTGACCCAATTCCGTGCTTTCACGCCCGCCTATGCAGCGCCGGAGCAACGCGAGGGCGGAGCGATCACCACAGCAACTGATGTCTATGCTCTGGGCGTATTGCTGGGGGAGTTATTGACTGGGGAACGTATTACCAACGAGCTTAGCAAGACTGCATCGGAGCAGGTCATCGCGAAGAGTGCCCCCGGTGTGCTGCCGACATCGGCGCGTTTGACGCGACGCTGGCTTCGCAGCGATCTCGACAACATCTTGCTAAAAGCCACTGCAACATTGTCCGAGTATCGTTATGAAACCGCTGCCGCATTCGCCGAAGATATCGAACGCTTGCTCGCCGGTCAGCCGGTAAGCGCGCACCCACCCTCGGGTTGGTATCGGATGCGCAAATTCGTTGGGCGTCATCGGGGTGGGGTCACTGCGGCTATTGCGGTCGTGCTGGCGGTGTTGTCGGCCTTGGCGGTCGCGATCTGGCAAGCGGATGTGGCACGCCAGGAAGCCGAGCGGGCGCGCAGCGTTTCCCAATTTTTGGTCGGTCTATTCCGCGCTGCGGAGGACCGATTGCCACGAAATCAACGGCCCACACCGGATCAACTGGTCGAGACGGCTATGACCCAGCTCGCCGTAAACCGCACTATGGACAGTGCTACGCGTGCCGAAATCGAGTCGACACTGGGCGAGGTCAGCCGACTGGGCGCGCGTTATCCCGAAGCACTGGCACTGTTCCGTGCAGCAGCGTCCAGCCTGGGCAAGGTACCTGCCGCTGATCCGCGCGTAGTGCGTTTGCGCATCGGTGAAGCACAGGTATTGCAGCAGCTGGGGAAAAACGACGAGGCGCTGGCCGCTATCGATGCATTGAATTCGTCGTTGGACTCGCAACAAACGGAGCTTCGCATCAGTGCGCTTGCAGTGGAAACCGCAGCCAACGTTTCAGTTGCCAGATATGCGCAGGCACTCACAGCGTCGCGTCAGCGAGAACAGCTGGCGCGTGCGGCCCGCGGTCAGGATCATCCCGATACGCTTCGCGCCTCGATGAGTGTGGGCGTTGTTCTGGTCACGGCCGAACGCTTTCGCGAATCGCTGGATGAGCTGAACCCGGCGCTCTTGCGCTGGCGCGAATTGAGTCTTCCGCTGGACCGCGATTTCATGGAAGCGGCGGGTGCGCAAGCGAACGCCCTCTACGGCCTCAGCGAACTTGCCGACGCCGAGGCCAGGCTGCGCGATCTGCTTGCTGTGCAGCGCTCGATCTACCGCGAGCCACACGACGAAATCGCCACCACGTTGCGCAACTACGCTGCGGTCCTCGCGGGCGCTGGAAAATCAGAGCAGGCCGTCGTCATGCATCGAGACTCGATCGCGATGTTGGTTGCTGTCTATGGGATGGACCATGAGCAGCTCGTTACCGGCCATACTCAGTTTGGCATTGCGCTGGCCAGCGCATATCGTCTTGAAGAGGCCGAAGCTGAGTATCTGACAGCCATTGCGATCTGCGAGCGGTCCGGGCTATTTGGCATTGCCTGCGCGCGCGCGCGCAACAACCTTGGGATGACCTACTACCGGCAAAAGCGTTTCGTCGAAGCGCGCGCCGAGATGGAACAAGCGCTGCAGCGATATCGGCAAATTCATGGGGCGCACCATTTGAATGTGGCCGTGTCGCTTTCTACGCTGGCCAATGTTGCCATGGCCGACAACCGGGCCGAGGCGGCAGTGACGCTATCTACAGACGCACTCGCGATCATGGACACGATCGGCATGACCGGTTCGCGCGACGAAATCCTGATGCGTAATTCGCTGGCGGCGGCGCTATGGCGCGCAAAGCGCAACGAAGAGGCGTTGAGGGAGATCGACCGATGCATCCACGCCTTCGACCGGGTGCAGCCCGAATTGCTCAATCGCCGCACCATGATGCGCGTGCAGCGCGCCCAAATTCTGCGCGATCTGGATCGAGGCGACGATGCACGCGCCGCTGCTGAGGAAGCGATTGCACTTGGTGCGGCATCTGGGGATTTGCCGCCATTAACGCGACAATTGCTGCGTGAACTTAGCGGCCGCCCCCACCTGTATCCGGAAACCTGAGCGGCGCAGTGACGATGGAACGAGACTGGTTGGAGCAAGTGTTTTGTGGAAACGCTCCGGCGACATCAAAATCCTTGCACGCCAGCACCGGACATTAGGCCAAACGAAAAGGATGGAGTTTTGGCCCGGACCACAGCGTGTGGCGTACTGCCTCTGAAAACGGCGTTCATTGTTTGTAACCGACGACCCGCCGGCACCTTGGAGCAACGCCATGAACCACTCGCTTGTTTGCTGCGCCCCCGCGCGACCGATCTTGTTGCTGCTTGGACTGCTCGGACTGATGCTGTCCTGCTCGGTCCTGGCCCAGCCGTTGACCTATTTGGTCGGCGCCGGGTCAGTGCCGAACCAATGCGACCACAACTCCCTGCAACAGGCGATCAACGCCGCAGCGTCCCATCCCGGTGAGGACTTCATTCGTGTCGCCAACGACCAGAGCTACGTCGCACAAGCACTCAGTATTGGTCAACAGGATCTGACTATCACAGGCGGCTACGCCAACTGCGGCGCTGCGCTTCCGCCAGAGGCATTGCCCACTGGCAACACCATCGTCGATGGCGCCGGTGGCGCAGCAGCTCCAGTGATTTCCATCACCGGAAGCGGCGTGCGTGTGCTCACAAGTCTGCAAATCCGCAACGGCGACAATGTGCAGTTCAATGGATCCGGCTGCGGCGGCGGTATTCAATTCAACGGTCGCGGCGAGTTACTATTGCGCAATGTTGGCATCTCGCAGAACGACGCCAACAGCGGCGGCGGCATTTGCTTTACTGGCACTGATTCGCCGTCAGCGCTTAGCGTAGAAGGCGATGTCGCGATCAACAACAACGAAGCGACCACCGGTAACGGCGGAGGCATCGCGATCACCGGGGCATCACGCCTGTTCGTGCTGCGGGATCGCACCTCGATCGCCTTCAACCGCGCACTGAGCGGCCATGGTGGCGGTATCTATATGCAGGCGCCAGCACGCGCCGACATTGGTTCACCGGGATACAACGGACTGGGTGTGCTCTACGCAAACGAAGCCAATCGTGGCGGCGGCGTGGCGGGTTATGCGCCAGAAGATTCGGGGAGTGGTCACGCCTGCCTGCGCTTTTTCAGTACGGATGCATCGCGGCCGGTACGTATACAAAATAATCGCGCAACCAACGCGGGTGGCGGATTGTACCTGCGCAGCGACGCGGGGGGGCTCGATAGCTTCTACACGATAGAAGGCCGCGCCTATGATTTCCGCATCGACGGCAATACTGCGCCGAACGGGCCAGCGATTTTCCTGAATGGTGATGACACTGTTTTCTTCAACTTCGATTATGGATCGAGCATGGTGCTCAACGACCGTTCCAACGCCTACGACGATTGCAATGAGCCACTGAACGCACTAGGCCGAGTAGCGTGCACCAACAAGTCCGAGTGCAATCGAATCGAGAACAATCGGGCGGTTGACATAAACGGTCAACCGACCAATGGCAATGTGATCGAGCTGCAGGACGATAGCTCGTTGTATGGTCAAACTTTAACCATGCAGGGCAACACCGGTGCCCGGTTGCTCAGTTGGTCAGCAGGTGACTACGGCTACATCAAATTGAAACACTGCGCGTTGATCAGTAACACGCTGACGCAGGAAGTATTCCGCGGCTTTAACGAAGGCAGGATCGAAATCAAGGACTGCTCCATCGCGGGAAACGCCATTGGCAGTACCCATCTATTGCGCCACGATGGCAGCGATTCGGTCAACACACTCGAGCGCGTATTGATCGACCAGCCTGGCAAATTCACGCTCGCGCATCCGAATGTCAGCAGCTTGAACTTCAACATCACCAACCTCTGGGTGGTGGCAACGGACATCAGCAGCCTTCGGCCTGATCCGACTTTACTGGCGTTTCAAGGCAGCGGCGGACGCTTCGTCGACCCAGAGCGCGGCGACTTCAGACTGCGTATTGGCGCGGAGGCGCTTGACTTCGCGCCAGCCCCGAGCCCACCGGTGGCGAACGATTTGGACCTCGATGGGCGTAGTCGCAATTTCGACCAAGGCGATGTCAGTGCCAACACGCGCGCGCGTGACGTCGGCGCCTACGAGCGCCAGGTCAATGATCGCTGGTTGCCAAACGGCGACTTCGTCAGCGATTTGCGTCTCTGGTCCAATCCCGATCCGGCGCACAGCGCTTGGAACAGCGTGTTCAACGCACCGGCCAGTGTCGGTGGATCGCTGTTCTTCAGCGTGCCTTTCGATCAGGTCGGTGCCACCGAGCGCCGCACCGCATTGACCCACTGCTTCAATGTGCCCAGTGCTGGCGAATATCAGATTACCGGTCAAGCGCTGGCCCCCGGCGGCACTCTACTCACTCGCGACTACCCGATATTGAATTGGGTTGTGCGCTACAACAGTGGCGATTGCAGCGGTACCGAGTCCGCTTCGGGTAACGCATTTTTCGGTCGCAGCAGCACGATCTGGCAGCCATTGACGGCGCCGCTGTTCATCATCATCGATTCCGCACAATGGACCTGGAATACCACCATCGAGGTGCGGCTCGATGTCGCGCAGAACCCCGGTTCGCCGCTTGCTACGTCGCTATCCGCACGCTTCGACGAAATTGAGATCGGCAAACGCAGCAATGTGATGTTCGCCGATAGCTTCGAGGCGCTGACCCGCTAGCTGCATTGGTTTGTGCTTTGAGATGGTTTTCAGGGCGCGCTGCCTGGATACCGAAGGGCATCGGTTCCCTTTGCGGCCCGCCTACCATTGACTAGATCCGCGCCTGATAAAATTCCTCGGCAAAAGCTGTAAAACGATCGACATCAATTGCCGTTCGGATGTCAGTCATCAGCTCCTGGTAGTAATGCAGGTTGTGGATCGTTGCCAGGGTCGAGAACAACATCTCGCCGCAACGATCCAGATGCCGCAGATAGGCGCGAGTGAAATGCCGGCAGGTGTAGCAGATGCAGTCCGGATCGATCGGCGTGGCGTCCATCTGGTAGCGCGCGTTGCGGATACGCACTTGTCCAAAGCGTGTGAACAGATGCCCATTGCGCGCATTTCGTGTGGGCATCACGCAATCAAACATGTCCACACCGCGGCGCACGCCCTCGACAATATCCTCCGGCCGGCCAACACCCATCAGGTACCGCGGCCGATCATCCGGTAGATGCGGCAGGGTCTCGTCGAGCATATGTTCGCGCTCTGCGGCGGGCTCGCCGACGCTGAGCCCGCCAATGGCATACCCATCAAAACCGATTTCGCGTAAATGCGCGGCGGATTTGTGGCGCAGGTGCGGATGCATGCCGCCCTGCACGATGCCAAACAACGCGTTCGGATTGCCTTCAAACGCAGTTTTGCTGCGCTCGGCCCAGGCCAGCGAAAGTTCCATCGAGGCGCGCGCTTCGGGTTCACCGGCCGGGTACGGGGTACATTCATCGAAGATCATCACGATGTCGGAGTTCAGCGCACGTTGAATCTGCATCGACACTTCCGGCGACAGGAACACTTTGGCGCCATCCACCGGCGACGCAAAATGCACGCCTTCTGGAGTGATCTTGCGTCGCTTGGCCAGACTCCACACCTGAAAGCCGCCGGAGTCGGTGAGGATCGGCCGATTCCAGCCGATGAAATCGTGCAGGCCTCCGTGCGCCGCGATCACGTCGATTCCCGGACGCAACCACAAATGAAAGGTATTGCCCAGGATGATCTCGGCCCCAATAGCGCGGATATGCTCGGGTGTGAGTCCCTTGACCGAACCATAGGTGCCAACCGGCATGAAGGCCGGCGTCTCGACCGCGCCGCGATCGAAATGCAGCCGACCACGGCGGGCGCGCGCCGACTTGCCGAGAAATTCAAAGCGCATGCGGATTTCCATCTGATGCGGGATGCGGCGGGATGATCAACATCGCGTCGCCATAGGAGAAGAATCGATAGCGCGCCGCGACTGCGTGCCGGTACGCCGCCAGCACGCGTTCGCGTCCCGCGAATGCCGACACCAACATCAGCAAGGTCGATTCCGACAAGTGAAAATTGGTCACCAGCGCGTCGACACTGCGGATAGCGTAGCCGGGAAAAATAAAGATGCGCGTCTCACCGGCAAAAGGACGCACCTCGCCATCGCGCATTGCGCACTCCAACGCACGCACGACTGTGGTTCCCACCGCGATCACGCGTCCGCCGGCGGCGCGCGTGCGACGAAGCTTGTCGCAAAGCTCCGCTCCCACGTTCAGCCATTCACTGTGCATGCGATGGTCGTGCAGGCTGTCCACGCGCATCGGCTGAAAGGTGCCGGCACCGACATGCAACGTAATGTGGCCGAACTGCACGCCTGCCGCAGTCAACTGCGCCAACAGCGCGTCATCGAAATGCAGGCCGGCGGTAGGCGCGGCCACGGCACCGGGTTCGCGCGCAAACACCGTCTGATAGCGTGATTGGTCGGCGACATCGGGCGCGCGGCGGACATAGGGTGGCAGCGGCATGTGTCCAATACGCAGCAAAATTCGCTCCACCGGCTCATTCGATTCGAAGCGCAGATGAAAGAACTCGTCGTCGCGCCCGATCACTTGAACACGAACATCCTCACCCAGCACCAACCAGGAACCGATGCGCGGGCTCTTGCTGGCGCGCACCTGTGCTTTGATCTCATGACCGCCAAAAAGCCGCTCGACCAACACCTCGACTTCGCCACCTGTGTCCTTGCGCCCGAACAAGCGTGCAGGCAATACCCGTGTGTCGTTGAACACCAGCAGGTCGCCCGACTTCAACAATGTGGGCAGATCGCGGAACTGACGGTCCTGCAGACCATCGGCTACGGCATCAAGCACCAGCAGCCGGCTGGCCGAGCGTTGCGCCAGAGGGGCTTGTGCGATCAACTCGGTCGGCAAGTCGAAATGGAAGTCGGATTTTTTCAAAGTTGATTCAACGCGTTACGGGACGGCGCACGGCGCGCGACGGGCAAATATGGGGTGGCGAGTTTAGCTGTATCGACGCTGTGGCGTCGCGCGTCGCGCCCTGGCCATCGCAACGTGCAGCGATTTTTTTCCCCGGATCAGCAACGGCTCGACATGCCAATGAGCTGCTCCATGCGCTGGGTTTTCGCGCGCTGGGAGCGCGCTCGTGTTCATTGAGGCATTTATCCAAAGAGTAAAGTGACTCGCACGCAGAGCGGGTAAAGGTACTTTGTTGTCGCGCAGCGATGACGCACCCACAGCGTGCCAGCTGTTGATCATGCTTGAACAGAGCGACCTGCAAAGGCTTCGCGGCAGAAAGCCGCTCCCACAAGGGCGTCGCAGTGGCACAGCGCCAGATATGAACCCCGGCCTATCCATGCTCATTGCGACATGGACACTGCTTGCGGCAAGCTAGCGCGTCTGTTCCAGCTGGCGGCACCATGAACCCACTTCGATATGCCATCTTGTTGAGTCTGGCAACGCCGGTCTTTGCGGATGAGAATGCGTGCACGATCGCGGTGCCTTGCCCATCGTGCGCGCCGCCGTTGTTTCTGGCCGCGAGCCCAGCCGCAGTCGATGCCGGTCGCGAAGCCGCGGACACGGTGCTCAGCGCGCGGCGCATGGCAATCGTCGCCGAAAACCAGTACCGCGCCGAAGGCGATGTGCGTTTCTGGCGGTCCGATCAATTCATGTGGAGCGAAGCGCTGGCCTATGACGCGGAGGCGGCTGAAGGTCGGATTGATGTACCGCTGCGCTTTCAGGACCGCGATATGCTGGCCACAGCAAGCAGCGCGCGCTGGAGCGAGAGCGGAGACAGTCGGCTCGAAGGCGTGCAGTTTCAGCTGCGCAGCGGCCGCGGCAATGGCCATGCCGATGCGGTGACCATAACGCAGCAGGACCTGACGCGACTGGATCGGGCCAGCTTCACCAGCTGCGACCCGGCCGACCCGGCCTGGTCGATCCATACTCAGCTGCTGAGTATCGACAACCAGCGTAAACGTGCCACCGCGCGCAACGTGACACTGCGCTTGGGCGATGTGCCGGTGTTTTACTTTCCATGGTTGCAGTTTCCGACCACCGACGAACGCGCCAGCGGCTTGTTGGCGCCTACGCTAGGCAGCTCCAACAATGCCGGTATCGATCTGGTGGTGCCGGTGTATCTGAACCTGGCGCCCGAATACGACGCCACCATCAGTCCGCGCTGGATCGCCGATCGCGGTGTGATGCTCGGCGGCGAGTTCCGCTATTTGGGGCGGTCGTTCGGCGGCGAGTTGGATTTCAGTTATCTCGGTAACGACCGCAAGATCGAAGGCAACGCAAACGACACTCGCCATTCTTTCGATTTCAAGCATCGCCAGCGTTTTGGCGCCAATTGGTCGCTCGCGGCCGATCTGCGTGACGTTTCGGATGACCGCTATTTCGAGGATTTCGGCGACTCGCTCACCGCTGTCGCTACCAGCCTGTTGCCGTCGAGCGCGTATCTCAGCGGCCGGGGCAACGGTTGGACCCTGAGCATGGGCGGCGATCGCGTCGAAGTGACCGACCCGCGGTTCGTCGCCGGGGCCGAGCCGTACCGGCGCCTTCCCCGAATTTTCGGATCGTACGCGTCGACCAACCTGCGCGGGCCGGTGGTCGGTGTGGACGCTGAGTGGGTGCGCTTTTCCAAGAACGACTTCATTGGTGGCGACCGCTACGACATGACGCCGTGGATCTCCTGGCCGTTCGAGGGATCGAGCTGGTTTGTACGCCCGCGCTATGCCTACCGCTCAACTGGCTATACGCTGGATCGCGGCACCGAGCGTTCGCCCACGCGCAATATGCCCATCGCCAGCCTCGACGCCGGGCTGTATTTCGAGCGCCAATCCGGCAGCCACGGCTGGACGCAGACGCTGGAGCCACGCCTGTTCGGCCTGCACGTGCCGTATCGGGACCAGGACGCCCTGCCGGTGTTCGATACTCAGGAACTGACCTTCGGTTTCGCCCAGCTATTTCGCGAGAACTCATACACCGGCGCCGACCGCCAGACCGATGCAAAACAGGTCGCGCTTGCCCTGAGTTCGCGCTGGCTGGACGCGCAAGGCCAGGAGCGGGCCCGCATTGGGTTGGGCCAGGTGCATTACTTCGATCCACCGCGTGTGCTGCTGCCGGGTGCAGTGCCGCGTACCGACTCGGGTTCGGCCTACATAGCCGAGATTGGCATCGCGTTATCCAACGACTGGTCGTTCAACGTCGCGCAACAGTGGGATCCGCAAATCAATCACAGCGTTCTGAGTTCGGCCGGGCTGCAATACCATTTTGACAATGGCAGCCTGGTCAATCTCGCCTATCGCTATCGCCGCAACCAGTTGGAACAGGTCGACGTTGCTACTTCAATCGTGTTGAACGAACGCTGGAAACTGGTCGCGCGCTTCAACCAAAGCCTGCTCAACGACGCTCTTCTAGAAGCCTTTGCCGGTTTCGAGTACGAAAGTTGCTGTATGGCGGTGCGCCTGCTTGGACGACGCTACGTGCGTAATCTCGAGGGGGACGCCAACAACGCTATTTTCGTCGAACTCGAACTCAAGGGCTTCGCTCGCATCGGTCGTGACACCGAAGAGTTTTTGCAGCGTGCTATTCTGGGTTATCGCTGAGTTCATGTTGAGGCTGCTGTGATGCAGTCTCGCCACACTATCTTTGGAACTGAACACGCATGAAACTATTGATTTTCTGTTCTGGCCTGGCCGCCTCGGTACTGGCTCCTGCGGTGATTGCTCAAGCCGTTGCGGTCGAACCGCTGGACAAGATTGTGGCCGTGGTCGACGAAGACGTGATACTGCAGAGTGAATTGGACCGCGCTGTGTCCAATATCCTGGCGCAGGCGCAGGCACAGAACAACGGCCAATTGCCGCCACGCGCTGAGATCGAAAAGCAGGTACTCGATCGGCTGATTCTGACCCGTGTTCAAGTTGAGCGCGCCACCTCCACCGGCATCCAGGTGGGTGACAGCGAAGTTGATCAGGCAGTCGCGCGCATAGCTGCTCAAAACCAGATGACGCTGGAACAATTGCGCACCTCACTGGAGCGCGATGGCTTCAGTTTTGATGAGTTCCGCAAAGGCATGCGCGAAGAAGTGACGGTACAGCGCTTCCGTCAGCGTTTTGCGCAATCACGGGTGCAGGTCACGGATACCGAAATCGACATTTTGTTGGCCAGCAACAGCCTGAAGACTGGCGAAGTGCGGCTACAACACATTCTGGTCGGCGTGCCTGAAGGCGCCACCTCAGAGCAGGTGCAAGCGGCGCGTGAGCGCGCTGAACGCGTGATCCGGGAAGTGAACGCAGGCCTGACGTTCCAACAGGCTGCAATCAAGTATTCCGAAGGTCAGCAAGCACTCGAAGGCGGTGACCTGGGCTGGCGCCGATATGAGGAAGTCCCGACTGCGTTCGCAGATCTTGTGGCTGGCATGAACAAGGGCGACCTGTCGCAGCCGATTCGTGGTCCCAATGGCTTCCATATCATTCGAATCGCCGATCAGCGTGAAGACACCAGCGCCAAAGTCATCCGTGAGTTCAAGGCGCGCCATTTGGTGATCCGGCCGAGCGAACTGATGACCGAGGAACAAGCAACTGCGCGAATCCAGAAGTTGCGCGAGCAGGCAATCGGCGGCGCCGATTTTGCCGAGCTGGCGCGCAAGAATTCTCAGGACGAGAACACCGCCAACCTGGGCGGAGAACTCGACTGGTTTGTCGCCGGCGAATACGGCGCTCGCGTCACCGAAGTGGTGGATTCGTTGAAGAATGGGGAAATATCGGAACCGTTCCGTACTGAACTGGGTTGGCACATCCTCAAACGCGAGGATTCGCGCGAGCGCGATCGCACTCAAGATTACCTGCGTGGCCAAGCGCGCGAGGCCATTCTGCGTCGCAAGGCCGAAGAAGAGTTCGAGAACTATGTGCGTCAGCTCAAAGCCGAAGCCTTCATCGAAAATCGACTGGCGGGGTGAAGCGAGTCGCTTTGACGATGCCCTCAGGCATCGTCAGACGAGCTGAACGCACGGCCAGGAAGGCCGGGCCGGACACGCTGCACCAGGGATGGTTGGTTCCCCAAGTTCAAAACGTAGCGGTGCGAGCCTTGAGCACATCGAGGTGAAGCGAGTCGCTTTGACGATGCCCTCAGGCATCGTCAGACGAGCTGAACGCACGGCCAGGAAGGCCGGGCCGGACACGCTGCACCAGGGATGGTTGGTTCCCCAAGTTCAAAACGTAGCGGTGCGAGCCTTGAGCACATCGAGCTGAAGCGAGTCGCTTTGACGATGCCCTCAGGCATCGTCAGACGAGCTGAACGCACGGCCAGGAAGGCCGGGCCGGACACGCTGCACCAGGGATGGTTGGTTCCCCAAGTTCAAAACGTAGCGGTGCGAGCCTTGAGCACATCGAGCTGAAGCGAGTCGCTTTGACGATGCCCTCAGGCATCGTCAGACGAGCTGAACGCACGCGCATGACGCCAACTAGCCTGCGCAGCACCTCGCATCTTTTGTGGGGGCGTCACGTATCAGCGATCACTCGCGTCAGGCACTCTCCATAACCAGTTCTGCCGTTGACCCCGCGACCGAGGTCGGCCTCTCCCCTTTTTCCAAGCATCCATGACGCTACCTCGCATTGCCATTACCGCCGGCGAACCCGCAGGCATCGGCCCCGAACTAGTAGCGCGCCTTGCTCAATTGCAATGGAACGCCGAGCTCGTGCTGATCGCGGATCCTGATTTGATCACGGATGCTGCGCGCAATCTGGGTTTGACACTGGAGCTGGACGCCACCCCGTGCACCGGCACCCGACAACCCACGCGACCCGGCCATCTACACGTAATTCCCATTGCGCTGCGCACGCCGAATGTCCCTGGACAGCTGAATCCGGGCAACGCCCGCTACGTAATCGAAACGCTGGAGCAGGCAGCACATGGCGCCGCCGCCGGCTATTTTGATGCCGTGGTCACCGCGCCAGTGCACAAGGCTGTGGTCAACGATGGCGGTATTCCCTTCACCGGGCACACCGAGTATTTCGCAGAACTCACCGGTACCGATGTGGTGATGCTTCTGGTTGCCGACGATCTTCGCGTTGCGTTGGCAACAACACATCTTCCACTTGCCCAGGTTCCCGCCGCAATACAAGCGACTTCGCTGGAGCGCACCCTGCGTATTCTGCAGCATGATCTCATCCAGAAGTTTGCCATCGCGCAGCCGCGCATCATCGTGCTTGGCCTCAATCCACACGCCGGCGAAGGCGGTCATCTTGGGCGTGAGGAGATCGACATCATCATTCCCGTCGTGGCCAAACTGCGTGCTGAAGGAATGAACCTGCGCGGTCCCCTACCCGCCGATACCGGATTTCTGCCGCGCGAACTGGCGCAGTGCGATGCGGTTCTGGCCATGTATCACGACCAAGGACTTCCGGTGCTGAAGTACGCGGGCTTCGGCCACGCGATCAATGTAACGCTTGGGTTACCCTGGATCCGCACTTCGGTGGATCACGGTACCGCGCTCGACCTTGCCGGCAAAGGCGTCGCCGATGCCGGCAGCTTGATCGCTGCCACTGAGCTCGCAATCGGACTGGTCAACAGCGGGAAGTCGGGGGCCTTGGCATGAGCGTCGACTTGCACGTCGCACGCAAGCGCTTTGGTCAGAATTTTCTGCACGACCGAAACATCGTCGATCGCATCGTACGGGCAATTGCGCCGCAAAGTGGCGATCGCATCATCGAGATTGGCCCAGGAAAAGGCGCGCTGACGTATCCCTTGCTGCAAAATATCGGACAGATGCGCGCGATCGAGATCGATCGCGACCTGATCCCGAAGCTACGCTCCCACGCACCCAAATACGGGCAGCTGGAGATCATCGAAGCCGACGTGCTCACCGTCGATTTCTCGGTGCTGGCCATGGATGGCCCGATACGTCTGGTTGGCAACCTGCCCTACAACATCTCCTCGCCCATCCTGTTTCATGCGCTTCAATATGCTGGCGCTATCCGGGACATGCATTTCATGCTGCAAAAAGAAGTGGTCGATCGCATGGGCGCGAGACATGGCAACAAGGACTATGGGCGCCTCACGGTGATGTTGCAGTCGCGCGTACAGGTCGAACCATTGTTCCTGGTGCCACCGGGTTCGTTCACACCAGCGCCGAAAGTGGACTCGGCGATTGTGCGGCTGACGCCACTACCGCCCGAGCAAATTCCAGCGTACTCGCCGCAACGGCTCGATCAGATCGTACGCGCCGCCTTTCAGCAACGCCGCAAAACACTGCGCAATTCACTTGCTGGCGTGCTCAGCACAGACCAACTGCAACAGGCTGGCATCGATCCGGGTTTGCGTGCCGAGCAGGTCTCGGTTGCGGATTTTCTGAAGCTCGCGGCCGACTGAGCGCAATAGCAGCGCTGATCGCACCTGGTCGCTACCCGCATCCGAGCGAGACCCCGTGCTCGGTCACTGCACTGGTTTGGCCGGTGCCGGATGCTTCATCATGATCGCCAACAAGTCGGCAAGCCGGTCGCGCATTACGCGACGGTCAAGGATCATGTCGATGGCGCCATGTTCCAGCAGAAACTCGCTGCGCTGAAATCCTTCCGGCAGCGTCTCGCGCACGGTCTGTTCGATCACCCGCGGACCGGCAAATCCGATCAGTGCCTGCGGCTCACCGATATTGATATCGCCGAGCATGCCCAAACTGGCCGACACGCCGCCGGTAGTCGGATGAGTCAGCACACTGATGTACGGCATGCCCGCCTCGCGCATACGCGCCAAGGCCGCTGAGGTTTTGGCCATCTGCATCAACGAAAACAGTCCTTCCTGCATGCGCGCGCCGCCGGTCGCAGAAAAGCAAACCAGCGGCGTACTGTTCTTCAGCGCGTACTCGGCGGCAAGGGTGAAGCGCTCGCCGACCACAGACCCCATTGAGCCACCCATAAAGCTGAACTCGAACGCGCAAGCCGCAATCGGCATGCCCTTCAACTTGCCGTGCATGGCGATCAGAGCATCGGTCTCGCCGGTTTGCTTCTGCGAAGCGACGATGCGATCTTTGTAACGCTTGGAATCCTTGAACTTCAACGCATCGGCTGGCGCTAGTTGTGCGCCAATTTCCACGCTGACACCCGCATCCAGAAACACGCGCAATCGCTCGCGCGCGCCAATCGGCATGTGGTGGCTGCACTTCGGGCAAACCTGCAGATTCGCCTCGATTTCCGGCTGGTACAACACGGCGCCGCAGCCTTCGCACTTGGCCCACAAGCCCTCCGGAACTTTGCGCTTGTCGCCGCCCTGGGTGCGGATGCGTTTGGGCATCAATTTACTGAACCAGGTCATGGGATCTGCATCGCTGATGGGGGGGTGGATTTCATGGTCGCCTTCCATTCGGCGGGGGCCGGTGTGCGTAGTGGGACGAGCCATCTCAGGCTGCCTTGGCTTTTGCGGCGGCGTCCAATGCCGCGCGGATGGGCGTCAAGAATTGACGTGCGGCTGCGCAGGCCGCAGCTGAATCCTGCGCCAATACAAGTCGCTCGACCAGCGCACTGCCGATGACCACCGCCTCCGCGTCGGCTGCAAGCGCCACCGCCTGCTCTGCGGTGCGGATGCCGAAGCCAATCGCAAGTGGCGTGCGGATCGACTGGCGCGCCACGGCGATCTTCTGGTGCACGTCGTCGAGTGCCAGCCGATCGGCGCCAGTGATTCCGGCAAAGCTGACGTAATACACGTAACCCTCAGCCAGCGCCGCCATTTTCGACAGCCGCGCTGGCGTAGTGGTTGGCGAGGCAAGGAATATCTGCGCCAATTGACGTTGCTGCAGGATCGGACGCACTGCGTCGGCTTCTTCCGGCGGACAATCAACCAGCAGCACACCGTCAACTCCAGCCTCAGACGCCATCGCCGCAAATCGCTCCCAGCCGAAATATTCGATCGGGTTCAGATAGCCCATCAGCACGATCGGGGTTTTGCTGTCGGTCGCCCGAAAATCGCGCACGATTTCCATGACGCCGTGCAGATTCATGCCACGCGCAAGCGCGCGTTCACTCGACTTCTGGATCACCGGCCCATCGGCCATCGGGTCGGAAAACGGCACGCCCAGTTCGATCAGGTCGGCCCCGGCGTCGACCAGAGCGCGCATGATTGACGCCATCCATTGAGCATCAGGATCGCCCGCGGTCACGAAGGGAATGAGGCCGGTACGACCTTGCGACTGCAGTGCGGCAAACGTTTTGTCGATGCGATTCATGCTTGGCTTGAATGCTGAAGAAAAAATTGACGATACGGGCGGGCACAGCCGCAGCTTCATCTTACTAGAGCGAAATGCCTTCGATCCGGGCGATGGTCTGCACGTCCTTGTCACCGCGTCCGGATAGATTAGCCAGAACCAGCTTGTCCTTGGGCAGCTCCCGCGCCAGCTTGATCGCCTGCGCAATCGCGTGGCTGGACTCCAGTGCCGCCAGAATACCCTCACTCCGCGCCAGTTGATGGAAGGCCGCCATCGCTTCCGCATCGGTGATGCCAACGTACCGGGCGCGACCGGTATCCTTGAGCCACGCGTGTTCCGGGCCTACACCCGGGTAGTCGAGGCCAGCGGAAACCGAATGGGTTTCGGTGACCTGGCCGAAATCATCGCACAGCAAATAGGTGCGATTACCATGCAGAACACCTGGCCGACCGGCACTGAGTGAGGCTGCGTGCATGCCACTGGCCAGGCCATGGCCTGCAGCCTCGGCGCCGTACATTGCGACCTCGCGATCGTTGAGAAATGGATGAAACAGGCCGATGGCATTGGAGCCACCGCCGACACAGGCCACCAGTACATCAGGCAACCGTCCAAACTGCTCGACCATCTGCACCCGCGCCTCGCGCCCGACAACGGCGTTGAAGTCACGCACCATCATTGGATAAGGATGCGGACCGGCCACCGTCCCGATGATGTAAAACGTGTTGTGCACGTTGGTCACCCAGTCACGCAACGCCTCGTTCAGCGCATCCTTCAAAGTTTTCGAGCCACTGGTCACCGGCACTACGGTAGCGCCGAGCAGCTTCATGCGAAACACATTGATCGACTGCCGTTCAATATCGGTGGCGCCCATGTAAACCACGCACTCCAGCCCCAGCCGCGCAGCGACGGTGGCACTGGCGACGCCATGCTGGCCGGCCCCGGTCTCGGCAATGATGCGGGTCTTGCCCATTCGCCGCGCCAGCATGCCCTGACCGATCGTGTTGTTGATTTTGTGCGCGCCGGTGTGGTTCAGATCCTCGCGCTTGAGCAGAATCTGCGCACCGCCAACCTGGGCGCTGAGCCGTTCGGCGTGATAGATCGGGCTCGGACGACCAACGTAGTGCTTCAGATCGCGATCGAGTTCGGCGATAAATTCCGGGTCGTTTCGCGCCGCGGCATAGGCCTCGGTCAGCTCTGCCAGCGGCGCCATCAATGTATCGGCGACGAACTGACCACCGTAGGGTCCGAAGTGGCCACGCACATCCGGCTGAGTAAAATAGTCGGTCGGCGCCTCAATAGGTTCCAGCACGATGCACCTCGTCAATGAAGACGCGCATTTTCGCATGATCTTTGATGCCGGGTGCAGATTCGATGCCCGAGCTGACATCCACGGCCCAGGGACGCACCTGGCGCACCGCCTCGGCGACATTGTCCGGGCGCAGCCCGCCGGCGAGTATCAGCGGCCGTGGGCGTTGCGACGGGATCCGCGCCCAATCAAAGGGTTCGCCTCTGCCGCCGCTGTGTTGACCGCCATGGCTGTCAAACACCAACCCAGATGCCATCTGGAACGCGACCAGAAACGCGTCCAACGTCGCGGCATCGGCCAGCCCAGCCATCGGCACTGCCTTCAGCCAGGGACGCCCGAATTGCGCACAGTACTCAGGTGATTCTTCGCCGTGAAATTGCAGCATCTCCACTTGAACAGCCAACAGTGCCGCATGCACTGCGGATGCCGGCGCATTGCGAAATAGCGCAACCCGGCTCACAAACGGCGGCACCGAGCTCGCGATCTCCGCGGCCCGGCCCAAATCCAGAGCGCGCGGGCTTCCTGGCACCAGGATAAGTCCCAGAGCATCCACACCCAGAGCTGCCGCCGCAGCCGCGTCTTCGCTCGAGGTGATGCCGCAGAACTTGATGCGCGTGCGCTTTGTCGTCGGGGTCATGGCAGGCAAACTTCCTCGGGCAGACCATGTTCGCGCGGATAGCGCGGACCCACAAACACCAGGCCACTCGCTTCGGCGGTGGTACCGGCGCGGCTGCGATCACGCCAGGCCAGCAGTTCTTCGATCCACGCGACTTGTTTCACACCGCGACCGACATCCAGCAAGCTACCCATGATGTTGCGCACCATGTGGTGCAGAAACGCATTGGCCTGTATCTCCAGTATCACGTGCTCTCCCACACGTCGCAGATCGAGCGTATGCATGGTACGTAGCGGCGATTTGGCCTGACAGGCGACGGTGCGAAACGAGGTGAAGTCCTGCGTGCCAAGCAGGCAACGACTCGCGGCCTGCATCGCCTCCACATCCAGCGGCAGTCGCTCCCAGGCGCAGAAGCGTCGCTCCAACGCGGGGCGGGCACGCCGATTGATAAGCGTGTAACGGTAACTACGCGCGCGCGCTGAAAAACGCGCATGAAAGTCGTCGGCCACCGATCGCACCCAGCGCACTGCAATGCTCGGGGGCAGCAGCGAATTGGTTCCAAGCAGCCAGCCATGAGGCGCACGCAACGCATCAGTATCGAAATGCACGACCTGGCAGGAACCGTGCACGCCTGCATCGGTGCGCCCGGCACAGACGACCTCAATCGGCCCATTGGCAACAAACCCAAGCGCCTTCTGCAGCTCGGCCTGCAGCGACGGCCCGTTCTTTTGGATTTGCCAGCCGAAGTAGTCGGTGCCGTCGTATTCGATGCCGAGTGCGAGTCTCATGATTGGGGTGCATGAATCCGGAAAGTCGCATTGTCGTGCAATTGAACAAAAAGATGTCAGGGTTTAGCGACCGATGGGAGTGACGCCAAAGGCGCGCGCGTTGCACCAGTTTTCCTCAGGCCGCATGCCGCTGCGGCGCGATTCGACTGCGCACTGGCAGCGCTTAAACGCAAAAGGGGCCGGCATTGCCGGCCCCTTTTGCCCCACCACAATCGGATCAACGAATTTCTTTGAGCAATTTCTGTGCTTCTTCGCGCTGGCTGAGATTGCCTTCGATCAGCACTTCTTCAAGCATGCTGCGTGCGCCATCGCTGTCGCCCATGTCCAGATAGGCGCGGGCCAGATCGATCTTCGTACCAACAGCATCATCACCCATGAAATCAGGTGCGAGTGCAGTCATCTGCTGCGTGGTTTCTGTGGTCGTGCCCCGCGGTGCGTTGGCGAAGTCAAGATTCGGAATTTCCAGCGAGGGCACATCGAGCTTTGCCGATGATTTCGTTGGCGCTGCATCCATGTCGAGATCGAAATCAAACGAAAGCTCATCGTTCGCATTACTCGCGGCGGCTTTGTGGTCCACAACGAGATCAAAATCGAACGATTCCGCTGGCACTGCAGGCGTTGCGGTGGGCGTCGGAGTATCGCGCCGACCAAAACCAGTATTGGTTGCGCCGTAATTGGGCGAGGCGAAACTGGGCGGAGCGGGCTTGGCCGGTTGATGCAAGTCGAAGTCACCCGATGCAAATGGATCGCGCAAATTGTTGGTTGCGCCCATGTCGTCATCTATGCCGGAGAACAAGGGATGCGTCGGGCAGATGTCTGCTCCCATCAACAAGGCCCCCTGCCACTCCGCAGCATTGGGATCGGTAACCTGGGCGTGCATGGCTTCGGCCGCAGCTTCAAATTTGTCCGGATCGCGGCGCGTGTAGAAGTATTCCAACACGTTCAGGTGCGCATTCAGATCGGTCGGATCGAGTGCGAGCGCATTGAGTAAATCGGTTTCGACGGAATCGCTGCTCGCCATTGCGCCTCTACCGGCAGCACCGCCGGCAAAATTATGTGCGATCGAACTGCGTGGCTCGGCCAAATTCTCCTCGGACTTGCGCTTGTTGCGCGATCGCAGACCCAGCAAAGCGAGGAACGCTGCAGTCAGCAGACCACCGCCACCCAGAATGTACAGATTTTTGTACCACGGAGTAGCCGCTTCTTCACTCGTGACGGCCGGCGGCGGCGTGGTATCAACGGGTTCGGCCTCTGCCAGCGGTACCACTTCGGCGGACTCGCCTGGGGTACTGGTGGTGGTCGGATCAGTAATTGAGTCGTCCGTTGCCGGGATGTCATCGATCGGGGTGAGCGCAGTTGTGTCCAGCGGCTCGGCACCGGTCATTGCATCCGTCGCCGGCGCGGCAACGCCGGTATCCGTTGATGTGGGGGGAATGGAATCAGTCACCACCGGTGCGGGCAGCGCCGCAGCGGCCGCAGCGATCGCTGCATCCGCAGCACGCTGATCCGCCATTCGTTGCGTCTCAGCTGCTTTTACCGCAGATTCATCCGCAAGACGGCGCGCAGTCTCCACATCGCCCTGTGCTGCAGCCAACGCCGCTGCCGAGTCGATCGCGCGCTTTTCTGCCGCGGCGAGCCGATCCTGCAGTGCTTTAAGGTCGGTGTCTTTGAGCTGGATCAGCCTCTCGGATTTGCTCGACAATCCTTCCAGCTCTTTGACGCGGTCACGTAAATCGCGGGCTTCGCTCTGACTGCTGTTCAACGCTTCCTTGGTGCGCGCGAGCTCGGCGATAGATGCCGCGTTGGCGGTGCCACCGGAAGTGCCAGGTCGATCGCTACCGCTCATGCCGCCGGAAGAAGGCGGCACCAGTTCCAGTCGCGAAGAAGCTGCAGATCCCGACGTGGAACTCGATCCGGGCGCAAAGGTTGATGACGAAGAAGCATCAGCTACCATCGTCGGTCGCGTGGATTCGATCCAGCTACGATTCTGATTGAGCACTTCCGCTGCCGCCTGTGCGGCGCGCGTTGCCTCAATCTCGCCGGGACCCGGAATGCGCAAGATGGCGCCACGTTTCAGCGTGTTGACGTTTTCCCGATAGAAGGCATCAGGATTCGCGCGCAACAGCGCCAGCATCATCTGATTGAGCGTGACCGCCTCATTGGGTCGAGTGGTCGTTGCGATTTCCCAAAGGGTTTCACCACTGGCGACCGGGCCATACTCGCTGGCAACAAGCGTGGAGGACATAGGCTGCTCCGAATCAATGGGCTCGGCGGGCTGCGTGCTTTCAGCAACAGGTTCCGATTCCGTAGGGTCAATCGCCACCGGATCGGGCTCAGCTTCCGTCGGCGCTGGAGTCGATTCGGCGGGTTCTGCTTCGGCTTCCGCTGGAGTCACTTCAGCGCTTTCAGCGCTTGCATCGGCCATTGGATCTTCGGGTTGTTGCGCCAAATAGTCAGGCACTGGCTCGGCGGGCACGGGCTCTGCCACCGGTTCCGTAGCAGGCTCGACCGTGGGGTCGATCTGCGCTTCTGCAACCGGTTCGAGCGGTTCGGCCGGCATCGACTCTTGTTCCGGCAGTCGCTCGACCGCGGCCAGACTACCGATCACCGCGGGCGCAGATATCGGAGGATCGAGCAGGATTGAATATTCGCGCAGCAGCTTGCCGTTGGCCCAATTCACTTCGAGGATGAACGACAGGAAAGGTTCGCGGACAGGCTGTTCGCTGGTTACTTCGATCACCGGTTCACCGCGCGCATTGCGCACGATCTCGAACGCGATCGGTACCGACATGCTGCCTATGCTCAGGCCAACACGCGCAAATTCTTCGGCCGCGGCCATGCCCGCCTGGAGCGTCTTGGCCTCATCGGGACCCGCGACGAATACCGGAATCTCGGCACGCAGCGGCTCGTTCAACTCAGACTTAACGGTGATCCCGCCCAGACCCAGAGCCTGCGCGGCGGTACTGCCCACAGTCAGCGCGATGGCAAGCGGAATAGGTAGGAGTCTGTGTGGCAACTGTCGGTTCATGCTCAGCCCCGATGATTAGCGTTGAAGAATCCGGGCGATTTCGCACCGAACTTAGAAACGAGCTTATAACACGCTCCTAAGTGTAGGGGAAGATTGGATTTCTCGGTTCAGACCACGGAGCCTCGCGCGATCCAGCGCGGCGCCGCGTGCTGCGCCGCAGCAATGGGCTGCTTGCGCTACAGGTACTCGCGAATCAACAACTCGGCAATCTGCACTGCGTTCAGCGCCGCGCCCTTGCGAATATTGTCGGAAACCACCCACAGATTGAGACCACGCGGATGCGATAGATCGTCGCGGATGCGCCCGACGTAGACGGGATCCTTGCCAGCCGCATGCGTCGCTGGCGTCGGGTAGCCCCCGGCTTTGCGCTCGTCAACCACTTCGACCCCTGGCGCGACCAGCAGGAGGGCGCGGGCCTCGGCCGCAGTGATCCTGGTCCGCGTTTCGATGTGCACCGCTTCGGCATGCCCGTAGAAAACCGGCACGCGTACGGCGGTCGGGTTCACCTTTATTGACGGATCCTCGAAAATCTTCTGGGTCTCCCAGACCATCTTCATTTCTTCTTTGGTATAGCCATTGTCCATGAAGTCATCGATGTGGGGGATCAGATTGAAGGCAATCTGTGTGCTGAATTTCTCGATCTTCAGCGGTTGAAAGTTCAGCAGCTGTGCCGTCTGCTTGGCCAGCTCCTCGAGTCCGGAGCGCCCCGCGCCGGATACCGATTGATAGGTGGCAACGTTGATGCGCTCGATGCCGACCGCTCGTTGTATTGGCGCCAATGCCACCAACATCTGCATCGTCGAGCAATTGGGATTGGCGATGATTCCGCGCTGGGTGTAGCGCGCGATCGCATGCGGATTGACCTCGCTCACCACCAACGGAATTTCGTCGTCATAGCGAAACTGCGAGGTGTTGTCGATCACTACGCTGCCCGCCGCTGCAGCGCGCGGCGCATGTACTGCCGACACGCTGCCACCCGCAGAAAACAGCGCAATGTCGGTTCCGGCAAAATCAAAGGTGTCGAGATTCTGCACCGTCAGATTGCGCCCACCAAACTTGACCTTGCTTCCAGCTGAGCGCTCGCTGGCCAGCGCTACCACTTCGGATGCCGGAAATTTGCGGCTGTCGAGAATCGAAAACATCACTTCGCCGACCGCGCCGGTCGCGCCGACGACCGCAACTTTATAACTGTCTTTCTTGCTCATCGACGGAACAGTCCTTGGAATTGGTTGGAACGTTAGTGATTGGAAGGTTTAGCGTGACAGACAAAACTTCGCCGGAAACTTTACTCCCTACCCGAAGTTCCGGCGGGGCTGGGAGAGGTCATGAAGCCCGCGCAATTCCTACCTTTCATGGTGCGTAGTGCCGATTCCCGCACTATGAAAGGTAGCGGGACTCGACCTCAGCCATGGTGAGCGGCTCCGCGCAGGGCCAGCGTTCTTCCTGATTTTAGAGAATATCTTTACCAGCAGAAATTCGAGGTGTCACTTCACCGACATCAGCGCATTGCGCACGATGGCGAAGTGCGTGGTCCATCAGGACCAGAGCCACCATCGCCTCCGCGATCGGAGTGGCGCGGATGCCGACGCAGGGATCGTGGCGGCCCTTGGTCACCAGCTCGACAGCGGCGCCACTCACGTCCACGGTAGCGCCAGGCAAACGCAGGCTTGAGGTCGGTTTGATCGCGATGCTGACGCGAATATTCTGACCGCTGGAAATACCGCCAAGAATGCCACCGGCATGATTGCTGCAAAATCCGCTGGGATCGATCAGGTCGCGATGCTCGGTACCCTTCTGCTCAACGCTGGCGAAACCGGCACCGATCTCGACACCCTTGACTGCATTGATGCTCATCAGCGCGCTGGCCAGATCGGCATCCAACTTGCCGTAGATCGGCGCGCCCCAGCCCGGCGGCACGTTTTGAGCCACGACATCAACACGCGCGCCGATGGAGTCACCGGATTTGCGCAACGCATCCATGTAGTCCTCAAGCTCCGGCACCATCGCGGCATCTGGCCAGAAAAACGGATTCTGCTCGACCGCTGCCCAGTCGAACGCACGCGGTTTGAGTGGACCGAGTTGCGCCAAATAACCGCGCACTTCAATGGCGTAACGCTCGGCCAGCCATTTTTTCGCGATCACTGCGGCGGCAACGCGCATTGTCGTCTCGCGCGCGCTGGAACGACCGCCGCCACGTGGGTCGCGAATTCCGTATTTGGCCCAGTAGGTGTAATCCGCATGTCCGGGACGGAACTGTTGCGAGATATTGTCGTAGTCCTTGCTGCGTGCATCGGTGTTGCGGATCAATAGCGTCAGTGCCGTACCGGTGGTGCGCCCTTGGTATACACCCGACAGGATTTCCACCCGGTCTTCTTCGTGACGCTGCGAGGTGTGTCGTGAACGACCGGTGGCACGCCGCTCAAGGTCGTGGGCGAACTCTTCTTCGCTGATTTCGATGCCCGGCGGTACCCCGTCGAGCACACAGCCGATCGCGGGTCCGTGACTTTCGCCGAAAGTGGTCAACGTCAGCAGATGACCGAAGCGGTTGTGGCTCATGGCGATTCACACTCCGCCACACCGGGATGTGCAAGTGCCGCGCGCGACACGACGCCGGTAGCGGCAGCTGCCAAAGCCGCGATCTCGATGCGCCAAGTCAGCAGATCTTCACGCTCAATCACAAATATGCCCATCTGACCAACCTTGAACTCCACCCAGACGAAGGGCACTTGTGGCAACAGGCGCATCAGCGCGCGCTCGGATTCACCGACTTCGCAGATCAAAAAACCGTTGTCGGTCAGGTGGGCCGGAGCATCACGCAGGATGCGCAATACCAGATCCAGGCCATCTTCTCCGGCGATCAATCCGCTCTCGGGCTCATGACGATACTCATCCGGCAATGCAGCCACTTCATCCCGTGTCACATAAGGCGGATTGGTGACGATCAAGTCATAACGCTCACCTTCGAGCGCCACGAACAAGTCCGACTCGATCAATCGCACGCGATCGGCGACCTGCAGACGCTGCGCATTCTCTGCGGCCAAGGCCAGCGCCGCTTGGCTGATGTCGACGGCATCGACCAGCGCTTCGGGCAGGTGATGCGCGGTCGCGACCGCGATGCAGCCGCCACCGGTACACAAGTCCAGCACCCGCTCAATCGGCCGGCCAGCACGCCACGGCTCGAAATCTGCTTCGATCAACTCGGCAATCGGCGAACGCGGCACCAAGGCGCGCTCGTCTGCCTTGAAGCTCAAGCCAGCGAACCAGGCTTCCCCAGTCAGATAGCACGCCGGCTTGCGCAGGCTGATGCGCTGCTCGAACAGCGCATGGATCGCCGCCTTCTCATCTGCAGTCAAACGTGACTGGCCATACACCGGACTCAGGTCGTGCGGCAGATGCAGCGCATGCAACACCAGCTGGGTCGATTCGTCCAAAGCATTGTCGAAGCTGTGCCCGAAGCTGAGGCCCGCCGCATTGAACTGCGAGGCGCCAAAGCGGATGTGATCGATGATGGTCTTGAGTTCACTGGTCATGGGGCGCCTCTCGAAGCTGATTATAGGCAGATGCAGAAGTTATACTCACCGGCCTTTCTGGATTTTCTCCGACCGATGTCACGACTACCCTGGATCATTGTTCTAATGGCGGTTGCCGCCGGGTTCGGGTTATGGCTCGGCTTGCGCGGCGGTGACGCTGATCGAGCAGCGCCGAAATTCCAAAGCCTGCTCGCCTACGGAGCGCCGCGCTCGCTGACAGACTTCGATCTGGAAGCCAGCGATGGCGGCCGTCTCGACTTCGCACGCCTGCGAGGTCGCTACAGCGTGCTGTTTTTCGGGTTCATCAATTGCCCCGACGTGTGTCCGACCGCGATGGCGACGTTGGCTGAAGTCGACCAGCAACTCAGTAATGTACCTAAAGGCGCGCGACCCAATTACGTGTTCGTCTCGGTCGATCCGGCGCGCGATACCGCGCAGGCCGCTGGTGCCTACGCGCAGCACTTCTCTACGCGAATTCTGGGCGCCACAGCAACCGATGCCCGGCTTGAACCGTTCACGCGCCAACTCGGGGTGTTGTACGCAGCGCAACCTGCGGTCGATGGTGTGTACAACGTAGACCACAGCGCGCACTTCGTAATACTCGATCCTGAAGTGCGCGTCATCGGCATCATCCGTCCTCCGCATGTTGCCAGCGCCATTGCTGCCGACCTCCTGCAACTGATCGGGAATCGCTGATGCATCCGCTCAGTCTGGCTCAGTACTTGCTGCCGCATCAGTTGCTATCGCGCCTGATGTTGCTGATGACGCGCATTCGCTGGCGGCCCTGGAAAAATTTCCTGATCAGTCAGATCGCAAAACGCTTTCGGGTCGATTGGACGGAGGCTGCAAACCCCGATCAGGACAGCTATGAACATTTCAATGCGTTCTTCACCCGCGCGCTGAAACCAGGCGCGCGTACTCCGATTGCCGACCCGGATGCTTTGCTGATGCCGGCGGACGGACGCATTTCGCAGCTTGGCCGAATCGTGGCTGGCCGTATTTTCCAGGCCAAAGGGATGGACTTCAGCACCGAGGAATTACTCGGCAGCGCGCGCGCTGCCGCAGCATTCCGCAATGGCCTGTTTGCCACCATCTATCTGTCGCCGCGCGACTACCATCGCGTGCACATGCCATGGGATGGCAAACTTGTTGAAACGCGGCACATGCCCGGTCGGCTTTTCAGCGTATCGCCAGGCACGGTGGCAAGTGTGCCGCGACTGTTCGCGCGCAATGAGCGCCTGGTTTGCAGCTTCGATACTGACTTCGGACCAATGACTGTGGTCATGGTCGGCGCGCTGCTGGTATCCGGCGTCGAAACCGTATGGAACGGTGTCGAGATTCCACCTTACGCGGGACGCGTCTTCGAACGCGACTACGCGCATCGGGACCCATGCGTAGCCCTTCAACGCTTCGCAGAGATGGCTCGTTTCAATTATGGCTCGACGGTCATCGTGTTGTTGCCTGAAGCTGTCCTGGCGCTCGATCCCTCTCTTGCCGCCGGCGATAGTGTGCGCCTGGGTCAGTGCCTTGCACGCCGCGTGCGCTGAGTCGATCACACGAATAGGCCGCGTGGTTGGTGACACTGAATGGTTAGTCGAATCGTAACGTCGACGCGCAACCGCGGCACAGAAGCCAGTTGATGCTTTGGTTTTTCTGCTCGACCGCGCGGGTTTCTATCGGAGCACATCACTGCTGCGGCGCAGTGAAACCGAGCAAACCTGAATGCCCGCCAGCCAATACATCAGACTGTGATTTGATCGTCAAACTTGACTGCCTTTGCGCGCCAAAGTGCCTGCGCCCGAGGTCAATCGAGAACATCCAAATGAACAGCGTCCAAAATTCTGCCGCTCCGATGACTTCTCGGCTGATGCAGAGAACCACAGCATTCGCGCGGTACCTGCAGATGTTGCGACAGTTCAATGGTGTGGCAGCTGCGATTCGCGAACTCGACCCTGCCGAGCGTCGCAAGATTGCACTGACGGCGCTGGCTGAGCTGACCCAAGCCGAAGTTTCCGGCGGTTCCGGCCCAGCGAGTTCCAGTCAAGAAAAATCCAAAACAGACTGGACAGTCGAAGCCGCCGTCGCGTTCGCGCGGGTGCGATCGCAACACCTGCAGGTGCGAATAGCCGGCACTCGCGCCTGGTTGGTCGCGGCCTATCGGGCTACGTTCGAGTCCCCTTATGGCGAAGTTCAGACCTTGCACCGTCAGGTTCTGCGCGCATTGCGCACCATGCACGGCGGCGACAAGGAAACGTCCCCGTTCGTCTGGCTCGAGTCGGCTTGATCAAGCGTTGTTGATCCTGCGCTTCGTGCTGCGGCGGTGGGCCTTGGCCTACCGCACAGGGGTAACGCCATTGCGTGCAAACGCCTAGCCCTTATGGGTGAATCCAACCAGAGCTTGCGTCAGCGTAGTGCTCGTTTTTCCAGATCGGCACACGTAGCTTTACCTGATCGATGACATGGCGGCAGACTTCAAACGCCGCCCCGCGATGTGCCGCGGCCACGCCGACCCAGACGGCGACATCACCAATCGCCAGCATGCCAACACGATGCACGCAAACGACGCGGCGCGCTTGCGACACCGCGACAATCGCATCGACGATGGCCTGGCCCTCGCGCATCGCAAGATCGGCATAGGACTGGTACTCCAGTCGCTGCACGCTGCGCCCATCATTGTGGTCGCGAACGATGCCCTCAAAGCTCGCAATCGCACCGCAATGCGGGTCGTCCAACTCCCGACGCAACGCCGCCACATCGATCGGCAGCTCGGTAAGTTCGAAGCGGGTCATCCGCCCGACACCGGCGGCAGGAACACGACCTCATCCTCGGCCTGAAGCGGCCTGGACCAATCCACGATTTCGCCATTCACGACCAGTCGCAGGCGTGAGCGCGGTAGCGCGAAGCCATGGCGCTGAGCCGCATTTTCAAAGAGACGCACAGCATCCACATGCCCGATTTCGATCTCTTCCGTGGCGGTGCCGGCGGCATCGCGCAAGCTCGCGAAGTAGCAGAGCCGCACTTTCATTTCTGCGTGTTCGCCGCAGATGCTTTGGGAGAACGCGATTTTCGCTGTGCCGGGACCGCTACGAAATCACGCTTACCGCCCTGCTTGGCAACGACCCGCGTCGCGACGATTTCAATACCCAGGGTGAGCGACTTGCACATGTCGTAGACGGTCAGTGCAGCCAGGCTGGCGCCGATAAGCGCCTCCATCTCCACGCCGGTACGGGCCAGCGTCGAGACCGTGCACTCAATGCGCAGGCGAGTCGGGTCGACAAACACGCAATCGAACTGGATACCGTCGATCGGCAGCGGATGACAGAACGGAATCAGTTCATGGGTGCGCTTCACCGCCAGCGTACCGGCGATGATCGCGGTATCGATGACCGGGCCTTTTTTGCTACGCAGTGCCGCGGCATGCAGCGTGCGTGCCGCCGTCTTGGGGAAAACCACTTCGCAGCAGGCGGTCGCTACTCGCCGTGTCAGCGGCTTGGCCGCGACATCGACCATGGCCGGCCGGCCGCCCTTGTCGACATGACTCAGCGCCATGTCAGCCCCCCATCCGGAACATTTCAACGCGCTGCGAACTCCGCGCTTCGCGTTCGGCACGCAATTCGCTGTAACGATCCGCACGTCGAGACCACAGCGTACGCAGGTGATCCGCCAATGCTGCGTCCGTGTCGGTGCGCAACCATTCGCGCAGATCCTTTCCCTGACTGGCGAACAGGCAGGTGAAGACGCGACCCTCCGCCGAGATGCGCGCACGATTGCAGTCGCCGCAAAACGGCACGGAGACCGAGCTGACGAATCCAAGCTCGCCCCGTCCATCGGCATACGCGTAACGGCTGGCGACCTCGCCATCAGCGCTCGCGCTCAGGGCAACCAGAGGGTAACGCGCGGCAATCAAGTTCTGTAGCTCGACAGTCGGCACGACTTGAGCGCGCGTCCAGCCGTTGCAGCTACCCACGTCCATGTATTCAATGAATCGCACAACATGCGGCGCGCCACGAAAATGCTCAAGCAATGGCAGCACCTGATCCTCGTTTACGCCACGCTGCACCACGACATTGATCTTGACCGATTGGAAACCTGCGGCAACCGCCGCATCGATACCCGCCAGCACGTCGGCAACGCGACCATAGCCCCCGCTCATACGCAGGAAAATGGCCGGGTCCAGCGCATCCAGGCTGACCGTCAATCGACGCAGTCCGGCGTTACGCAGTTCAATAGCACGGTCAGCGAGCAAGGCGCCGTTGGTAGTGAGCGCCAGGTCTTCGACGCCGTCAATCCGCGACAAGCGCTCGACGATTTCAGGTAATTCATGGCGCAGCAGCGGTTCACCGCCAGTGAGCCGCAATTTGCGCACACCGAGCGCAACGAAGGCGCGCGCCAGCCGCTCGATTTCCCTTGGCTGCAGCCATTCCTTGCGCGGCAGAAACGCCGCTGCCCCGCCAAACTTTTCCACCGGCATACAGTACGGGCAACGAAAATTGCAACGGTCGATCACCGAAATACGCAAGTCGCGCAATGCTCGCCCGCGCGTGTCACGTGCCACGTCCATGCCCGGATTGGCGACGGCGGGCTTGCTCGCAACAGTTGCGCTGGCAACCAACCCGGCTTGAATCAACTTGCTCATGGAGTACGCCACGCACGTTCACACGCACGCATTCCGTCCCACGGCGCGGACAGTTCTATCGCGTCGCCCGCACGGGCAACTCTGAGACCGGCTTGTTCGAGCGTCACAGCATCCTCAACGCAGGCATAGTGGTAAAGAATCATACGGGCACGCATGGACACATCGTACTCTCGAATCAAATCGTCCAGACCGGTATGTGAGGGGTTGCCCTGCAATGCGCAGTCATGCGCAATGCGCTCGTCATCATCAGCGTGTGCGGCAATGGCTTCCGGGATGGGTCGGGTATCGCCTGACCACAGAAAAGCGCCACGCAATGCCAGGCCAAAGGCGGTACCTGGCGCATGATGGCGCACAGCGAAAACATCAAACCACAGTCCTTCATGCCAAAACCCGCGCGTCACCGGCACCAGTTGAAACGCATCCCAGAAGTTGGCGCCGCCCTCTGCCAGTGGGCTTGGATAGTCGGCGAGCCGCGACTGCAGGATCGGCACCAGCGCCGCGGCGCAGTAGATACGCACCTTGCCGCGACGCGCGGCATCAAACAGGGTGGCGTAGTACAGCCTTTCAAACCCTGCCACATGATCAAGGTGTGCATGAGTAACGAACAGCGCAATAGGCATGGCGCCGTGGCGCTCGACGTACGCGGTCAACCCTTCTTGACCGCAGTCGATCATCAGCACGGGCGCGCCATCACGCTCAAGAACAGCAGAGGCTGATCCCAGAGTCACCGCCTGCGCGTTGCCGACGCCGAGAAAGCGCAGTGTCCATTGTCGGTTCATTGCAGCACCTTCATTGGTGAACCTCTGAACAAGTCCCGAGCCGTGATAGCCCCCTGAGTCAGGGTGCAAAAAACCGCAGGTTGACCAGCTCCGCTGTTGAGAGCGACCAGCTCCGCTGTTGAGAGCGACCAGCTCCGCTGTAGAGAGCGGGGGTTTGGCAAGCAATAAGCAGTGTGGCGAAGACGAAGTGGTGGCTTATTCATACCTTCCCTGGTCGACAGAGGCGATCAGCTGGCGCGATCATAGGCTTCCAGCAGCTGCGGCCAAGCCCGCGTCGAGAAACTTTCGACCAACGCCAGCGCACCCAGTTTGACCAGCGAACGCTTCAATCGGTCCAGATTGCCGCGCATCCACGATTCGGCAGGCGGGCGCAGTCGCCCACGGTCAAAATCGATTAGCCAAAGTCGATCGTCGGCATCGATCAACACATTATGTGCATTCAGATCCGCATGCCACAGCCGCTGGTGATGGAAGCGGGCGATGAGTCGCCCCACGGCCGCCCAGTCGATCGGTCGCCCTGCAAGCAACCGATCAGCGAGGGTGTCGGCATTGTGAATGCGCTCGGTGATGAGACTCGCACGGTAGCCCAGTCCGGAACGCAGGTAGCGAGCGGCCAACGGGCACGGCACCGGCAGGCCCTGGGCATGCAGCGCTGCGGTCAGGCGAAATTCACGAAATGGGCGGGTTGCCTCCGTGCCCCACCACAGATACCAGTCCCTTGAAACGCGCGCGACCAGACCGCCGCGTTGATACTGGCGCAACACCGCCTCGGCAAACGTCAGGCACAGATAGCGCACCTGGCCGCGACCGCGCAGCTCCGTAGCGTGCGCATGCGATGTGTCAAACGCCTGCTCGGCCTGATCGGCCGACCATCGCGAGGCGTCGTAAATCAGCGCGCCGCCAGTCAGAGAAGTGATGCCTATGTTCATGTGTCAGAGATAGCACGCGTCCAATTGCGGTATGTTGCCGGGCGCAATTCTATCTTCCTTGCAGCGGGTTGCACGCGCCACAAGGAAGCGCGGTTGCGTTGCCTAACTCCTCCCCAACCCTCTCCGAACGTCGGGAGAGGGAGCGATCACGACAGTTTTTGACCAAGACCACGATGAGTTCCGCCATCCCCGATTCGCTGTGCATTTTTCGCCTCTCAGCGTTGGGCGACGTGACCCACGTCTTGCCGCTGGTGCGGCGTGTTCAACAGTTTTGGCCGCAAACGCGGATCACCTGGATCATCGGTCGCTTCGAGCATCGCCTGGTTGGCGATATCGCAGGCATTGAATTCATCATCGTTGACAAGAAGCGCGGCATGGCCGCGTGGCACGATTTACGTGCATCGCTCGCGGCGCGGCGGTTCGATGTATTGCTGCAGTGTCAGGTATCGCTGCGCGCCAACGTTCTTGGCCGGGCGGTGCGAGCCGATACCCGAGTCGGCTTCGATTGGGCACGCAGCAAGGAACTGCACAGCCTGTTCGTCAATCGCCGCATTACTGCAGCGCAGAGCCAACACGTGCTCGAAGCCATCGGCAGTTTTGGCGATGCCATCGGTCTGCCTGCTGCTGCGCCGCGTTGGGACATTCCGATTTCCGATGCGGATCGCGAGTTCGCCGCGCGGCACCTTGCCGGTGATCAGCAAACGCTGATCATCAGCCCGTGCTCAAGCCACCGATTGCGCAACTGGCACGCCGGCGGATATGCAGCCATCGCTGATCACGCGCAAACGCGACATGGCATGCGGGTAGTGCTGTGCGGCGGACCCAGCGCCATTGAGCGCGAGATGGGCGACGCGATTCTTACATTGGCACGCAATCCACTGATAGATCTGATCGGCAAGGACACGCTGAAACAGTTGCTCGCACTGTTGCAGCGCGCCACGGTCATGCTGACACCAGATTCCGGACCGATGCATATGGCCAACGCCGTCGGCACCCCAGTCATTGGCCTGCACGCCGCCACGGACGCCAAGCGCAGCGGTCCTTACCCGGATCAACGCTGGTGTATCAATCGTTACGCCGAAGCCGCCGAGCGTTTTCTAAAAAGCCCGGCTGCCAAAGTGCGTTGGGGCTTGCGCATCGAGTATCCTGGGGTGATGGATCTGATCGAAACCGAGGCGGTGATCGAACGCCTGGATGCGCTGATGGCAGCGCGTCAGCTCGAAGTCTTGACTCGATAATCCTGGTACGACTTTTCTTCGACCAGGGCTGAACCCAATTTGACATTGATGTCCCGCTTGATGCGCGCCCGATCGTCATTCTCGAAATAGACCGCGCGCGCCAAGCGGATGAACTCGGCATCGAATTCCTGTTTCGATTCCTTGACGCGGATATCGTCTTCAATCACCCAGAGTCGCACATTGACTTCCTTGAGCGCCGCCAGCAACGCCTTGATGTCGATTTTTGACTCCGACGCCTGTGCCCATGTGCTGTTGAGCGCATCGAGTTCCCGGCGCACATTGACCAGCTTGGCAGGATCGGACATGCGCTCGGACTTGATTTCAAGGATCGACATCTTGTCCAGCAACTCGCCAAAGGAAACGGGGACGGAAATCAGGCTCATGGTGGACTCTTGAATGGCGGTGCATATTTTAACCGCGAAAGGCCGCACAGCAAGCACCTTTGCAACCTCGAGGCGAGCGTGGGATTGTCGGGTCCATCCATGGACCCAACCCGCGCATTGCGCGGGCCAGCCTGCGGCTGTCCTGAATCGCTCCAGGCGATTCAGTCGAACCGGTGGGTTCTACTTGGCACCCACCCTCTGCGCCATACGCCACAAAAAAAAAGCCGCCCATCGGGCGGCCTTTTTTGTGGCGTATGGCGGAGAGGGTGGGATTCGAACCCACGGTGCGCTTACACGCACGCCTGATTTCGAGTCAGGTACATTCGACCACTCTGCCACCTCTCCGGTGCTGGTGCAGCCCGCAGGTCGGCGCGGGGCCGGGCATGATACGGGATTGCGGTCGACGCGACAACCGCGTTGGTATATCGGGTTTAGCACGGACCCGCAGGACGGATTTGGCCTGAACAGCCCAGTCGCTCAACCGCGGCGGTCAGAGCGCAACGCTAATCAGCCCCCCACCAACAACGAATCACGCGTTCAAAAAATAAGCGTCGCCACAGCACCACCGCCGTCGCGTGGTGCCAAGCTGACTTTCCAGCCGTACAACTCACACAGACGCACGACGATGGCCAGACCCAGTCCAGCACCTTTTCCGGTCGCGCTGGCGCCGCGATAGCCGCGATCGAACAAGCGCTCGGCTTCTACCGGACTGATGCCCTTGCCGCTGTCTTCAACCACCACGCGATCGGCCTCGACGCGGATCACCACCACGCCCTCGGGCGTGTACTTGAAGGCATTGCCGATCAAGTTGCCCAGTGCAACCGACAGCACTGCAGCGGGGGCGTCGACCTGCGCAGCAAAGGGCTTTTCGATGCGGACCTCAATCGGCTTGTTGCCGATCGCGGCGCGATGAGTTTCGACTACCTGGTCGACAACACTGCCAACATCGGTGCTTTCGCCCTGCGCCGGCGACTGACGCTCGTTACGCGACAGCAAAAGCAACGCGTCGGTCAGTTCGTTGGATTGGCGCGCAGCACGCTCGATGCGTAGCAATCGCTGTCTTGCTTTCTCTGGCAGATCATTCTGAGTGAGCAGCAGCTCAGTGGCGCCCCGGATGACCGCCAGCGGGGTGCGCAACTCGTGCGATACGTCCGCGTTGAATTCGCGATCGCGTACCACCAGATGGGTGAGCTGGGCCGCGTATTCATCGAGCTTGGCGGCCAGTTGCCCAACTTCATCGTTTGCGAAATGCGGTGCCAGTTGATCCAGCCCCTGCGATTCGGTGAAGCGTTCCAGCCGCTTCACCAGATCGGCCACCGGCCGCATAACGCTGGAGGCGGCCCAGAATGCGATCAGTGCGGAAATTCCCGCGAACAACACCACAACGCCGATCAGCCCACCGACCAGCCAACGTCGGAGTTCCAATTCGTGGGAGATGTCGTACTGCAGAAAAAACCAGTAGTCGGGAAACTTGCGCACCGCCAACTGGTAAGACTGCGGGCCACCACTCTCGGCGTCGCCGATGATGGTATGCACGCCATTGTCGAGGTCGCGCCACGCGAAGGGCACATTGGCCAGCTTGCGTTCGCTGAATACGTTGCCCTGGATGCGCGAAAAAATAACCAGTTCCGAGTTCGGGTCGCGGCGGAACTGTTCGACATAGTGATCGATCTCCAGATCCAGCGAGCGTCCGATCAGTTGGTCTTCAAGATAGCTGCGCAACATCACAGCGGCTACCGCAAACGCTGCGGTCAGCAGCGTTCCGAACAACAAAAACGAAATAATGATGCGGCTTCTAAGCCGACGCCGATACTGCATCCGGGTCGCTCAGACTGTAGCCGATGCCATGGCGGGTATGGATCAACAATCGCCCGAATGGCTTGTCGATCGCGGCGCGCAATCCGTGAATGTGTACGCGCAGCGAGTCGCTGTCGGGTAGCTCTTCACCCCAGACCCGCATCTCCATTTCTTTGCGAGTAACTACTGCGGGTGACGCCTCCATCAGACATTGCAGTAGCTTCAACCCGATCGGGTTAAGCGTTATCGCTTTGCCAGCGCGCGACACAGTGAGCATATCCAGGTGAAACAGCAGGTCGCCCACTTGCAACTGCCGCGAGGTGCCGGCGCGAGCGCGTGTACCCAGCACGTTGATGCGGGCCTCGAGCTCCTGCAGCGCGAACGGCTTGACCATGTAATCCTGCGCACCGCTCTCGAATCCGGCCAGCTTCTGCTCCAGCGCGTCGCGCGCCGTCAGCATCAGCACCGGAGTAGATTTATGTGCTTCCTGACGCAGGCGTCGGCACACTTCGAGTCCATCGAGTCCCGGCAGAGTCAGGTCGAGTACGATGACATCGAAATTCTCGCGCATCGCAAGGTGCAAGCCCGATACACCGTCGGGAGCAAAGTCGACAACGTGACCGCGGTCGGAAAGATAGTCGCCCACATTGGCGGCGATGTCCGCGTTGTCTTCAATGACCAGGATATGCATGGGCATAGTTTAGCGACTCCGTTCGCAGTTGGGGGCGGAGATTCGTGGGGCCGAGGCTGCACGATGTGTCTTGTTGTGGCAAAAAAGAAAGGCCCAAGGCGGGCGTCCCGACCTTGGGCCTAATTGATGCCCCGATTACCGTAACCTGCTGGAGATCTTCGTGTAACGACGATCGAGCAGAAATAAGGTAGGTGGACTCTAGGATACGCAGGGTTAAGTGCGAGTTAAAGCCCGCACTGACGCCAGGGAGCGGTTCATTTCCACCCGTAAGGCGTCGCGCATAAATAATGTGATCGGATTGCGCCGGATTTTATCCCGCCTGGCCGGCGCCCAAAGGGGCGCGCAGTCGGACTACGCAATCCTTTGGGCAACAACGCAGGCGGGTTAAAAGACCAGCAAGAGTGTCACGTTCAAAACAGGCGCATTATTTCTGCGCGACGCCCAAGTGCCGTTTTTCAAACTCGACGCTGCTATGCAGGCTTGCGCGCACGATGGCGCCGTTCGCGGCGCTCCAGATAGGCGATGATCTCGCCGGCGACGTCGACCTGAGTGGCTTTTTCAATACCTTCCAAACCCGGTGAAGAATTGACTTCCAGGACCAGCAGCCCGCGACGTGATCGGAGCAAGTCCACGCCTGCTACCCCCAAGCCCATCACCGCCGCAGCGCGGATTGCGACTTCTTGCTCTTGCTTGTTCAAGCTCACCGATTCAGCGCTGCCGCCGCGATGAAGATTGGACCTGAATTCACCCTCTCGCCCTTGCCGGCGCATGGAGGCCACCACTTTGCCGCCGACGACGAAGCAACGAATGTCGGCGCCCTTGGCCTCACGAATGAATTCCTGGACCAGGAAATTGGCATATAGCCCACGAAACGCCTCGATCACGCTTTGCGAGCTGGCGATTTTTTCAGCGAGCACCACGCCTTGACCCTGCGAGCCTTCCACCAATTTGATCACGTGCGGCGGCTTGCCGAGCATAGAAAGAAGATCGGAAGTATCGTCCGGATTGTCACCAAACACCGTGGTCGGCAGGCCCAGTCCCTGCTGCGCCAGCAGCTGCAGACAATGCAACTTGTCGCGTGCACGTACGATCGGCTCGGCGCGATTGGGCGTGAACACGCGCATCATCTCGAATTGGCGCACCACGGCCGTGCCATAGCGCGTGATCGAGGAGCCGATGCGCGGAATCACCGCATCAAATTTCGGCAGCGCCTTGCCCTTGTAGCGCATGATGAATTCGCCGGGCTCAATGCGCATGTAGCAACGCAATGGATCAAGCACGCGCACACTGTGCCCACGCTCACGCGCAGCTTGTTTCAGTCTTTGCGTCGAGTAGAGCTTGCTGTTGCGCGACAGAATCGCAATCTTCATCGTGTGCGCCTTGGCAATGTGGTTGATGCGTCGCCCAGTACGTAGCTCCGCTCCGGATCGATCAGCCATCGTCCGTGCATCGCGGTTCTGCCGAGTAACATCGGAAACAGCATGCCACGGCGATTGGTCAAGTTGATTTCAATGGCATAGCGTTGGTCAGCAATCTGTACGTCGGTGCGAATGAATGGCCGGAGGCTGACGCTGCCGCCAGAGTCGGTTACTTCGCGTCGCTCCAGAAGCGGTGCCTCGATCCAGCGCGCGCGCTTGCGCGACCGAGTCACCGGGTCGAGATAGAAGCGCACCCAATCAATCTCATCGCGGCGGAATTCGTCTATAGCCTCGACATGCAGCGCCGAACTTCGCGCGCCGGAGTCAATTTTGGCGCGGATCGCCGGAATACCTAGCTCCGGAAGAGCCACCCATTCGCGCCAGCCGAGCACCCGTCGATCATCGAATGACGCGCTCATGCTGCTGTCCGTTGTTTGTCATTTAGTGGAGCGGGTGATGGGAATCGAACCCACGCTAGTAGCTTGGGAAGCTACAGTTCTACCATTGAACTACACCCGCCAGGCGTCGTGATTATGCCCCCCGCGGTTCACAGCGCGCAATCCGTGTGCTGAACAGCACACATTGCGTTACTTGGCACTGCACACCACAACAGGCAGAATCGGACGGTCTTCAGCTCAGGGGCCCGACTTTGCAGAACTTTGTACGACTGGCGCTGTTTCTTGTGCTCGGTTCAATCGGTCAGCTTGAAGCTGCCGACTGGTCGCCGCTGCTCACCCCGCGCGACCAGATATTCCCATCGCTCATTCTGGCCACCGCCAACCTCCCTGACACACGAACACGTGGCACGTTGCTGGTAGGTGATGCCAATGGCCTGATCGGCGTGCGTATTCTCGCCGCGTACGACCACCAGAAGGTTCGGGTCAGCATCAGCATGCCTGGCTGGCTACGCGAGTCGCATATTGATGCAGAGCTTCCCAAAGCGGGCAAGCGCTACGCCGTCTTTCCCACTCTGGCCTGGGACTTTGACCGCCTGCGCGCGCTACGCCAGCCTGTTCCTGAAACGCTCATGTTTTCGGTCCGCGAGAACGGCAGCGAGGCGCAGGAGCGAAGCGTGCGTGTGCGCCTGCGTTCAATCAACGACGTGCCCTACTTCATCGCAAGTAACAAGTCGCCCACTGACCTGTCGTGGATGTTCGCGGCCTACGTCGACGAGGACCATCCGCGCGTCAACCGCATCATCACCGAGGCATTGGCGCAGCGTGTAGTCGAACGATTTGATGGTTATCAAAAGCGCGATCCCACCTCGGTGCTGAAGCAGGTGTTTGCCGTCTGGTATGTGTTGCAGAATCGCGGTATCCGCTATTCGTCGATCACCCGCACTGGCAACAGCAACGACGGCATACTGGCGCAGCACGTACGTTTTCTGGATGAATCCTGGGAAAACAATCAGGCCAACTGTGTCGATGGCAGCGTGCTGATGGCCTCGGTGCTGCGCAAGATTGATCTCAATCCATCGTTGGTACTGGTTCCAGGACACATGCTGCTTGCGTTCGAACTGGCTCCGGGTGGTGAGCGCGCCTATCTGGAGACAACGCGCCTGGATTCGTTGGCGCCGGACAAGAAAGGAAAGCTGGACGAAGATGCGTCGTTTCGCAGCTTTACCGCAGCCACAAAGCGCGGCTATGCCACTTATCAGGCTGCGGCAGGTAGTTTTGGTGACGTTACAAAGCCCGAGTACCAGATCATCGATATCGGCGCTGCCCGCGCCCTGGGTGTGGTGCCGATCGGCGCGCGCTGAGGATTCGGCTATTGCCGGCTTGGATTGGATTGAAAGTCAGCTGCGAACGTTGGAAGCGTTCGCGCACAGCGCGGACCCACCAGTCAGCTCGCTGCGCGCTCGGCCATGGTCAACGCCACTTTGTCACGTAGATAAACCGGCAGCGCATGCTCCGGCGCGACACCCTCACCGCGTGCCAGGCACGGTGCCGCAAGTCGCGCAATCATCGCAGCACGCGGAAAGCGTCCGCCATCGGCAAATAGCGGCATGCCAATGCGTTCCTGCAGCACGTCGCCGTAGCTCGACCAACCGCTGCCGCTCACCGCCCATTGCGCCGCCCGCGGCAGCACGATCCGATCGGCAGGACCGACGCATTCGTCGCCCTGCAATTGCACCAGCCCGTCTGGCGTGCGGCGATAGACACCAGCGTAGATCTCACCCATGCGCGCATCAATGCACGCCAGCAAGGCCGCATCTGGAGCAGCCATCGCGATGTCGAGTGCCAAGGCCGCGAGTGACGATACTGGCAACACAGGTACATCCAGCCCCAGTGCCATGCCTTGGGCGAGAGAGATAGCCAGACGCACGCCAGTGAAACCACCAGGTCCACGCCCGACCGCGATCGCATCCAGTTGATGCTTGCCTATACCTGCTTCAGCCAGCACCGCGTCCACAAAGGGAAGCGCAAGCTGCGCATGGCGCCGCGGCGCCAGCTCGTGGCGTTCGTACAACTGCCCATCGTGCAGCAGTGCCACCGAACAGGCTTCGGTCGCGGTATCGATTGCAAGAATTTTCATATCGGCATTGTCCTTCATGCGCGCAGCGTTGATAAGCCGGATCTAGCCCTCGATCACGTCGGAAGACTTAGGGGGTCTGGTGGCATCAAACGCGTCCGGGTTGCGCGCCCCTGGTGCAGCCGTTTCTCCGGCACCAAGCCCATACCAGTCAACCTTGCGCGTGAGAAACATGGTCGCTGCGATCAACAGCAGCACCACGCCTGAACCCATTGCGAGGGCGAAGTCTTCGCGAGTGATCAAAACCAACAGCACGCCATACAACAACGCGAGCCACAGCACGATGCCAAGACCGCGCCGCCACGAGCGCAGGATGGCGCTGCAGTAGCCGCCAACGATCAACAACAAGGCGACAACGCCCAATAGGTAGGCGAGTGCGAAACTGATGTGTTCGGACGCCGCCAACAGCACCAGATAGAACGTGGCCAATGCGGTGCCCACCAACAGGTACTGCACCGGGTGTACGCGCAGACGCTGCAATGTCTCGAACAGAAAAAATACGCCAAAGGTCAACGCGATGAACAGCAGTCCGTACTTGGTACTGCGTTCGTTCTGCAGGTAAACGTCCGCCGACCGATACAGGCGAACACCAAACGCCGACTGATTGAGCGCATTGATATCCAGATCGCCTTCCGACCAGACACTGGGAAAACTGCGGTTGTATTCCAGCACTTGCCAATCGGCCGCGAACGACCCCGGCTTGGTGTGCGGTCGTGCCATCGGCAAGGTGGCACCAAAGAAATCCGGGTCGGGCCACTGCGCCTGCACACTGGCGCTGAAATTGCGCGCCATCGGAACGAAGTCGAGTAGGCGCGTCCCGGCCTGTTTCAGATCAAGCTCGAACTGCAGCGACTGCTGAGGGTCATGCCGAAGTGGTGCGCTTCGGAATACGGGCATGCCACCAAGGCTTCGCGCCGATGGCGTCAGTCGGACGTCGACCTGGTCACCAACGCGGACGTGCAGGCCACGCAATCCACGCGGTTCCGCAACTGGAAGCAGCAGTTCGGCCTGGGCCCACATCATTTCGCCTTGACCATGCGTCAATTGTGTCGCAGGTGAAGCAAAGTGCCCGCTGAGCACGATGTCGGCCTCGTACACCGGCATCCGGAAAATCCCCTTGCTGCGCTCACTGACAACAATGGCGGTCTTCGCGCTCAGTTGTTCGGGAAGCAGGTACCACCACGTCCAAACCTCGCTGGAGACTTTCTTCGTGACCACCACTTGACGATGCGGAACCGCCAGCACCGGGCCAGTGACGCGAGTAGCAGTTCCCCAACTCGCAGCGATGTTGTCCTCCGCTTCGCTGCGGCGTGACTCGCGCTCGCTGCGCAGGCCGCTCACCATGCCCAGGGGAATGAGCATCAACAGAGTCAGGAACCCCAGCCCAAGGAGCTTGAACGTAGTGGATTGAAAAACGCCGCCTGCAGCCATGTCACGCTCCTTGTTGGATGTGACCTCATCACAACGCGACCAGCAGTTGCTTCGCGGGCGCAATCAGGCGTGATTGTGGCGGCGGTCGGCCCGATCAACGACGCGAGCGCGATTGCTGCACGAGCGTGCGCCAGACTTTGACTTGAGATGAGCAACAGACTTTCCTGATCTGGACAACGCATTCCAGTGCGAACCGTGCGCAGCTATCATGAAGCGCTGATGGCATCCGTTTCGGTGACGATCAGTTGTTCGTCCAGCCCTCACCTACAGTTTTGGGCGTGGCCGATTACCGCGGCCCACGCTATTGCCAACGAACCCATTCGTTGAGTTCTTCTGCGTCAAAGCTCCTGGCCTCGGCACGACGCACCACACCCTGCGGATCGATCAGCACCGAGTAGGGCAATACGTTCAAGTGGTTGCCGAACCGGGCAGATTCATCGGGAGACGCAGGGCTACCGATTCCGATGAGATAGCTGACTGGTTTTCGCGCCAGGAACGCGCGCGCATCAGACTCATCTTCGACCGCAACACCGATCACCACGATTTCGTCGCCGTGTTCGCGGGCGAATTGATCCAGTACCGGCATTTCATCGACACAGGGGCCACACCAGCTCGCCCAGAAATTCAACAGCACGGCCTTGCCCCGAAACGATGCCAGCTCGATCGACTGCCCTTCCAGGCCCTTGACAGAGAGTTGCGGCGCGAGGCGCCCGACGACGCTGGCTGGTCGCAATACGGCTGGCAAGGTGTCAGTGTGCGGGCGCAGCGAACGGGCAATATAAAACCCTGCAGTAGCCGCCACTACCGCCAACAGCGCAATCAACAACAACGAGACAAACCGTTTCATCGCAGGCAGCAGCTTGGCGCTGACGCATGCGCAGGCAACAGCGACCGCGGTGAACAGCTGGCTGCAACAGGCCACGCGAGTTGACGGTGACTACTTGACCACACGCAGCTGCGGGCCCTTGCGTTGCGGCTTGTCGGGCTCAGGTGAATTTTCCGATGATGTTGGTGCTGGCGCGCTGGCCTGGGCCTCGGGCGGAAACATCATGCCCTGCCCATTTTCCTGTGCATACACTGCCAACACGGCCTGCAGCGGAACATTGACCTGCTGACTGACCCCGTTGAAGCGCGCTGAAAAACGCACTGTATCGTTACCCAGTTCAAGTTCGGCAACGGCACGCATGGCCACATTCAATACGATTTGCCCATCCTTGATCGCGTGTGTCGGTACACGGACACCGCTCTGTCTGGCATCAACCAATAGATAGGGTGTCAACCCGTTGTCACTGATCCATTCGTACACGGCACGCAAAAGATAAGGCCGATTGCTGGTCATCTGAAATTCGGTCATGGCAGTGCACGCATACTTTTTTCGGACTCGGTCATGCTCTTGTGATACGCAGGATTGCGAAAGATACGTTCGCCGTACTCGATCACACAATGCGCCTCGCGCGGAAGCACCACACCCAATGCATGGAGCCGCCAAACCAGCGGCGCCAATGCGACGTCCGCAATCGACATTTCGGGATTCAGAAAGAACTTGGATGCCTTGAACACCGGAATACTGGCGACCAGACCATCGCGCAGAGACTTGCGCGCCGCCTCGGCGGCTGCCTTGGTACCGGTCTGGATGATCTCCAGCAGGTTGATCCAGTCCTTCTCGATTCGCTTTACGCCCAGACGCACACGTGCACGGCCGAGCGGATCGGCCGGCAACAGTGGCGGATGCGGGTAGCGTTCGTCCAGGTATTCGACAATCACGTTCACGTCGTAAAGAGAAATATCGCGATCCACCAAAGTGGGTACGGTGTGATATGGATTCAAGTCGAGTAAATCTTCCGGTGGTTTGACCACATCAACCACCACCAACTCGTGCGTTACGCCTTTGGCGGCGAGCACCATGCGCACGCGGTGGCTGTCCATGTCGTCTTTGCCCGAGAACAATGTCAATACCGTCCGGGCACGCAGCGCATTGGTCGGCGACTTGCGCTTGGTTGCTCCCCAACTCGCATTGCTGGATACGCTCACGACGGCACCCTCCATGCTCCAAGCCTAGCCGATTTTCGCTCGTACGGGGTGAGACTTCGCGGCGACACGATGCCCCCAGGCATCGTGTGCGAAGTCGAACGCACGGCCACGGACGGCCGGGCCGGCGCCATGCACCAGGGAAGGTTTATTTCGTCAATCCAAACGGAGTAACAGTTGCCCCCAGGCATCGTGTGCGAAGTCGAACGCACGGCCACGGACGGCCGGGCCGGCGCCATGCACCAGGGAAGGTTTATTTCGTCAATCCAAACGGAGTGACAGTTACCCGCGGGCATGGTGTGCGAAGTCGAACGAACAGCTATGGGCAAACAGGCGAGGTGCAGCGCTTTGGACATGCGCCAAAGCGCCCATTGAACTCAGCGGAACGCCGCGCAAATTGCGCAGCCGTCCAGTGGACTGCGGGCGCTTCGTCAATGGCGTGGCCTGGCGCGGAGTGGAGTAGCCAGAGACGTCTTCCAATGAGGCCACGCCGACACTCTGCAGCAAGCACAGCTATCCCGATCAACCCGACAAAGCAAAAGATGCCTTGTCGGGTGCGCACTGCAATCAGTGCACATCGCTCCAATATTCGGTCTTCAACAGCCAGGCGATGAAAGTGAAGAAACCCAGGAACAGGATGACCACCCAGCCGACACTTTCGCGCTTGAGCGCTGATGGGTCGCCAACGTATTCAAGGAACGCTGAAATGTCACGCGCCACTTGATCGTACTCGCGCGCGTCCAGTTTGCCCGGTGTAATCGGCTCAAAATGCGAGAACACCTGAACCTCGATTTCCTTGCCACCGGCTCCATGACTCTTGTGCGTTTCGTACACTGCGGCCTGGGTGCCCTGCAGGTCCCACAGCACATGCGGCATGCTGGCGCCAGGGAAGACCATATTGTTCCAACCCAACGGCTTTTTGGTGTCAACGTAGAACGACTTGAGATAGCTGTAGATCCAGTCGGCACCGCCGTGCTTGACGCGTGCGACCAGCGAAAGATCAGGTGCACTCTTGCTGAACCAGACATCGCCATCGGCCGGCTTCATCGCTACTGTCATGGTCTCGCCGAACTTCGTGCCGGTGAAGTTGAGCGAACCCATCACTTCCTCTTCGCTCAGGCCCAGATCTTCGGCCATGCGCGAATAGCGCATGTATTTGATCGAATGGCAGGACAGGCAGTAGTTCATGAAGTACTTGGCGCCACGCTGCAATGACTCGCGGTCGCCGATGTTGGCGTCGGACTGCTGGATCAAGCCATGCCCGCCCTCTGAGGAAGCAACTGCCGGGGTGGCGGCCGCCAGAGCGAACAGAGCAATGGTAAGTGCGATCAGTTTTTTCATGATTGGACCCTAGTGATCGAACGTCACGCGCTCAGGCTCGGGCTTGGTTGCGCCCCAGCGCGACCACCACGGCATGAAGATGAAGAAGCCGAAATAGAAAGCGGTGCAAATCCGTGCAGAGAGAGTGAGCAAGTCAGTCGGATGTTGCGTTCCGCAGTAACCCAGCCAGAAAAAGCACAGCACAAACAGCGTCAACATGAGTTTGGAAAAACTGCTGCGATAGCGCATCGACTTGACCGGACTGCGATCGATCCAGGGCAGCAGAAACAGGATCAACACTGCCCCGCCCATCACCGCCACGCCGGGAAACTGCGAGCCGAACATTGCCGGTACCGCGCGCAACATTGCGTAATAAGGAGTGAAGTACCACACCGGCTTGATCAGAAGCGGCGTCACCATGGGATCAGCAGCGATAAAGTTGTCGTGCTCAAGGAACCAGCCACCAAACGTCGGCGCGAAAAATATGATGAACGCGGCGATCAATAAAAAGAACGCGGTGCCGAACAAGTCCTTCACGGTGTAATAAGGGTGGAACGGAATACCATCGAGTGGCTTGCCGCTGGCGTCCTTCTGTTTCTTGATCTCGATTCCGTCCGGGTTATTCGAACCGACCTCATGCAACGCCATCAGATGCAAGTAGATCAGCCCCGCCAGCACCAACGGCAGCGCGATCACGTGCAACGCGAAAAAGCGGTTCAGAGTGGCGTCCGCGACCAGATAGTCGCCACGAATCAGCTCAACCAGACTGTCGCCGATAATCGGAATCGCGCCAAAAATCGACGTGATCACCTGTGCGCCCCAATACGACATTTGACCCCAGGGCAACACGTAACCAAAAAACGCCTCACCCATCAGCGCCAGCAACATGACCATACCGAGGACCCAGACCAGCTCGCGTGGCTTCCGGTACGAGCCGTAAAGCATGGCGCGAAACATGTGCAGATAGATCACGATGAAGAACAACGAGGCGCCAACCGCGTGCATGCTTTGCAGCAGCCAGCCCCAGTCGACATCGCGCCTGATGTACTCGACTGAGTCGAAAGCCAACGCAGCATCGGGTTTGAAGTGCATAGTCAACCAGATCCCGGTAAGGATCTGATTGGCGAACAGCACCATCGCCAATGAACCGAAGTAGTACCAGAAGTTGAAATTCTTCGGCGCGTAGTACTTGCCGACGTGGCGGTTGTACCACTCCGTCGCGCCAGGCGCGCGCGCGTTGAACCAGTCGTAACTCGCACCCATCAGGCGATCAATGGAATTGGCCATGACTACGCCACCTCCGCCATCTGGTCGACGCCGATCTCGATCGTGTTGTCGTCGATGAAATGATAGGGCGGGACTTTTAGATTGCGCGGCGCAGGCATGTCCTTGTAAACGCGGCCGGCCATATCGAAACGCGAGCCGTGGCACGGGCAGAAGAAGCCGCCCTTCCAGTCGCCGTCGAATTCCTGCGGCAGCATCTCAGGCACAAAAGTCGGCGCGCAGCCCAAGTGCGTGCAGATGCCAACAATAACCGCGATCTCCGGCTTGATGGCGCGCTGGGCGTTGACCGCGTAGCTCGGCTGCTGCTCGGGATTTACGGTGGAATTAGGATCAACCAATCGATCACTCAACGTTGCCAGGCCGGCCAGCAGATCGGGCGTCCGTCGGATGATCCACACCGGCTGTCCTCGCCACCTTGCTACAAGTCGCTGCCCTGGCTCTAGCTTGCTGATGTCCGCGATCACCGGCGCACCGGATGTCTTGGCCGCGGCGCTGGGCTGCCAGGATTTTACGAAAGGCACAGCGGCAAACACGCCACCGACACCGCCGACCACGGCTGTCGTTGCGGTCAAAAACCGTCTACGCCCGTGGTTGACACCATGATCTGCCATGAGGCACCCCAAGAAGTTACAGAAACTGAGTTGTCTCGCCCGGGGTCGGATCGGTATCCGGCGGGCCAAGCGGAACTGCCGGAACCACGTCGCAGAGCGCAATGTGAGTCGGACCGTTCCTTAAAGCGTGCAGTGTAGCGGAACGCTTCTTGGCCCGACAATCTAGACGCTGGAATACCAAGGGTCGGCAAGGCAGCAAGCAGGGCGCAGCGCAATGCGCAACGCTGGCCGAACACGCGCATGTTGCGGTAGAACACCAATGTTGCGCTAAAACACCAATGTTGCGCTAAAACACAATTTCAATGACCGCTTTGCCACAATGGGCGACTTTCGAACGGGTTCGTCAATGCAACGTTTCGTCGCGGGATTCAAATTCATCGCCCAGTTCACGGTCCTGGGATTGGCGTTGGCGTTTGTGTTGACGCGCCTGTTTCCTGAGCACTTTGGCGAACAATCCACACGCACCGAGACCTCCGCTCCGGTTGCTGCTACCTCTTCCTTTGCGGAGGCGGTGCGGCGCGCCGGCCCTTGGGTAGTCAGCATTTCGGCCGAACGCGTAGTTGCGGCAAGTGTGGCGCCGATTTTTGGCGACCCGACCTGGCAGCGTTATTCCGAAGCATCCTCCCCGGTGCAACAACTGACGCGCAGCCTGGGCTCGGGGGTGATCATGTCCGCGGACGGCTATGTGCTGACCAACTTTCACGTGATTCAGGGCGCGCAGCTTATTCGCATTGGTCTTTGGGATGAACGCGTCACCTCCGCCACTTTGGTTGGCGTCGATCCGGCGACCGACCTCGCGGTGCTGAAAATTGACGGCAGCAACTTTCCAACCGCCAAGTTTGCCGATGAGAGCAAACTTGAGGTGGGTGATGTGGTGCTGGCCATCGGCAATCCCTACGGACTCGATCGCACCGTCACCATGGGTGTCATCAGTGCCACCCGTCGCAATATTCTGGGGCGATCACGTTTCGAGAATTTTCTGCAGACCGATGCCGCGGTAAACGATGGCAATTCGGGTGGTGCCTTGATCAACACGCAGGGCGAGCTGGTAGGCATCAACACGGCAAATCTTGGCAATGGCCTCAGCATCGGTTTTGCAATACCAGCTGCCGCAGCGCGCGAAGTTCTACAACAGATTGTGAAGTTCGGCGAAGTAGTTCGCGGCTGGATGGGGGCAGTATATTTCGATGCGTCCTACTCACCCGTTGCCGGCGGCACCGCCTCGCAACGCGGCGTGCAGATCACGCGCCTGCTGCGTGCCGGGCCTGCGGACAACGCTGGTCTGCGACCCGGAGATATCGTGTTGGCGTTCGACGATCAGCCGGTTATCGACGGCGCCGATCTGCGCCTGCGCGAAGCAGCGCTGGCCCCGGGCACCAAGGTCGAGGTGAGTGTCACGCGCGCCGGGATACCGCTGAATGTGGAAATTGAACTGATGCGGCAACCCAGCACGATTCAGGGCGGCTAACGCCACTCAGCCCGAATTCACGCCAGCGAGTGCGTTCAGATAGCGCTGTCTGAGCAGCGCAACACGCTCGACGTAGACCTTGGTCTCAGCATACGGCGGCACTGTGCCGCGATACTTGGCCACCGCACCCTCGCCGGCGTTGTAGGCAGCGGCGACCAGCGTCACATCGCCAGCGTAGCGTTTGAGCAGCCCGGCCAAATGTTCGACCCCGGCCTTGATGTTCTGTTGCGCATCAAACGCGTTGGTCACGCCATACATGCCAGCAGTCGCCGGCATAAGTTGCATCAGTCCCTGTGCACCCTTGTTCGACAGCGCCATCGGGTTGTAAGCCGATTCGGCATGGATCAAGGCCCGGATTAACGCGACCTCGACACCAAACTCAGTAGCGGCCTTGGAAATTTCAGTGGCGTAGTCCGTGGTGTTAAGCACAATGGCATTCCAGTTGACGCTGGATCGGGCACCACAGGCATAACAGCCCCCAACCAGCACCGTCTGGTAGTGCCGGCCGCGCGGCGGCTTGCTGGAAAACACCACCACGCCGCCCTGCATGTGCTTGTAATAGACGTCGGCACGCTGCGCACTGCGCTTGCTGCCTGACGCCGGTGCGAGCAACACATGCTGGCGATTGCACGGCAGGTTGGTGTAGGTCACCACGCCGGACTTGCCTTTGCAGGTATGCACGCCGCTGGCCGCCTGAGCGCTGGGTAAAAACCAGCAAGCCGCCACACCAAACAGCAAGATTGCGAAAAAACGCTTTGCCATCACTCGAGTTCCCGTACCTGAATGACCTGTTGAGACCAGCTTCCCCGCGTAGAGTTTCCTTCAGTCGCCCGAAAAACGCCAGTGTTTGTGCTTGACGTGGGAAGGAGAACATGGGTTCCGGAGCTATAATCCGTCCCCTTTCACAATTTGACACCTTCATGGCAGGCAAGCTCTACATCAAGACCCACGGCTGCCAGATGAACGAGTATGACTCGGACAAAATGCGCGATGTGCTTCACGCGGCGCATGGGCTGACAATCACCGACAACGAACACGATGCTGATGTGATCCTGATCAACACCTGCTCGATCCGCGAGAAGGCACAGGAGAAAGTGTTCTCGCAGCTGGGTCGATGGAAGGCACTGAAAGCGGCAAACCCGGCACTGGTAATCGGCGTCGGTGGCTGCGTCGCCTCACAGGAAGGCGAGGCAATCATCAAACGCGCTCCCTATGTGGATCTGGTATTCGGTCCGCAAACTCTGCATCGCCTGCCCGCGATGATCGAAGCGCGTCGGGCTTCGCACAAACCCCAAGTCGACATCAGCTTCCCGGAAGTGGAAAAGTTCGATCATCTTCCCGAACCGCGCATGGAGGGCCCGACTGCCTTCGTTTCAATTATCGAAGGCTGCAGTCGCTATTGCAGCTTCTGTGTGGTGCCCTATACGCGCGGCGAGGAAGTCTCCCGACGCTTCGACGACGTCCTTGCTGAGGTTGTGTCGTTGGCCGCTCAGGGCGTGCGCGAGGTGAACTTGCTGGGGCAGACGGTCAATGCCTATCGCGGTGCAATGCATGACGGCGAAATCGCCGACCTCGCACTGCTGATCGAAGCCATCGCGCAAATCCCCCGCATCGGACGCATCCGCTTCACCACCTCGCACCCGCTGGAGTTCTCCGATCGGCTGATTGAGTGCTATGCGAATGTGCCCAAACTTGCCAACTTCCTGCATCTGCCAGTGCAGTCGGGCTCCGATCGCGTTCTGGCTGCGATGAAGCGTGGGCACACCGCAATCGAATACAAGGCGCGCATCCGCAAGCTGCGCGAGGTGCGCCCGGATATCTGCATCAGCTCGGATTTCATAGTGGGTTTCCCTGGCGAAACCGAGAGAGATTTTCAAGCCACCATGAAGTTGATCGATGACATCGGCTTTGATCAGAGTTTCAGTTTCATCTACTCACGCCGCCCGGGCACACCAGCTGCCAGTCTGCTGGATGAAATGACGCAGGAAGAAAAGCACGCGCGGCTGACGCATCTACAAGCCACCATCAGCAGCAACGCGGCGCGCATCAGCCGGGCCATGATTGGCACCACTGAAACCATATTGGTGGAAGGCCCGAGCAAGAAGGACCCCAAGCAACTGTGTGGTCGTACCGAGAACAACCGCATGGTCAACTTCGATGGCAGTGCGCGCCTGATTGGTCAGTTCGTCGATGTTTTGATCACCGAGGCAACGACCAATTCCCTGCGCGGGCGCGTCGCCATTGACGCCAGCGTGGCTGCATGAGAGCGGTCGTGCTGCATGCGGCGGGGCGATTTTGCTGTGCCTTGTTCGTTGCGTCGCTGTCCGTTGGCGCCAGTGCTGCTCACAGCGATCAACCGGCGCAGCGGCTCAACGTAAAAGGCCTGTCGAATCTCTATCGCGTGTCGCCCACATTGTATCGCGGTGCCATGCCGGATACGGCTGGCTTTGACGCGCTGGAGGAAATGCCGATCGCCAGCGTGCTGTCGCTGCGCTGGCAAGCCGATCCGGCCGATGCGACACCAGAAGATGGTCCGCGCCGGCTGCACATACCGATCCGCACTTGGGATTTGGAAGAAGCCCATGTGGTGGAATTCCTGCAACTCGCCTCGGATCCAGCCAATCAACCGATGCTGGTGCATTGCAAACACGGCGCCGACCGCACCGGCACCATGATCGCTGCGTATCGAATCGTGGTTCAGGGCTGGAGCAAGGAAGAGGCACTCGCCGAGATGAAGACGAAGCAATTTGGGCACCACTGGATGTGGAAAAACCTTCGCCGTTTCGTGCTCAACATGGACATCGAGCGGATTCGTCTGTCAGCAGGACTTGGTGCCATCGCGCAACACGACGCGACGGTGGCAGTTGCGGAATCGACCAGGTAACTGGTGCCTCAGGCACCGCGCAAAAGCTGCGCTGGGCTGATCCGGACGATCCTTCGCAACGGCCATCAGCTGGCGAGGGTACCCAGCAGCCCCAGCGTCATCGTCAGTGCAAACACGGTCATTAGGCGTCGCGCAGAAATAATGCGCCTGTTTTGAACGTGACACTCTTGCTGGTCTTTTAACCCGCCTGCGTTGTTGCCCAAAGGATTGCTTACTCCGACTACGCGCCCCTTTGGGCGCCGAGCAGGCGGGATAAAATCCGGCGCAATCCGATCACACTATTCATGCGCGACGCCTTGGAGCCTCGCTCAGACATGCCAGGTCAAGCGAGGCGTAGCTTTAGCCAGGCCCGCGCCATCGCCCAATCGCGATAGACGGTGCGTTCATCGATCTCGAAAAGGTGAGCGACTTCGCTCACTTCCAGTCCGGCGAAGTAACGCAGTTCCACCATTTCTGCCATGCGCGGATCGAGCTCAGCGAGTTGCTTCAATGCCTCATCCAGCGCCGGCATATCGGTATTGTCTTCGATCGGCAACGCCATCGCCTCAACAAAATCCACTTGCTGCCAAACACCGCCGCCGCGCTTTTCGCGCATCTTGGCGCGGGCGCGATCCATCAGCACCTGACGCATCAACTTGGCTGCGGTTGCGAAGAAGTGCTTGCGATTGCTGATATCGAGTTTTCCAGCGCCGAGCAGGCGCACGAAAACATCATTGATCAACGCAGTCGGTTGCAAGGTGTCGTGCCCTTGATTGCCGCGCAGTTCGCTCGCGGCGATGCGCCGCAGATCAGCGTAGACATACGGCAACAACTGTTCCAGCGACGCAGCATCGCCCTCGCTCCAGCGCTTCAACCAACCGGTGACATCCCCCGCAGTAGCCGTCATCCGCCAATCTCCTGATCCGATTGAAGGCCAGTCTACTGCGGCAAGGGGTCACGCTCATTCGGCAAGGGTGCATCGTCCCGGACGGCAATGCCAGATCCGGGACGCAAATCGCAATCCTGCGAATCAGGGCGCAGCGCCGACGCCCAACACATCCTCGACAATGGTGACGATGCGAGCGACCGCACCGCGCTCACGCTCCATGGAAATCAGCGCAGCCTTGCCCATTGCCTCGCGCGTGTGGCTCTCGGCGAACAGACGGGCCACGGTATCGCCCAGTTCAGCGGGATCGCGCACGCGCAGCGCAGCGCCATCATGAATCAGGCTCTCGGTGATCTCGGCAAAATTGAAGGTGTGCGGCCCGACAATGACCGGAACTGCTACTGCAGCTGGCTCCAGCACATTGTGCCCACCGATCGGGTCGAAGCTTCCGGCAACGAAGGCAACATCGCAGGCGGCGAAAAAGTTCATCAGCTCACCCAAGGTATCCGCAACAAAACACTGCGTGTCGTGACGCGCAACTGTATCGTCGCTGCGCGTCAGCGTTCGAAAGCCAAGGCCCCGGCAAAGCTGGGCCACGGGTCGGAAACGCTCAGGATGACGCGGTGCAATTACCAGCAGAGCGTCCGGAAACCTGCGCAGCACGCGCGCATGCGCCTCCAGCACCGACGCCTCCTCGCCTTCGTGTGTGCTTGCTGCCACCCACACCGGGCGAGCGATGCCCCAGTACTCACGCAGCACCTTGCCGACGCGATCAAGCCCCGGCGGAATGCGCATATCGAACTTCACATTGCCGACCACACGCATACGTTCGGGCGAAGCGCCCAGTTGCTGCAACCGCGCTGCGTCCTGTTGACTGGAAGCGGCTATGAACGCAGCACTGCGGATCGCTTCGCGCGCCAAGGGTCGCACCGGACCGTAGCCCTTGAGCGATCGCTCGGATAGACGCGCGTTGGCGACCACGATCGGAACGCTGCGGCGCTTGCAATAGAAAAACAGATTAGGCCAAATCTCGGTTTCCATCACCACGGCGAGGCGCGGCCGCACCCGATCCAGAAATCGCTTCACCGATCCGGGCAAGTCATAGGGTAAATAGACGTGAAAGACGCGATTACCGAACAGTCTCTGCACCCGCGCCGAGCCAGTAGGCGTCACCGTCGTAATGACAAAACTCTGTCCTTTGAACCGGCGCATCAGCGCCTCGATCAACGGTGCGGCGGCATTGACTTCACCGACCGAGACCGCGTGCACCCAGATGGTGTCGTTCAGACCGGAATCCTGAAAGAAGCCAAAGCGCTCGCGCCAGCGACCGAAATACTCGCGATAACGCAGTCCGCGCAACGCCAGGCGATACAGGATCACCGGCGTCAACACGCGCATGGTCAGGTTGTACAACTGGCGCTGGAAAAACATCAAAGTAGGCGCAGTATTCGTGGAGGCCAAGCATAGCCGACACCGGGCACCCGGCCGGTCGCTAAGGAACCTCTGAACAAGTCCGGAGCCGCGATAGCCCCCTGAGTCAGGGGGAAAAAAAACCGAAGGTTGACCAGCTCCGCTGTTGAGAGCGGGGGTTTGGCAAGCAATAAGCAGTGTGGCGAAGACGAAGTGGTGACTTGTTCAGACCTTCCCTAAGATGTGCCCATGCGTTTTCAATATTCCCTACTCGCCCCCAGGCATTGGCCAAGCTGGATTGGCATCGGCATCACCGTGCTATTCGGCAACCTGCCTGCTTCCGTGGCTCGACCCATCGCCCATGGACTGGGCAGGCTGCTACGTGTGCTAGCGCGCGGCCGTGTACGCGTGGCACGTCGCAACCTGGAACTCTGTCTACCAGGCATTGATGCCGCACAACACGCGCAGCTGCTGAAGCAGAGTTTTGCGTCCATTGGCGAGGGCGCATACGAATTTGCGCGCGCATGGTGGGGCAGCACGCGCGGTCTGCTGGCCAGTCCTGTCGACGGATTGGAAACCCTGGCCGAGTACCGACGTCAGGGCCGCGGTGTACTGCTGTTGTCCGGGCATTTTCTGACGCTGGAGATCTGTGGCCGACTTCTGTGCCGCCACATCAAGTTGGCAGGTTTCTATCGTCGTCACCAGCAACCTGCGTTGGAATGGGCAGTAAAACGCGGGCGTTCACGTTATGCGATCGCCATGTTTGCACGCGAAGAACTGCGCGCGGCGATTCGCCACGTCAAGCAAGGCGGCGTGCTCTGGTACGCTCCTGATCAGGATATTCGCGGCAAGGACTCGGTGTTCGCACCCTTCTTTGGAATCCAGGCGAATTCATTTGCTGCCACCCATCATCTGGCGCGCCTGACCGGCGCGGCCGTGGTGCCATTTTTTCACCACCGAGATGGCAATGGTGGCTACGTCATGCGCATCGGTGCAGCTCTGGAAAACTTTCCGACCGATGATGTCATCGCCGACACCACCGCGGTGAACGGGTTGATCGAGCAGATGGTGCGCGAAGCGCCCGAAGAGTACCTTTGGATTCATAAGCGTTTCAAGACACGTCCAGAGGGTGAGGCGTCGTTGTACTGAAATTCGGAAGAGTGACTCGACTCAGCACACTCGCACGTCGTTCCATGAGTATCGATTTTTGATACCGTAGCGAATTCCGATGCGTTCACTTTCATGACAGCGCAATATCCAATCCAGTGTTCGTTCAACAACGTAGGGAGTCACACATGGCTTGGGTACTCGGGTTTCTCGGCGCCGTGCTGGGAATGTTGGCTGGCGCCAGCGGTGCGTGGGCTGTGGGGATGTTCGGCGGCGCGCTGATCGGCGCACTGTTCGGATCCTGGATGAGCCTACGCGGCCGGATTGCATCGCTGGAGCAACGCCAGCGCCACGAGGACTTGCGAACCCAGGCTGCCGCCGCAGCGCAGGCATACGCACCTGTCGATCGCGCACCAAGGGCAAGCCAGCCCCTAACGCCACTCGCGAGCACAGCGGCGCCGCAGCCAGCGCCCGCTCAATCCGCACCCGATGTCGCAGCGACCGCCAGCACCGCTGATGCGCTCGTTGAAGCAGCGAGTGTTGAAGCAACGAGTATTGATGCAAAGATTGACGATGCGAAGCAGGTTGAAGCAGGGAGCGTCGCCGCAGAAAAATCAGACTGGACCGTTGAGCCGGTGCATCAACCTGTGGAACCACGGGCAGCCTTCTTCGCAGCCGGCAGCGAGGCACCACGAGAGGCGGAAGATCTACCCAAATCGGCGCCGGTTGCGGCTAGATTCGCAGCGCAGCGTCGCAGCCCCGAAACAGCCGGGGCGCGCGCTTGGGCGAGCACGACACAGGTCGACGAGAAAAACGAGTCATCTGGTTTCTGGCGCTGGTTCGGCGAAGGCAACTGGGTCGCAAAGATCGGCATCGGACTTTTGTTCATCAGCGTCGGCGCGCTGTTCCGCTACGCAGCACAACAGGGTTGGCTGACGTTTCCGATTGAATATCGTTTCATCGGCGTGGCACTGGCAGCGCTGGTTGGGCTGGGCATCGGCTGGAGACAACGCCATAAGCGGCCGGTGTTTGCGTTGAATCTGCAAGGCGGCGCCATCGGGATCCTGCTGCTCACGGTATTTACTGCGTACCGGGCGCCTTTCCATTTGCTGCCATCCGACGTGACGTTCGCATTGCTGCTGGCACTGGTCGCCGGCTGTGCAGTACTCGCCATCCTGCAGGATTCGCTGGGCCTGGCCGTGTTCGGCATCATCGGCGGCTTCGCAGCTCCGATACTCGCTTCCAGTGGATCGGGTAACCACGTTGCGCTTTTCAGCTACTACGCCTTGCTCAATCTCGCCATCCTCGCGATCAGCTGGAGCAAGGGCTGGCGCGTGCTCAATCTGCTCGGCTTCCTGTTCACCTTCTTGATCGGTACCGTCTGGGGCATATTTAAATACCAGCCCGATCTATTCGCGACCACTGAGCCATTCCTGATCTTGTTCTTCGTGATGTACCTGTTGATTCCGCTATTGCCGGCATTGCGCAATCCCGATCCGGACGAACGCGATCGCGTCGATGGCTCGCTCGTGTTTGGAACACCGCTCATCGGATTTGGACTGCAAGCCTCGTTGTTGCACGACGATCGTTTTGGCATGGCGTGGAGCGCATTGGCTTTGGCTGCCATCTACAGCACACTAGCCTGGTTCGTTTGGCGAAACGCTGGCCTGATGCGCTGGCGCAAGGCCTATGCCGGCCTGTCGTTGGTGTTTGCCACGCTCGCCGTTCCGCTCGCCCTGTCGGCACGTTGGACGTCTGCAGTGTGGGCGGTCGAGGGCGCATTGCTGGTTTGGCTGGGTCTGAATCAGGACGAACGCCGCCTGCGCTGGACCGGGCTACTTATGCAGGCGCTGGGCGGCGCCGCGTTGCTGATCTCGCTTGAACACTGGCCGGCTCATCAAAACCACGCGTTCGCTTTTGGTGCGCTGTTGGTAACCATCGCGGGCTTGTTCAGCGCCCTGCAGTATCACCGTCGTTCTGCCAGTGAGTCGTTGACCTGGCTGCTCGCCGGCTGGTCATTCGTGTGGTGGTATGCCGCGGGTTTGTTGGAGATCGAACGCCACGCGCCGGATACACGTGAGGCCGATCTGGGTCTGCTGCTGTTTGCGCTCACCGGCTTGCTCGGTGCCACGTTGCGCAAGGTGTTTTCGTTTCGTCCTTTTGGCTGGCCGGCGCACTTTGGATTGTTACTGGCGCTTCCTCTGGTCGCCATGATGACGCTGGCCCATGGCACGCCGCTCTCCGATCAGGGCTGGCAGTCGTGGCTGGTTTATGCTGCCACTTCGCTGTTGACCCTGCGCCTGCTCGATCGCGCTGGCTCGCCCGGTGTCGTTTGGTCGCACGCGATCTGGTGGCTGGCGTTGCCAGCCATTGCCTGGCTGGAAATCCGCGATTGGCTCGATACGCAACAAATGCTTGGTGAAGGATGGCGCATTGCGGCGTTGAGCATTCCCGTTTTGCTGCCGCTCGCGGTGCTGTGGAAACGCGTAGCACTTGCCGGCTTCCCGGTACGCAATGGGGTTGTGAGCTTAGGCACCTTGCTGGTCCCTTTGTTCGCGATCTGCACAATCGTCATCGCCACGGTGATTCTCTTCCTGCCCGGAGGCTCGTCACCACTGCCATGGCTGCCGATTCTAAATCCGCTGGAACTCACCCAATTGGCGGCGATCCTCCTGCTCGTACGCATCTATGCAGATCGCATCGGTGGCGGTCTACGCGACAGCAGTGCCTACGTGCCGATATTGGCGTTCGGCTTCGTGGCGCTTTCGATGGCGACACTGCGCAGCACCTATCACTTGGGCGGCGAACCATGGAGCGCCGAAATGTTGACGCGGGCGCTACCACAGTCGGCGCTGTCCATTGTATGGACGGTGCTCGGCGTCACTACCATGCTGATTGGCGCCCGCCACGCGCGGCGCTCCAGCTGGATCGCCGGCGCATCGGTGCTCGGCCTGGTGTTGGCCAAACTGTTGGTCGTCGATATGCGATTCCTGGGTGACCTTTGGGGCATCGCATCGTTGCTTGGCGTGGGTCTACTGTTTGTCGCGGTCGGCTTCTTTGCGCCAATGCCGCCGCGCGAGACCCAAAGCGAGTCGTCCTCGTGAAAACCTTCGTCGTCGTATTGATGCTCGGCTGCGGCGTCGCTGTGGCCAAAGCTGTGACGCCCGACGCCGTGAGCAGCGAAGACTATGCATGGCGCTTTCCGGTGCGACTGGAAGCGCAATCGGACGTGCATGTACTGACGTTGACCCCGGAAATCTACCGTTCAATGTTCGATCCCGGGCTTGGCGATCTACGCCTGGTCGCAGGCGACGGCCGCGAAATCAGTTTCGGCCCGCTGCCCGCGCCACCCATGGAACGCTGGCGCGAAACCCCCTGGGCGATGCAGAAAGTTGGCGTCATCTACCAGCCGATTCGGGATGAAATGCCGCAGGCGTTCCCCGCCACGAACGTCGAACTCGAAGACGAATCGTTCGGGCTCAAACTGCGCCAAGGCGAGTACGCTGCGCACGCCACGCTGAAGCTCAGATCCAACGCCAGGCAATCGCTGCCGATCCGCGCGCTGCGCATCGAATGGTCGGCAAGCGGTGACCTTCCCGAAGGCACGCGCTGGTGGGTGGAGAGTGGCAACCGCGATGATTCCGTGGTGCTTCCCGATCGCGTAAGCACGCGTTACGACGCGAGCAGCGGCAGAGGCGAGTCGCGACTCATTTTTCTCGCGCAGGATCTGATTGAACTGCACGAGTTGCGTGTCCACGTTCAGGCGGTTCCGTCCGGCCTGAGCTTTGACGCCACATTCGCCGAATATGAGCCCGACCCGGATTTATACCGGCACAGCGTATTGCTCACGCCGTTTCAATTCCGCGACCTTCCCGAGCACAGCCACGGCTTCGCGCTCGACGGCCCCTATCCGGTGCACGCCGTCGCGATCGAACTCGCCGCTGGTGACGCGCTCGCATCGGTTCACTTGTTCGCGCGTGATATGAACGCGCCGTGGTGGCAGGACCTGGGCAGCGCCACCGCCTTCGACGTCAAGGTTGACCGCGCCCAGTTCGAACGCGGTCGCATCATCTTCGAGCCGACCAGAAATCGCCAATGGCTGCTGCGCAGTACGCCCGCACTCACCGCGCCGCCAAGACTGCATACCTACTACCGCCCGGATCAATTCCTCATCGCCCACCGAGGCCCGGATGAACTCACATTGTTCGCCGGCCACCGCACCGCGCGACGCCAGCACTATCCAGTAGAGCCCCTGATCCATGACCTGCGCAATCGCCTTGGCGATCACTGGCAACCGGAAGCCGCCAGACTTGGCGCGCGCTTCGAGGTGAAAGGCAACGATGCGCTCAAGGCGCCACCGCCATCACCGCCGTATCGAAAGTGGGCGCTGTGGATTGCGCTCGTACTCGGCGCTGCGATGATTGCCTGGATGGCGATGAGTTTGCTGAATGAATCGCGTGATGTTCCTGAGTAGGAAAAAGTGCATGGCGCAGAAGTTTGCGCGGGCGACTACGAATGCGCGTCGTCATGCCTTGCGGCGTGTTTTGACCGGTACCTTACCGGTGTCCCTGGAAGCCGCAGTGCCGGAACGACCGACAATTGAGGCTTTGGATTTGCGCACCCAGCGCACCGCTTCCCCGATGTCTGATTCGGTCAGACTCAGCTCGGCCAACTTGGCGCGCAGGGCATCACTGCGCTGTATGCGCACCGGAGTCGATACAAGGTGACCTTGGGAAGGGCTGAATAAGTCACCAGTTCGTCTTTGCCGCACTGCTTATTGCTTGCCAAACCCCCCCGCTCTCAACAGCGGAGCCGGTCGCTCTCAACAGCGGAGCTGGTCAACCTGCGGTTTTTCGCCCCCTGACGCAGGGGGCTATCGCGGCTCCGGACTTGTTCAGAGGTTCCCTTGGACGGCCTGCACTTCGAAGTATTCGATCGGGCCGATCGCCTGGGTAATGCTCTTGGGTAAAGTGAGCTGGTTCTTCGACGTGAGTTTGGCGAGCATGGCGCGCAGCAGGAAAGCAAGGATCCCTTGCTTTATCGCAAAATCGCCGTATTCGCGAAGGAGCGAGTCAGATGACTCCTCAGCAAGCCCCCTGTTGCCAAACTCGCCGCGAAAATGGCCAGCAACCACCAGAACAATGTGCCCCAGAAGTTGGAATAGAACGCCAGATGTGTGTTGATCGGAAAACACATCGAGACCAGAGCGATGCCCCAAGGCCGTGCCTGTTCGCGGATCTCGCTTGAAGCGCGGCGCCACTGACGCACGACAAGCGCGACACCGCCGAGCCAAAACAAGAGACCGATGACGCCAGTTTCGGTGAGAATTTCCAGCACAATTTGATGTGCGTGCATGGCGTAGCCGGAGGGTGTGGTGAGCCAGATATCATCAGGCTCGGCGTAATCGGCATAGGCGTAACGGAAAGCGCGTACGCCGACGCCGTTGATGGGATGGTCGACACCCATGCGCACAGAAACGGTCCAGATCGGCAAGCGGTACGCGAGCGCGGTGTCCCAGCTCGCTTCGGTGCCGCGCAATGCCTGCAGGCTGCGATCGACGCGTGCCTGCAAGCGATCAGACATCGCATAACTGCCAGCAAACACCAGCATGCCCATCATGGCAGTCGCTGCGCCTATCTGCAGAAAACGACGTGGTGATCCGGCGGTCTTCCAGATCAGAATCACGCTTACGATCATGAAACTCAGCCAGGCAGCGCGCGCGCCGGCGAGCAGTACAGCGATCGCGAGTACCAGCCAGGCTAAAATCAGCCCGACCCATCGCCAGCGTTTCCAAGTCGCCCATAGCGATAGCGGCGCGAGTGCAGCCAGCACCGGCCCCAATTTGAGATTGTCGTCACTGAATATTCCGCTGACGCGATCGCTCTGCATGCGGCCACCCAGGCTGACGCCAACGCTGGCCTGTAGCAGTGCATCGAACGTCCACAACAACACCAGCAACGCGCTTGCGGACAACAGCCAGGATCGGGCGCGCACATTTTGCAAGGTAACCAGGACAAACCATCCGAACGGAAGAAACCTCAGATCGGTGGCGACCTCCAGCCAGGATTTCTCCGGCGCCACGCTGTCCGCAGCAGAAACCAATTCGGGCAGCCAGTAGGCCAGGAACAACAGGCTCAGCAGGCGCCCGGAGGCATCGTGAAACACCAGCGCGCGATGCTTCCAGCCATCGACAATACCGATCACAGCAATGACCAGCAACGCGAACTCCGGGAGGCTGCCGAATGGCAGCAGCAGCAGCATGGAAATCAACAACCCGACACGCACCACGGCGGCGGCGTCACTCATTGCGCTGCTTCGTCCAAAAGTTCGCGATAGACCGCGAGCGTTGCAGCCTGCATCTGGTGCAGGCGGTAGTGATCAAATTCTGGCGGCGGCGGTGGATGCGACAAGAAATGCTGGGCCGTTTTCAACAACGCGACTTCGTCGCCCAGGCGGATCGCGCCTTGCGGATACAGCTCACCCAACAGTTCGCCCACGCCTCCGTGCGCCCAACCGAGCACCGGCACACCCAGATTCAAGCCTTCAATCACGGTGCGGCCGAATGCCTCGGGCTTGCGCGACAGCTGCAGCACGAACGCACTCTCCGACATGACGTCGCGAACATCAGAGCGTGGTGGCGTTATGACCAGCTGTTCGGCGATGCCGCGCCGCGTCGCCTCACGACGCAGTTCGTCAAGGTAATCGCCGCGACCGGCCTGTTCAGCGCCGAGCAATACCAGCGTGACCGATGCACCGCCGGCGCGCAGACTGGCCAAGAGGCGCAGTGCATCGTCATGTCCCTTCAATCGCGTACCACGGCCTGGCAAACAGATCAAACGCTGGTTCGCCGCCTGTGGATACTGTGCGTCAAATGCGCGTCTCCAATCTGCCGGTGCGCGATAGCCGCGTGGAAATTGCAGCGGGTCGAGGCTACGTGGAATCACCCGGATGCGATCGGTTGGTGTGCGCGGATAGTGCCGCATGATGTGCTCGCGGACCGTTTCGGAAACTGCAATTACGCGCTCAGCGTGCATCATGATCGCGCTGTACGCGCTGACCGAATTGAGCCCATGTACGGTGGTGACAAAACGCGGCTTGGGCGCGCGCATGGATTTCCATGCCAACCAGGCGAGCCACGCTGGAAAACGCGAGCGCGCGTGCACGATGTCGACCTTCCGGAACAGGCGCCTGAGTCGAATCAAATGGCGCAGCGACCACAGTGATTTGCGGCCTATGTCAACAGTGATGTGCTCGGCGCCGATGCGGGCAAGCTCAGCTACCAGCCGCCCGCCGGCGGACACCACGATCGCACTGTGGCCGTCGCGAACCAATGCATCGGAAATTTCAAGAACGGCTCGCTCCACGCCACCAGATTCGAGCGCCGGCAAAACCTGAGCAACGGTGAAGGAGCGAGTCATCGCCGCGTCGCATCGCCTCGTGGCGACGAAATCAGGCCGCCCACCTGTACACCGCGCCGCAATAAGGGCACTTCGCTTCGCCACCCGCCTCGATCGGCAGATAGACCCGAGGATGGGAATCCCACAAATGCATGGCGGGCGTTGGGCAACTCAACGGCACGTCGGCCACAGTGATGTGGTAGACGCGTTCGGCATTGGATGGCTCGCGATTGGCACAGGCGGGATTGGGACGGATGAGATTGGGACGGACGGGATTGGGATGGGACATGGTCACTCCAAATTCAGTGCCTTCCATCTTAGCGAATAGGTTGGGCCCAGGCCTATCAAATCGCTGTGTGCCGCATCAATGGGCCGGCGTCGGGTTGTTTCCCGGTCCGGCAGCGCTTGCCTGATGTCACCAGACCACAATGAAAAACGGGACCGGCGTGCCGATCCCGTCTTTCACTGCAGCTCCGACCGCGGGCGGCGTTACTTCTTTTCTTCAGTCTTCGCGGCGGGTGCCGGCACGCTCTGTGCTGCTTCGGTGTCGATGCGGATCTTCACCACGTCGCCCAAGGCACCAGGATACGTGACGATACCGAATTCCGACCGCTTGACCTCAGTGGTAGCGCGAAAGCCCGCTGCTGGCACCTTGAGAAACGGGTGAGCGGCGACACTGCGCCAGCTGGCATCGAGGACCACACTCTTGGTCACACCATGCAAAGTCAGGTCACCGGTGAGCTTGAAGGTACTGGCGCCGGTCGATTCAACTTTGGTGCTCTTGAAGGTGATCTTCGGATACTTGCCTACGTCGAAGAAATCGGGGGTGCGCAAGTGCTCGTCAAGCTTGACGACACCGGTGTCGATGCTCGATGCATCGATGCTCACCGAGACGCTGGAGTTGGCCAAATCCTTGACGTCAAGCTGCAGTTCACCGTCAAATTTTCGGAATACGCCGTGCATCTCGGACAGACCCATGTGGTCGATCGTGTAGCTGATGCTGGTATGTGAGGGATCGAACGCGTAGGGCTCGGCGGCAAAGGCCGGAGCGGACATCGCGGCTAGAGCAAGTGCGGCAAGGGTGGTAAGGCGCATGTAGGTCTCCATCGGTTGGGCGGGTCTATCGGACGGGTCTATCGGGCTCGCACTGATTGGGCGGCGCATCAGGACTGGTGAAACGCTTTGGCAATCAGAGGATCTGACATGCCTCCTGGAAACTCAGGCGTGGGCTGCGTGGCTTCAGGGACTCGCGGTTGCCATAGCCGATATTGATCAGAAAATTGGAGCGGATCGCGCTGTCGGGGAAAAACTCGTGATCCACGCCTGCATTGTCGAAGCCGGACATCGGTCCACAATCGAGGCCCAGCGCCCGCGCCGCCAATATCACATAGGCGCCCTGCAGGCTGCTGTTGCGAAGCGCGATCGTGAGCAGATCCGCCTCACTCTTGTGCGCAAACCAGGAGCGTGCACTCGGGTTTGCATTCAGCTTGGGCAGTTGGTCGAAGAACTTCAGGTCCATGCCGATGATCGCCGTCGCTGGCGCGGTCAGCGACTTGGGGCGGTTGCCCTCATCGAGCAGAGGTGCCAGCCGTGCCTTGGCCGCGGGGGTACGCACAAATACTACGCGCGCCGGCAACGTGTTGGAAGCAGTCGGCCCCATGCGCGTCAGATCCCACACCTGACGCAGCAAATCGTCGGACACCGGCCGCGGCTGCCAAGGATCGGGATTGGTGGCAAAGGTTCGCGCCTCGAGAAAAATTTGATCCAAAGCGCTTTGATCGAGCGGCCGTTGATCCGGCGCAAGCAGATCAGCCGCGCCCTGCTTCAACTCAGAGGCATCTTCTGATGTGTTCATTGGTGTTTTCATAGGTGCGAAGCCTAGCGAACTGCGGCGCAAATCGGGAGACTTGGTGTGCAAAGCGCCAATGCAGGATCGCAACGATGGGACACATCCGGCACCCAGGTGCGTCGATTGCGTGCGCCAACGAGCGACTCGCGCTGCGCTGCAGGCGCACGCTACGCTTGGCACAATGAGCCCCGCGCGAATCCCCACCATTTGGACACTCACCGACAACCGCGCCGGTAATCTCAATCAGGCGCAGGCGTTGGCTCAGGCGATAGGCGCAGTTGACCGGCACGTTAGCCTGCAGTTTCCTGCGCCCTGGCGCTGGTTGGCGCCGCGCGGCGTGTTCGGTGCGCTGCCGCACCTGTCGTTGCCGACAGATGCGTCGTGGCCCGATGTCGCCATCGGCTGCGGGCGCCAGGCTGCGCTCGCGCTGCGCGCGATGAAGCATCATCGCCGCACGTTCACTGTCCAAATTCTCGATCCGCGCGTTGAGACGCATTTGTTTGACCTGGTTGCGGCCCCCGCACATGACCCGGTGAGGGGCACGAATGTGTTGACCACCACCGGTGCGCTAAATGCCATCGGCGAGGATTGGCTGGAGAAAGCGCGACGGGAGTGCGCGGAACTTGCATTCCTTCCGCGCCCACTGATCGGGGTCCTTATCGGTGGGCCGCACCGTGATGCCCCGCTCAGCGAAGCGGCACTGGAATCCTTGCTCGAACAAATCGCGCGCCAGATCGCGGCCAGCGGCGGCAGTTTTCTGGTGTGCGGATCGCGCCGAACGCCGCGTGAGTGGCGACCGATGCTGCGCGCGCGGACGTTGCAACTCGGCGGCCGCGTCTGGCTGGACGAAGACGACGGCGCCAATCTCTACCGCGCTTGCCTGGCGCACGCAGACCGGCTGGTGGTCAGCGCGGACTCGGTGAATATGCTGAGCGAGGCCTGCGCCGTCGGCGTGCCAGTGACCAGTTTCAGCGCCGGCGCGCTGAGCGGGAAATTGGCGCGCTTCGACGCAACATTGCAACGCGCACTGTTGCTGTCCCCGCTGGATCAGCCCGCGCCTCCGGTCGCGCCCCTGCGCGAAGCGGCAGCGCTAGCCCAAGCGGTCTTGCAGCGTTGGCGCGAATCAACTGGTGACTGATAGGCAATCGGCAAAACCGGCGCGCTGCACCACGGCCGACACAGCAACCGCCAACGCGTCGACCTCGGCACCGCGCGCAATAACGCGCGGCATCGCATTGAGCGCTCGATCCAGCGCCTGCTCCAGCCAGAAAGCATGCGCATGTTGCAATAGCTCGGCATCTAACGGGTCAATCAATCCACATTCGACGGTAATCTCGATCAGTCGCGGCGTCGTCGCCAGTTCGAGCATCGCCGGAACGCTCGCGGCATGGATCAATACCAATCCTTGCAACAGGAACTCGATGTCAACCAGACCGCCGTTTCCCTGCTTGAGATCAAATATCGAAGCATCGCTGCGATCCAGTTCCTGACGCCAGCGCGCGCGCATACGACCGACATGCTGCTGCACTTCCTCAACCGTGCGCGTGACCTGAAGCACCTCAGCACGCACTTGAGCGAACATGGCGCCGAGCGCATCTGCCCCCGCCACCACCCGCGCGCGCACCAGCGCCTGGTGTTCCCAGACCCAGGCGCGCTGCAATTGATAGTCGCGAAATGCGTTCAGCGGCAGCACCAACAGGCCTTTGGCGCCATCGGGTCGCAGCCGCACATCGACTTCGTACAAGGGCCCGGCATGGGTCGGCGTGCTCAGCCAATGCAACACACGCTGCGACAGTCGCGCCACAAAGCGCCCGCCCTCCAACGCGCGCGCTCCGCTGCTGACCTGCTCTGTGACATCCGGATCGAACAGAAATACCAGATCCAGATCCGATCCGAAGCCCAATTCAGCACCGCCAAAACTACCATAGGCCAAGACCAGCAGTGCCTCGGGAAAACTTCCGTGCTGCAGCTGCAGGTCACGCTGCGCCAATGCCAATACGCGGCGCACGCAGTGTTCGGCAATCGCAGCCAGCCTGGCAGCGGTAACCGAGGCGCTTAGTCGACGATGGGACCAGGCCAACGCAGTGCGAAAAACTGCGCTTTGCCTGGCCTCGTGCAGTGCGGCCAGTTCGGCCTCTACATCGCCCGGCGCAACCCGGGCCAGACTGTGCGCAAACAGTCGATCAATGTCTTCGGGCTGCACAACTTCCGCGTCGACGCGACTGTCCAGCAAGTCATCAAGCAACAGCGGGTGGGCAATGACCCGCTCAGCAAGAAACGCGCTACGCGCGAACACTGCTGCTACCCGCTCCCTGGCCGCGCCCCGCTCGGCCAGCAGCGCGAGGTAGCTGGGCCGACCGGCGATGGCATGCAGCAGCCGTAACAGGCGAAGCGCAGCAACGTCGGGCGCTGCAGTCTGACGCGCTGCCAACATCAGCAATGGGAGCGAGCGTTCAAAGCGTTCGCGTGCGCGAGTGTCCAGGCGCCGGACCGGTAGGCTGCTTAGCAACTGTGCTACCGCTTCACGCACTGCGATCGAGAACTCCGGCAGATCCAGCGTCGACGGCGCCTCGGGCGTTTCGCCGGGACGCAGGCGGCCGCCGCGTTGCGGCGCATCCAGGGTGCGCGCAAATAATGCCTGCACCTCACAGCGCACCGCATCAATGCTCGCCCGCAACGCGGCGAGATCGACGAAGTCGAGTGCCAAGGCTATGCGCGTGGCATCAGCAGCGTCTGGTGGCAGGGCGTGCGTCTGCTCATCGGCATACATCTGCACACGGTTTTCGACCCGTCGAAGAAACAGATAGAGCACTCGCGTCCTGCCGGCCATTTCGGCGTCGAACTGTCCACTCGCCTCAAGCGCATCGACCGCTTGCAAAAAGCCGCTGACGCGCAAAGACGCTTCGCGTCCGCCGCGAATCAGTTGCGCCAGCTGCACAGCAAACTCGAGTTCTCGAATCCCGCCCGGACCCAGCTTGAGATTGTCGGCCAAGTCCTGACGATCCACCTCCTGATCGATGCGCGACTTCAAATCGCGCAGCCCTTCGATGGCAGTGAAATCCAGATAGCGACGATAGACAAAGGGGCGCAGCAACTCGATCAGTCGCGTACCGGCTTCCAGGTTGCCTGCAACCGGTCGCGCCTTGATCCAGGCATAGCGCTCCCATTCGCGACCCTCGCGCTGGTAGTAATGCTCCATCGCATTGAACGAAAGCGCGATGCGGCCCGCACTGCCATAAGGGCGCAGCCGATAGTCGACGCGCAATACGAACCCTTCCTGGGTGACATCGCCCAGCATCTGCGCGAGGCGTTGGCCCATGCGCGTGAAGTATTCCTCGTTGTCCAGCGGTCGCGAACCATCGCTCTCACCTGATTCGGGAAAGGCCAGAATCAGATCCACGTCCGACGAGAAATTCAGCTCAGCGCCACCGAGCTTGCCCATGGCGATCACCACCAAGCGCTGCGCCTCTCCGGATGCCGAACGCGGCACACCAAAACGCATCTGCAGCTGTACCTCGACATGGCGTAACGCCGCATCAATACAAATAGCAGCAATGCGGCTCGCACCGGTCAGTGTGTCGGCGACTGAATCCACCCCGGCAATATCGCGGAGAATCAATGCCACGCTGCTGAGTCGACGAAACCGCCGCAGCCTGATCGAAAATTCTTCTGCGGACTCTTCAGCAAATTCCTGCCACTGCGGCATGCAATCGAGCGCGCACAAGAGGACAGCGAATTCCTCTGGTCGCCGTCGCGCTTCTTCACGCAGGAACTCGCTGGCGACGAACGCACGGCCAAGCAAATCCATCGGCTCCGATTCGAACTGTGCATCCGAATCGAGCTGCCGCAACTGTTCAAGATATTGATCGATCTGCACTTGCAGCCAGGGCGGCAAGTGCGCTGGCCAGTGTGCGTGTTCGGATTGGGCAATGGACATCTACACAGTGTCGCAGATGCCTGGCCCGAGGCAGAGGCCGCAAGTGAGCAAGCTCCCTGAATGTACGGCGTGGGCGGCGATCTGCAACGCATAAAAAAGCCCGCCGCGATTGCGTCGCTGGCGGGCTGCCCTCCCCTCGCGGCCGGAGCCGAGGCCAGAGCATTCTAGGCAAGCCCAGCACAACATCACGCCGCAATGCAACATTGATGCGCCCCGGACTGCCCGACCGCATTGTGTGACGCAGCTCGCGAAACCCGATCCTCGGTTACGCCGCGAGAAAGGCTAAGATGCATGTTTACGCCCCCCCTTACCCACGAGTGCCTTGATGTCCAAGCCCATCATCGTCGCCATGCTGGCGATATGTGCGTTAACGGCAGCAGCCGAGCTGCGCGCCGGCTCGGTCGCAATCAGTCTGCAACCGGAAAACGCCGAGCAGCGTCGCCTGCTCGGCCAGCGCTTCGATCACTACATCCGCGATCTCAAGACCGGCGCAATGGTCTTCGAGGCCAGCGATGAGGATTGGCAGTGGCTACGCAGCAAAGGCATAAGGCCCATGCTTGACAGTGTGCGTACCGCGCAATTGATGCAGCGCGACGCAATGTTGGCCAAGTCGATCCCGGGATTTGCCTGTTACCCCACGGTTGCGGAAACCTACACCGCGATGGACACGTTGGTTGCGGCGCATCCGACGCTCGCCATCAAGATCGACATTGGCGACAGCTGGGAAAAATTCTCGCCCGGCGGTAATCCGGGCTTTGACCTGTTCGTGCTCAAAATCACCAACAGCGCCATCATCGCGGATAAGCCGAAATTTTTCGCGATGAGCGCAGTGCACGCGCGCGAACTCGCCACTGCGCCGGTCAACACCGGATTCGCTCAATGGCTGCTCAACAATTACGGCACGGATGCGACCGCGACGTGGCTGGTCGATCACAACGAGTTTCATTTGTTGCTGCAGGCAAATCCGGATGGCCGGTTGTTCGTTGAACAGGGGAATCTCAGTCAGCGAAAGAATCGCAACTCCACCAGCGGCGTAAGCTCGACAACCCTAGGCGTTGACTTGAATCGAAACTATCCGTTCGGCTGGGGCGAGTTTCCGCCAGGGTCGAGCAATATACCCGCTTCGGAAATCTATCGCGGGGTGAGCGCCAGCTCTGAACCGGAGAACCAGGCAATCGTTGCCTATATCAACAGCATTTTCCCGGATCGCAGGCCTGGCACGCCTAGCACCGGCGATCTGACCACACCTGCAGCAGTGGACACGCGCGGGCTTTTTTTTGATATTCACAGCGTAGCCAATGTGGTGATCTGGCCTTGGGGAATGACCGGCACGCCGGGCAGCCCGATCACTGGCAACAACACGGCGTTCATCACCTTCGGGCGCCGACTGACTTGGTTCAATGGCTACAGTCCGGAACAGTCAAATTCGATACCGGCTGATGGTGCTTCCGACGACAATGCCTACGCCTCGCTCGGCGTACCGGCATTCACCATCGAGTTGGGTGGCGGTACCTTTCAGTCCGATTGCCCGACGTTTCAGGATTCCATCCTGCCCGACAATCTGGAGATGATGAAGTACGCGTCGCGGGTGTTGCATGCACCGTACCAGCTGCCCGCCGGCCCCGATTCCCAGAGCATTCTGATCGAACCAAACCTGCCCTTTCCCGGCGAAACCATCCACGTGAGTGCCGTTGCCGACGACACCCGCTTCAGCACTGCCAACGGTACCGAGGCGACGCAAAACATCGTTGGCGCGAATGCCTATTTCGATGTCGTACCCTGGCAAGCGGCCGCGGTCGCCAACCCGATGGTCGCCAGCGACGGAAGCTTCAACGCCACTGCCGAAAATGTGTCTGCCGACCTGTCGACCAGCGGTCTCGCTGCGGGTCCGCATTTGTTGTTCGTGCAGTCGCGTGATTCAGGCGGCGCTGGTGCGCCGAACGCGGTGTTCTTCAATTTGGTTGACGCGGCCAGCGTTGCCATCCTCAATGGTGTCGTGCGTGACGCATTCAGCACCGCGCCGTTGTCTGCGAGTCTGAGCATCGGCCCCGATACGCTGCAGAGCGCTGCGAATGGCAGCTACAGCTATCGCAGCCTGCCCGCGACCGTGAGCCTGACAGCACGCAAACCCGGATACCTGGACGAAACCGTTTCGTCGATTGCTCTAGGCGCGGGACAGAGCACGACGCGCAACATCAACATGCTGCCAACCTGCAGTGCTTTCATCGATGATGTCCAGAATGCAAACCCGGGCTGGACCGTGCAGGCGCCCTGGGGCGTGCAAACCGGCGTCGGCATCGACGGCGCCGGCACGACCTTTTGGAGCGATAGCCCAAGCGGCAACTACGCGAACAATCTCACCGCCGGCGTCTCGCTGACTTCCCCGGTGCGCAATTTTGGCGGACTCGATGGAGTGCGGCTCGAATTTGATCATCGCTGCGTGACCGAGGCCACCTTTGACTTCGGCAACGTTGAATTCTCCACCAATGGCGGCAGCACCTGGTCAAGCTTCGTGTTTCGCTGTGACGGCACCAATGCGTGGAAGCACGAAACCGTCGCACTGACCCAACTCGACAATCAAGCCAATGCGCGCGTGCGCTTCCGACTGACCAGTGATGGAAGCCAGGTGCGTGATGGTTGGTGGCTCGACAATATCCGCCTGGAGTCAGCCGGCCCAGCGTGTCGCGCGTCGCAGGCCAACACGCCGGGAATCTTCGACAACGGCTTCGAGTAGCGAAAGAGCACAGGCAGCATCAGCTCCGGCGATTTGAAACCGCGGAGCTGGCGTGGATGGCTCTGCGCCATGCGTCGCGCTCGAGTGCGCACCTACAACAGCAGCCAGGTCGACAGGCCCAGGAAAGTACCCATGCTGACGACGTCGGTAGCGGTGCTGAGAAAGATGCCGGACGCGGTAGCCGGATCGGCACCCATGCGCTTCATGCCAAGCGGAATCAGCGAGCCCGCCGCGCCCGACATCATGCAGCTGACAGCCATTGAAAACGCGGTGATCCCGGCCAACGTCAGAGCGCCGGGATTGTGCTGCATCGAAGCCATGGCGTACATGCCCGCGGCGGCCACCAGCCCCACAATCAAACCATTCCACCAGCCCAGCCAAGCCTCTTTGAACACAACGCGTTTAGCCTGACCGGGCTTGAGCTCACCCAGGGTCATGCCACGCAAGGTGACAGCGAGGGTTTGGCATCCGGTATTGCTGCACTGGCCCGACAATACCGGCAAGAACACTGCCAGCAGCACGATCTGATTGATCGCATCCTGAAAGTAACCAACCACCGCCGCGGCAATGAAGGCGGTCACCAGATTCAGTTGCAACCAGGGATGGCGAAACTTGAAGCTGGTGAACCACGGCGTGCTGATGCGCTCTTCCTTCTCCACACCGACCATCGAGCCGGCCTGCGCCGAAATCTCGAACGCCTGCTGTTCGAACAGCACCTGTCCGCGCACCGACCCAAGCAGGCGTCCTTCGCCATCACACACTGGATATGCCGGATAGTGACGTGTCACCACCTCACGCATCGCATCCACAACCTCGGTCTGCGGACGCAACGAAAACGGATTACGCACCATCACCTCGGACAACATCTGATCGCGGCGTGCGAACAGCAGCTCACGAAACGCCACCACGCCGACCAACTTGCCGTCGGCATCGGTTACAAAGACATAGACGATGAAGGCGTTGCGGATAATGTCGCGTAACGACTCGACGACTTCGTGCACCGTGGTTTCCGGTCGAAAAACGGCGAGCGCGCGCTCCATCAATCGCCCTACCGAACCTTCATTGAACTGGTGATCGAGTAGCCATTGCTGCGCCGCGTCCTTTGGCGCTGCTGCCGCGATGCTCTGTCGGCGCAAATCCGGGAAGTGACTGAGGATTTCAACCGCAGCACCGGGATTGAGCAAACTCAGCAACTCGGCTATGCGTGTATCGGATTCGCCCCCGAGCAGACGCGCCGCATTGCGGCCATTAGTGGTAGAAATGTCTTCGAGCAGAGATCGCTCCATGCACGCTTCCTCATTGCAGTTCAGCTCGTGAAAGAATCCGCGCCGTGCCAATGGACGCAGCGGGTCCCGCGTGCGTAAGGTAGCGGGTTGGGCGGCTGGGTGTCAGCAGTTGACAGATTTGCTCACTGCTCAAGTCCCAAGCTTTCACATGATAGCCACGATATTTCAGGAGAGATGACGATGACGGGACCATTGGCGGGTTTGCGGGTACTTGATCTGTCCCGCGTGTTGGCGGGGCCGTGGGCGTCACAGTTCTTTGCCGACCTGGGTGCGGACGTGATCAAGGTCGAAAAGCCAGGCCAGGGCGACGACACACGCCAATGGGGTCCAACCTGGATGCAGGACGACAACGCTGCCGATACCAGTGAATCCGCTTACTTTCTCTGCTGCAATCGCGGCAAGCGCTCGGTCACTGCGGACATAAGCGGCGCCGAAGGACAGGCACTTGTAAAGCGCATCGCGAATCAGAGTGACGTGCTGATCGAGAACTTCAAAGTCGATGGATTGCGACGCTACGGACTGGACTTTGCCAGCCTGCATGCGCTGAATCCGAAGCTGATCTATTGTTCGATCACTGGCTTTGGCCAGTCCGGATCCAATGCGCATCGCCCCGGTTACGACGCCATGATCCAGGCTGAAGCCGGTCTGATGAGTCTGACCGGCGAACCGGATGGCGCACCAATGAAAACCGGCGTGGCCGTAGTTGATCTGAGTGCGGGCATGTACGCGGCGGCGAGTGTTCTGGCGGCGCTTTACTCACGCATGCAGTCCGGCGTTGGTCAGCACATCGACATCGCCTTGCACGATGTGCAAGTAGCAGGCCTCGCCTATCACGGCGTCAGTTGCCTGCTCACCGGCAGGAACCCCGCGCGACACGGCAATGCCCATCCGAACATCGTTCCCTATCAGGCGTTCGCCGTGGCCGACGGACACCTGATGCTCTCGATCGGAAATGACCGGCAATTCTGCAGTTTCTGCAGGGTAGCCGGCCTCGATGAGTTGGCGAAGGATTCGCGCTTCGCCCGCAACACCGATCGGGTGACGCACCGGGATGCCCTGCTACCAATACTTGAGCAGGCCATGTTGCTGCGCTCGCTCCACGACTGGCGAATGGCGCTCGACGCTGCCGGTGTGCCCTGCGGGCCGGTGAATACTCTCGATCAGGTTATGCGCTCGGATCAAGTCGCAGATCGAGGACTGGTGCAATGGTTGAAGCATCCGTTGCGGAATGCATTGCCTTTGATTGGGAATCCAGTGAAGTTCTCAGCGACGCCACTATCGCCCGCATTTGCACCACCGCTGCTGGGCCAGCATACGCAAGAAGTGATTCGAGAACTGGACGCGCGCAGCGACCCCACCGAATGAATCCCGTGATCGGGCCCAGCCCCTGATCAATGAGGCGCCGAGACTCCAATCTGTCGATTGTGCATCTTTGCCAGGATCAATTGCGCCAGGATCGCACCACACATGGCCAGAAACATGTCCCACTGGGTGTCCCAGATATCGCCCTGTGTCGCCAGGAATGCGTCGGCGCGTCCGCCCATGGCTACGGCCGCCCACCACTCCAGAAACTCGAAGAACGCACTGAACGCCAGACTGCAGCTCACCACCAGATAGAACAGCCAGGGCCCCGGCCGCAACTGAGTTCGACGCAGCAACAGTTCGCGAGCAAGAATCGCTGGAATGAAGCCCTGAGCGAAGTGTCCCAGGCGGTCATAATGGTTGCGGCTGAGATCGAAGGCATCGCGAATCCACAGCCCGATCGGCACCTCGACATACGTATAGCGGCCGCCGACCATCAGAATTACGGCATGGATCGCAAGCAGCCAGCAAAGCAGTCGCGTCAGGGGAAAGCGTTTCCATGCCCAGATGACCAGCGGTAATCCGATCATCACCCAGATCACTTCCATAAACCAAGTCAGACGATCACGTGGAAACACGCCCGACCAGATCAACACCAGTACCACGCCCAATATGAGAAACAGCGCTTCGCGCCGGGGCAATGGCTCTGCAATCGATTGCTTCATCATGACGGGATCCTGTTCGCGGCTCGGCTACTTCAGTCTATCCCGGTAATATTCACTTTCCCGGGTTGCGTTTTCGTACGATGAGCATGGCAAGTTCGAGTGACTGCTCATAGTTGAGCCGAGGATCGACGGTCGACTTGTACGCCCGTTCCAGATCGATCTCGGTCAGGTCACGCGCGCCACCGAGACACTCGGTTACGTTTTCACCCGTCAACTCGAGATGAGCACCGCCGAGTCGAGTGCCGGCGGCGACATGGATGTCGAACGACTGATCGAGTTCGGCACGAATATTCTCGAATCGTCGAGTCTTGAATCCGTTGGAGGTGCTCTCGGTGTTGCCATGCATCGGGTCACAGCACCACAGCACATTTCTTCCCTCGCGCTGCACAGCATTCAACAGTGGCATCAATGTCGTGCCCACCTTGGCTGCGCCCATGCGGTGGATCAACGTGAGCTTGCCAGGTTCATTGGCAGGATTAAGTGCATCGATCACCGGCAATAGCTGATCAGGCGTGACGCTGGGTCCAACCTTGAGTCCGATGGGATTTCGGATGCCACGACAGTATTCGATATGCGCGCCATCCAGGTGCGCGGTGCGCATGCCAATCCACGGAAAATGCGTGGATAAGTTGAACCAACCGCTCTGTCGCGGCACTTGTCGCGTGAGCGCTTCTTCGTAGTGCAATACCAGCGCTTCATGCGATGTGTAGAAGTCAACGCGAGAAAAGCTTCCCAGCGGTTCCCCGGCCAGAGTTTCCATAAAGCGCACCGACTCGCCAATGGCCTCGACCATGCGCCGATACTCATCCTGCAGCGGCGAGTGCTGCATCCAACCCAACTCCCAATACTCAGGATGGTGCAAGTCGGCAAACCCGCCATCGATCAGGGCGCGCACGAAGTTGATCGTCATCGCTGAATGAGCATGTCCGCGCAATAGCCGCTGCGGATCTGGAAGTCGCGCTTCACTGGTGAACTCGGGCGCATTGACGATATCGCCGCGATAGCTCGGCAAGGTGATGCCATCCCGTGTTTCAAGATCGGCCGAGCGCGGCTTGGCATACTGTCCAGCAAAACGTCCCAGCCTGACTACGGGTAATTTAAGTCCATGGATAAGCACAACGCTCATCTGCAGCAATACCTTGAGACGATTGGAAATCGTTCCAGAATCACATTCGGCGAAACTCTCAGCGCAGTCACCGCCCTGCAACAGGAAACGTTTGCCGTCGGCTGCCTCGGCGAGCAAGCGCTTGAGTGCCAGAATCTCAAACGATGTAACCAGCGGCGGCAAGCCACGCAAAGTATCAGTCGCTTGCTTCAACGCTCCAGCATCCGGGTAATTGGGCTGCTGGGTCGCGACTCGTGATTGCCAGTTTGATGGATGCCACTGCGACAGATCACTCATCTCTCGATTCCCTTCCTCGCGCCTTGAATGCAGAAAATGCCGACAACGCAAAAAAACCAATGAAGCCAATCAAAGCCCAGCTTGGCATGTCCAAACCGAACATCATCCATCCGTCTGGCTGCGCGCATTCGCCCGAACCAGTGAATACAGTCTTTAGTGTCTTTCCGAGGGGAAACGCCTCGAGCATGAAGTCGAGTCCTGGGCCGCAGGCCGGAACTTGATCCGGCGGCAGGTGCCTGAGCCAGATGTGACGCGCAGCAACTGCGCCGCCACTGATAGACGCCAAGCCTGCAAGCGCGCCATAGATACGTCGACCTGTGCGACCGGGGTTATGCAGCGCGGCGACGAGCATGATCAATCCCACGCAGATAAAACCAATGCGCTGAAAGATGCATAAAGGACACGGTTCCAAACCTTTTGCGGTTTGAAGATAGTAGGCATAGGCGATCATGGCCGCGCAGCTCAACGCACCGAACGTCATCAAAGAACGGAACGACCAACGCAATGGATGCAGATTCATGTTGAGTTTCCAGCGATCAAGAATTGTTCGAGTTTCGCGCTCCCCAGATAAACCAGGAGACCGGCTTGTTAGACCACACGCCGCTTGGAACGTGCCCGAAAAACACGGCCTCCCGATCCCAACACAATCGGCTCGGGCATTCCAGTACAAACACCGATGTTCATAGCCGATGACACCAAAAAGGCCGTGAGCACCACTCGCGCAAATAAAAACCCCGAGCCTTTCGGCTCGGGGTTCTAAATTGCATGACGGCATGCCTGAAAATCAGCCAGCGATATCAACCGCCTGAGCGTTTTGCGGGCGGTCTACCAATTCCACAAAGGCCATCGGCGCGCAGTCGCCATTGCGGAAACCGCACTTGAGGATACGCAAATAGCCTCCGGGACGTTCACGGTAGCGAGGTCCGATTTCCGAAAACAACTTTCCAACCGCGACCTTGTCGCGCAGGCGGGAAAACGCCAGACGACGATTGGCAACTCCATCGACCTTGGCGAGCGTGATCAGCGGCTCGGCGACGCGACGAAGTTCCTTGGCCTTGGGTAGGGTAGTCCTGATCAGCTCATGCTGGAACAACGAGCTCGCCATGTTGCGGAACATCGCTTCACGGTGGCTGCTGGTGACATTGAGCTTACGACCCGATTTCATGTGGCGCATGACACTAATTCCTTGATTATGGGCTCAGTACCGGGCTCAGCCCAGCATGCCGTGCTGCACGCCAGCCGGAGGCCAGTTTTCGAGTTTCATGCCGAGCGACAACCCGCGAGCGGCAAGCACTTCCTTGATCTCGGTGAGCGATTTCTTGCCGAGATTTGGTGTCTTGAGCAGTTCGACTTCGGTACGCTGACAAAGGTCACCGATGTAGTAGATGCTCTCGGCCTTGAGGCAGTTGGCCGAACGAACAGTTAGCTCCAAGTCATCAATCGGGCGCAGCAGGGTCGGATCGACACCAGAGGCAGCCGGCTTGGCAGCGCCAGTGTCACGGCGGGTGAAATCGCCAAACACGGAGAGCTGATCGGCGAGGATGTCAGCGGCACGGCGAACCGCGTCTTCCGGATCCACCGTACCGTTGGTTTCGATATCCAAAACCAGCTTGTCCAGATCAGTACGCTGCTCAACGCGGGCGCTTTCGACTTCATACGCCACGCGACGAATCGGGCTGAAGCTGGCATCGAGCTGCAGACGTCCAATCGGGCGCGACTCATCATCTGGGCGGCGTCGCGAAGCCACCGGCTGATAGCCGACGCCCTTGGCTATACGCAGACGCATATTGATCTGCGTGTCTTTGGTAAGCGTGCAGATCACATGATCTGGATTCACCACTTCGATACTGTGATCAACCTTGATGTCTCCGGCGGTAACAACGCCTGGACCCTTCTTGCTTAGGGTCAGCATCGTTTCGTCGTGGCTGTGCATGCGCAAGGCAACGTCTTTCAGATTCAGCAACAGGTCAATGACATCTTCCTGCAGCCCTTCAAGAGTCGTGTACTCGTGCAGCACGTTGTCAATTTCAACTTCGGTAATTGCCGCGCCAGGAATCGACGAAAGCAGAACGCGCCTCAGCGCATTGCCGAGGGTATGGCCGAAGCCGCGTTCAAGCGGTTCAACAAAAACGCGGGCGCGGTTCGGACCGATTTTCTCGGCCGAAATTCCGCGGGCGCGCATAACACTAGTATCCGTAGCAGCCATGGTATTCGGGTTCTCCGGTTACTTCGAGTACAACTCGACAATCAAATTCTCGTTGATGTCGGAGGGCAAATCTGCACGTTCCGGCGCCGCTTTGAAGGTGCCCGCCATCTTCTTGGCGTCAACCTCAATCCAGCTTGGTACCAGATCCATTTCCTGCGAGAGGCTCAGCGCTTCCTGAATACGCAGCTGGGCACGCGCACGCTCGGACACTTCGATCGCGTCACCTGTCTTTACCTGATAGGACGGCACGTTGACACTCTTGCCATTTACCAAAATCGACTTGTGCGAAACGAGCTGCCTGGCGGCGGCGCGGGTGACCGCAAATCCCATGCGATACACCACGTTATCCAGTCGCGACTCAAGCAGGCGCAGAAGGTTTTCACCCGTTGCTCCCTTGATGTTCGAGGCTTTCGCGTAGTAATTGCGGAACTGGCGTTCGAGCACACCGTAGATGCGCTTTACCTTCTGCTTTTCGCGCAGCTGCACGGCGTAGTCCGACAACTTGGCTCTCTTGGCAGAGACCCCGTGTTGACCGGGCTTTTGCTCCAGCTTGCACTTCGAATCCAGCGCGCGCGCCGGGCTCTTCAGAGACAGATCCGCGCCTTCACGACGCGAGAGTTTGCATTTTGGTCCAATATAACGAGCCATGGTTCTCTTCCTTTACACTCGACGACGCTTCGGCGGGCGACAGCCGTTGTGCGGGATGGGCGTGATGTCGATGATGTTGCCAATCTTGTAGCCAATTGCGTTCAAGGAACGAACGGCCGATTCGCGACCTGGGCCGGGACCCTTGATGCGAACTTCCAGGTTCTTCAAGCCGTATTCCTGGGCCGCTCGCCCCGCCTTCTCTGCGGCCACCTGGGCAGCAAAAGGCGTTGACTTGCGGGAACCGCGAAAACCGGCGCCACCTGAAGTAGCCCACGACAGTGCATTGCCCTGTCGGTCGGTGATGGTAACAATCGTATTATTGAAGGAAGCTTGAACGTGGACGATACCGTCGGTAACGACACGCTTGACCTTCTTCTTCGGCTTTACAGCCGATGCTTGCTTGCTCATGAGGGCGGGTCCGTTAGAAGGTTATTTCTTGATCGCCTTACGCGGACCCTTGCGCGTACGCGCATTGGTACGAGTGCGCTGACCGCGCAGCGGAAGACCACGACGGTGGCGCATACCTCGGTAGCAACCGAGATCCTGGAGGCGTTTGATGCTGATGCCGACTTCGCGGCGCAAATCGCCTTCAACAGTAAACTTCTGCACCTCTTGGCGAAGCTTGTCGACTTCGGCTTCCGTAAGATCCTTCACCTTGATCGACGGGCTGACGCCCGCGGTACGGCAGATCTTCTTGGAACGCGAACGGCCGATTCCATAAATACTTGTGAGCCCGATCCAGGCATGCTTGTGGACCGGGACATTGACACCCGCTATACGCGCCATCGCGTCTTCTCCAAACTGTTGGCGTAAAGGAACTGGATATTATACACACTAAACAGCGCTAGCCAAGCCCTAAGGCTGCAGCATCTGCCCCCATACATCATGCACAGGTTGCCTCAGCGGACGAGTCCGCTCCGGCCGTAGTTCTTCAGGTTAGCTTTTTTCATCAAGCTCTCGTACTGATGTGACATGAGGTGCGCTTGCACCTGGGCGGTGAAGTCCATCACCACCACGACCACAATCAACAAGGAGGTGCCGCCAAAGTAGAACGGAACACCAAACTTGGTTTGCAGGAGTGTTGGAAGCAGGCAGACAGCTACGAGATACAGCGCGCCAATGCCCGTCAATCTAGTCAGCACACCATCAACGTAATCGGCCGTGGCTTTGCCAGGGCGTATTCCCGGAATCAGCGCACCCGACTTCTTCAAGTTCTCTGCGGTTTCCTGCGAATTGAAAACCATCGCTGTATAGAAGAAAGCAAAGACCACAATCAAGCCCGCAAAAACAATCATGTAAAGCACCGAACCAGGTGACAACAGCGCCGAGAAACGGCGCAACCAGGCGTTATTTGCTAAGTCGCCCATGCCTGCCAGCGTTGCCGGAAACATGATGAAGGACGACGCAAAAATTGCTGGGATAACACCTGACATATTGATCTTGAGCGGCAGGTGGGAGCTCTGATTGTTGTAAGCGCTCGAACCGCCCATCTTGCGTGCATAGTTGACCGTGATGCGTCGCTGGCCTCGCTCCATGAACACAACGAAAAACGTAGTCAAAGCGACGATCACTGCGATAAGAATCGCTGATAGCACTGGCAGTTGGCCGTCTCCGACCTGCTGCAAGGTTTGGATCAGTGCGCTCGGCAAGCCGGCCACAATTCCCGCGAAAATGATGAGCGAAATCCCGTTTCCGACGCCGCGCTCGGTAATCTGTTCGCCCAGCCACATCAAGAACAAAGTACCCGCGGTCAGGCCAACGACACAGCTGACAATGAACCCCATACCTGGATTCACCACGACTCCACCACCACTGTTCAACGTCTGCGCCTGCAATGCCACCGCAACGCCGAATGACTGAAACATGGCCAGCGCCACCGTGCCGTAACGCGTCCATTGCGTCATCTTGCGACGGCCGGACTCACCTTCTTTCTTGATCGCCTGCAAGCTTGGCACCATGGTCGCCAACAGCTGCATGATGATTGAGGCCGAAATATAGGGCACCACATTCAGCGCAAGTACGCTCATTCGCTCCAGCGCACCGCCCGAGAACATGTTAAACATGTCAAGCACGGTACCCTTCTGACGCTCCATCAACTGCACCATCGCCTCGGGATTGATACCCGGTACCGGCACAAAAGTGCCCAACCGAAACACGATCAATGCCAATAGCACAAACCAAAGGCGTTGCTTGAGCTCGGCCGGAATACTGGGCAGCACGCCGCCCGCTTGCGATGACATCGGCTTAGCCACGAATTACTCCACTGTGCCGCCGGCGGCCAGGACTGCTGCCTTGGCACCTGCGGTCGCAGCAATACCCACCAGTTTGATTGCGCGAGAAATCTCGCCCTTCTTCACAAGTCGTGCGCGCTTCGCGCGCGGATCGACCAGGCCAGCCGCAAGAAGTGTCGCAAAATCGATAGTGTCGCCGCTCAGCTTTTCCAGCTGATACAAACGTACTTCTGCGGTGTCGACCTTCATCTTGGAGCGAAAGCCAACCTTGGGAAGACGCCGCTGCAACGGCATCTGGCCGCCTTCGAATCCGGGCTTGATCTTGCCCTTGCCGCTACGGGCATACGAACCTTTGTGGCCGCGGCCAGCGGTCTTGCCGAGGCCTGAACCAATGCCACGACCGACGCGGGTCCGTTCTTGACGCGCGCCAGGCGCGGGTTTGAGCGTATTCAGACGCATGAGAATCTCCTCTGATCCATTCGATCGAATTAAGCTTCGACGCGAACCAGATAATTAACCTTGTTGATCAGGCCGCGAACCTGGGGTGAGTCCTTCAGTTCGGACACCGAGTTGAGCTTGCCGAGTCCGAGGGCCTTGACACTGAGTCGATGGATGGCCGGGCAGCTGTTCTGGCTCTTGACCAGACGAACCTTGACAGTTTTGGTCTTGGAATTAGACATGGCTTCCCACCAACTCTTCGAGTTTTTTGCCACGCTTGGCAGCGATCTCTGCCGGAGACTGAATTAGCTGCAGACCCCTGATCGTCGCACGGACAAGATTGATTGGATTGCGCGATCCCACCGCTTTGGCGAGGACATTCTTCACGCCAACCACTTCGAACACGGCGCGCATGGCTCCGCCCGCGATCACGCCGGTACCATCAGAAGCAGGCTGCATAAACACGCGCGCTGCACCGTGGTTCGCCTTGATTGCATACTGCAAGGTGCCATTCTTCAGCGAAACAGACACGAGGTTCTTGCGCGCGCGATCCATCGCCTTCGCGATCGCGGCGGGAACTTCACGGGCCTTGCCGTAACCCAGGCCAACCTTGCCGTTGCCGTCGCCAACCACCGAGAGAGCGGTAAAGCTCATCTGACGACCACCCTTCACCGTCTTGGCGACACGGTTGACGGCTATGAGTTTTTCCAGCAAACCATCGCTGTTCTCACGTTCATTTGTACTCATGCATCACCTTAGTTGGCTCTATATCGAGAGCCTGGTTCGTTACGGCCTGGGCCGCTTGGAGTTGTAGGTACAGCGTCAATCAGAATTGCAGTCCACCCTCACGCGCGGCGTCTGCCAGCGCTTGGATACGTCCGTGATACAAAAATCCGGATCGATCAAAAGCAACCTTGACAATTCCCGCTGCTTTTGCGCGCTCCGCGATTGCTTTGCCAACCGCGGCTGCCGCGGCCTTGTTCTTTGTTCCGGAAATACCCATAAGCACTGCGTCCTGCAAGGTGTTGGCCGAGGCGACTACTTTGTCTCCGGACGGTGCAATAACCTGCGCGTAAATATGCTGGCCGGAACGATGTACAGTCAGACGCGCTGCGTTGAGCTTGCGTATGCGAGCACGTGTCGACTTCGCTCGGCGCAGACGGGATTCGTTCTTGTTGATCATCATTGCATTCCTCAGTCGTGGCGCGCGAATTAAGCCTTCTTGGCTTCCTTCAGCGTGATCTTCTCACCGGCGTAACGCACACCCTTGCCCTTGTAAGGCTCAGGCGAACGGAATGCACGGATCTTCGCGGCGGCTTCACCGACGCGCTGCTTGTCCGCACCCTTGATCAGAATTTCCGTCTGCGAGGGTGTCTCCAGCGTCACGCCTTCTGGCGCTTTGAACACTACGGGATGCGAGAACCCGAGTGTCAAGTTCAAATCTTTTCCGGCCATTGCCGCACGATAGCCGACGCCGACGAGCTCCAACTTGCGCTCATAGCCCGTAGTCACACCGGTGACCATGTTGCTCAACAACGCCCGTATCGTACCCGCCATTGCCGAATGGTCGCCGGTCGGTGCAACCTGCAGCGAGCCTTCTTCCAGCACGACCGAAACTTCTTTAGGGATGCTGAGCTGCAACTGCCCTCGCGGGCCCTTGACCGAAACGCTCGCACCGTTGATGGTGCAGTCGACGCCTTTGCCCAAAAGAATGGGTCTTTTTGCTACTCGAGACATGGTGGCTCCTTAAGCGACGAGGCAGATGACTTCGCCACCCAGCCCCTTGGAGCGGGCCTGGCCATCGGTCATGATACCCGACGAAGTGGAGACGATGGAGATGCCGAGCCCGCCCAATACTTTGGGCAACGCATCTTTACCGCGATAGGCGCGCAGCCCAGGACGACTGACGCGCTCAATGCGCTCAATGGCCGGCTTGCCCTGGTAGTAACGCAGCGCGATTTCGAGTTCTTTCTTGCCATCGACGTCACGAATTGCCGTGTCATTGATGTAGCCCTCAGCCTTGAGAACGCTGGCGATGGCTAGTTTGACCTTGGACGCCCCCATCTTCACCGACACTTTGCCAACGGCTTGACCGTTGCGAATGCGGGTGAACATGTCGGCGATAGGATCAGTCATGCTCATAAGGATTGCTCCGTGAGATTGCACCGATATCCGGCACGTTGAAAGGAATTATTACCAGCTAGCTTTGCGCAGCCCGGGAACGTCACCGCGCATGGTTGCCTCGCGTAACTTGTTACGCCCAAGACCAAACTTTGCATAGACGCCACGCGGACGACCAGAAAGTTCGCAACGATTACGCATGCGACTTGGACTGGCGTCACGCGGAAGTTTCTGCAGACCGGCCTGAGCCTCTGCTCGTTCATCGTACGAAAGCTTCGCGTCCACTACCTTGCGCTTCAGCTCTGCTCGCTTGGCAGCGTATTTCTTAACGGTCTTCGCGCGCTTGATGTCGCGATTCACCATTGAAGTCTTGGCCATTAGATTCTGCTCTCGTACTTAATTGCGGAAAGGAAAACTGAAGCCTTCGAGCAACGCCTTGGCCTCAGCATCAGATTTCGCGGTCGTGGTGATCGCGATATCCATGCCGCGCAGGGCGTCAATGGCATCGAAGTTGATTTCCGGAAAAATAATCTGTTCTTTGATACCAAAGTTGAAATTGCCGCGACCATCGAAGGCGCGACCGCTGACACCACGGAAATCGCGCACACGCGGCAGCGCGATCGTGATCAACCTGTCGAGAAATTCGAACATTTGAGCGCGTCGCAGAGTGACTTTGCAGCCAATCGGCCAGCCGTCGCGAATCTTGAAAGTTGCGACCGAAACACGTGCCTTGGTAGCCACCGGCTTTTGGCCAGCGATCTTGGTCATGTCGTCGAGCGCATTCTCTAGAACTTTCTTGTTCGCAGCTGCCTCGCCCACACCCATGTTCAGTGTGATTTTCGCAAGGCGAGGAATCTGCATCGGATTCGTGTAGCCGAAGCGCTCAGTGAGCTTGGGCGCTACGACTTCTTTGTAGTGTTTTTCAAATCGGGTTGTCATTGTCCTGGCCTCAAACGTCAACTACTTCGCCGGACTTGCGGAAGACGCGGACCTTGCGCCCGCCTTCGAGCGTCTTGTAGCTGACGCGCTCACCCTTCCCAGCAACGGAGTTCAACAGCATTACATTGGATTGGTGCACGGGCGCTTCACGCTCCACGATGCCGCCAGGCTGATTGGCCTGCGGATTCGGTTTGGTATGACGCTTGATCAGATTCAGCCCCTGCACAAAGATGCCCTTCTCGGCCACCCGCAGAACTTCACCGGTCTTGCCCTTATCTTTGCCTGCGTTCAGGATGACCTGGTCGCCTTTGCGAATTCGATTCATGACATTCGTTCCTTACAACACTTCCGGCGCCAACGACACGATCTTCATGAAGCGCTCACTGCGTAATTCGCGCGTGACCGGCCCAAAGATTCGCGTGCCGATCGGCTCGAGTTTCGCGTTTAACAAGACTGCCGCATTTCCGTCAAAACGGATCAATGAACCGTCCGAGCGACGAACTCCCTTGCGGGTACGCACTACGACAGCGTCATAAACCTCGCCCTTCTTGACCTTACCGCGAGGAATCGCTTCCTTGATCGACACCTTGATGATGTCGCCAATGCCAGCGTACCGGCGCTTTGAGCCTCCCAGCACCTTGATACACATCAGTTCGCGCGCGCCACTGTTGTCGGCGGCTGCGAGATGGCTTTGCATTTGGATCATGATCGTTCTCCCTGCCTAGCCTGCACTGGAAACTACTTCAACGACACGCCAGTGCTTGGTCTTGGACACTGGTGCGCATTCAGCGATGCGCACGAGATCCCCTTCCTTGCACTGGCTGGTCTCGTCGTGGGCATGCACCTTTGTTGAGCGACGCAGCAGCTTCCCATAGAGGCTGTGCTGAATCTGCCGCTCAAGAAGTACCGTGACGGTCTTCGTCATTTTGTTGCTGACCACACGACCTTCGATCGTGCGCTGCGGTTTAGTGTTTTCTGTCATGGCTGTGTCCTTACTTCTTCTGGCCCAGGACCATCTTGGTGCGCGCAATTTCGCGGCGCACATTCTTGATCTGGTGGGTCTGGGTCAGTTGACCAGTTCCGCGCTGCATACGCAGGTTGAACTGTTCTTTACGAAGCTCACCGACGTGCTTGTCCAGTTCGGTGGCTGATTTCTTCTGTAGATCTTTGATTTCCATTAGCGCACCGTACGTGTCACAAAGGTGGTTTGCACCGAGAGCTTGGCCGCGGCAAGGCGAAACGCCTCGCGTGCGGTGGCTTCCGGCACACCTTCCATTTCATAAATGACGCGACCTGGAGCGATTACCGCCACCCAGAACTCGACGCCGCCCTTGCCGCTACCCATGCGGACTTCAATCGGCTTACGGGTAATCGGCTTGTCCGGGAAAACACGGATCCACAGCTTTCCACCACGCTTGACGAAGCGCGAGATTGTACGACGAGCAGCCTCTATCTGGCGAGCGGTAATATGACCATGGGTAGTGGCCTTCAGACCGTATTCACCAAAACTAACGGCGGTGCCGTTTTGGCTCACACCGCGATTACGGCCCTTGTGGACCTTGCGAAACTTGGTACGTGCGGGTTGCAACATGACTTAGGCTCCCTTGCCCGGACGCTCACGATCACCGCGCTCTGGACGATCGCCACGTGGCGCGCGTTCGGCACGATCACCGCGACCGGCAGGCCGGTCATTGGCTTCGGACGCGGCTTCAGCAGCGGCCAAGCTCAGATCGAAGACATCACCCTTGTAGACCCAGGTTTTGATTCCTATGATCCCGAAAGTCGTTTTCGCTTGCGCGAATCCGTAATCAATATCGGCACGCAGCGTGTGTAGCGGCACGCGGCCTTCGCGGTACCACTCCGAGCGGGCGATTTCCGCACCGTTCAGGCGGCCTGCAACATTGATCTTGATGCCTAATGCTCCGAGCCTCATCGCATTGCCAACGGAGCGCTTCATCGCCCGTCGAAACATGATGCGTCGTTCCAGCTGCTGCGCGATCGACTCGGCAACCAGCTGCGCGTCCAGCTCAGGCTTGCGTACTTCAACAACATTGATGTGCGAAGGAACGCCCATCAAATCGGAAACTGCCTTGCGCAGCTTCTCGATGTCCTCGCCCTTCTTGCCGATCACCACACCCGGACGAGCCGAGTGAATGGTAATGCGGGCGTTCTTTGCCGGACGCTCGATGTAGATCTTCGAGACACCAGCCTGCGCCAACTTCTCGCGGATCAGCTCGCGCACCCGCAAATCAGCTGCCAGAAACCCAGCAAACTCGCGCTTGTTCGCGAACCACTTGGAGTTCCAGTCCTTGGAGATTCCAAGGCGGATACCCGTGGGATGAACTTTGTGACCCATCGTCGTCCTCGCTTACTTGCCGGTGCCAACAACCACAGTGATGTGGCTGGTGCGCTTCAAAATTCGTGAACCGCGGCCCTTGGCCCGCGCATGCATACGCTTCATGACCGGACCTTCATCAACGAAGACCTGGGCCACTTTCAGCTCATCGACATCAGCGCCTTGATTGTTCTCGGCGTTTGCAACAGCAGATAGCAGCACCTTTTTAAACAGGACTGCCGCCTTCTTGTTTGAAAAGGTAAGCACGGTAGTCGCGCGACCCACGGGGAGTCCGCGCACCTGATCAGCGACAAGGCGAGCCTTCATCGGGGAGATGCGTGCGGAACGCAGTACAGCTTTAGCTTCCATTGTCATCGCTCCTTACTTGCCGCCGGCTTTCTTGTCGCCGCCGTGACCTTTAAAGGTACGCGTGGCGGCAAACTCGCCGAGTTTGTGGCCGACCATATTCTCGTTAACCATCACGGGAACATGAGCTTTGCCGTTGTGTACCGCGATGGTCATTCCGACCATATCCGGCAATACCATGGATCGACGCGACCAAGTCTTGATCGGGCGCTTGCTGTTGCTCGCCGCCGTGGCTTCGACCTTTTTCAGCAGATGCAGGTCGATGAAAGGACCTTTCTTAAGTGAACGTGCCATGACCTATCAACCCCTGCGATCGCGGACAATGAAGCGCTGAGTGCGCTTGTTCTTGCGGGTCTTGTAACCCTTGCTCGGCTGGCCCCATGGAGAAACCGGGTGCGGATTACCCTGGCCGGCCCGCGCCTCACCACCACCGTGCGGATGGTCGACCGGGTTCATTGCAGCGCCGCGCACTGTGGGTCGAATACCCCGCCAGCGTTGCGCACCTGCCTTGCCAATCTTCCGCAAACCATGCTCTTGGTTACCCACTTCGCCAATGGTTGCGCGGCAGTCGGAAGGCACCTTGCGCATTTCTCCCGAGCGAAGTCGCAACGTCGCGTAGCCATGTTCACGCGCAATCAGCTGCGCCGAAGCACCGGCGCTGCGCGCCATCTGGGCACCCTTGCCTGGACGCATCTCGATGCAATGCACCGACGTGCCGACCGGAATGTTATGCAGCGGCAAGGAGTTTCCAAGTTTGATCGGAGCGTCCTTACCCGCGATCAACTGGTCGCCTACCTTGAGCCCTTTGGGGGAAATGATGTAGCGACGCTCACCGTCCGCATAGCAAACCAGCGCAATATGAGCAGTACGATTAGGGTCATACTCCATACGTTCGACACGGCAGGCAATGCCTTCCTTGTCGCGTTTGAAGTCGATCAACCGGTAATTCTGTTTATGTCCACCACCCTTGTGACGAGTGGTGATACGACCGTAATGATTGCGACCGCCAGTGTTACTTTGCGATTCAACCAGCGACTGCAGCGGCCCGCCCTTGTGCAACCCAGGCGTGGACACGCGCACCATCTGGCGGCGCCCTGGCGATGTCGGCTTGAAAGTTATCAGTGCCATCTTCGTTTACCTCAGGGCTTAGCCACAACATCAATCGATTGGCCTTTCTGCAAGCTGATGTAAGCCTTGCGGAGTGCCCCCCGGACGCCAAGGCGGCCGCGAAATGCTTTGGTCTTGCCCTTTACATTAACCACATTGACCGCTGTCACATTGACCTTGAACAGCTCTTCGACTGCCCGCTTCACGTCCAGTTTGGTGGCGGTTGAAGCCACCTCAAACACGAACTGATTGGACTGTTCCTGAATACGCGAAGTCTTCTCGGAGACGATCGGGGCGCGCAGCACCTGATAAAGACGCTCGTTGCTCATGCCAACCACTCCTCAACTTTCTTGACCGAGTCCAGACACATGATGACGTGGTCACAGCCCACCAAATCGACAGGACTCATGCCCGCCACGTCCACAATCGCTACGTTGTGCAGGTTTCGCGCCGCGAGAAACAAGCTGTCTGTTCCGGCTTCGGTGACCACCAGCGTGCGACCTGTTCCCATCTGTTCGACCTTGGCCGCCAGCAACTTCGTTTTCGGTGCCTCGAGATCAAACGACTCGACGATCTTCAAGCGATCTTGACGCAGAAGCTCAGAAAGAATTGCCGAGATGGCTCCACGGTACATTTTGCGATTGATTTTCTGTTCAAAACTGCGTGGACGTGCAGCAAAGGTTACGCCACCGCCAACAAAAATTGGCGCACGATAGTCGCCGTGACGAGCGCCGCCACCCTTCTGCTTCTTGAACTTCTTGGTCGTACCAGTCACATCAGAACGCGACTTCTGCGCTTTGGTGCCAGCGCGGCCAGCGTTGCGATACGAGGTCACCACCTGGTGCACCAAGTCTCCGCAGAACTCGCGACCAAAAATCACGTCGCTTACTTCCACTTGCTTCTTGCTATCGATGATATTGAGTTGCATGGCCGTCTCCTTACTTAGCGGCCTTGGCTGCCGGAACCACAATGACGTTTCCGCCGCTTGCGCCCGGAACCGCGCCCTTGATGGCAATCAGATTTCGCTCGCTGTCGATCTGCACGACCACAAGGTTCATCGCCGTCTGGTTTACCGAACCCATATGTCCGGACATCTTTTTGCCCGGAAATACGCGACCCGGGGTCTGGCGTTGGCCAATCGACCCAGGTGAACGATGCGACAGCGAGTTGCCGTGCGTCGCGTCGCCCATGGTGAAGTTCCAACGCTTAATCGTTCCTTGGAAGCCTTTGCCTTTGGTCACACCAGCGACATCGACAATTTGACCGACGGAGAACAGATCCGACGCGCTCACTTCAGCGCCTACGGCGTACTTGCCGATGTCAGCTTCCGCTACGCGGAACTCCCAGAGCCCGCGACCAGCCTCCACCTTCGCCTTGGCATAGTGCCCAGCCAACGGCTTGGTAACCAACGCTGCGCGCTTTTTTCCCGCGGTGACCTGGACGGCGGTATAGCCGTCCGATTCCTTAGTCTTCACCTGCGTGACGCGATTGGGAGACGCATCAATCAGCGTCACCGGCACGGACTCGCCCGCCTGTGTGAAAACCCTCGTCATGCCGCATTTGCGGCCAACTAACCCGATGCTCATTGCTCTGTCCTATTCCGGCGCTTTAATACAACTTGATTTGGACGTCCACGCCTGCGGCGAGGTCAAGCTTCATCAGCGCATCCACGGTCTTATCGTTGGGATCAACGATATCCAGCACACGTTTATGTGTGCGCGTCTCGTACTGATCGCGCGCGTCCTTGTCGGCATGCGGCGACACCAGAATGGTGTATCGCTCAATCTTCGTAGGCAGCGGAATCGGACCATGCACCTGTGCACCGGTTCGTTTCGCTGTCTCGACGATTTCCCTCGCAGACTTGTCGATCAAACGATGATCGTACGCCTTGAGACGGATTCGAATCTTCTGGTCAGCCATTGCCACTCCTTTGTACGGTAAGCGGGGCGCGCACACCCCGCTTCGCGCGTATGGGTTTTAATTACTTGAGAACCTTCGCAACGACGCCTGCACCTACGGTGCGGCCACCTTCACGAATCGCAAAACGAAGACCTTCTTCCATCGCGATCGGGGCGATCAGCGTCACCACCATCTTCACGTTGTCTCCAGGCATCACCATCTCCACGCCTTCCGGTAACTGGCATGCGCCGGTTACGTCCGTCGTGCGGAAGTAAAACTGCGGACGGTAGCCCTTGAAAAACGGCGTATGACGACCACCCTCTTCCTTCGACAACACGTACACCTCAGCCTCAAACTCCGTGTGCGGGGTCTGCGAGCCGGGCTTGCACAGCACCTGGCCACGTTCCACGTCGTCGCGCTTCGTACCGCGCAGCAGCAGTCCCGCGTTGTCGCCCGCCTGGCCCTGATCCAGCAGCTTGCGGAACATCTCAACGCCGGTCACGATCGTCTTCTGCGTCGGCCGAATGCCCACGATTTCAATTTCTTCGCCCACCTTGATCACGCCGCGCTCAATGCGCCCCGTCACCACCGTGCCGCGTCCCGAAATCGAGAACACATCTTCCACCGGCATCAGAAACGGCTTCTCGACATCACGCAGCGGCTCCGGAATGTACGAATCCAGCGCGTCCACCAGCTTGATCAACGCCGGTACACCAATTTCGCTCTGGTCACCTTCAAGCGCCTTCAACGCCGATCCTTTGATGATCGGTGTGTCATCCCCAGGAAAGTTGTACTTCGTCAGCAACTCGCGCACTTCCATCTCCACCAGCTCCAGAAGCTCGGCGTCGTCCACCATGTCCGCTTTGTTCAGAAACACCACTATGAACGGCACACCCACCTGGCGCGCCAACAAAATGTGTTCCCGCGTCTGCGGCATCGGACCATCAGCAGCCGAGCACACCAGAATAGCGCCGTCCATCTGCGCCGCCCCCGTGATCATGTTCTTCACGTAGTCAGCATGACCCGGGCAATCAACGTGTGCGTAATGGCGCTTGGGCGACTCATACTCCACGTGCGCCGTCGAAATCGTGATGCCGCGCGCTTTCTCTTCCGGCGCAGCGTCAATCTGATCGTACGCCTTGAACGTGCCGCCAAATCGCTCCGCGCCAAGCTTCGTCAACGCTGCCGTCAACGTCGTCTTGCCGTGATCAACGTGGCCGATCGTGCCCACGTTTACGTGTGGCTTCTTGCGCTCGAATTTTTCTTTTGCCATGACTAAAACCTCAGATAATTGCGGCTGGTCTGTTAGGAGGACTTTTTGATTACGGCTTCGGCAATATTGTTGGGCGCTTCAGCATAATGATCAAATTCCATGGTGGAGCTCGCACGACCCTGGCTCAACGAGCGCAGCGAAGTGACGTACCCGAACATCTCGCCCAGAGGAACCATCGCATTGATCAACTTGCCTGACGGCGAGTCGTCGGTGCCTTGCAAAATGCCGCGGCGACGGCTGAGATCGCCCATCACGTCACCCATGTAGTCTTCCGGCGTCACAACCTCTACCTTCATGATCGGTTCGAGCAACACCGGGTTGGCTTTGTTGAAGCCTTCCTTGAAGCCCATCGAACCGGCAATCTTGAACGCCATTTCGTTGGAATCAACGTCATGGAACGAGCCATCGATCGCCTTGATTTTGATGTCGACGATGGGATAGCCGGCGAGCACACCATTCTTCATCGCTTCTTCAATACCTTTGCCGGCTGCGGTTACATACTCTTTTGGAACCACACCGCCAACGATTGCATTTTCAAACACGTAACCAGCACCACGCTCTTGTGGCTCCATTTCAATAACAATGTGCCCGTACTGACCGCGGCCGCCAGACTGTCTGACGAACTTGCCTTCTTGCTTTACTGCTTTGCGAATAGTTTCTCGATAGGCCACTTGCGGCTTACCGACGTTGGCTTCGACGTTGAACTCGCGCTTCATGCGGTCAACCAGAATTTCCAGGTGCAACTCGCCCATACCGGAAATGATTGTCTGACCGGACTCTTCATCAGTACGAACGCGAAACGATGGATCTTCCTGCGCAAGACGTCCAAGCGCCACACCCATTTTCTCTTGGTCCGCTTTGGTCTTCGGCTCCACCGCCATCGAAATAACCGGCTCGGGGAAAATCATGCGCTCAAGAGTGATTGTGCTATCCAGCGAGCACAGGGTGTCGCCCGTCGTTACATCCTTCAAGCCTACAGCAGCAGCGATATCGCCTGCCAAAACTTCCTTGATCTCTTCGCGCTGGTTCGCATGCATCTGCAGAATTCGGCCAATGCGTTCCTTCCTGCTTTTGACCGGGTTGTACACCTGGTCGCCAGCATTCAACGTGCCCGAATAGACACGGAAGAACGTCAACGAACCCACAAACGGATCGGTCATGATCTTGAACGCAAGTGCTGCGAATGGCTCTTTGTCACGCGCTGCACGAGTAATTTCTTGTTCGTTGTCATCGAGCCCCTTTACCGGGGGGCGGTCCGACGGCGCAGGCAAGAAGTGGATTACTGCGTCAAGCATTGCCTGCACACCCTTGTTCTTGAACGCAGTGCCGCAAAACATTGGAATGATTTCGCAGGTCAAGGTGCGTGCGCGAATGCCAGCCATGATCTCTTCTTCGGAGAGTTCAACGCCCTCCAAGTATTTGTTCATAAGCACGTCTGACGATTCTGCAGCCGACTCCACCATGAACTCATGCGCTTTGTTCGCGTCGGCAACCATGTGCGCCGGGATCTCGCCATAGGTAAAACTCGTACCTTGGTTAGCCATGTCCCAGACAATCGATTTCATCTTGACCAAATCGACGACACCCTCAAAACTCTCCTCTGCACCGATTGGCAGCTGCATCGGCACCGGACTGGCACCAAGACGCGATTTCAGCTGATCAACCACCTTGCCGAAATTTGCACCAGTGCGATCCATCTTGTTGACGAACGCGAGGCGCGGAACCGAATACTTCGATGCCTGGCGCCACACAGTTTCCGACTGGGGCTGCACGCCACCAACGGCACAAAGCACAAATACCGCACCATCGAGCACGCGCAGTGAGCGCTCAACTTCGATCGTGAAGTCGACGTGACCCGGCGTGTCAATGATGTTGAATCGATGCTCCTGGAACGACTTATCCATGCCTTTCCAAAAGCATGTCGTCGCCGCAGAAGTTATCGTGATTCCGCGCTCTTGCTCCTGCTCCATCCAATCCATTGTCGCGGCACCGTCATGCACCTCGCCAATCTTGTGATTGACGCCAGTGTAAAAAAGAATGCGCTCAGTGGTCGTGGTTTTGCCGGCATCGATGTGCGCCATGATGCCAAAGTTTCGGTAGCGCTCGATCGGTGTGGTACGGGCCATAATCTAGTCCTCGGTCTTCCGTTACCAGCGGTAATGCGCGAACGCCTTGTTCGCATCCGCCATACGATGAATTTCTTCGCGCTTTTTGACCGCGCCGCCGCGGCTCTCGGATGCGTCAAGCAATTCGCCGGCGAGCTTGCGAGGCATCGAGTTCTCACCGCGCTTACGCGCAGCGTCGATGGTCCAACGCATTGCCAACGCCAACCGCCGCGCAGGACGCACCTCGACCGGCACCTGATAAGTGGCACCACCGACGCGTCGCGACTTGACCTCGACAGCCGGCGCAACATTGTTGAGCGCCTTCTCGACTAACGAGAGTGCTTCGGCATTCTTCTCGCCAATTACCTGGAGCGCACCGTACACGATGTTTTCAGCAACGGACTTTTTGCCGCTCTTCATGACCATATTAATGAAGCGCGCGACCATCTCGCTTCCGTGCTTCGGATCAGCGAGAACAGTGCGTTGCGGAGTAGAACCTTTACGCGACATAAGAATCAGCCTTGTCTAACGTGGATCATGACTTCGGGCGCTTGGCGCCGTACTTGGAACGGCTCTGGCGACGCTTGGCAACGCCAGAAGCATCGAGACTGCCGCGTACTGTGTGGTAACGAACGCCGGGCAAATCCTTGACGCGGCCACCGCGAATCAGCACCACCGAGTGTTCTTGCAAATTGTGCCCTTCGCCACCGATATAGCTGATGACCTCAAAACCGTTGGTCAGACGAACCTTTGCCACCTTGCGAAGCGCCGAATTGGGCTTCTTGGGGGTCGTGGTGTAAACACGTGTACACACTCCCCGACGCTGCGGGCAGCTTGCAAGAGCCGGGGACGGACTCTTGTAGGTTTTTGGGCTGCGCGCGCGGCGCACCAACTGATTAATCGTCGCCATTTGTGAAAGAGTCCTAAGAAACGAAAGACAGGCCGGCAAGAAGCCGGCCTGTCAAGTTTGAGACTTTAACAGGTCAATAACCGGAGTGTCAACGCACTGAGAGTCCATTCCCCGAACACGAAGCGCGTCCTGCGCTTCATTTCGCTGTGATTTAACTTGAACTATGCGTCGTCTGAGCTTGCATCCTCCGAAAGGGGTTCTGCGAACGTCACGCTGGACGAACCGCCGAATGAATTCCGATCCGCCTCGGACAACCCAGTGCTCGCTTCACGACGCTTGGCGTGGTAAGCAAGCCCGGTTCCGGCCGGAATCAACCTTCCAACGATAACGTTTTCTTTCAACCCGCGCAAGGTGTCCCGAGTGCCGCGTACGGCGGCTTCAGTCAAGACACGGGTAGTCTCCTGGAACGACGCAGCAGAAATGAACGATTCTGTTGCCAGAGATGCCTTGGTGATGCCCAGCAAAACTGGCGTATAGGTAGCGAGACGTTCGTCGCGCGCTCGCACGCGTGCGTTTTCCTCGATCACACGAGACCGTTCTGTCTGTTCGCCACGAAGGAAACGCGTGTCGCCACCATCAGTTACTTCAACCTTACGCAGCATCTGACGAACGATGGTCTCAATGTGCTTGTCGTTGATCTTTACGCCCTGGAGACGATAGACATCCTGAATTTCCTTGCACAAGTAGGCAGCCAACGGCTCGACACCCAACAATCGCAAAATGTCGTGTGGGCTGGGCTCACCATCAACCACGGTTTCGCCTTTTTCAACATGCTCACCCTCGAACACGATCACTTGGCGCCACTTCGGGATGAGTTCCTCGTGAACGCTTCCGTCTTTGTCCGTGATCATCAAACGCTGCTTACCCTTGGTGTCTTTTCCAAAGCTGACGATTCCGGTGGTTTCAGCCAAAATCGCCGGTTCCTTGGGCTTTCGCGCCTCGAATAAATCGGCAACACGCGGCAGACCGCCGGTGATATCGCGTGTCTTGGACGTCTCTTGCGGGATACGCGCCACGACATCGCCAACACCAACATTCGCGCCGGCCTGGAGTGAGATGATCGCTCCAGGAGGAAGGAAGTATTGAGCCGGAATGTCCGTACCAGGGAGCTTCAGTTCCTTGCCTTTCTTGTCTTCAATCCTGACAGTCGGACGCAGGTCCTTGGCCGCCGCACCGCGTCGTTTTGGATCAGTGACCACCGCGGACTGCAAGCCGGTGAGATCGTCTATCTGCTCCTGCACAGTGATGCCGTCGACGAAATCGTTGAAGCGAATGACGCCGGCAACTTCCGAGACGATTGGATGGGTATGCGGATCCCAATTGGCAACGACTTGTCCAGCCTTGACCGCCGCGCTGTCTTTAACTGAAATGGTTGCGCCATACGGTACTCGATAGCGCTCGCGCTCGCGGCCGTGCGCATCCATCACGGACACTTCGCCGGAACGCGAAACAGCCACCAAATGGCCGGCGGAGTGCTGAACGGTCTTGATATTGTTGAACTTGACCGAGCCGGTGGTGCGCACCTGTACATTATCAACCGCCGCAGCTCGGGAGGCCGCACCACCGATATGGAAGGTACGCATCGTCAGCTGGGTACCTGGTTCGCCAATCGATTGGGCGGCAATGACACCTACGGCCTCACCGTTGTTAACCAAGTGTCCACGTGACAAATCTCGTCCATAGCACATCCGGCAGATACCGAAGCGCGCTTCGCAGGTAATCGCTGAGCGAACCAGAATCGACTGCACGCCATCTGTTTCCAAGCGGTCAACCCAACGTTCGTCGAGAAGCGTATTGCGCTCCACAACTGGCTTGTCATCGTTACCGGGCAGATAGACATCTTCCGCGACTACCCGTCCGAGCACACGATCACGCAACGGCTCAACAACGTCGCCACCTTCAACCAGTGCGGCCATGGTTAACCCGGCCAAGGTTCCACAATCAACCGAGGTGACCACGACGTCTTGCGCAACATCTACAAGTCGCCGCGTCAAGTATCCGGAGTTCGCAGTTTTGAGTGCGGTATCAGCCAATCCCTTGCGCGCGCCGTGGGTGGAAATGAAGTACTGAAGAACGTCCAGCCCTTCTCGGAAGTTGGCTTTGATCGGCGTCTCAATGATCGAACCATCTGGACGCGCCATCAATCCACGCATACCGGCCAATTGACGGATCTGGGCTGCGGAACCACGCGCGCCCGAATCGGCCATGATGAACACTGAGTTCATCGACTTCTGTTCGACCATCTCACCCTTGGCATTCTTCACCCGGTCGGTGCCGATGCCCTTCATCATTGCCTGAGCTACCTGTTCATTGGTGCGCGACCAAATATCGACGACCTTGTTGTAACGCTCGCCGGAAGTAACCAGGCCCGAAGCAAACTGCTCCTGAATCTCCACGACCTCCTTCTCAGCAACTCCGAGAATTTCCTTTTTCTCTTTCGGGATGGTCATATCGTCGATGCCGATGGACACGCCCGCACGCGTCGCATAGGCAAAACCCGTGTACATCAGCTTGTCGGCAAAGACGACCGTGTCTTTGAGTCCGAGCAGACGATACGAACTGTTGATGAGTCGAGAAATCGCCTTCTTGGTCAGGTCCTGGTTCACCAGTGCAAACGGCAGGCCATCGGGAATGATCTCGGCCAACAGCGCGCGACCGATCGTCGTGTCAACGATGGCTGTCTTCTCCGTGCGCGTACCAGCCTCGTCGATTTCTGTCTGCTTGAGGCGCACCTTTACTTTGGCATGCAGCGCCACAACGCGGTTTTGATAGGCGCGATGAACCTCCGAGACGTTGGCGAAAATCATGCCTTCGCCCTTCACGTTGATCAATTCGCGCGTCATGTAGTACAGACCGAGAACAACGTCCTGGGTCGGCACAATGATCGGCTCGCCGTTTGCCGGCGACAGAATGTTATTGGAGCTCATCATCAAGGCACGCGCTTCTATCTGGGCCTCGATTGATAGCGGAACGTGCACCGCCATCTGGTCGCCATCGAAGTCGGCATTGAACGCGGTACACACGAGCGGATGCAGCTGAATCGCCTTGCCTTCGATCAACACCGGCTCAAACGCCTGAATACCGAGGCGATGCAATGTCGGCGCGCGATTCAGCATCACCGGGTGCTCACGAATTACGTCTTCCAGGATATCCCAAACTTCCGCAGACTCACGTTCCACCAGCTTCTTGGCTGCCTTGATCGTGGTCGCTAGACCGCGCCGCTGCAATTTGGAGAAGATAAAGGGCTTGAACAATTCCAGCGCCATCTTCTTCGGCAAACCACACTCGTGCAGCTTCAGCGTCGGTCCAACGACGATGACTGAACGTCCAGAATAGTCGACACGCTTTCCGAGCAGATTCTGACGGAAGCGTCCTTGCTTGCCCTTGATCATGTCGGCAAGCGACTTCAACGGACGCTTGTTGGTGCCGGTGATCGCGCGACCACGACGACCATTGTCCATCAGCGCATCGACCGATTCCTGCAGCATGCGCTTTTCATTGCGCACGATGATGTCCGGGGCGTTGAGCTCGAGCAGACGCTTAAGTCGATTGTTGCGATTGATGACTCGACGATACAGATCGTTCAGATCTGACGTCGCAAAGCGTCCGCCGTCGAGAGGAACCAGTGGACGCAGGTCAGGCGGCAATACCGGCAGGACGGTCATGACCATCCATTCCGGACGGTTGCCAGAATCAAGGAAGCTTTCCATCAGCTTGATGCGTTTGGAGTAGCGCTTAAGCTTGGTTTCAGAACTGGTCTGGCTCATCTCTTCACGCAAGCGAACCAGCTCAGCATTCAAGTCAATCGTCTTGAGCAGTTCGTGCACCGCCTCGGCGCCCATGCGAGCATCGAATTCATCGCCATGCTCTTCAACGGCGGTGATGTATTGCTCTTCAGTAAGCATCTGACCACGATCAAGCGGGGTCAGGCCCGGATCAATGACTACAAACGCTTCGAAGTACAGAATGCGCTCGATGTCGCGCAGCGTCATGTCCAGCATCAGTCCAATTCGCGATGGCAGCGACTTCAGGAACCAGATATGCGCAGTTGGTGAAGCAAGCTCGACGTGGCCCATGCGTTCGCGACGCACTTTTGCGAGGGTTACTTCGGTTCCGCATTTCTCGCAGACCACGCCACGGTGCTTCATGCGCTTGTACTTGCCGCACAGGCACTCGTAATCCTTGATCGGCCCGAAAATCGCAGCGCAGAACAACCCATCGCGTTCGGGCTTGAACGTACGATAGTTGATGGTTTCAGGTTTCTTCACTTCGCCGAACGACCACGACCGGATCAAGTCCGGAGAAGCCAGACCGATGCGAATGGAGTCGAAATCCAGCGACTGACGCTGCTGGTTAAACAAGTTGAGCAAATCTTTCATGACTTCAATCTCCTAAGCTCACTGGCCTTCCAGCTCGATGTTGATCGCGAGCGAACGGATTTCCTTCACCAACACGTTGAAGGATTCCGGCATGCCTGCGGCCATTTCGTGATCGCCGTCGACGATGTTTTTGTACATTTGATTACGACCGCCAACGTCGTCGGATTTGACCGTCAGCATCTCCTGCAAAGTATATGCAGCGCCGTAGGCCTCAAGTGCCCAGACTTCCATTTCGCCGAAGCGCTGTCCACCAAACTGCGCCTTGCCGCCGAGTGGCTGCTGAGTGACCAATGAGTAGGGTCCCGTAGATCGCGCATGCATCTTGTCGTCGACCAAATGGTTGAGTTTGAGAACGTACATATAACCGACAGTGACTTCACGATCGAATGCATCGCCGGTGCGTCCGTCATAGAGCATGGTCTGTCCACTCTCCGGCAACCCGGCGAGTTTGAGCATGCGTTTGATCTCCACTTCGTTGGCGCCGTCAAATACTGGCGTCGCCATCGGCACGCCTTCCGTGAGCTTGCGCGACAATGCAAAAATCTCTTCATCGGTCAGCGACGAAAGCTTGACGCGCTCGCCGTGCTCGCTCTTGTCATGGTTGTAAATCGTGTCAAGAAACTTGCGAAGATCTGCTGCCTTCTGATTTGATTCAATCATTTTGCTGATCTGCTCACCCAGGCCCTTCGCGGCCCAACCCAGATGCGTCTCCAGGATCTGGCCAATATTCATTCGCGAAGGAACGCCGAGCGGGTTCAACACGATGTCTACCGGTCGACCATCTGCGGCGTAGGGCATGTCCTGCACCGGAACAATGGTCGACACCACGCCCTTGTTGCCGTGACGTCCGGCCATCTTGTCACCAGGCTGGATACGACGCTTGACCGCGAGATAGACCTTCACCATCTTGAGCACGCCCGGAGCAAGATCGTCTCCGGCCGTGATCTTGGCTTTCTTATCGTTGAATCGCTTGTCGAACTCGGCACGATGTCGAGCTACTTGTTCCTGGGCCTTCTCGATGAAGTCGGCAGCATCCTCATCCTTCATGCGGATGGAGAAGTACTCGTCTTTCTTTAGGCCATCCAGGTACTCGTTGCTGAGCTCGCCCTTCTTCAATCCATGCGGACCGCTCATTGCTACGCGACCAGCAATCTGTGTACGTAACCGCGAATAGATTGCGTTCTCCAGGATGCGAAATTGATCGTCAAAGTCTTTTTTGACGCGTTTGACTTCCGAGTCCTCAATCTGACGCGCACGCTTGTCCTTCTCGATGCCGTCACGAGTGAAGACCTGCACGTCAATCACCGTACCATCCATTCCCGGCGGCACGCGAAGGGAACTGTCTTTCACATCAGAGGCTTTCTCACCGAAGATGGCACGCAGCAATTTTTCTTCCGGGGTAAGTTGGCTTTCGCCCTTGGGCGTAACCTTGCCTACCAGAATGTCGCCAGCTTTGACTTCCGCACCGATGTAGACCACGCCGGACTCGTCGAGTCGGGTGAGCGCCTGTTCGGAAACATTCGGAATATCAGCAGTGATTTCCTCTGGCCCCAGCTTCGTGTCGCGCGCGACGCAGGCTAATTCCTCGATGTGGATGGTGGTGTAGCGGTCTTCTTTGACGACACGCTCAGACAGCAAGATCGAGTCTTCAAAGTTGTAGCCGTTCCACGGCATGAACGCGACCAGCATGTTTTGCCCAAGCGCGAGCTCGCCGAGATCGGTCGAAGGGCCATCGGCGAGCACATCGCCCTTGGCAACGACATCACCCACGTTGACCAGCGGACGCTGATTCATGCACGTGTTCTGATTCGAACGCGTGTACTTGATCAGCGAATAGATATCGACGCCGGCATCGCCCTCACCGACTTCGACCTCATGCGCCCTGACGACAATACGGGCGGCATCGACCTGATCGATCACGCCACCACGCTTCGCAGCAACCAGCACGCCAGAGTCACGGGCAACGTCTCTTTCGATCCCGGTTCCGACCATCGGAGTTTGCACGCGCAGCGTCGGAACTGCCTGACGTTGCATGTTCGCGCCCATCAGCGCGCGATTGGCGTCGTCGTGCTCGAGGAACGGTACAAGCGCGGCAGCAACGGAAACCGTCTGCATGGGCGAAACGTCCATGTAGCCGATGTCCTGCGGCTGTCGGAGCTCCGACTCACCACGGTAGCGGCAGGCCACGAACTCCTCGCTGAAGACACCTTTTTCCGAGAGCGGTGAATTGGCCTGCGCGATGACGAACTCGTTCTCCTCGATCGCCGAGAGATAATCGATGTCGTTCGAGACCTTGCCAGCCGAAACCCGCCGGAAGGGCGTTTCCAGAAAGCCATAGTTGTTGGTACGCGCGTACACCGCCAAGGAATTGATCAGACCGATGTTCGGTCCTTCCGGAGTCTCGATGGTGCAGACACGTCCATAATGTGTTGGATGCACGTCGCGCACTTCAAACCCGGCGCGCTCGCGTGTGAGGCCACCTGGCCCCAAAGCCGAAACGCGGCGCTTGTGCGTCACTTCGGACAGCGGATTGTTCTGATCCATGAACTGCGACAGCTGTGAGGAACCGAAGAATTCCTTCACCGCAGCCGCAACCGGCTTGGCATTGATCAGTTCCTGCGGCGTCAATCCCTCTGACTCGGCCAAGGACAGGCGCTCCTTGACCGCGCGCTCAACACGCACCAGGCCAACGCGGAACACGTTTTCAGCCATTTCACCGACCGAGCGCACACGCCGATTGCCGAGATGATCGATGTCATCAACCACGCCCTGGCCATTGCGAATTTCGATCAACACCTTCATCGCATCAAGGATGTCGGAGAAATTGGCACCGGCCTGCTTGAATAGGCGCTTGCCTTCTTCATCGGTGCGTCCGGAGAAATACTTGCCGTCGTAGAGCACTGCCGTGCCCGTGGTTTCCTTGCGGCCCACGCGACGGTTGAACTTCATTCGGCCAACGCCTGATAGATCGTAGCGTTCGAAGGTGAAGAACAGGTTTTGGAACAGATTCTGTGCAGCTTCCTTGGTCGGCGGCTCACCCGGGCGCATCATGCGGTAGATCTCGACCAACGCCTCCAGGGGCGTCTTGGTCGGGTCAATCCGGAGTGTCTGCGAGATGTAGGGTCCTCGGTCGAGGTCATTGACGAACAATGTACCCACCGTAAGAATTCCCGCCTTGCGGAATTTGGCAAGGTGATCCGCGTGCAGCTCATCGTTGCCCGCAGCAAGCAATTCGCCGGTTTTCTTGTCAACAACATCGTGACTCAGAATGCGGCCGATCAAGTATTCGTCCGGCACTTCAAGCGCACCAATCTTGGCCATCTGCAATTGCTTGACATGACGGGCCGTGATTCGCTTACCGGCCTCGACGATGATCTCATCACCGATGCGAATGTCGAACGCCGCAGCTTCGCCGCGCAAACGCTCGGGAATCAGCGTCAGCTCAGCGCCGCCACCGGCGTTGATCTGGAACTCATTGACCTCGAAGAAGGTGCTCAGCATTTCCTGGTTGGTGTAGCCGAGCGCGCGCAGCAAAATCGTTACCGGCAATTTGCGGCGACGATCAATACGCGTGAACAGGCAATCCTTCGCATCGAACTCGAAATCGAGCCAAGAGCCGCGATAAGGAATGACACGAGCCGAATACAGCAATTTACCAGAGCTGTGGGTCTTGCCGCGATCGTGGTCGAAGAAGACGCCCGGCGAGCGATGCAACTGCGAGACGATGACGCGTTCAGTGCCATTGATAATGAAGGTGCCGTTGCCGGTCATGAGCGGAAGCTCGCCCATGTATACCTCTTGCTCTTTCACCTGCTTCACTGCCTTGTTGGCACCTGGGCTATCCTTGTCATAGATCACCAGGCGCACGAGCACGCGCAGCGGCGCACCGAACGTCAACCCGCGCGAGCGGCACTCTTTCTCATCGAAGGGCGGGTCGCCAAGTCGGTAGCTGACGTATTCAAGGGCAGCATTGCCGGAATAGCTGCTGATCGGAAACACCGATTTCAAAGCGGCGTGCAGACCTTTGTCCTCTCGATTCTTGACAGTCACCTCTGCCTGCAGAAATTCCCTATAGGAATCCGTTTGAATCGCCAGCAGATAGGGAACGCCCAGTACTGACGGACGTTTGCCAAAATCCTTGCGGATTCGCTTCTTCTCAGTAAACGAGTAGGTCATGGTTGCGCTACCACCCTTGGTTGATTGGAAAACACGGGTTCAACTTCCGGCTTCCCATGGTTAATGCATATCGCGAATAGCGTCGTCCGTCGGACCGACGGCATACCGCCATTCGCCATGTGCATGAAACAACGCTCTTTCGAGCGGTTCCTTCAAACACGATAAGGCCGGGGGCATTCACCCCCAGCCTTGCCGCGCCCGGATTGACTCCGAGCATCAAGCGGAGCCTTAGCCCAGCTCTACTGTTGCGCCTGCGGCCTCGAGTTCTTTCTTGAACTTGTCGGCGTCGGCCTTGCTCACGGAATCCTTAACGGTTGCCGGAGCAGACTCCACGAGGTCCTTTGCTTCCTTCAGGCCGAGGCCTGTGATGGCACGAACCGCCTTGATCACTTCAACTTTCTTCTCGCCCACTGCCTTCAGAACAACAGTGAACTCAGTCTTCTCTTCGACCGGCGCAGCAGCAGCGGCTGCCGGACCCGCAGCCATCGCAACCGGAGCTGCTGCCGTGACACCGAACTTCTCTTCCATCATCTTGACGAGATCGGTGATGTCAATCAGCGACATCTTGGAGATTGCTTCGAGAACGTCTTCTTTTGAAACGGCCATGTTGATTTACCTCAGATATTTATGTTGAATCGATACTTTGATATCGAAACGATGGACCGAACGGGATTAACTGGCTTGAGCTTGCTTTTGATCGCCAACCGCTTTGACAACGCGCGTCACCATGGCAGCCGGCTCAATGAGGGTGCGAACGAGTTTCTCGATCGGTGCCTTCATTACGCCCAGAAGCATGGACAGCGCTTGGTCGCGGGTGGGGAGCGAGGCCAGACGATCGATGTGGGTACCGGGAAACAATTGCCCCCCGATGGACACGACCTTGGCCCGCAGCTTGTCATTGCCTTTGGCGAAATCCTTGATCAACCGACCTGCAGCACCCGGATCTTCCTTGGAGAAGGCATAAATCATCGGACCTTTGAGCGCGTCCTGGACGCACGCGAAATCCGTACCTTCTACCGCACGTCGCACCAGCGTGTTCTTGGCCACCTTCAAGAAAACGCCACCTTGGCGTGCCTTGTTGCGTAGCTGCGTCAGCTGGGAAACGGTGAGACCCGCGTACTCGGCGGCAACCAATGAATGCGCCTTGGCAGCCACATCCGCCAGTTCGGCAACGAGCTCTTTCTTCTGTTCCAGATTGAGCGGCATTGCATTTCCTCCGAACTTGGGAGTGCGCCGGTTTTACATTCCAAGCGATGTCTGAACACGCTCGAACGCAGACCGAACACGCTCCTATGGCTCCGTGGCAGCGCATCCTGCACTGACCACAGCGGATATTTCTCGAGCAGCGCCATCCTTGGCGCTGACCGCCGGCAAAGCCGGAACTTGGTGGGCCAATCTCCGAATTGCGTCGGAGGGCGGCACCATCTACGCAGGTCGGTGTCCTTCCCGATTAAGGCTGATCCTCGCTATGGGTCCATCGGACCTGCGGCATCCTGCCGCGCGAGGTTTCACCACCTGCGGTCTTTGACGGCTATTCCGACGTTTTAGCGCCAGGCCAGCCCTCAAAATTATTTGCGATACAGGATCGCTTTGCATTGTTAAATTGCTCCCGACGCAAGCGTTGGGAGCAACGATTATTTTCCGAGGGTCAACGACGCCGGATCGAGGATCAGGCCGACACCCATGGTGCTGGACAGCGAGATCTTCATCAGAAATTGCCCCTTGGCAGTCGAAGGCTTCGCACGCACAACGTCGTTTAGCAGCGCAGTCAGATTGCCCTTCAAAGCTGCTGCGTCGAAACTGGCCTTGCCTATGCTGCAATGAATGATTCCCGCCTTGTCGTTGCGGTAGCGGACTTGACCGCCCTTTGCATTCTTGATGGCGGTTGCGACATCGGCAGTCACCGTTCCCACCTTGGGGTTCGGCATAAGACCGCGCGGACCCAGCAGCTGGCCCAGCTTGCCGACAACGCGCATGGCATCGGGGGTTGCAATAATCACGCCGTAGTTGAGATCACCAGCCTGCATCTTTTCGGCCAAGTCATCCATACCCACTGCATCGGCTCCGGCTGCGAGCGCTTCTTCAGTCTTTGCGCCGGCAGGACAGAAAACTGCCACGCGCACGGTTTTGCCGGTGCCATTGGGGAGAACGGTGGACCCGCGCACGCCCTGGTCCGATTTCTTCGCATCGATTCCCAAGCGGATGGCAACGTCCACGGATTCGTTGAACTTGGCCTTGGCATTGTTTTTGATGATGCTGATTGCGTCATCGAAAGCGTACGCCTTGCCGGCGACCACGGTGTCTCTGATTGAACGGTAACGTTTGCTCATATTTGTCATGACTTAGCCCTCCACCACTAGACCCATGCTGCGCGCACTGCCCGCAATTGTGCGGACCGCGGCATCCATGCTGGCCGCCGTAAGGTCAGCCATCTTTTGCGTTGCAATCGCTTCCAATTGCGCGCGCGTAACTTTGCCCACCTTCTCGGTGTTCGGACGCTTTGACCCGGACTGAATGCCAACGGCCTTCTTCAGCAGAATCGACGCTGGCGGCGTCTTGGTGATAAAGGTGAAACTGCGATCGGAGTAAGCAGTGATGATCACCGGAATCGGAATTCCTGGCTCCATCTTCTGCGTTGCGGCGTTGAATGCCTTGCAGAACTCCATGATGTTGAGGCCGCGTTGGCCCAATGCCGGACCAACCGGTGGCGATGGGTTGGCCTGACCGGCCTTCACCTGCAGCTTGATGTAACCAACAACTTTCTTTGCCATGATGATACTCCTACGAGTTCAAGCGCCTTGCGGCTCCTCGCTAGCAATTAAACGTGATCCGGTGGGCCAGCCATGCTGCGCTTCACCGTTTCACACCGTTAGGCTTTCTCCACCTGGGCGAACTCAAGTTCGACCGGCGTGGATCGCCCGAAAATCAGAACAGCGACGCGCAAACGACTTTTCTCGTAGTTGACTTCTTCGACTGTGCCGTTGAAATCATTGAAGGGACCTTCCGTGACTCTGACCAGTTGACCCGGCTCGAACAGCACCTTGGGCCGCGGCTTGTCTGTTCCATCCTGCACGCGACGCAAAATGACATCTGCTTCTGAGTCCTTGATCGGTAGGGGTCGCTCGGCGGTACCGCCGATGAAGCCCATTACCTTGGGTGTTTCCTTGATCAAGTGCCACGACTCATCATCAATCCGGATTTTTCCTTCGTCATTGCTGGTCTCGATCTGCACCAGGACATAGCCCGGAAAAAACTTGCGCTCGCTCTTGCGCTTCTGACCAGCGCGCATCTCGACCACTTCTTCCGTCGGTACCAGAACCTCACTGATCTTCTCTTCCATTCCGGCTCGCGCGATACGATCCTTCAAAGATCGCAACACTTGATGCTCGAAGCCCGAATAGGCATGCACGACATACCAGCGCTTGGCCATGTTCCAATTCTCCCTGTCAGGTCCAGTCAGCGCTGAACAACCAGCGGAAAATCAAGCCCAGGATCGAGTCGAAGCCGAATAGCATCAAACTAATGATGAATACGACGACAAAGATCACCATTGTGGTCTGCAAGGTTTCCTGACGTGTCGGCCAAATAATCTTGCGCAGTTCGAAGTGCGACTCGACCACATATTCTTTCAAGAAGCTGCCAAACCCAGAGAATGCGATGAGCAGTCCGGCAAAGACAAATCCACCGATCAGGATGCCACTGCGGGCCCAAATCGTTTGGCGTCCTTCAAGCCAGTAGAAGGCAACAAGGCCGACAACAACGACAACGACAGCAAGCCACATCTTGGACTTGTCGAGATTGGAAAAGCCGCTGGTTTGTGCGTTTGCGTTCATCCGTTTCCCTGACGACGGAGGTTAAAAGACCCTTCGTCATTCCTCATTTGGCACGCCAGGAGGGACTCGAACCCCCAACCTGCGGTTTTGGAGACCGCTGCTCTGCCAATTGAGCTACTGGCGTGTACTGTTCAAGCCAAAAAACGGACGGCAAGCATCAGCCCGCCGCCCGCACGTATCAATCAAGCTGTGTGCACCAAGCACCCAACATTGTTGTCAATTACTTGAGAACCTTCGCAACGACGCCTGCACCTACGGTGCGGCCACCTTCACGAATCGCAAAACGAAGACCTTCTTCCATCGCGATCGGGGCGATCAGCGTCACCACCATCTTCACGTTGTCTCCAGGCATCACCATCTCCACGCCTTCCGGTAACTGGCATGCGCCGGTTACGTCCGTCGTGCGGAAGTAAAACTGCGGACGGTAGCCCTTGAAAAACGGCGTATGACGACCACCCTCTTCCTTCGACAACACGTACACCTCAGCCTCAAACTCCGTGTGCGGGGTCTGCGAGCCGGGCTTGCACAGCACCTGGCCACGTTCCACGTCGTCGCGCTTCGTACCGCGCAGCAGCAGTCCCGCGTTGTCGCCCGCCTGGCCCTGATCCAGCAGCTTGCGGAACATCTCAACGCCGGTCACGATCGTCTTCTGCGTCGGCCGAATGCCCACGATTTCAATTTCTTCGCCCACCTTGATCACGCCGCGCTCAATGCGCCCCGTCACCACCGTGCCGCGTCCCGAAATCGAGAACACATCTTCCACCGGCATCAGAAACGGCTTCTCGACATCACGCAGCGGCTCCGGAATGTACGAATCCAGCGCGTCCACCAGCTTGATCAACGCCGGTACACCAATTTCGCTCTGGTCACCTTCAAGCGCCTTCAACGCCGATCCTTTGATGATCGGTGTGTCATCCCCAGGAAAGTTGTACTTCGTCAGCAACTCGCGCACTTCCATCTCCACCAGCTCCAGAAGCTCGGCGTCGTCCACCATGTCCGCTTTGTTCAGAAACACCACTATGAACGGCACACCCACCTGGCGCGCCAACAAAATGTGTTCCCGCGTCTGCGGCATCGGACCATCAGCAGCCGAGCACACCAGAATAGCGCCGTCCATCTGCGCCGCCCCCGTGATCATGTTCTTCACGTAGTCAGCATGACCCGGGCAATCAACGTGTGCGTAATGGCGCTTGGGCGACTCATACTCCACGTGCGCCGTCGAAATCGTGATGCCGCGCGCTTTCTCTTCCGGCGCAGCGTCAATCTGATCGTACGCCTTGAACGTGCCGCCAAATCGCTCCGCGCCAAGCTTCGTCAACGCTGCCGTCAACGTCGTCTTGCCGTGATCAACGTGGCCGATCGTGCCCACGTTTACGTGTGGCTTCTTGCGCTCGAATTTTTCCTTGGCCATGACACCTGACTCCGAAAACTGATTGGACTATATGGGGATGGTGCTCACGAATGGAATCGAACCATCGACCTCCTCCTTACCAAGGAGGTGCTCTACCGACTGAGCTACGTGAGCGAATCTTCTAATCTACCGCCTTGCCACAACCCGCAAAAACCTTCCACAAAGCACCTCAATGGAGCGGGAAGCGGGAATCGAACCCGCACCATCAGCTTGGAAGGCTGAGGTTCTACCATTGAACTACTCCCGCGTAGGGGGACCACTGAGCGTTGGGGGCGCGATCACTTCGCTACCTCAACACCGCACCGCAAACTCTGGTGAAGTAAAATTTCTGGTGGAGGAAGGTGGATTCGAACCACCGAAGGCCGAAGCCAGCAGATTTACAGTCTGCCCCCGTTGGCCGCTTGGGTATTCCTCCACGGAGCCGCGCATTCTGGCCATCAAAAGACCGGATGTCAAGCTGTAGAAACGCTCGAGGCAGCGGGGAATCCTGCTTGAAATGCGTACCATTCTGGAGCATTCAGACGTTGAACCGGAAGTGCAGGACGTCGCCTTCCTGAACAACGTATTCCTTGCCCTCGAGACGCAACCGACCAACCTCGCGGGCGCCTGACTCCCCTTTCAGCCTGATGTAGTCGTCGTAGGCAATGGTTTCCGCTCGGATGAACCCGCGCTCGAAGTCGGTATGAATGACACCAGCGGCCTGGGGCGCGGTGGAGCCTTTTTTCACAGTCCATGCACGCACTTCTTTTTCGCCCGCCGTGAAATAGGTCTGCAGCCCCAACAACTTGTAGGCGGCGCGAATTACGCGATCCAGCCCGGGCTCGTGCAGACCCATATCGGCGAGAAACACACCCTTGTCCTCATCCTGGAGTTGCGACAACTCTTCTTCAATAGCGGCGCACACTGGCACCACTTCTGCACCTTCGGTTGCAGCGCGTTCCATCACGCGATCCAGGAAAGGGTTGTTGTGGAACCCGTCCTCACGGACATTGGCGACGTAGAGAAGTGGTTTCATGGTCAGCAAGAACAAATCTCGAATCAGGTTGCGCTCTTCCGCGTCCAAGCCTGCGCTCCGCGCCGGGCGCCCATCGTTCAACACTTTGGTCAGTTTTTCCAGCACTGGCTTGCGGGCGATTGCATCTTTGTCGCCGGATTTCGCCGAGCGCTCAGCCCTGTTGAGCGCCTTGTCGACCGAATCGAGATCGGCGAGGGCGAGTTCAGTGTCAATGGTTTCGATGTCGGCAATGGGATCGATCTTGCCCGCCACATGTACAATGTCACCGTGCTCGAAGCAGCGCACGACATGCGCAATCGCGTCTACTTCTCGGATGTGCGCCAGAAACTGGTTGCCTAGCCCTTCACCTTTCGATGCACCCGCCACCAGACCCGCAATATCCACGAACTCGATAACCGTGGGGATGATTTTCAATGGCTTGGCGATTGCTGACAGCGCCTTGAGGCGAAGATCTGGCACCGCGACCACGCCGATGTTTGGATCGATCGTGCAAAACGGGTAGTTCGCCGCCGGGATACCCGCCTTGGTCAACGCATTGAATAATGTTGACTTGCCGACGTTGGGCAAACCCACGATGCCGCATTTGATGCCCATGTGCCATCCTCGAGAAGTAGTTCTTGGGTTTGGCGCGAGGGCCGCGCCGGTCGATCTGCCGACGCAGGGTCCGTTCGCACCAAACCCAAAATCTCTTCCAGAGCCTAGCGCCGGCTCGCTGAATCACTTTGCTGTGTGCAACAACCGCATCGCCTTCTCAAATTCGCCCGTTGCCAGGTCTGCAGCGATACTCAACGAGCGCGCAATGGAAGAGCGGATCAGATCCTCATCGTCTTTGCCCGGACGCCCCAATACCCACGGAGTCACCTGATCCTTGTGACCGGGATGCCCGATGCCCAGACGCAGACGGTAGAAACAACCATTTCCCAAATGCGCAATGGTGTCGCGAAGCCCGTTCTGCCCACCATGGCCGCCGTCGAACTTGAGCCTGGACGTACCGGGAGGAAGATCAAGATCGTCATGCGCCAACAACGTTTCTTCTGGAGCAATCTTGAAATAACGCTGTGCTGCGACGACTGCCTGACCACTTTTGTTCATGAAGGTATTGGGTTTGAGCAGCCAAATTGCTTGCCCAGCCAGAGTTGCTTTCCCGTTCTCCGACTGCAACTTGCTGTCGGTGCCAAGACGCGCGCCCAAGTGTTCTGCAAGCGCATCCAAAAACCAGAATCCGGCATTGTGCCGAGTTCTGGCGTATTCATTGCCGGGGTTTCCCAATCCGACGAATAGACGTATGCCGGTCATTAGGGAACCTCTGAACAAGTCCGGAGCCGCGGTAGCCCCTGAGTCAGGGGGCGAAAAACCGCAGGTTTTTGGGGGTTTGGCAAGCAATAAGCAGTGTGGCGAAGACGAAGTGGTGACTTATTCAGACCTTCCTTAGTTGATTGGAATCAGCTTGCCAATTGCGCTGAAATCGAAGGCGCCGCGCGCTGCTCCAGGCGGCTGTCCGCAAGCGCGCCCGGACCGCAGTCCGGACGCCGAACGCCTTATTTCTTCTTGGCTGGAGCTGCACCCTTGGCCGGAGCGGCGCCCTTGGCCGGAGTCGCGCCCTTGGCAGGGGCTGCACCTTTGGCCGGCGCTGCACCCTTGGCCGGAGCCGCGCCCTTGGCCGGGGCTGCGCCTTTAACCGGAGCTGCAATCGCAGCAGCGTCCGCTGCCGGAACTGCCTCAATTTCCTCGCGCGCCATGCGTGCCAGAGCAACGGCCAGATCATGCTCCTTGCTGAGCCTGAGCGCCGGAATGCTCACGCCTTCGCCGAGCTTGAGACTGGAGAGATGCACGATATCGCCCACCTTGAGTTCCGAAAGATCGACTTCGACAAACTCCGGAATGTCTTTGGGCAGGCAATACACCTCGACTTCGTTCAACTCATGAGTAATCGTCACACCGGCAGTCTTGCCAGCGGGCGATGTTTCCTGTCCTACGAAGTGCAACGGCACCCGCAGGCGAAGTTTCTCGGTTTCCGAAACACGCTGGAAATCGAGGTGGGTGATGCGCAGCTTGAACGCGTGACGCTGTACATCACGCAGCAGCACCTTCTGTGTCTCGCCGCCGATTTTCATCAACAAAATCGACGAGTAGAACCACTCGTGCTGTGAATACAGCAGGGCCAGTTTATGATCGAACTGGATGTTGGTGGTTGGCTGCTTCGCGCCATAAAGCACAGCGGGGACTTTGTCCGCGTGGCGGAGGCGGCGGCTCGCACCCTTCCCCTCTACCTCGCGGCGATCAGCCTGGATTTCATGAACAGTTGCCATTGTTGCTTCCTCAAAGTTGGGACCCCTTCGCGACCAAAGGGGCCAGGTAAAAGGAGATTTCCGGTACGCGCCAATTTGACCCGATCCCGAAGAACTCCCGAATTCAATCCACGTACAACGAACTTACTGATTCGCCAAAAGCCACGCGGCGCATGGTTTCAGCCAGTAACTGCGCGACGGACAGTTGCCGAATGCGAGCGCACCCGCGGGCCGCCTCCGTCAATGGAATGGTATCGGTCACCACCAGCTCATCAAGCCCCGATCCCATTACGTTACTTACCGCCGGCCCCGACAACACCGGGTGTGTGCAATAAGCCACTACTTTCTTTGCACCACGATTCTTCAGCGCTGCTGCCGCTGCGCACAACGTACCAGCGGTATCCACGATGTCATCAACCAATACGCAGGTCTTGCCTTCGACATCACCAATGATATTCATCACCGCCACTTCATTGGCACGTGGCCGACGTTTGTCGATGATTGCCAGCTCGGCGTCGTCCAGCCGTTTGGCGATTGCACGCGCACGCACCACGCCACCTACATCAGGCGATACAACGATGATTCCATCGGTGCCATGGTTGCGCCAAACATCCGCCAACAGCACCGGCGACGAATAAACGTTATCCAACGGGATGTCGAAAAAACCTTGAATCTGATCGGCGTGCACATCTACCGTCAATACGCGGTCCGTGCCCACGGTTTGAATCATCTTCGCCGCCACCTTGGCAGTAATCGGCACCCGGGCAGAGCGCGGCCGACGATCCTGGCGAGCGTAGCCAAAATACGGTATCACCGCCGTGACCGAGGCTACCGAAGCACGCTTCAGCGCATCAATCAGAACCAGCAGCTCCATCAGATTTTCAGCTGTGGGTGCGCAAGTAGGCTGCACCACAAACACTTCCTGACGACGCACGTTTTCTTCGATCTCGACCTGAACCTCACCATCCGAAAACTTGCCCACCAACGCCTTTCCAAGCGGCGCGCCGAGCTGCTTGCAAACCGCCAGAGCGAGCGTACGATTCGCATTGCCGGAAAAAACCAGCATACCGTCCGTTTTCAACATAGCTCGTGCTCCGCGCTCGGCAAGTGAGCGAATCGGTGATGTTGGCTGGGACGGAAGGACTCGAACCTTCGAATGCGGGAATCAAAATCCCGTGCCTTACCGACTTGGCGACGTCCCAGTTGTTCCGTACTTACGCTTTTTGGCCTGCCTTTAACCGTTTCGCACTTGCTCGTGCCACGCCTGAACCGCACTCAGCAACGGCGATTGCGACACCGCCTTTGCTACAAAAACGCTCCAGCCTTGCGGGCATTGTCGCGCCACCGCTTGTGCCTCGGCATGATGCGCGAACGCCGCAAACACCGAAGCACCGCTGCCACTCATTCGCGCTACACCGAAACCGGACAGCCACTTCGAAGCCGATGCGACCGGTGGATAGCGCGACTCCACCAATGCCTGAAGATCGTTGTGAAAATTCGGATCGCTGAGGAATCCGCCCATGCCCGAGCCGCACGCCCGCGAAAGTAAGCGCGGGATTGTCGTTCGCGGCGTTGTGTGTGTCAATGCCAAGTCCGAGAAGACGATTGCCGTCGATACTGTTTCTTCTGGAAAGACAACAACATACCAGTTGTCTTCGGTTTCTATCGCAGTGAGCACCTCGCCCACTCCTTCCGCCCAGGCAGTATGGCCATGGACGAATACCGGCACGTCTGCGCCCAAGGTAAGTCCCAATTCGGCCAATTGATCCACTTTGAGCTGGGTGTCCCACATCGCATTCAGCGCAACCAGAACAGTCGCCGCGTCTGAACTCCCCCCGCCCAGCCCCGCACCCGCCGGAATGCGCTTGTGGATATCGATTTCGGCGCCGCGAGTGCAGCCGGTCGCATGCTTGAGCAACTGCGCCGCGCGAACCGCCAGGTCCGCTTCGGCAGTGAGTCCTGGCAAGCCGCCGCTGCGCCCGATTCGCCCGGAATCACTGACTTGGATCGTGATCGAATCGCACAGATCGAGCAGTTGAAACGCAGTCTGCAACAAGTGGAACCCGTCGGCACGACGCCCGGTCACATGCAGAAAGAGATTGATCTTGGACGGTGCGGGCCACAGCCACGAATCAACGATCGGCACCCGCGGCTCCTGTTGGCGAAATCGTCCAGCGCTGTATTGCCAACCGGACCTGATAGGGCACCTTCTTGGCGATGATCCTGCGCGGCACTGCAATCGAATCAACTTGCTGCCAATCTCGATAGGCGATGTTCCAACCGCCATCGTCAACGATACTCGGGTGCGCCGCGGCATCGTGCTGAATGCGCGCCTGGGCATGAAACCCGCGACCAAACAGCCAGGATTTCATGTCGCCGACTGGCAGCTCCCATCCCAGCTCACGGCGCAGCAATTCCCTTGCCGAAGTCCCAAGCACGGGCTGCGGCCGCACCCCTTCGAGTCGGGCATGACTTTGGTCACCTGAAAGTTGCCAACTCTGGCCACTGATCGGTGCGCGCACACTGATGGTGAAAAATTCACCCTCCTGCGTCCAACGTATGCGTCCGCTACCACCGTCCTTGCCATTGGACAGCGCCAGCCGTCCTTCGAAGGTCCAAGCATCGGGGATTGGTCGCTGAGCGGAAAAGGTATCAGTCGGAGATGCCACTCTGAGCGGGGCAGAGGAGCACGCGACCAGCCAAGCCGCAGAAAACATTGCGACCCAACAGTAGCTGACCTTCACAATCCGTGCCTGCGCAGAGTTTTTTGTAGCATCGAATTATTCGGATCGCGCTTGACCGCATCGTTCCAGATCCGCCGTGCTTCCTGGCGTTGATCGCTGGCCCACAATGCCTCACCGAGGTGGGCAGCAATCTCGACGTCGGGCTGCTTGGCGTGCGCGGCGCGCAAAAACCCAACCGCCTCAGCCGCCTTGCCCATACGAAAGCGCACCCAGCCCATGCTGTCGAGGATGGCACCATCGTCAGGCTTGAGCACAAGAGCTTTTTCAATCAGCACCAACGCCTCGTTCAGACGGTCTGTCTGGTCCGCAAGTGTGTACCCCAAGGCGTTCAACGCGTCAGCGTTATCTGGCTCCAACGCCAGCACACGCCGGAAGTCAGCTTCGCCAGCAGCGGTCTCGCCCAAATTCGCATACTCCAGTGCGCGCGCGTACAACAGCTGCGGATCGTCGGGCAGCAGACTGATTGCCGCCGTATATAGATCACGAGCCGCCACGCCTTCAGCTGTAGTGGTCAGAATATGGCCTTCGATCATATAGCTGCTCACCAGTTCTTCGCGCAGTGCGCCGCCCTTGCTGCGTACTTCGCGCAACAGCATCAGCGCTGGTTCGGACTGCCCAGACTCGTTGAGCAACACCGCCGCGCGTAGCCATGCTTCGGCCTGTCCCGGGCCGTCCGGCACTTGGCGCAGCCAGGTCACCGCCGCGTCCCTTTCCCCCAGCAGCTCGGCGACGGTACCCATCATTTTCAGGCGCAGGGCAGTGCGTGGCGCCGGCAATGCCAGCAAACCGCGATAGGCCGCCTTTAAATCCTCGGGATTGTCGGAGCGCGCAGCGAAAGCGACTTGTGCTTGAACCACCAGGTCGTCAGCGGGCTGGATGCCAGCGACGCGACGCGCGGCCACTGCGGACTGTCCGGCAGCGTCTTCGAGCTGAGCCAATGACAAACGCAGGAATCGAGACTGCGGATCGAGTTTCAGGGCCGCGGTGAAATCGACCATGGCACCCGCATCGTCTTTCAATTCGCGCTTGAGCTGCGCACGCCAGGCGACCGCTGCCGACTCGGTCGGGTAACGCTCGACCAGCCGCGACACCAGGATGAGCGCCAGATCAGACTCATTGAGTCGGCGGACAAAAGCACACCAGCGCAAGGCCGTGGTCAGATCGTCGGTCGCCTCGATCTTGCGTTCGATGAACGGAAGCACGCGTTCGCGCACGGGCACCGCCGCGAGCGCCTCGCCCAGCTGGCGGTTTTCCAACACAGGCTTCTGGTCGGCACCAGACAAAGCCCACGCCTGTTCGGATTGCCCCATATGCAATGCCAGCGCCACCGCCCAGGCTCGAGGTTCCGCCGAATTCGGGGCAAGTTTGCCCAAACGCGCCAACATTGCCTGCGCAAGCCGGTTATCGGATGCCAGCAGCGCAGCGCGCAATGCGGCCTTGGAATATGCCGGGTCGTCAGACAATTCGGCCGTCTTGACCAAATGCGCCAGAGTGGCTTGGGAATCCTCGCCCTGACGCGAGAATTCAGCCGCGAGGCGCTCGCTGAGTACCAGATCCTCACCCTGCAAACTGCGACCCGACAGTGTGCCGCGCTCGCTCGCCTGCTGTGGCGCATTCCCGGCACAAGCAGTCAAAACGAGCAAAGACAACGCGAGAACAGGAAAATTATGCCGATTCAATGAAGCCTTCCTTGATCGTTCAAGCCATCGCACCGAGAATGTGCGACCGTTGTATTTTGTCACGTCATGCCTATTGTCGCGCTTGGACTCAACCATCAGACCGCTCCGCTCGCCTTGCGCGAGCAGGTGGCGTTTGCGCCAGAGGCGACCTCGGCGGCCCTCGCGGAACTCGCAGCCGAGTCTGGCATACGCGAAGCCGCGATACTTTCCACTTGCAACCGAACCGAACTCTACTGCAATGTCGATGAAGGGCAGGAAAAGGCCCCGGCTGAATGGCTGCACCGGCATTTCGGGCTTGGCCCGGCCAAACTCGAAAGTTACCTATACCGGCACAGCGAAGCGGAGGCGGCTCGCCATATGTTTCGAGTGGCTGCCGGGTTGGACTCCATGGTGCTAGGCGAACCGCAAATCCTCGGTCAGATCAAGGTTGCCTATCAGCTGGCAGTCGCGGCCGGGAGTATGCAAACCCGTCTGAACCGACTTTTTCAAAGCGCCTTTGCCGTGGCCAAACGGGCACGCACCGAAACCCGGATCGGATCGAGCCCGGTCTCAGTCGCTTTCGCCGCCGTAAGGTTGGCAAGCCAGATCTTTGCCGACCTGCGTCAGGCCACAGTGTTGTTGATTGGCGCTGGCGATACTATTGAGTTGTCTGCACGCCACCTTATGGAAGCCGGCGTACACCGGATGCTGGTGGCCAATCGAACACTGGCCAACGCCCAATCACTGGCCGAGACCTATGCGGCAAAGGCGTTGACGCTCGCCGAAATCCCCACCCACTTGGCTGATGCCGACATCGTCATCGCATCGACAGCAAGCCGTGAACCGATCCTGGGCCTTGCCGAGGTCAAAGCAGCGCTGAAAATCCGCAAGCACCGCCCCATGTTCATGCTGGATCTCGCCGTGCCGCGCGACATTGCCCCGGCGGTAGGACAACTTGAGGATGTGTACCTGTACACCATCGACGACATTGGCAAAGTCATTGATGAATCGATGCGTTCACGCCAAGAAGCTGCGCTTGAGGCGGAGGCGATCATTGATCTGCAGGTGTCGCACTTCATGGCGTGGCGTCAGGCATTGGAACACCAGGGCCCGCTGCTTGCGCTGCGCAACAATGGCGAAGCACAACGCGACCAAGTCCTTGAGCGTGCGCGCCAGATGCTGCGCAATGGTCAGAAAGCGGATGACGCATTGCAGTATCTTGCGCACACATTGACCAATAAACTGCTGCATGCACCAAGCAGCCAGCTGCGCGAAGCTGCAATGCGCGGAGATGTAGAGCTGTTACGTGCGGGCGAGAAGCTGTTCGCCCAGCAAGCGGATGTAGAAGAAATCAGGAAACCATGACGCCCTCGATCCGCAGAAAACTGGAAGCCCTATCCGAGCGCAAGGAGGAAGTTGAACGCCTGCTTGCTGAGCGCGAAGTGATGTCCAACAACCAACAGTTCCGCGAGCTTTCACGCGAGTACGCAGAGATTGAACCGGTGGCGCTGAAGCTCGCCGAGTTCGACAGCAAGCTGCGCGCGCTTGCCGCCGCGCATGCTATGGCCGCTGAGCGCGACCCGGAGATGCGAGCGTTGGCCGAAGAAGAATCGCTCGCGTTGGAGGCGCAGTTGCAGGTGCTCGACGATCAACTCGGTCGCCTGCTGGTGCCCAAAGACCCGCGCGACGATGCCAACATCTTCCTGGAAGTACGCGCCGGCACCGGCGGCGATGAAGCTGCCATCTTTGCCGGCGACCTGTTCCGCATGTATGCGCGCTATGCCGAACGTCGCCGCTGGCTGATCGAAGTGCTTTCCAGCAGCCCCGGCGAACACGGCGGTTTCAAGGAAATCATTGCCCGCGTCGAAGGCGCCGGCGCTTTTGCGCGGCTGAAATTCGAGTCGGGTACACATCGCGTGCAACGCGTGCCTGCCACCGAATCCCAGGGTCGCATTCACACCTCGGCGGCCACCGTGGCCGTGTTGCCGGAGCTCGACGAAATCACCGCAATCGAATTGAACCCAGCCGATCTGAAGGTTGATACGTTTCGTGCTTCGGGTGCCGGCGGTCAGCACGTGAACAAGACTGATTCCGCGATCCGCATTACGCATTTGCCGACTGGTACCGTGGTCGAATGTCAGGACGAGCGCTCGCAGCACAAGAATCGCGCGCGTGCGATGAGCCTGCTGGGTGCGCGCCTGCTCGACGAAAAACAGCAAAAACAAGCGCAGGCGCAGTCTGATTTGCGCCGCACGCAGGTCGGCTCTGGCGATCGCTCGCAACGCATCCGCACTTACAATTTCCCGCAGGGCCGACTTACCGATCACCGTATCAATCTCACCCTGTATTCGCTTGAAGCCATTGTTGCCGGTGACCTGGATCCGGTAGTTGATCCACTGACGATGGAGCAGCAGGCTGACGAGCTCAAGTTGATGACCGAGGTCGCCTAGGCGTCCCCGGGCATGACCCCAAGCGGGCGCGTGCACAGATTGTGGGTTGCAGTAATCGAAAGCCACAGGAGCAAGAGGCGATGAGCGCGTCTACCGAATTCTTTCCACTGAGCATTTCGGTGTTGACCGTATCTGACTCGCGCTCGCTGGAGAGCGACAGTTCTGGCGACTTTCTGGTCGCAGCATTGATTGCCGCCGGGCACCGACTGGCGCAGCGGCAGATCGAACGTGACGATCGCTACCGGGTGCGCGCCATCGTGTCGGCGTGGATCGCGGATGATCGTATCGACGGGGTCCTGATCACCGGCGGCACCGGTTTTACCGGCCGCGACTCCACACCTGAAGCAATCCGGCCGCTGCTGGACAAGGAAATGCCCGGATTTGGCGAGATGTTTCGTGCGCTCAGCGTCGACGACATCGGCACTTCGGCACTGCAGTCGCGCGCGTTCGCCGGACTTGCCAATGGCGCTTTCGTGTTTTGCCTTCCTGGGTCCACCGGCGCCTGTCGCCTGGCTTGGGACAGGATTCTCCTGGCACAACTCGATGCGCGAACCAAGCCATGCAATCTGGTGAGTTTGCGACCGCGACTGAAAGAATTGTAGGAGCTGCGGCTTTCGACGGAGGAGCTGGTCAAGCCGCGATTTCCTGACGTCGCGAAGTCATCATGAATCGCGACTCAGCCGTTCCCAGTTCCAACCCAGTACGCCCCCGCCATTCGTTGTACCGTTTCCCTACAGTCCAAACGGAGCGTCCCATGCCACGTCCCCACAGCAAGTCCAGCCTGCTAGGCCTTTCGATCGCCACCGGCATGAGTCTGACCGCCACAATCAACAATGCACACGCCGCCGCACCGCAGTATTCACTGACCATCTACAGTTCCGCGCAACCGGGCCAGCTCAGCCCGGAAGCGCTGCAAAACTATGGGCAGGCGCTGCCGGGATACGGCTTGGTGCGCGATCGACGCATGTTGACTTTGCCCGACGGCAGCGGCGAGGTGCGCTTTACCGACGTCGCCACTCGCATTGACCCGACCACAGTGAGCTTCGCTTCGCTGACCGATCCTGCCGGAACGCGGGTGATCGAGCAGAACTACCAGTTCGACCTGGTGGACGGACAGAAGCTGCTGCAACGCTACATCGGCGAAACGGTAACGGTGGATCAAGTCCAGGCCGACAAGTTTGAGCGCATCAGCGGCAAGCTGCTCTCCGCCAGCAACGGGCTTATTCTGATGAAGGAAAGCGGCGAGGTGGTTACTCTGAACCAATACACCAATGTCCAGTTTCCCTCTCTACCCGGCGGCCTGATCACCCGCCCGACATTAGTTTGGTTGGTCAATGCCAAGAAAGGCGGCGAGCATGACTCCGTGGTCAGCTATCAAACGCAGGGGCTGACTTGGTGGAGCGACTACAACGTCACACTAGGTAGCGATGCGGAAGGTTGCCGCATGGATCTTGCCGCCTGGGTAACCATCGTCAACCAGAGCGGGGGCAGTTTTCCCGGCACGCAGTTGAAACTGGTGGCGGGCGAAGTCAACCGCGCCCCCGCCGCTCCTGTCGCACGGATGGAACGCAGCAAGATGCTGATGGATTCGGCCGCATCCGTCGCCGAGGGCTTCCAGGAATCGTCATTGTTCGAGTATCACCTGTATACCCTGGGTCGCCGCACCGATCTGCCGAACAATTCCACCAAGCAGCTTGAATTGTTTCCGGCTGCGATGGGCACACGCTGCAAGCGCGAGCTGGTCTTTACCGCCGGACCCGGTCCATGGCGCTGGTATGGATCGCCGGTCACTGATCAGGGATTCGGCGCGACTCAGCCGGGCAAGGTCGGCGCCTATCTGGAATTCAACAACGATCAGGCCAATGGTCTGGGCATGCCCTTGCCGGCGGGTCGAGTCCGCGTCAACCAGGCGAGCAAAGACGGCAGTCTGGAATTCATCGGCGAAGACCTGATCAAGCACACGCCGCGCAACGAAAACCTGCGCATCAAGCTCGGCGAGAGCTTCGATGTAGTCGGCGAGCGCAAGCAAACTGACTTCAAGATCGATGTGGATGCGAAGTGGATCGAAGAAAGCTTCGAGATCAGCGTTCGCAACCGCAAGACCGAACCAGCGACCATTGTCGCCCGCGAGTACCTCTATCGCTGGAGCGGGTGGACGATCAAGTCGGCCAGTCGCGAATACGTCAAGCGCGATGCCGAGACCATCGACTTTCCGCTGACCATCGCAGCAGATGCCGAGGCGAAATTCAGCTACACCGTGCGCTACACCTGGTAAGCAATTGGTGCGGGCGGGATTTGTGGGAGCGGCGTGAGCCGCGATGCTATTGAATGAATGGCGCCGCCGAAAACAGCATCGCGGTGCACGCCGCTCCCACACTCGCCGGTCTCGCATAATCCGCTCGTACGGAAATTTCGTTCAACTGCGTTGTTCAATTGGCTCGAAGACTCGATCCTCTGGGCCAATGTAGTTGGCGCTGGGACGGATGATCTTGCCGTCAATGCGCTGCTCGATGACGTGCGCACTCCAACCCGAGGTACGCGAGATCACGAACAGCGGCGTAAACATCGCCGTGGGCACGCCCAACATGTGATAACTGACGGCACTGAACCAGTCCAGGTTCGGAAACATTTTCTTGACGTCCCACATCACCGACTCCAGGCGCTCGGCAATCGCAAACATTTTCATGCTGCCCGCTTCCGCCGAAAGGTTTCTCGCCACTTCCTTGATCACTTTGTTGCGCGGATCGGAAACCGTGTACACCGGGTGTCCGAAGCCAATCACCACTTCCTTGCGCTCGACACGGGCACGGATATCGGCCTCGGCGTCGTCTGGCGAGTCGTAACGATTCTGGATTTCGAATGCGGCTTCGTTCGCGCCGCCATGCTTGGGACCGCGCAATGCACCGATGCCGCCAGCGATGGCCGAGTACATATCCGATCCGGTGCCAGCAATCACGCGAGCGGCGAAAGTGCTGGCGTTGAATTCATGTTCGGCGTAGAGGATCAACGAAGTGTGCATGGCGCGCACCCAGCTGGCACTCGGCTTCACGCCATGCAGCAAGTGAAGAATGTGCCCACCGATCGATTCGTCGTCGGTCTCCACGTCGATGCGGCGACCGTTTTGCGAATAGTGATACCAGTACAAGAGCATCGAACCGAGCGAGGCCATCAGCCGATCTGCGATGTCGCGGGCACCGGGCGTGTTGTGATCGTCCTTTTCCGGCATCACGCAACCCAGTGCGGAGACTGCGGTGCGCATCACATCCATCGGATGGGCGGCGGCAGGCAATGACTCCAATATCCGTTTCAGATTGGCGGGCAATCCGCGCAGTGCCTTGAGCTTGAGCTTGTACGCGACGAGTTCGGCGCAGCTGGGGAGCTTGCCGTGCACGAGCAGATGAGCGATCTCCTCAAATTCGCAGACATCGGCAAATTCCAGAATATCGTAGCCGCGATAGTGCAGATCGTTGCCGCTGAGGCCAACCGTGCACAGTGCCGTGTTACCTGCCATGACACCGGAGAGTGCCACCGATTTTTTGGGCTTGGGGAGAACGTTTTCAGGAGCAGAGGTCATCAAGGTGCTCACATTTATCAGGATTTTTTGAAAAGCGCGTCAAGCTGCTGCTCATAGGCGTGATAGCCGATGCGCTCGTACAACTCTTCGCGCGTCTGCATGATATCGATCACGTTCTTTTGGTGCCCATCGCGTCGGATCGCCGTGTACACAGATTCTGCTGCCTTGTTCATCGCGCGGAACGCCGACAGTGGGTACAACTGAATCGCCACGCCAACTGAGGCCAGTTCATCGCGGCTGAACAGCGGCGTCTGGCCGAACTCGGTGATATTGGCGAGCACCGGCACCTTGACCGCATCGACAAAACGCTTAAAAGTAGCCAGATCATAAGAAGCTTCGGCGAAGATACCGTCCGCACCCGCGGCAACGCAGGCGATCGCGCGCTCAATCGCAGCATCAACACCTTCTACCGCAATCGCATCGGTACGCGCGATCAAAAAGAAATTCGCATCGGTCTTGGCATCGGCGGCAGCTTTGACACGGTCTACCATCTCCCCCGCGGACACAATTTCTTTACCCGGACGATGCCCGCAGCGCTTGGCGCCCACTTGATCTTCGATATGGCAGGCCGCTGCGCCGAACTTGATCAGCCCTTTGATCGTGCGCGCGATATTGAATGCGCTTGAACCAAACCCGGTATCGATATCCACCAGCAACGGTAGTTCGCAAACGTCGGTGATGCGGCGGATATCGGTCAGCACGTCGTCGAGATTCAGAATGCCAAGATCCGGCATGCCGAGCGATCCGGCTGCGACCCCACCGCCAGAAAGATAGATCGCCCGGTAACCCGCGCGCTTGGCCAGCAGCGCGTGATTGGCATTGATGGTTCCGACCACCTGCAACGGCGATTCCGCCTTGAGCGCTGCACGAAAACGCGCGCCCGCTGTGAGTTCTGTCATGCAACCTCCGCGCTAGACACGCATTATAGCGGAGTGATCGCTTCGCCACGCCCTGGCGGGTAAGTTAGCCCTTCAATTCTGTCGCAACAGGCGCGCTCACATTGATAGCAGGCACGAAGAGCCCGTAAGCACCGATTCCGGCAAACGCAGCAACCCGCGGTTGAGTATCCACCGCGATACCGCTACCTGGATGCCGTATCGCAAATAGCGGATTCGCGAAATTTATCGCGAATCCGCTAAGGCACCTCCGCGGGCGTTGGTAGTTTTACAACGCAGAGTGAGACCAGTGCTCAGCTACTCAAAGCCGTTGGCAAAAATCGTGTCCCCAGCCGGGCTTCCCGTGCGCACGTCGCCAGCATCGCTCTGTGCTTGCAGATAGAACCAGGGCCCCCACCACCTTGCGATCCCGGAAATCGAGACCAAGTTTTCGGTAAACGGCGCGTACTTTACCCGCGCACGCCAGTGATACAACGTCTGCAAGGGCAGGCTATCGATCGTGCCCAAGAGCAATACGCCATTGGCATTGGCGCCCGTGTCGACCCAGTTTGGCGACAGATGGCTTCGGCATCCGCTTTCATAAAAATCGACTCCCGGCGGACACGCCTGAATTTCAAGTTTCACGCGCTCACGTCCACGTGGGCTGATCGCCTGCATCGAGACGGTAAACTCGGTCAACGCGCTGCTGGTTCCCCACGCTTGAATAGCCGCACTGCCATCGCTGGTTTGTTCCGGCAGCACCGTGCGCCCTGGCTGCAAGCCGCCAAAGAAGACGCGTACTAGCCCTGGCTGGGCCGAGCCCTCAAACGGCGCACCCACGATCACATCAGCGAAACCATCGCCATTGATGTCGCCAGCTGCGCCGACCGCTGTGCCGAACTTACCTCCGGCCTGGTTGAACGATAGATACTGCAGTGGGGCTAGATCGCCACTGGCATTTCCGTAATACAGCAGAGACACTCCGGTGTCGGTGCTGACTCCACTGTCGAAACCCGACGCGCCAACCAGCACATCGCCATAGCCGTCACGGTTTACGTCACCGGCACTATCGACCGACCAGCCGGTCAGTGCGTTGGGTATGGCGAAATTCGCCAAGTGATCGCCCGAATCGTAAGGCACATTGGGTGCACCAAAATACACAGTCGCGGTACCCGAGACGTCGCCCGCAAAATTCAGCGCGAAGGGCGCACCGACCACTACATCATCAAAACCATCACCGTTGACATCGCCCGCACCCGCCACGCTGAAGCCAGCGCGCGCATTCGCTGATACCCCGCGAAAGCGCCCATCGGTTTGCGTATTGAAAGTGCCAGCGCCCCCGAAGTAAACGTAGGCTTCGCCAGAATCAGCGATGGTGGTGCCAGTGTCAGTCACATCGGTGTTCGGAGCACCGACAATCACATCGGCAAACCCGTCGCCATTACCATCACCGGCGCTCGCTACCGATGATCCGAACGCTTGCTGCGCTTGAGTTCCGCTCAACAGCGCATCGGGGCTGGTGTCGATCTGTCCGCTGCTACCGAAATAAATCAGAGCGCGCCCGACTTCGTTGCCAACACCTGCCACTTCAGCCTGCGGAGCGCCGACGATCACATCGGCATAGCCATCGCCATTGACGTCACCAGCGCCCGCGACACTGCGCCCCATCGCTGCGCCCACCTGATTGCTTTCAAATCTTGCGGCGGCCACATTGCTACCGCCCAGATACAAGAACGCGGTGCCTTCGTCCGTTTGACCCGCATCGAACCCTGGTGCCCCAACCAGCACATCGCCTAAACCATCGTTGTTGACGTCGCCCGCTGCCGAAACACTCTGGCCAAACGCGGCGGACGCCTGGTTCTCTTGAAGGATCCGGAAGGGTACGGCATTCAGTCCGCTGGCAGATCCCGTATAGATCAATGCTCGACCTTCATTCACTTCACCCCCATCAAAGTTGGGCGCACCTACAATGACATCGCTGAAACCGTCACCGTTTACATCGCCTGCACCATCGACAGTGACACCCAACGAATCACCCGTCTGCCCAGAACTGAGCTGTGCGGCATGGGCAGAGCTGAGTAGCTCGCCACCACCAAAGTATGCAAACAGCACGCCTTCGTCAGAATGTCCGAAGTCATATGCAGGCGCGCCAGAAAGGACATCGGCATAGCCATCGCCGTCGATATCACCAAGCGCCAGACTGGTTCCAAAAACGGCATTGACTTGGTTGCTGTCAAATTCTGCCCTCGCTGCAGGACTCACCGCACCCGCTCTACCGTACCAAACAAAGGCCTTGCCTTCGTTACTCTCGCCTTGGTCGAAATTGGGTGCGCCGATGGCGAAGTCGGCGTAGCCATCGCCGTTGATGTCGGCAGCGCCACTGATGCTGCTCGCAAATCGGGAGCCAGTCTGATTGGCATCAAGAATGGCGTCGACCGTCATATTGAACGGACCGGCCGCGCCGAAAAACAGAAACGCCGCGCCCTCGTCGGTCTGGCCATTGGTAAACCGCGGGGCACCGATTAGAATATCGGCAAACCCATCACCATTGACATCACCTGCGCCGGCAACGCTGGCGCCGAATTCGCTTTGCAGTGCGCTGAACATCACATCACCATCAAACTTGATATCCCCGAGGTAAGCGTTAGCGAACCCCGGCGCACCGATCATCACCTCCGTACGGCCGTCGCCATTGGTATCGCCAACACCGGCCACGCTTTGCCCAAAAAGTTCATCCGCGATCTCGCTGACATAGGTTCGGTCCGCGGTCGTGTCAAACCCAGGTGAGCCTCCGAAAAAAACTTGAGCGCGTCCACCGACGATCGCATTCAATTGGTACTTTGGCGCTCCGACAATGACATCGGCATAACCGTCCAGGTTGACATCACCGGCACCGGCCACGCTGGTCCCCATCGCAGCACTGGGCCGTTCGCCTTCCAATTGCGCCATCGGCAGAACAGTCGGGTTCACAATGATATCGAAACCCGAAAACACAAAGGCCGCGCCTTCGTTTGATGCACCGTTGTCGAACTGTGGTGCACCCGCGATCACATCAGCGAGGTTGTCACGATTGACATCGCCAGCAGCAGCAACGCTGGTGCCCAGCCGAGCGTTCGCCTGATTGATCTCCAGGCGTTTATCCGGGATGAGATCGCCGAATCCGGCAAACCCATTGCTGCCGTAGTAGATGAACACGGCGCCCTCGTCGCTCTCGCCACCATCCCAACGCGGCGCCCCAACCGCGAAGTCGCCGATGCCATCAACGTTGATATCGCCAATCACCGCAACACTCGTGGCGAACAGCGCAGACACCTGATTGGATTGAGCGCGAAAATCGGCGACGCGAGAGATTACTGTTTTGACCGTGATCGGATACAGCGCTTGGGCGTCGCTTATTGTGAGCGAAAATGTGTTGGTGCTGGACAGTCGTGACGATACCGCCAGCGTCCGTCCATTGGCATCGACTGCCGAGAGGTGCCCGACTCGCACACCAGCGCCTTGGCGGTTGACAATACGCAAACCCGCTTCACCCACTTGACCCGTCACTTTGTCGGACCCAAGATCAACTTCGAGCTGCAACTTGCCGCGGCCGCGAGGCGCTGCGTCGATGCGTATGGATTGATGCAGTCCATCGCTCTGATTGTCGAAGCTCTGGGTAAGTGCTCGCTGCTCGATGTGCACCCGGGCTTCATCTGAGTTCAGCACGCCGGGCTCTAGCCAGCGCACCTTCTCGCCGCGGCGCAGCGCGCGCAGTTGCCAATGCAGCAACTGTGCCTCTTGTGGATCGCGATTGACGATGCGAACCCCATCACGATCGAAGTAGATGCGCATACCCTGCGCTCGATTGGGGGCTTGCAGGCCCGCGCTGTTCACGCTGGCGAAGTATTCCTGTCGCATCAGTTGGTGCCGCACATCCTGCTGAGCGATGCCTGAGTTTGCGCTGGCAGATACCACTCCTTCCGATGTTGCCGCTGGCACGCACAATGGCCACGTCGCGCACAACGTAAGCGTGCTAAAAAAGTGAACAATTCTATTCGACTGCTTAAGCATAGGTGCCTCACTCGGGCCATCAAGGGGGATGGGTTTAGAGTGAAAGGCGCTTCTGGATATGCAATCGCGACATCAGTGAGTCAGTGACACAGTGACTCACGCAGCGACCGATCCACATCGCGTTGTCAACGCACCTCGGCAGCAATCGCGCGCAGAAACGCCAGCGTCTCGGGCTTGACCAGTTTCGGGTCGACGCCCAGCGCCAACGCGTCTTCGGCACTGGCACGTGCGGCTTTTGCATCGCCTAGGCCAAGTTCGGCATGCGCACGCACCTCGTACATTGCGATGAGTTGGAAGTGAGTCGGTGATGAGAATTTTTTCCACGCTGGCAGCAGACCATTGATTTCATCAATTGCCTCCTGGTATCGACCGAGGCCCAGCAGGCACTCCGCTCGGGTCAATCGTAGAAGGTGCAGTGCCTCTGGGCTGGTGTTGGGGTTTGCCTCCATCAAGCTCTGTGCACGCGCGCCGCGTTCAAGCGCCAGATCGTAAGTTTTGACGCCCGCGGCAATACGCGCAAGCAAGGCCCACGCGAGGGCAGCGTCAACGTGTTCGCTACCGCTACTTTTTTCTACTAACAGCAGGGTTTCCTGAGCAATGCGCTCAGCCTCTTCGAATCGATCCAACTGAAACAATGCAAAGGCCACGTTATGCAACATGCGCGGGCAGTTGGGTTGCACCAAGTTATCGCCGATCCTGCAGATACGTTCCGCTTCGCGCATATGGGACAGTGCTGCGTCGAAATTGCGCTCGGTGCGCTCGATCTGTGCAAGACCGGCCAGTGAGGAAAGCAGTTTGACGCTTTCGCTGCCGTAAGCGCTACGGCGAATCGTCATCGCCTGCTCATGCAGTGTGCGCGCCTCAACGAGATCTCCGGCACTCGCCAGGTGGGTCGCCAAGTTGGCCATCGCCAGGGCAATGTCCGGATGATTGGGCTGATAAATGCGTTGGTGCAATGCCAGCGACTCTCGGCCCATCGAGACGCTGCCTGCAGCATCGCCGGAACCCCGCAGAACCGTAGTCAGATTGGACATTGCCGTAGCGATAAACGCATTCTCAGGCAGACCGCGTCTGCTCCACTCGGCGAGTGTCGGCTTGAGCAAAGCTGCCGCGTCCTGATAGGAGCGCGCATATGCATAGATTCCGCCGACGGCAAGTCGAACCTCAAGCTGCTTTTGGATGTCCGCGGCAAACACGGCATCACCGAGTTCGCGCAAACGCGACAGGTCAGCGAGCGCGGCCGGGGTATTACCATTGAGCAGGCGCACCATGGCGCGCGATATCCCGATCGCCACTGCAGAATCATCACTGCGCGTAAATGCTTCCGGGCTGATCGCATCAAGCACGTGCTGTGCCTCCCGATGTGCCCCGCTGTCGATCAGCAGCTCCGCCCAACGTCCGCGCATCTGCGTCGTGCGTGGACCAGAACCAAGCAACAGCGCTTCGCGCGCCTCGACCGCGCGCTGAAACAGACTCCCTGCGGCAGCAAAGTCGCCCGCACTCCAACTGACCTCCGCCAGCGTGCTCAGCACCTCGGCACGGGTTTCGGCATCAAGGGCTGTATCCGCATCGACGTTCTTGCGCGCTGCTGCGACCAGATCGCTCAAGGTAGGGCGCTGCTCGCGGGTGAGCTTGTTGCGCCCCGCCTGCAACGCACCAACCAAAAAATCGCGCACCGCATTGGCGCGGGCTGCTTCGTTACGCGCGACCTCGGCCTGCCACAGCGCGGTGATCATACTGACCAGCATGCCGAGCACGAGCAGCACAGTGATCGCGACACTGCCGCGATGGCGGCGCACAAATTTACGCGCGCGATACCAGCCAGAAGGCGGATGCGCCTGCACCGGCTGCCCCTGCAGATGGCGCTCGATATCGTCGGCGAGCACGCCCGCGTTGGCGTAACGTCGCAGCGGTTCGGCTTCGGTCGCCTTGATAATGATGTTGTCGAGGTCGCCTTTTAGCAGGCGCCGCAGCGCCGCGGGTTCCAGCGGCAGCGTACTCAAATCATGACTGAGCAAGCCAACGCGCTGCGACGGCTTGCTGTCAGAATCACGCTCTGGCCGCCCCCCTGTCAGCAGTTCGTGCAGCAATATGCCGAGGGCATGCACATCAGTGGCCGTCGTGATGGCGCGCCCATCAAATTGCTCAGGCGCAGCATATTCGGGCGTCAACGGTGCGGCCTCGGTCTGCGTGGGGGTATCGGTGTCGCCCTCAAGCAACTTGGCGATGCCGAAATCCAACAGTTTCACGGTGCCATCGGCGGTCACTAAAATGTTGGAGGGTTTGATATCGCGGTGCACGATCAGCGCGCGATGCGCGGCGTCGACCGCCCGACAGACGCTGACGAACAGCAGCAGACGCGCCGCAGTCCCTAGCTGACGTTCGCCGCAATAGTCCGTCAACGGCAGGCCATCGACGTACTCCATGGCGAGATAGGCGACCCCGGATTCATTGACGCCGCCATCGATCAACTGGGCGATGTTCGGGTGCGAGAGCAGCGCGAGTGCCTGGCGCTCTCGCCGGAACAATTTTTGCTCAAGCGCCGAGAACAGCCCACGTCGCAACAGCTTCACCGCCACACGCTGCACAAAGTCAGCACTGATACGCTCGGCGAGGAATACCGCCGCCATGCCGCCCTGCCCAATCAAACGCTGCAGCCGAAACGCGCCAATCTGGGTGCCGATAAAGCGATCTGCATCCAAGCTCGGCGGCTCCACCTCAATACGCCGAGCCAACTCCAGCGCGGGGAGGTCGAGCACGCCGGCATCCACACCCGCATCCGCAGCCAACAATGCGAGCACTCGGTCGCGCATCCCGGCATCAGCGCACTCCCTCTGAAGCCAAGGTGCACGCTCGGTCGGTGGCAATGCCAAGGCAGCCTCGAACATACTCTTCAACGGCTGATCGCTCATGATGAACCAATGACAGTTAAGGAAGGTCTGAATAAGTCACCACTTCGTCTTCGCCACACTGCTTATTGCTTGCCAAACCCCAGCTCTCAACAGCGGAGCTGGTCAACCTCCGGTTTTTTCGCCCCCTGACTCAGGGGGCTATCGCGGCTGCGGACTTGTTCGGAGATTCCGCAAGACAAACTTGCGGGCCATGTACCCCATAGGCGGCAAACAACGTCGATTTGCGCCATCAAGGCGTTGTACACCAATAAATAGAGACATCTTGCTGGTCTTTGGCCCCATCTACCTCGTTACGCATCTGCCTCGTTACGCAAGGGCGTGCATAGTGGAACTGGCGCCCCTTTGCACGATTGGCAGACACGGAAAAACTCTTCGCAGTCTGCCATCCTTATTGATTTACAACGCTTAGGCGCGTAGCGCATCGCGCAACCAGGCGCGTGCGAAGCGCCAATCGCGATCAATGCTGCGCGTGGAGAGTTGCTTCAACTCAGCGATACGCTCAATCGTGAGCCCCGCGAAATAATGCAGTTCCACGACCTCGGCGGCCCGCGGATTTTCCGCGTGCAGTCGGCGCAGCGCATCGTCCAACTCCAATGTCTGCTCGGCGCTTGCGGCAGCAATCTGCGCGCCAATCAGTTCTAGATCGACACGCTGTAAATCGCCGCCTGCCTTCAAGCGCATGCGTTCGCGCGCATGATCGATCAAGATGTTGCGCATCGAACGCGCAGCATAAGCATAAAAGCTCGTCGGCAGAATAAAACCCTCGCCATGGCTGCGCAGCATCTGCAGATAAACCTCATGCACCAGCGCGGTAGTGTTCAAGGTATGGCCGTCATTTGCGCCGCGACGGCGGTGCGCCATGCGCCGCAGTTCCTGATACACCGCCTCAAACATTGCATCGTTGGGCCGCGCTGAAACAGGGGTGTCGACTGGGTTAGGCATGTTTGTGGGCTCCTCGCGAACGGACGAGTCTATCCAACCCGGAATGGATTTCTCTCCGCCAGACTGCCCATAGACTGCTGCTCTGGATCACCTGCAACGGAGATTCCGCCTTGAGCCAGGCAGCAAAAGGCGTACCAGCAGTGAGTTGGGTCATGCAACCTCCGCATTGAACGCGCATTCTAGCGGAACAGTTCACACGGTCGCCCGGCTCAGACTGAACTTAGACGGCCGAGTGATGTTTGGTTTGAGGGTGCGATCGTGATGAAGGAGGCAAAAATGGCGTCCAATAGCCCGATTGCAGATTGGCAACTTCAACTCTCAACGCATGGTGCAGTTACGGCAGCACGCCATCAGGCACCATCGCTCGCTGGAGGCTGAAACGTATGCAGTCCTGGTCCACGCGTTGCCGACACCCGAAGCCGTGAGCCCCACTTCGCCGCCCTGATGATTCGACTATTTGGCGCTGAGCACGGTATTGGCGTGTCACCAACTTCATCGCGAGATAGTTGTTGGTATTGGCTGGATCGCTGTCATTCGATGCCTTTACCGGCGCTTCCGATTTTCAAGCGCGGGTGACGATGTTGGCGGCGTGGCTATTGCTCAAGATTCAAACTCCGATCGCTGCAAGTTCACTGGGCGAACCAAGATCCATCCTATCTCAACGCGATGAAGCGCCTTGGCTGAGCAAATGCGCCACACCTGCCCGCTCTTCCTCAAGCTCGGCCAGGGTCTTGTCCATGCGCTCGCGGGAGAAGGTATCGATCGCGAGTCCGGTTACGCGGGTGTATTCGCCATTCGCCGTAGTCACTGGCACGCCGTACATCACGCCTTCCGGAATGCCGTAGCTACCATCGGAGGCAACGCCCATGGTGACCCACTTGCCATTGCTACCGAGCACCCAGTCATGGATGTGATCGATGGCGGCGTTGGCAGCAGACGCGGCGGACGACAATCCGCGCGCTTCGATGATCGCGGCTCCGCGCTTGCCCACCTGTGGGATAAAAGTGTTGGCGTTCCAATCGGCATCGTTGATCTTGTCTTTCAGGGATGCGCCAGTAACGGTGGCGAAGCGGTAGTCCGGATACATGGTCGGGCTGTGATTGCCCCAAACGATCAGCTTGTCGATATCGCCCACGGCGACTTTTGCTCTAGCGGCAAGCTGACTCAGTGCGCGGTTGTGATCGAGGCGCAACATTGCGGTGAAGTTTTTTTCCGGCAGATCGGGCGCCGACTTCATCGCGATGTAAGCGTTGGTATTGGCCGGATTGCCGACCACCAACACCTTGACGTTTGGTGAGGCTACTGCGCTGAGCGCTTTACCCTGCACGGTGAAAATCTCGGCGTTCTTCAGCAGCAGATCTTTGCGCTCCATACCGGGGCCGCGCGGCATGGCACCGACCAGAATGGCGACGTCGACGTCCTTGAACGCGACCATCGGATCATCGCTACCGATCATGCCAGCGAGCAACGGGAATGCACAGTCCTCAAGTTCCATCATGCAACCCTTGAGTGCGGCCTGGGCTTTTTCCATTGGCAGCTCGAGCAATTGCAGGATCACCGGCTGATCTTTGCCCAGCATTTCGCCAGAGGCGATACGGAACAGCAGCGAGTAACCGATCTGGCCGGCGGCACCGGTAACGGCAACACGGACGGGGGCTTTCATGGTCAACACTCCTAAGGAAGGTCTGAATAAGTCACGACTTCGTCTTCGCCACACTGCTTTTTGCTTGCCAAACCCCGCTCTCAACAGCGGAGCTGGTCAAAACCTGCGGTTTTTCGCCCCCTGACTCAGGGGGCTATCACGGCTCCGGGATTGTTCAGATGTTGCCCAAGCACGATTAATAGGTGAGTCGGAAATTGGCAAACAACGCGACAACCGGATGAACTCAGCTCAACTCTGCGAAAAACTCCGCAAACCGGCGCAGTCCTTCGCTCAATTCCGCTGGCTTGCACGAATAAGAAATACGGATCGCACGGGGTTCGCCGAAGGCAGACCCCGGCACCACGGCAACGCCTTTGCTGTCGAGCAAAGCACTACAAAGATCGACATCGTTGCTGATCTTTGTGTCCCGATGCGATTTTCCGAACGCTACGCTGACATCCGGAAATACATAAAACGCGCCGCGCGGCAACGGGCATTTGAGGCCGACGATCGAGTTCATCGTCTTCATCACTTCATCGCGTTTGTGCTGAAACTCTTTGCACTTCGCAGCTGGCAGATCCTGCGGACCGGACAACGCCGCAGTGCCCGCGGCATTCACCACTTCAGCCACATTGGTGATGTGGTTGGAATTGAGGGTGACGATGGCCTGCGCCAGCGCCTCGGGGCCGGCCACAAAACCCAGTCGCCAGCCAGGCATGCCGTAAGTCTTGGAAAGCGAATCGATCAAGATCAGCCGGTCGCGCAATTCGGGTCGCGCTTTCAATAAATGCGCGTAGCCCATGTCGTCGAAAATCATGCGGTTGTAGATATCGTCGGAGATGATCCAGATCTGGTGCTCAACCAGGACATCGGCCAGTGCCTTGATCTCGGCCTCGTCGTAGACCATTCCGGTGGGATTGGACGGGTTGTTGAACAGGATGGCCTTCGTAGTCGGCTTGATCGCCACACGCAGCTGTGCGGGCGTCAGCTTGTAGTCCTGTTCGGGGCTGCAATAGATCAGCTCGGACTTGGCCCCCAGAATGTCGGCGATATCGACATAGCTGGTCCAGTACGGCGTCGGGATCAGAATCTCGTCGCCTTCTTCCAGCAACGCGTACATCACATTGAACAACACCTGTTTGGCGCCAATGCCGGTAGCAATATTGGCGCGGGTGTAGCCGGTCAGCCCGCCCTCGTCCAGATGCTTGATGAACGCATCGAGCAGCGCGTCGGGTCCGCGGTTGGAGCCGTAGCTGCCAGAGTCCTTGGCCAGCGCTGCCGAAGCGGCCTGGTAGACATGATCGCCCGGCAGGAAATTGGGTACGCCGATCGAAAAACTGATGATGTCGCGGCCTTCGGCCTTGAGTTTCTTGGCCTTATCGGCCACCACCATGATCGCGCTGGGCTTGGCACGGCCCATGCGGTCGGCGAGCTTGAGCATCGACAGACTCCGGACTGGATTCAAAGGGTAAGCGGGTGCAACGGTTGAGCGGGCATAGCAACAGGTTCGCGGGTCAGCGAGCCGCAGAATTCTAACACGCTCCCATCGCTGCGGACGGCTACCGCGGTTCGCTGAGATGAGCTGCACAATCGGCGACGCGATGGTCGCCGAAAGTGTTTAGCGCGCGCCGAGGATCTTGTTCCACTGCTCGATCTCGGTGGCCTTCTGCAGCAGTAGTGGCGCCGTGTCGCCATCGATAGTGACCGATTCGATGCGATCGCCGCCGGACACTGCATCCACTACCGTTTGGTCCTCTGGGCCGAACACCTTTCCAAACACAGTGTGCTTCCCATCCAGCCAAGGCGTCGCAATGTGCGTGATGAAAAACTGGCTGCCATTGGTGCCTGGGCCCGCATTGGCCATCGACAACACACCTTTCTCGTGACGCAACTCCGAGTTGAATTCATCGCCAAATCGATAGCCCGGGCCACCGCGCCCGGAGCCTTCCGGGCAACCACCCTGCACCATGAAGTCCGGAATCACGCGATGAAAAGTCAGGCCATCGTAATACTTGCGATTGACCAGATTGACAAAATTGGCAACCGTCAGCGGGCATTGATCGGCGAATAGGTGCACGCGGATGGCGCCACGCGAAGTAGCAAAATGGGCAGACAGGGCGGATGCAGACATGAAGTTCTCCTAGTGTGGTCGCGCATATTAATGCAGTTGACGGCGGCAGCGGCATGAGCCGCGCTTGTCCACCCCAGCGGGTATTCGACCGCGTCGGATCGCGGCACGCCCCGCGGTAGTCTCCGCGCGCACGAAGACCAAGAGCACGCGGTCAGAGCCCGGATGCATGAATGATCTACTTCTCAGCTATGCTCGGGCTCCAGTAGCCATAGGCTTTCTGGTGGAGGTTCTGGATGCGTTGGGAAACGAAGAGCGGCCACGACGTGCATACCACTCGGGTCCTGTCGCTGGATGCCAACGGGCGCATCCTGGACTGGATGAGTTGGCAGGAGGCTGTGTGCCTGTACGCGCGCGACGCCGTTGCCTGGACCATCGGAGACCCCTGCCTGACCATCCATGGTGGTCATAATCGTTTCAGCGGCCAGCAAAGCTTGATCGAGCTGCATCCCATTGTTGCCGGCAAGGGTCGCGCCCGGCCCGGGCTGGTCGAGCCAGCGCCAGCGCTGACCAACGCCGCTCTGTTCGCGCGCGACCGAAATTTGTGCATGTACTGCGGCCAGCATTACCACCGACAAGCCCTCACCCGCGACCATGTGCTGCCGTTGTCACGTGGCGGACGCGACAACTGGGTGAATGTGGTCAGTGCCTGTGTGCCGTGCAACGTGCGCAAGGGCAGCCGCACTCCGCAGCAGGCCAGCATGCCCTTGCTCGCGGTGCCGTATCGCCCCAGTTGGGTGGAGCATCTGATTCTGAGCAATCGCAATATCCTCGCCGACCAGATGCAATTCCTGGTCAGCCACTTGCCGCGCGACAAACGGGTCGCGTAAGTCTGCGCTGGCCCGCGGCCGACTCGCCTTCAAAGGCTAGCTCGGTCACAATGCCGCCCTGATCCCTACGGAGTAAGTGCCGGATGCTTGCCGCCTTTCCACTGCTCGCGGTCGCGTTGCTGATCGCCAATATCATCACTATGGGCAGCGACGCGGGTTTCTCGCATTCGCTGCTGTCTATTGTCCTGCCTTCAGAGGGCAAACTCGAGATCACCGCGGGCGACCTGGTCATCCTCTTGGGACTGATCTTGCTCTACTTCGAAATCTTCAAAGCGACCCGCACCGGCTCTTCCACCATCATCGACCATGCGCTTTCGCTGCTCGTGTTCGTCGTTGCCCTGGTCGAGTTTCTGATTTTGCCGCGGTTTGCGCATCCCGCATTCCTGGCGCTATTGCTGATGACCTTGATCGACGTTGTGGCGGGCTTCACGGTAACCATCTCGGGCGCGCGTCGCGACTTCACCGCGATGAAGTCGGAGTAGCTCGATGAGTTCATTGCCTGACGTCGAAGCGCTGGAAGCGCTGGCGCTTTCGCGCACATGGTTCTATCCGTTTCGCCTGCCCAGCGGGCGCACCACGCCCAGTTACGATGGCGGCTGGCTGGACGGCATCCACCACACCCGCAGTCAGATGCTTGATGATGTGCTTGACCAAGGCTTCAAGGGGCGGGAAGCGAGCGCTACCGCCATCGATCTTGCGTGCCATCAGGGCTGGTTTTCCTGCCAGCTTGCACAACGCGGCTTTTCCCGAGTGGTGGGTGTCGATGCCCGCGCTGAACACATCGCCGATGCCGGATTGATCCGAGACACCTTGGGCCTGAACCGCGTCGAGTTGCGCCAAAGTGATGTGCACGCCATCGATACAAAGGCCTGGGGCCAGTTTGATGTCTGTCTGGTGCTGGGGCTGATCTACCATCTGGAGAACCCCGTCGGCGCGCTGCGTGTCGCGCGCGCGCTCACCCGAAGGGTTTGCGTGATCGAGACTCAAGTCGTACCCAACATGAGCGGCATGGTCGACTACGGCAGCTACAAATTCGTGCGGCCATTGAAAGGTTCGTTCGGCATCATCGATGAAGTCGACGATACTCACGGCCCCGAGGCCAGCACTACCGGTATCTGCCTGGTACCCAGCACCGAGGCGCTGATGTGGATCCTGCGCAAGATCGGATTCTCCCGCGTGGAATTGCTGACGCCGCCTGCCGATGCCTACGAACAACTCAAATACGGCAAGCGCGTGATGGTTGCTGCCTGGGTTGATTGATCGCGGCGAGCTGCGTCGGAACGCCGTCCATGTCGTCAAAACAGCGGACCGAAACGGCGCGCCAAGGAACCTCTGAACAAGTCCGGAGCCGCGATAGCTCCCTGAGTCAGGGGGCGAAAAATCGCAGGTTGACCAGCTCCGCTGTTGAGAGCGACCAGCTCCGCTGTTGAGAGCGGGGGTTTGGCAACCAGTAAGCAGTGTGACGAAGACGAAGTGGTGACTTATTCAGACCTTCCCTAAAGCAGATGCTTCCACTCGCTCAGTGCGTTTTCAAAATGCACGCTTTGGTCACCGAGGTCGCTGATCAATGAATAGCCTTGATACTGGAAGCCGGGCGTAACCAGGCAGGTGCATAAAACGTACGCGCCGACCTCGTCTACTGCCTGCCAGCATCCACCCGGCACGACAACAAACGGCACAGCGTTGTCGTCGAATGGTCCCAGGCGATGTCGTTCGAATCTGCCGCTCGCGGGGTGATAGACGAGCAGGATCAGTGTTTCACCTTCAATGTGATGCCAGATTTCATCAACATCGACCACATGCCAGCGACTGCTTTGACCGGCACCGAGCAAGTACCAGATCGCAGTACTCGCCGGACGCGCGCCGGTGTCGGCCACCACAGAGACCGCAGATTTGAACATCCGTGCATAACTGCCGAACCCTGGATGCGGCATCAGCTGCAGCCGAATCCGCAACTGCTCTATGCGCAGCTTCGCTATGGTCTCACCGTCTCTCATCCGTGATCCTTTGCAGTTGGTTTGACCGCCTTGCCGATGCCGTGGGTCGATGCAGACCCAGAGCACAAGTTTGGCACTAATCGCGGCCGGCGGACTTGTGCTGTGCGAGGTGGTGCAACACCGTGTGTAGTCGATCGGTCATGCGCTCAAGCGTGAACAGATCAGCATCGTTGATCAGGACATCACTGGCGATCAGCAATCGCTCACGCCGCCCGGCCTGCGCCGCCAGCATGGCGCGAGCCAATGCCATGCTCGCCGAATCGCGCTGCATCAGCCGTCGCACCTGCGTTTCTTCGTCAACATCAATGGCGACGATACGATCGACCCAGTGATAGTGGCCCGACTCGATCAGCAACGGAATCGCGATTGCGGCGTAAGCGCACAAAGCGGAACTGGCGCGTTCACGCAGGATTTCGCGCACGCGCGGATGCAGAATGGCCTCGAGTTTCAAGCGCGCATCGACATCATTGAACACGCGTTCGCGCAACAGGCGACGTCGCAGTGCGCCTTCGGAATCGATCACTTCGGGACCAAACACTCCGACGATCTCCGCCAACGCTGGCTGACCTGGCGCGACCAGCTCGCGCGAAACAACGTCCGCATCGACAACCACGGCACCATGCACGGCGAGGCGTTCGCACACTGCCGATTTTCCGGATGCGATACCGCCGGTAAGTGCAACCACGAAGTCGGCCATGGTCGGCTCGGTCAGCTCATACCAAGCAAACGGAAGTAGGCATCTGCAATCTCCGTTCCGAAAACAAACTGTACCCAACCGGCCACTGCCAGGAACGGCCCGAACGGAATTTGCGTCTGACTGTCCTTGTTGCCCAGCACGAGATACAGCCCGCCAATCGCAGCACCACCCAACGACGACATCAGCACGATCGGCAGCAATCCCTGCCAACCGCAAAACGCGCCAAGCGCAGCAAGCAACTTGAAATCACCATAGCCCATGCCCTCCTTGCCGGTCAGCAGCTTGAACCCCCAAAACACGCTCCACAACGAAAGATAGCCAACGGCAGCGCCGACAATCGCCGTGGCGGGGTCCACATACAAACCATAGACCGAAACGATCAATCCCAACCACAGCAGCGGCAACGTAAACTGATCAGGCAGCAGCGTGGTACGAAAGTCGATACCCGAGGCCGCAATCAGCATCCAGGTCAGGATCAGGCCGACAATGGCATCGGCACCGATGCCGAATTTCCAGACAATCAAGTACGAGGCGACGCCGGTAAGGGCCTCGATGATCGGGTACTGCATCGAAATTGGCGCCTTGCACGCCCGGCAGCGTCCGCGCAGCGCGAGCCAGGACAGTAGAGGCACATTCTCGTACCAACTCAAATCATGTCCGCATTTCGGGCAGTGCGAACCCTTCAGCACGATACCGGGTGGCACCGCGTCTTCGGGCTGAGGCAGCTCAAGAATCTCGCGTGCATCGCGCTTCCAGCCAAACTCAAGCCGCGGCGGCAAGCGCAGAATCACCACATTGAGAAAGCTGCCAACCAGCAGACCCAGTCCGAGCGCAGCCCATGGTGCCAATTCCATCAACTCTTGCATGCCGATCTCCATGGGCGCTGAAGCACATCGTCTTTCATCGTCCGACCCGATACTAGTGCGGTGTTGGACCCTATGCGACACATAAAATCGCGTCCTCGACCCCGTGGCTTAGTTGCGAATCTTGCCAGGGCCACCAGCCTTGGCGGCAATTCGCGCCTCGCCACGGCGCCGAACCCATCCATTTTATTTGCGCCGCATAGTGTGCAACACCACACCAGTCGGTCGAGTTCAGCCGGCAAAGCGGTCGGTGGCAGCAACCAGTGCTGAGCGCGTGCCCGGCTCGAAAGCAGAATGCCCGGCATCGGCGACGAAAATCAGCTCGGACCCCGGCACTGCGCGTTGCAACTCCCAGGCGTTGGTCGGCGGACACAGGAGATCGTAGCGTCCGTGCACGATCACCAGGGGAATGCCGCGAAGACGATGCGCATCGCGCAACAGCTGGCCATCGATTTCAAAGAAGCCGCCGTTGACGAAGTAATGACATTCGATGCGCGCCACGGCCTCTGACACAGCGTCGGATCCGAAGCTGGCGGCAAATTCCGGGTTCGGGCGCAGATACGATGTACGCCCTTCCCAAAGTGCCCAGGCACGCGCCGCGCGCATGCGCAGTTCGCGATCCGGGTCGTTTAGTTGTCGATGGTAGGCGCTGATCATGTCGGCGCGCTCGCCGGCTGGAATGGGTGCAATGAAGTCCTGCCAATATTCCGGCCAGATCATGCTCAACCCGAGCTGGTACATCCACTCCAGCTCAAAACGGCGCATTAGATACACGCCGCGCAACACCAGTTCGCTGACGCGCTCAGGGTGCGTCTGGGCATAGGCGAGCCCGAGTGTCGAGCCCCAGGAGCCGCCGAACACCTGCCAGCGCGCAATTTTCAGGTGCGCGCGCAGTCGCTCGAGGTCGGCAACGAGGTCCCAGGTCGTATTTTCGGCAGTATCCGCGAACGGCGTAGAGCGGCCAGCGCCGCGCTGGTCAAACAGCACGATGCGATAGTGAGCGGGGTCAAAGAATCGCCGATGCTCAGGTCCGCAACCGGCACCCGGTCCGCCGTGCAGAAACACTACCGGCTTGCCATCGGGATTGCCGCATTGCTCAAAATATAAAGTGTGTCGTTCTGACACCGCAAGCGTGCCCGTGACATAGGGTTCGATCGCGGGATAGAGGTCGCGCAGCATGGGGACATGCACCTGCCGCGTTCGGGCCTGAACGGAATACGTCGATTGGTCGGGACGGCGAGATTTGAACTCGCGACCCCTTGCCCCCCAGGCAAGTGCGCTACCAGGCTGCGCTACGCCCCGACATTCGACGAAGGGCGCGGATTGTGACCGCACTGGGGTCAATAAACAAGGCGCAGCCGTCAAGACAGCTGCAGCGCTTGCCGTCGCTCACCTGCGAGGCCTGCGCGTCCGACCAAGATCGGGCACCTTACGCGGTGCGCGCCAACACCGGCTGAATTTTCCTGCCGCCGAACTTTGCAATTGCTGGCCGCGTCAATCCCGCCTTCGCTAAAGGCGTCATGCATTAATAATGTGATCGGATTGCGCCGGATTTTATCCCGCCTGCTCGGCGCCCGAAGGGGCGAGTGGTCGGACTACGCAATCCTTTGGGCAACAACGCAGGCGGGTTAAAACTCCAGCAAGACTGTCACGTTCAAAACAGGCGCAATATTTCTGCGCGACGCCTGAAGGTCAGCGCGGCGTCTCCCGATCGAATAAACCACGAATGAAGGGCACCGTGATACGGCGTCTCTGCGCCAGGCTCTCACTGTCGAGTTGATCGACGAGATCGAGCATGGCGCCCAGATTGCGCGGGAAGCGACGAAAAAGAAATTCCAGAACGTCGTCCGCCAACTGAAATCCGCGCTGCTGAGCGCGATCAACCAACACTTTGCGCGCCGCAACGTCGTCCAGCGGCCGTATCGGCAACTGCACCAGACTGCATAGCCGCGAGACCAGATCCGGCAGCGCGATGCCGATGCGCGCCGGCACATTGCGCGCCGCAAATATGATGCGCCCGCGGCTATCGCGCACGCGATTGAACAGATCGAACAGTACGATTTCAAGCGGGCGCTGGCCCGCCAGAATGTCGACTTCATCGACGCAGATCAACGGCGCCTGGGTGACTGCGAGGATCATCATTTCGGCCTGCGCGCCGAGTTGCGCCAACGGCAGATAAATCGCCCCCGGAGTATCGGTGACCGCCGCGCTGAGCAGATGGGTCTTGCCGCTACTCTCCGGACCGGACAGAAACAGACTCTCGGTTGCCGGACCATGCGCAAGCTGGGTAACAGCAGCGATGACAGCGGCATTTTCACCCGCGACAAACGCATCAAAGCGCCGCGGTGATGGGAAACGCAGGCGCAACGGCAACTGCGACGCCGGAGTATCGGTCACGCTAGCGGATCCGAACTCGGTGTCGTGGGCGCTGCCACCACACCAATTTCGCCGTCTACCGGCACGAGCAACCCATCAGCGACCGATGTGCCCGCTGCTGGCACCGCTCCATACATGGTGCTGGCCAAATAGCGTTGGTGCGCATGACGCAGCACCACCATCACCACTGCGGCAACGGGCAGCGCCAGCAGCACGCCAAAGAAACCGAACAACTGGCCGCCTGCCATGACCGAGAAGATCACTGCGACCGGGTGCAAACCGATCTTGTCGCCGACCAGCCAGGGCGTCAGAAAAAAACTCTCTACAATTTGACCGACGGTGAACACCGCTGCCACAAGGGCTACGTTGATCCAGGGATCGCCAGGACTGACTAAAGCCGAAATCACACCGGCGCCAATACCGACCGCCGCGCCAAGGTACGGTACGAAACTGAGCAGGCCGGCGATGAATCCGATCAACAGGCCAAATTGCACTCCGGATAGGGTGAGCCCGACAGCATAAAGCGCACCGAGCACGATCATCACCGACAATTGCCCGCGCAGAAAACTGCCGAGCACCTGATTCGACTCGCGCGCGAGCTGGCTGATGGTCGGTTCCAGCTGCCTGGGCAGCAAGTGTTGAACGCGCAATACCAACACATCCCAGTCGCGCATGAAGTAGAAGGTGATGACCGGAATCAACAGCAGATTGGCAACAATGCCGAGCACCGCTGCGCTGGATTTACCCACCCCGGCAAATACCTTGGGCAACAGTTTGCCGATGTCCTGCAGGTGGGCGCGGGCGGTATCCAGCAACGAGCTGAAATCCACGCGGCTCAGGTCAAGATTGAGATCCCGACGCGCCCACGGCGTGAGCACGGTGTTGTACCAGCCACCCAGTTTTTCCAGCTGCTCGGGAAAGCCACTGGCCTGGCGAATGATTTCCGGGATGAGCAGGGCCAGCACGCCCGCGACCGCCAGCGTCATCGCGGAGAACACAATGACTACGGATGTAGTGCGCGAAAAGCGGCGATCCAACCAATCAACGACGGGGTCGCCAAGATAGGCAAGCAGCAGCGCCAGCGCAAACGGTGTCAATGCCGGCGCCAGCAGATAGAACAGGCAACCGATTGCCACGACTGCCGCCAACCACTGCCATTTATGTTCTCGAGTCATAAAGCGTTCCTCATGGGCGCGCGCCAAAACGGAGATACGCACGACGGGCCCAGATGACGATGTAGTGGATTCCACTAAGAGTGGTCAACCCAACGGCGATCCAGAAAAGCATTTTTTCGAGTTCTGGTAGCTGCAATTGCCAAGCGCTATTGGCGATGATCAGCAGGGCGAGCGCAATTTGCGCAGCGGTGCTGGCCTTGCCCAGCCAGCTGGGCTCGGGTCGCAACTTTTCGATCAACCGGTTGTAGAACCACGCGCCAACCACGATCACCAGATCGCGCGCCAGCACCAGTATCAGCCACCACATCGGCAAACGCCCGATCAGCACGAGCGCCAAAAAAATACCAAATAGAAGCAGCTTGTCGGCCAAGCCATCCAAGCCGGCGCCGAGGCGGCTCTGCCAATGAAAGCGCTTGGCCAGCGAGCCGTCCAGCAGGTCTGAGAGGCCGGCCAGCAACGCTACCCAGAATGCCCAGAGCCATCTGCCATCGAGAATCAGCCAGACCACCGGAAACGTCGCCGCCCCGCGTGCAACGGAGATCGCGTTGGGTAGATACCGCCACATCAGCGAACCAGGCGCAGCGCAAACAGATCTGCTTGGGCTGCACCGGGCTCCAAATTGAGCACGCCGTCCTGCGCCATCAACTGGCGAAGGCGCAGCATCCCGATGTCAACCTGCAGCGACAGCAGCACCCGACCGCCTTGCGCGGCCGCAGGGGCGACATCGCGCACCACGGATAATTTATCCAGGTAACCGATCACCGCAGCGTAATCCGCTGCCGAGCGCAAATCCTCCACCCAGACCTGGATTGCACCCAGTGCCGGGCCGCCGTTATCGATGGCATGGCGTCGCGCAATACGGTCGACGGCGCCGTTTATGGCTTGGGCCAGCACGCCAGCGGCGAGCGTGTCGCGCGCTTCCCAACTCTCAAACTCGCGCCCATCAATCAGCGTATAGCGTGCTGTCCAGCCCGATGCGGCTTTCTGCAGTCGCGCCACCAACACCACATGAGCGTTGTAGCGCTGACTGGCGCCGATAATGGTCGCTGGCGGCGCTTCCCACAGAGTCACTGGATTGACACGATTGAGATCGGCACCGTCCATTCGTGGAAACTGCACAGGCAGACCGCGTTTTTCAGCGGTCTCCAGCAACGCCCCCAACGCGGACTGTTGAAAGGCACTGGCGATTTGCTTGGTTCCATTGTTGTCGATCACCAACCAGACCAAAACCGTTGGACGCTCGCGCGCCCACAGCGGGCGCCCCAGTTCGCGTATCGCCGTCTCAATACCGAGCGGATCAAATTCGGCTTCAAGCAACAATCTGACTTGAACGGCGCCATCGGCCGCGGTGTGCGCTGATTCTCGATACGAGTAATGGCGGGCCAGCCCAGCAGCGCGGCTCAACATTGGGGCAAGCGCCGGTTCCTGCGCCAGGCGCGCATCTCCGGAAGCCTTGATCAACACATTGCGCAGCGCAGCGCGCAACCCGGATTCGCGATCCTTGTCGCTCTGCGATGCGACTTCGGCGGTACTGGTGTAAATTTCAACATCGGCAGCGCGCGCCAGCGCGCAGCAGACCAACCCCATCGAGACAATCAGTAACCAGCGCATACCCGTCGTTCCGGATTCAGTGAGTTGGCATGATAGCGGCCGGCAACGCGCAACAACGCCCCAGTTGCACACAGCGCAGGCAATCGTTTCCAGGAAACGCCGAACCGGTCAGGCCATAGAGCCGCATCGCATTCGCCCGGCCCTTGCGCGCCAGCACATTTGCGCCTGCGCGGGTGCCGGTTGTGACCGTCGGTTCAGAGTGTTCCCAACTGCCCCGAAAGCAAGAGCGCGGCATGCGCGAGCTCGAACAGGAAGATCAACATATAGCTGCGGTCCAGTACTGGCTGATCGATCACCCATACCAGTATGCGCGCAGCCGCTCCGCCCAGCCAGAGACAACCCAGCGCTGCGAACGCTACCGGGTGTTGACTCCATAAAACGAATGCGGAGAGCCCGATCATGAAGCCACCGAAGCCTATTCTCAGTTCGGCACGACCGCGCGCGCCGCGCAGCTCAAACGAGACCGCGTTGGCGATACGACGCGGGCGCCAAAGCGCCAGCAAGCCAAACAGCAGGCTGGTGATCGCCGCGAGGTTCTGACCCAACAACTGCAGCGACACACTCACGGCGTCAGCGCCCATGGATACGAAGATACGGATCCTGAAACTCCGACTGGCATGGCACGCCGTCGCACATTTGCACGCAGAGAATTTCGCATCGACGACCCTCCTCGACAGAACGCGGAGCTTAGCTGCGCGGCAGTGTAGCCGCCATCGAGATCGCCAGTAAAAGTGATCCAGTGCGCAGACTGCAACGATCCGTCGTCTGCGCTTTTCCCGAACTCTGGTGCTGCGCAGGTCAATCGCGCTGGTATCCTGCCCGCCCCTGTGATTCGCGCCGCGCACCATGACCGCAACCCATCCCACCGCCGCCGCGGCTCCAACAAGCGAATCGTCATCGGCGACTTTGGCTCCGGCCGGACTGACCTATCGCGATGCGGGCGTTGACATCGACGCAGGAGAGGCCGTGGTCGAACGCATAAAACCTTTGGTTGCACGCACCTTCCGCAAAGAGGTGATGAGCGGCCTGGGTGGCTTTGGTGCACTTTTCGAACTCGCCGGCCGCTATCGCGAGCCGGTGCTGGTGTCGGGCACCGATGGCGTTGGCACCAAGCTGAAACTGGCGCAAACCCTGGGTCGACATGACAGCATCGGCATCGATCTGGTCGGCATGTGCGTCAACGATGTGTTGGTTCAAGGTGCCGAACCGTTGTTCTTTCTCGATTATTTCGCGACCGGCAAACTCGATGTCGATACCACGGTGGCAGTGATTGGCGGTATCGCCCATGGTTGCGAACAGGCTGGCTGCGCGCTGATCGGGGGCGAGACCGCCGAAATGCCGGACATGTATGCGCCCGGAGAATACGATCTGGCAGGGTTTGCGGTTGGCGCAGTGGAAAAATCGCAATTGCTTGACGGTAGCAAGGTGCGGGCTGGTGATGTGATTCTTGGCGTCGCCGCCAGCGGCCCTCATTCGAACGGCTACTCGTTGATCCGCAAGGTCATCAGCGTCAGCGGCGCCGACCTCGCCCAGAGATTCGGCGAAGGCACGCTCGGCGATGTGCTGATGTCGCCAACTACAATCTATGTCAAGCCGGTATTGGATCTGCTCAAGCGCTTCGATGTACATGCAATGGCGCACATCACCGGCGGCGGCCTCAAGGAAAACATCATCCGCGTCGTGCCGGATGCGCTAGGGCTTGCGATCGACGCCAGCGCGATCAAGCTGCCGCCTGTGTTCGAGTGGCTGCAGCGCACCGGCAACATCGCCGACTCCGAGATGTGGCGCACGTTCAACTGCGGTATCGGTTTTACCCTGCTCATCGATCGCACCGACGTTGCCACGATCCGCGATGCGCTGGCCGTGCATGGACTCGCCAGTTGTGAGATCGGCCAAGTCGAACCTGTGCATGGCGACGAGCGTGTCCGCATCGGTTGAAGCTTCGGCGCGGCGTACCGGCTTGCGCGTCGCGGTATTGGCGTCCGGGCGCGGATCGAATCTCGCCGCGATTTTGCGCGCCTGCGCCGAAGGCGAGCTCAACGCCGAAGTCGTCGGCGTCTTCAGCGACAAGGCCAAAGCCGGCGCGATTGCGCTGGCGCAGCACGCCGGCGTACCGACGTTGGTGTTGAACCCTGCAGCTTTTGGCGCTCGCCAGGAGTGCGACCAAGCCCTGTTCAGGGAAGTAGATGCGGTGCGTCCCGACCTGATTGTCTGTGCCGGATTCATGCGCATACTTTCAAGCGAGGCGGTGGCGCCACGCACCCAGCGCTTGATCAATATTCATCCGTCTCTATTGCCTCGCTACGCGGGGCTGCATACTCATCAAAGGGTGCTCGATGCCGGTGACGTCGAGCATGGCGCCAGCGTACATTTTGTAATTCCTGCGCTGGATGCGGGCCCGGTAATCGCGCAGGCGCGAATTCCTGTGGTATCCGGCGATAGCGCTGAGTCGCTGGCAAAGCGGCTGCTTCCGGTCGAGCACGGTCTGATGATTGCAAGTATCGCGCTGTTCTGCGCACATCGGGTCCGGCACAGCGAGGGCCGCGTGTTGATTGACGACGTGGCGCAATCACGGCCGCGACAAATAGTTCCGTAATTTTCCAATGGGGTTTGGTCGCCGCTCAGTTAACGCCGACTAAGCTTCAACATCCAATCCGATCGCCGACGGGAACCACATGCTCATGCGCAGGCTTGTTGCCCTCATTTTCTTCTCGCTCGCATCGGCCGCTGCGTTGGCCGAAATGCCGCCCTTCGCCTTGGAGTTCGAGGTGAGCCGCAATGGCAAGCCGCTGGGCGAGGCCACGCTCACTCTAGAGCGCCTGAACAGCGACGCTTGGTTGTTTCGCAGTCATACCGAGGGCACCAGGGGCATGGCCAGCCTGGCGGGGGTCGACATCGACGAGCGCTCCGAGTTTCGATGGACCGACGGCAAGCCGCAAACGCTGCGCTATTCCTTCATTCAGAAGATGCGCTTCAATTCCAAGCAACGTGCGCTGTCGATAATGCCCAACGTCGAACGGGTCAGCGGGCGTGATGGCGATGAAGACTTCACCCTTCCTTATGAAGCTGGCCTGCTCGATCGCAATCTGGTGGTACTGGCGTTGGCAGTCGACTTGGCTCAAAACGTTGAAAAGCTAGAGTATCGTGTTGCCGACAAGCGCAGGATCGAGTCGAATCAGTACCGGGTGGCTGGCACCGAGAAGCTTGAAACGCCACGCGGAGTGCTTGACGCTATACGAGTTGAACGAGTTCGCCGCGGGTCGGGCCGCCAGACCACTACATGGATTGCGCCGTCTCTGGGGTATTTGCCGGTGCGCATTCGTCAGATCGAACCGGATGGCGACACTCTGGATATGACGCTGCGCTGATCGATTCAAGCGCAGGGGCGGGGTGCGGCAGCGGCCGCGGTACTTGCTTACATTCACTTGAGACGCGCTTCAGCCTCGACCAGGCCCGCCAGGCCCGGCGCAAGTTTGCGTGCATTTGCCAAGGCCTTGCCAGCGGCGTCCGCCTTGCCTTCGTCGAGTCGCGCAATGCCCTGTGCCAGCCAGGCATGGGCCAGGCGTTGCTCCATGTTGGTACGCGAAGCGTCGCCGGAAGCGAGCTGTTGCACCACGCTCAGATAGCCTGATGCCGCCGACAGGCGTCCGGCATTGATGGACTCCTCAAACAGTCCTTTCGCTGCTGCGGGCAATCCATTGATGCCGTCGCGTGCCTCGGCATTGTTGCGGTCAATGTTGGTCACGCTGCGATATTTATCGTAGGCATTGCCGCCGGGAGGATCAATCAGATCGCCGCGCGCCACCAGTACGGCGGCTTCGTCGAGCAGCTTCTGCACGTCCTGGCTCTGTCCAGCATTGAGCGTGCTTTGTGATGACTGGATATCACGACGCTCGCCGGCGTCGCGCAGTTGCGTGGCAAATGCGCGCAAACCCTCAAGCTGGGGATCAAGTTGGCGCGCTTCGGCCGTCAGCCGCGAGGCAACGTCGAACTTCTGCTCGCGCAACGCAGCGCGCGCCTGATCCAGAAGCTTGGCGGCGACGCGTCGAATGCCAGCCTGAGCACGCAGGTTCTGCGGATCGCGTGCAATGACACTGCGAAAAACGTCCAACGCATTGCTGCCACGTGGGCTGATCAACGCGCCTTCATTGAAGAAGCGCTCGGCACGCTCGAGGTCTTGCTCCAGCGCATCAATTGCATCGGTCTGGCCCGCAGCAAGTCGCGCCCGCAGTTCGGGCAGCGCGGCATAGTTGCCGCTGACCCGTGCGATTTCCTCGATGGCAACACTGGCCGCAGCCAGATCACCTTTCTGGATTGCCGCATCCGCTTGCTGTGCCAAGGCTGCCAGCGCGTTCTGCAGTCCCTTCAGCGCGATGCTGTTGGTTTCGTCAACCGCCATGGCCTTTTGATACAGGGCCAGTGCGCCCTGTTCACCGCCCAACGATTGGGCTGCCAGCGCAGCCTCGGCCTGGCTGAGCAGATCGCCTACCTTGAGATGACTCTGTTCGTTCGCCGCCAGCTGGCTTTCGAAGTCGTCCAGTGCGATGCCGCCTTGAAGAATTTCCCGCGCGAATCCCCCCAGACGCTTGGCTTCGGAGAATTCACGTTTGCCCAGCGCCAACCGCGCCTGTTCGAGCACCGATTCACCGACCCGTTGCAACCCTTGTCGTGCCTGCTGATGATCCGGGTCGATGCGCAGCACGCCCTCAAATAGCTGACGCGCGTTGTTGTCGTCGGTCACCAGATTGCCAGCATTCAGCGCCATTTGTGCCTTGGCCAACGCCGCCGAGACATCCGAATTGGGCAGCAGCTGGCGTAGCTTGTCCTGGCCCAGCCATAGCCCCACGCCGCCCAGCAACAGCAATACCAGCACTACCCATGGCCAACGCTTGGGTCCGCGCGCTGCCGAAATAGCAGCCGCTCGGGCGGACGCCCCCGGCGCACCGGGGCGCCGTTCCATGCGGGTGACTTCATCGACACGCCCGAGCTTGGGCTCGGTGCGGCGGTTGAACGCTTCGGTCGGCGTGCGCGAACTGGGCAGTCGCTGAGTGCGCGATGCTTCCGAAAAAATTCTGCGGCTATAGCCTTCATCGGGTGCCTTCAGACCCTGCAGCTCGCCCGAGGCAATGTCCAATTCAATATCGCCGATTGCCGCTGCAATGTCTTCGCCCGTCTGGAAACGATCTTCCGGCGTCTTCGCCATCATCTTGTCGACGATTGGTTGCAGTACATCGAGCGGCGACGGCATGCGCGGCACCGGCTCGGTGATGTGCATGATGCCCACCGCAAGCGGGTCATCGGCAATGAACGGCGTGCGCCCGGTCAGCAATTCGAACATCACCACGCCTAGCGAATACAGGTCCGCACGGCCATCGAGCGGCCGGCCACGCGCCTGCTCCGGACTCATGTAGTGCGGCGTGCCGATCACCGCCCCAGTGCGGGTCATGCGTGTTGCCGAATCATTGGCGCGCGCGATGCCAAAGTCAGTGAGCGCACTGGACCCGTCATAGTGCAGCAGAATGTTGTCCGGTTTGACGTCGCGATGCACAAAACCCTTGCTATGCGCATAGGCCAGCGCCGTGGCGATCTCGCGCACCACGCGCAGTACCGCGGTCGGCTCACGCGGCTTGCCATCGTCGATGTGGAAAGACCCGCCGGGCAGGTACTCCATGGCGATGTAATGGATGTCGTTGAATTTGCCGACATCATGCACGCCAACCACATGCCGATGATGCAATTTGGCGGCGATGCGGGCTTCGCGCAAAAAGCGCTCGCCGAAGTTCGGGTCGACCATCAGCGCTGGCGACATGACCTTGAGCGCGACTTCGCGATCCACTGATTCCTGCATAGCCAGATAAACCGTAGCCATGCCGCCCCGGCCTAACTGTCTGAGTACTTTGTATCCCGGAATCTCGATCACAAAGCGAACATGCCTGTCGAATCCCCATCGAATGCGGGGTTGACGCAGATTAACACGGCAATTTGCGTGTAGGAGCGGCCTGCACGCCGACAATGGCCGGCCTCGGCGAACAATGATTGCGACCGATTCGGCCATCGCCGCTTACCGCGAAGCCAGGAATCTAGCTCCGCTTACCCATGAAGCGGCGTGCCTCGATGACGTTGGGCAGGGCGGCTACCCGGTTGAGCAAACCGGTCAGTTGGCCAAAGTCGCTGACGCGCACTGCAAAATTCATTTCGGCCAGCCCATGATCGCGATCCAGTCGCGTGCTGGCAGCGAGCACATGCGCATCGGCGGCAGAAATCGCACTCGATACATCCTTTAGCAGCCCTTTGCGGTCATAGCCGCGCACCAGAATATCCACCTCGTAGGCCTGCCCGCCGCGGCCGCCCCATTCGACTTGGATCATGCGGTCTGGAGCGCGCAGGCTCAAACTCTGCAGGCTCTTGCAGCTACTGAGATGAATGCTGACGCCGCGGCCTTTGGTCAGATAGCCGATGATCGCATCACCCGGCACCGGCTGGCAGCAGCGCGCAATGACGGTCAACAGATTGCCAACGCCCTCGATAATGATCGCGTCCTTGTCGCGCGGTTTGGCGCGAACGGGCTCGGCGCTGTGCTCAGGTTTTTCAGTCTTGGGTTGCGCGATCTCGTGCAGTGCACGGGCAATCTGGCCGGAGCTGACTTCGCCGATGCCGACGGCAACCAGCAGATCATCTACCGTTTTCAGATTGAAGCGCGCCGGCACCAGAGCCAGGTCGGCCTCATGCATGGCCACACGCCTGAGTTCTTTCTCGAGTACCTCCTTGCCAGCCGACACATTGCGGTCGTGGTCGAGTCGGCGAAACCATGCGCGTACTTTTTCCTTGGCACGTGGCGTTGTCAGGAACTGGCGCGATGCCATCAGCCAGTCACGGCGTGGTTCCAATACTTTGCCCGTGACGATCTCGATGACATCACCGCTGGACGGCACCACGTCCAGCGGCATCAACCGGCCGTTGACCTTGGCGCCACGGCAGCGATGGCCGACATCGGTGTGCACGTGGTAGGCAAAATCTAGCACGGTGGCGCCGCGCGGCATTTCCAACACTTTGCCCTGCGGCGTCAGCAAATAGACTCGATCGTCGATGACTTCGGTCTGCATGCCAGCGAGCAAAGCCGCATCGGACTCGGTATCTGCCTTGGCTTCCAACATCTGGCGCAGACCGGCTATGCGGCGTTCAAACGCCGAGTCGGCGCCGCCACCTTCTTTGTAGCGCCAGTGCGCAGCCACACCCAATTCGGCATGCTCGTGCATCTCCTGCGTGCGGATCTGGATCTCCAGCGTCCTGCCCTGCGGCCCGATCACCGCAGTGTGCAGCGACTGGTAGTTGTTGCCTTTGGGTCGCGCGATGTAGTCATCAAACTCACCCGGAACCGGTGGCCAGGTGGCATGCACCACGCCCAGCGCCGCGTAGCAGTCGGGAATATCCTTGACCAACAAGCGTACGGCACGGATGTCGTACAACCCATCGATATCGACGTCCTTGCGGCTCATCTTGCGCCAGATTGAGTAAATATGTTTTGGCCGCCCGGCAACCTCGGCGGCTACACCCGCCGCCGTCAGCGTCTGCGATAGTTCGCGTTTTACGTGCTCGATAAATCCCTCACGGTCGCCACGACGCTCGTCCAACGCCTTGGCGATGCGCCGGTAATTTTCCGGCTGCAGGAAGCGAAAGCTCAGATCCTCCAGCTCCCATTTCAACTGCCACACACCCAATCGATTGGCCAGCGGCGCGTGGATGTCAGCAGTCAGCTGCGCCAACGCGCGCCGCTCTTCGTCCGGCAGGCTTGCCGCCTGACGCAGCCGCACCAGCTGCGTCGCCAACAGGATGAACACCACCCGCAGATCTTTGATGATTGACAGCAACAAACGGCGCAGCCCTTCGGCGCTGCCAGTGGTGCCGCGCGTGGCGTACAGCGTCCACACTTTGGCTGCCTCGCGCTGCCCTTCGATCAGTGTACGCAGCGCCGCTGCTGAATCGTCCAGACCGGCGGCATGCAAAATGGTGGCGGCCAACGTGTCGGTGTCCACACGCAGCCAGGCGAGCAGATCGAGGGTCGCGGTCAGCTCCTCCTCGCGTTCCCCCGAAAGCCCCGCCGCAACCACACGCTCACAAGCCTGCCGCACGCTCACGGCAACCGCACCGCGCGCGGCTTGATCGGCGAGCCAGGACGCAAGATTGTGGTGCACTTCAGGAGATTTCATGAGGCAAGCGTAGCGGCATCGCTATGGAGTAAGGAATGTCGTGGCGACCGTCGAGCAATAGAGCCCGCGCGCAGCGCGTACCCACCGAGCCAGTGTGGGTCGACGCTATGCGCGGACACTCTTTCGCGCTGCAGGGCGCCGCTGGCAACGTCATCCGTTTCGGGCAAGCGCTTCAAGCGCGCGTTGGATGCGCTTCTCCGAGACCGGTTCGCGCGTACCCAGATCCTGGGCAAAAAGTTGCACACGCAGCTCCTCGATCGCCCAGCGCACAGCATCGATCTGTGCCAGCGAAGCTTCCGGGTGGTCCACAGCCGCAGAGTGAATCAGCGGCGAATTCGCGGTCGCGTCTGTCGCCGGCAGACGCCGCTGCCAGTTCGATTTTAGCTGCGCCAACTGCAGTTCAAAATCGCGTGCGATCAGCATACGCGCCTGATCCTTGCGCGGATCGTTCTGCAAGCGTTCGGCGCGCAGGCGCATCGCTTTCAGATAGCGTGGCAGTTCGCGCATGCGGCCAATGGCAAATTGCCGGGCGAAGCCGGGGAAGACCAGATGCGCGACCTGTTCGCGCAGGTCCTCGAGATTGGCCTGGGCAAAGCCCATCAAGCCGGATTTCAGCTGGGGCATCAGCTCGGCATAGGCAGCGAGCGCTGCTTCGACTGCGTTCAGCCGCTCAATCGCCAGTAGCGAGAGTTGCCTTGCAATCGTGCTTTCACTCAGTCGAAAAGCATCCAGCGAACGCGCCGTGGCGCTGTCCAGCGCCAGCAGATCATCGAGCGCGCCCTGCGCGATGTCCTCGCGCAATTGTTCGGGCGAGGCCATCGGCGTGTAGGCGAGCGCCAGTTTCGCGCCCAGTGGCAACTGCTTGCGCACCTGCTTGAGTTTCTCGGCGAGCGCAAAGCGCAGCAAACGCCTGACCCCGGCGGCATGCGCGCTGCGCGCTTCCGCTTCCTGTTCAAACACTGCCAGATCGACACGATGAACTCGATCGACCAACGCCGGGAACGCGTGCATTCCGGAAGCTGCGGTGACGCTATGCACTATGGGTTCGGCTGGAAATGCACGCAGGTCCTCCTGTGCCAATTCGCCTGCTGCTTTCTCGGCAAATGCAGCACGCGCCCGCTCGCCATACTGCTGGCGCAGGCCATTCAGATCGCGACTCTCGGCAAGTACCTGCTTGCCCTCGTCGAGCAGACAGATGCGCATGCGCAGATGGGCGGGCAGCGCGCTCTCGGCGACCTGCCACTCGACTGACGGTACCTCAACACCGGTGACACGCCTGAGATAGGCACCCAGTGCGGTGGTCAAGATTTCCGTGCGCGTGGTCTGTGCTTCGACAAATGCCCGCGCGAAATCGGGCGCCGGTACAAAATTGCGCCGCAGCGCCTTGGGCAGAGCGCGAATCAGTTCGGCAGCTTTGGCTTCGAGCAAACCGGGCACCAACCAGCCGATCTGCGCCTGCGTCACCGCATTGAGCCACGCCAGTGGTAAGTGCAAAGTGACACCATCGTCCGCCTTGCCCGGGTCAAACACGTAGCTGAGTCGGCATCGTTCGCGCCCCTGCGCATCGCTTCCCGAGTTCCAGTGTTGCGGGAATCGATCCGCGTCGCTGCTGCCGCTCTGCAAGACATCATCGAGCTGCCATTCGAGCGCCTGCAACTGTTCTGGCTTTGCCCGGCGCGCGTAGGCCTCCAATGCCGCGGCATTGTGGATATCGGTCGGCAGTCGCGCGTCCCACCAGACCGCAAGCTCGGCTTCGTCACGCAGCAATCCGTGCCGGCGCTGCTTGGCCTCTTCGGCGCGGGCCTGCGCCAGCACGTCGCGGTTGTGCGCAATGCAACGTGCCCGCAGATCGATTTCGCAAGGCACTAGCGCCTCGTGGATAAAGATGGCGCGCGCGGCCACTGGATCAATGCTGCCGTAATGCACCGGCCGGCGCTCGACCAGAATCAATCCAAAAAGCGTGATCTGTTCAAATGCCATTACCTGTCCGCGCTTGCGATCCCAATGCGGGTCGTGGTGCGCGCGGCGAATCAGGTGGGCGGCCTGTTCCACCGCCCACTGCGGTTCAATGCGCGCATTGGTGATGCCGTACAGCTTTTGCGTATCCAGCAATGTAGCCGATAGCACCCACAGCGGCGGACTCTTGGCCACAGCCGAGCCTGGAAATACCTGAAAACGCCGCCCGCGCGGGCCATGGTAGATGCCCTTCTCATCTTTGTGTCCGAGGTTGCCGGGCAGCCCGGAGATCAGCGCGCGATGCAACGCTTCGAAATTGGCTGGCTTATCTGCGGCCGCCAGCTTCCATCCCAGCTCATCGGTCTGCAGCAGAAGTTGCCGATGCAGTTCGCGCCATTCGCGCATGCGCATGAACGAGAGAAAGCGCGATTCACACCAATCACGCAACTTCGACTGGGTGAGCTCCTCGTGCGCCAGCGTGTAGGCGGCCCAAAGCCTGAGCACACCGACAAAGTCGGAATGTGGATCGACAAACTGGGCATGCGCGGCATCGGCGGCGGCGCGCGCATCGGCCGGTCGCTCGCGCGGGTCCTGGGTCGACAGGAACGCCGCGATGGCGATCATCTCGCGCAGCGCGCCGAGCTTCTCAGACTCCAGCAGCATGCGCGCAAGTTTCACGTCGATCGGCAGCCGTGCCAGTTGACGGCCGATGGCGGTGAGCTGGCGCCGATCCTCGCTGATCGCCGCGAGTTCGAGCAATTGCGCATAGCCATCGTTGGTCGCGCGCTCGCCAGGGGGTTCCAGAAATGGAAATTGTTCAATCGCACCCAGGCCGAGGTTCATCATGCGCAGAATCACCCCGGACAGCGAAGAACGCAGAATCTCCGGATCGGTGTAGCGCGGGCGTTGCAAATAATCCGACTCGTCGTAGAGGCGATAGCAGATGCCCGGACCCACGCGCCCGCAGCGACCTTTGCGTTGATCTGCACTGGCCTGCGAGATCGGCTCGATGTGCAGACGCTGCACCTTGTGGCGATGGCTGTAGCGATTGATGCGCGCCTCGCCGCTGTCGATCACATAGCGAATGCGCGGCACCGTCAACGAGGTCTCGGCCACGTTGGTAGTGAGCACGATGCGGCGCTTGGGGCCCGGATTGAAAATGCGGTCTTGATCACGCGCCGAAAGCCGCGCGTAAAGCGGCAACACCTCGGTCTCTCGAAACTTACGGCGTTCCAGCGCATCGTGGGCATCACGGATTTCGCGTTCGCCGGGCAAAAATACCAGGATGTCGCCGAGCGGATCTTCGCGACTGATTTCTTCCACTGCGTCGGCCAGCGGATCGGAGCGTGCACCGGATCTATGGTCCGCCTCGCTACGTCCGGCCGGCCGGTTGGATGGCGCAGCGGGCTCGGTGATTGCGGGGCGATAGCGCACCTCGACCGGATAGCTGCGCCCCTCGACATCGACTACCGGTGCGTCGCCAAAGTGTTTCGAGAAGCGATCAGTGTCGATGGTTGCCGAAGTCACAATGATCTTCAGATCACGGCGCCGTTCGAGCAGGCGCTTGAGATAACCCAGCAGGAAATCGATATTGAGACTTCGCTCGTGCGCCTCGTCGATGATCAGGGTGTCGTAAGCACTGAGCAGTCGATCGTTCTGCGTCTCCGCCAGCAGAATGCCATCGGTCATGAATTTGATCAGCGTGTTGTCACCGACCTGATCGGTAAAGCGCACCTGAAAACCGACCAGCGCGCCGACTTCGGTGCCGAGTTCCTGCGCTACGCGGCGCGCCACGCTGCGCGCAGCGATGCGCCTCGGCTGGGTGCATCCGATCATGCCCGCAACGCCGCGCCCCGCCGCCAAGCACAGTTTGGGCAACTGCGTGGTCTTGCCCGAACCGGTCTCTCCGGCGATCACCACCACTCGATGCTTACGGATCAGCTCGACGATACGCTCCGCATCGCGCGACACCGGCAACGATTCGTCCAGCTTGATCGCGGGAACACTGGCCGCGCGCCCGCTGCGGCGCGCGCTGGAAATCTGGAAGGCGCGTTTCAGCGATTCAAGCTCGTTCGCTCCAGTCGCATCGGACGATGACGCTGCAACGACTCGCGCCTTCGCCTCGGCCCGATCCAGCGCCGCGCGCAGGCGTGCCTGATCCCGCGCCATCACCTCGCCCAGGCGCTGGCGTAGTGCGCGCAATTCCTGCTGATCGGTTGAGCCTATCGAATCCATCGAAACATCTGCGTTGACGTACACCCGCGCGGCCGCGTAGCTTAGCCAGCACAAGATGAAGGAGACAGTGATGAACGCACCAGCGATGACCAGGCGCGCGACGAACCCAGCGCCGACCTGCTGACTCAACGGATGCGGGTGCGCGAGAAAAACGCGTGGATGTTGCGCAGCTTGCTACAGTGGCCACAGCGCACGCACGCGCTAAAGGGCGCCATCATGGACACCCAACTGACTGGGCTGGCAACCGCATTTGGCGTTGGATTGCTCATCGGCATCGAGCGCGAAAGCCGCAAGAGCGGTGACGATGGTCCGATGGTGGCCGGCATTCGCACCTTCAGCCTGATCAGCCTCAGCGGCGCGATGGCCGCGATCATCGGCATGCCAGCCATCGTTGCGGGCGCAGTATTTGTAGGTCTCGCTGGCCTGATGAGCTATCGCAACAGCCAGGACAAGGCGCCTGGTTTGACCACCGAAGTGGCCATGTTTGCCACTTTTCTGATCGGCGTGCTGGCGATGTCGCAGGCGGGCCTCAGCGCCGCGCTCGGCGCGGGGATTGCGTTGGTGCTCTCGGCCAAGTCGCGGTTGCACGATTTCGTCCGGAAAACGCTATCGGCGCAGGAACTGCACGATGGGCTGTTGCTGCTGGGCGCGGTGTTGATCGTGCTACCTCTGCTTCCCGATCGCGCGCTCGATCCCTGGGGCGTGTTCAATCTGCAGAAATTGTGGCGCCTGGTGGTGTTGGTGATGGCGATCAATGCCCTCGGCTATGTGGCGCAGCGTGCGCTCGGCCCGCGACTGGGATTGCCGATCTCCGGCCTGGCCGGCGGCTTCATTTCGGCTACCGCAACCATTGGCGCAATGGCAACGCGCGCGCGCAACGATCCGGAGGAACGCAGCGGTGCGTTGGCTGGTGCTTTGCTGGCCAATCTTGCTACGGTGCTGCAGCTGGCGATCGTGCTGGCTCTGCTGGCGCCCGTCGTACTCGACGCTGCCAAACTGGCTCTGGTCCTAGCTGGACTGGCGGCGGCGATCATCGGCGGTTTCGCTGGCTGGCGCGCCTGGCACGCACTCAAGGATACCTCGCACCCCAACCTTGGCCGCGCATTCGATCTGCGTTCGGCGCTGATCTTCGCGGCGGTGGTGGCCGTCATCCTGTTGATCTCCGCAATGCTATCCAACGCCTTTGGCCAATATGGCGCCATCGCGGCGGCGGCGGTGGCTGGCTTCGCCGACGCACATGCACCGGCTGCTTCAGTGGCTCAGCTTAGCGTCGCCGGTCGCCTCGATCACGACGCGGCGATGCTGGCTATTGCATTGGCGCTGACCACCAATTCGATCAGCAAGATCATCATTGCCTTCGTCAACGGCACCCGCCCGTTTGCGCTCGCACTGAGCGCTGGCCTGATACTGATCGTCGCCAGTTTTGTACTCGGGCTGTGGATCTCGCACCGCCTGGCCTGAACCACGGGTGGCTGCGGGTACAATGTCCACCGCTCAGTTCACGAAAACAGACCTCACGGCAGCGTACAATCAAGTCCTGACTCAGCGGAAATCCGACTTTGCCTGGCACTGACATTACGCGCCTGCTGCGCGAGGCGAGTAGCGGCGATCGCGGCAGCCTCGACGCCGTATTTACGCACCTGTATCCGGAGCTTCGCGCCATCGCGCAGAACCGCCTGAGCATGGGCGAGCGCACACTGACACCCACTTCTCTGGTGCACGAAGCCTGGCTTCGGCTGGGACAGAATCAATCGCTGAGCCTGGACAACCGCCGCCATTTCCTCGCCTGTGCGGCGCGCGCGATGCGCGTCATTGTGGTTGATCACTGGCGCGCTGAAACTGCCGCCAAACGCGGTGGCACTGACGAGCATCTCACCCTCGACACTGGCGTACCCGCGGCCGAGCAACTTTCGGCCGACATGCTGTCGCTGGATCAGGTACTGACCGAACTGCAGGTACTGAATTTTCATCAGCACCAAATCGTCGAGATGCATTATTTCGGCGGCGTGGAGTTTGTCGAGCTGGCGCGGTTGTTTGGCTGCTCCGAACGCACGGTGCGTCGTGACTGGCAGCGCGCCCGAGCGTTTCTGCATGCGCGTCTAGGCGAGGCTGCCAGCGTTGGGCCCCCAACAGCATGACGCGCGATTCACTTAGTGCTGATGCGCTGGAGGTGTGGCGGCAGGCGGACGCCGCCTTCGATCGCCTGCTCGACACTCCTGCTGCGGAACGCATCGCGGCATTGGAATCGATGCATCTGGCGCCCCCAGTTCAGAAGCGTGTGTTTGCCCTGTTGCAAGCGGATACCGATTCCGTCGGTATGCTTGATGCACAAATGCCTGCGCCGAGTACACCCGCCAGCCCGCTACGCGGCCGGCGCTTCGGGCGTTGGACCTTGTGCGACGAACTCGGGCGCGGCGGCATGGCGGTGGTCTACCGCGGTGAGTGCACCACGCCCGACAGCACCCGCCAGGCCGCGATCAAGCTGCTGACCATGGGGGCGCTCGGCGGCGGCGGAATGGATCGTTTCCGCCAGGAACAGTCGATCCTGGCTCGGCTCAACCATCCGCACATCGCGCCGCTGTTCGATGCCGGAATCGCCGATGACGGCACTCCCTGGTTGGCCATGGCGCTGGTTGATGGGGTGCGCATTGACCGCTGGTGCCGCGAGCATGTGCTCTGCGTGCGTGATCGCATTCGACTGTTTCTTGATGTGTGCAAAGCGGTGGCGCACGCACACGCCAACCTGGTCATTCATCGCGATCTGAAGCCGTCGAACGTGATGGTCGATCGCGAAGGGCATGTGCGCCTGCTCGACTTCGGCATCGCACGCCAATCCGACCTGGCCGCGGATGCGCCGACCCTGACCGAGTGGCGGGCGCTGTCGCCGCACTACGCCGCGCCCGAGCAGTTCTCCGGGGCGCCGGCTGCGATCGGCATGGACATCTACGGGCTTGGCGCGCTGCTCTATCACTTGCTGGTCGGTCGCCCGCCGCGTGCTGGCACCGATGCGCTGGACGAGCTGCCGACTGCGCCTTCGCGCATGCAGCCGCTCAATGATGCAACGCCGATGGCATTGGACGCACGCACCACAGAGTCACTGCGCGGTGACCTCGACGCGATCGTACTCAAGTGCCTGCAGCCCCAGCCGGCGCAGCGCTATGCCACTGTCGGCGAACTGATTGACGACATCGAACGCTGGCAGACGCAGCGCGTGGTGCGCGCACGTTCGCCGAGTGCCCGCTACCGCTTCGGGCGTTTTTTGCTGCGTCATCGGCGCAGTGCCATTGCCGGCGTCGCACTGTTGCTGGCTATTCTGATCGGCGCCGCGGCGGCGATTTGGCAGGCCGGCATCGCGGCACGCCAGGCGCAGCGCGCGCAAGTTGAGAAGCAACGCGCCGAACAGTCGCTGCAATTCGTTGAAGGCTTGCTGCTCAATGAAGACCGCAGCTCGCCACGTGGCACGTTGCCGGACACCGCGACGCTGCTCGAACGTGGCGCGCGCGATACTGCTGCTGCGTTCGCCGATGACCCGGAGGGCGAGGCGCGCATGCTCAGCCTGATCGGTCGCGTGCTGACCCGTACCGAACGATTCGAGACCGGCCTGCCGATGCTGCGGCGTGCTTTCGAACTGCGCAATCAGCATCTGACCCCCAACGACAGCCGCGTCATCGAAGCTGCCTTGGTGCTCACTGAGGCCGAGATCGCCAGGAATCCGATGCCGACTGATGCGCAGCGGCGACGCCTTAGCGCGTCGCTGGATCGTCTCGATGCGCGGCGAAACTCGGCGGACGCCGGGCGAATGCTGGCGGCGCTGGCCAATCTCAGCGACCGCGCTGGCGACGTTGAACGCAGCCTCGCCGATTACGACCGCGCCATCAGCATGCTGCGCTCCGATCACGAAACCAAACCAGAATTGCTCGCCGAGGCACTGTCCGGACGCGGTTCGTTGCTGGCCAAGCTCAAGCGCACCGAGCCTGGCCTTCGTGACTTGCAAGAGAGCCTGCAATTGACGCGCCGGGCGCATGGCGATCAGCACTGGGATACGGTTGATGCGTTACGCGTGCTTGGCATTGCCCAGGTGCACGCGAACCAAGCCCAGGCGCGCGCTACCCTGCAGCAGGCGCTGAGCTTGGCCGATGCAATCGCGCCAGAGCCCAATCTGATGTCGGCCGATATTGCTGGCTGGCTGGGTGCTCGCGAATCGTCCCATGGTGGTCGACCCGATCTGGCGGTGCCGATCTATCAGCGCGTCGTCGCGATCCGCACGAAATTGCTCGGCGCACAGCATCCGGAAACCTTGCGCGCGCGCGGCGATTTGGGCACCGTGGCGCGCGCCGCCGGCGATCACGCCCTGGCCGAACGCGAGCTGGCCGAAGTGCGCAGAAGTTATGACGAGGCCGGGCAGCAACAATCGGTCAACTACGGCATCCTGCTGCGCACGTTGGCGACACTCTATCTCGACCGCGGCGAACTGGACCGCGCCGAGCGCACCGTCGCCGAATCGCGAAAGTTGTTGTCGGTGTTGGTGCCAACGGTAGAGCCCTATGTGGTTGCGCCCATTGCAGGCCAGTTGCTGCTGCTGCGTGGCCACCCCGATGCCGCCTGCACTGAGTTCGAGCGAGGGCTTGGGGCCAGTGCTGGCCTCCCGACGACCGACCAGAATCGTTTAGGCATTGAACAGATGGCTGCAGATTGTTGGCGACGCCTGGGTCGACTCGACGACGCAGGCAAGCTGTTGGACGATGTCGCAATGCGCGCGCATATCGGTCTGGCGCCCGGACATCCGCGCATCGGGTCGATCGCGCTGGCGCGTGCCGAACTGGCATTGGCGCGCGGCGACGAACCCGGCGCGCTGGGCCTGCTCCGCGATGCCGAATCCATTCTGCTCGCGTGGCGCGGCACACCGAAATGGCAGCGCGACGAAATCACGCGTCTACGCACGCACCTTTTGTAGTCGCGCCCCGACGGGAACATCTGCTGCCCCCTGCGCACGCGGTTGCACCTACAATCCACACATGACTCTTCTGCTGCCCGACGCGCAAGACATTGCCGAAGCTGTTGCCGCCCTGCGTCGCGGCGAGGTGATCGGCCTGCCCACGGAGACTGTTTATGGACTCGCCGGCGACGCCACGAATACCGATGCCATCCGCCGTATCTTCGCCATCAAGGGCCGCCCGGCCGATCATCCACTGATTGTGCACCTCGGCGCGGTCGCGCAGGTCGCGGACTGGGCAGCGGATGTTCCCGCCGCGGCGCTGACATTGGCCGCGGCGTTTTGGCCGGGTCCCATGACCTTGATCCTGAAAAAGGCAGCGCAGGTCAGCGACCTGGTCACCGGCGGCCAGGACAGCGTCGGACTGCGCATACCCAATCACCCGGTAGCGCTCGGCGTACTTAACGCATTCGGCGGCGGACTGGCAGCGCCATCCGCCAATCGCTTTGGTCATGTCAGCCCCACCACGGCGCAGCACGTGCGCGACGAATTCGGCAGCGCCGTGGCTCTGGTACTCGACGGCGGCCCGTGCAGCATCGGGATCGAATCCACCATCATCGATCTCACCGGAATCACAGCGCGCATTCTGCGTCCGGGCCAGATCAGTCGCGATGCCATCGCCGCGGTGATCGGAAACATCGAAGAGGGCCAGCACAGTGACGGCCCGCGCGTGTCCGGTGCCCTCGCCTCGCACTACGCCCCACGCACACCCACGGAAAACATCCCGCGTTCCCGTCTTGCCGCACGCTGGCGGCAATGCCACGAGCAAGGAGAAACCGTGCTCGTCCTCAGCATCGGTCATCTGCCCGCGTCCACCGAGGGATTGGCGCTGTCCGAAAACCCCGAAGACTACGCCCGGCACCTCTACGCCGCGCTGCGCACATTGGACGCCGAGGGCGCCGATCGCATACTCGTCGAACGCACTCCTGATTCCGATGCGTGGCGTGCGATCGGCGATCGCCTGCAGCGGGCTGCGAATGGGGTGGATACGTTACATGAGTCTGCAGGCTGATCGTTTTCCAGACTGGCGCGTACCCGTGGGTTACTGCCACTGATGCTTCGGTGCCGCATGAAACGTAGATACCATAACAGGACCAATAATTCGTATTGGGTCAGTGGGCGGCGCCTGGCAAGCGTACTTTCCGTGCACCCATAGCGACCGCCGTCGCCGCACATCGCACCTTGGGCATGCCCACTCTATGCCCTGATTTCGCCATGTCTGGCTGACACCTCGCGACTTGTCGGAAACTACTGAGGGTTGTGCGAGTCAACCGACAACATTCCGAGGAATCGCTTGCGATAGGACTGGCGGATTGTAAACAATGGTATTACACTGGCATTGCAGTGGTGCTTACCTATGACCGTCGACGCTAGATCATCGAGTACTGCTGCGGAATAGGCAGTTCTGGGATTTTCCCTGTGAAAGCGCCAAAAAATGCGCTGTGGAATCTGCCGGGGAACACGTTGGCAAGATGCGGGCGCTGCATTGACCGACACCCGCGAGGGTGCGAGTCAACTCTGCGTTCGCAGCAAGGCAAGCGGAGCCGCGTTCATGAAATGCGCATGGTGCGGCAAACGTCGTTGTGCGTCGGACGATCGGCGAACGGAAACCTCGTGGTCTCGGATGCAATACGTCAAAGCCGTGAGTGCAATCGAAGTGTGCTGGTGAAGGTCGCGCCGCGTCGCGGAAATCGCCGTCTGTCACGCGCGCAAACGATGCCTTGGAGATAGTGCGGACTTGGAGCAAGTGCGAGCCGCCGAAGACTTCGGCAAAAGCAAACAGGGGAAAGTGTGGGTTTGTAGAAGGGCCTGTTTTGATCGCTTGTCTTGCTGCCGCCGCAGTGGGTTCGACTCCAGTGATTGAGCGAACTCAACGCTGACGGTCTCGCCATTCGTATTTTCTTTTGGAGTCCTCGCATGCACTCAGATTGTTTCCTCGCCCCAATCCGGGCGGTCTTCGCATTTTTGTTTCTCATCAGTATCGGGCTCTCGGCGACGCCAGCCCAAGCCGCCAGCTGCGCCGGCGTCAGCGCCTGGAATCCCAGCACCATCTATAACCCGGGCAACCGGATGACCTATCAAGGGCGACTCTACCAAGCATTGGTGCCGATCTGGAACGCGCCGCCCAACTACTGCCCAAGCTGCGGCTGGTATAGCGATCTGGGTGTTTGCGATGGCGGCTCAAACGTACCGCCAACGGTCAGTGTCACTGCGCCCAGCAATGGCCAATCCTTTACCGCAGGCAGCAACATTACCGTCAGTGCGAACGCGCAGGACAGCGACGGCACCGTCGCCAGCGTTCAGTTCTTCCGCGGCACCACGTCGCTTGGCGTCGACTCCAGCGCTCCCTACAGCGTGGTGTGGAACGGCGCGACGGCAGGCAGCTATGCGCTGACCGCCAGGGCAACCGACAACGGCAGTGCCTCGACTACATCAGCCACAGTCAACATCACCGTCAACGGCGGCGGCACCGACACCACGCCACCGGGCGTGCCCTCGGGACTCAACTCGCCATCGCTGACCAGCTCCAGCATTTCACTGAGCTGGAATGCATCCAGCGACAACGCGGGCGGCAGCGGCGTTGCCGGCTACGATGTGTACCGCGACGGCGCACTCGTGGGTTCGCCAGCGGGCACCAGCTTCACCAATAGCGGTCTCACCGCCGCGACCAACTACGCCTATCGGGTTCGTGCTCGCGACAACGCTGGCAACGCCTCCGCACAGAGCGGCGCGATCACCGCGCGAACACGCGACATCGATCCGCCAACGGGTAAACGCGTGATTGGCTACTTCGCCCAGTGGGGCATCTACGCACGCAACTATCGTGTGCGCAACATTGAGACCAGCGGCTCGGCGGCTAAACTCACACATATCAACTACGCATTTGGCAACGTGCGTAACAACCGTTGCGAGGTTGGGGTGACGCAACCCGCCGATCCCAACACCGGCGCCGGTGGCGATGCATTCGCTGACTACAGCAAAGCCTTCAACGCGGGCGAATCCGTGGACGGCGTAGCAGATACCTGGAATCAACCGCTGCGCGGTAGCTGGAACCAACTGCGTAAACTCAAGGCGCAACACCCGGGCATCAAGGTGTTGATCTCGCTCGGCGGCTGGACCTGGTCGCGCGGCTTCTCCAGCGCGGCGCGCCCGGAGAATCGGGTAGCCTTCGTCGCGTCCTGCATTGATGCCTATATTCGCGGCAACCTTCCCGTTACCGACGGCGCTGGTGGTGCGGGTGCGGCCTCGGGCGTGTTCGATGGCATCGATATCGACTGGGAGTATCCCGTGGCCTGCGGCATCGCCTGCGGTCAGCCGGAAGACAACGCCAACTTCACCGCGCTGATGGCCGAGTTCCGAAGCCAGCTCAATGCGGTGCGGCCCGGCCTATTGTTGACCGTCGCCGTCGGCGCAGGCATCGACAAGATTCGTGTCACCAACCCGGGCGCATATCACCCCTACCTCGACTACATCAATGTGATGACCTACGACTTCCACGGTGGCTGGGAACCGCGCACGCACTTCCATTCCGCACTGTTCGGATCAACCGACGATCCGTCGACCGGCGATCAGCGTTTTTACAACAGCGACAATGCGATCCAGGCTTTTCTGGATCGCGGTGTGCCTGCGGCGAAGCTCAACCTGGGCATCGGCTTCTATGGTCGTGGCTGGACTGGCGTGCCCAACCTCAACAACGGGCTCTATCAAAGTGGCAGTGCAGCCCAGGGCACCTATGAAGCCGGGATCGAGGACTACAAAGTGCTGAAAAATCTCGGTTGGCCCAGCTACACCCATGCCCAATCGATGGCACGCTGGATCTACAACGGCACTACCTTCTGGAGCTACGACACGCCAGAGGCAGTCGCCGACAAGATGCAGTATGTGCGCACGCGCAACCTCGGCGGTGCATTCTTCTGGGAGTTCAGCGGCGATGATGCCAATGGAACACTGGCCAAAGCCGTAGGCAACGGATTGCGCTAGTCGCATCAGGTCGGATCGCCAACGAGGCGATCCGACCGCGGACTGAGCGCCGGCCGCTGTGGCGCGGTCGACGTGCTTTTGCAGCAAGGCAAAAGGCCGACCCTGGCGCGCCGAATCCGCCGCCCCTTGCACGCGTCGCTACGAGCAAGCAAAATTGTCGCGCAATTGCTGCAGAGTCGTTCGCCCGCAACGCCGAGTTGATGCAGGAGCGATGGTCGAGACACACCGACTCACCCACATCAGTCTCGCCGTGCGCGATCCGCAGCTGTCGGTCGAGTTCTATATGCAGGTGTTCGGAGTTCGCGAGTACTACCGCGATGAGAATCAAATCCAGGTTTGAGGTCCGTGCCCGTTCGATGTGCTGGCGTTAGAGCGCAACGCTGCGATCGCGCGGACTACTGGTGGCATCGCGCACTTCGGGTTCCGACTGAAAAAACCGGAAGATGTGGCGCTGGCCATTGCACAGGTCGAACATGCGGGTGGCGAACTGCTGCGCAGCGGCGAATTCGCTCCAGGTTATCCGTTTTCCTATGTTGCGGAACTGGATGGGTACGAAATCGACTTGTGGTTTGAGTGACTTGCAACTGGCGGCGCGGATTGCTGCTGGCAGTTGAGTGCATATCGACTTGGGGTTGAGACCAACGTTCCCCGCGCATTCGGCAACACACGACTTTTGCCTCGACCACTTCCCATGCGGGTGCCAGCTGTGCCGATCGAATCGATCAGACATACCAGTACCTGGTAGGAAATCGGGCCATACTCCCAGCCGCAATCTGGGCCATGCTGGTCGGGGGCTTAGGGGAAGAAACCGTGTTTCGCGGATACTTGTTCGAGCGTCTCGGCAAACTGCTCGGGCATGGCGTCGTAGCCAAAATCGTGGCGGTGCTGCTCACCTCGGTATGGTTTGGACTATCCCACCATGCGATCCAGGGGTTGAGCGGCGCGAACAGGCAACGCTGTTCGAGCTCGTATTCGGAACGATCTTTGCGCTCACCGGGCGGATCCAATGCTGATGTGTGCACAAGCCGCTTTCGATCTTACGGCGCTCGCGATCATCTGCTGGGATCTGGAGACGCCGATTGCCCATCTCGATTTCAAATAGGTCAACCAAACTTTTCCGGCTTCTTGCCAGCCAGCTGAAACTCTATCCAGCGCAACAACCAAGGCCTCGTGCCGGACGTCTGCAAGAAAACCGCAGCGGCACGAACGCCCATCGGCGATGGACGTCCGCGCCCTGCTTCAGATCAGCGGAATCCGGCCACTGTTGGTCCACGGCTGCGCCAGACGCGGTTATTGTCGTTGAAGCTGGCGGTGCCGATGGTCACGCCGCTCAAGGTGTAATTGGGAGAGGAGAAGGCGCCGAAGCGCGTGCACGAAGAACATGGTCCGTTGTTGACCGCCATGACGGTGCGGCGGTTGATGCTGGACATGACGAAGCCGTGGCCATAGGAAAACGGCGAAGTGGTCGAATCGTTGTCGTGTCGAGTGCCGACTACATGCCCGGCCTCATGCACGAAAGTGAAATTGCCCGACAGGCAGGTGTGGTTCATCACGAAGTAAGCGTTCGCGCTCGAGGTGGCGATCCCTGCTGCCTGGCCACACAGCGACGCGCTGGATGGTGCCACATACGCGACGATGTCGGCGGTGCTGCTATTGCGTTGCCCGGCGATAGCGTCGTAGAAACCATCCGCGTCATTGGTGAGTCGGTTCAGCATGGTCGAATAGTTGGTGCTCTCCGATTGCGTGTAGAAGCGGATCGCACCGGCTTGCTGAAAACGAATATCGGTATTGGTCGCCGACAATGCCTGGTTCGCTTCTGCGAACGCAAGATCCATCGCTTGCTGCTCGTTGCCCACGGCCGCCGTCGCCGATGCGCCGAATGCAACCATCACGCGAATTGTCGAAATGGCTTTGGCAACTGGACCGAATCCTGCGTACGCGCCGTCGCTACGTGGCGAATTGCGCAACATCTGCGTATAGCCTTTTTCATCTTCGTCCACCAGAAATTTACTCTGGTCCACTTCGATCAGAGCATGCGCACCATCATCGATCGGCACCAATCGATAGAGCTGACCTTCGATCCGGATATTCGCGAGCAAGGTATTTCCCGAGCGCACGGCAATGATATTGTTGAGCGCGGCATCGAGCGGAATCAATCCGTCGGAACGACTCAGCTTTTCATGACCCATATCGATCTGACCAATCCACACCTCGTTGCCGCTCTCCATACGTTCGAATTGCGTCTGCCTGGCGTCGACATTGATACCGCCTGGCAAACTCATGCTGAGCACTCGCGTGTCGGCAGCGATCAGGTTTGCGCGCGCCGAGACAATTTCGATGCGCTCGTTGGCCGGATCCGATGCCGCTTTGCGCAACAGTTCGCCCGGCTCGGCGATCTGTGATCGGTTTCCAGCAACTGAGAACAAACTTTCGGCTGCGTTCGCAGCACTCACACAAGAAACCAGAGCAACACTCAGACAAACGGCAATACGAGTGAACTTCATCGGACGTTTCCTCATGGAATGGACGATCATGGAAGGAACGGACTCGAAACCGACAGATTCGAGAGAGCTGAACTCGAATGAGAGGCCTCGAAACTGGTTGTCGCAGCTGCCATCGAAATCCCCGGCGCATACGACCCCGGCACAGTACATGAATCTGTTGCCATTGATTCACGATGAAGACACAGTTTTCTGCTAAGCGATCATACTGTTTTTGTTTCTTGGTCCGCGACGATTTCATGTTGCAGAGCAATGCATGGCAACGCCAAAATCGATCTCAGCCGCGGCAACTCAACATCGAGAGAAATCATCCGCTGGAAGAATCAGTTTTGCATCGCAGCATCAGCCTGCCTGGCAACAGTTCTCTGCCGGTTTCCTTTGGTTGTCGCTTCGTGGTGGAGAGTCGCGGTGACGTCTCCCGGCACTTCGCCTTGAGTGACTGGGACGTCGAGCCTACGTAGATCTATGCGCTATACGCCCAAGGCCTGGGCTGGATCGTCGACCTTGGCCAAGGAGGGCCATCGACACCGCGCCTGCAACACAGTCCTACTTGAACGACATCGCCATGTCGTTGAACAGACGCCCCAGAAAAGCGCACGGATTCAGCACACCACTTGAAAAATACAACGAGCTACTTCAATCTCATCAACTCACACAGGGTGTTTCGCTTCAGGCTTGAAACCGCCTACGGCCGAGCACCCTCAAACCAACCACTGCGCAAAGCGCCAAGCAACGCGGCGTTTTTCCGGGCATCACGCAAAGTGATTTGATGCATCGCGACAAATTGCGCATGATCGGGGGTGCCGCGGAACGCGCGGTTGTACCGAAAGATCAGGCTCACTCATCATGTCCTTTGTAACCCAGCAATCCACATCGGCCCACCCCTGGGTGGTGTTGAAGTTTGGCGGTACCAGTGTCGCGACCGCGGCGCGCTGGAAATCCATCGTCACGCTGGCGAAGAAGCGCAGGGATGAAGGCTTCCGTCCCGTCGTAGTGGTGTCTGCGCTCAGTGGCGTGACCAACTTGCTGCTGAAGATCATCGACGCTGGCAACAACCCTGCAGCAGCGAAGACCATCGCCGACGAAATTCGCGCGCGCCATCAGGTATTGATCGAGGACCTGGCGATTGCGCTGCCAACTGGCACCGCGGCATGGCTGGATCGATTGGACGCACTTACGCTGGATGCGCGTGCAGTCCATTCAGCACTCGATTGGCAGGCAGAAGTATTGGCGATCGGCGAACTCTGCAGCAGCTCGCTCGGCGCGGCTTTGTTTACTCAGCACGGCTTGCCTGCGGCCTGGCTGGATTCACGCGATTGGCTGTGCGCAATCGAACCGGTACACCAGAGCGATTGGGCGCGCTGGCTGTCAGTGAGTTGTTCAACTGAAGGCTTGCCAGACCAGGCCGCGCTGCTCGCGGCAACAGCCGATGCCTTTGTCGCACCCGGCTTTATCGCACGCAATCTCAGTGGCGCCACCGTGATTCTCGGACGCGGCGGATCGGATACTTCTGCCGCCTATCTGGGCGCAATCCTCGGCGCGGCGCGCGTGGAAATTTGGACGGATGTAGCGGGCATGTTTTCGGCCGATCCGCGTCAAGTGCCGAATGCCCGCTTGCTGGCACGTCTGGATTTTGAAGAGGCACAGGAAATCGCGACCACCGGTGCCAAGGTGCTGCATCCGCGCTCTTTGGCGCCGGTGCGCGACGCCGGTGTGCCGATGTGGATTCGCGATACCAATAGACCGGACCTGGAAGGCACCATCATTGAAGCACGCGTCGCCGACGGTTCTGCGTCGGTAAAGGCGATCAGCGCGCGTCGCGGCGTCATGCTGGTGGCGATGGAATCGCTCGGCATGTGGCAGCAGGTCGGCTTTCTGGCCGACGTATTTGCCGCGTTCAAGCAGCACGGCCTCTCGGTCGATCTGATCAGCTCGGCCGAGACCAATGTCACCGTTTCGCTTGATCCGACCGAGAACCTGGTCAACACCAATGTGCTGGAAGCACTGTGCGCCGATCTAGCGGCCGTGTGCCGGGTCAAATTGATCGGACCGTGTGCGGCGATTACCCTGGTCGGGCGCGGCATGCGCGGGCTGCTTGCCAATCTTTCCGGGGTATGGAGCGAATTCGGCACGATGCCGGTGCATCTGATCAGTCAGAGCTCGAACAATCTCAATCTCACCTTCGTCGTCGATGAGAGCGCAGCAGAAGGATTGGTCGCGCGCATTCACGACAGCCTGATCCGAACGCGCGCGCTCAAAGGCGAAAACCAGTCAGTCTTTGGCCCGAGTTGGAAATCGCTCTATCAGGCCGACGAAGAAATCACCGAGAAGCCTTGGTGGGTGCATAAGCGCAGCCGCCTGCTCGAACTGGCTTGCGAGCGCACACCGCGCTATGTCTACGATCGCGACACGTTGCGCGCACGGGCACGCGCGTTGTTGGCGATCGACGCGGTCGATCAGTGGTTCTATGCGACCAAGGCGAACGCGCATCCGGCGATCCTGACTGAGCTGGCCAATCTCGGGTTCGGTTTGGAGTCGGTGTCCGAAGGAGAGTTCGCGCATGCGCATAGCATCGCGCCAGCCGCAGCAAAACTGTATACGTCCAACTTCGCAGCCACTGCGGAACTGCGCCGCATGATCGGCGAGCGCACCGCGATCACCATCGATAACCTCACTCTGCTGCAGGCCCATCCGGATATTTTCAGCGGTCGCGATCTACTGCTGCGCGTCGATCTTGGTGTCGGCCGAGGTCACCACGACAAGGTCAAGACCGGTGGAGCCGGCAGCAAGTTCGGCATCGCATTGTCCGACCTTGGCGCCGCTCACGCTGCGGCCGAACGTGCCAGCGCGCGCGTAATTGGCCTGCATGCGCATCTAGGCTCCGGCATCTTGTCAGTCGCTCACTTTCGCGAAGTCTATGCCGAGCTGGCGGCGATCGGTGAATCGATTTCGAGCGTGTCTATTGTCAACATCGGCGGCGGCATCGGCGTGCCAGCGCGCAGCGAGGATCCGGTTATCGACCTGGCCGAACTGGCGCGTGCGTTGGCGGAGGTCAAGGCGGCGTATCCACAGTTCCAGTTATGGATGGAGCCCGGCCGATTTCTGGTCGCCGAGGCGGGAGTACTTCTGGCGACAGTGACGCAGACCAAAACCAAAGACGAAACACACTTCGTCGGACTCGACGCCGGCATGCACAATCTGATTCGTCCGGCGCTTTATGATGCCTGGCATCCGATCGTAAACCTCACCCGACTTGACGAGCCCACCACCGAAACTGTGCGCGTGGTCGGACCGATCTGTGAGTCCAGCGACGTGCTTGGCATCGATCGTCGTCTGCCGCGCAGCAGCGAAGGCGATGTCGTGCTGATCGCACATGCTGGCGCCTATGGCGCAGTGATGGCATCAAACTACAATCGACGTGCCCATGCTGATGAGGTGATGTTGTGATTGCGCCTGCGCACAGAACAGTGACTGAGCCGAAAACCGCCAAACTGTTCCGTTTCGTTCGGGCCGGCTTCGACGCGTCGAGCGGCGTTGCCAAACTGGTCTACGGTTTCGACGACGGTCCCGAGCTGATCGAGAAAATTACCTTTCCGGACGCGCCCAGCCATCTGCCCGCTGACCGTGAGCTCGCGTTCCAGCACGCGCTGGACTCGCTGCACCTGATCGCCGGCATCAGCTACTACAAAGCCGCTGTGCCGCCAGCGATCCACATTGATGGGACCGGTATCGACATCGATACCGCCGCGATGCTGGATGAAATCTATTTGCACGGGCTAGGTGAGTTCGCGCATCAGAACGGGCTCGATTTACGCGAACGGATCGCATTTCCGGCCGCGCGCAATGAAGCCAGCCGTACGCTGGCCACTGCGCTCGACCTGCCACGGCGCACCCTGATACCCATCGGCGGCGGCAAGGATTCGCTGGTTACCGTGGAATTGCTGCGCCAGTGCAGCGAACCGATGACGGCGGTCTGGGTGGGTAGTTCGGCGCTTATCCAGGCGACAGCTGAGCGCAGTGGACTGCCGATGCTGAATGTGAAGCGCGAGATATCGCCGGTGTTGTTCGAGATGAACCGCAATGGTGCGTGGAACGGACATATCCCGGTCACCGCGATCAACTCGGCGATTCTGGCCTGTGCGGCAATCCTCTATGGGTTCGACGCGATCGCCTTCTCGAATGAACGTTCTGCGTCGAGCGCCAATCTGGTGGTCGATGGTTTCGCGATCAATCATCAGTGGAGCAAGGGACTGCGCTTCGAGGAAATATTTCGCACACACCTGCGCACTCATGTTGCGGCAAACCTGGATTATTTCTCGGCGCTGCGTTCGTTCTCAGAACTGGCAGTGACCAGTCGCTTCGCCAAGCTGGAGCAGTATCACAGGGTATTTTCCAGCTGTAATCGCAACTTCAAGATTCTTGGCGACCGCCCTGCCTCGCGTTGGTGCGGTGAGTGCCCGAAATGCCATTTCGTATTTCTGGCCTTGGCGCCGTTTCTGCCCAAGGCACGATTGGTATCGATTTTCGGGCGCAATTTGCTCGACAATCCGAATCTGTCCGGCGCCTTCGATGCCCTGCTCGAAGTGGACGCACACAAGCCGTTCGAATGCGTCGGCGAAGGGTGCGAATCGCGCGCTGCGATGGCCGCTCTCGCCACGCGCGCGGACTGGAGCGAAGACGTCCTGGTCACCAGGTTCAAGCGCCAGATTCGCCCCAAACTCGATCCTTTCGAGCTCGATCTGGATGCGCTGTTGCAGCCCGCGGGGCCGCATCACCTGCCGCAGCGCCTGCTGCCCATACTGTATGCGTCTAGCTGACCTGGCGTCCAGACGCGTCGCCATTCTCGGCTTCGGCCGCGAAGGGCGCGCTACATGGCAAGCCCTGCGCCGGTATCTGCCCGGTTGCGCGCTCACACTGTTTTGCTCGGCGGGTGAGCGCGAGGAAGCGCTGCAACTCGACGACAGCGCTTTGCATATTGTCGCCGATCCGGCCACCGTGTCGGCACTGACCGCGTTCGATGTGGTGATCAAATCGCCGGGTGTCAGCCCCTACCGCACGCCGATCCCGGAGGCAGTGGCCGCCGGCGTGCGTTTTATTTCCGGCAGCACAATCTGGTTCGCCGAGCATGTCGACGCGCGCACCATCTGCATTACCGGCACCAAAGGCAAGAGCACGACCTGCGCCCTGACGGCGCACCTGCTGCGCTCGATCGGCGTGCGCACCGCACTCTGCGGCAATATCGGCTTGCCTCTGCTGGAGCTGATGCATCCGCAGCCGCCGCCAGAATGCTGGGTAATCGAGCTTTCGAGTTTTCAGACTCGCGATTTTTCTGGCGTGCCAACAGTGGCCGTGGTGACCAATCTGATCGAGGAGCATCTTGACTGGCACGGCAGCGTCGAGCACTACATCGAGGACAAGCTCTGCATCCTCGGCAACGACCCGCGTACGCGACGCGTGCTCAACGCGCGCGATGCGCAGACGCGCCAGCACATCGGTGCCGGTGACGCGCAGTGGTTCGATCACGACGATGGCTGGCAGGTGACTGCATTCGATCTGTGTTTCCGCGGCCGCGCGCTGATTGCGCGATCCGAACTCGCGCTTGCCGGCGCGCACAATGCCGCAAACGCCTGTGCGGCATTGACCGCCATTACGGCTGCGGGCTATGACGCCATGGCCGCCCTGCCGGCGCTGCGGACATTTGTTCCGCTGCCCCATCGTCTGCACTCATTGGGCACGAGCGCGGGCATCGAATACGTCAACGACAGCATTGCCACCACACCGCAGGCGACGATCGCGGCGCTGCAGCACTACGCGGGGCGCGCGGTCGCACTGATTCTGGGCGGTCAGGACCGCGGACTGGATTGGACTTCCCTGCGCGTCTATTTGAACCTGCATCCGCCCTGCGCCGTGGTCTGCACCGGTGCGACTGCAGCGCGCGTGCTGCCGATGTTGTCGAAAGATTTCGCGTTGCGCAGGCGCCTGCATCATGCTGAAAAGTTCGACAGTGCGTTTGCCGCGGCGCGCAAGGCGCTGCATGGTTCGGGCGTATTGCTGCTTTCGCCTGGCGCCCCTAGCTTTGGTCAGTTTCGCGACTACGTAGAACGCGGCAAGATGTTCGCCCGCCTCGCCGGATTTGATCCGGAGGCAATCGCCGGCATCCAGGGGTTAGGTATCGCATGAACAGTTCGCTCCAATCCAAACCCATCTGGGACCTGCCGACGCGCGTATTCCATTGGTTGCTGGTGATCGGCGTGATCCTGCAGTTTGGCACTGGCAAATTCGGCTGGTTGAGCATGCAATGGCACTTCTGGTCTGGCTACGCGCTGCTAACGCTTTTGCTGTTTCGTATTTTTTGGGGATTTCTTGGCAGCGAGAGTGCGCGCTTCCTTGGGTTGCTGGTCGGCCCCAGACGCGTTTTCAACTATCTGCGGCAATGGTCGAGCACGCCGATGTCGCGCTTTGCCGGCCACAATCCCGCGGGCGCTTGGGCGACGTTGCTGATCCTTTTGGCCCTGCTGGTGCAATCGCTCAGCGGATTGTTCAGCAGCGACGAGATGGAGTGGTTTGGTCCTTTGTCCCGTTGGGTTCCAGATCGAGCGGTTGTCTTTGCGACCTGGGTGCACCAACGCGGGGAGACGGTGATCCTCGCCCTTATCACGCTGCACGTAATGGCAATTGCGCTCTACTGGTTTGTCAAACGCGAAAATCTCGTCGCTGGCATGTGGCATGGCCTGCGTGCCATCGAAGTGAGCGCGCCGTTCCTGACCGGCAATAGGCGCGCTGTGTTGCTGCTGGCAGTTGCCGCGGCTCTGGTTGCTGGCACAATCGTGTGGGCGGAGTAGGCCGTGCATATCCAATCGCCTCTGGTCTATCCATTGAAGTCGGCGCGCGGCGTTGCGCTGCAGGAAGTCGAAGTGCAGGCTCGTGGGTTGGCGGGTGACCGTCGCTGGATGGTCATCGACGAAAAGAACCGGTTCGTCAGCGCACGCAAAATTCCAGCAATGGTACTGATCGAGGCCAGCATGCAAGCCGGCGACATCGCGCTGACTTTGTCTGCGCGTGATCAATCTCCAGCTAGCGTGGTCGTGCCGGACGCCAAGCTCCCGGTGATCGAAGTCGAGGTCTGGAAATCGCGCTGCCCGGCACGCGTCGCCGATGCTGCAGCCAACGAGTGGATCAGCGCGTTGCTCAATGGCGACTATCGACTTGTCCACATGGCCGACGACTGCCTGCGCAGCGTGTCGCAGGAATGGTCCAGGCCGGGCGATATCGTCAGCTTCGCCGATGGCTTCCCACTGCTATTGATTGGTACGGCCTCGCTCGAAGACTTGAATCGTCGCCTGAGTCGCCCGGTGACGATGGCCAACTTTCGCCCCAATCTTGTCGTTCAAACTGCGCATGCATTCATCGAAGACAATTGGCGGCGCGTGCGCATCGGGGATATCGAATTCGACGTCAGCAAGCCCTGTACGCGCTGCGTGCTGACCACAGTCGACCCGAACTCCGGAATGAAATCCGTTGATGGCGAACCGTTGGCAACTCTGAAGACCTTTCGCAAATTCGAGCTCGGCGTCACCTTCGGCCAGAACCTGATCCCACGTGGAGTGGGCACTCTGCACCGAGGCGATCCATTGACTGCGCTGTTGTAGAGCGTTGCTTGCTCCGCTGCTTTGGCTTTCGATCGAGCGTCGACAACAGAGCAAGACTAGCCCAGCAGCTCGGTCGCACAGGGAGCACTGCGCCGAGCATTTGCTCTAAGCGAGAAGCCTAGTGTCAGTGCGATTTCATCGATACGGTGCGCGGGTGCGCGCGCCTCAGGGTTCGCGACGGCGCGGGCCAGGTCCTATCGAGGCGCGGCGGCAAGGAACTCGGGTACATGTTCGACTTCATCATCGTGGGTGCGGGTTCGGCCGGCTGTGTGCTGGCCAATCGACTGTCTGCCAATCCACAACATCGGGTGCTATTGCTCGAGGCTGGTCCACGCGACTGGCATCCGTTCATCCATATGCCCGCCGGCATCGCCAAGCTGGTCGGCAGCAAAGGAGTGAACTGGAACTACCACACCGAACCCGAGCCGAATCTCAACAACCGCCGCCTGTGGTGGCCGCGCGGCAAGGTACTGGGTGGTTCAAGCTCGATCAATGCCATGTGCTATATCCGCGGCCATCGGCGTGACTACGATGACTGGGCTGCGGCCGGCAATCATGGCTGGAGCTTCGATGACATGTTGCCGCTGTTCAAGCACAGCGAGAACAACGAACGCGGCGCTGATGCCTTTCACGCACGCGGCGGCCATTTCAATGTAGCCGATTTGCGCTACACCAACCCCTTGTCCAGCGTGTTTGTAAATGCAGCCATCGAAGCTGGCTACGCGCGCAATCCCGACTTCAACGGCGCCAATATGGAGGGCTTCGGCTTCTATCAGGTCACCCAGAAAAACGGGCGGCGCTGGAGCACCGCCGCCGGCTTTCTGAATGCCGCACGCGGGCGCAGCAACCTCAAAATTGTCACCCGCGCGATGGTGCAACGCGTGCAGATCGAGAATGGGCGCGCGGTCGCTGTCGAGTATCGCGTCGGGCGCCAACTTGTGCGTGCCCAATGTGCGCGTGAGGTGATCCTTTCCGGCGGCGCCATCAATTCACCGCAGCTGTTGATGCTATCCGGCGTTGGGCCGGCCGATCATCTGCAGCGGCACGGTATCGCGATCAAGCACGCGCTGCCGGGCGTGGGTCGCAACCTGCATGATCACCTGGACACCTGCACCGTCTATCGCTGCACTCAGCCGATTACTTACGACCGCATCAGCGATGTGCTCACCGGACTGCGCTATCTGTTGTTCAAGGACGGCCCCGGAACCTCGAACGTGGCCGAGGCCGGCGGCTTCGCACGCTCATCGCTGGCGCCAGATGAACGGCCGGATCTGCAATTCCATTTCGTTCCGGCGATCCTGGACGACCACGGGCGTAACCGCATCGCCGGCGATGGCATCACCCTGCATGCCTGCCACCTGCAGCCGCGCAGCCGCGGGCATGTCGAGTTGGCTTCGGCCGATCCGGCAGTACCAGCCAAAATGTTTGCCAACTATTTGAGCGATGCCGAGGGACTTGATCGACGCACGCTGATCGAAGCGGTTCGTACCTCACGCCGACTTTTCAACACGCGCGCTTTCGATGCCTTTCGCGGCGTCGAGATGTTTCCGGGAGACAACGACGACTCGGACGTCGCCATCACTGCGTTTTTGCGTCGCAAGTGCGAAACCGTTTATCACCCAGTCGGAACCTGCCGCATGGGCAACGACGATCTCGCGGTCGTCGACGCGCAATTGTGCGTGCAAGGGGTAAACGGGCTGCGCGTGGTTGATGCCTCGATCATGCCGAAAATAGTTTCCGGCAACACCAACGCGCCGACGGTTGCAATCGCCGAAAAAGCCAGCAAAATGATTCTTGGATAAAACATCGCACTTGGCATATGCGTGGCGGCACACAGTCTGAGCTTCCCATCCGAAACGGCGGCGCGAGTCTCCTGCTCTACTCTGCCTGGATCGCCACCGGCCGCGGATACGTACGCCCGGCACGCAACGGCCGGAAGCAATCGGCAGTGCGATAGAACGCTTCGTGTTCATTGCCGTCATGCCAGCCCGGTATGCCCGACAACGGCAGCGGCCTGAGCTCTTGCGGATCGTTGAGGCATTCACCGCGTGCGATCCGTTGGGCAAGCACATCCAGCATGCAGGATTCGGGGTCACCGTCTGCGGCTACTTCGGGCAATTGCACGACCACACACTTGGCGGTAATCAACTGCTGGGGCGTCAGCGCATGCTCCAGCGTCGCGTGGCCAAACACGATGACGCGTATGCGCCCATCCGACCAGGCGGCGCGCATCGTCCAGAACAGCGCATGCCAGTCGTGACGATCCCAATGGGCGACCAGCGCCGGGTCGCGCACCAGAACAATGACGCCGCCTTCATCGAAATGCGTGATCGCCATCTGCGCGCGCGAACGTTCCTTGTCCATGCGTTGGCGCAGTTCGGCCACATAGCGCGCGTTGATGGCCGACTTCAACGACGTGTAGCGAATCCAGATCAGCGCGTTGAGCAAGTCGTGCCAGTTATCGGGACGGGTACTGATGATGCCTGTCTCGTAACTGCGCTGCTCGTAGTGCAATCCGTCACGCAGCAAAGCCGGGGTTTGTGCGACGAAGCGCAGCGCCAGACCGGTGCGGGCGTGTCGGCGCCCCGCCAACAGCGCGTTCAGCGCATCCAGCTGAGGCCAGGTACTTGCAACGATCCACGGATAGTCGGCAGCGATCGCATCCAGCGGTGGACGCTGCCAAACCGCAGAATCTGTCGCCTCACGAGCCGGCGCCTGATAACGCATCCGGTCAAGCGACGATGCTGCCGTGCAGGTCGTGCTGGTCGCAGCGTTCAATCTGCACCATCACCATGTCACCGGGCTTGAGTTTGGCGTTGACCGCGTTGGAGGACACGTAGACCTTTCCATCGATTTCCGGTGCATCGGCGCGCGAGCGGCCGATGGCAACCGTCGGCCCGACCTCGTCGATCAAAACTTGTTGCTGGCTTCCCACTTTTTGCTTCAGTCGTTTCTTGCTGATCTTTGCCTGCGTCTTCATGAATCGCTCAAGACGATCCTGCTTGACCTCTTCCGGCACTGGATCCGGCAGCTCGTTGGCCTTGGCGCCAGCTACTGGCGAGTAGGCAAATGCGCCAACGCGATCGAGATCTGCGGCCTGCAGAAACTGCAGCAGTTCCTCAAACTCCGCCTCGGTTTCGCCGGGAAAGCCGACAATGAATGTACTGCGCAAAGTGATGTCCGGACACAGCGCACGCCAGCCCAGGATACGGTCGAGATTCTTCTCGCCACTGGCCGGGCGTTTCATCAATTTGAGGATGCGCGGGTTGGCGTGCTGCATCGGGATATCCAGATACGGCAGAATGCGCCCGGCCGCCATCAACGGCACCACTGCGTCAACGTGTGGGTACGGGTAGACGTAGTGCAATCGCGTCCAGGCACCCAGCTCCGCCAAGCCCTCGCACAGCGCCAGCATACGCGTCTGGTAATTACGCCCGCGCCAGCTGCGCTCGGCATACTTCACATCAACGCCATAGGCACTGGTGTCCTGCGATACCACCAGCAACTCACGCACACCGCTTTTGACCAGCTTCTCTGCCTCAATCAACACTTCGTCTACCGGCCGTGAAACCAGATCACCGCGCATGGAAGGAATGATGCAGAACGTGCAACGGTGATTGCAGCCTTCTGAAATTTTCAGGTACGCGTAGTGGCGCGGCGTCAGTTTTACGCCCTGCGGCGGCAATAGATCGAAGAACGGATCGTGCTTGGGCGGCACCTGGGCATGCACTGCACGCATGACACTCTGATAGTCCTGCGGCCCGGAGATCGACAGCACATCCGGATATTTTTCCTTGATCAACTCAGCGCGTGCACCGAGGCAACCGGTAACAACAACCTTGCCGTTCTCGGCCATCGCCTCGCCGATCGCATCCAGTGACTCCTCGACTGCGGCATCGATAAAGCCGCAGGTGTTGACCACCACCACATCGGCGTCTTTGTAGCTCGGCACCACGGCGTAACCTTCCGCGCGCAACTGGGTAAGAATCCGCTCGGAATCGACCAGGGCCTTTGGGCACCCCAGGCTGACAAATCCGACTTTTGGGTTGGCGCGCGACATGAGAAATCCTGGTTGCAAAGTCAAAGAAATGGGTAGTGGGCAGCGCTCTCGCCGTACGTCGAAGCGCAGATCGCGCCACGTTCAAAGTGGCGCCGCCACGCGCGGAAGAATCTCTGCCATCTATGCAAGGCCTACCCGGTGCGAGGACGTCGTCGAGGCAGCTGGGTATTTTACCCTGCATCGTCTGAACTTGCGCTGGGATACACGACAATTCCCCGCTAGCCTGTCTTTTGGAGCGCTTAGCGGACCGCGGCAATGCCAACGACCACTCTGTAGAAGTGCCGCCCGATCCCACCGCTTTAGAATCTCGCCACCCGGTGGACTCCAAAAACAACTGTTCCGGGCCGGTCCGGCGCTGGTGAGATCGTTAAAATGAGCGGCCATTCGCCACCGGACCCGCCGTGAATTTTCTGTGTCTAGGACTACCCGTTTTGTTCCTGGCGGCCGACGTCAATCCGGGGGCGGCTCAGCAAGCTGGCGCGGTCCCGCAGAATGTTCGGGAAAGCCCGCATTCTGCGCTGTACCAGCTCGACCGGTTGCGAGCTCTGGGCTTGGGCAGCAATGGGGCGTTCGAAGCGCATTCGGCAATTGCGACCTGGCACCAGATGCACAGTGAATACGAACCGGCCGTACGGCAATGGCGTCTGGCATTGATCGTGGCTGTGGCTGAGGGCAAGGCGCACCGCGAGATGTTTGCACTCAACGCACTAGCGCTGAGTCAGATTGTGGCTGGAGACTATGATGCAGGAGGGGTGAGTGCCGAGCGACTGCTCAAGCTGGCGCGTGTACATCACGCCCCCGGCTACGAGAGCGAGGCACAAACTCGACTGGGCACGATTTCACGCCGCCGCGGTCGCCTTGACGATGCGCTGAGCCACCATCAGAGCGCGCTCAATGTGGGACGCAAGTTTGAACGGCCTGCGGCCATGGCTCAGGCGCTGACCAATTTGGGCACGGTCTATCGCGACATGGGACGTTACTCCGAAGCGCTGGATCGACAGATGCAGGCGTTGGAACTGCGCAAGCAACTCGGGCCGGGTTATCGCGTCGATGTTCCTTATCGCAATATTGGGCTGCTCTATCGGGAGATCGAAGACAGTCAGTCTGCGCGTGAGAACCTCGAACACGCCATCGACGCGGCCAAGCTCGAATTTGATCCGTTTGCCTTGTCATCGGCGCTAGGCAGCTACGCCACCCTGCTTAACGATCTGGGTGAATGGGATCAGGCGCAGTCCCATGCCCAGCGCGCGCTGGACACGGATCTGCCGCTGGGCAACAAACAGGCGATGGCGCTCGAGTATCTCGAACTGGCGCGTTCGCAGATCGGGCTGCGTCGATTCGCTGATGCGTCCATGTATGTAAACAAAGCGCTGCGCCTCGGTGAGGAAATGAGCCAGGCCGACGTGATCGGCCGTGCACTGCTGTATCGCGGCGATCTGCTCGCTGCCGAGGGCAATCCCGCCGCTGCCGAAAGCACCTATTCGCAATCGGTCGAGCACCTGACCCGCGCTCAGCTCAAACCGCAGTTGCACGCGGCATACCTTGCGATCGAACGCCTGCTCGAACGTCGCGGCGCATTGAGCGAAGCCTTGCTGTATTCGCGCCAGCGCGCAGCGCTGCGCGAGGAGCTGCTCGGCCTGACCTCGGCGCGCCGGCTGGCGATCCTTGAACTGAAGCAGGAGCGCGAGCGCACCGACCGCCAGCTGGAAATTCTGCGCATGGACAATCAAGTTCAGGAGCTGGGACTGCGCACCGAAAGCCTGCGCCAGCGCATCGCCATCGGCGCACTGGTGGCACTGCTCAGCATGGTCGGGTTTCTGTTTTGGCGGTTGAGTGAAGTGCGCCGGCTCAATGCCGAGTTGGCGAGCAAGAACAACGCCATCTCGTCCCAGGATTCGGCACTGCGCGCAGTCAACGCGCGCCTTAGTGCGCAAGCAAGCGAGCTCTACCATGCCGCCACTGTCGATCCGCTGACCCAGGTATTCAATCGCGGCCATTTGATGCAGATGCTCAGCAAAATGTTCGACCTGTCGGTGAAGACCGGTCGCGAGATGACCCTGCTGCTGATCGATCTGGACCGGTTCAAACCGGTCAATGACAACTATGGTCACCAGTTCGGTGACCGCGTACTCACGGCCGCAGTGGCTGTGTTTCGAGAAGAACTGCGTGAGAACGAATTGCTTGGCCGTTACGGCGGTGAGGAATTTATCGTCGGCCTGCTCGGACACGAAGAAGATCAGGCACTGGGAATTGCCGAACGCCTGCGTTTGAAGTTGCAGCAACGCATGAGTGCACTGGACGGGCGCCGACTGGACATCACCACCAGCATTGGCGTGGCGCGTGTCGGCCAGCTACGCCAGCCGTCCGTGAGCGCATTGATTTCCGCCGCCGATGACGCGCTCTACAGCGCCAAGCGCCTGGGTCGCAATCGGGTTGAGAGTTTCTCTACCATGGCGCCGGGTGGTTTTGATCCGCGATGACAGCTGCTGGAGCGGCTTGGTGGGAGCGGCGTGAGCCGCGATTGTCTAGCGCGCCAGACAATCGCGGCTCACGCCGCTCCCACCAAGGCGCTCTCACATTGCCGTCGTTGATGCATACTCGCGTTTTACTCACCGCTGCGGGAAGCTTCCATCCATGGGGCACATCACACTTACCGCCGCCGATGGCCACACATTCCGTGCCTGGCAGGAACTACCGGTTGAACCACCGCTGGGCAGCGTCGTCGTGCTGCAGGAAATCTTTGGCGTCAATGCTCATATCCGGCAGGTCTGCGCACAATTCGCTGCCAACGGATTTGCTGCGATCGCTCCCCAGCTATTCGATCGAGTGGGCGGCAATGTGGAATACGGCTATGACGAAGCCGGAGTCGCAGGCGGGCGCAGCCTCATCGCCCAAATGACCTGGGATGATGCACTGCGCGACGTCGCAGCAGCGGCGGCGCACGTGCAGCGCTTCGGCAGCGTCGGCGCCGTGGGTTATTGCTGGGGTGGCACGTTGGCCTGGCTCTGCGCCACACGCCTGGGCTTACCGGCGGTCAGTTATTACGGGGCACGCTCGCTGCCCTTTGTCGACGAGTTTGCACAGGCACCGGTGATCTTGCACTTCGGCCAACACGATCCATTGATCTCAGCGCAGTATCGCGACGCTTTTGCCCAATCGCAACCGTTGGTCCCGCAGTTTGTCTACGCCGCGGGACATGGATTCAACTGCAATGAGCGCGCCGATTTCCACGCCGAATCGGCGGCCATTGCCTGGCGCCGCACCCTCGGGTTTTTTCGCGACCATCTTCGACCAGCCGCCGAGTTTGCGCTGCATCCGAAGCTTGAAGAAGACGCGATCGAGGTCGGCGACTTGTCGCTGTGTCGCGTGCTGCTGATGAATGATGCCCGGTATCCTTGGCTGATACTGGTGCCGCGCTGCGCACAAGCAAGCGAAATTATTGACCTCGAACCGTCAGATCGCGGTCGCCTTATGGAAGAGATCGCGATCGCCAGCGAAGCCATGCGCAGCGTATTCGAACCCGAAAAATTGAACGTCGCGGCGCTGGGCAATGTGGTGCCGCAATTACACGTGCACATTGTCGCGCGTTATGCCAGTGATGGCGCTTGGCCCGCACCCGTGTGGGGCGTCGGCACCGCTGAGCCGTACAAGACCGGCCAGGTGCACGCGACCCTCAAGTCACTGCGCGAGGCGTTTAAGTTCTTGTAGGATGGGTGCAACCCACCATTATAAAATCTTTGGAAATTGGTAGGTTGCACCCACCTTGCGAGCGCACGAAGGGCTCCGTCGCTAGAGCTCGCGCGTGCTGCCTTTTTCCTTGCGCATCGCCCTCAAGCCCGAGCGCTTGGCGGCAACGGCGAACAAATCCTCGCCTTCATCGCCGCCAACGTCAGCACCGATCAGAACGACCTCGGTGACACCATCATCTTCCTTGATGGCGCCCAGATAACCCTCGAGCTGCTTGGGGCCAAAGGTGTAGCCGTCGGCTTGATAGCGCGGCCCTTTTATCAATTTGATATTGACCGACTCCGCGGCGATCGACGGGCTGGCGATTGCCACCAGCGTTATCGCCAACAAGCTGTAAGCCCATGCCGAACTGGTGCGCTTCATCTTCCCTCTCCCAAAAAAAACGTCAAACCAACACTACCCGCGTACCCGCGATCAGATCGTGAATGCAACGACGGTCTTCGCGAAAAATAAACAGCGCATCGACGAACGAAAAGAGGCCGCCGACGATCGGAATCATTCCGATCAGGTACAGAACGCCATAGCGCAGACTAACGAGCTTGATGAATTCCGGTTTGTTGCCATTGAGATCCACAATCTTCATCCCAAGAAGTTTCTTGGCTATGGTCTGACCCGATTGATTGAGGAAATAGCCCTGAATGACAACCAACGCCACAAAACTGACCGCCATCGCCCCAGCATTCCACAGATAACTTGGCGGCTGGCCGTTCATCAACATCGTAAAATACCCGCTGGCAAACATTGCCGGCACTAGCAGGACCGACAGAATGATGTTGTCGATTAGGGCGCCAGCAAATCGCATACCGCGACCGGCCAGTTCCAACTGACCGGATTCCGCGAAGTCTGCAACAACAGCCTGTGGCGCCGCATACGGATTGCTCGGAATCTGTGGTGGTTGTTGCATGACGATCTCCTGGTTGAATTTTGCCGGGTTGAATCAAGTCCGCGGTAGCGTGACCCCGCGTTGCCCCTGGTACTTGCCGCCGCGGTCACGATAGCTGATTTCGCACTCTTCGTCGGACTCGAAGAACAACATTTGCGCCACACCCTCATTGGCATAAATGCGCGCTGGCAGTGTCGTCGTGTTGCTGAATTCCAGTGTGACGTGTCCTTCCCACTCTGGCTCCAGTGGCGTCACATTGACAATGATCCCACAACGCGCATAGGTGCTCTTGCCCAGACAGATGGTAAGCACGCTGCGTGGAATTCGAAAGTATTCGACCGTGCGCGCTAGCGCGAACGAATTGGGCGGGATGATGCAGACGTCTGCGTTCACGTCGACGAAACTCTGCGGATCGAATTGTTTGGGGTCGACAATTGTCGAGTTGATGTTGGTAAAAATCTTGAACTCCCCGGCACAGCGCACGTCATAACCATAACTCGACGTGCCGTACGAAATCAGCTTGCCACCGCTGGCATTGGCGCGCACCTGGCCGGGCTCGAAAGGCTCGATCATGCCGTGCTGCTCGGCCATGCGCCGGATCCACTTGTCGGGTTTGATGCTCATTGAATTCCTCGAAGGATCTGTTGTCAGGAACCCACAAGTTGCCCCTGGTGCAGGAAAGTCAGGTGTCTTGGATGATGATGTTGGGAAACGCGATTTTTTTGTTGCGCGCTTGCAGACTGAGGCGCGCTGCGGTCTTGCGCGCGATCTCGCGATAAATACGCGCTGCATCGGACGCGGGTGCGGCCACTACGGTCGGTGTGCCGCCATCGGCCTGCTCGCGAATGTGCATGGCCAGTGGCAGCGACCCGAGCAGAGGCACGCCATAGTCGGAGGACATGCGCTCGCCGCCACCGGAACCAAACACGTGTTCACTGTGGCCGCATTGGCTGCAGGTATGCAGTGCCATGTTCTCGACGATGCCGAGCACCGGCACCTCGACCTTTTCAAACATGCGCAAACCCTTGCGCGCATCCAGCAGCGCGATGTCCTGCGGCGTAGTCACGATGATCGCGCCCGACACCGGTACGCGCTGGCACAGTGTTAACTGGATATCACCAGTGCCTGGCGGCAGATCGATCACCAGGTAATCCAGATCCACCCAGTTGGTATCGTTGAGCAATTGCTGCAGCGCCTGGGTGACCATCGGACCGCGCCAAATCATCGGCGTGTCCTCTTCGACCAGAAACCCGATCGACATGACCTGCACGCCGTGCGCGATTTTGGGCTCGATCGACTTGCCGTCTTTGGAATCGGGCTTGCCGCTAACCCCCATCATGCGCGGCTGGCTGGGGCCGTAAATATCCGCATCGAGAATGCCGACGTTGGCGCCTTCTGCGTGCAACGCCAGTGCCAGATTGGCAGCAGTCGTGGACTTGCCGACGCCGCCCTTGCCCGATGCCACTGCAATGATATTTTTCACATTGGGCATCGGTGTCAGTTCTTTCTGCACGCGATGCGCAAAAACCCTGCAACCGACATGCACGGTCGCAGCAGCGATTGCCGGGTCAGCCGTGAGCACCTTCTGCACCTGATCGGCGAGCGTCGCCTGCCAGGAAAGGGCCGGATACGGCAGCAGGATATCCACCGCGACCTTGTCGCCATCGGCCCCGATACCTTTGAGCGATCCACCGGCGACCAAGTCCAGCCCGGTATGCGGGTCGACGATCGTCTTGAGCAACGCTTCTGCGCGTTCCTTGGCCAGACTCATGGCGATTTCTCATTGAACAAATTGGCCGCGCAGTTTAACGTGAAAGAATGCGCATCGCCGCAAGCGTTCCCCGCCCGATGTTCGGGGAGGGGTGAGGCAGCGCACCATCACTATCGCGTAGCGGGTGCCGTATCCCGCTTCACAATAGTCAGCCGAGCCCGCACGGCATGGCATGATGACGGAACTTCGCGACCCAACAAACCGGCGCTGCCCCTCTCAGGAAACCCGCAACCGATGTCAGCCCCACGCCAGATCCTCGTCTCCAGCGCCCTACCCTACGCCAACGGCCCCCTGCACCTGGGTCACCTGGTGGGCTACATCCAAGCCGATATCTGGGTGCGGGCGCGACGCATGGCCGGTGATACGGTGCATTTCGTCTGCGCCGACGATGCCCACGGCACCCCGATCATGCTGGCCGCAGAAAAAGCCGGCGTCAGTGCCGAAACCTTTATCAACAGCATCCGCCAGGGCCACGAAGACGATTTTGCAGATTTCCAGGTGCGCTTCGACCATTATCACAGCACGCATAGCCCGGAAAATCGTCTGCTGGCTGAGTTGTTCTACGCGCGCCTGAAGGCTGCCGGTCACATCGCCAGCCGTACCATCCAGCAGTTTTACGATCCGCTGAAGGCGATGTTCCTGCCGGATCGCTACATCAAGGGCGAGTGCCCCAAATGTGGCGCGCCGGATCAGTATGGTGACAACTGCGAAGTCTGCGGTGCGGCGTATTCACCGACCGATCTGAAGAACCCCTACTCGGTAGTTTCTGGCGCCACGCCGGTGATGAAGGACACGGAGCATTATTTTTTCGAGTTGTCGCGCTTCAGCGGTTTTCTGCGCGGCTGGATGGCTGGCGACGTGGCGCACAGCGCGGTCAAGGGCAAGCTCAACGAATGGCTGGAAGCGGGGCTGCGCAGCTGGGACATCAGCCGCGATGCGCCCTACTTCGGTTTCGAAATTCCGGGTGCACCCGGCAAGTATTTTTACGTATGGCTGGATGCGCCGATCGGCTATCTGGCAAGTTTCCGTGCCTACTGCGATCTGAACCCGGGCATCGACTTCGACCAGTTTCTCGGCGCCAACAGCAAGGCCGAGATGCATCATTTTCTGGGCAAGGACATCATCAACTTCCACGGCCTGTTCTGGCCGGCAATGCTGCACGGCGCCGGTTTCCGCACGCCGACAGCACTGCACGTTAACGGCTATCTCACCGTCAACGGCGCCAAAATGTCCAAATCACGCGGAACCTTTATTCAGGCCCGCACCTATCTCGACGCCGGCTTGAATCCCGAGCACCTGCGTTATTACTTTGCGGCCAAAACCGGCGCGGGCGTCGATGACGTCGATCTGAATCTGGAGGACTTTGTCGCGCGTGTGAACTCCGATCTGGTCGGCAAGTTCGTCAATATCGCCAGTCGCTGCGCCGGGTTTATCAGCAAGCGTTTTGATGGGCGGCTTGCTGATCGCCTGCCGGAACCCTATATGTATGAACATTTTCTCAACACTTCGAAGGAAGTGATCAACGCTTTCAATGCCTGCGAATTCAGTCAAGCTGTGCGCCTCATCATGGGCCTCGCCGACCAGGCGAATCGCTATATCGACGAGAAGAAACCCTGGGTCATCGCCAAGCAGGAAGGTGCCGATGCCGAACTGCAGGCGGTGTGCACGCAGGGGCTCAATCTGTTTCGCGTGCTGGCAGTATGTCTACAGTCGATTCTGCCCGACACTTGTGCGCGCGCCGCGAAGTTCCTCAATGTGTCGTCCGCGCGTTGGAGTGATATCGACCAAGCGCTTCTGGCGCATACCATCAACCCCTATGAGCCGCTAATGACCCGTATCGATCCCAAGGCAATTGAAGCGATGGTGACGGCGAGCACCGAGTCGTTGCAGGCAACTCCACCTGTCGGAAAAACAAATGTGGGAGCGGCTTCAGCCGCGAATCCCGCCGCTGCAGCACCTGTGGGACTCGCGGCTGAAGCCGCTCCCACAACCGCAGCAGCTACAGCCGCTGCCGCATCCCCTGCTGCGGCAGCGCCGACAATCGCCATCGAGGACTTCAGCAAACTCGATCTGCGCGTCGCCCGGGTGTTGGAATGCGCTTTCGTCGATGGCTCCGACAAATTGCTGCGCTTCCGACTGGATGCCGGCGATCTGGGTGAGCGCCAGATTTTCTCGGGCATCCGTGCGGCCTATTGCGAGCCGGACAAATTGATCGGCCGCAACGTGGTGTTCATCGCCAATCTGGCGCCGCGCAAGATGCGCTTCGGAATTTCCGAAGGCATGATCCTGTCTGCCGGCGGTGGTGGCGACGATCTGTTCTTGCTCAATGTCGATAGCGGCGCCGTACCCGGCGCACGAGTAAAATAGTCGTTCGTGGGAAGGGGTTTAGCCGCGAAGCTATTTTCTCTGAGGCCACATTGCATAAGCAACAGCTTCGCGGCCAAAGCCGCTCCCACAATGCCTCGTTTGAATACGACCATGCATCTCATCGACGCCATCGACCAGTTGTTGCCGCAAACCCAATGCACTAAATGCGGCTATCAGGGTTGCCGTCCGTATGCCGAAGCGATTGCGGTGGGCACGGCCGATATCAACCAGTGCCCTCCCGGCGGCGCAGCGGGTATTCGCGCGCTGGCTCAGTTGCTGGGTCGCGAATCCAAGCCACTGAACCCAGACAATGGCGCGGAAGCCCGACGCCTGGTCGCCTACATTCGCGAAGACGAATGCATCGGCTGCACCAAATGCATCCAGGCCTGTCCGGTCGATGCAATCATCGGTGCGCCCAAGCTCATGCACACGGTGATTGCCGATCTCTGTACCGGCTGCGACTTGTGCATCCCACCCTGCCCAGTCGACTGCATCGATATGATCGAGCCGCCTGACTATACTCAGCGCCCTGTAACGCCGTGGAACCCGCGATGAATCCCAACTATCTCGATTTCGAACAACCACTCGCCGATCTGGAAGCGAAGATCGCTGAGCTACGCCAAGCCGGGGCCGGCAGTTCGCTCGATCTCAATAGTGAGGTCAAGCGCATGAGCGTCAAGCTGCGGCAGAAAACCGAGGAAATTTTCGCCAACCTCAACGCCTGGCAGATCACCCAGCTTGCGCGTCATCCGATGCGGCCGCATACGCTCGATTACATCAAGGTGATCTGCGACGAATTTCATGAGCTTGCGGGTGATCGCGCTTATGCCGATGACCCCGCCATTGTTGGCGGTCTCGGCCGTATCAATGGCAAATCGGTAATGGTCATTGGCCATCAGAAGGGTCGCGATACCAAGAGCAAAGTGCGTCGCAACTATGGCATGCCGCGCCCCGAAGGTTATCGAAAAGCGTTGCGCCTGATGCAGACTGCCGAGCGCTTTCACCTGCCGGTGATCACGCTGATTGATACACCCGGCGCTTACCCAGGCGTCGGCGCCGAGGAACGTGGCCAGAGTGAAGCGATCGCGCGTAATCTTCTGGAAATGAGCAAGCTTCGCGTGCCGGTGATTTGCACTGTGATTGGTGAAGGTGGGTCAGGCGGCGCGCTGGCGATCGGCGTTGGCGATCGCACTATGATGCTGCAGTACGCCACTTATTCGGTGATCACGCCCGAGGGTTGCGCGTCGATCCTGTGGAAAAGCGCGGCCAAGGCACGCGATGCGGCCGAGGCACTGGGGTTGACCGCCGTGCGCCTGCTTGAACACGGGTTGGTGGACATGGTGATCCAGGAGCCTTTTGGCGGCGCCCATCGTGATCCGAAAGAAACCGCCGAGCGCCTGAAACAAGTCCTGATCGGCCAGATTGCGGAACTTGAAAAACTCGATGTTGATGTATTGCTCACCCAACGCTACGACAAATTGCGCCGGATGGGGCAGTACGAAGCTGCTTAGGCAAGTTGCTGCGGTGGGTCCGCGCTGCGCGTGGACGCTCTTCGTTGATCGACGTGGCACCAGGAGCGTCCGACCCCTGGTCGGACCCCCTAAGCTCTCAGGCTATTCGCTATCTTCACGACATATCACCAAACCGTGCCTGCAGCGCCGCCATCGCCACGGTGCCAGCCGTTTCTGTGCGCAATACGCGCGGCCCCAGACGTAATCGCGTGAAACCTACCTGATCCAAAATCGACAGATCGCGATCCGAGAATCCACCCTCTGGGCCAATCGCGATCGTGGCGGTTGTTGGCACTGCAAGTTGACTCAAGCCAAACGCAGCCTCGGGATGCAGACACAATCGCAAATCAGCGTCTGCCGCCGCTGGCAGCGCGCTCGCGTACTGCGCCAGGCTCTGCGGCATGGCGAGTACGGGCACACGGCTGCGTCCACATTGTTCGCAGGCGCTCTGGATCACATGTAGCCAGCGCGAGTGACGCTTGTCGGCACGCTCTTCGCCAAGTTTGACCTCGGAGCGTTCACTTGTGACCGGCACAATGCGCACTGCGCCAAGCTCGGTCGCCTTTTGCAGAATCCAGTCCATCTTTTCGCCGCGCACGATCGCCTGCACCAAGGTCACCGCCAGCGGCGATTCCACATTGACCGACTCCTGGATATCGACCTGCACGCCAACGTTACCCTTGCCCACGCACGCCAGCCGCCCGCTGTAATCATGGCCATCGCCGTTGAACAAAGTGATCGCATCGCCGTCGCGCATGCGCAATACGCGAACCGCATGATCGGCGGCGAACTGCGGCAAAGACAATGTCTGACCAACGCCGATGGGCTGACGAACGAAGAAGCGGGCGCGACGCATGGGGCGATCCGAATTGGAAAACTTACCCTGGCAACCTTACCGCGAAGCCGAACCGGCGGAGGGCCTCACCCATCGTGCCAACCTCACCAGGTGGGCGGGCGTAGGCTCTGGCGCGGGGCCCTATGCATATCGCCACTCTGGGCACTTAGGGAAGCTCTGAATAAGTCACCACTTCGTCTTCGCCACACTGCTCATTACATGCCAAACCCCCGCTCTCAACAGCGGAGCTGGTCAACCTGCGGTTTTTCGCCCCCTGACTCAGGCGGCAATCGCGGCTCCGGACTCGTTCCGATGTTCCCTGGAGTGGATATTCGCTTGCGATGACACACTTGAAACCGCAGCGGATCGCCCAATCTTGCTGCCACTCCCCGGTTGGTTCGGCGAATCCGCAGATTGCGGCATTCCCAATCGACGAGGTCGGCGCTAGAATTGGCACTCAGTAGTGTCGACTGCTAACACTTTCGCAATAACGCTTTAAAATCAGCGTCCTACCGTATTGTAACCCGCACCGTCACACAGCCAAAGTTGTTCACCCCAGCCATAAAAGAGGTTGCTATGAAGATCCAGCCATTGCACGACCGCGTCGTCATCAAGCGTATGGAAGAAGAGCGTCTGTCCGCAGGCGGCATCGTGATACCCGACTCCGCTACCGAAAAGCCGATCCGCGGCGAAGTGGTTGCCGCCGGTGAAGGCAAGCCGCTCGACAACGGCACCACGCGCGCGCTCAAGGTCAAGGTCGGCGACAAAGTGCTGTTCGGCAAGTATTCCGGCACCGAAGTGAAAATCGACGGCACCGAATACCTCGTGGTTCGCGAAGACGACATCTTCGCCACCCTGAACTGACTTTCATCGATCAGGGGTAGCACCCCTGCTGAATGAAAGCCAGAAGAGCGAGTGCCTCCTCACCCCTTCCCATCCCTCCCCGAATATCGGCGAGGGGGTAGCGAAATCAGATAGTCACATCGAATCATATTGAAGGATTGCAATCATGGCAGCCAAAGAAATTCGCTTCTCCGAAGACGCCCGCGCCCGCATGCTGGCCGGCGTCAACATTCTCGCCAATGCCGTCAAGGCAACGCTCGGCCCGAAGGGTCGTAACGTTGTGCTCGAAAAGAGCTTCGGCGCCCCGACGATCACCAAGGACGGCGTCTCCGTCGCCAAGGAAATCGAGCTCGCCGATCGCTTCCAGAACATGGGCGCGCAAATGTTGAAAGAAGTCGCGTCGAAGACTTCCGATGTCGCCGGCGACGGCACCACCACCGCCACCGTGCTCGCCCACGCCATCATCCGTGACGGCATGAAGGCAGTTGCTGCTGGTATGAACCCGATGGATCTCAAGCGCGGACTCGACAAGGCCGTCAGCGCCGCCGTCGCTGAGCTGAAAAAGCAGAGCAAGCCCTGCTCCGACGACAAGGCAATTGCCCAGGTCGGCGCGATCTCGGCCAACAGCGACCACGCCATCGGCGACATCATCGCTGAAGCGATGAAGAAGGTCGGCAAGGAAGGCGTGATCACGGTAGAAGAAGGCTCTGGTCTGGAAAACAGTCTTGATGTCGTTGAAGGCATGCAGTTTGACCGCGGCTATCTGAGCCCGTACTTCATCAACAACCAGCAGTCGATGAGCGCCGAACTCGAAGCGCCGTACATCCTGCTGTACGACAAGAAGATCTCCAACGTACGTGACCTGCTGCCCGTGCTCGAAGGCGTTGCCAAGTCGGGCAAGCCGTTGCTCATCGTTGCCGAAGAAGTGGAAGGCGAAGCTTTGGCCACGCTCGTGGTCAACACCATCCGCGGCATCGTCAAGGTTTGCGCCGTCAAGGCACCAGGCTTTGGTGATCGTCGCAAGGCGATGCTGGAAGACATGGCCGTGCTCACCGGCGGCACCGTGATCTCCGAAGAAGTGGGTCTGTCATTGGAGAAGGCGACGCTCAAGGATCTGGGCACCGCGAAAAAAGTTCAGATCACCAAAGAGAACAGCACCCTGATTGATGGCGCCGGCGACAAGAAAGCGATCGAAGGCCGCATCAAGCAGATCAAGGCGCAGATCGAAGAAACCACCAGCGACTACGACCGCGAGAAGTTGCAAGAGCGCGTCGCCAAGCTTGCCGGCGGTGTCGCCGTGATTAAGGTCGGTGCCGCTACCGAAGTCGAAATGAAAGAGAAGAAAGCCCGCGTCGAAGACGCACTGCACGCCACGCGCGCAGCCGTTGAAGAGGGCGTGGTACCGGGCGGCGGCGTTGCTCTGATCCGTGCACTGGCTGGCCTCGCCGGCCTCAAGGGCGACAACGAAGACCAGAACCACGGTATCAACATCGCCAAGCGCGCCATGGAAGCTCCGCTGCGCGAGATCGTGGCCAACTGCGGCGAAGAGCCCAGCGTCGTGTTGAACAAGGTAGCCCAGGGCACCGGCAACTACGGCTACAACGCTGCCACCGGCGAGTACGGCGATATGGTCGCAATGGGCATCCTCGATCCGACCAAGGTCACCCGCACCGCACTGCAGAATGCAGCGTCGATTGCCGGCCTGATGATCACCACCGAAGCGATGGTTGCCGAAGCCCCGAAGAAAGAAGCGGGCGGCGGCGGCGGCGGCGGTCATGATCATGGCGGCGGCGGCATGGGCGGTATGGATTTCTAATCCACTGCGGGGCTTGCCCCGCTGCTTTAGCTGTCAAAAAAACCCCGCAGCGATGCGGGGTTTTTCTTTGTGCAACCGGGAACACGAGAGAGCGGCGTGACGAGGATCGAGCACTCGATAGCAGATTGAATCAGATGACACACCGACTGCATCAACGCCTGTTTGCCTTCACCGCTCACGCCTGCGGCAACAACTCGTACGCCATCACGATGGCATCCTCGCGACCAGTCTTGGACGGATAGTATTTCGGCCGCCGACCGATCTCATTGAATCCGATGTCGTGGTAGAGCTTGATCGCGAAGGGATTGCTCGGGCGCACTTCGAGGAAGATGCGCTGGGCGCGATACCAGCGTGCAACGTCCATGGCGCGGTTGATGAGTCGCCGGCCGTGGCCTTTGCCTTGCTCGTTCGGATCGACGCAGACATTGAGCACGTGCGCCTCGCCGGCGGCCACCGAAAGCATGAAATAGCCGGCGATAAACCCGCCCAGATCGAGCACGAAACCGTGGTACCCGGCGCGTAGGCAGTCGCGAAAAATCTGCGGAGTCCAGGGAAATTCGTAGGCGCGCAATTCGATGGCGATGACGTGATCGACGTCTGCTTCGCGCATCGGGCGCAAACTTGGCAGACTATCCAACGCGGCTGCCATGGCTAGCAGCCCGTTTCGCCGAGCCGCGGAACAATCGAAACCGATGGCGTGAGCTTCGCGGCGAAGTGCAGGTTCGCAGCCGCACGAAAGGCTCCGCTGGGGGATGTGATCAGCAATGGCGGGAAAGCGCGCGGTTTCATGTCATGAGTTGTGCTTGGTCGCACTGCTAGTGTGGTGTTGCACACTACGTGGCGCAACCAAAATGGATGGGTTCGGCGCCGTGGCGAGGCGCGAATTGCCGCCAAGGCTGGAGGCCTTGGCAAGATTCGCAACGAAGCCACGGGGTCGAAGACGCGATTTCATGTGTCGCATAGGGTGCAACACCACACTAGCCCTTGGCCGCCCTGAGCATCGGCTTGATGGACCACCACAGCGCGCGTCGCGCCGAAGCACTTTTCTGCAACACCGCCAACTCAGGCACGCGCACGCCAAGCACATCGGCCGGAAGCGTCGCATCAACACCGACCTGCAGTGCAAATTTGGCAGTGCCCCGAGACACAGTGTCTGGCGTACACACCACGCAGCCAGGCAAGGTACGCATCAGCTGCCGGATCAATGGCGCATCGGCGTGCACGCGTTGCTCGAGAACCAGCAGCACAGAGTGCGTACCGAGCAGCACTGACGAATGATTGCGCGGCACCGATCGTGCGCTGACTGGCGCGCCCGGCGATGGCACGGATTGGACAACGGCTTCCGCACGTTCAGCGTGCGCTGCCGGGTCCGTCCGGTTGCGCGCCTGCGGCGTACGGATCGCGGCAACGGCAGTGTGCACGGGTGAAGCCTTGGCGATGGCGGTAGCCGGCGTTGCCGCTCGCAACGGTTCACTGCCACGCGATACCCAGACCTCGAAGCCCATCACCTGCAGCATCCGTTGGCGCTCGGTCTCGCTGAGCTGCGTGGCAAGGCTCATAGCTGAACCTGTTGCAGCTCAGTCCAGAATGCAGCAAAACACTGGTCAATCGCGGTTGCAAATGCGCGCACAGTGGATTGGATACTCTCGGTCTCGGCCGGTACGTCGGCAGCGTACTCGGACAACAACAGTGGCGCGTGCAGCGAACCGTGCTCGACACGCAACTCCAGACGCACTGCCGCCAACCAGGCATCACCGTGCTTGATCCGTTCGAATCGCTCGATGCGCCCAGAAATGCGCAGGCTGTCGATCGATGGCGGCAACCTGTCGGTAACCAGACGCGCGGCGCTGCGTGCGCGCAAAGTGTCGATCAGACGACGCTGCAGCAGCTGCCCTGGCGGTTCATCCCACAGCTGGTAATGGTAGGCCTTGATGCTGCCTTCGGGCCGCTGTGCATAGAGAATCGCCTGATCGTTATAGACACCATCAGCAATCAGCGAGTCAACAACGATCGGAATGCTGAAATGTTTTTTGTCTTCGACGGGTACACGTTCCACCGGTTTGAGCCGGTAGTAACCGACATCCGGCACCGGTGCGCCTGCACATGCAACGAGCAACAGGGCGAGCGCCACAGCCAGTACGGAGCGCAAACGCATCAGTCGTCCTCCACGATTACATTGTCGGCTTTGGGCGTGAACAGCAATCGATTCGGGCTCTTGCGCACCTCACGGGTAAACTCATTGAGGTTGCGGCTTGAGGATTCGAGATTGTGCGTAATGGCATCGATACGTCGCGCCAGTGACGCTGTGATCTGACTGAGATCGATGACCGCCTCGCGGATTTCAGGCCGGACATCCGCCACCGTGCCATGCAGCTCGTTGAGCAATGCGTCCAGGCGCACGCGCGTCGCATCAAGCTCGACGGACATCTTGCGCGCGTTTTGCGCAGTGCCCGCAAGATCGGCCAGGGTGGTATCGATGAAGTCACGATTTTTGGTCGACAGGATGCGGTTGACAGAATCCGACGCGGTGTTCAGTCCTTTCAACAGCGACTCGGCCTCGGCAAGCAAGGTCGGCGCGCTGGCATCCAGGTTCGCGGTAATCGATTCGACCCGCGTGCTCAGGTTCTCAATCAGCGGGCGCAGTCGATCGCGGGTCAGTATCGTAACTTCGCCAGCAAGGTCGTTGACGGCACCGAACAGGTCTTGTCCTTCCTCGCCTTTAAGCACTGCACCGGGTTTGAGCAAGGTACTGCTGGAGCCTTCGCGGATCGCGATTGCGACGTCGGCAAGCAAGCCGCTGGATGCAAGCTTAGCCACCGAATCAGCAGCCAGCGGCCAATCTCGCCGCACCGCCAATTCGACCCGGTAATGGGTTTTTCCGCCTTCACGCAGCGGCTCGATAGCGGAAACCTGGCCGATCCGAAAGCCTTCGTAGAACACTGGCGCGCCGTAACCGAGCCCGGTGACATTGCGATAGTCGGTGAAATAGCTGACCGAGGCACCGCCGCTGCCAGTGATGAAAAACAGCGCAGTCATCAGGATGGCCAGCGCCGCCAGCACTACGATTCCGACCAAGGTGTAGTTGATATCGTCGCGTTTCATAAGTCCGCATTATGGCCGATGCGAGCGGCGAATGGGTTGCCGTTGTAGAGCGGGGCTCACGCCGTTGCCATTGTTCTGATTGATACTGCGGGCTCCAAGCGAGCGCGACGCCGCACGCCCCACTCGGTGCGTGCGGCAGCAAAAGACGAACGTCGCGCTAGCCAATCTTGCCGGCAAGCACAAACACCGACATGGCCGCAAGCCAGACCACCAGCACGCGCCAGATCAGGGCCATCGCCTGTTGCATGGCGAGCATGGCGGTGTCATCGACAGCGCTTTCGGCATCCGATTCGGATTCCATATCCACGCTCGCGCGCGCTGCGGCGGTCATGTAACCCGGTTCGGACGAGTACCATCCCGGCACTCGCTGACCGTGGAAATCGCGCCAGGCAGCGGCTACCGAGTCGAAGTCCGCAGCAATGGCAAGCGCCAGTGTCATCAATTGCGCCGCCGGCCAGTTCATCATGCGATGCAGATATTGGGCCGCCTCGGCCTGCTCGTGAGAGAGGGCATCGCGGTAGGCGCGCGATCCGTCGGCGAGGCAGATCAGTCGATAGAGCAAAGCGCCGCTGGCGCCGAGCAGCAAGAACCAGAACAACACGCCGAACCAGCGAGAAAGCGCGGCTAAAAACACCTGATCGACAACTTGCGCGCTCTCCAGTTTGAGCGGCGGCACCGGCGGATCTTCAGGCAGTCGCTGCAGCGCGGCCAGCCGTGACTCACGCTCGCTGGACGAATGAATCGCCTGAACTTCGATATCCAGATCGCGTGGTCCCCAGCAGTAAAACAATACTGCAGCGGCCAAAATGAAGCTGGGCAGCCCCCACCAGGTTCCCTGCATTGTCCACTGCAGCAGTCCCAACACAAAAACGGGCAGTCCTGCAGTCAATATCAATGCTGTGCGCCAATGCCAGAACTGGGTACCGCCTAGTCGCTCAGCACAAGCGCGAACCCAGTACTGGAACCAGGAATAGTCGCGCAGCCGCGCCAGATCGGGCATCGCATGTCCGAGCAACAAGGCCAGCAAGGTGGCGAGCAGAACGGTGGCCATATTTCTCCATCGGCAATAGGTCACATTCTACGTTAGCTGGCGTTAAATCAGCGCATCGGGGCGCGACCCGCAGGGCCGCTGTCTTGGACGCTGCCACGACAGCCGCCCTCGCAACGGATCGAGGCACTGCGGGTCATCGCTTGCAAGACAGCCCAACGGGTGCACAATCGCGATCCGCAAAATGTGTCGGGAGATTGCCCTGTGTCGCAGAATCGCTGGATCAGAATTGAGCAACTCTTCGCCGAGGCGCTGACTCAACCAGCCACGGCCCGCGACGCCTTCCTTGAGCGCAGCTGCGGCGGCGACACCGATCTGCGGCGCGAACTTGATGAACTTTTGCGCTCGCACGATACCTCGGGGGTGCTTGATAGCGCGTTGCGTGCAGCGGATTCCGTACCCGTGCAACCCTCACTGGCCGCCGGAACGCACCTGGGTTCCTGGCGCGTTGACGCGTTGATTGGGCGCGGCGGCATGGGCGAGGTCTATGCGGCGGCACGGGCCGATGCGGCGTTCGAGCAACGCGCGGCGCTCAAACTTTTGCGCTACGAGGCTGCCGGCCAGATGGATCGCTTCCATGCCGAGCGTCGCATTCTGGCCAGGCTTGAGCACCCCGGCATCGCGCGATTGCTGGATGGCGGAATGACCGCCGATGGACGTCCCTATACGGTGATGGAGTACGTCGAGGGACATTCGCTGACCGACTACTGTCGAGCGCATTCATCGACGCTGCGCGAGCGTCTGGCGCTGTTCGCGCAAGTATGCGATGCCGTCGCGTTCGCCCACCGCAATCTGGTGATCCATCGTGACCTCAAGCCGGACAACATCCTGGTTGATGCCCAGGGCACGGTGAAGCTGCTCGATTTTGGCATCGCCAAATTACTCGACGCGGCCGCTTCCGTGGGCGACGGCGACAACACCATGGCGCCGTTTACGCCCGACTATGCAGCGCCCGAGCAACTCACTGGGCAGCCAGTGACTACTGCTACCGATATCTACGCGCTGGGCGTGTTGCTGTTCGAGTTGCTCAGTGATGAGCGCCCGCTGCGTATGCGCGGGCTACCTTCGACGCAGGCGATGCAGCTCCTCCTGGATCGCACGGCGCCATCACTGTTCCGCATCGCCAAGCTCAATTCCAATCCGCCAATACCGGCACGCCTGTTGGCAGGTGACCTGGACGCAATCGTTGCCAAGTGTCTGCGCAAAGAGCCAGCGCATCGCTACGAAACCATCAATGCATTGATGCGCGATATCGAATCCCATCTGCACAACGAACCCGTATCGGCCCGCGAGGGTGCACGAATGTACGTGTTCGGACGTTTGCTACGTCGTTATCGGTGGGCTGTGGCCGGCGTCGCTGTGTTGATCATAACGCTGGCAGCAGGACTGGCTGGCACGATCTGGCAGGCGCAGCGTGCCCAGACGCAGGCCGCACGCGCCAATGCGGTGCGCGACTTTCTGGTCTCCCTGTTTGAGATCGCCGAAGCTGGCAAGCCGCAAGACCTTCGACCGACAGTGGAAGAGATCGTCGAGCAGGGCGGAGATCGGATACTGGCGGATCGCGCAATGCCGCAGGAGACCAAGGCCGATCTGCTTGGCGTGCTATCGCGTGTCGCGTTAAGCATGGGGGCGCAAACGCAGGCGCAGGAACTGACCCAGGCTTTGCTGCTTTTGAGCGACCAGCTTTACCAATCGGCCGACTCACGTTGGATCAGCGCCAGGCATTTGCGCGCGCTGTCACTGATCGATCGCGCCGAGTTTACCGAGGCGACAACCTTGCTGGAACCGCTGCAGGATGCCTTGCTGCAGCGTGGCGACCCGCTTGGCGTAGAAGCGTTGCTCACCTTGGCCCTTGCCATGTCTGAACAGGGCGGGCGCGTCGATGAGGCGCTGGCCTTGCAACGGGAGATAACAGCCTTGGCGATGAAGGATGTCAAAACCCAACCGCGTAGCGCGTTGCAGGCAATGATCGCCGAAGCCAATCATTTCGGGGGACTGCATCGATACAAGGAGAGTCTGGAGCGCAGCGAGCGTGCATTGACGTTCTGGAAATCGCGCGGCTTGCCACTGAGCAGTGAGGTGTTATGGCTGCATGCCAGCATTGGCAATTCCGCCAGCGCGCTGGGTGATGCGGTGCGCGGCGAGGCGGCCTACCGCGAGGCGATCGCGTTGTCGGAGCGACTGTATAAACGGCCGCACCAGGCCACGGCCTGGTTTGTCGGTCTGCTCGGTAGTTACCTGGTGGCACTGGGGCGCTACGATGAAGCTGAGTCCTATGTGCAGCGTGGCCTGGCGATGCGCCGCGATCTGCTCGGAGACGCGCACCCGGACACCTTGTTCGCGGTCGCGGCGCTGGCCCGGCTGCGTGCCTCGCAGACCCGAACCGATGAGGCGCTGACGGTGTTGTCCGAAGGCGTGTCCATCTGCGAAAAGGCCAGGTTGCAGCATCAAGCCTGCGTGCGCCTGCTGCAGACCCGCGGTCAGGTGCACGCGATGAAAGCAGACTTCGAAGCGGCCCAGGCCGACCTGAATGCGGCGATCACCGTGCAGCGAAAGATATCCGGCGAAGATGGCGCAATGGTGGCAACTCAGTTCGGGGCGCTCTCGTCAATGCAGCGCCTGGGAGGCCGCTACGAGGAAGCGATCGTCACCGCTGAACATGCGCTCGCCTTGTTCGAAAAGGCCGGCGGTGGCTATTTTGGCGAAGTTGCTGACGCAAGATATCAACGCGCCCGGGCCAACTTTGAACTCGGCAAGCACCAGGCTACGCTGGATGAAATCACCGAGGTCGAGGCGCTGTACTCGAAGCAGTCTCGGGATGACTTCATTATTCGCATCCGCATGTTGAGCCTTAAAGCGCGTGCGCTGTCGCGATTGAACCGCACTGACGAAGCCCGACAAACTGCGGCGGCGGCCCTGACGCTGGTCAACAAAGCGCAAGGTGTGGACCCGAAGATGATCGCCGGACTCAAGCTATTGGACGCAACTGGCGAAGGCTACTGAGTTGCGGCAGTTCGACTTGGGTTCCTGCGTCTAGCGGCGCGCCTGATCATTTCGCAAGGCCAATTGCGCTATCGCGAAAATTTGCGCGTCGGGAAACAACCGTTCGTGAAGTCGCACAGACCATTCCAAGTGCCATGGCTCAGCCTCGCATCCTGGACTGCCACTCGTTCCACACAGCTCGAAATACGCTGCTATTCAGCGATGCCAGGCATTGGCTCGGCGCACGATGCCTGGACATTTGCTTGCCCGACTCACTTGCCCTCATCCGCCAATTCCCGATGTAGCCAGGCCCGCGCCAGGGTCCAGTCGCGGCGCACCGTGCGCTCTGAAATATCCAGGGCCAGCGCCGTCTCGGCCTCATCGTAACCAGCGAAGTAGCGGCACTCGACAACCTGCGCCAGCCGCAGCGAGGTGCGCGCAAGCTGGCCCAGGGCGTCATTCAGCGCCAGCGTCGTGGCGTCGTCCTCGATCGCTACTTCCAGTGCGTCGGTCAAGGGCAATGGGACCACGCCGTCACCCCGCTTGCCGGCAAGCCTGGCCACGGCATGATTGACCAAGGCATGGCGCATCGCCAACGCCGCGGCGCGCAGGAAATGCGCATCGGTGTTCCAGTTTTTGGTACCGCGCAATTTCAGGTATGCCTCATTGACCAATGCCGTGGTCTGCAGCGTCGCACTGGCACCGACGCGACTACGCTCGCGATGCGCCATGCGTTTGAGATCATCGTAAAACAGGGGCATCAGCTGATCGGCTAACGCGTTGACTTCTTTCGGCAACGCTGCGTCCCAGCCTGCACTGGCGTCGGTCGGAAATACGCGGTCGGTCTCGCTCATAGCTTAAGCATAACTGCCATCGGACGGGTCGTGGCCGTTTCGACCAGCGAGCACATGCGCGACCACACCGGGGCAAGACCCACCCAAGCATGAATGTCCACTTCGCGGTGTGATCTCGCCGCAATGATCTTGGCCGTTTCCAATGCCACTTCCTGTTTGCCTCTTTGACAGACCGGATCGGAATAACGATTCGGGGTGGTGAATTCCCACATCGCCAACATAAAAGCACGCCCCCCTCAACGGAGCAGCGACAGTGGGAAAACAATGGATTTTCCATCCTTTTTCATTAGCGCGCGCCATGCTGGTGATGCTCGCGTCGGCAGCAATGCCCTCTCATTGCCTGGCTCAAAACCCCAACGACGGATTTGACCCCAATGCCAACGGGGTCGTTTACGCGCTGGCCGTACAACCCGACGGCAAGATTCTTGTCGGTGGCGATTTTACACTGATCAGTGGGCAGGCCCGCGCTAACCTGGTGCGGCTGAATGCTGATGGGAGTATTGACACAGGCTTCAACACGCCTGTCGATGGCGACGTTTTTGCCATTGCGATGCTAGCCGACGGCGGCATCGTCATCGGTGGTTCGTTCACGCAAGTTGGCGCGAGCGCGCGTAACAACATCGCGCGGCTGCACCCCGACGGGAGCCTTGATGCCCTGTTCAATCCCGGCGCAAGCAGTTTCGTCTCGGCATTGGCCGCACAACCCGATGGAAAAGTGCTTGTTGGTGGTTTGTTCAACATGATCGGCGGGCAACTGCGTGGCAGCATCGCCCGCCTCAACTCCAATGGCAGCGTCGACACCGGATTCAATCCCGGCGCCAACAATCAAATCACTGTGTTGTCGCTGCAACCCGATGGAAAAATCCTCGTCGGGGGCATTTTTAGCCAGATCGGTGGGCAACCACGCACCGGACTCGCGCGCCTGAACGCAAGTGGCAGCTTGGACGGCGCGTTCAATCCTGGTGCAAATGACGGTGTTTTTGCCCTGGCGCAGCAGCCCGACGGAAATATTCTGGTCGGTGGTGTATTTACCTTGATCGGCGGGCTGCCGCGCAACAATCTCGCGCGTTTGAACGCCAATGGCATCGCCGATGGGGCATTCAATCCAGATCCAAACAACAGCATCTTCGCTATCGCGGTGCAGCCTGACGGCAAAATCCTGGTCGCCGGCAACTTCATCGCGATTGGCGGCTTTTTCTTCAACGGTATTTCGCGACTGAATACCGACGGCAGTGTCGACAGCGCATTTGACGCAGGCACGAATGGGAACGTCTACGCACTGGCGCTGCAGTCCGATGGCCAGGCCGCTATTGGTGGTGATTTCACCACAGCCAATGGAATGGTGCGCAACCGAATCGCACGCTTGACCAGCGACGGAACGGTCGACACCACGCTCAATCCCGGCGCCGACAACAGCGTTTCGGCGCTCGCACTGCAGCCCGACGGCAAGATCCTCATCGGCGGCTCATTCTTTCAAATCGGTGGACAACCGCGTGACCGCATTGCACGCCTCAATGGCGGAGGCACTGTCGATGCAACATTTGCTTGCAGTGCGAACGGCGATGTCGCGGCAGTGGCGGTACAGACCGATGGAAAAGTGCTTATGGGCGGAGATTTCACCGAGATCAACGCGCAGGCGCGCAATCGAATCGCACGCCTCAACATCAATGGCAGCATTGACAATACCTTCAATACCGCTGCAAACGACCGCGTCCTCGCACTGGCCTTGCAGCCCGATGGAAAAATCCTGGTGGCTGGTACTTTCACCTTGATCGACGCCCAGTCGCGCAATTTCATTGCCCGCCTGAACACCGATGGCAGTGTCGACGCCATGTTCAATCCAAATGCGGACAGCCTTGTTGCAGCTATGGCACTGCAGCCCGATGGCAAGGTCATTGTCAGTGGACTGTTCACGACGATCGGTGGCCAGCCGAGAAACCGGATCGCGCGCCTGAACGCTGATGGCAGCATCGATCCCATGTTCAATCCGGGCGCCGACCTTGAAGTGATTGCACTGGCACTGCAGCCCGATGGGAAAATACTCGTTGGCGGCGGTTTCAGCATGATCGGCGGGCAGCCGCGCAACGGTGTAGCGCGGCTGAACATCGACGGCAGCATCGACGGCGCGTTCAACCCGGATGCCAACGGTGGCGTGGTGACGCTTGCGCTGCAGCTCGACGGAAAAATCATCCTGGGCGGCAGCTTCACCATGATCGCTGGGCAGTTGCGGGCTTTTATCGCTCGACTGAACGCGAATGGCAGCCTCGACACTGCTTTTGTCGCCAACGCCAACGGAGGCGTCAACGCTCTGGCAATTCAGCCCGACGGCAAAACCCTCGTCGGCGGAGCATTCACGATGATCGCTGGGCAGACACGGGACCGCATCGCGCGCCTCAGTCAGCCGCAGGCGACATTGCAGTCGTTGGAACTCACATTTGGCGCCAGCGACAGCGTCGCGCGCTGGGAGCGTTCGGGCGGCGGACCGGAACTTGCGTTACCGCCGCAACTGCTGTTCTCGTTGAACGGCAGCGTCTATGCGGCAGTCGGCACCATGGAGCGCGTCAGCGGCGGCTGGCGCTACTCAGGGTTTGTTCCGCCCGCGAACCAGCAGTTCTATCTGCGCGCGCGAGGTCGAACCAGTTCAGGGCTGATCAACGGCTCCAGCGGCCTGGTCGAAAGCACGCGCCAGTTTTATCTGGACAAGGTATTCACCAGCGGGTTCGAATGAAATCATGCAGGCGGAAGCGGCGACCCACTGCAATTCCTGTGATATACCCGGTTCAACAGTTGGTAATCGCGGCTGACAGCCGCTCCCACAGGTCAGCCACACTATTGTCCACTGTGTGCATCCGGAGAAGTATCTGTGCAGCACGAACTCTGGGCGCGCCTGGAACAGCTTTTCGCCGAAGTCACGACGCAGCGACACATCGATCGCGACGCATTTCTCGCGCGCAGCTGTGGCGGCGACACTGAGCTGCGCCGCGAGCTGGACGAGCTACTGCGCGCGCACGACGCCGTCGGTGTTCTCGATAGCATACCGCGTACCAACGACAGCGCGCCGCAACCCTCGCTGATCGCGGGAACCGCTCTGGGGTCATGGCGCATCGACAACATGATCGGCCGCGGCGGCATGGGCGAAGTCTACGCAGCAACGCGAATTGACGCAGCCTTCGAACAACGCGCCGCTCTCAAGCTCTTGCGCTTTGAGGCTGTCGGCCAGTTGGATCGCTTCCATGTCGAGCGTCGCATACTGGCCAGACTGGAACACCCCGGCATCGCCAGATTACTCGATGGCGGAACGGCGCCGGATGGGCGGCCTTACACCGTGATGGAGTACGTCGCGGGACGCTCGCTGACGGATTACTGCCGCCACCATTCCAGCTCGCTGCAAGAGCGTCTGACTTTGTTTGCCCAGGTCTGCGATGCAGTAGCGTTTGCCCATCGCAATCTGGTGATTCATCGTGATCTCAAGCCCGACAACATCCTGGTCGATGCTCAGGGCACAGTGAAGTTGCTCGATTTCGGCATCGCCAAGTTGCTCGATGCAGCAGCGTCGGCGCAGGATACCCACACCACGATCGCACCGTTTACGCCCGACTACGCCGCCCCCGAACAACTGAGCGGCCAACCGGTAACGACTGCGACGGACATTTACGCACTGGGCACACTATTATTCGAATTGCTCACCGGCGAGCGCCCGCTGCGCATGCGCGGCCTGCCCTCGACACAGGCCATGCAGCTCGTTCTGGATCGCGCCGCGCCAGCGCCCAGCCGCACTGCGCTGGCCAATGCCGATGCACCACTGCAAGCACGGCTGCTGGTCGGTGATCTCGATGCCATCGTCGCCAAATGCCTGCGCAAGGAGGCGGCACATCGCTACGAAACCGCCAACGCACTGAAGCGGGATATCGAATCTCATCTGCGCAATGAGCCAGTGCAAGCGCGCGAGGGTGCACGCCTATATGTGCTCGGACGCGCACTGCGGCGCTATCGTTGGGCGTTAGCGGCCGTCGCCTCGCTCATCATCACACTGGCCGCTGGTCTTGCCGGCACGCTCTGGCAGGCACGCCGCGCCGAGACGCAGGCACGCACGTCCGCTGCCGTGCAGGAGTTCGTGAGCGATCTGTTCCGTGCCAATTCCAGCAGCCAGGACGATCCGGTCAAGGCACGCCAGACGACCGCTCGAGAGTTGCTGGATCTCGGTGCGAGAAAAATCGATACCGCGATGGCTGATGCGCCAGCGGCAAAGCTGAGCGTGTTGAAATTGTTGAGCCAGCTATATGAAGACCTGGCGCTATACGATGAAGCCGTGCGTTTGCGCCGCGAGGCCGTCTCGCGCACGCGCCAACTGCACGGTGCAGATTCCACCGAGACCGCCGGCGCACTGGCTGAACTGGCCGGCGCGATATACGCATCCAATACGATCGAGGTCAGCGAACCCGAAAAACTGCTGGCGCAAGCGGCCGCAATTCTTGATCGCAAGAAGGACTTCAGCTCGAAAACCCGCGGTGTGCTGCTCACCAAATTGGCCGAGCGTTATCTGAATGTTGATGCACCGCGGGCACTCGACTATGCACGACAGGCGGTGCGCGTGTTGGAAACCATGCCGCCAACGGCCGATCTCGCAGAATCTCTCTACCAGCGCGGTCTACTCGAACAGAATGCCGGCCTGGTGCGTGACGCTGAAGCCTCTTTCAGTCGTGCCATCGTTGTTTCGCGCAACGTAGATGGCTACCCAAACAAAAATCTGCCGCGGTTTTACGCCTACCTTGGCGAAGTTCAGAATCGCCTGCTGGACATCGCGGGTGCCGAGAAAAGCGCGCGCCTGGCAATGCAAATGGCCATCGCGATCAACGGCGAAGATCACGTTGATGCGCTGCAGACGCGGATGCGTCTTGGCCGCACGCTCTTCATCACCGGCCGGACGCAGGAAGGACTGGCGTTGTTGCTGTCGGCGAAACAGCTCGCGCTCAAAATTCGCGGCGCAAACGACACCTCGCACACTCCAGTTGCATTGATGGACTATGGCTACTCGCAAGCTCAAGCCGGCGAGCTGGAACGGGGTCTGGACGATATACAAAAAGCTATTGCGTTGCACCGGTCCTCGGCTGGCCAAGGCAGTATTTTCATGGCGACCATGCTCGAACGCGCGGCATATCCACTGTCGGAGATGGGCCGCTATGGCGCGGCGCATGCATATCTGGATGAGGCCAGTGCACTGCGGATTCAAGCGAGAGTGGCGCCGCGCACTTCCCCCTACAATACGAACACGCGCGCGCGTATCCGGCTCGCACTTTTCGAGGGAAACACTCAGACCGCGCAATCCCTGCTCGATGAATTGTTCGTCGATGCTGATGAGTCGCTGGGCATTTCCCTCACCTTGGTCGAACGATGGCTGCTGACCGCGGAAGTCGATCTGGCATCCGGGCGCAACATTCCCGCCAGAGAACTCGCCCAGCGCGCGCGCGCCAAAATCCAATCCAGTGGGCAAGGCGCCTACCATGCGTTCTACACGATACGCGCCGATCTCGTTGAAGGCGCGGCAACGTTGCAGGTTGCCCGCCCCGCCGCCGCGCTACCACTACTGCAACGCACTTTGGCCGTTCGCGAAAAACTGCTGGCCACGGCCAGTCCGCGCATCGCTGAAGCACAGATTCTATTGGCCGAATGCCATCTGGCGTTGGGCGATGTGACGTCGGCGCGGTCACTCGCGAACGCAGCCGCTGCCATCCACGCGCTGCACAACGAGCTCGGCGAACACTACCGCCGCCCGCTCCGCCAATTGCAGGCGAAGCTGGAGGGAAAATAGGCCGGGCGCGGCACCCGCTTGTTCACCTCTCGGGACACGACCCAATTCATCGGAGTTGGTCCGGCGCAAGGATGACGGCAAATAACGCGCGACCGATCATGCCTGCAACGCAGTACGACCCGGTGCAGGTCATTACTGCGCAACGCCGGGCTGCGCCTGCGCTCGCTCGGTGGGCGAACCAATGCGCGCTTTACAAGCACTCCTTCGCTCACTGAAGTCGAACCTTGGCTCGTAATCGCCTTCGCCAGCGGGCGAAACATGCCGAGTATCCGATTCGCAATGGCCGTTTCCGAAGCCGTTCCCGGTTAGCTGTAGTGAATACTCCGCGCGACATGTCAACGGTGCGAAGCAGCGACATCGAGCGCTCAGCGGATTGCCTGCCGCTTGTTGTTTTTAGAAGTGACTGCGCCTATGCCGTGCCGGCTCAACGTTTTCGGTTTGCTTGCGGCGAGGTTCGCCGGCTTCCGGAGCGTTCAACGGCAACACCACGATCGTTCGCGGCAGGGGGCGGCGGGGCGGAGTCAAACTGGAAGCGAACGGTCGGTGAAAGCAAACTGCATCAGCGACCGCGCGGCCCCGCCGTCACCGGCGACACACTGAACACGATCATCAACTTGAACCAAAAAGGTTTTTGAAATTGGGAGCTGCACATGTCAAGCATCAAGAGTCGGATCGCCCTGATAGCCATCATGCTCGTTGCGGCCAGTGTGTCGAAGGCGACCGTTTTCGTCGTCAACACCACAGCCGATAGCGGCGCTGGAAGTTTGCGCCAGGCGATTCTCAGCGCCAATGCCCAGATCGTGACCGGCGCCACCGCCTGTGCGCCGCACCGGATTGAGTTCAATATTGCAGGCGTCGGGCCACATGCGATCCGCCCACTTTCAGCGCTGCCTACTGTGTTGATCACCATCACCTTCGACGGTTTCACCCAGCCTGGATCGGTAATCAACAGCGCGCTCCAGGGAAACAACAGCGTGTTGAAAATCGAACTCGATGGCACCTTCGCCGGCGCCTCCGATGGGTTGCTGTTCTCTACGACCGTTCCCGGCGGTGGACCGGGGTGCAGCGGCAATGCATCTGTGGTGCGCGGCTTGGTGATCAACCGCTTTCAAGGTGCTGGCATCCGCAACGAAAGTCCCTGCGTGCCGCCGTTGTTCTGCCAGGTCGGAGGCTTGCGCATCGTCGGCAATTTCATCGGCACCGATGTGACGGGCAGCAATGCGTTGGGCAACGGCTTCGCAGCGTCTCCAAGTCCGGGAATCATGTTCGGGGCGAACAGTACACGCAGTATCGTCGGCGACGAAGTATTCGTGGATGGCGGCGTGGTCACTCAACAAAATCGCAATGTGATCTCGGCCAATGCCCTCGATGGCATCTATCTGGGCTCACTACCGGGTCGTGAATCGGCGCTCGATCACCGCATACGCAACAACACAATCGGACTCAACGCTGCTGGCACCGTAGCATTGCCCAATGGCCGCCACGGCATCTTTGCGGATGTCGGCAGCGACGCGACAAAAATCGAGGACAACCTTATCTCCGGCAATTCCGCCGATGGTGTGCGGCTGCTTGCCAACGTCGCGCCGGGGTACATGAGTCGAAATGGCGTCGGCATCGGTGAGAACGGTGTGCCCTTGGGCAACGGCGGCGATGGCATCTATATCGGTGGTGCGTCGAAGGCAATGTCGATCGGCGGGCGCTACCCGGGAAGCGCGTTCGGCGCGAATATCGCCAACAATGGGGGCGCCGGCGTATACATAACGGATAGCGCGATCGTCGACATGACCGCATCGGTCGCCAACAACGCGGGTCTCGAATTCGACCTGGCACCTCCCGGCGCTACCGCCAACGACGATCTCGACGCGGACTCTGGACCCAACGCGTTGCTCAATTACCCGGTGATCACCAGCGCGACACGCGACATGGTGACCGGTATCGGTACGATCACCGGAACCCTCAACACCACACCCGGTACCAGCACCACGGTCAATTTCTACTTCAACGACAGCTGCGATGCGAGCGGCCATGGCGGGTCAGAGACTTTCCTCAACGCCGGCGTCACAGTCACGCTAACCCCGGATGCGCAAGGCAATGTCAGCTTCAACCGCAGCGCATCGTTCATGCCACTTGGCAAGTACCTGACGGCCCAGTCACGGCGCTTTTCGACAACCCCTATTTCGATTGAAGTGTCCGAATTCTCGGCCTGTCGCCAGGTCGTAGCGGAGGGGTCGCTGTTTCTTGATGGGTTCGAATAGTAACGGCAGCGCGTCTATTCCTGGTTGACCGGATCTCGCGCTGTTTCTGGTTTGTAACCGTGACGCTCCCTGCGCCATGTCACTCGGGCGCTGCACAAGCGCGTCGTCGCGTAAGTCCCTTGGGCGTCGACTTTTAACAACAGCCACATGAGCGAAACAGAAACCGCAATGCAACGATCGGTGCCCATGATGTTCACGCAAATTGCGCTACTTGGCCTGCTCACGCTGGCCACTGCCGGTGTACATGCCGATGTGGTTTTCAACGTCAACACGGTGATCGACCTGATCGACGACAACACCAACGATGGCGTGTGCCATACCAGTGCCAACACCTGCTCCTTGCGCGCAGCGATCATGCAGGCCAATCATTGGAGCAATCCTGAGTTCGCGATCATCAATCTGCCGGCCGGCAACTATTTGCTTACGATTCCGATTCCGAGCGGCGGCTTCGATGGTGAGGCATCTGGCAATTTGAATCTGACTGCGCCGCTGACAGCCGATCAGCGCATCGTCATCAATGGTGCCAGCGCGGCCAGCACGATCATCGACGGCAACCCCAACGGCAATCAGCGCACCGGGATTTTCGATGTTGCCGTCGGCCGCAGTGCGCGCATCGCGAACGTCACGCTGCGTAACGGCAACAGCGTCTTCAGCGGTGGCGCGATCCGCAACGAAGGCACGTTGACGCTGGCCAACAGCGTGCTCGAAGGCAACCACGCGGCGAGCTCCGGCGGCGGCATCGATAACGGTGGTGCGCTGATCGTCATCGCCAGCACCTTCCGGTCCAATGTCGCCCATTCCGGTGGCGGCATTTACGTATTCGGCCCCACGAAGATCCGCGGCAGCACGTTCCACGGCAACAGCGCCAATTACGGCGGCGGCATCTACAACAACGACGATCGGCTGCACATCGTCAACAGCACGGTCAGCGGCAATACTGCCGACACCGACGGCGGCGGAATCTTCAGCCGCGTCGCCGGGTTTCTTTACAACACGTCGGTGATCGGCAACGACGCCGACCACGATCGCGACGAAGGCGGCGGCTATGGCGGCGGTGTATACGCCGATGCCGGGTCGCGTCTGGTCGTGGTGCATTCGTTGATCGCCGGCAACACGCAACGCGATGCCCCAATCGACGACGACTGCCACGGCGTTCTGGAAACCTATGGACGCAACATGTTCGGCGAAGTGGCGAACTGCGCGTTTCCAAATACGACGACCTGGGGCACCGTCTTGCTCAACACAATCGGGCCTTTGCAGGACAACGGCGGCCCGACGCTGACGCATGCGCTGCTGCCGACCAGCCAGGCGATCAATGGCACCAGCGATCCCTTCGGCTGCGTCGATGAGGACGGCACACCGCTGACCACCGACCAGCGCGGCGCACCTCGGGTGGTCGGTCCGCATTGCGACACCGGTGCGTTCGAGTTTGGCGCGCGGGTCGATCCTGTTTTCAGGAACAGTTTCGAATGACCGGCGCCTCGAGCCGTCGAGCGGTAGACGCAATCCATTGGAGTACATCATGCAACGAACAACATGCGGCTGGGCGATCGCTCTGCTGTCGATGACGATACAGCCTGCGCAACGCGCGCATGCCCAAGAACCACCGCCTACTGTCCTTTTTAATGTCAATACAGTTGCCGATCTGATCGACGACAACGCGGGCAACGGGGTCTGCCATACCAGTGCCAATACGTGTTCCTTGCGGGCAGCGATCATGGAAGCCAATCAATCGAGCGTAGTGGCGGCAAGAATTGTCATCGCGCTGCCGTCTGGCATCTACCGGCTCTCGCTTGCGCCAAGTGGTTTCAATGGTGATGACACGGGTGACTTGAATTTGACGGCACCGAGCGCCGGTCAGAGCATCACCCTCCGCGGTGCTGCAGCGGCCAGCACAATCATCGACGCTAATCAGACTGATCGCGCGCTGCGCATCCAAGGAGGGCGCGTGGCAACGATCGCCAACATCACGATTCGCAACGGGTTGGTTGTAGGCGACAACGGCGGCGGCATTTTAATGCGCTTCAGCACGGCGACCATCGAAGACAGCGTGATCGAGGCCAACCAGTCGAGTAATGGCGGCGGAATTACCAATGACTCCGGTGTGTTGAACATTTTGCGCAGCACGGTCCGATCGAACACGGCCGGTGACCAGGGCGGCGGTATATTCGTGTTTGGTCGCACCACAATCCGTGACAGTGCGCTTTACGGCAACGGTGCCAGGCAAGGTGGCGGCATTCAAAATACCGATGAGTTGTATGTGATCAATAGTACGCTCAGCGGAAACTATGCGTACGCCGATGGTGGCGGCATCTTCAACAGCCACACCGCCTTCCTTTACAACACGTCCATTGTCGACAACGACGCAAACCACCAATCGGTGATGTTTGGCAGCGGTGGCGGCGTGTTTACCCAAACTGGTTCGCGCTTCGTTGTGTTCAATACGCTGATCGTTGGCAACAGCAATCACGGCTCATACCCGTGGGACTGCAACGGCACCCTGGAAGCCTATGGAAGCAACCGGCTCAGCGTGATCGGCGGCATACAGAACTGCGCCATCCCGAACATATTCGGCTGGGCCTTGATGGAACGCGCTGCGCTCGGTCCGTTGCGCGACAACGGCGGGCCGACCCAAACGCATGCGCTGCATTCGGGAAGCTCAGCGATCAATGCCACCGGCATCCAAGGATGTGTTGGCCCCTCAGACGTTGCGTTGGCTACCGACCAGCGTGGTCTGCCGCGCGGGACGGGACAGGACTGTGATATCGGCGCGTTCGAATACGCTGCCGGGGTCATTTTCGAGAGTGGCTTCGAGTAGATCGGTGAATCATCGCGGAGCGCGCTCGTGGTTGGCCGGGTTTCGCATCGCTTCCTGTTTGTACATCAGGTGACTTTGGTGAAAATGTCATCAAGTCGCTATGCATCCTGGAAACTCAAGCATGAACATCTATCGACACACACTCTGGTTTTTCATACTCAATCTGCTCATGGCGGCAGCCGTGGCGGCACCGGTGGGTTCGGGTTTCAGCTATCAGGGCGAGCTCAAAGTGGCGGGAGTGCCCGCGAACACAGCGTTCGACTTCGAATTTGCGCTGTTCAACGTCACCACCGGTGGCGCGCCGCTGGATACGCTGACGCGCGAGGATCTGCTCGTCAATGCGGGTTTGTTCACGACCGAGCTGGATTACACCGACGTGCCGTTCTCAGCGGCTGAGCAGTATTGGCTGGAAGTGCGCGTGCGCGATGGCGCCAGCGCGGGCGGCTATCAACAACTGTTGCCGCGCCACAAGCTCACTCCGACACCCTATGCGGTGAATGCACGCACGGTGCAGGCCGGCGGAGTGAATCAAAACTCGATCGCCGTCGGCGCAGTGGGCAATGCGCAACTGCAAACCAGCGCGGTGGGCACTACACAGCTGGGCAATCTGGCGGTGACCGAGGCCAAGATTGCCGATGCCACTATCACCGACGCCAAGATCGCCGATGCCACTATTACCGCAGCCAAGCTCGCGTTTGCGGCGGGTGATGTCACCGCAGTTACCGCAGGCAGTGGTCTGATCGGCGGTGGCGGCATGGGTGATCTCGATTTGGCGGTGGACACCAACGCGATCCAGACGCGGGTCACCGGCAACTGCCCGATCGGCGCGTATTTTCGCGGCATTACCGCGGATGGAACGGTGATGTGCGAGTCGGTCCTGGCGTTCCTTGGCATTACGCTGCGCACCGTGATCGACACTTTGCCCACCCCCCTCGGCGAATTCGCCAACTTCACCGCCATCGCCATCGGTAGCGATGGGCTGCCGGTGATCAGCTATTTTGACAGCAGTGGCGCGCTCAAGGTCGCCAAGTGCGGCAACACTGCCTGCACTGGCGTGGCCACGATCACCACGATCGCCAATCCGGCCAACATCGAAGGCTTCTACACTTCCATCGCCATCGGCAGCGACGGGCTGCCGGTAATCAGCTATTTGGATAACAACCTCGGCGCCCTCAAAGTTGGTAAATGCGTCAACGCGGACTGCACCGGCTCGGCGACCATTACCACTATCGACGATCCGGGCAACAGCGTCGGCTACTACAACGCCATCGCCATCGGCAGCGATGGGCTGCCGGTCATCGCTTATCAAGATCTTACCGCGCGCACGCTCAAGGTCGCCAAGTGTCTCAATGCCGCCTGTACCGGCGCAGCCACGATTACCACCGTCGACGATCCGGCCAACTTCGTCGGCTTCTACACCGCCATCGCCATCGGCAGCGACGGGATGCCGGTGATCAGCTATTTGGACAGCACCGCCGGTGCCCTCAAGGCCGCCAAGTGCCTCAATGCGGCATGCACCGGCGCAGCCACGATCTCCACCGTTGACGATCCTGTGGTCAACTTGGTCGGCTTCTACACCGCCCTCGCCGTCGGCAGTGACGGGCTGCCGGTGATCAGTTATCAAGACCTCAGCGCCAGCACCCTGAAAGTCGCCAAGTGCCTCAATGCGGCCTGCAGCGGTGCGACCACGATCAGCACCGTCGACGATCCGGTCAACCTCGTCGGCTCCTTTACCGCGATCGCCGTCGGCAGTGACGGGCTGCCGGTGATTGGATACTTGGACTTCAGCGCCAACTCCCTCAAGGTTGCCAAATGCCGCAATGCGGCCTGCGTCGGCGTGGCGACCATCACCACTGTCGACGATCCTGCCAACGGCGTCGGCTACTACAACGCCATCGCCATAGGCAGCGATGGGTTGCCGGTAATCAGCTATTTCGACACCACCAACATTTCCCTCAAGGTTGCCAAGTGCGGCACCCCGAGTTGCCAATGAAACGGCCCCTGGATCCACCGCTTTTCACGTCGTTCGCCGGATTGCGCTGCGTGGTTGCTGCGTTGAGCGCTAGTACGTTGATACTTGGGTTCGCGCTGCTCACTCCTGTCCACGGGCAAGCGAGTGGTGGCCTTTACTCGCTGAACGCACACGCCCTCTCTGCGGGCGGCGGGCGCGCGGCCGGTGGTGTCTACACACTTGAAGGCAGCATCGGCCAGCACGACGCCAGTAACCCGCAAACTGGCGGCATGTTCGAACTCACCGGCGGCTTTCATCGCCGCGCGCCCAGCGCGTTGGGCAGCGAAATATTCCGGAACGGCTTTGAATGAGCTGTGCCTGTTCGTAACCCATCAGTGATTGAATCTCCTACAAGCGCTCGCGCGTTTCCGCGCACTACCCGCTGATCATCAGTGCGCCGGCCATCGCGGCAATGCACACATTGGCCGCGGGCAGCAATTCAACGCATGGGGGCAGCTGCATGCGCGCGAAGCCAATTTCCGCACGCGCTTGCTCACAGCCACAGGCGCAATAGCACACCCAAGGAAGGTCTGAAAAAGTCACCACTTCGTCTTCGCCACACCGCTTGTTGCTTGCCAAACTCCCGCTCTCAACAGCGGAGCTGGTCGCTCTCAACAGCGGAGCTGGTCAACCTGCGGTTTTTCGCCCCCTGACTCACGGGGCTATCGCGGCTCCGGACTTGTTCAGATGTTTCCTAACACCGAGCTTGCTTCGGGCTGACCGATTTTCGCCCTGTTTCCTGTTTGAAGCTGCAAGTGCATCGGAACAGCGTTTGGTTCGCCGTGCCCCAGGACATTGAATCGGCAACGCAGGCTGGCAGCGGCGATTTATCCGATCGACCGCGGGCGCTCGGTGATCACCAAGCAACACCCGATGTCGTTTGACTCAATCCGTCAGAGCATCGCCAAAAATTACCAGCGAGGTCGCACGCAATGAAATCAGCTCATGCATTCTGCTTTTCAATACTGTTTGCCGCACTGGCGACAGCAAGCCCGCGCGGCGAGGCGCAGGAAGGCAACTTCGACCCGAGCTGGAATGGCAATGGCCGGCGTCTGGTCGATCTCAGCAGCGAGATGGATGTGCTCACCAGCATGCGGATGATGCCCGACAACAAGGTGATGGTTGTGGGTTTATGTGGAACACCCAGTGTCAACGAGAGTACCTGGCCCTGTATTGCGCGCTTGCAGAGTAATGGCGTCTTGGATGCCTCGTTCGGCCTTGCCGGAACCGGTATGTTGCAGCTCAACGAACTCGCTGGCACTCCACCCACTTCGGCAGCGATCTTGCCAGATAGCGATGCTGCTCTGTGGATGGTTGGAACGAGCGCAGAGCCCCTTCGCAGAGTCAGCATCAGCCGATTGGCCACTGATGGCAACGCCGTGTTCGGCTCACTGCTCTTCAACTTCAACAATGTGCCGAATTCCCCCTACAGTCTTCCCGAGGGCGCGGCAGCGGCTGGCGAAAATGCGATTCTCGTCGCAGGCCTTGCCAAACGCGATAACGCGGGCAATCGTGGTATTGCGGTCGCGCGCCTGAGGGTTGACGCAGGCGGCGTGATCGCGCTCGACCCCAGTTTCGGAACGAATGGCGTCAGGGCTATTAGCTTTGGGATAGGTGTAAACGGCGTACACGTCCTTGACGATGGCCGCATATTGCTCGCTGGCCGGCTCAACGACAACGGTGCCCCCGTCAACGGGAAAGCCACGGGCTTCGTCATGCGCCTGCTCGCCAATGGCACGATCGACGACACCTTCGGCACCGCTGCCGGGCATACGCAACTTCCGCTGTGCGCAGGCGCTTGGGGAGGCTATCCAGCCGCCATTGCGATTGATGCGCAAGGACGAATTGCGACTGCATACAGCGCAAGATATCGCACGCCGGACTTAACCGAACTCGACTCGGAGATCTGCGTGAATCGGCTATTGCCGGACGGTCAGCAAGATGGGAGTTTCGGTGGCGTCGAGGTTCCGGGCGGTACCGGCAGGCCGGTGCGGGTCAACATCGGCGGCTCGCAATTCCTCGACTCGATTGCTGTCGGTGCCGACAACAAGATCATCGTCGGCGGATCAAATGTCGGTGTCGGGAGTCGCTGTGCCACCCACTGCTTCATGGTCGCTAGGCTCAACGAATTCCCGCGCGATGGCGCTGTCCTGGACCCAAGTTTCGGCCTTGCGGGTGCTGGCGTCAGCCAGTTCGACGGTGGCGACGACTGGAGCAGCGCCTCCGCCATCGCGATCGGCAACGGTGGGCTGATGATTGCGGGCAGTAGCCAGCACGTACTTTCGGAACCCTTTACCTCGGCAACTTTCGGCATCGCCAAGGTGCAACTGGGCAGAGCCGCGTTCGATTCGATATTCGCCGACGAGTTTGAGTAACGAAAACCAAGGCAAATTCCCTTGGTCGTGTACGCAGCGAAAGAGCGGGCCACGCCGTGTGCAGCGGACGCCCGCGCAGCGCTGTCGAGCATTCGAGTGTGGCGTTATGAGTTGTGCTGCGCAGTCGGCGCGAAGTGTTGAGGAGTGCATCATGCGATACGGTTTATCAGCGACACTGTTGGCGACCCTCGTCATTGCCGCGTCCTGCGTGACCGCGCAGGAGCCACCACCCAGTATCGACTTCACGGTAAACACAACCGCCGATTTGATCGACGACAACGCTGGCAACGGCCTATGCCATACCAGCGCCAATACGTGCTCACTGCGCGCGGCGATCATGGAGGCCAATCACCTCAGCGTGCCGGAACTGATCGTCACCATCCGCGTGCCGGCTGGCACGTTTGCGCTGACCCGTCTGCCAAGTGGGGAAAATGGCGAAGACACTGGAGACTTGAATCTCACCGCACCACTGGGAGCTGAGCAGCGCGTCATCATCGTCGGCATCGGAGCATCCCGCGCCATCATCGACGCCAACCACATCGACCGTGTGCTGCGCATCACGGCCGGACGTAACGCGACGGTTCAACGCGTTGTGATTCGCAATGGAACCACCTCTGGAAACCCAAATTTTGCCGGCGGGGGTATTTACAATAGTGGCAGCCTCGCGCTCACCGAGAGCGTGGTCGAGGGCAACGCTGGCAACTACGGGGGTGGCGTCCTGAACACCAGTACTGGCACGTTGACAGTAACCAGGACGACGATTCGATCGAATCTGGCGTCGGGTATCGGCGGGGGCTTGTATCTCGAGGGCCCGACAACAATCCGTGACAGCACCGTGCATAGCAACACCGCAAATCTCAGTGGCGGCGGGATCGGCGTCGCTGCACAGTTCGTCAATCCGCTGTCCGTGGTCAACAGCACCATCAGCTACAACGTTGCAAATGGCAACGGCGGGGGGATAAGCAACCAATCAACCACGTTCCTCTACAACACCAGCGTCATCGGCAACGACGCCGATCACGACCAGGATGAGAAAGGCGGAAGTGGTGGCGGAGTGCACAATCAGCCAGCTTCGCGCTTGGTGATCGTCAACGCGTTGATTGCCGACAACACTCTGGGCAACGTTTCCGTCTACAACGACTGCGCGGGCGTACTGGAGGCCCATGGCTGGAACCTGTTTAACGACACCGCCGGATGCGCCATTCCCAATGCGGCAGCATGGGGTTTTGTGGAGCCGAACACGATCGGAACTCTGCAAGACAACGGCGGGCCGACCTGGACACACGCCCTGCTCGCGGGTAGTCGAGCCATCGACACCACCGACAACACGCTCGGCTGCATTGACGAGACCGGAGCGTTCTTGCTGACCGACCAGCGGGGCGCGTCTCGAGTAATCGGGGCGCGCTGCGATGTCGGCGCGTTCGAGTTCGGCGCTGGGACTCTTTTCAGGAACAGTTTCGAATAGTGCGTCACGCCCGGCCGATGTGAATTTTTCCATAATCGCTCTTGAGGAATGCTCGTATGCCAACGCTAAAAAGAATCACCACTTTCCTGTTCGTTTGCATAAGCTCGATGCAATTCGCTCCAGCCGATGCGGCCGACGGTGTCGTAGGCCCTGGCAACTGCAATGAGGCTGGTTTTGTCGGTGTACTGAATACAGTGATAGGAAGCGGTGGTGGCGCAATCAGCTTCAACTGCGGTGCCGCACCAACAACGATCACGTTTACAACGCACCGCCAGATATCCGCTCCGGTCACCATCAACGGTGGCAGCCTGATCAGCTTTGATGGCAACAACGCGTCGGCGTTTTTCCAGGTCTTCAACGGCGCCAGTCTGGTGCTGAATGACCTGACACTGAAGCGTGGTGTTTTCAGTTCAGTGCGTGCGCTGGAGAATTTTGGCACGATGACGTTGAACCGATGCGTCGTTACCGAGAACGTATCCAGTGCCAGTGCAATCGCCAATTTTGGTGAGCTGATCATCCGCGGCAGCACGCTAAGCGCCAACTCCATCAATAGCGGCGCCGCGCGTTTTGGTGCGGCCCTGTCCAATGACGCAACTGCCCGGATCGAAACATCGACCTTCAGCAACAATACCGTCACTGGAAATTTCGGAGGTGGTGGGGCGATTTTCAACGCTGATGGAGGCATCACCATCGTCGACAGTACGTTCAGCACCAACTCCGCCCCCGATGGCGGAGCGATCAACATCGCCAGTGGTTCTTTCGCCACCATCAGCGGATCGACGTTCAATGCCAACTCGGGCGGTTACGGTGCTGCGATAGAAACACTCGGCACGTTGGTGAGAGTGAGTGATGCGAGGTTTCTCGGCAACGACAGCACAATTGGCGACGGTGGCGCAATCTGGGTGCTCGAGGGCAGGCTTGAAGTCGACCGCAGTCTTTTTCTTGGCAACACTTCAGCAACTACCGGCGGCGCAATCAGTTGTACCGGTGTGCAGTTGTTTGTCGACAACTCGGCCTTCGCCGACAATGTTTCCGGCACGACTGGCGGCGCGATTCACAGCAGCTGCGCGATGAGCGTGACCAACGCAACTTTCACCACCAATTCCACCACGGGATTCAATGGCGGCGGCGCGATCAATCAGGATGGGCCCGTATCGGCGCTGATCTACTACGCGACCATCCGCGCCAACACCGCGGCATTTGGCGCTGGTCTGTACAAGGATGGCGCCGCCACCGGCACCCTGTTCATCGGTCGGTCGATCGTCAGCGCCAACACTGGCGGCAACTGTGATGGCGTGGTCGGATCGAATGGCTACAACGTCGTAAACGATAGCGGATGCGGCGGCTTCGTTGAGACTGGCGATTTACAGAACGCCAACTTGCCGTTGCTGGCGTTCGGCGATTACGGCGGCCCAACGCCGACTCTTCCGCCGATCGCCGGCAATGCCGCCATCAATCGTATCCCGATCGCGGATTGCTTCAGCACATCCGACCAACGCGGCGCCCAGCGCCCGGCAGGTAGTGGTTGTGACAGCGGAGCGTTCGAGTTTGGCGCGACCTTTCCGACACCGGCCATTTTTGCCAACGGCTTCGAATAGTCGGCGGCTCAACCGGCACCAGCATTTTGCAAGGGAGACTCGACATGAACCATTTGACTCGTTTCAACTTGATCGCTTCGCTGCTGGCCATCTTCAGTCTGATCGGCTGCACTCAGAAAAACTCAGAGCCGGCTGGCACTTCGCCCTCGCCAGCAGCAAGTGATCCAGCAGCGGCTAGCGGCTCGGTTGCCGGCGACCCATGCAATCTGCTGACCGACGCCGAAGTGCACGATGTGTTCAATGGTGCTACTGCAGGCAAACGCGATCGCAGCGTCGACAAATACGCGATCTTCAGTTGCGTTTGGGATACTCCCAACGACCGTCTGACCGTGCAGACCTTCGCCGCGAAGCCGGGCGCGGTCGCTGATGAACTACGCAGCAGAGTTCAGGGCTCGATCGATCCGATGCTGGCGGGGGCAGCAGATCACATCCGCTACCAATCGATCGCGGGCATCGGGGATGAGGCGATGATGGTGGTGGAAAAAGCCAATCCAGAACTGGGCATTCTTGCCGACATGGCGCTGCTGGCAACGCAGCGCGGCGACCGCGTGGCGATTTTGTTCACCGGCACTTCGCTGGTCAGCGGCGATCGAGACAGCGCACTCAAGGCGCTCGAAACGCTTGGGTCAGGTATTGCAAAGCGGCTCTAGGCAAACTTGCTGCGCCGCGGCCGAGTCAATGTACTTAATCCTCAGGAACCACAATGATGCGCAGCTCCGCTCTACCGTATGCTCATGCAAAGCACGCCCGCGCCAGACACTTGACGTTCGCTGCGGCTTTTTTTGGAATCGCGCTCGCCGGCAATGCCTGCGCTGATAATAGCCAGTACGCCATCAAGGCCCGGGGCCTGGCATCGCCATCGCCCGCTTTGTCGGCTGAGAAGAGTGCTTCGCCCTCACCGTCCGATGACTCCGCGAACAGCGAGACGCGCATGACACGCGAGATCGACGGGCAGTCTGCGCCGACTGGCATCGATTCAGAAGTTCATGCCGAAGTCGACGACAACCTGCGCCGCGACGATTCCTACCCGCGCAGCAGCGAGCTCAACATCCAGATCGATCGAGGCGCCCGTGCGCAAGCATCGCCGCAGATGGAATTGGAACGAGCGGTCGACGATCGCGAACAGCAAAGCGCTCGCGACGCGCGAGGCACCTTCTATATCGAGCGCGAAGCGCGCCGCCACGACCCCTACTCGCGCAGCGGCTTGACCACCGGCCAGATCGATCGAGCAGCCAGCGCGGAGGAACTCTCGCAGCCAGAAGACACCATTCGCATCGAGGTACGGTATCCCACTGCCTATGGGTATCAGTACGCCAACGGTCAGGGTGCCTTTGGCGATCTGGGTCCGTATTCCTGCGACGCGTTCGGTGTGGCGTTTCTGGTTGCGCCGCAAGACCCTGAGCAACACGGGCTGGTCGGGCTTACCACGGGCATTCCCATGCGCAACCGGAACGACAGCTATGTCTGCGAGTATGTGATTTCCAATGTGCCGCTCGACGAACCCGTCACCGTGCGCGTTGCGATGTCCGGCCACCGCACTTCCGCCAGCGATGTGTGGCTTGACGGCAGTCAGCCGCGGCCGGGACGACAGCAGCGACGCAGCATCGTGGATGGTGAGCGACAGGTCGTGTTGACTGCCAATCAACCACGCGCAGCGCTGACGTTCGAGATGGTCTATGCCGGTGCGCACTGAGGCGTCTGCACCAACGATTGATGAATGGCTGTTGATCATCATGTCCGTGGATCGCACCGTTTCCTGTTGCTTTGAATGAACGCAGGCCGCGTGGGTGCATCCGCATCCAGATCAGCCGCAGTTACAGGAGATATTGCGTGCAATCGAAAATGACTCGCCGTTGGTTGCTATTCGTTACCAGCCTCACCTTGCTCGCCAGCGCAATTGAAGCGCACGCGGCAACGGGCGCACGCGTATTCCTGCAAGCGTGGAATCCGCTGATGATCGATCAGGCGGCGCCGATTACGCTGCTCGACCACCCGACCCTGGTCAGCGATTCGCTGCAGGAGGCTTGGGCACAGGTGCGCCCCAAGATTTGTGAGCAGCTCAGACTCAAGATGGGTATCGGCGGCGCGGCCAGAGGAGAAACCCTGTACGACATCACCTGTTTGCTTGATGAGCAGGTCGTGCTGGCGGTGGCACCCGCAGGGCTGAACAATCTGCGCGCCACGTTGACCATCAGCGGCTACGTCGAGGCTACCTCGACCACACCCGATGTGGTCAACGTGCTTGGCGTCAGCGTCGGTCTGGGCGACTACGCCGACCCGCGTTTCTCGGTTGCGCTTACCGCGAAGTTCGACCTGATGCTGGCGGTCCAACCCAACCGGAACCAGACCTTGCGCGTGTCAAAGGCGCAGTTCACGCTGAATAACGCGACGCTGGATTCGCACAACTTTACTGGCGACATGCTCAAGTACATCGTTACCGATCTGGTACCGTTTTTCGGCGGACCGGACTACAAGAGCATGGCCGAGAGCGCGATCAACGCAATCTCGTTCAATCTCGTCAACGACATCGATGCGGCGTTAGCACCGGTTAACGCACAACTTACGGGACCATCCGAGGCGGTGCGTGTCGGCGTGTCGGCTAGCGGCGGATACATCAGCGTGGCATTTGCCCCGCGCGAAATCTCGCCCCCGAGCAACGGCCGCATGTCCGGAGTGTTGCGCTGGGATGCGGCGCAATTCACACCGCGCAATGGTTGTCAGAGTTTCATCATCACGGCGACAGTGCAGACCGGTCCAGTGCCGATGTTCGTGCCCGCGCCCAAGGCGCCGACGCGCCAGGTAGGAACATTCCAGGCCAGCGCCATCGATGCCAGTAGCTGCGCATATACGCTGAGCGGGATCGCAGACGGATGGCCCAATGCCCTGTCGGCGCGGGTGCTGGACCCGCCGGTCAAGCGCAGTTCCGGCAATGCCAGCTACAACGAGGTTTACTCCCTTTCCAGCAATAGCGCGCAAGGCGGTGTAGTGGTGCCACGGCCGAGCGCCGATGGTCGCGACTACACGGTTCGCGTATTCAATGTGGATTTGCCTATCGAGGTGAGTCCCGGCAACCCTTACCTGAAAAAAGATTTCCGCCCCAATCGCGAAATCAACCGCGCGGAATTTGATACGAACGACACCTACCGCACCAAGGCTCGGATCAATCCTGCACAGATCTATACGCGCCAGGCCAATCCCGCCGGCGCCACGACCATCCAGCCGCGCGCTACGCTGGAGCTATCGCAGCAAAACGCGGAGGTCAGTCTCAATCCGCAGCCGTTGCCGCCCGCGGGCAATACTGCGTTGCAGATGCAATCGATGCGCAATGTGTCCGCGGCAAGGACAGCGCAAGTTGCCGCGGTTCCTGCGCTCGGCAATAGCAGCAGGAGCGCCGAACCGTCAGCGGCAGAGCCCGTGCCCGCCCTGGCGATCGCCGATGCGGATTCGCCAGTAGTTGTGTTCAATCCACCGCTGTTGAACGATGGCGCCCAGTTGTGGGCGTGCGTCGATGACGTGGCTGATGAAGCCAATGAGCAGGCTTGCGCTGGCGTACAATCTGCACAGGCCTTCTGCCAGAGCAACGGTCATAGCGGAGACCTTGCGCTGCGCGCCGACGGCAGCCCCGATCTGCTGCTCGCCAACGCACAAGCAGAAATTCCAGTGCGCTCAGTACATGGAGATACCTGCTTTGGAGCGTCGTGCCAGGTGATCAGCGAACTAAGCTGCATTCGCTAGCTCATAATCACAATGCGTATCGCAGCAGCCGGCTTACGACAATTTTTCGCCGGTCTGCTGCTGGTACCAAAGCTCGATCAAATGGCGCGAAATCGACAGCCTTGGCGACAGTTTGATCTGCTGGTTACGCCAATTTTCCGCCAACTGCTGTGCGCTGAACCAGCGTGCCTCACAGATTTCCGCGCCGAGGCGAATTTCGCTGGTGGTTGCCCGCGCAATGAAGCCGATCATCAGCGACGCCGGAAACGGCCAGGGCTGTGAGGCGATGTATTGGCATTCACCGATCTGCACCCCAACTTCTTCGAACACTTCACGGCGCACGCAGGCTTCGAGCGTTTCGCCCGGCTCGAGAAAACCGGCCAGTGTCGAGTAGCGATTTTCCGGCCAGCTCGCTTGACGACCGAGCAGGCAACGCTCGCCATCGTGAACGAGGGCGATCATGGCGGCATCGGTGCGCGGGAATACTTCCGCCGCGCATTGGGCATTGGTGCAGAGCGCACGATGCCCGCCTGAACTGAGCAGTGTCGCAGCGCCACAAGTGCCGCAGAATCGGCTGCGTGATTGCCAGTGTGTCAACGATCGCGCGAACGCCGCTGCGCCGGCCTGTTGAGCAGAGAGCTCACTCGCCGCCACGCGCAAATCAAGTGCATCGGCATTGAACTCGCGCGCGAACTCGACCACTTGGGCCTCGTCGAGCGTCAGCGCGAACAGTGCGTGTGCGCCCGCACCCGGGATCACATCGCCGGCCATGGCTGGAGTGCCGGAGATCGCTCCATGCCGGTCGCAAATGCCAAGGAAATTGAACTGACTGCCGCTGAAGCGATCGCGCAACAGCATCACCGGAACCTGCAACAGGTGCCGCTCGGGCAAGGCGATCAATACTCGACCATCGCGCGACAAAACCAGGACCTGGGCGTCGCGTTCGTCAAAACGGCGCTGCAGCCAGTCATTGTCCTGGCGCGATTCACCCGCGCGGTCCAGTGTCAGTGCCGCAAACGCAAATTCCATCGTGACCTTGCGCAGACCATGGCTGATTCAACGTGAAAGAAAATGGTGAATCTCGACCCCTGCCCCAGTGTTTGCGAAGCGATCCGAAAGGCGTAGGGCGAAAAAAAGAACGATGCCTGGAGTTTTGCTCCCTGCCCGATGTTCGGAGGGGGCCGGGGAGGGGTTAGGCATCCCACATCGACTTTGATGCAGTCGGGCGCCCCATCCCGCAACACAAAGTCAGGCTGAGAACGATGAACCGCAGCCGCAAGTGGTCTTGGCGTTGGGATTGCGAATCACAAATTGCGCGCCCTGCAGGTCTTCCTTGTAGTCGATCTCTGCGCCCATCAGATACTGCAGCGATGTCGAATCCACCAGCAGCGTGACCCCGTCGCGCTCGACCGCGAAATCGTCTTCGGTGACCTCATCCTCGAACGCGAATCCGTACTGAAAACCCGAGCAACCTCCGCCTTGAATATAGACGCGCAGTTTCAGATCGGGATTATGTTCTTCCTCGATCAGCTGCCGCACTTTGCCAGCAGCCGCGATTGTAAAGATCAGCGCCTGACTGGGCGTCGCAACAACGTTGGAGACTTCACTCATGGAGATTTCACTCATGGTCATTTCACTCATGGAAAGTGCCTACTCGTTGGCGCTGCAGAAGAACGTGCGGACCCTGTCCACATCGATGTCGTCGGACTCGTTCGCAGAGTACATCACCGGCGCGTAGCGCTTAACCGACAACTCTACACATGATGACGCTCAGTTGCGGCGATTCAAGTGCGCTTGGCTTCCAGTTTGGACTTTTCTTTGTGTTCAATTTTGGCATCCAGCCGGGCTTCCAGGCGGGCCTCGGTCCTGACTTCGCTTTCCGCAACCACATCTGGCTTGGGTAGCTGTCGATGCGGGTCTTCCTGACGAACGATTTGGCCGCTGACTTCGGCGCCGGCGGTCATTTCCAGAATCTTGTAGTAGATGTTGCCGGTGACGCGTGCCAAGGCACCGAGCTTGATGCGCTCGCTGGCGATGATATCGCCCTTGAATGTACCGTTGATTTCGACGTGCGGCGCACGCAATTCGCCCTCGATCGTGCCTTTGTCGGACAGAGTCAGCACCGACTCCTTGTCGTCATCGGCGATCAGTGAACCACGCACGGTTCCATCAACGCGCATGCCACCAGAAAAATGAACCTTGCCCTCAATGATGATGCGCGGCCCAATCCAGGTATCCAGATGAGTGGTCGGGCGGGTTTCCTTGTCCTTACTGCCAAACATCTTCTTTCTCTCCGTTGCTTAACGCTTGCGACCAGGCGAGGGTCTGTTCGGTATTGTCGCCCTGCTCAGACTTCACCACCATTTTGATGCGGTTAGGTGTGAAATCCGCGGGCAAAACGAAACTGCTGTCCATTTGCTGGAAATACTTGAAACTGAACTGAGGCGTCGCGACAGAATCTCCTCCAGACAGGCGGTCCCATGCCAAATTTACGATGCGCCCTTCCTGCATACCTTCGATGCTGATGGTTGCGGTACCGCGGGTGACTTCGCCTTTGCGCAGGTTTTGCGTCAGGGTGGCACGCACATTGTAACCCCGACCGCCCTCGATGGCGCGCACCGACAGGTCCTGCACAGTCAAGCCTTTGCGACCGGACTTGCCGTCCATCAAGCGTTGAAAAAAAGCGATGTCACTGCGCAACCCGGCAATCTCGTCTTCCTGGGCGCGTAGGGTGGCCTGCAGCGATTCGTTCGCGGTTCGCGACACCTGATCGGATTTTTCGCTGATGCTGAGCGCTTGTTCGCTGCGTTCCAGTTCGTTCTGCAGCTTTTCAAACTCGACTCTGCTGCTGCGCATATCGCCCTGCAGAGAAACCAGGTTCGGCGCTGACCAGTAAGTGGCCATCAGCCAGATTACAACACTGGAAAGCAGCCAACCGCCGACCAACAACACGCGCTGACGCCGCGCTCCGACCGGGTCATGCGCGCGCAGCACGAGATGAGTGGGACTGACCTTGCGAAACGTGAACCACTTCATCGTGACGGGTTCGAAGTAGCGGGCCGGCCTTTATAGGGTGCCGCCCAGCGTATGGTCAAGCTGTTGCGCAAGCGCGACCCGGTCACAGAAACTTGAATTCGAACGCCACCGCTTGTTTGCCGGGATCGAACACTTCCAGATCGATGGTCGCGGTCGCACCGGGCGGCAATCCACGCGCCAACGCGCGCGCATCGTTAAGGTAATCCTGCGGCGCCAATCGACGCATGGCGATGCGTTGCTCATCCAGATTGGACAGCGTGATCTCCAGTGTTGGATAGGGCTGCACAAATGCTGCCCGGTTGAGCATTGTCGCGGAAATCACCAAGGCGCCGGGTTCGCTCGGGTGCGGCCTGACATCACGTGCAACCAGTGCAATCTGTGCAACGTCGCGGCGCGGGGGCAAGCGGCAAGTCAGGCGCTCGCAGGCAGCATCCAACCAGGGCCGCAGACGTGCATCGTCCAGCCAGAGGGCACGCGTCGCGTACACGAGTTGGGCCAGCATCGCGAGCACCAGCAGTGTATTGACATAACGCCACACCCGAGAAGCCGTTGGCAGCGCGCTACGACGTTCGCTGCGAACAGCGAAAGAAGGCTGTGCAGCAGCTGACTCGGCCACGTTCGCATCGACCGAAGTGAACAGATCGCGCTGCCCGGATTTCGGCTTGCCGGCGGCCGCGCGCAAAAGCGGCGCTTCGCCAGGCAAGTGTCGGGTCAACATCGTATCGGGTGGTTGCGGGAGCTGTTCCGACAACGAGGCCAGCACGTCAAAATCAGTAAGGCAGGAAGCACAGCGTGCGCGCCCGCGACCCTGGATGAGGTGCTCCAGCGTCAGCGAGTACAGGCTCAGACAGCCGGGGCACTGGGTGTACATGGCGGGATTATGCACGGGATCGGCGTTGCGATGATTGCAATTGCGCTTGGCTTAAAAGCGCACCGGCGCGCGCACCGGGCAGGCATCGGCCTTGGCGCGCGCTTCGGCTTGGGCGGTGAGATCTTCGGTTTCCTGCGCAACCGCCAGCAAGGTCATCCAGTTGCGCACGCAGATTCCGCCCAACTTGGGGCCGAGGGTCTCCGATTGTCGAGCATGGGTTTGCGCGTCCTCCCAACGTCTATCGGCGAGCGCCACTTCGGCCCGCCACTGCCACAGATCCGGGTCGTCGGGCATCAACGCAAGCGCCATTGCCAAGTGCTTTTCGGCCTCGGCAAAGCGCCGTGCGCCCTCGGCGAGCCTTGCCAGTTTGCGCAGATCGGCGACGCTCGGGTCGTTCAGCGGCAACACCTCCACATATGAGGGCAGGCTAGCCGCGCTCGCGCGGATCTCGCTGACCCAATCGCGTTGCGGCGGTGGTTCGGGTTTTGCTAGAGGTTTTGCCTGGCAGCCGGCCAGCATTGCCAACATCAACGCCGCCGCAGCGCGCCATACAAGGTCAATAGGATTCTGCTTCATCGTCGTCATCAGTGGTGCGTGAATTAAACCAATCGTTGAAAGAAGAAAAGCCGCAGCCCTGGTATTCGCGCGGCGCGTGGCCGCTGACAAAGGGCAGGCTGCGCGCGCCCTCACACTCGCGATCAGTCTCGCTTTGCGATTGCGGATTGACCCAGTGCATTTCGGGATTGCCTGAATAGTTGATGCGCAGGGGCTCGGTCGGCAAGTTCTGAAATAGCCCGGCCCACAGGCGCATCGCTCCAGTCGCGCCATAAAATGTGGTGCGGGTGTTGTCATCGCGGCCCAACCAAACCACGGCGAGATGACTTCCGGTATAGCCCGCGAACCAGGAATCACGCTTGTCGTCGCTGGTGCCGGTCTTGCCCGCCGCCTGCAGCCGACCGAGTCCGAGTCCACCAAGCTCGCTCGCGGTGCCAGTGCGCCCGGTTTCCTGCAGTGCGAAGCTGACCAGGCGCGCGGCGGCTACCAGTTCACCGGCATTGTCGCTGCTGGCATAACGCGACAGCGGTCGACCATTGCGGTCGAGCACTGCGGTCACTGCCGAAAGCCCGACCATGCGACCGTCAGCGGCAAGATAGGCATAGGCCTGGGTCACCTGCAACGGCGAGAGTTCGGTAGCGCCGAGCAACAGAGACGGATGCGGCGAAATGTCGGCGCCGGGGATCAGGGTTTCCAGCACCCGCTCGACCTTCTGCACCTGTACCGCCAGACCCAGGCGCACCGTCGCCAGGTTGTAGGACTTGGCCAGCGCATCGATCAGCGCGACTGTGCCGTGCTCCTGGTTATCCGAATTGCGCGGCTGCCAGACCTTCCCACCCTTTTGGCGGATGGTGATGGCGCTGTCGTCCAGCGGGGTCATCAGCGAGTAACGTTCCGGCTGCGCCAGCGCCACCAGATAGATAAAAGGTTTGACCAGCGAGCCGATCGGGCGCGAGGCAGTAACGGCGCGATTGAACCCAGGACGATTGGCGTCGCGATCGCCGACCACAGCCTCGATCGCGCCGGTACGGGCGTGCGACACCACCATTGCAGCCTGCAGTCCGGTGGTGTCCTTGGCTAGTGTTTTGATCTTTTCGACAACGGAGCGCTCAGCAAAATGTTGGGTCGAAGGGGCTATCGAGGTGAAGATCGACAAACCCTCCGACCGCAGTGCCGATTCGGCATAGTCGCGTCCCAGCTGGGCGCGCACCAGATCAAGAAACGCCGGATATCGATTTTGCGCCAAAGCGCCGGTCTTGCTGATGGCGAGTTGTTGCCTCTGTTCAGCTGCGACTTCGACCGCGGAGATCAGCTTGGCCTGGCCCATCTCGCGCAGCACCAGATTACGTCGCTTGATCGCCAGCGCCGGCTCGCGCCGCGGATCGAACAGGGACGGGCCTTGCACCAGTCCCACCAGCATCGCAACTTCATTGGGTGCAAGCGCGTTGTGTTCACGACCAAAATAAAATTCAGCTGCCGCGGCCACACCATGCACTGCCTGTCCGCCCTGCTGGCCCAGATACACCTCATTGAGGTAGGCCTCGAGAATGCGCTTCTTGCTGTAGCGCCATTCGATCAGCAGCGCGAGCCCCATCTCATTGAACTTGCGGGTGTAGCGCTGGCGCCGGTCGAGAAATAGATTGCGCACCAGTTGCTGAGTCAGGGTGCTGCCGCCCTGCACGGTTTCGCCAGCGCGCAGATTGACCCACAGCGCGCGGGCGATACCCCAGGGATCGATGCCGTAGTGTGAGTAGAAATGTTTGTCTTCCACCGCCAGCAGAGTGTTCACCAGCAGCGGCGAGACTTCATCAACCTTGACCAATCGCCGTTCCTGCCTGCTCTTGCCATACAGTGTGGCGATGCGCGCCGGGTCGACACTGGCCAATTCGACCTTCTGACCACTGGCGAGATCCTCAATAGCGGACACACTTCCGCTCGCCAGGCGTACTGACAGACGCACCTCGGGGTGCTCGCCCTCGCCATCATTGAAAGCGCGGGTGCGAATCTGGAAGTCATTGACGTCGACCGAGTAAGTACCGGCTTCGAAGATACTGTCGACCTTGCGATAGCGCGCCGCGTCCAGTTCGATACGCAAGGCTTCAGCGCTCATTGGAACACCGCGCGCAAGTCGCAGCGGGCGCGCGAACACCCGACTCGGCAGCTCGTAACTCAGGCTCTCGAATCCAGCGCGCACCAGCTTGTTCAGATACCAGGCGTATGGCAGTCCGAAGCCCAGCCCCACACCCACAACCAACCAAAGCGGGATGCGGCACCAGCTGTAGATGAGTGCAAGGATCGGCAGTAAACGTTTCAAATGGAGGCAGTTCGCATGGCGTGACGGGTTAGCGCGGAAGTTCGCTAACCCTTCCCCGCTGTTCGGGGCGGGACGTGGAGGGGTTACAGGACAATCGTTGTTGCTGGCCCTGCAGGCGCCAGGAAGGCAGTTTTCCAGCGCATGAAAGTGCGACGGGGCGCAGTTTAGCGGCGCCAGACCCGATGGCGCGTGGCGGTCGTCAGGCAATTCCGCAATAATTCAGACTCTTTGACCTCTGGGCTGCTGCGTCGGCCCAGCCCAAAGTCGTTGCGCACGCAGCATCGAACCGGAGTCCAGCTCCTCGGCGCGCAGCATAGTCTGCAATCCACGATGCGCGCGTGCCGGCTACGCGTCCGCCCAGTGCGGATGCACGGGCGATCGCAACGTCTCGCCTTACCTGGACAAAACGCAGCTCAACCACTTTGGCGAACACAATTTGAATCTGCTCTCCTCCTGCGCTGCCCTCGTCTTCGGCAGTGATGCGAACGAATCGAAGCTATCGGAGCTGATTGCGGTGCTCAGCCCGATGGCTGAGATCGCTTATCACGGCCCGGATATTCTCGCCAATCGCGCGCGCGCGTTGGGCTGCCGTATCGGTGCTCCGATCGATGATATGGAGTGGGCCGTGCAGCATGTCCAGGCGCAGGGTACCCACACCGATGTAGTGCTGATTGCGCTCGATAGCCAATGGCCGGCTCTAGGATGGGCTCGATTGCTGGCAGCAGCCGACACTAGCCAGGCCGATGTGGTCTGTCCGCTCGGCCCGGAAGATGATTATTCGCCGTTGCCAGAGGGCGCGATTGCTGAAATTGGCAGCGTCGAATTAGACACGCTTTGCCATTTGCTTGCTGACCCCGCATGCGTGCCCAGGCGGCATTGGGCAGCGCACGTTGCATTGTGGCGCGCCGCTGGGTGGCGCAAGCTTCAATCTGCTGGGGCGGTCGCGGCGCGTGATGCAGGCTTACAGGTCGAGGCCGTCGCGACCCTGTTTGTCGGTCGCCAGGGCGCGCTCTGCCGTGGCCCGGACGCACCAGCAGACCGCCGCGATGCCGCGCCCGCTTCCGTGCTGAGCAGTCTGCGCGCGCGCATCGGGGCACATCCGCGCGCACTCCCACACTGCCTGCCGGGCGTCGATGGTCGGCCAGTGCTGCTGCATGTACTGCATGGCTGGGGCGGAGGGGTGGAACGATTCGTCCGCGACCTGGCCGAGGGTGATGACACCCAGGTGCATTTCGCACTGTGCGCGTCGGGTCAGTTTGCGCGCCGCCGTTACGGTGAGGCGCTCGAGCTTTTTCTGGTTGCGAAGGGCAGCCTGCATCGACTCAGACGTTGGCCGCTGCCAGCAGCAATTGCCGACACCGCGCTGCATGATCCGGCCGCCCGTGACGTGCTCCAGTTCATTGTGGAGCGTTATGGCGTGAGCCGCTTGATGGTCTCGTCGTTGATCGGACATAGTCTGGATGTGCTCGGCATTGAGCTGCCCACCATCTACGTTTGCCACGACTACTATCCCTTATGGCCGATATTGCACAGCGATTTCGGCGACATCAAGCAGTCATTCGATCATGCGTCCCTGCCAGGGGCATTGCGCGCGTCAGATTCCAGCAGCCTGCCGTTTCAATCGCATTCAAGTGATTACTGGTGGCGGCTGCGCCAAGCTTTCATCGCCGCGCTGCAAGCAAACCGGATTACCCTCTGTGCCCCAAGTGCAGGCCTGCGGCATAACTGGCTGCGCATGGCGCCGGAACTGGCGGGCTTGAGCTTTGAATGCATCCCGCATGGCTTTCGGCCATTCCAGCAGCCGGTGCAGCACGCATCGCCAGTTCGGGTCGGCGACGAACCACACGACGCCCGACGCCTGCGGTTGCTGGTGCTCGGCCGCATCAACGGCGGCAAGGCGCTGCACTTGCTGGCAGGCGCGCTGGAGCAAATCGGCAAGCATGCTGATCTGTTTCTGGTCGGTTGTGGCGCTGCTGGACACAGCCTGTTTGGCACATCGCATGTGCACGTACTGCTCGACTATGACCGTGAGCAGCTGCCCGAGTTGATCGCGCAACTGCGGCCTGATGCCGCGCTGATGCCGGCTACGGTCGCCGAATCCTTCAGCTACACACTGAGCGAACTGTGGGCCCTGGGCGTGCCGCCGATCGCTACGCGACTGGGCAGCCTCGGGGAACGTATCGAACACGGCCAGACTGGACTGCTGTTCGACCCTGATGCACAAGCGCTCGTTGAATTGCTCGGCAAGCTCGTGGCTGACCGGGGCCCGCTGCACACGATCCGCACCCGACTCAACTCGCTGCAGTTGCGCACCGTCGCAGCGGCACGGGGCGATTACCTGGCGCTGTATCCCCAGTCAACTCCCGGACGGCTGGCGAGCTTTTGCCGAATTTCCGCAGAGACGCTGGAGACCGCAACGCTCGCCGAATCAAAAATTGTGTTCGGCGCGGCAGTGGATGCGCTGGAAAAACTCAATGCGCAACAGGAGCGCGAGCTGCACGCGCGTGCCGACTGGGCCAACCAGGCAGTGCGTGAGACGGGGCGAGTCCAGCGACAACTTGGCGTTCGCAATCAACAGTTCGCTGAACTGCAACTGGAATTCGACGAGCGCACGAGCTGGGCGCAGTTGCTGGTGGTCGAGGGCCAGCGGCAGGCAGATGAATTGCAGCGTCAGGCAGATGAATTGCAGAGTGCCTACAACAATTACACCAGTCTTGAGCAGGAAAAGCGCGCCGCCGATGCGGGCTGGTTGGCTGAAGTTGAGCGTGTCGAAGCGCTGCGCCAGGATCTGATGCAGTCCACTTCTTGGCGAATCACCCGGCCCTTGCGAGCGATTAGCACGCGTCTGCGCGGCCTGCGCGCGCGAATCGGCTACTGGCTCGATCGATTGACGGGAATGCCGCCACGGCTGACGCGCAGTCTGCGCACGCGCGGACTTGCCGGCACGTTACAACGCATTCAGCAGGACACAGGCGCGGTGCCCTCAGCATTGGCGCCGATTGAACTCAGCGTGGCGTTGGCGGCGCCCGGCTCCGGGTTCGCAGCGTTCGATCTGCCGCGCGCTGCGCACCCAGTGGCCAGCATCATTATTCCCGTCTACAACAAATTCCCATACACCTTGGCCTGTCTGCAATCGATTGCGCAGCACGGAGCAGGGATTGGTTTCGAAGTGATCGTGGTCGACGACTGTTCCAGCGACGAGACCGGTGACGGGCTCGCTCGCATCGGCGGCATTTCCGCGCTTCACAACGAACAAAACCTTGGCTTTATCGGCGCATGCAACGCGGGTGCAGCGGCAGCAAGCGCCGAGTATCTGGTGTTCCTCAACAACGATACGCAAGTTACCGCTGGCTGGCTGGACGGGCTCATCGACACCTTCTCGCAACATCGCGACGTGGGCCTGGTCGGCGCCAAGCTGGTCTACCCGGATGGTCGCCTGCAGGAAGCCGGCGGCATTGTGTTCGCCGATGCCTCTGGATGGAATTACGGCCGCTTCGCCGATCCGCGCGATCCTGCGTTCAACTACGTACGCGAAGCCGACTATTGCTCCGGCGCGGCGATTGCCGTCCAGCGTGCATGGTTCAACGCCCGCGGCGGATTCGACACGCGCTACGCGCCGGCGTATTACGAAGACACCGACCTCGCCTTTCAGGTGCGCGAGACTGGCCTGCGCGTGCTCTATCAACCAGCAGCGACGGTGATTCATTTCGAGGGAATCACTTCAGGCACGGACACTGGCGGCGGCACCAAGCGCTATCAGGTAATCAATCAGAAAAAGTTTGAAGAGCGCTGGCGCGATGCCTTGCCCAGTCAGCCGGGACCGGGAACCGCAATCGCGATTGCACGTGAGCACCGCGTTGTCGGGCGCATGTTGATTGTCGATGCCACCATTCCCGAACCCGACAAGGACTCCGGATCGGTGCGTATGGTCAATCTACTGCGTGCCCTTCTCGATCTCGGCTGGAAGGTGACATTCACCACTGAAAATCGGGCCTATGTATCTGGCTACACCGAGCAACTGCAGCAGCTCGGAGTCGAGGTGCTGTATCACCCCTGGGTCGGCGACCCGACAAGTTTTCTGCGTGCTACCGGCACGCATTGGGACGTAGTGATGTTGAGCCGGCACTATGTCGCGACCCCATTGCTACCGCTGGTGCGTCACTACGCGCCACGCGCACGAATCATCTTTGATACGGTGGATCTGCATTATCTACGCGAGGAGCGCGCCGCCGATCTCGAAGACAGGACCGAGCTGCGTCGCGCCGCAGCCACCACCAAGCTCGCCGAATTGCGCCTGGTCAAGGCCAGTGACATCACGCTGGTGGTCAGTCCGGTCGAGCAAGAGCTACTGCGCCGCGAAATGCCCGATGCGCGCATCGAAGTGCTGTCCAACGTGCATGATGTCGTCGGTTGCCGTCAACCGTTCTCCGCGCGCAAGGACATCTTCTTTATCGGCGGTTTCCAGCACCAACCCAACATTGATGCGGTGCTATGGTTTGTCTCGGCAATCTGGCCGTTGATCGCAACGCAACTCTCCAGCGCGCGCTTCCATATTGTGGGTAGCCGCATGCCTGATTCAATCCGCCAGTTGGCCTCGGAGCGTGTCGTTGCAACCGGTTTCGTCGAATCGCTCGATGCCTATTTAGACGGCTGCCGCCTATCGGTGGCGCCACTGCGCTACGGCGCTGGCGTAAAAGGAAAGGTAAACCAGAGCATGGCGCACGGTCAGCCCGTCGTCGCTACCAGACTGGCCGCAGAAGGCATGTACCTGCACCACGACGTGGATGTGTTGATCGCCGACTCGCCCACCGGCTTCGCCGATGCTGTAGTTCGCCTTTATCAAGACGCCGCATTGTGGCAACGTCTTTCCGCCGCCGGCCTGGAAAATGTTGAACGCCATTTCTCCTTCGGCGCGGCCAAGACGGCGCTGTCCTCACTGCTCAAGAAATAGGCATCATGGACATTCTGCTCAACGGTCAACCTCGACAGATCGCCGAAGCAAGCACGCTGCTTGACCTGCTCAATGTCGAAGGGTTGCAGCAGCGGCGGCTCGCGATTGAGGTCAACCAGCAGATCATCCCGCGCTATCAACACGCTGAGCATCGCCTCAAGCCGGGCGACCGCGTGGAAATCGTGCAGGCGATGGGCGGCGGATAAAGTCGCAATGACCATTGCGGCTGACCAGATGCCACCCAATTAACCCCGGATTTCGAATCGCACGTTTCAGTCTTCAGTCCGCCATTGCGGCGGTATCTGGGGAACGACGATGCGAGCAGTGAAATTTGACGGCAAGCGGCCGATAAATCCCGCACGCACCTTGGCCATAGCCACCGCACTGACGGTGCATATCGGCGCGATGCTGTTCTTGCTGGCGCCAGCCCGGCCAGCGGCGCAGACGCAGCGTGAGGACACGCGCGCGATCAACGTCGTCTTTGTCGAGCCGCCGCTGCCACCAACGCCTCCGCCCACTCCACCGCCAATTCCGCCTGAACCGCCGCGAAAGCACTCAGCACCGCCACTGACTTTGCCGCCGATTGTGCGGGACATGCCGAGCACACCGGGTACGAATACCGATGCGCCGCATAGGGACATCGTGACGGAAGTTCCAGACACCGATCCGGTGACTCCCTCGGGCCCCAGCAGCGATTCATTCAGCGGCGCCCGCGCCGACGCGCGCTATGGAGATGCCAACCGGGTGCGCTACCCCGCGACTGCCGTGCGCAAACGCGAACAGGGCGAAGTGCAGTTGCGTGTACTGATCGGACGAAACGGCTCACCGCTGAAGGTGGAACTCGCGCGCAGCAGCGGTTCGCGCGAACTCGATCGCGCTGCCTTGAAGGCGGTACTGGCTTGGCGCTTCGTTGCCGCCGAACACGATGGCACCAGCGTCGAGGCCTGGGTCATCGTGCCGATCAACTTCAATCTGGACCAAGCGTAGCGTACGTTCCAGATTGCGCCGGGCTTGCGCCGCTGCTCTGCTATCGAATTCATGCCAACATCGAATTCAACGGCAGCGGAACAAGCCCCGCTTTACGACATCAATGTCCGCCACCGGAATCGATCGCCTTCAATTCGGCCACGAGGCGATTGACTGCATCGGCACCATCGCCATATAGAAGCTTGGCGTTGTCGGCATAAAACAGCGCGTTTTCGATACCCGCAAAGCCAGTACCCTTGCCGCGCTTGATGATGATGGCTTGCCTGGCGTTGATCACATCGAGAATCGGCATGCCGTAGATTGGCGACGCTGGATCGGTCTTGGCGACCGGGTTCACTACGTCGTTCGCGCCAATGACAATGGCGACATCGCAGGTGGCAAACTCCGGATTGATATCTTCCATGTCCGCAATTAAATCGTAGGGCACGCCAGCTTCTGCGAGCAGCACATTCATATGTCCGGGCATGCGGCCGGCCACCGGATGGATGGCGAATTTGACCGTCTTGTCGCGTTTGATCAGCTGCTGCGTCAGCTCCCACACTTTGTGCTGCGCCTGCGCTACGGCCATGCCATAGCCGGGCACGATGATGACTTTGTCAGCGAGATAGAGCAGCGCGGCGACGTCCGAGGCTTCGATGGCTTTCTGCGAGCCTTTGATTTCCTGCGCCTCTCCGGAGCTACCACCGAAATTGGAAAACAGCACGCTGCTGATCGAGCGGTTCATTGCCTTCGCCATCAACTGCGTCAGCAAGGTACCTGCCGCGCCCACCACCATTCCGGCGATCATCAACGCCGGATTGCCCAAAACATAACCCTCGAACCCGACGGCGAGGCCGGTGAGCGCGTTGAACAGCGAAATCACCACCGGCATATCCGCACCACCGATCGGCAGTGTCATGAAAATGCCGAACAACAACGACACGGCCACGAAAGCAACAATGATTGGCACATCCAGTTTGAACACCAACATCGCACCCAAAACTGCGGCAGCGAGGAAACACAGGCCATTGACGTACTGCTGACCGATGAAGGTGAAGCGCTTGTCCATGCGCCCGTCGAGTTTGGCCCAGGCGATCACCGATCCCGACAGAGAGATCGCGCCGATCAGCGTGCCAATCACCGCCAACGCCGTACGTGAAGTGTTGAGGCAGGCGTGTGCGTTTGGATCGAGGCAGGCGTTCGGATCCATGGTCGCACCGAGCAAGGCGCTGGCACCGATCGCCGCTGCCGAACCGCCGCCCATTCCGTTGTATAGCGCCACCATCTGCGGCATGTCGGTCATCGCGACTTTCTTACCGCTGATCCACGCCGGCAACGTGCCAACCAGCACCGCCGCAATGATCAGTCCGTAATTGCCGTGAATTTCTGGATGGAAGAACGCCGCGACTGTGGCCACGACCATGCCAAGACCAGCTTGCACAATGCCGGCGCGCGCGGTGACCGGTGAGGCCATGCGCTTGATGCCGAGAATAAACATCACCGCGGCGGCGAAAAAGCTCGCGGTAACCAGCCACGAACGCACGTCGTGGATCGAGATGTCTTGCAGCGAGAGACTGCCGAGATCCATCACTTGGTTCCCCCGGGTTTCTTGCTGGACTTGAACATTTCCAGCATGCGTTCGGTGACCACGTAGCCGCCCGCAGCGTTACCTGCGCCGAGCACGACGCCGATGAAGCCGATGACTTTTTCCAGGGTGGTATCGGCGACTCCGAGCGCCACCATGGCGCCCACCAGCACGATCCCGTGCACGAAGTTGGAGCCGGACATCAGCGGCGTGTGCAGGATGACCGGCACGCGGGAAATAATTTCATAGCCGGTGAACGCCGCCAGCATGAAGATGTAAAGGGCAAGGAATCCGTCGATCATGTCTGTAGTCCTCAGGCTTGGCCGTCAACGGCTTTGCGGGTGGCTTCGTGTCTGATCTCACCTGCATGGGTGAGACAGGTTTGTGCGATCAGGTCATCGGACCAGTCAAGATTCATCGCGCCGTCTTTGAGCATCAGGCTAAGGAAATTGAACAGATTGCGCGCGTACATTTCGCTGGCGTGAATAGCGCCCTGGCTCGGCAGATTCACCGGGCCGACAACGCTGACGCCATTGCGCACAATGGTTTCGCCGGGCACAGTCAGTTCGCAATTGCCGCCGGTTTCTGCGGCGAGATCGACGATCACGCTTCCGGGCTTCATGCCCTCGACCATGGCAGTGGTGATGATGCGCGGTGCCTTGCGACCCGGAATCGCCGCGGTGGTCACAATGACATCGACATTTTTGACGTGCTCGCCGAGACGACGCTGTTGCTCGGCCATCTCTTCGGGCGTGAGCTGGCGCGCATAGCCGCCAGTGCCCGCTGCAGAAACCCCGAGGTCCAGAAACTTGGCACCGAGCGATTCAATCTGCTCCTTCACTTCGGGGCGCACGTCAAAGCCCTCAACCTGTGCGCCAAGCCGGCGCGCAGTCGCGATCGCCTGCAGGCCGGCGACGCCGGCCCCGACGATCAGTACCTTGCTCGGCCGGACCGTGCCGGCGGCGGTGGTCAGCATGGGAAAGAACTTCGGCGAGGCCAGGGCCGCGATCAGCACTGCCTTGTATCCCGCCATACCCGCCTGCGAGCTCAGGATATCCATCGCCTGCGCGCGCGTGGTGCGCGGCAGCAGCTCCATCGAGAAGCTGGTGATCTTGCGATCGCGCAACTGTTTGACGCGCTCGGTGGAAGCGTGCGGCGCCAGCATCCCGATCAGCACCGAACCTTCCTTGAGCTTGCTGATCGCATCGGCGGCTGGCGGCTGCACCGTGAGCAGAACGTCTGCGCTGGCAAGCACATCATCAACTGCTTCGGCGTCTTTATAGTGCGCGTCCGGAAACGCAGCGGATTCACCCGCGTCGCGTTCGATCTGGACCGTGGCGCCCAGTGCTTTAAGTTTCTTGGCAATTTCCGGCGTCAATGCGACCCGGCGCTCGTTTGGCGCAGTTTCGCGCAGCGTTGCAACAATGACACCCATGCATTTTCCCCAAGCAGTGATCGCAGCCCTGTGGATGCTAGTGCAAATCGCGTTAGAAGCGCACTTCGACTCCATGGGTGGAGCAGGTAGGGGCTGCTCCAGCGTTTCCCGCGCGCGCAGCATTTGCATATCCAAGTGCTTCACAACGCAGGAGCAGCTGCCGAGTGTGCGTCTGCCCAGTGCAATGTGGTGACCGGCTCCGCACTTCACCGCGGCGCTGGCAGCGTTTCTGCAATCGCCCGGCTACAATGCGCTCATGCCTGCCCTCGACTTCCTGCTGCATCGTCGCTCTGTCCCCAGCCGCCTGCTCGCCGCGCCCGGCCCCGAGGAATCGGTACTGCAGGATTTGCTCGCGGCCGCTTTGCATGTTCCCGATCACGGCAAGCTGGCGCCGTTTCGCCTGCTGCGCATCGAAGGTGACGGGCGGCTGCAGTTGGGTGAGTTTCTCGCACGGTTGACGCAAAACCGTCAGCCTGACGCTGAGGCCGCGGTGATTGAGAAGGAGCGGCAACGATTCGCCAGCGCTCCGCTGGTGCTTGCGGTGATCGCCTGCATCACACCCGCGCACAAGGTGCCAGAACAGGAACAACTGCTCAGCGCTGGCATGGTCGGCTACAACCTGTTGCAGGGCGCTCAGGCGTTGGGATTCGGCGCGCAGTGGCTGACCGGGTGGGCGGCCTATGATGCCGAGGTTGCGGCGTATCTGGGTTTGGTGCAGAACGAGCGAGTGATTGGCTTTGTGCACGTCGGCACCGCGACCGGTGCCGCGCCCGAGCGGCCGCGGCCAACTGCACATGAAAAAGTGACTCAATGGACGCCACCGTAGGAGCGCACCCGTGCGCGACAAACACAGCGAATGGTGCGTCGCGTCCGGGTGCGGTCCCGCGCGCAGCCATGACGCAAACGCTCACTCGACGGTTATGGTGATCTTTTGCGACAGCACCGGCGGTTGATGCGGAATATGCAGCTGGTCGCCCAGCACCAGCTGCAATGTGTGCTTGCCGGGGCTCAGAGTGAGCGTGGTTTCGGTCTGGCCGGCGCCAAAGTGCAGATGCTGCGCGTCTTTGGGCAAGGGCTTGTCCATTGCCGGAAGCGCCTCCACATCAACCAGCAGATGATGATGGCCGGTACCGACCATATTGATGCCTGCCGGCGCCACGCCCATTCCCCGTAGGCCAAAGCGCACGATCACGGCACCTTTGACTTTTTCACCGTCCGTCGGCGCGATGAAGTACACCGCGGCAGCGGCCGGCGCGGTAGTACGTGGCAGCCCATCCTCTGCCTGCGCGCCCAGAGTTACGATGCACAACAACAAGGATTTCCACATGGCCATTCTCCCGGATCGATGCGAGCAAAACGACGTCAGCGGAGGTGCGCGTCGTGGCGCCCTATTGTACGTGCATAGATCGTGTTCGCGATGTGGAGATAGTCTTTGAACGTTGTGGTCCAACCCGCCGTAGTTCAGAGCGGCTGGCAAACCCTGCGCGGGCTGGCGCCGTACATCTGGAAATTTCGCTATCGCGTTTTGCTTGCGTTGATCTTCCTGGTCGCGGCCAAGCTGGCGTTGATCTGTGTGCCGATCGTTTTGAAGCAACTCGTCGATCACCTGAATCCCGGATTGAATACACCAGGAGCGAAGCTGGCCGGAGCGAATCCACTGGTATTGGCCCCGCTGCTGGTTCCGGTGCTGCTGCTCATGGCCTACGGCGCGCTGCGCTTGGCCGCCACCTTATTCCAGGAACTGCGGCAGATCGTGTTTGCCCGGGTCATGGCGCGCACATCGCGTCTGCTCACGCTGGGCGTGTTTGAGCATCTGCATGCGCTGAGTCTTCGTTTTCATTTGGAACGCCGTACTGGCGGCGTGTCACGTGATCTGGAACGCGGTATGAGCGCCGTCGCAGACCTGCTCGACTGGACCATTTACACCATCCTGCCGACTTTGATTGAGATCGTCGTCGTGTGCGCGATACTCAGCTATAACTTCGATTCCAGTTTTACCTGGATCACACTGGCCACGCTTGCCGCTTACGTGGCTCTGACTTTTTCGGTAACCGAGTGGCGCATGCGCTTCTACCGCGCTGCCAATGAAGCCGACACCCAGGCCAACGCGCGCGCTGTGGATTCATTGCTGAACTACGAGACTGTCAAGTACTTTGGCAACGAGCGCTTTGAGTCGCGCGGCTACGATGAAAGTCTGCAAAAACTTGAAGAGGCCACGGTCAAGAGTCTGAAGACGCTCGCAGTGCTCAATATCGGGCAGAGCAGCATTGTCGCCATTGGCCTGACGCTGCTGGTGTGGCGCGCAGCGGAAGGCGTAGTCGCGGGCACGATGAGCCTGGGCGATCTGGTGATGGTCAATGCGTTTCTAATCCAGCTGGCCATGCCGTTGAACTATCTTGGTATGGTTTACCGCGAGGTTAAACAGGCACTCAGCAACATAGAACGCATGTTCGCCCTGCTCAATCAGTCACGCGACGTGCAAGATCCACCCGATGCCAAACCCTTGGCCATCAGCGGCGGCAGTGTCGAGTTCGACCAGGTCGATTTCGGTTATGACCCGCGTCGACCGATTCTCAAGAAAGTGAGCTTCATCGTTCCTGCGGGAAAAACCGTTGCCATCGTCGGCACTACGGGTGCCGGCAAGTCGACGATTGGGCGCCTGCTCTATCGGTTTTTTGACGTCGATTCAGGCGCCATCCGCATCGACGGCCAGGACATTCGCCAGGTCACGCAGGAAAGCCTGCGGCGGGCAATTGGAATAGTCCCGCAGGACACCGTGCTGTTCAACCAGAGCCTGCACTTCAACATCGCCTATGGCCGGCCAGACGCCAGTGCCGAACAAATTGAGCAGGCGGCCCAGGCCGCGCACATTGACGCCTTCATCCGCAAACTCCCGGATGGATATGACACCGGGGTCGGCGAACGCGGACTCAAACTTTCCGGTGGCGAGAAGCAGCGTGTCGCCATCGCGCGCACCGTGTTGAAAAACCCGCCCATTCTGCTGCTGGACGAGGCCACATCGGCACTGGATAGCAACACCGAGCGATTGATCCAGGCTGAACTTGCGGAAATCGCCCGCGATCGCACCACTCTGGTCATCGCGCATCGATTGTCTACGATTGTTGACGTCGATGAAATCCTTGTGCTCGATCACGGCGAGATTGTCGAGCGCGGCAGTCATGCCGCGCTGCTGCAGCAAGCTGGCCGCTATTCGAGACTCTGGGAGCTGCAGCGGTCGGTGGCAGCTACGGCCTGACGTGTGCATTGACGCCAGGCAGCGCCCGGCGCAACTGTCGGCTCGGACAGGTCAAATCCCGGGTGGCTCGTGTCACAATCAATTCTTTCCATGCCCTTAGTCCGGGCATCTTGCATTGGGGAGTGCACCTTGGTCATGACAAAAACCCTTCGAGTGGCAGCACAAAGCGTTTCTGCGAGCGAACTGGAGCAGATCAAGGCTCTGATGCATGGCATGCAACTGCCCACGCGTTGGGAGTGGACTGCCGACGCGGCCAACGCCGATGTGCTGCTGATCGATGTGGACTCGCTTTACGGCCACATGGATTGGCTCAAGGCGCAATCGCAAAAACGCAAAATGATCTGCCTCACCGCTTCCAGCATGGGTGAACAGGATGTGGTGATTGCCAGGCCGATCAGTATTGGCGGCATCAAGCATGCACTGGCACTGTCGGCGGGCGACGATCTGGGTACCGCTGGCGTCAAACCGGCACCGAACAACGCGCCGATCCCGACCATGCCACAGCGTGCGCGGGTCACCGGCGAGCAACCAGTGGTTCCGGCCGCTCCGACGGTACTTCCGCGTCGCGTAACCGGTGAGCAGCAAGCGGTTCCCAATGCACCGACACTGCTTCCGCGCCGGGTAACCGCTGAACAGCCAGCGGTTCCCAATGCACCGACACTGCTTCCGCGCCGGGTAACCGCTGAACAGCCGGCGGTGACCGGTCCGCGACCGGCCGCCCGGATTACTGGCCAACAGCGTGTTGTTCCCTCAGCTCCAGCTGCTGCTGAGCTACCGGCACAGACGCCGCAACTCAGGCCTTCAGCGAACACGCTGGCAGATTTCCTTCTGGGCGACAATCTTGATCAGCCAGCGATGCTCGCACGCACCGGCCTGCCCGCGCTGATTGTGGATCCGTCTGGTGACCGCTACTACGGGGGACTGACGCTCAAGCCGCTGCTGCCTTATTGCCAGGGCCGTATTGAACGCGCCGAATGGAAGTCCGTGCCGGAAAAAGAACTCAATGCGTTGCGTAGTGGCGGCTCGGGTTTACCGCTGCTGCGCCTGATTTGGCTTTACACGCTGGGCACCTCCAACGGCGTCGCCTTGTTGCCCGGACTGGACGCAAATGTGCGCTACAAGCTATTGAAATGGCCGCAAATCGAACGTGAGTTCCCCAAGCATTTCCGCATCGCCACTGCCATGATGAAAGCGCCAACGCTTTTGGCCGAGGTAGCCGATTTCGCCGGAGCATCGATCAATGAAGTGTTTGACTTCGTCAACGCTTACACGGCGATTGGGGTTGTCTGTCCGGAAAATCAGTCGCCGTGGACAGATCGCAAGACGGTGCTGGAGCGCTTGCGCGCACGCTCGGCGTGACTGAGGCGCTGCGGCGGGCGGCAGTTTTTTGCTGCTCAGCATCGAATCGGCAGAACTGCCGGTTGCCCCGGTTTTTTTGTAGCCCCTGCGCGACCACCGGTGCTAACAGGGCCTGATGGCAGCGGTCCCCGCCACGCTCCATCGCCGGCCAGCACTGGGTCGACTTGGGTGCATTGAACCGCGCCAATATTATGGTTATCCAGCCTCGGCGGCGTAAGATGCCGCCCTCTTCCACCCAGACCGAACGGAGTCCCCCATGCTCAAGTCCGCCCTCGCCATTCTCATGTTTACTGGTGCCAGTGCCCTGCCAGCGCAAGATACCAAGCCTGCAGCTGTCGTCTCCGCAGCCGCAGCGCCGTCAGCAGTTGCCAAAGCTGCACCGCGGGTTACCCTGAAAACCAATATGGGTAACATCGTGATCGAGCTTAATCCAGCCAAAGCACCCAAGTCGGTCGAAAACTTCCTGCAGTACGTCAACGACAAACACTATGACGGCACGGTGTTCCACCGCGTGATCCCCACTTTCATGATCCAGGGCGGCGGTTTCACCCAGGACCTGACCATGAAACCAACTCGCGCGCCGGTTCAGAACGAAGCCGACAACGGCCTGAGCAATCTGCGTGGCTCGGTATCGATGGCACGTACCAATGACCCCAACTCAGCGACGGCGCAGTTTTTTATCAACGTCGTGGACAATATCAATCTCAATCATTTCGGCAAAGACAATGGCCAGACCTGGGGCTACGCCGTGTTCGGAAAAGTCGTATCGGGCATGGAAGTAGTCGACGCGATCAAGGTTGTCGAGCGCGGCGCCAAGGGCCCGCTACCGCAGGACGTACCGGTGTCACCGGTGATCATCCTCAGTGCTGAGCTGGCGAAATAGCCGGAACGCGCGCTCCAACGCACAGCTTCGACGGTCCCCCGCGTTTGCGTCCGCTCGATCGCAAACGATGGCCGATCCGCCAATGCTGATCGCGGCAAGGGCGAGAAGCGCATGACGACGCTATTCATCTCCGATCTGCATCTGGACGAATCGCGGCCGGACATCACTGCTGCTCTTATGTCGTTGCTGCGTACCGGAGCGCGCGGCACCGACGCGCTGTACATCCTTGGCGATTTGTTCGAGGCCTGGATTGGTGACGACGACGAATCCCAGCTCATGCTTGAAGTCTCGGCTGGGTTGCATGCGCTGGCCGCGTCTGGTGTGCCGATTTATTTCATGCATGGCAATCGCGACTTTCTGCTCGGCGCCGCTTACGCGCATCGCTGTGGCATGCAGCTGCTCGACGAAAGCGCTGTTGTAGATCTGTATTCCACGCCGACCCTGCTCCTGCATGGCGATACCCTGTGCACCGCCGATGTCGGCTATCTGAGGTTTCGGCTACAGGTACGGCAACCCGCCTGGCAGCTGGATTTTCTCGCGAAGTCACTGCCAGAACGGCGCGCTTTCGCCGCAGAGGCGCGCGCGCAGAGCAAGCTGCACACGCAGTCTGTCGGCTATGAAATGATGGATGTCACCCAAGATGCCGTTGCCGACGCATTTCGCAGGCACCGGATTGCTCGCCTGATCCATGGTCACACGCATCGACCCGCAATTCACCCGACCCGCGATGTCGATGGCGTTACCTGCCAACGCATTGTGCTCGGCGACTGGCATCATCACGGCAGCGTGCTGCGTGTTGATGCCTCGGGTCTGCGATTGGATGCGCTACCGTTGTGAGGGATCGTGGTGTTTTGCAAGCGGCCAATTCGAGGACGACATCATGGCAGTCGCGGACAGGCAGTTTCGTCAGTAATCGCTGCGTTTCAAGGAATCACTGTGTCGCGTAGTTCAGCCTTGACGCTATCGGCGCGCTGCGCCGCGATGGCACCGAGATAGCCCTCCGGCATACCCGTCACATACTCGCCAGAGAAACAACTGGTGTCGAAATTGGTCAGGTCTTCATTGCCTTCGGCGACGGCGCCGATCAGGTCCTCGAGGTCCTGGTAGATCAACCAGTCGCAGCCCAACAATGTTTCAACTTCCTGCTCACTGCGCCCATGCGCCACCAGCTCCACTGGCGCCGGCATGTCGATGCCGTAGACGTTGGGATAACGCACCGGCGGCGCTGCCGAGGCGAAATAGACTTTACGTGCGCCGGCTTCGCGCGCCATCTGGATGATTTGCCGGGACGTAGTGCCGCGCACGATGGAGTCATCAACCAGCAGCACAACTTTGTTGCGAAACTCAAGCTCGATCGCGTTCAGCTTGCGCCGCACCGATTTCACGCGCTCGCTCTGACCCGACATTATAAACGTGCGGCCGACATAGCGATTCTTGACGAAGCCTTCTCGATATTTCACGTCAAGCATCTGTGCCAGCGCCAACGCGGCGGTGCGTGCCGTGTCCGGAATGGGAATGACCGCCTCGATATCGTGATCGGGACGCAGGCGCTGGATTTTCTGTGCCAGGCGCTCGCCCATGCGTAGACGCGCCTTGTAGACGGAAACGTCTTCCATCATCGAATCTGGACGTGCCAGATAAACATATTCGAAAATGCACGGCGCATGCTGCGCCGGCGCTGCGCACTGGCGCGCATGCAGCTCGCCAGCGAGCGTGATGATCACCGCCTCGCCGGGAAGCACATCGCGTTCGCGGCGAAATCCCAACACGTCGAGCGCCACGCTCTCCGAAGCCACCGCCCACTCAGTGCCTTCGGCACTTTCGCGTTTACCCAACACCAATGGACGAATGCCGTGCACATCGCGCCATGCCACCACGCCCAACCCCAGCACCAGACTGACCACCGCATAACCGCCCTGGCAACGCCGGTGGACGGCTTCGACTGCACGAAACACGTCATCGACACAGGCGCGCGCACTGCCGATTTCCTGCAGCTCATGCGCAAAGATATTGAGCAGTACCTCGGAATCCGAGCCGGTGTTGATATGTCGGCGATCGGTTTCAAAAAGCTCGCGGCGCAATGACTCGGTGTTCACCAAATTGCCGTTGTGGCCAAGGGCGATTCCGAATGGCGAGTTGACGTAGAACGGTTGTGCCTCATCGACGCCTTCCGACCCTGCCGTCGGGTAGCGGCAATGCGCGATACCCACACGCCCGCGCAACCGCGCCATGTGTTCGCTTTGGAATACATCCTTGACCAGACCGTTGGCCTTGTGCAGCCGAAGCCGGTCGCCATCAAGTGTGGCCACGCCAGCGGCATCCTGCCCACGATGTTGTAACACCGTCAGTCCGTCATAGAGTGCTGCTGCCACTTCGCTCGTGCCCACGATTCCAATGATGCCGCACATGTCCGCAAGCTCCGCTAGTATTTTGAATCGGCAGGAATGATTGCGGTGTGCGAAGTCTCCGCCTGCACCGGAATCGATTTCTGAAATCGAATCTGCTTGGCTACCGCCTCGGGTAACCACACGCGCGCGCGTTCCGCCATCGGCAGGAACATCTTGATTGCGCGTGATTCGCCCCACCACGAATCACCCGGCATCGGCGTCAGTCCCAGCATCAGGATGGTGACCGTCACCAGCACCACGCCGCGCACTGCGCCGAACAACGTTCCGAACAGACGATCGGTGCCGCTCAATCCCGTGCCCGCCACAAGTTTCTTGAGGAAGTAAATCAGGATAGCCCCGGCCACCAGGGTGCCGATAAAAATCAGGCCGTAGCCAAGAAATATACGCGCCGAGCTCAACTCCACCGTCGGCGAGAAATGTGTCGCCAGCACCGGCCCGAACCAGTACGCCAGCCCGACGGCCAAAATCCAAACGATGATCGCCATGACCTCGACAACGAAGCCGCGCACAAGTCCAATACTCATCGACAGCGCAAACACCAGGACGATTGCGATATCAGCGTAACTCATGACTCAACCCTGCACGCCAACCCAACTGAACAATGGAACCGGTGTACTACCCCGAGCGCAGCAAAATTCCACGCACCATACCGCACTGAAGCACAGCGCCAGCTTGCTCGCTCCCAGATTTCCGGGGCTAAGCACAGTCGCACGCGTGCCGCTGGTACGCGAGCGGACGAATGCACGGCGGCCATGCCAACGGGCCGGACGACGGGCAGGGTTAGGATGCGATCAGCCCTTGATGCGAGCGCCGCGAGCATTAAGGGTAGTCGACGATTATGGCGTCATAGCCGAAGCGTTGCTTCACCGCGGCACGTATCTTTTCGGCGTCGGCGCGATCGGCTTCGGGTCCAATGCGCAAACGATAGACGCTGCCATTTTCGGTAGCCAGTTTTTCGACGAAAGCCGCAAATCCAGTTCCCCGAAGTGAATCGCGTTGCGCATTGGCCTTGGTGGCGTCGCTGAGCACGGCCACCTGAACTGCGAATGCCGACGCGCCAGTACGCACCGCAGAGGCCGGCGCAACGTCGACGCCGGGGGAGTCGTCGATTTCGATCACGCTCGCGCGGATATCGTCGCGCACTGTTTTTGCCTTGATGCGCGCGTTTTCGGCGAGCGCACGGCTCGCGAACGGACCAAGGCGCAAGCGCCGCGCCGATTTGCCGTCGACGTTGACCGCGTCCGAAATCACCGTAAGCCCCGCTGTACGCAAACTTGACTCAAGCCGAGCTGCATTGTCTGCGTTGGCGTAACTGCCGATATTGACTAAAAACCGACCACGCTTGCTGGGCGTAGCGACCGCAGTTGCCGGCGCAGTTGGCTGGACGCTTGCGGCCGGGGGCTCAGTGGCCGCAGCGGTAGTTGAACCCGCATTGGTGGCAGACCCAACGCGCTCTCCCGACACGGCATCCACTTGCTCTGTGGGCGGCGCCGCCACCGTCGCCAGAGGTTCATCGACCACAATGGGTGCAGAGCTCAACGAAGCATCCGCCGAGGCTGTCTCAGGTGCAGACGGAACACCGATCGCATCAGCAACTGCGGTGCTTGGCGTCGGCTGATTGAGCGGAACCACACGAGTTTCGAAGTCGCGCTCAGGCGGCACCGGAATCTCCATCTGCATGCTGGCGTCACGCACTGGTTCATCACCATCAAACAGCATGGGCAGAAAAATAATGGCGAGCAAGATCAAAACACTGGCGCCGATCAAACGTTTCTTCAGGGCGGGATCCATGGCGCAGTCCGGGACTGGGAAGAGGCGCGGATTATACGGGCGAGACTACCTTTTCGGGTTTATCGCGGGCAACGTCAGGAATTCGGCCGATGACGCGGCAACTATATTCGGCTCTGATCGCCACAACAGCGCGGGTGCGAGCCAGCGTGTCATAGAATCGCGGCTAGGGAACCGCTGAACTAGTCCGGAGCCGCGATAGCCCTCTGAGTCAGGGGGCGAAAAACCGCAGGTTGACCAGCTCTGCTGTTGAGAGCGACCAGCTCCGCTGTTGAGAGCGGGGGTTGGCAAGCAATAAGCCGTTTGGCGAAGACAAAGTGGTGACTTATTCAGACCTTCCCTAGGGCTGCTCCAACGCAGGCAGCAGCGCTGCAATCAGATAAAAGGAACCGAATACCAATACGCGCTCGTTGCCTTCGGCGGCCGAACATGCGGCCGCTAACGCATTCTGCGGCGTCGAGTGGGCGCTGGCGCTTAGATCAGGCAACTCTTGCCTCAGCCGCTGCAACAGCTCCGCCGCGCTGGTGCCGCGTGGCGTCTGCTCGCGCAAACCGCAGAGGTACCAATGACTGATGCGCTGGCAAAGGACGCGCACGATGCCGACCGCATCCTTGTCGGCCAGTGCACTGAACACGGCGCGTGTAGGACGCGGATACGCGTCCAGCCAGTCAGCGACCGACTGCGCCGCTTCCGGATTGTGGGCCACGTCAAGCACCATCTGCGGCTGTCCAGCGATCACCTGCAGCCGCCCCGGCAAGTGCGCCAACTCGATGCCAGAGCGGAGCGCATCGGCACTCAACGGCAACCGGTCGGCACATTGCATCAGCGCTGCGATTGCCGCCGCCGCATTGCGCAGCTGAATGGGCGCAGCGAGCGCCGGCATCGGTAACACGAAGCTTGACTGATCAAACGTCAGCGACCAGGTATCGGCGGCGGACTCGTGGCGCCAGCTATAGTCAACCATGGCACGCACCGGCACCGCGCCGCGCGCAACAACAACGCGCAGTAGTTCCGGCACCGGCTGTGGCATGGCAATCACCACGCGTCGGCCAGCGCGGCAAATACCCGCCTTCTCGACAGCAATATCCGCGAGCGATTCGCCGAGAACGTCCTGGTGATCAAATCCGATGCTTGAAATCAATGCCACGTCTGCATCAATCAGGTTAACCGCGTCCAGTCGGCCACCAAGACCGACCTCCAGCACAACTGCGTCGAGGCCGGCGTCGGCGAAGATCAGCAGTGCCGCCAGGGTGCCAGCTTCGAAGTAAGTCAGCGGCACCCCGGCGCGGGCTGCGTCAATTCTCTCGAAAGCTCCAATCAGCTGTGCATCGCTGGCTTGGACGTCATTGATTGCAACGCGCTCGTTGTAGCGCAGCAAATGCGGCGAGGTGTAACGTCCGACGCGGTAACCCCCGGCGCGCAGCATGGCATCGAGAAAGGTGACGCAGGACCCCTTGCCATTGGTACCTGCGACGGTGAATATTCGCGACGCAACCGTTGGAGCGCCGAGTGCTTTCCAAACTTGGCGCACGCGGTCAAGGCCCATGACGATCTCGCTGGGGTGCTGTGCAAGCCAGTACTGAAGCCATTCATTTAGCGTTTGCATCGGCGTCCGGTGTCGATTCCAGCGTTTGCTACGGGCGACATTATCGCTGCTGACGGTGGCGGCTGATGCCCGCCGGAGATGAATAGGCGAAACTGCTTATTGAACCCGGCGCCGCGCTTGCCCACAATGCACACATGAGCAACCCCCATGACATTCAGGTCAGCGTAGCTGCCCGATTCCTCGACGAGCACTCGGCGCCGCAGGACCAGCGATTTGCATTCGCTTACACCATCACCATCCGCAACGAGGGCTCGGTACCCGCGCAACTGGTCAGTCGCCACTGGGTGATCACTCACGGCAACGGCAAGGTCGAGGAGGTGCGCGGCCCTGGTGTGGTCGGGGAACAACCCCATCTGGATCCCGGCCAAGCCTTTGAATACACCTCGGGCGCCATCATCGAAACTCCGGTCGGTACCATGCAGGGCAGTTACCAAATGCTGGCTGATGACGGCACCGCATTCGATGCGATGATTCCACGTTTCACTTTGTCCGTGCCGCGCACCCTGCATTGATTTTCATTCTCCGGAATACGGCATCCGGCTACATGAAAGCCGTGGCGTGTTGCGTTTCATGTACGGGGATACGGCGCCCCGCTGCATGTAAGCCGTGGTGTGATGCCTAACCCCTGCTCCTCCTTCCTCGAACATCGGGGAGGGAGTTACAGCGAGGCACTCAGGTTGCAGATTCGATTCGTGGGGTCTTGAGGGAGTAAAAGCTACGAACGCGCGGTATGTTTCACCTTAACCAATCAAGGCTGCCGTCATGGCGATCTATGCAGTGGGCGACATACAAGGATGTTACGAAGCGCTGGCACAGCTGATCGAGAAGCTGCGCTTCGATCCGTCTCGGGACCATCTTTGGTTTTGTGGCGATCTGGTCAATCGTGGCGGACAGTCTCTTGAGGTCCTGCGCCTCGTGAAATCCATCGAGCCGCAAGCGGTAGTGGTGCTGGGCAACCACGATCTGAGCCTGCTTGCCGTTTCGGTCCGGCGCGAAGACGAACAGAACAAGGCCAATCCAGATCTGCGTCGCGTTCTGTTCGCTGCCGACCGCGACGATCTGCTTGACTGGCTGCGGCAGCGTCCGCTATTCCACCTTGACCGTGAGGCGGGCTTCGCGATGGTGCATGCGGGAATCTCGCCGCGCTGGACACTGAACCTGGCAGCGACGCGCGCCGCCGAGGTGGAGCGCCGCCTGCGCAGCGAAGACTATCGGCGCCTGCTGAAGAGCATGTTCGGCGACCGCCCCAATACCTGGTCGAAGAAACTCAATGGCGAGGACCGCAGTCGCGCCATCATCAACGTGTTGACACGTATGCGTTTCTGCGATGTGCGCGGCCGCATCGACTTCGACTCCAAAGGCGCTCCAGGCACGCAAAAGCCGGGGTTCTATCCTTGGTTCGAAGTACCTGGACACAGCCCACGTGAGTTTCCGGTGGTCTGCGGACACTGGTCTACGCTGGGTCTGTTTCAGGGGCTGGGAATTTATTCAATCGATACCGGCGCAGTCTGGGGCGGCAAACTGACAGCGCTGCAGATCGGCCCGGAGCCACGCATCATCCAGGTTGACTGCGAGGCGCGCGCGCAGATCTTGCGCAAGGGCGCGGATTGACGCACAAACACCGGCCTTCAGATTCAACGCCGCGCCAAATCCACGAACTCGAACGAATGCGCATGTCGCCTATCCAGCGAATGCGCTTCGCGTCTGATCTCGGCCCAGTGTTTGTTGTCGAACTCGGGAAAAAAGGCATCCGCATCAACGACGTCGCAATTGACCAAGGTGAGATGCAACACATCGGCCAATGGCAACGCCAGCGCATATATCTGGCCCCCACCAATCACGCACAGTTCTTCGCCATCCAGATCCAGCGCGGCGTCGAACGACGCAACGGGCTCCATGCCTGCGAATGGAACGCCGCCGGAACGGGTCAGCACAAGATTTCGACGATTGGGCAGGGCACGCCCCAACGATTGCGCCGTCTTGCGCCCCATCAGGATGGTTTTTCCCAACGTCAGCGCTTTGAAGCGCTTGAGATCATCCGGAAGATGCCACGGCAGCTGGCCCCTGCGCCCAATCGCGCGCTGTCGGTCGTGCGCTGCAATCATCACGATTCGCGGGTGAAGCTTTTCGCTCACGTCGATTTCCGAACGCCGGATATGCGTACCCAGCCTTCCTGTGTTGCCACCTCAAGCGCGTCGAAATTATCGCGATAGGCAGCAAGTACTTCGTCTTCCTGACCGCAGAGGATGCCCGAGAGTGCAATCGTTGCCGCTGGCGCAGACAGATCTGCGAGACGCGGCTGCAGCGCGACCAACGCGCTGGCGAGAATATTTGCGACCACAACCTGCGCGCGCAACTGAGGCAATTGCTCGGGCGTGAACAACGTCAGGCGACCGAATACCTCGTTGCGCTCCGCATTGTCACGACTGGCAATCAGCGCCTGCGGGTCATTGTCGACACCGATCGCCTGCGCTGCCCCCAGCTTCAAAGCGGCGATGGCCAGGATTCCTGATCCGCAGCCAAAATCGAGCACGGTTTTTCCGATCAGATCCAGTCCATCAAGCCATTCCAGGCACAATGCCGTTGTGGCGTGTGTGCCGGTGCCGAACGCGAGCCCGGGATCCAAACGCACGATGACCGCGTCTTCGGCCTCTGCCGGCTCGATATTCCATGGATAAATAAAGGTGCGGCGGCCAAACTGCATCGGCTTGAATTGATCCATCCAGGCCCGCGTCCAGTCGGCGTCCGCCACTTCGCGCACGCTGACTTTTTCCGGCGTGATCCAAGGAATCAGCAGTTGCAGCGCGTCAAACAGTCCGTGCTGATCGGCGTCCGCTTCAAACAGCGCGGTCACTACCGCCTGCGGCCACATCGGAGTTTCACCCGCTGCAGGTTCCAGGATCGGATGATCCTCTGCATCGAGCAATGTCACCGAAATCGCGCCAACATCTTCGAGCGCGCGTTCGACGCGTTCGATGCTGTCACGCTGAGCAATCAGAGAGAATTCAAGCCAGGGCATGGTCGGTCACATCGGGTGGGTACTACCCACCATTGTCCAGCAGTGCAAAACCCTGGGTTGCGACGCGTGCGCCTCCACCCACCCTACCCATCACGCAGCTTCAATGCAGCGCAACAAAGCCCGCTCTACAAACCAATCGCCTTTTCCTTGCGCTCGGAAATTCGCTTCTCTAGATAGTGAATGTTGGCGCCACCCGCCTGAAAGCCCGGGTCAGCCATTATGCGCGCCTGCAGCGGAACATTGGTCTTGATGCCGTCGACCACGAGTTCCGCCAAGGCAACCCGCATACGGGCGATTGCCTGGGCACGATCACGACCGTGCACGATCAGTTTGCCAATCATCGAATCATAGTTTGGCGGAATCCGATAGCCATCGTAGATGTGTGTATCGACCCGAACACCCGGCCCCCCGGGCGCATGAAATCGCTTCACCAACCCTGGACTCGGCATGAAGGTATCTGGATCCTCGGCATTGATGCGACATTCGATTGAATGCCCGGTGATCTGAACATCCTCTTGACGAATCGAGAGCTTGAGTCCAGATGCAATCAGCAATTGCTCACGAACCAGATCGACGCCAGTGACCATTTCGGTGACTGGATGCTCCACTTGAATGCGCGTATTCATCTCGATGAAATAGAACTCGCCATCCTGAAACAGGAACTCGAACGTGCCGGCGCCGCGGTAGCCGATGCGCAGGCAGGCTTCAACACATACGCGGCCGATCCGCTCGCGCATTTCGGCAGTGATGCCGGGCGCCGGCGCTTCTTCGACAACTTTTTGGTGACGGCGCTGCATGGAGCAGTCGCGCTCACCCAGATGGATGGCGCCACCCTGACCATCGGCCAGCACCTGGATTTCGATATGGCGCGGGTTCTCCAGAAACTTTTCCATGTACACCATGGCGTTTCCGAATGCGGCCTTGGCCTCGGCCTTGGTCATTTGAATCGCGTTGGACAGCGCCATCTCGGTGTGCACGACCCGCATGCCGCGGCCGCCGCCCCCGCCCGCCGCCTTTACAATCACGGGATAGCCAATGCCACGCGCGATGCGCGCATTCTCTTCGTGCTCGTCGCCAAGCGGACCGCCAGAACCGGGCACACAGGGCACGCCCGCAGCTTTCATCGCCTTGATCGCTTCGACTTTGTCGCCCATCAGACGAATGACGTCGGCGGTGGGCCCGATGAAGACGAATCCTGACTTCTCCACGCGCTCGGCGAAGTCCGCGTTCTCACTGAGAAACCCGTAGCCCGGGTGGATCGCCTGTGCATCGGTCACTTCGGCCGCAGAGATGATCCGCGGAACGTTGAGATAGCTTTCGGCGGCAGAAGCCGGCCCAATGCACACCGACTCATCGGCCATGCCCACGTGCTTGAGGTTACGGTCCACCGTGGAATGCACGGCTACGGTCTTGATGCCCAACGCATGGCAGGCACGAAGAACACGGAGCGCGATTTCGCCACGGTTGGCAATGACGACTTTGTCGAGCATGTATGTCCCCTACGCTACCGGCGAGTGCTGCTGATGTCGGGCGCAATCGTGCGATCTGCACCAGCCAAAAAACGCGATCAGCGGCGTCACATCACGCGGTGCAAAATGTTTCGAAGCGGGCATTGTCGACTCAGGAAATCACGAACAAGGGTTCGTCGAATTCGACCGGATGTCCGCTCGACGCCAGAATCGCGGTGATCGTGCCGGAAACGTCGGCTTCGATTTGATTGAACATTTTCATTGCTTCGATGACACCCAGAACATCGCCAGTCTTGACCTGCTGCCCAATCTTGACGAACGGCGGCGACTCTGGATTTGCAGATGCATAGAAAGTACCCACCATTGGTGCACGCATGACATGACCATCAGGCAACTCGCGCACGTTGCCACCGTGGGTGGTCTCGGACGGCAAAGCGTTATGCGCAGAATGCGCTGCAGCACTGGGCCTTTGCTCCACATGCACGTGCGTCACCGGCGCTGGTGCTGCCTGGGCTGACGCTTTCGGCGCGCGCGACAGACGGATGGTTTCCTCGCCTTCCTTGATCTCCAATTCGGTGAGGTTGGATTCTTCCAGCAAGTCGATCAGTTTCTTGATTTTACGAAGGTCCATCGTCGGCCCTTTCTGAGTTGGTTGTCGAACACCGCCCGCAAAAAGCGGACTGCTCCCCGTGAAACGATTTCCTTTTGTTAGAGCCCGTTCCAGTTGTCAGTGCACGCTCTTGTTGCCGACGCAGATCAGCTGTCTGCACGCCTAGCTCTGCAACCGCCGCATCGCGGCTGCGAGGGCAAACTCGTAGCCGTCCGCACCCAAACCACAAATCACGCCGACCGCAAGGTCGGAAAACAGCGAACAATGACGAAACGGCTCGCGCGCATGCACGTTGGAAAGATGCACCTCAATGAACGGTATACCGACCGCGGCCATTGCGTCTCGAAGCGCCACACTGCTGTGGGTGAAGGCGCCTGGATTGATGACGATAAAGGCTGTTCCGTCCGATTTGGCAGCGTGAAGACGCTCAATGAGTGCCAATTCGCTGTTGCTCTGCAGATGGACCAAATCATGCCCGGCAAGATGGGCCTGCGCAACTACAAATGCAACGATTTGTGTCAATGAGCGCCCGCCATAGGTGCGCGGCTCTCGCGTACCCAGCAGGTTCAGATTGGGGCCATTGAGCAGGAGAATTTGAGCCACGAACACCGTCTCGAATGAACTTGTAGTGTGCGGGTTCGGGCTTGAGATGTCCAGATGCTGACAAGATGCTGGATGTTGGCAGCATGATGCCTGCATTGTAGGCCGGGCGACGCGTGCCGTTCGACGCCTACGTCACCAACCTATAGCAGGGTTTGTAGGTCTCTCCACCCGGCAACTTCATGCGGTGTTGCGCGACGAATGCCGCCAGAAGCCGATCCAATGCTTGCATGATGTCCGGCTCGCCGTGGATCTCGAACGGACCGTATTGTTCGATCGCGCGCATTCCCTCCTCTTTGACGTTGCCGGCGACTATCCCCGAGAACGCGCGGCGCAGCTGAGAGGCCAGCGCATGGCGCGCCTGGCTGCGCGAAATCAACAGAGACGCCATGTTTTCATGCGTCGGGGCAAACGGGTGTTGCAGTGACTCTTCGATTCTGAGCGCCCAATTGAAAAAGAACGCGTCGCGCTGATTGATGCGGAACTCGCGCACCTTGTTGACGCCCTTGGCCATCACCTGCGCTACTTTGCCAGGATCATCGACGATGATCTGATAGTGCTGGGAAACCGAATCGCCGAGCACCAGGCGCAGGAAAGCGTCGATCTGTTCGAAATACGCGGCTGACTCTTTGGGTCCGGTCATCACGAACGGGAACGGCGTACCCGCGTTATCCGGGTGCAACAGGATGCCCAGCAGATAAAGAATCTCCTCGGCGGTACCAACGCCGCCGGGAAATACGATGATGCCATGCGTCAGGCGCACAAACGCTTCGAGGCGTTTTTCGATGTCCGGCATGATGATCAAATGATTGACGATCGGATTGGGCGACTCCGCAGCGATGATTCCGGGTTCGGTGATTCCGATGTAACGGTTGCCCTTGCGGCGCTGCTTGGCGTGGCCAATCGTAGCGCCCTTCATCGGGCCCTTCATTGCCCCAGGGCCGCAACCGGTGATGATATCCAGGCCGCGCAATCCCAACTGATAGCCAACCGCCTTGGTGTACTCGTACTCATGGCGCGGAATCGAGTGGCCGCCCCAGCAGGTGACCATGCTCGGGTCGACATTGGGGCGCAGCACCCGGGCATTGCGCAGTATTTCGAATACCGCGTTGGTGATGCCATGCGTCTCGTTCAGATTGAAACGGCCGGACTGGATATCGCTCGCGACATAGGCAATGTCGCGCACCACGGCGAACAACTGTTCGTTGACACCGCGAATGATCTTGCCATCGACAAAAGCTTCGGCTGGCGCGTTTTTCAGCTCCAGCTTGATGCCGCGGTCCTGTTGCTGCACTTGGATATCGAAATCCGGATAGCGCTCGCTCATTGCGCGCGGGTCGTCGCTCAACGAACCGCTGTTGAGCACTGCCAGTGCACAGCGCCGCATCAGCAAGTGCAAGCCACCAGAACTCGCGTCGCGCAAACGCGACACTTCCTGGCGCGAAAGCACATCCATCCCGCCAATTGGCGAAATCAAAGCATTTACTGTCGCAACACTTGCGCCCATGAAAACTCCAATAAAATCGTGTCAATGAGAAGACAACAGTTGGGCAATGACGATCAAGAATGATGGTCAAGAATGATGGTCAAAAAATGGCAGTCAGCAGGCCAGCGTCGACACCACCGACCACCAGTCGGGCATCAAACCCCCGCTCACAAAGCAAGTAAGTCGCCGAGGCACTGCGCCGACCGGAATCGCAATACACCGCACACACGCGTGCGGGATCAAGCTGCACTGCCAATTCACGCAGACGCGACAGCGGCAGGCTGATCGCATCCGGCAGATGCCCAGCCTTGTACTCGTCCGGCAATCGCACATCCACGAGCTGGATACGCGCATCCACTTCGTCCAAGGCAATTTCACGCAACAACGGCGCCTTGAGCAATCGCTCGAAATCATGCCCACCGATGCGCATGACTTTCACATCGGTCAATGCGCGCACGCTCGCGTTGCGCGGATTGCCCGACAGCAGTGCCTCCTCCCCGAATCCGCGTCCGACCGACAACTGCGAGATCTCGGTCTCATTGATGCCGTCGGCCTCTTCGCGAACCACCTGCACACGGCCTTCAGTAATGATGAAGTAAGCGTCACCGGCATTGCCTTGACGGATGATGGTCTTGCCGGCAGGGAAGAAATCCGACTGCATGCAGGAAAACAACTGCGCGATGTTACCCGGCGGAATCAGATGAAATGCCTGGTTCTGCAACAGTGCCGTCATCCAGTCATTGGAGTCGTCGTCCGCATCGGATTTGCCGGAAATATCGACGACTTCCACGCCCCCGGTCTGTGCCCATGTCAGCACCAGATCGAGGTGCTCCCGGTTCACCAGCAGAATCTGCGCCGGCTTCACGCAGGTAGCCGTCGTCGCCCGCCGCGCCCCCTGTGCCAAAGGCTGCAGGGCGTCTGGCGTTTCTGCGCGCACAACACGGGTATTGTGACCGTCAAGTATCTCCACAACCCCGCTCAGCAGGTAAGGAACGGTCTGCGCAGAATCCCCCCGGCTGAAGACAATCTGGCCGGGCGTATACGCTCCCACTCGACAGTGTTTGGCCAACTCAGCGCGATCCGTCGGCAACAGCGAAGCCAGTGGGACAAGGTTCTTGAGCAGACTGAGATTGACCATCGGAAGCAGAGGCATCGCCAGATTCTGCGGCGTGTGAACCGCGGGTCGGTAAGCATTCCGAAACTATGACGCTGGGTCAAGCGTTTAGCGCATTTGCCGCTCACCAGACAGAAAAAAGGGCGGCCTTTTGGGCCGCCCTTATTCAAAACAACAGCGTGCGGGGCAAGCCCTGCACCTTTAGATCAGAACTCGTAACGCACGCCAACCTGAGCCGACCAACGCGATTGGCCAATGCCGTCGGCGCGACCGGTTGACGGCAAGGTCAACGCACCGGTGGTTTCGTTCACGTAGGTCGAGACGTCATAGACATAACGACCGCCGCTGACGCCGGCAAAGCGCGCCACACCCAGGTTATACGGGAAGCCGACTTCGTCGATATGGCCCCAGTCCTTATTCACCAGATTGCCGATGTTCTGGATGTCCAGGAAAATCTCGGCGCGGTTGCCGAAACCTGCCGGGATCGCCTGGGAGATGCGCAGATCGAACTGGTTGATATATGGCGAGCGCGAGCCATTGCGATGCGCAACGGAACCACGACTGGCGGACAGTGAATCCTGGCTATCGATGTAGGCCTGGAACGCAGCGATATCGGCCGCCGACGAAGTCGCTGTGAACGTTACTTCACCATCCAGTGGAACGTAGAACAGATCGTTGCCCTGGATACCGTCGCCGTTGGCATCGCCAGTGAAGCCATAGCTGTGGGTACGACCGGTGCGGCCTTCATAGAACAGACCAAACGTGGTCGGGAAGTCTTCAGCGAAGGCGAGGCGATAGGTGAACAGGCCGGTGTAGCGATCGCGAATCTCGTAATTCGCGCTGCTATTGGCCTCTTCGTTCGGATTAAAAATTGCGCGGTTATTCCAATTGGACAGTGCCACCGACGAAGTACCCGGGCTGACTTCAGTGGACTTGCCATAGGTGTAGGCAACGCGCGCACTCCAGTTGTCCTCGAACGGTTTGTCCAGCGACAGCGTCAAGTTATCGGACATGCCTTTGTTGGTGTTCTTCAACAAAACCACGTCGGTAAAGCTGCGGTTGCGATTGTGGCGGTTCGAGTTTGTAGAGGCATTACCCGTTGCGGTAAAGCCGGTCGGCGCCACCGTGGTCCAGTAAAAATAACGGCCGTCCGGCAGGATGCCGCGCGCAGCACCCAGATTCAGGTGCTCAAATGCAACGCCCTGTTCGGTGACATTGCGCAGCCACTCGGCACCAGCCACCAGGCCCATCCACGGCAACTCATGCTCGAATGCGAGATTGATCTTCCACACCGTCGGCTGCTGGAAATCGGGCGCCAGGAAGTTCACCAGCGCTGCCGGCGGCGTGCCCAACGGCGGAGCCTGCGTATCCGGATTCGGATTGAAACCCGAACCATTCTGCAGCGAGACGCCCTGGGTCAGCACACCCGGATTGGAGAACGAGTTCGACAACCAGACGCCCGGCGAAGAACCCTGGAAAAGGCCAACACCGCCGCGCAGCTGCGTCGCGCGCTCGGTATCGAAGGTGTAGTTGAAGCCCAGGCGCGGCTGCACCGAGGTCTGACCATCGGTAGTCAAGGTGTTGTCGAAGCCGAACGTGGTCAGAGCAGCCGCATTGAATGGCGGCGATTCATCGAGAATATTGCGGTCGACACGGAAGCCATACTGGAAATTCAGGTTCGGACTATAGGTCCAGGTGTCCTGAACAAACAGACCCAGATTGGCGAACTCAAATTCGGCCGCTGCCGATGTCACACCCGGACGCAGCGTCTGGAACGCAAACGTGCGCCAGGTGCCCGCAGCGAAATTGTCGATGCTGCTGAAGTTGTAGTTGCCAAAGGTATCTTGCAGGAACAAGTTGTAGACGTCATTGGCTTCATAGTCAAAGCCCATGCGCACAACGTGATCACCCAGGAACCAGTCTCCGGCAAAATAGCCAGTCAGTGTGTCTACACCGAGCAGATTGGACTGACGCGAGCGCTCGGTGCCGAAAAACACACCGGTGGCATCGTTGTTGACACCGACGCGAACCTGGGGCGCGCGGATGTCAAAGGTCGGCGCCGAATCATAGGAAGAATAAGAAATATTGGCTTCGGTCGAGAACGAATCGCTCCAGTTGCTATACAGCAAAAGGGCGTAATTCTCGAAACTGATATTGCTCTGAAACCAGTTGGACGAGAACGAATATGCGGTACGGCCAAGGTTTGACAGCACTTGGTCAACACCCTCGGTCTTGTTGTAGCGAAAGGTCATACGGTGTGCGTCGTTGATGTTCCAGTCGATCTTGGCGATCAGTTTCTCATCGGTATTATCGAGGCCGGCTGGCAACGACGTGCCGCCGAGGTTCAACCCGTACTGCGTTTGCGCGATTGTAGCGATGCGATCTAGGTCAGCCTGGGTCAGACCTTGCACGATGGTGCTGGCCCCCGACCCGACAACACCGACATCCGGCGCTGGCGATGAACGCTGGAACTCTTCGTAACCGAGGAAGAAAAACAGCGTGTCCTTGATGATCGGACCACCGACGTAGGCACCGACGGTGTACTCGTCGTCAAAGGCAGTGAAATCAGCGGGTTCGTCACCGACCATGTCGTTGTTGCGATAAACCGCGTAGACACCGCCGCTGAACTCATTGCCACCGCTCTTGGTTACGGCATTGATGTTGGCGCCGACGAAATCGGTTTGGGTCACGTCGAAGTTGGAAATACCAACGTTGAACTCCTGGATCCAGTCAATCGAAATCGGCTGGTTCAACGCCGGCAGGCCGCTCGCATTCAGGCCGAACTGATCGTTGGTTGGCACACCGTCAACACGGATGTTGTTGTAGCGGCTGTTCTGGCCGGCAGCGGAAAGTTCGCCGCGGCCTTTGTCGGTCTGCACGATGCGTGGATCGAAACGCACATAGTCGCCGATACTGCGGCCGATGGAGGGCAGTTCTTCGATCTGTTCAACGGTAATGTTGGTCGATGCGCCCATGTTGTCCGGTGTAAAAGCGGACAACGCGCTCGAAGCCACAACTTCGATCGCTTCCAGTTCGGCAGCGTCGCTGGCCAGCGTCAAGGTGACCGAGGCAGTTTCGGCGAGCAGCAGGAAAACGTCGTCGCGGCTGGTGTCAAGGCCATCCTTGCTGGCAGTCACCGTGTACGGGCCACCGACACGCAAACCGCGCGTGCTGAAGCGACCGTCGTCATCGGTTACCAAAGCCTGTTTTGAGCCCGAGGGCTGATGCAGGATATCGACTGTAGCGCTGGCGACCGGAGCCCCCTGCGCATCGATTATGCGGCCCGCCAAGCTGGCTGACGTGCTTTGCGCAAAGGCAGGCACGCTGGCAAACAGGGCAAGCAACGCGAGCAGAATGATCTGCACTGTGTTTCGCTTGAACATGGTTTCACCCTCAATTAAATGGCATTACGGATATCCCGGCATTTCGCAACACATCCGTCGGCGCGCACTCGTTCGGGGAGCCACACACTGTTAGATGAATCAAGACGGGATTAACGACAGTTTAACCTCTTGGCATGACAGATTGCTAACAGTCTCGTGTCAGACCGCATCATCGTGCCGGCATCGTCACATTACTCAATGTTTTCAATTGCTTGAAACGCGTTCAGAACGCAATTCATGCCTCCGCTTAAAGCGCGGGGGGCGCTGCCGCCAGAAAAGACGCGACCCCGTCCAGCAGCATCTGCACCGAGATTGCCACCAGAAGCATGCCCATCAGCTTTTCGAACGCGCCCAGCACGCTCTCGCCCAACCACTTGAACAACAACGTTGCAGCGAACAACACCGCCGCAGTCGCCGCCCATGCCCCGAGCAATGCGATGGTCCAGTCCACTGTTCGACCCGGATGCTCGTGGCCCAGCAACATCAACATGGCCATCGCCGAGGGCCCGGCGATGCCCGGAATCGCCATCGGAAAAATCATCGGCTCGCCGCCATGCGTGGGACCAAAGATGCCTTCCTTGGGAGGGAAGATCATACGCACACCGATCAGGAACAGCACGATGCCCCCGGCAATGCTGACCGATTCCTGACGCAGGTGCAGCGCCTCCAATAACAACCTGCCGCCATAAAGAAATGCCAGCAACGTGGCCAGCGCGATCAGCAGCTCGCGTGCCAGCACGAAGCGCCGACGTCGTGGCGAGAGATCCTTCAGCAGGCTCAGGAACACCGGTACATTGCCCAGTGGATCCATCACCAAGAACAGCAACAATGCAGCAGACAATGTGGTCATAGTGATTTCCCAACCTTTGAAGTGGGAACGGGCGTCTGGACGCGAACCCACAAGCTTTGACAAACGCTATTCGCGGCTGCGCGCGCCTGCCACATATACCGTTGCCCCCGTGTTTCACATCACATCGAATGGTTGAGATCGCGGATTCGCCCACGCCAGACATTCCCGGTGGGCGACAGCAACTCCACACAAGCCGACGCGACATCATCGGGAAGGCTGATCAACCCGGGATTTTCGGCGAAGTAAGCGAGCGAACGCAGGCGCGTGCGCATTGGCGTAGGTACCAGACCATGAACACGGATGGGCGTGTGATCCAATTCCTGCGACCATTGCGACAGCACACCACGTAACGCAATTTTGGCGACTCCATACGCGCCCCAATGTGCCTTGCCGACACGCTCTGATTGATCGAGCACCACCAGCAAAGCCGCGTCACGACTTTTGCGCATTACCGGCAAACAGGCCTGCGTCAACGCTACGGGTGCATTCAAATTGACCTGAATGCTCTTCAGCCACTCGTCCGGTGGTGTCACCGAATGCGCGACCAGCCCGGTAAAGTGCGCAGCCGCGTGGACCAAGCCATCGAGCCGGCCGAACTCGCGCTCGACCGTTTCAGCCAATTGCTGAAAATCGGCCGGGCTTGCTCCTTCAAGGTCGATCGGATAAATCCCTGCTTCGGCTGCGCCCGCGGCTAGCAACTCGTCATAGAGTTTTTCCAGCGGCCGCACCCGGCGGCCGCAGAGAATCAATGTTGCCCCCTGCGCTGCTGCCTGTCTGCACAAGGCACTGCCCAATCCACCACTGGCACCGGTCACCAGAATCACCCGCCCTGCCAGTGTGCCGGTCGCAGGCGCGGCGGTCTTTGCGGCGATCATGTCCCGCCTCAAGTTTTCTGGGCTTCGCTGACCATTTGCGCCAAATCGCCTTTCTCGTACAACTCCATGGTGATGTCGCATCCGCCAATGAGTTCGCCATTGATGAACAACTGAGGAAACGTTGGCCAGTTGGAGAGCCGCGGTAAATTGGCGCGGATCTCGGGGTTTTCCAGCACGTTCACAGAGTGGAATTGCGCACCCACCTCGCGCAATGCAGCCGAGGTACGGCTGGAGAATCCGCACATCGGAAATTGCGGTGTTCCCTTCATGAACAGGACAATGGGGTGGGTGTCAACGGTATTGCGGATTTCTTCGATGATGTCCATGACCAGATATTTCCAAGGATGGCTGCGGCGGCAGACCTGAGCGTGCATTCTAGCGCGTAGGCCGGGGCGAGTCGCTTTGACGATGCCATCCAGCATCACCCAACGGCCCGAACTTGGGACATGATGGCCCGACTGGTTGCATGTCGCCGGTACCAGATCACTTACCGATGCCGATAGTGCAGCGGATCAAGCCTCGCTCTACAATGGCCGGCCCGCGCCCATCGCGCATCAATCGGAAACAACTCTTATGGCCATTGAGCTGCCCGCCTTGCCCTATGCCCGCGATGCGCTAGCACCGCATATTTCAGCAGAGACGCTGGATTTTCACTATGGCAAACATCATCAGACCTATGTCACCAATCTGAACAATCAGATCAAAGGCACCGAGTTCGAATCGATGTCGCTTGAAGACATCATCCGCAAGTCCAGCGGCGGCATGTTCAACAACGCCGCGCAAGTGTGGAATCACACGTTCTATTGGAACTGTCTGAAGCCCAACGGCGGCGGCGAACCCGTCGGCAAGCTCGCCGATGCGATCAATGCGAGCTTCGGTTCATTTGCTCAGTTCAAGGAACAATTCACCCAGACCTGCATCACGACGTTCGGTTCTGGTTGGGGCTGGTTGTTGCTGCGTGCAGATGGTTCGTTGGCTCTGGCCAGCACTTCCAATGCCGCTACACCGCTGACCGGTGCCGACCGCACGCTGCTGACCTGCGATGTCTGGGAACACGCCTACTACATCGACTATCGCAACGCCCGCGCCAAGTATGTCGAGGCGTTCTGGAATCTGGTCAACTGGGATTTCGTTGCCCGCCAGATGGCCTGACCACTCAGGTACCCATGCGACCTCGGGATCCTCTGAACAAGTCCGGAGCCGCGATAGCCCCCTGAGTCAGGGGGCGAAAAATCGCAGGTTGCCCAGCTCCGCTGTTGAGAGCGCGGGTTTGGCAAGCAATAAGCAGTGTGGCGAAGACGACCTCGTGACTTATTCAGACCTTCCCTAGGCTATAGCCTCCGCTTTTGTGAGTACCGCCTCTCAGCACGAAGCTCGGTCGCTCTAATCCTGAGCGACTGAGCGCTTCGCGGGCGAAGGTCGCCGCGACCAACAGTTCGTTAACGCAATGCCGTGCCTATGCGGACAGCACCTTCAGCACGATGCCGTCTGTGGAAATCACCGTAACGCGCGAACCAGCGGCCATGTCCGGACCCTCGACCGTCCACAGTGCATCGCCCAGCTTCACTTTGCCGCGTCCCATGCGGATCGCCTCGGTGAGCTCGAACTCACGACCTACCAATTGCGCGGCACGCTTGTTCAGCAGCGGACGGTCGGTGATCGGCTCGCGTGACCGGAAAAAGCGCAAATAGACCCCGACGCCAACGGCCGCAAATACGCCAAAGATCAATGCCTGAGGCAAGGCCGATAGATCTGGAAACAGGATCATCAGACCGCCCATCGCCAGCGCCGACAGCCCCAGCCAGAGCAGGCTCGCGCCAGGAATCAGCATCTCGGCAAGCAACAATAGCCCGCCGATGCTCCACCAAACATACACGATCTTATCCATGGGGCTTGTCGTCGGGCATCTTGGGCGGACGCGGTTTTGCTGAGCGATCCTCGAAACTGGCCCGCGCCAACTCAGCGATACCGGCAAGGCTACCCAGAATTCCAGTCAGTTCCATCGGCATGATCAACACCTTTTGGTTAGGCGCTGAGGCCATCGCCTGCAACGCCGTCACATATTTATCGGCAACAAAGTAGTTGATCGCCTGCAGGTCGCCCTGTGCGATGGCCTGCGACACCATCATCGTCGCCTTGGCCTCGGCTTCCGCCGAACGCTCACGCGCTTCGGCGTCCCGGAAAGCAGCTTCCCGGCGTCCCTCGGCCTCAAGCACAGCGGCCTGCTTCTCGCCCTCGGCGCACAGGATCGCGGATTGACGCGAGCCTTCCGCCACGAGAATAGAAGCGCGCTTGTCGCGCTCTGCTTTCATCTGGCGTGCCATCGACTCGACCAGATCGCGCGGCGGCGTGATGTCTTTTATTTCGATGCGATTGCACTTCAGGCCCCAGGGATGGGTAGCTTCGTCAACCACTCGGAGCAACTGCGCATTGATTACGTCGCGCTTGGAAAGTGATTCATCAAGATCCATCGAACCGAGCACGGTACGGATATTGGTCATCACCAGATTGAGAATGGCGATTTCCAGCGTGGATACTTCGTACGCCGCCTTGGGCGCATCCAACACCTGGTAAAACACAACGCCGTCCACGGCCACCACCGCGTTGTCCTTGGTGATCACTTCCTGGCGCGGCACATCCAGTACCTGCTCCATCATATTGATGCGCTTGCCCACATTGTGCGCAAACGGAATGATGAAACTCAACCCTGGGGTCAACGTGCGCACATAGCGCCCAAACCACTCCAGCGTATGTTCGTAGCCCTGAGGCACCCGCACCACGCCCTGCCAGGCGAACACCACAATCACGGCTAAAACTATGTAGGCGGTACCCATTTCCTGCTCCTGTGGTACGGGGCAGTCATCATAAACCAGTGCGCTGACAATAGTGCGCGGCTGGCTCCTGGAGCGGTGCCGACCGAGCCGCACCTTCCATCGCAAAGCAACACCGCCTGGAGCGCGCCGCAAACACCCAATGCTATGATCGGACGTACCCCTGCCTACGGGCGGGATGCTAAGTACCCAGTGTTTAGTCGCCCCTTGTCAGGAGAAATTAAAATGAAGAAGCTGCTAGTGCTTGCCGTTGGTGCCGCTCTGCTTGGCTCCGCCTCGACTGCCTTCGCGATCACCGATGAAGAAGGCAATGCCTCGATCCAGTTCAATTTCTCGCCACCAGGTGCACGCAGCCTGGGCATGGGCGGCGCCTTCTTGGCTCTGGCCGACGACGCGACTGCCGCGTTCACCAATCCTGCGGGCCTGGTGCAATTGGCGGCGCCAGAGATTTCGCTGGAAGTACGCCAGACCAATTACGACACACAGTTTGTCGAAGCCGGCGACTTCGCCACTGCCCCGTTCAACGCCGGGGGGCTGGCGTACGGCAGCACCGCAACCGATGTCCGCAATATTTCCTTCCTGTCCTGGGTAATCCCGATGGACAACTGGGCGCTGGCGATTTACCGCCACGAGTTTCTGAACTTCGAAACCGACTTCGTCAGCCTCGGGCCGACAGCGTCTGACTCGACGCTTTTCATCCGTCCCTTCGCGGCTGCCATCGAAGTAGACACCATGGTCAACGGCCTTTCCGGAGCACTGAAGGTTGGCGACAAATTGTCACTTGGCGTGAGCCTGAATCACTACGAATTCGACATCAACTCCGCCACCCTGCGCGTCGCGATCACCTCGGGCGGCAATATCCTTGGCCAGTTCACCACACGCCAATTCGGCGACGATGGCGCGTTCGGATTCAATCTCGGCGCGCGCTATCAGTTCAATGATCAGTGGCAGTTCGGCATGGTCTACCGGCGCGCTCCCGAGTTTGGTTACAAGGCGTCATTGATCAGCTCGAATGGCAATGTCTCCTTCGTCAAGGATTCAACCTTTGACGCGCCGGACGTGTTCGGAATCGGTGCCACCTGGCGTCCGATGGAGGCCGTAACGATTTCATTGGATATCAACCAGATTTTCTATTCCGATCTGACCGACGGCGGGGTCGACTCAAACTTCATACTCGACGACTCCGCAAGCCGACCCAGCCTCGATCCGTTGAAGGTCGACGATGGCATTGAAGTTCGACTGGGTGGCGAATACACCTTCACCAACTTCCAGAATCCATTCAGCATCCGCGCCGGTGTCTGGCAGGATCCGGAACACTCGATCCGCTTCCAGGGCGCCCCGGGCACCACCGTCGACGCATTGGCCAATGCGGTGTTGTTCTCCATCGGCGATGACGAAATACACTATGCCGGCGGCTTCGGCTGGGCGTTCGAGAAATTCCAGCTCGATGCTGCGGCAGATTTCTCCGACCTGGTTGACACCTACTCGGTCTCAGGCGTGTGGCGCTTCTAAGCGACCATTGCTGAGCCGACAACAAAACCCGCCGCGGGCGACCCGGCGGGTTTTTTCTTGGAAGCCCATGCGATTTGGCGTCGCGGCAACCATCGCTCTTACAGCTCTTCCTGGGTCAACCGACGCAAGTACTCATCAACATCGACTTCGACGTTGCGCGGGCGTCGATGAAACAAGTCCTGGATGCGTTCATTGCTACTGTTGCGAACGGCATGCGCGGGACCAGATTCAAGAATCCGACCCTGATCGAGCACAGTGATGGTATCGGCAATCTTGAACGCACTCTCCAGCTCATGCGTCACCACCACGATGGTCATACGCAGGGCATCGCGCAATTTCAGGATCAGATCATCCAGCTCTGCCGACACCACAGGGTCAAGTCCAGCAGAGGGTTCGTCGAAGAACAACAGCTTGGGATCCATCACGATCGCGCGTGCAAGCGCTGCACGTTTGACCATGCCTCCGGACAATTGCGATGGCATCAAGTCCTGAAAGCCGCCGAGATTCACTACTTCAAGCTTCAGGCGACTCATGATTCGAATCGTGTTTTCATCAAGCTGCGTGTGTTCGCGCAGTGGCAGTGCGACGTTGTCGCCCACGCTCATCGAGGTCACCAGCGCCCCACCCTGAAATGAGACGCCGATCTTGCGACGCAGCTTCAGCAATTCCGGGGCCGAGGCGCGACCGACGTCGGTTCCCAAAATTTCAACGGTACCGGCCTGGGGGCGTTGCAGACCGATGATGTGGCGCAGCAGTGTGCTCTTGCCGGAGCCGGAGCCGCCCATGATCACGCGGATCTCGCCCTGCATGACCTGAAAATCGACACCGTGCAAGACGCGAAGGCGGCCGTAATGTGCCTCAAGTCCACGCACATCGATGACCGGCCCCGGACTATTCATGTCAACGATTAAGAAAAAAGCTGAAGATCATGTCAGCGATGACGATGGCGGAAATCGACAACACAACCGCACGCGTGGTGGCTCGCCCAACGCCTTCAGCGCCGCCGCTCACGGCGAATCCAGTAGTCACCCCAACCAGGGTAATCAACACCGCAAATACCAGGCTCTTGGATAATCCCTGACCCAGATCTCCAGGCTCCAACAATTGCATGGTCTGCACGATGTACACCGTTGGGCTGATGTCCAGCATAGGCGAGCAGTACAGCGCGGCGCCCAGGATCGCCATCAAATTGGCGATGATCGTCAGCACCGGCAGCATCAGCAGCATCGCCAACAGCGCCGGAGCCGCGAGGTAGCGTACCGGGTCGATGCCCATCACCCCCAGTGCATCGATTTCCTGCGAAACGTTCATCGATCCGATGCGCGCCGCAAACGAAGATCCCGAGCGGCCGGCGACCAGAATGCCGGTGATCAGCACTCCGAACTCGCGTGTCACCGATTTGGCCACCGCGGCTACCACTTGTGACTCGGCGCCGAAATCGCCCAACGCCGCGACAAACTGGATGCCCAACATCAGTCCCACGGTGAAACTGAGTATGGACACGATTGGAATCGCATCGACGCCGACCTGCCGCATTTGCTCCGCGATTGCACTGGCGCGGACTGGTTGCCCGCTGCGAAATCCGGCAATACAAAACCACAGACTTTCGACCAGCAACGCAGCTGCGTAGCCCACCCCGCGCACGACACCTACGCTGCGCTTGCCAATCCGGCTGACGAAAAAAAGAACGTCGGCCACTTATGTTCCAGCCTGTGCGGTTTCCAGATCAGCGAAAATCGGGAACACCCGATCGAGTCGCGCCAGTTCCAGCACCGACGTAACTGAGGGGCTGGGCGCAATCAGTGCGAACCGCAGGCTCTTCGCGCGCGCCTGTTGAAAGCCTTCGACCAGCGCTGCAATCCCTGAAGAGTCAATGTAACTGACGCGGGTCAGTACTACCGCTAAGCCCGGTGTCGTCGCCAGCGCATCCAGAACACTGCGCCGGATCTCCTGCGACCAACTCAAATCGACTTCACCGCGAACGTCCAGCACCGTCCATCCGTCGTGGATATGTTGATCACAACCGTTGTTGATCGTTGCTGCACTCATGGACCAGATTCCTTTCGCAGTCGTCGTCGCATGCACAAAACATTTCCGGCCCGATGTTTGAGCGGCCGCAGCCGCCAACGGTCCATAGTCTCGTCGATGATATTTACCCCCAGCCCCCCCGGCCGGCATTCGCCAAGATCGCGCGGCCGCACGCAGCGCGGGTCCACTGGCGGCGCGCGATCGCGCAGTCGGATGCGCAACTGCCCGCGCACATGTTCAACGCATAACCCGATACTGCCACCGACGCACTCACGGTAGGCATGCCGGATGACATTGGTGCAGGCCTCATGCACGGCCAGAATCAGGCGCTCTTGCTCGCGCGCCGGAATGTGCAACCGCTCCAACGCCTGCGCCAGCGCACGCCGCATTTCGGCCATCGCTTCTGCCCGTGCTGGCAGGGTCATTCGCAGTAGCGGTCGCCCACTCATACCCACGCTCCGCCAATCAGCATCAACGTGGTGTCGTCATGCAGCCGCATGCGGCGCAGCTCACCGACAATTCGCCGCAACCGCGTTTCTGGCCGCCAACCTGCGTGTTTGGTGATCAGATCCGTCATGCCTGACACGCCCAGCAGTACTCCGGATGGCGGGCGTGCGTCAGTCGCTCCGTCGGAAAAAAGGTATACCGCGCCGGGGCCAACATCGACGATTTGCTGCGGAAACGTCATGCCGGCAAGAATGCCCAGCGGCGGGCCCTCGGCGCGAAACGTGGAAACTTGGCCGGTTTCACTCAAGTGGATCAGGGGCGGAAACCCGGCATTGGCCCATGTCAGCTGACGACTGGACGGATCCAGATAACCAGCCGCGGCGCAAACAAAACTGCCATTGCCGAGCGACTCGCACAATTCTTCGTTGACGCGCGCCATCCACGCAGACGGAGGCAGCCCCTCCTTGCCAGCCCAGCGCATCAAGCTGGCACAGCGCACCATCAGAAACGCAGCATCCAATCCCTTGCCGGCCACATCACCAATGGTGAAGCCGATGCGGCCGTCGGGCAGATCAAAATAATCGTAGAAGTCGCCGGAGATTTCCTGAGCTGGCCGATTCAGCGCGAGCACCGGGAACGCGCCACGTCGCCGCCTGGGCAGCAGACTTCGCTGCATGCGCCGCGCCAAGGTCAGCTCACGTCGCAAGCGGTCACGCTTGATCAACTCCGCAGCGAGCCGGGCATTGCCGATCGCCAATGCCGCCGGTGCCGCGAGCGCGCGCAGTAGCAGATGATCGGACTCGTCAAACAGCTTGCCGCCGAGCTTGTTGACGACTTGCAGTACGCCCAGCACGCCGTGGCCGGAGAGAAGTGGCGTACACAGCAGTGACCGTGTGCAGAATCCAGTCTGCCGATCGACTGCGACTTCGAAATCCGGATCATGCGCGGTATCACGCACCATGTGACAGCGCCCGCTGCTGAAGGCGCGGCCGACCACGCCGTTACCCAGGGGCAATTGCACACCGCGGATATCCACCGGCCCTGCGGAAGCACGGCAGACCAATGCGTCTTCGCTTTCGTTGAGCAGGAAAATTGAGGCCGCCTCGGCGTGCATCGCAGCAACAATGCTCTGCACAGTCTTGTGTAACGTCGCTTCCAGGTCGAGACTGGAAGCCAACGCCTGCGACAATTCGGCAACCAAGGCCAGCGCCTGCGATGCGGGCGGAGCGTTGATCACCGTTGCGGATTCAGTTACCGAGTACATGCAGTGCTCAGCTAGACCCTGGGCCGCGGGGTGCCTGGCGCTGCTCACGGCGACGGCGCAGACCAAGCAAGGTCATCAGCGGGCCGGAGAGCACATAGAGCCCGGCAATCGACAACAGCAAAAACTGCGGATGGATCACCACCAAAACAATGATGCCCATCGCAAGCGGCGCGAACACGAACGGCACGCGCTCGGATGCCGGCATCGACTTGAAACTCCAGTAGCGGATACGGCTGACCATCAACACCGCAGCGACCAAGGTCACACCCAGCGCAACAAAAGCCACATCCGCACCAGCGATGTCGAAGTGTTCCATGGTCCAGACAAAGCTCATCATCAATCCCGCTGCGGCAGGGCTCGCCAGTCCCTGGAAGTAGCGCTTGTCGGCGCTGCCGGCCTGGGTGTTGAACCGCGCCAGACGCATGGCTGCGCAGGCCGCATACACAAATGACGCTGCCCAACCGATCTTGGCGACCAGCGGACCATAGATTTTCAGGTCCGCCAGCGCCCACGAGTACATCACCAGGGAGGGCGCCAGGCCAAAGCTCACCAGATCCGAGAGGCTGTCGTACTGCACACCAAAATCGCTCTGGGTATTGGTCATGCGCGCCACCCGACCATCAATACCATCCAGCAAGGCGGCGATGAACACCGCTACCGCACCCTGCGTGTAGCGCCCGGAAAATGCGGAAATGATCGCAAAGTAGCCGGCCAGCATGGCGGCAGTGGTAAACAGATTGGGCAACAGGTAAATGCCGGGATGACGCGGATGCGGGGTTTTGGGCACTTCGCTCATGGGTCTGCCAAGCTGGAATGTGGACAAGTGTAGCGCAGCTGGTTTTGTGCCCAGTCACACCAGCGCGCCCTTCTTGAGGCCGATTCGACCCGAATTCTCTGGCCCGGGAGCTTCGGCCCAATCGCACGCTTGACGGCCTGAGCTGCGTCCGCAAGGCCGCATCCAACCGCTACTTCTAGCCCCCCAGCTGAACAGCCTGCGCCGCACCACTTCCCTTGCCGCGCTGTGGCGCTAAGATCGGGCAACCAACGGATGAGGAACCCACCATGCGCCGTGCACTACCTGTTCTGATCGGCCTACTGATGATTTCGCCTGCTGTCCTGTCCGAGCAGTTCTACAAGTGGCAGGACGAGAAAGGCGTCTGGCACTTCAGCGCCCAGAAGCCAAAGGACCAGCCAGCGGAAAAGCTCAAGGTCCGATCCGTCGCAACGCAAAGTACGGAAGATAGCGACGAAGATGGCGAAACTGACAAGGCCAAAGCCGTTGCAGAGGAATCGCCCAATTGCAAAGCCGCACGCGCCAACCTCGAGGTACTTAATAATAACCAGCTGGTATCCAAGGACTTGGATGGCGATGGTGAGGCTGAGAACCTGACGCTGGAACAGCACCAGGAAGAAATTGCTCAGGCAGAACAACAGAAAATTGCATTCTGCAAGCCAGATAAGCCGGTTGCAGAAGAAGCAGAAGAAGATGTGACCGAGTGAGTCGGTCCACCTGCGCAAAATGGAACTCAATCGCAGCGCACTGATTGCCGGCACCATGGTCGCCATTGGACTTGGCGCCGCGGCTGCATGGTGGTCGCGACCCGCCGCGGACAGCGCGCGGGACACTCGTGCGGCGCGTTCTGCATCCAATAGCCTTGCCGAACCCGCTACACCGCCGCGGCTGTATAAATGGCAGGACGACAACGGAGTTTGGAACTTTACCGACCAACCGCCGACGGATCGCAAGTTCCAGGAAGTACGTGGCACGCCCAACGTGACGTCGATGCCCACCATCGTGCCTGAGGCGCCCATGTCCGACGAAGCCGAGACGATTCCACCGCCTTCGGATTGAGCAAGACTGCATCGAACCGATTCTGATTGCGCAATGCTGGCGCCGCCACCAACTCGGCTGGCTCGCTCTGCAGCACGCGGCTATCATCGCCGGTCCATTGCCCAGCAGCGACGCACCCATGCGCCTTTCCCGGTTTCACCTTTGCACGATCAAGGAAGTTCCCGCCGACGCGGAGATCATCAGCCATCAGCTGATGCTGCGTACCGGAATGTTGCGCAAGCTTGCCGCCGGAATCTACACCTGGTCGCCGCTCGGACTGCGCGTGCTGCGCAAGGTCGAGGCGATTGTGCGCGAGGAAATGAACCGCGCTGGCGCGCTCGAATTGCTGATGCCGTCGATCCAGCCGCGCGAACTCTGGGACGAGACCGAACGCTGGGCGCGTTTCGGTGGACAGCTGCTGAAGATCAAGGACCGCAAGGAACAAGAATTCTGTTATGGCCCGACCCACGAGGAAGTCATCACCGATTTCGCACGCAACGAGCTGAAGAGCTACAAGCAACTGCCACTGAATTTTTATCAGATTCAGACCAAATTCCGCGATGAGATCCGCCCGCGCTTCGGTGCCATGCGTGCTCGCGAGTTTCTGATGAAAGACGCGTATTCGTTCCATCTCACGGCCGACTGCCTAGCCAGCGAGTACGACAACATGTACGCCACGTACGCACGCATCTTCACCCGCCTTGGGTTGAAGTTTCGCGCGGTTCAGGCCGATACCGGCGCGATCGGCGGCAATGCCTCGCATGAGTTCCATGTGTTGGCCGATTCCGGCGAAGACGCGATCGCGTTTTCCACTGAATCGGAGTATGCGGCCAATGTAGAACTCGCCGAAGCTGTGGCACCTGGTCACGCCCGCCCGGCAGCGGCTGCTGCGATGACGCGCGTGGATACGCCCAAACAGAAGACCATCGACGAAGTCAGCGCCTTCCTGAAGGTGACTGCGCAACAGTGCGTCAAAACGATCATTGTGCGCGGTCGCGAAGGACTGGTAGCGCTCTGCGTGCGCGGCGATCACGAGATCAACGAAGTCAAGGCACAAAAACTGTGCGAACTACCCGACGAATCCGAGCTCGCCACTGAAGCCGAGATCGAAGCGGCGATCGGTTGCAAGCCCGGCTTCATCGGCCCAGCCGGCTTACCCGCTTCAATACCCGTCATCGTTGATCGCGCCGCTGCGGTGCTTGCCGATTTCGTTTGCGGTGGCAATCAGAACGGCACGCATTACACCGGAGCCAACTGGGACCGCGACGCACGCGTCACCCGCGTCGAAGATCTGCGCAAAGTGATGGTCGGCGATGCCGCGCCCGATGGCAAGGGTGAAATCCGCATCGCGCGGGGCATCGAAGTCGGTCACGTATTCCAGCTCGGCCAGAAGTACGCCGAAGCCATGCAGGCCACGGTGCTCGATGAAGCCGGCCAGAAGCGCGTGATGTTCATGGGCTGCTATGGCATCGGCGTATCGCGTATCGTCGCAGCGGCAATTGAACAGAACTTCGACGCCGCCGGAATTATCTGGCCCGATGCGATAGCCCCGTGGAAAGTGGCAGTCTGCGTGATCAATCCGAAAAAGGATCCCGCCATCGATGCTGCGGGTGAGGCCCTGTACAACGACCTCAACGCTGCCGGCATCGACGCCGCGCTCGACGATCGCGGCCTGCGCGCCGGCCAGATGTTTGCCGACATCGAACTCATCGGCATCCCGCATCGAGTGGTGGTATCCGAACGCGGCCTCGCCGCCGGCACCTTCGAATACCGCCAGCGCCGCGCCACTGAAGCCGAAGCCCTGAGCCGCGAACAATTGCTGCAACGTCTCAGCTGATTCCGGCAGTATTTTGCCCCCGGTGGGTCCGCGTTGCAGGCGGACGCTGGTTGAGCACTCCGGAGCAAAGCACCGCAAGTCGGGTCCCGCGAAGCGGTACCCGACATCGGTATCGCAGGGCCAACAATAGCCGTCGAATCGCACGAGGTGGACTGGCCAACGCGCCCTGTATTCCCATCGGCGGAACCCGCTGCGCCCTAGGTGTTGATTGGCGCCCCCTCTCCACAAGCCGTAAAGCGGAAAGGCAATAAGCACGACCTGGCCCTTACCCCAGGGATTGCTGCACTGATTGAGGCCTGCGGTGGGTTGGTCGCGCCTGCATGCGCTCCCACAACGTCGACGGTGGAATGTGGGAGGCCCGGCCGGGCCGACCGTGGTGGTAAGGATTGCTGCGCCGATTGAGGTTTGCGGTGGGTTTGTCGCGCCTGCCTGCACTCCCACGTTCTGCGGTTTGATCGGTTTGTCGGGTTATAGCCGACGATGCAACCACGCGCGCGCAAACTTCCAATGCCTGACCACGGTGGCGACGCCGATGCTAAGTACGCTGGCGACCTCACCAAGGAAATGCGAGCGACTTGCCCAATCGGTGCGCTGATCGGCGAGTCTCAAAAACGCCTCGTGCGCAAGCTCAGTGGCGCGCAGCGAAAGCCGGTGTGCGGCTGGTTTGATCAGGCGAAGGGCAATGGCGCGCAGCGCCGGATAAAGGACGTGATCAGGCGCTGTTCGGCCTGCTTGTCGCCGTCGCGCCAGAGTGCGAGCAGCACCGCGATTTCAGCTTGATCGATGGGCGTGGACAAAGGATTGGGGGCACTGATGGGGTAAAGCCGATGATACCTTCACGCCCGCAGCTATTGTCCTTGGGTGTCGGCTTTTAGTGGCCAGCGAATGACAAAATGCAGTCCGTTGCGATTCTCGGCGGTGATGCTGCCACCGAGGAGCTGGGTGACGCGGTTGTAGACGATATGCAGACCCAGCCCTGAGCCACCCTTGCCGCGGCTGGTGGTGAAGAACGGATCGAAGATGCGCTTGAGCATTGACGGTTCGACGCCGACACCATTGTCCTGATATTCCAGAACCACCTCGGTGTTGCCGCGCGTGTACGCCTGTAGTTCAATCAGGCCATGCTGATCTCCGGGAAAAGCGTGCGCCAAGGCATTGCTGATCAGGTTGACGACTACTTGATAAATGGCACCCGGATAGGTATCAATCAGAATGTCATTCGGGCAGACGATGCGCAGTTCGTGTGAGGTTCGCTTCAACACCGGTTGCATCGCGAACGCGATCTCATTGAGATATTCGCCCAGATGGATCGTGCGACGCTCTTCGCTGCCCTGGTCAACGGCAACCTGCTTGAAACTGCGCACCAGTTGTCCGGCACGTTCGAGGTTTTTCAGAATCAGACGGCTGGACTCTTTGGCGCCCGCGAGGTACTTGGCCAGATCACTGCGCGTCAGCTGATTGCCTTCGATCTGGTGGCCGAACTGGTGGGTGATGCTCTCCAGGTGCGAGGCAGCGGTGATGCCGATACCCAGCGGCGTATTGATCTCGTGGGCGACGCCGGCGACAAGATTGCCGAGCGATGCCATCTTCTCCGACTCGATCAGCTGATCCTGTGCCAAACGCAGCACTTCAAGCGTCTGCTGCAGATCACTGTTGGCCGCGGTGAGCGCACGTGTGCGTTCGGCGACGCGCGACTCGAGTGCCTCGTTGCTGGCACGCAGGGCTTCTTCGGCAGTCTTGAGCGAAGTGATATCGCGATGCGTACCGATCATGCGCAGGGCGCGACCATTCGCGCCGCGATCCACTACCTGGCCGCGTGTCAGTACCCAGAACCATCCGCCGCGCTGGCTCCGCGCGCGGTACGCCATCTCGCAAAACTCGGTTTCGCCGCGCAGATGCGCACGCATGATCGCATCGTTGGCCGCACGGTCATCGGGGTGCACCAGTCGCTCGTAATACTCGGCGCCGAGCAAGTTCTCCGACTGGTCATTGGCAAAACCTGGCAGCGGATTCTCGCGGCGCACCTGGCCACTGACCAGATCCAGGTCCCAGAGTTCGTCGCGGCTTCCCCAGAGCGCCAGCTTGAGACGGTTTTCGCGCTCGGTGATCGCGCGCCGCGCCGCCCGCCGCTCGCGCGTGCGTCGACGCATGGCCTGAGCCAGCAACGCCATGCTCAGCATCACCACCAGCGCATAAAACAGCTTGGCTCCAGGCGACCACCACGGCGGCGGAAGGATCTCGATCGGCAATCGGGTTTCTGGACCAAATTCCATGCCATCGGCATTGGCCGCGCGCACCCGGAAGACATAATTTCCGGGCGGTACACGGGTGAAACTTGCCATGCGCTGCCCCTTGGGCAAATTGACCCAACTGTCATAGAGACCTTCCAGCTGATAGCTGAAACGTGACATATCGGCGTTGGCGTAATTCATGGTTGAAAAGCTCAACGCCCACACCGGCTCGGTATGCTGCAGACGCAACACGTCGACATAGGCGACGGAGACTTCGTGGTTTTGTTCGAGGTCCTCTGCGCGATAAACGTCAACACCGGTCAACACCACATTGGGACGCCGCAGATCGATCTGAAAATCGCGCGGATGAAATTGCACCACGCCGAGCAGACCGCCAAAGTAGAGATTGCCAGCCTCATCGGACGCACGCGAATTGATGAAGTAGCCAGAGCGATCAAAACCATCACTGGCAGTCAGGCCGCGCACGCGCCCGCTGTTGCGGTCGTACTCATCGATGCCACCGATCGAGCTGATCCATAACATGCCATCTGCGTCTTCCATCACGCTACCGATGGCATTGGCGCTGAGACCGTCACGCTGGGATATGTGGTAGAAGGTCAGTGCCTCGCCGCGATCGATGCGACTGATGCCGGCGCCTTGCGTACCCAGCCATAATTGCCCATCTGTCGTCTCGAGAAAACTGGTGATCACGTCACTCTGCAACGCGTTCTTTTCACCACGACGCGCGCGCACCACGGTCAAGCGATCTTTTGTCCGGTCCAGCCGCACCAGACCCGTACCGTTCATGCCGATCCACAGCATGCCGGCACGGTCTTCAAAGATCGCATTGACGCTGCTGCCGGGCAACGAGTGCTCGCCGTGCGCGGGATCGAATGCATACTGGACGCTGGATGTGCAGCCCGCGCACAGCGCCAGCAAGCCGGCGTCTTCGCTGCCAATCCACAACGTGCCATCGCGCGATTCATAAAGAGCGCGCGCCGACCGTGTCGGCAGCTGCAGGGTGCCATCACCGGAACGGACAAACCCTTCCTGTGATGGTTTGAGCATCGCCACGCCTGCGGTAGTTGCTACCCACAGCTCGCCATTTCCCCGTCGCAGAATGGCTTGCACGCCATCGCTGGGCAGCGACTCAGGATCGTCCGGGTCATGTCGATAGCGCCGGACAACGCCGCGCTCATGATCGTAGTGAACCAGACCTCCGCCCTCGAACAATCCGAACCAGAACGTACCATCGGGATCGCGCGCCATAGCGCGCGTTGGATTGGTGGGTATGCTGTTGGGATCGGAAGCACGATGCCGAATGATGCGCAGTGCACGTGTGGCCGGCTTGTGCAGTGAAACGCCAGCGGTCCAAGTGCCGAACCAGAGCAGGCCATCGCGGTCTTCCATCATCGACGGGATGCGGTTGGCGCCGATACTTCCAACGTCGCTGGCATCCTGCAAAAAATTGAGGAATTGTCCGTGCCCCTGGTAGCGGCTCAAGCCATTGTAAGTGCCGGCCCAGAGTTCGCCCTGTCGAGTCATCATCACGGACACGATGCGATCGTCAATAATGCGACCGGGCTGGTTCCTATCGGCCCGGTGATGGGCAAGCAGTTGACCGCCAGCGCTGAACTCGAACAGGCCGAGCATGTTGCTGCCGGCGAATACGCGTCCGTCGGGCGCAGACGTCAACGCAGTAATTTCTGCCTTTTTTGCAACGAACTCGGCATCGACCACCCACTCGCTCAATGTTTTCGACTGCGGCGAATACAAAAGCAGACCGCCGGCGCCGCCGATCAACAGCTCACCCCTTGGCATTTGCAGCAATGCGCGCACGCGACGCAGTCGCGCGTCTTTGGGCAACAGCGACTCGAATCGCTTGCTGCCAGTGCGCAATACCTGCACCGCTCCATCCTGAGTCGCCGACCACAGATCGCCATTGCGCGCGATCATCAGTGTGTTTACCTCGGTGCCAATCAGGCCAGACGGACCGCCCTCCAGAAAACGTTGCACGCTGGCACTGGCCAGGTCCATATAATTGATGCCGCCGCCCACAGTGCCAATCCATAAACCGCCCTTGCGGTCCGCTGCCAGCGCGGTGACATGACTGTCGCTCAGCGAATCGGCCCGTTCCGAGTCGGCGCGAAAAACACGAAACGCGTACCCGTCGTAGCGGTTCAGACCTTCCTGGGTGCCTAACCAGACGAAGCCTTTCTCGTCCTGTGCAACGGCGCGCGCTGTCGTGCTGGACAATCCTTCACGAATACCCACCGTGCGGAACCGGATCTGGTCACGGTTCACCGCGCCGTTGCCGGCGGCATCAGGCCCGGTCGCCGCGAGCAGCATCTGGCTCATGGCGATCGTCAGGCAGAACAGCGATCCCTGGAGCAATCTGCGCGGGCTCATGGCTCAAGCTAAGCGCCAAATCCGCAACGATGCAAGCGGATTCGCGAGCTGCACACCTGGCCACATCTGCCTGACTGGTCAATCCCCCTGGCATTGGCGTTGATCGCGACGCGCGTTGCTCGACCGACAGGCCACCAGCCTGCGTTACAGTGTCGGCCTGTCCCGTGCGCCGGAGCCCGTAATGAGCGTGAAGCCACTCAATCCCCTGGATATCTCATGGCTGATGGTCGAGTCGCGGGAGACGCCGATGCATGTCGGTGGGTTGATCCCCTTCACGCTTCCCGACGATGCACCGGCTGATTTTTTGCGCCAGTTGCTGGCCGATTTCCGCGCCTGTACTGACGTCGCACCGCCATGGAACCATCGCCTGCGCAAGCCGGGTTTGAAAGGGCTGCGCCCGGTCTGGGAAGAAGAACAGCACATCGACCTGGAACACCACGTGCGCCTGTCCGCATTGCCGCAGCCTGGCGGCGAGCGCGAGCTCGGACAGCTGATCGCCCGTCTGCACAGTCAGCCATTGGATTTGTCGCGCCCGCCTTGGGAGTGCGAATTCATCGAGGGCCTCGAAGGTCATCGCTTCGCGCTCTATATCAAAATGCACCATTCGCTGATCGACGGCATCAGCGGCATGAAATTGCTGGTGCGTTCGATGTCGCACGATGCGGAGTCAAGTCGGCGCCTGCCGCCATTCTTTGCCGTCGGCTTCCCGGCGCGGATGCGGCGTGAAGCGCCGGCACCGACTGCAGCGCAGGTGATCAGCGGTTTGGTCGATGCCGCGCGCGGCCAACTCAGCACGCTGCCGGATATCGTTCGCGCCTTCAGCAGCATGATCGGCTCCACGCGTAATGCAGGCGAGGCTTTGAAGATTCCTTACGACACGCCCGTCTCGATCATCAATGGACGGATCAAGCAGCCGCGTCGCTTCGCGACCCAGCAATTTTCCATCGCGCGTTTGCGCACCCTGGCCGAGAGCGCCAACGCTACGCTCAACGACGTTGTGCTGGCGATCTGTGGCGCCGCGCTGCGTCGCTTTCTGGATGAACTGGGCGAGCTGCCGGAACAGTCGCTTACTGCAGGTATCCCGGTGTCCGTACGCCCCAAGGATGATGAAGGCGCGGGCAACGCCATCACGTTCATCATCTCGACTTTGGGCACCAACATCGCTGATCCGCGTACGCGCCTCGAAGCCATTCGAAACTCCACGCGTCGTGCCAAGGAGCACGTACTGGGATTGCCACGCAAGGCAATGATGCAATACACCATGCTGTTGATGGCGCCGTATACTTTGTCTCTGCTCACAGGCATGGGCGGGCGCACACGGCCAATGTTCAACGTCACCATTTCCAACGTTCCGGGCCCCGAGCGCGCATTGTATTTCCGCGGCGCCAGGCTTGAGGCCGCGTTCCCGGTGTCGTTGGTCACGCATGGACAGGCGTTGAACATCACCTGCCAGAGTTACGCTGGCACCCTTGCTTTTGGTTTTACTGGATGCCGCGATACGTTGCCGCACATGCAGCGCATCGCCACCTACACCGGCGAAGCATTGGCCGAACTGGAAATGGCGTTTGCCTCGCCCACACCCACCACCAAGCGTCATGCCAAGGCGCTGTCAGCGAAGCCGCCGACCGCGAGCAAAGTGCGGGCCGCGAAAAAAACACGTTTGCGTAAACCCGCAGCGCGCAAAAACAAGTCGGTATAACTACGCTTAGGGAACCTCTGAACAAGTCCGGAGCCGCGATAGCTCCCTGAGTCAGGGGGCAAAAAACCGCAGGTTTTTGGGGGTTTGGCAAGCAACGAGCAGTGCGGCGAAGACGAAGTGGTGACTTATTCAGACCTTCCTTGGGGCTTGCTGCGTGATTCAGATAAAAGCGCGCAGACCGATCCACACTTCGACATTTGTCGCCAGCAACCGACGTTAACTCAGGCGCAGCTGGCCTTGAGATAGGCACGCGCAAACTGAAGATCGCGCTCCACCGTTCGGCGCGTGACACCCAACAATTCGGCAATGCGCTCAGTGGTCTGTCCGGCGAAATAGTTCAGTTCCAGAACCTCGGCAGCGCGCGCATCCTCGCGTTCAAGCTGGCGCAGCGCATCATCCAGCGCGAGCGCTTCGCGTGCATCGACGCTGACCGCGACCGCACGCGCATCGTCGAGCGACAAAGCTATCTGGCCGCCACCGGATTTCTCACTCAGTCGACTTCGTGCGCGATCGATCAGCAAGTTGCGCATCGCCCGCGCTGCGTAACCCAGAAACTGGCGCTCATTGCCAATCGACGCAGCACTGTCGTTGGCCAGGCGCAGGTAAAGCTCATGTACTACGCCAGTCGTATTGAGCGTGTCGCCGGGCCCGAGCTGGCGACGCGCCAGGCGCATCAGCTGAGCGTAGACCGCGGCAAAACGCTGGTCATTCTCCAGTTTGAATGAAGGACCGCGACCCTCCGCAGTCAGCGCCGATTCTGGCGCCGGCTCACGCCTGCCAGAACCGCCACCGTCGGTCGACTTATGAGGATCTGGGAACGCTCCGGTTTTCACGTTTGTTGCCAGTTCTCCACGGGTGTCAGCTGACCGCCACAATGGCAGATTCGCCGTGGCATGGAAACTTTCGCATTTTTCTGATGTACGCGCCTCTCTGACAGGCGATCGGGCAACTTGGTTCCTGGCGCAGCAGCGGTGCATCTAGTCCGGCGCTGGGCGGGTTCTGCTGGTGGTGAGCTGGCATCCTTCGGACTCGACGATTCCCGGATTTGACCCGCGCACCAGAGCGATGGTTGGGAGCGCTAGGGAACCTCTGAACACGTCCGGAGCCGCGATAGCCGCCTGAGTCAGGGGGCGAAAAACCGCAGGTTTTTGCAGGTTTGGCAAGCAATAAGCAGTGTGGCGAAGACGAAGTCGTGACTTATTCAGACCTTCCTTGGATTGGTCGTCGCAGCATTATTGGCAGATGGATTGAATAGACGATAACAATGGACAGAATCGACCGACGTGAGTTTGCGTACGTCAGCGATTTGACGCCGTCACATCGGCCATCCTCGCCAGCGCCATCTGCTCGCCATCGGTGAATCCAGCGACCCGTCGCGCTTCCTCATTGAATGGCCTGCGGATCGCACTGACCGAATGCACACGCACCAGCTCCAGAAATGTGGGGTCTGGGTCGAGACCCTGTTGCGCACAGCAATAGCGAAACCAGCGCGTGCCGATTGCCACGTGGGCAACTTCTTCGCTGAGAATGATTCGAAGGATTGCAGCGGTGGGTTGGTCACCGGCATGCTCCAACCTATCGATCATCCCCGGAGTGACATCGAGTCCGCGCGCTTCCAGAACCCTTGGCACCAGAGCCATTCGCGCTAGGCAGGAGTGAGCGGTGTTGCAGGCCGCCTCCCAGAGCCCATTGTGCGCCGGAAAGTCGCCATAAGCGAAACCAAGCTGGTGCAGTCGGTCTGACAGTAGTTCAAAGTGCCTGGCCTCATCCACAGCCACGCTGTACCAGTCACGATAGTAGTCGACAGGCAAATCACGAAAACGATACATCGCGTCGAGCGCCAGATTGATCGCGTTGAATTCGATATGGGCAACCGCATGTATCAACGCAGCCCGCCCAAGCGCGGACCCAAGGCCCCGCGACTTGAGCGCACGCGGCGCCAACAGAAGTGGGCGATCCGGATGTCCAGGAATAGGTGTCGGCACCACCGCGCACTCGATCTGCGATCGAGTCGACCATTCGATGCCGCGTAGCAGCGAAATTTTGCCAAGCGGGTCGTTAAACAGTAGCGCGTCGCGGACCGCACCGAATTGGGGCCGGACAGCAATATCGACCGACCGACAATCGCTGTTATCCAAGACTCGATCAATACAGGACATCGACCAACACTCGCAGCGTTCTGGAAAAGTGAGATTACGCGACAACGCCATCGAAGTCACAGCGAAGCAGCGATCCGAAAAACGAGGGGCTGCCTACAAGCGACGCCTGAGCGAGCCGCTGACCAGTGGAGCATCGATCCAGTGAACGCAAGCTATTTGTCTTTTTTTCCAAATAGGCCGCTGAGTTTACTGAACAAGCCACCGGCAGGTTGGGCCGGCACGGGCGTCACCGATGCAGCGGGCTTTTTCGCGAGATCCGGTTTTTTAGCCAGCTCGGGACCAGTCACCGACTTGATCTTGCCAGTAATTCGCGCCGAAGAGCTACGCATCTTGGCTTCTTCCGCCGCCTGCACATCAGCGATTTTCTGTTCCCACTGCCTGCGCTGTTGCTCTTGCTGCAACTTCGCTCGCCAAGTTTCGCGGTTCTCGTCCGATACTGACTCACGCATGACGTAGTTCTGTTGATGTGCGAGGTACTTGCCAATCGTATCCAGCAGCTCTTCGTTGAGTGCCGCCAATGGCAGCGCGTGTTTCCGGGTCGTAAGCGCGTCGAAATTGGTGAACTCCATTCGCACCATGTCAGAGTGCATGTCAACCGCGAACGTCGCCACCATTTGAATCTTGCCTATGGCCTGGAATCTCGCCGACACAATCGCGCCGCGCTCGTCCTTTTCAGCTTTCTGCAGCGCATCGAAGCCCGCTCGACGAAATGCATCCATCATGGTCTCAACGCGGCTGTTGCCGTCGATCTGGACCACCGGGCAGCTGGTCGAATCAATGAGACCGGTGACCGTCAACTTTATTTCGCGCCCGTACATGGGCATCTGTGCCTGCACCGCCATATCGGCGCCAATGCGACAGACCACCGGGCCGTAGCCGGCAATCTGGTAGGTCGCGCGCCGCTCGCTCTTGAGGAAATTGAGCGTCTTGGCCAATCGCTGCAGGTAACTGTAGAGATTTTCCACAGCCGGAACCGCAATTTCCTGGAAGAAGTCACGCTTGCGCTTGAGCTCTCCTTCCTCTCCTTCGCGGCGCTTTTGAGCTTCTTGCTCGAGGTCGTCCAGCAAACCCATATCGAAAAACCCTTGATTCACGTGCGCACATTGTGCCTTGTGGCAGCGCAAAGGCAAGCGAGCCGTCGCATTGGGCTAGAGCCGGGCAGCCGCATGCACGAATGATGGCACTGGGATCGGCCCCTGGCACGCCATTGCGCAGGACTTTGACAGAATAATTTTCAATATTTCTTTAAATTGGACTTGAAATAATTTTCAAAATAGTGATCATGAGAGCGCCAACGCGGCCGGGATGCGCTGGGGTTGCTAACTCGCGGTTTCCCGTTTATGTCCCCTGATCGCTCGACTCCGAGGCTTGCAGCCGGAATCAACCGGTCAGCGGATTTCCCTAATTCTCGTTACCCGGGGGTAACAGGAGCAACATGAGCATCGACCTTAAAAAGCTTTCCAATTCACAGCTGAACGACCTGATCAATAAGGCGGCCAAACGCAAAGATGAACTCGCCGTGGAAACGGTGCAAAAAGTGCGCGATCGCATCAACAAGATCCTCACCGACGAGGGCCTCACTTTGGATTCAGTGTTTGGCAACCGTCGCGGCCGTGGAAAGGCCGTCAAGTTCAAGGTCAAGCCAAAATACAGAAATCCGGCTGACCCCTCGCAACAGTGGACTGGCCGCGGTCTGAAGCCGCGTTGGTTCGCTGCGGCGCTGGCTGCGGGCAAAAAAGAAAAAGATTTGCTGATCGCCTGAGTCGATTGAGCAGACGCACATCAAAGCCGGCGCAAGCCGGCTTTTTTGTTGCGCCGGAGCGCCGCATCATTCGCTGTGAAACCCTGGCTGCGAGGCAGAAAGCGGGGCGAGAACTGGATTTGGATTTGCTTGAAACTATCGTGGTCGGCTGCCCGATGCGCTACGCCCCAACTCGACAGCAACTCTTCGCGGCACCGCCACGTTGCCCCGAAACAACGCCTTAGGGAACATCTGAACAAGTCCGGAGCCGCCATAGCCCCCTGAGTCAGGGGGCAAAAAACCGCAGGTTTTGACCAGCTCCGCTGTTGAGAGCGGGGGTTTGGCAAGCAATAAGCCGTGTGGTGAAGACGAAGTGGTGACTTATTCAGACCTTCCCTAGATGCTACGACGGGGCGGCACCAACAGATTGCCGAACAGCAATCCCGCTGCCAGTGAAGCCAAGATAACGATCAGGGAAAATGCCTTGTCCAAACTCAAATACACGTCACGCTCGAACACGTAGGACAGACTTCGAAATCCTATTGATCCGGGCACCAACATGATGATTCCTGGCACCCGAACGATCGCCCCAGGACGGTTGAACAGTCGAGCGTACAAATTCGCCGCCGACCCCACCACAAGCCCGGACAGGAATACCCCAAACTCGGGCCCGCTGAGCATTCCGCCAAAGCGCGCGCACAGGTATCCCAGCCAACTTGATGCCATTGCCAAGGGGTAGTCGCGACGTGCCGCCTGAAACAGCGCGGCAAAGGCATAACTGCCAGCGAGCAATGCCACCCATTCAGTCCATGCCGGCAAAGGCATCGCCATAGCGGGCATCGACTCAATGTGCAGTGCATTGGCCAATTGCATACCTGCCACCGTGCCGAAGGTCAGTTTGAGCAACACGGCGGTCGCGCCCATGAAACGCACTGAACCGGCCACCAGGTGTTGAGTCGACAGCTCGACTACGGCGCTGGTCAGTGTCAATCCGGGCAGCAACACGATAATGGCTGCCATCACCACCGTATTCACGTTGACCGGTTGCAGCCATGCCGAAACCAGAGTGGCAATGAACATGGCGACAAAGGCTGCCATTGCCTCAAACGCCGGCCCCAGTGTCGGCCGTCGCATGACGACGCTGGCCATCAGACCGATCAGCAACCCAAGTGCCCCTGCCAACACGACATCAGCAAGCACACCTTTGAACAGGACCGCCACCGCTGCCGAGGAAATACCAAAGCTGAGCACGCGCATGATCTCGGCGCGACGCGTCAGACCGCTGTGTACAGCGTGCAAAGCGCGAAGCCCAGACTCGATATTCAACTCACCGGAGAAAACACGTTCGGCAATGGCATCGACTTCGACCAGGCGGCGCAGATTCAGATCGCCAGGCTCGACACGGATTACCTGCGTCAGGCGCGGCAGCGCGCCAGCGCCTTCGGCTAACACGGCAAAAGACAGGATGATCGAAGTGGGTGTCGCGAGGATATTGCTGACCAAGCCCAAACGCCCTGACACGTTGTCGAGCGCTTTCTCCAGGCGCGGCGCGGTAGTGCCGTACTCGTGCAGTCGGCGCGCCAACTCTGCAATAAATCTGACACGATGTTCGAAATCCAGCTGGTCCATCGCTGCGTTCTGCTTGGTTGTTGGTTGCATGGCTTTCTCCGCGGCGCGCAGGATAGCGCTGCCCGCGGGCAGCGCAGAGGCGCAGCAAGGGCGCCAGCATGGCAGCTGCGGTGCCGGCCGCACCTTAGAAAGGTCTGAATAGGTCACGACGTCGTCATGACTTATTCAGACCTCCCTTAGCTGGCAGTCGCAAACGCTCGCTCATGGCAACGCAAGGATCAGACCGCGCTGCTGCCAGTCGTCCAGGCACTGCCTGAGGTCGGCGCCCAGTTGCGCGTCCGGGGCGTCGAACTTTGTCCGCATCGCCTGCAATATCTGCACTTCGTCGCTGCCTTCGATCAGCATGCGCAGTATCAAACTCGCGCTGAGGTTGGCACCGAAGTAGCTGCCCACGCGTGCGTCGAGCAGCACTGCCTCTTCCAGCGCGGTCTGCGCCAGCACACCTTCAGCCAGCCGGAATCGGCGCCCACTCATCGGTCAAACCTCATGCCGGGCGCTGCTGAATCCATGCGCGAAAATCGATTGGTCGCTTCGGGATCCGGATCGAGGATAACCTCGCCGCATTGCACCCAGGCATGCGCTCGCAAGTTGCCGCCGTTGCGCTGCACACCAATGCACAGCTGTGCCGGGATGACATGGGCATCGGCCCATTCGACCAGGCTCAACGCACGATCGAGGCAACGACTGCGCGGCATCCAGTGCGCCACGCGCTCGATATCGCGCATTCGTTTGCGCAGAGCCTCGATCTCACTGGCTTGCGCCACAATGACCGAGCCGCTCGCGCGACGTGCAACCTCTGCTCCCGCATCGCGCCACCAGCGCCAGCGCCACAACGAGATCCAGACGGCGAAAAAGGATTTCATGGAAGACCAACAGCATGCAGCAACTGATAGGCCGAGGCCCTCGTGCTGGCCTGTTGCTCTTCTGCGACGCGCGGCACACACAGGCGCCATACCGGAGTACGCAACGCCAAGGCCGCACAGAAATCGAGGTGACGGGCCAGTACCGCCGGCGCGAACAAGCGCGCGGCAACGCTGTCGCGCATCAGACGACGCGAAGCTTCGGTCTGCGACAACTGCGTGAAGGTCAGCGCACCCTCGCCAATTTCCACCCAAACGAGCGCAGCCAACGGTAAATCGAGGTCATCAACGAATAGCGCTGGCGAAAGCTTCAGTTGCGGAAACCGGGGCAGAACTCGCGCCCCTGAATCGGTGAGCACCACCGGCGAGACGTCGTCGGTGAGCCGCAAGCTTCCTTCAGTTTTCGCGTAGCGAGCCATGCTCGATTTGCCTGACCCTGAAGGCCCGAGCAGAAGCACTGCGCCGGATCCGCACAGGATCGCTGAGGCATGCAGGCCAAATATGCCACGCGACGACAGCGCCAGCATCAAGGCAGGACCGAGCAGCAATTCATCGCGCAATGCCGTATCAGCGGGAAGATCGAACGCGTCTACCCGATCGCCACTTGTGCTGACGCGAAATCCGGGGCCATCGTCAAATCGAACGCATTGCTCCGTCGTGCTCAACCAGCAGCGAAACCCCTGTAAGGCCTGACCAATCCAGCCACTGCCCACGATGTCAGGCGGACCCGCGCAACGCATGGGCTCACTCCTGCGCGGCGATCTGGCAATGCCTTGCAGCTTTGTGTCCACGACAAGAATCGGCCGATCAAATTGCAGATCGGTCTGCGCGATGCGCGTCGCGTAAGTGAGCACATCGCGTTCAGCGTACGTTTCGGTGAAAAATTCGATAGGCGCAAAACGCAGGCCCGAAGCGCTTGCCGGCGAGTGGATCAGGGGCAGCCAGGACATCGCTGCGGCTGCGTGCCACCGGAGTCTCCAACACCCGGTGAAGCGCCCAGGGTAACGTCACGAAGCTCTCCGAGCTCCACCAATGCGGGCGCGATGTAGCTCGACCGCTGCGATGGCAACGGCGAGCAGGGCTGCTTGGCGGGAGAAAATTCACTCACGGAATGCCTCGGGTACTTCACACCTGTTAGCCCCAGATGCTAGCACAGCGCCCCCCCGGCCCCAGTGGCTGCGCCACCAAAGTTCATAACTTAGGCATAACCAGATCAGCAGCAAATCAGACTCTGTGAATGCGCGTTCACGCGCACGCCGCAGTGCCGAGGGCATGATGTAGTTTGGCCAGCGCGCGTCAGGCGCGTCCAGCAAGCGCGCCACGTCGCTCGCTGATTGTTGCAAGACACCGATGCGAAAAAACGGGGCAAGACTGCCGCCTTTGGGGCGCGTTCGCACTGACTCGGGCAAGAGCCCGCGCATCGCTTCGCGTGTCAACGATTTGGATTGTCCGTTTCGGCACTGGTAGTGCGCGGGCAACGCAGCGGCAAATGCCACGACGCGAGGGTCCCGATAAGGAGCCAGCAGCTCGATGTTGTGCATGGCGTGGAAGCGGCGTCCCAACTCCGCATCCTGAATTGCTTCCGCACTATCTGCACCAGTATGTGGGGCGTCGGTACCGAGCGTTTCGAGCAACTGCGCACCCCATTTCGGTTGCATCCAATGCGGCGCTTGCCAAGTGATAGCAGCAGGGATCGAACCTTCTCGCGCCAGCATTCGCCAACCCGGTTCCCGCCACAACGCGCTCAGCCCGTGATGTCGCAACAGTTGCAACTCTTGTCCCAGCACCCAGGAAATACCCCGGTCGATCAATCCAGAACGCATCCATTCGCCAGCTTCAGGGTAGAGATGATCACCGAAATTGCCGCTGATCAATGCATCGCAGTTAGCTGACTCGGCCACGCAGTAGAGGTGCTGCTGCAACCAGCGATACGGATTGGCGGGCGGTCCGTCATCCTCTATTGGCCAGTGCGCGAGTCGTGCCAGTGGCCGGTCGTGATCGCCGTTGAACAGGCGTGACTCGAGCCCCAGATGTCGCGTGGTGGCGGTGATCCACTCTTGTTCATCGGCAGCAGGCGTCTGCGGCAGAGTCCAGGAGTACGCGCACAGTGTGCTGCGTGATCGCATGCCGACTGCCGCAAGCGCACTGGAATCGAGTCCGCCACTGAGCATGACGCCCGGCTGCCGCCACCCGCTCAGAGCCTCACTGACCGCTGCGGACAGTGTTGCGAGCCAAGCATCACGCGCTTCTGCGTCGTCGGCAAATTGCAACTTTGGTTTTGCAGCCACGGCGCTCGCCTGCCCGGCTCGCATCCCCTGCGCATCAAAGCTGCAGTTTGCTCCGGGCAACATCGCCTTAACACCCTCGAAGTAGCCGCAGCCGCTCGACGGTGCCCGTAACGCAAAATACGCAGCGACCGAGTCAGGATGTTCCTGCAGCGAACGACCCGCCGCCAACAACGCCGCACTCGGTCGCGTTGCAACCACTACGCGGTCTTGGTCGAATACGAAATGCAGGCCACGCGCGCCGCTTGGCGAACGCATCAACCACAGCCGGGTTTGCTTGACATCAAAAATCGCCAGCGCGAAATCACCTTCGAATTGCGCCGCAGCCGACTCACCCGATACGCTCCAGGCCAGAGCGGCCAATGACTCATCGTCGCAGCTCGCGGCTTCGGCGACGCCGGTCAAATCGGCGCGCAGACGAGTTCGGCATCCCAGCGAGAATCGACCATCCATCGCTACGATCAGATCGCGCTGAATCGCCACGTCGCTGACGTCCGCAGAAATTGCCCGGCTCGCGCCGAACCCTTGCGCATTGATGCGCTGCCAGCCGGCGCTGGCGAAACCGCCCAACGCGAGTTCAGCCCGTGACATCGACTCAGACGCAATAGTGGCGCCGGCCCAGTCGACGGCGAGCACGAATGCACCCACCTCAATTCAACTCCAGTCGCGGCCGCACCCGGTCTGCCGCGAGGTCACCGAATCGGCATCGCTGGATCGCCAAGCAGCGTGCTGGAGATCAAGATGTCGCGATACAGTCCGCTTTGACCGGCGAGTGCAGACTTGGCGGAACGCAGCGCATCGCCCACGCGCGTACCCGGCGCAAGGAACGGGTAAAGCGCATTGCCGAGTGCCTGATGGGCCTCAGCTCCAGTGAGCGCAGACACGCCGATTACTGCAGCGGCACCCTTGTTCGGCGACAACAGGAACGCGTGCGCCATGGTGTCGGCATTGGGCGATACGAAATAGCTGTTCCAACACCCCCACTGCACCACCAGATCACTGACGCCGCTGTTCAATCCAAAGACCTGGGCCGAGGTCAGAACTGTCTGATCTGCGGTGCTCCATTGAATCGGTGCCGAGTGACCGACATAACTCACCAGCGAAGCGCCAGCATTGAGCTGACCCAGCAGGATCGTATTGGCCTGAGCAATTCCCACGTCATCGACATAAGCCTCGGTGGGCTGCCACGTACCCGGCAGCAAAGCTGCAAAGCCGTCGCTGATCGAGGAGAAGTCCGATTCGCCGTCGGTACCGCCGGCTACCAGCACCAGGCGACGCTGCGGATTGCTGCCTTGAATTGCAACCAGCTTGTCACGCAGCGCAGCAAGCTCGACCAGGCTGCGTACTGGCAGCCGACCGATGGCAAAATCCGGCGCGTCGTCGCCATTGATGTCGGCATAGACACTATCGGTCGGCGTGTATGAAATATCGCCAACCTTGCTGTACAGCGTCGGCACAAAGCTCACCGAACCGGTACCGAGAAAATTCTTGTAGTCATAGGTATCTGCGCCGACCAGCAACACGTAGTCAACGCCCATCGATACCGCCACCTGCTGCAGGTAGCGACGAATCGCTTGTCCTTCAGGCACGGAGTCGCCGAACTGCTGATAGACCTGCGCCACATCAACCACCCGGGTAGTCAACCCGCGCGACTGCTGCAAGGCCACGATATCGCCCAGCTGGTCGATAAATAGACTGTGGCTGATAATCAGATAGTCGGCAGTGCCAGTGGTGATATCCCCATCTTCCGGCAATGCTTCGACTCGGGTTACGCCCAACGCGCTGATATTGGATACCCAGTAGTCACCCGCGCCCGCAACGAAGGGTACCGAAGCATCGAAACCGCCAGCACCGGCTTGACTGGTCACAGCACTCAGATGATTCCATCGATCGCCGACACCGGCGTATACAACCAGAGGCCCCGCGAGCAGACCATTGGCCACGAATCCGGCGCGTGCGTTGCTGCCCTCAAAGCTGGTGCGCAGCAAGCCACCGCCATCGGCATCGGCTTCCAGCGCAGCGCCACCGCTGGTATCAGCATTGATGCCTTGCACGAACAGTCGCCCCTGATCAGCCACAGGCAACCGCGGATAGCGCAGTTCGACTTTGTCCAGATAGACAACGTCGTAATCGAATCCATTCTGGCCGGTGGTTTCGACTACGACAGCAGCGTTGCCATTGGAAATATTCGGTAGCAGCGCCGACAGCTGCTGCTCGCGGATGCCATCAAATACTGTCTGAGCCGCTTCCGAGCCATCCACCGAAAGGCGCACATGATGATCCTGCCCGGCGCCGGACCAATTGGTTACACCGATCAGTTCCGCGGAAATCTGCGCGGCGAACTCGGTCTGCGCGACTTGATCCACCGGCAGATTGAACGAAAGTGCAGCGGGGGCACCTACAAACGCCACCATTCGCCCAGCGTGCCAGGGGTCATCCGTTGGCGATGCGAAGTTATAGAGGCTCTCAGGCGAATAGGTTTGCACGCTCCAGTACCAGGCATCGCGCAGCAGGTCGGGCAGGCCGCTATCAACATCGATCGCGACAACGCCAACACCATCCGCCTTCACCAGATAGGGAAGTTCTTTGCTATAGAGCGAGTATCCGGGTCGGACCAGGAAGTCGATGTAAGAGCCCGAGCCAAAGTTCGGGGTGGCCGAATACACCCGTCGCGGCACGCCTTCGTCACGCAACGTTACTGCGATCTGATCGACCGGAATGCCGGCAAAGTCGACACCCTGCGCCAACAATTCTTGAGCGGTGACGCGGTAGAAGCCGGGCAATTCCACCCAGAGTTTTGCGCCCTGGATAGCCACTCCTTGCGCAGCCTGGGCCAGGCGATTGTTCTCCACCGCCTGGCGCACACCGTTCCAGTTGACGGTTCGCAGCACCGGGCGCACGCCATAGGTTTGGCCCGCAACGAAGGGTCCGCGCATCGTTGTACGTCCGAGCGTATCGTGGTCCGCGATGTAGAACGTTCCAGACGGCGGCGCCTGCGCAAGTGTCAGCTCGTAGTTCGACACTTCGGTCGTGTTGATTCTCTTGCTCGGCAGCACCGAATTGGAGATGCGCTGATACGCATCGCCGCGTTTTTCATGCACGCTGTAGCCGACGTTGTTGGTCTCGGTCGCCGAGGCAAAACTCAGTGCAAGCTGACCATTGCTAACGTTGGATTGAACGAACATGAGACTGACGGGAAGCGTCGTGGCCGGGATTCGATGATCTTCGATCTCGCCACCGGTAATCTGGCCATTGTGCGCCGGATTGGCAGCGCCCCCGATGAACGTGGCGTCGGCGCTGAGGCGAACACGCAAATAGGTCTGCGCCGCCGTCGCATTGGTAACCCCGGTCCAGCGCAAAATGCGAGTTCCTGTTCCGGTCGGCGCATTGCCCGTGATGAAAGTGCCATCGATCGCACCACCACTGCCATTTCCGAGCGCCGGGGACGAACGTTCATTCGCATCGTTGAAATCGCCATCGGCATTGAAATCCACCCAACCAACCAGTTGTGCGTCAGCGCCCGTGCTGTTGGTGGTCACGACGCTGACGCAGTATTCGTTGAGCGCCGTGTCATAAGCGCCGCAGCGCCAAAACTGGGGCAGCCCGACCGGGATGATCAGCGTTGGAAAGGTGATGCCGTCTTCGTCGGCGCCGTCGCCATTGGCAAGCGCGCCCGGTGTGCCATCGGTCTCGCCATCGGGCATGGTGCCCATGAATAAATTGCGCTGCCCCATCGTGTTGCGGGTCACTGTGCCGGCGGCGATTGTGGTGTTGTAGGTATCCGGTGCGTCGCCATAGTCATATGCGCAAAACAGAAAATCGGAAAGACCGATGACTTGAAAAACCTGCGAGCCGTCATTGGGTTCATCACCGGCCGCGTACTCGGCGCGCAACGAGCGCACTGGCCGGGCAAAGCGATAAGTGACATTGCCATCGGTTGACGCATTGGCCACCGAGCTATCGCCCTCCGCCCAGTCACCGGCGTAAGCTAATTGTGCCCCGACCAACACCATCTGCTTGGGCACAGGAACACCGGCGTCGTCGAACCCGTCAACACGCATGTAGTCTTCCCAACCACCGCCGGGTGGCAACCGATCCACATCCAGCAAACTAAATTCAAGCCAGGTTGCTGCTTCGGAAAAGGTGAACGTCACATTTTCTGCGCTGAGCTCGGGATCACCGCTGGTATCGAAGTTGAGCGAGTAATAGCCCGGATGATTGCCATTGGTTGTGGTTCGGGTAATGAAACTTGGGATTCCGGTACCAGCGTCCGCTGGCGATTCACCGCTGGTAGCGGTCTGGGTCAGGGTCACGCCGCCGGTGGTAAAGCTGACGAACGGCGTTAGATTGGGGAGCGACCCCCAGTCAAAGGTGAGGTTATTGCCACAGGCGGAGGCCACCGTTCCGGCGGTGTGACGAAGGACCAATCGCGCCGAATTGAACGTGCCGTTGTTCGCGCCGACCGTGTCGCACATGCGCAGCGTCCAGGTACCTGCAGATGTGCCGGCATAGAAATTCATACCCGCCACGGAGACCAGACGGCGGTAGCGCGAATTGGCCACGGGGTCGGTATCACCATCATCCAGCGCGCCCTCTACATTGATCGAGAACATCGCTTTGTAGTTATCGTCTGCATCGGCGCTTTCGGTCACGAATTGGAGCAGCGTGCCAGAAGGCGAAACCAGCGTCATGCGCAGATCGCCGCGGTTGATGTGGTCGATATCCACGCCTACCGCGATATCTCCAACGGTGAACGCGTCAGTCACAACAAATGTGCGTGCCAATGGCGTGGCACAGGGCGTGGCAGCATTCGACAAAGCGCCAACAGTCGTATTGTCGTAGGTGTAGACGACCTGTGCCGAAGCGCCGAAGGCGGCACCGAGCAAGAGCATCGCCAAAGTCAACGAGCCCAATAGGCGCCTCCGAGAGTTCGTGGCGCTAATGATCAGCGGGTCAAACATGACAACTCCCTAGCCGCGTGAGCGGCATGATGGTTTGGCCTGCTCAGCAATTACCCATGCTGTTCAGCACGACACTACGGCGAACCCCGGCTCACCAAATCATCCCGATCATCGTGACGGGCGACCGATTCGCGAAGACCGATGCGGCGGCGCGGCGAACAACCGCGCTTTAGACACCCTGTTTCCTGCACGCTACGCATTGAGTATGAACGAGCACCCGTGAATCTAGCAAGAAGCCCGCCAATCATCGGAAAACAATCGTCGCGAAGCATTCAGATTGCCGTTTTCAGACGCTAACCCCGATAATCCCGATAGCTGACCTTGGGAGAGTGCGATGAGTGAACGCGATGTAATGGAGTACGACGTCGTCATCGTCGGCGCCGGCCCCGCCGGGCTTGCGATGGCGATCCGGCTCAAACAGATCAAGCCGGCGCTCAGCGTCTGCGTGATCGAGAAGGCGTCAACGGTGGGTGCGCACGTGCTGTCAGGCGCGGTTATCGAGCCCGGACCGCTCGATGAACTGCTGCCTGGTTGGCGTGAAAACCCGCCGCCCATCTGCGTTGCGGCGGCCGACGATGAAATGTGGTGGCTGTCCAAGTCTGGCGGCATGAAGCTGCCAACCCCACCCCAGTTGTCCAATCACGGTAATTTCATCGTGTCGTTAGGCGCCATGTGCGCGTGGATGGCACCGCAGGCGGAGACGCTGGGCGTCGAGATTTATCCGGGTTTTGCCGCGGCAGAAACCTTGCACGACGATAGCGGCGCGGTGATTGGCGTGCGCATTGGTGATATGGGCGTGGCCAAAGACGGCACGCACAAACCGGGCTATGCACAGGGCATCGACATCCGCGCCAAGGTGACGGTACTGGCGGAGGGTGCGCGCGGTCATCTGACCAAGCGCCTGGTCCAACGCTTCAAACTCGATGCAGATTGCGACCCGCAAACCTATTCGATCGGCATCAAGGAGCTGTGGCAGCTGCCACCAGGACGAGTGAAGCCGGGCAAAATCGTGCATGGCCTCGGCTGGCCCGCTGACAACGCAACCTACGGTGGATTTTTTCTGTATCACCTCGACAAGGACCGCGTCGCAGTAGGTTACGTCGTGGGTCTCGATTATCGTGATAGCCGGCTGTCGCCGTTTGAATTGTTCCAGCAGATCAAACATCATCCGAAGATAAAACCGCTGCTCGAGGGTGGCAGCGTGCTGTCTTACGGCTCGCGCGCGATCGCTTCGGGCGGCTACCAGTCATTGCCCAATTGCGAAATGCCCGGTGCCCTGCTGATCGGCGACTGTGCCGGCACCTTGAATTTGCCAAAGATCAAGGGCACCCACCAGGCCATTCGCGGCGGCATGCTCGCCGCCATGCACGTTGCCGAATACATGAGCAGCAAGGGCTGGGACGCCGCTCTGCGTGCCTCTGTAGTAATGAGCGAACTGAAGAAAGTGCGCAATTTCAAGCCAGGCTTCCACAAGGGCTTGTGGATCGGATTGATCAACTCGGCCTGGGAAACCATCAGCGGCGGTCGCTCGCCATGGACGCTGCACAATCACGCCGACCATGCGCAGACCCGAAAAATCACCGAATACGAATCGCCGCGACGCGATTTCATCACCGAGAAAACGCTGCCACCGCGCGATCGGCTGGCGTCGGTGTTTTATGCCAGCACCCAGCATGACGAAGACCAACCGGTGCATCTGCGCGTCAGCGACACCAGCATCTGCGTCGGCCGCTGTGCAACCGAATACGACAATCCGTGCACGCGCTTCTGCCCTGCTGGCGTCTATGAAATGGTCGGTACCGGCGCCGAGCGTCGGCTGCAGATCAATGCGGCCAACTGCGTGCACTGCAAGACCTGCGACATCAAGGACCCTTACCAGATCATCGACTGGGTAACGCCGGAAGGTGGCGCCGGACCCAACTACCAGAATCTCTAAGCACGATTGCGCCCTGGTCCAACGAAGGCTCATCGGCGCCCATAGCTGGACCAATGTTCACCCAACCTCACCGCAAGGAAGCGCATGAAACCCATAGCCCTGGTTACCGCCAAAGCCGCACGCGACCTCGACGAAGACTTGCCACCCCTGTCGCAGGCGCTCAAGGAGGCCGATATCGCGCACCAGATCGTCTGTTGGGACGATGCTGCGATCGACTGGTCGCGTTTCGGCATGGTCGTGCTGCGTTCAACCTGGGACTACGTAACGCGTCTGCCCGAGTTCCTGGCTTGGGCCGAGCGCGTAGCCGCGCAAACACAGCTGCTCAATCCGCTGCCCTTGCTGCGCTGGAACATCGACAAGCACTATCTGCAGGATCTGCAGCGCGCCGGTGTGACAACCGTGCCCAGCGTGTTCATGCTGCCAGGGATAAACGCGGTGCAGTCGCTCGAGTCGTTTCTTGATGGGCACAGCGATCAACTCCACGCTATCGACTTTCAGGAGTTCGTCGTCAAGCCCTGTATCGGCGCGGGTTCCAAAGACGCGGCGCGCTTTCACCGCGATGACCAGGCGATGGCGCTGACGCATCTGCAACGACTGCTCGATCAAGGCCGCAGCGTGTTGCTGCAACCCTATCTGGATCGAGTCGATGCCGATGGCGAAACAGCGTTGATTTTCCTTGACGGCTCGTTCAGTCACGCCATCCGCAAAGGCCCGCTGTTGAGTCGCGCAGCCAGCCCCTCCAGCGCGCTTTTCGCGCCCGAGCAAATCGCGGCACGGATCGCAGATACCGCGGAGCTGGCGTTGGCCGAACAAGTGGTCGCGGTCATCGCCAGGGATTCCCGCTTCGCGGCAATGTTTCCTCTGCTGTATATGCGCATTGACCTGTTGCGCTTGCACGATGGAACGCCCTGCGTTTTGGAGCTGGAGACAACCGAGCCATCGCTGTTCTTCGATCATGCGCCCGGGTCGGCCCAAAGCTTCGTCGAAGCGTTGCGACGGCGCCAGTAAGCACTTGTGAGAGCGGCTTCAACCGCGAAGCTGCCAGGCTCCAGGAAAAAGGAGCGACGCGGCTGAAGCCGCTTCCACAAACCGCCGCTTGACCAGCGATCGCTGTCAAGCGCCGTGGCGCCTACACTACAATGGCTGCCCTTTGCCTCTCTGATGTGGATTACCCATGAAGATTCTGGTCGCCTACAAGCGGGTCGTGGATTACAACGTGCGGGTGCAGGTCAAGCCCGACGGCAGCGGCGTGGTCACCGACGGCGTCAAGCTCTCGCCCAATCCGTTCGATGACATCGCACTGGAAGAGGCGCTACGCCTGCGCGAAAAGGGCGTCGCGACCGAAGTGATCGTCGCCACGATCGCTCCAGCCGATGCCGGGGCGCACCTGCGCAACGCGCTGGCCATGGGCGCAAATCGGGCTATTCATGTCGTCTCCGACCAGCCAATCCAGCCACTCACGGCGGCGCGCGTGCTGCTTAAGCTGATCGAGAAAGAACAGCCGCAGATTGTGATTCTCGGCAAACAGGCGATCGATGACGATTGCAGCCAGACGGGTCAAATGTTGGCGGCACTTTGGGACCGCCCGCAGGCCACATTCGCATCGAAAGTCGAAGTGATCGGCAGCAGTCTGCGTGTTACCCGCGAAGTCGATGCCGGCCTGGAGGTACTTGAGGTGGATCTGCCGGCCGTGATCACCACGGATCTACGCCTCAATGAACCGCGTTTCATCAAACTGCCAGACATCATGAAGGCCAAAAGCAAGCCGATGGAAACGATCGCGCTTGATTCTCTTGGCGTGGAATCCGGCGACCATCACCGCACCACCACCTTCGCACCGCCGCCTAAGCGGCAGAAGGGCGTGATGGTGAAGGATGTGCCCGAACTCGTTGCCGCGCTCAAGGCCAAGGGCCTTTTGTAAGCTCGAATCACTTGAAGGAATGCGTCATGACCCAGATCCTGATCATCGCCGAGCATCTCAACGGCAAGCTCAACTCCAGCACCGCTAAATGCGTAACCGCGGCCAAGCAGATGCAAGCTGCCGCCATCCACATCGCCGTGCTGGCCGCCGACCCGGCGCCTATTGCTGCTGAAGCGGCCTTGATTGCCGGCGTCGATAAAGTCATCACCGTTGCCAACCCTGCGAATGCGCATGCAACCGCAGCAGCCTTGGCACCGCAAATCGTCGCGCTGGCGGGTGGCTACACCCATCTGCTCGGCCCCTCGACGACATTCGGCAAAGACCTGATGCCACGCGTCGCCGCATTGCTTGGTGAAGCGATGGTGTCGGACATCATGACGGTAGCTGACGCGCATACATTCCAGCGCCCGATCTATGCCGGCAATGCCATCATTACCGTGACCTCGCCTGCCGATCGAAAACTGATCGCCAGCGTGCGCAATGCCTCGTTCGCGGCTGCCGCGAATGGCGGCAGTGCCACGATCGAAGCGGCCACGATCAACGTGACCTTGCCAACGCACACCCGCTTCATCGAACTCCAGGCTGGTGCCCAGGATCGCCCCGATCTGCAGAGCGCATCGCGTGTCGTCTCCGGTGGTCGTGCGCTCGGCTCAGCCGAAGCGTTTTCGGTGATCTACAAACTTGCCGATAAACTCGGTGCCGCCGTGGGTGCTTCGCGCGCTGCTGTCGATGCCGGTTATGTGCCGAGCGATCTGCAGGTTGGTCAAACCGGCAAGATCATTGCACCGGAACTCTACGTCGCCATCGGCATCTCCGGCGCGATCCAGCATCTGACCGGGATCAAGGATGCGGGCACCATCGTCGCGATCAACAAAGACGGCGAAGCGCCCATCTTCGAGATCGCCGACATCGGCCTGGTCGGGGATCTGTTCAAACTCGTGCCGGAATTGGAACAGGCATTGGGCTGAGCACGCCGCGCTTCAGTTCACACGCTTTTCATCAGTCCGGCCCAGCGCCGGGCTTTTCATTGATGCGTGAAATTTCGTAAATAGCTGTGTTTGACTGACCAGCGGCCTTCCTTAGTCGGCGCCGCAGTGCCAAATTCATACAATTAGGCGGCGTCTGCCGCTGGCAGGAACACATTTCGTGAATCACTTGGCGGTACCAAGCACCAAAGCTAAAGGCAGCAGAAGGCCCTCTCTTGTCTTGTCGGCGCGCATCGCCCTGGGTCTGGTTGCGGCACTGACCCCGATATCGCTGTTGGCCGGCGGCTTCCCTTCCGGCAGCAGCACCATGCCGCTGCTGGCGGCACGCGCTACCGATCTTGCCTGCAATCAGGGTGACTGGGTGCATTGCCCGAATGTTGAAGGTGGCCTGGCAACCAACAAATATCACTCTTATTTTGTCGAAATTCCGGCTGGCACCGGCAACCTGACCTTGCAGATCTTCGACCCCGATGTCGGTGCTGGTGCTGCCGCCGAGAATACCGCGGGTCGCGACACCGGCGTCGCCACTGCCGCCCAGGCAGCGCAATACACGCTGCGCAATCCGGCTGGAGTCGTGCAGACCATTCGCTTCGATCGCGGCAACGGGGTCGCCGTTGTCGGCGCTACCACTACGGGTATCGCCACCGCCGCGGGTGTCGGCGTCAGCTGCTCCACCGCGGCAACCACGACCGCTGATAACGCCTGGTGTACGTCGTTCACCGCAACCTCGCCTACAGCCGGACACTGGGAGCTGCGCGTCGCCTCAGTTGCCGGAACGCCCATTCACTATCTCGGCGTTCGCGCCCAGGACACATCCGGTAGTCGCGATTTGAATGTCTATGCGCGCAGCTTCATTCACTACGGCAATCAGAACGTCAATACCGGCCGCGTCTATAACGGTGGCAACGCGTTCTATCCTTATGTCACCGAAGGCTGCCAGCTGCGCGCCGCCGATTTCGATTCGGATGACACCGGCAGTGAGTCGATGCGTTATCGCAGCCGCACGGGCAGTTTCGATCAGACCATTACCGAGGCGGCAAACGACATTTCCGGCAATGACGCATGGAACGACGAACTGCTGACGTTCACCAGCGCGCAAGCGGCTACCCAATACGGCATCTGGCTGACCGAAGTATCGTCGGGCACAGACACAGCAAATCACGTTACCCCGTGGTATGGCAGCGAACTTTCCACCGCCTCACCACCGACTGCGCAACCGCAAGGCGGCGCCGACCGCGGCACGCCGGTAGTTGCTGGAGAAAGCTACCGCCTCTACTTCCCGAACAATTCCGGTGGCGCGCCGACCAAGCCTTTCAGTGAACAGCGATTGTCTTACGTAAGTGGCACGACGCCACCGACTGCAGGATCGACAGCGATTTATCGGGTTACGCTTTCGATCGTCAACCCAACGCCTTATCCGATCGACTTTGCCGACAACGCCACCGATGACCTGGTGATCTCGCGCGTACCCAATGATATCCCCAATACTGGTGGAGGCCGCCGCAACTACTCTTACGTCAATCCCTCGTTCTTAACGACATGCGGGACGATCGTGGCAGAACCTGCCAATGGCGCCGACGATGCCGTGATCGAATGGAATCCGGGCACTATTGCTGCCAATACGTCGTGCACCGCCGAATATCAGGTGCGTTTGACTCCAGGCACTGCTGACACCATCGGCACAATCGCGCCATTGTCGGGCACCGGCGCCACCGACGGCACGCTGGCTCGTTTCCTCGACGAAACCGATACACGCTTTGTTTTCGGACCACTCTGCACCCTGAGCCTGACTACCGGCACGCCAGTAGCGGTACCCGTGACGCTGTCGCATTTTGCGGCGAGCTTGAACAGCGCCGGCGCACTCAACGTCGAATGGGGTACCGACAGTGAAGCCGGCAGCATCGGATTTCATTTGTACAGCGGCGATGGTCCGGATACGCGGCGCCAGCTCAATCAGCAGATCATTGCCGCGCGTGGCGGCAATACATTGGAAGCCACCGAATACAGTGCGCAGTTGTTCAATTACGATGGCAAGCCACTGTGGATCGAAGAAGTGGCCGCTGGCGGCAAAACAACATTATTCGGTCCGTTCCGCCCCAATCAGCCAACGGGCACAAGGCAGGCGCGAGGGCGGATCAACTGGACGTCGACGCGGCAGGCGCTCGCTGCCGAGCGCGTGCTGGCGCGTGGCGATGCCGCCGAAGACGAACTGGTGCTGCGTATCACGGCGGATGGCGCGCATCGATTGCGCTACGAAGATCTGACGGCGCAGGGCATCAACTGGGCAGGAACCGCCACCGATCAACTGGCCCTGTATCTCGATGGCGAGGCGCAAACCGTCGCCGTTGATGGCGGCGCGACCTGGGTGCCGGGTAGTGCCATCCGATTTGTTGGCGATGCACGCAAAGACAGCCTGTACACGCGTGAGCGCATCTATCACCTGCGACGCAACGATGCCTCCGCGCGACCGATGACGAGCGTTCGTTCGCAGCAATTGCCGGCAGCGGCGATCGGCGAATATCGCCGTAGCGTTGTCGCGGAGCCCAATAACGCCTGGAGTTTTGCCGCGCCGATTGCCGACCCTTGGTATGCGTTTGCGCTGACGCGCGTGGGCAGTCAACGCCCCACCGGCAGCCTCAGCTTCAATGCACCCAATCGCGTTGATGGTGAAGATGCGATGCTGCGTGCCAGTCTTTGGGGTGGCTTGAACTACGCCGAAGGACCGGACCATCGCGTAGTTATCGACATCAATGGCCAACCGGTGGCCGACGATCGCTTTGACGGGATCGGCGCGCGCCTGCTCGATCATGCGCTCGCTGCAACGGACTGGCAGAGTGGTAGCAACTCGGTCGCTTTCACGCTCGATGACTCCGGCTTCGAAACCGATAAAGTCCACATCGAATCGGTCTCGCTCAGCTACAGGGCGCGGCTGCTTGCCGAGTCCGATCGGCTCACGCACCACTACGATGGTGTCGATCAACAGAATACTGACCGCCTGTTCGCCAACGGGCTTGGCGATGCCAGCAACGAATGCAATGGCAGCAGCGACTGTGTCGGCTATCGTGCGAGCGGATTCCAAAACTCTTCGGTGCTGGTCTATCGGCAACGTGACACACAGACCGAGCAACTGCTCGGCACCGTCGAGACGTCCGTCGATGGTTTTGCGGTGCGCTATGGCGGCGATCAACTTAGCAGCGATCGTTACGTGCTCAGCACGCTGGCCGCGCATCGCACCCCGGTCGTCGAGTCGGCGCGACCACCGATTGATTTGTTTGCAGGCGCCGCCGAGTATCTGGCGATTGCCCCGGCCTTCATGCTCAATACGCTGGAGCCGCTGTTGGCCGCGCGCCGCGCCGAGGGGCTGAGCGCACGCGCAGTCGCCATCGAAGATATCTACCCACAATTCGGCGATGGCAGCAGCGACCCCGAAGCATTGCGGCGGTTTGTGCAGGCTGCTTACACCGAGATCGGCACCCGCTATCTGCTGATCGCTGGCGGTGACACTTACGACTATTTCAACTACACGGGCGCCGGCTCGGTCAGCCTGGTGCCCACTTTTTATCGCAACACACATCCGTTGATTCGCTACGGCGCCAGCGATGTGCCATTTGGCGATCTTGACGGCGATGACCGGCTCGATATCGCGGTCGGGCGCCTGCCGGCACGCAACCTGATCGAGCTTCAGCGCCTGGTCTCCAAGACGCTGCTGTTGAACAACACTGGCGTGCTGTTGCCGGCCTTGCTGGTCGCCGACCAACCAGGAACCGAAACTGATTTTGGTTTGGTCAGCGATCAGTTCGAGATCTCTGCGGACAGCGCATATCGCGCCGCGCGTGCGACGCCCGAGCGCGTGTTCCTGACTGCCGGTGCCGATATCGCTGCGGCGCGCAGCCAGATGTTCGCCACCATTAACGGTGGCCGGCAATGGGTGAGCTATTACGGCCACGGCTCGCCGATCGGCTGGACCTACGCCGGCCTGCTGTCTGCGTCTGACGTGAGCGCTGGGCTTTTCACCAATAGCGGCGCGCCCTTCCTGACGACGATGTGGGGCTGCTGGGGCGGCTTCTTCGTCGACCCGAACTATCAAGGCCTGAGTCATGCGTTGTTGGTCGGCAGCGACGCGGGTGCCGGTGCCGTCATTGCCGCCAGCGGCCTCACCGAAACCATCAACGACGAACTCTTTGCTGCATTGCTGGTGCCGGCGATGACTGCCCCGGGGACCCGGCTCGGCGATGCTTTCCGTAACGCACAGAATCAATTCGCGACCGACCACCCCGACGCACGTGATGTCAGCATGGGCATGCTGCTGCTGGGCGATCCGGCGCTGCGGCTGATGCAATAAACCATTGCGCTGTCGGCGCATGTAGGAGCGGCGCAAGCCGTGAAGCTTGCGCCCGGGCAATTGAGGTGCGAAGTGCGAAAAGCGCTTCGCGGCTTGCGCCGCTCCCACAATCATTGCACGCACCGGCGCGTTGCTACCAAGGTACGGTTGCTCCGCGGCACTCGCTCGGCTAACGTGAAGTCACCCCGAACTTCTGTATTCCCATGACCGACCTGCTCTGGCAACCCAGTCCGGAACGCATCGAGCGCTCCAATCTTGGCCGTTTCATCAAGCGCGTCCAGCAGGAAGTGGATGCGCAGGTGTATGACTATGTCTCCCTCTACGACTTCTCGGTCAAATATCCCGAGAAATTCTGGACCGCGGTGTGGGACTACTGTGGCATTCGCGCCAGCGGCGATCGCAGCCGCGCGCTGATCGATGCCGACAAGATGCCGGGTGCGGAGTTTTTCCCTGATGTGACACTCAACTTTGCCGAGAACCTGCTGCGCTTTCGTGACGACAAACTCGCGATCGCCTTTCGCGGTGAGTCCGGTATCGCCCGTGATCTGACCTACGCAGAGTTGCATGAGCAGGTGTCACGTGTGGCTCAGGCATTGCGCGCCGAAGGCGTCGGCGTCGGCGATCGCGTCGCCGGATTCATGCCCAATATTCCGGAAGCAGTGATCGCGATGCTGGCCACCACCAGTATCGGAGCGCTGTGGTCCAGTTGTTCGCCCGACTTCGGCATCAATGGCGTGGTCGACCGCTTCGGACAGATCGAGCCGAAGGTGTTGTTCAGCGCTGACGCCTATGCGTACGGCGGGAAATCGTTCGACTGCCTCGACAAGATCAGCAGCATTCTTGCGCAACTGCCGAGTGTGCAAAAGGTCGTAGTCGTGCCTTACCTCAGCGCCACGCAAGACGCAGCGCGCGTGTCGCGCGCGGTCACACTCGCTGAGTTTACTGCCGCCTACGAACCTGGACAGATCGAGTTCGTACGCCTGCCTTGGTCGCACCCGATTTACATACTCTATTCCAGTGGCACGACAGGAATTCCCAAATGCATCGTGCACGGTGCCGGCGGCACGCTGATCCAGCATCTAAAGGAACTGGTACTCCACGCCGATGTGAAGCGCGAAGACAAACTCTTTTACTACACCACCTGCGGCTGGATGATGTGGAACTGGTTGGTTTCGGGCCTGGCAACGGGCGCGACCGTGTGCTTGTTCGATGGCTCGCCGTTCCATCCCGACGGCAATGTGCTGTGGAATATCGTCGATGAGCTTGGCATCAGCGTCTTCGGCACCAGCGCCAAGTACATCACGGCGATCGAGAAGGCTGGCGTGAAGCCGGCCGAAACGCATAAGCTGTTGAACCTCAAGACCGTGCTGTCCACCGGCTCGCCGCTGGCGCCGGAGAGTTTCGACTACGTCTATCGTGATATCAAATCGAGTGTGCTGCTGGGATCGATTTCCGGCGGCACCGATATCGTTTCCTGCTTCGCACTCGCCGCTCCGGTACTGCCGGTGTATCGCGGGGAATTGCAGACGCGAGGTCTCGGCATGAAAGTCGAAATTCTCGACGACGAGGGTAAATCAGTTCGCGAAACACCCGGCGAATTCGCCTGTACGGCGCCATTTCCGAGCATGCCGGTTGGCTTCTGGAACGACGCCGATGGCAGCAAGTACAAGGCCGCGTACTTCGAACGCTTCGACAACATATGGTGCCATGGCGACTGGGCCACGCTGACCCAGCATGATGGAATCATCATTCACGGCCGTTCCGACGCCACACTCAATCCGGGCGGCGTGCGCATCGGCACGGCTGAAATATATCGCCAGGTCGAACGCGTGGAAGACGTTTTGGAATCACTCGCCATTGGTCAGGATTTCGACCACGATGTGCGCGTCGTGCTGTTCGTTCGGCTGCGCGAAAGCATTACGCTCGACGAGGCGCTGCAGGCCCGAATCCGCAAAGTGATCCGCGAAAACACCACACCGCGGCATGTACCTTCCAAGATCATCCAGGTACCGGATATCCCGCGCACAATTTCCGGCAAAATCGTCGAACTCGCGGTGCGCAACATCGTGCACGGCCGCCCGGTGAAGAACACCGATGCGCTCGCCAATCCCGAGGCTTTGGATTTCTATCGCGACCTTCCGGAGCTGGCGGACTGAGTCACAGACCGCCAGGGTCTGAGCTTGAAATTCTCGCTATCGCGACGCAACAAAATCGTAGGCTGGCCGTGAGCGTAGCCAACCCCAGCAACGCTGCGTATTTGCTGGGGTTTGCTGCGTTCACCACCCGCCTACTTGCAACGTTCGGTATGCACGCAGAATTTCAAACGAAGGCACCGCTCACGGATCGGTTCTCTTCGAACACCTCAGTTCGATGCGCCGCCGAATGCCCCCTTTTCCGCATTCCTCCGTATGGGTCGGCACGGAGGAACCCATCATGAAAACCTTGTTGCGCCTTGCGCTGATCGTCGCCGGCTGTTTGATACCGCTGGCGATGACGTCGGCCCAGAACTACAGTCTCAAGCAGACGCTGCGACCGCAGGCAAGCGGTGAAGGGCGGCCCAACACCCAATTGGGTTGGCGCATCGACGTCGACGGTGACATCGCCGTGATCGGCGATCTATTGCTCGATGCGCAGGGTGGCGTGCTGAATCGCACATTGCTGCGTGGCTACCGGCGTGTTGCCGGTGTCTTGCAACGCGCACCGGATCTCGACCTTCAGGACAACAGCGGCGCATTGGTCGAAGTAGCGTTGAGCGGGACGCGCATTGCGTACACCACACGCAACGCGGGTAACACCAGTCGGCGCGTATCCGTCCATAGCTTTGGCACCAACGGATGGGCACTCGATATCAACAGAACGACGAACAACAGCGCCTACGGCAACGCGCTGGCGGTAGACGACGATCGTGTCGTCATCAGCGACAGCTCCTTCAACTCTGGGCAGGGACGAGTGACCGTGCTGAGCCGTGCCAACACCGGCGTGTGGTCATCGGTTTTTCTTACGCCTTCGACAGCGCAGGCCAATGCGTCATTTGGCGCCGCGGTTGCCATCGTCGCTGGCGCTGTCGTGGTCGGTGCGCCTGCGGAAGATGTGGGCAGCGGCCCGATCCTCGCCGATGCAGGTGCGGCCTATGTGTTCGAGTTGACGATGACGACGTGGAATCAGGTCAATCGACTCACCGCGTCCACACCACAGGCGCAGGCGCGCTTCGGAGCGCAGGTCGCCATCAGTGGATTGGATCCATCAACGCCCGACCGCATGCTGATCGCTGCGCCCAATGAGCAAGCCGACACCGGCGCCGTCTACGGCTTCAGACGCGGTGCCTCCAACTGGACAGCGACGTTTCGTCTCAGCGATGCCCAGGCCGGCCAGCGCTACGGAAACGGCCTCGCCCTGGATGGCGCCTATGCGGCCATCGGCGCCGATCTTTACGACATCAATGCCTCACTGAGCAACGCCGGTGCCGTGTATGGCGTAACCTTCAACGCCGGCTTCACCGCGACGGCCGCCGTGCAGCGCCGCAGCGCGCCACAGCCGCGCGCCAGTCAGGCCATCGGCGGCCTCATCGCACTGGACCGCAATGGACCGGCCACGTTTGTCAGCGATTTTCGTGCCGATCTTTACGGCAATATCCTCCAGGGCGAGGTGCTGCTCAGCCAGGGCAATGGCGTAGAGCCATTTCCCGTGCTGGTTCGTGCGCTGGATATCGGCCAGGGCTTGACCGATGCGCGCTACGGTTCGATGTCGGTCGATGGCGATGCGCTCCTGATCGGTGCCGGCAACGAAGATGTGGGCACGCTGCAGAACTTGGGTGCTGTTTATTTCCACCGGCGCCAGCCCGATGGCCTGTATCTGCTGGAACAAAGAATCGCGTCGCCGGATGCAGCGGCCGGCGATCAATTCGGCGCGGTGGTGGCGATCTCGGGCGATATCGCGCTGGTCGGCGCAGCGTTTTTTGATTCGCAATTCGGCACCGATACCGGCAAGGTCTACGTGTATCGGCGCAATGCCGGCATCTGGCAGCTGGAGTCTCAGCTGCTGACCAATTGCCAGAACTTCGATCGCAGAAATTTCGGGCGCGCGCTTGCCTTCAACGGCACCAGTGCATTGATCGGCGAAATCTGCAACGACGGCGATGGCCGCGCAGATGAAGGCGATGTGTCGACACGCCAAGCCAACACTAGCTGGCAGCGACAGCGCTTCGGCGTCGCCATCCGGATGTCGCGCGGCGCCTGGGATGCGGACCTCGCCATTGTCGGCACCCCCTCATCGATAGGCGCACCGGATATTTACAGCGAAGGCGAGCTCAGCACTTATCGCCGCGATGTCGGCGATGGCGAGTGGTACCCGGGTCGGCCCGATGTGATGGGACAGATGCCGGACCAGGGCTTCGGGCTGGATGTCAGCGACGACAACGGACTGCTGGCGGTGACCAGCGTCGCCAACAACGTGCCGGTCAAACTTTATCGGCGCGGCTTCGCGCAATGGCTGCCAGAAGCTAACCTGATCGCCGATGCCGGCAATGTCGGCCCGACCACCAGCGTGGCGGTGCGCGGCAACCGTGTTGCCGTCGGCGTCCCAGGCTATGCCGGCAACAGCAGCAACGAAGGTGCCGTCTATCTCTATTCAAATCCGAACAATCTATGGACGCAGCAACAACAACTGCGTTCGCCCAACATCGAAACATCGTGCTTCTTCGGCAGCGAGATCGCCATGCATCCGGATGGCAGCGTCTTCGTCGCCGCCAAAGAAGAGGACGCAGACTTCGTCAACGAAGGCGCGGTGCATGTGTTCGCGCCGCCCAGCGAGTTGCTGCTACGCGATGGCTTCGAATAAACGCAAGCGACGCGGCCGACAGCCGCAACGCTACTGGCATTGCCAATGGCCGTTGCCACTCATGACCCCGCCGTCGGTGCTTTGCGTAAGGGGAGCACAGGTACCAACAAGGAAATACACTGATGAATCGTTTACTTGCTGCCATCGTCATTGTCGCCGTCGTGCTGGCGGCATCAGCGGGCGCAGCCCAGGTGGGTGCGCCATCGAGTGGCTTCGGCCCGGAATACGGCATGGGCGCGTTTCAGATGTTGAGCAAAGGGCATCGTTACGATGTGTTCGGTAACGCCATCGCCGAGGATTCGGACGGGCGTCTTTTGGTGCTGTCGAGTTGGCGCGATGGCGCCGCTGATTTCAACCGCGATTGCGCGCTGACACGCATGCGCCGCAATGCGCGCATGGTCGATATGGACTTCGGCGATGCGCTCGAAGCCACTGCCCGCATCACTCTGGATCGCGGCGGCACCCATGCCGACTACTGCATTGCTCTGGCGACCGATCCGCTGAACCGTCCGATCGTCGCCGGCCATGCCGATACTTCCGGCAGCAATGTCGCTTTCGTCGCCAGGCTTACCGAGGATGGCGTGATGGACACGGCCTTCAGCAGCGATGGCGAGCTCGCGCTGACCTTCATTCCCTTCATCGGTGTCGAAAGTCGATTCAATGATGTCGTCGCGCTCAGCAACTCGCGTGTGCTTGCCTGCGGCTACGTCACGCGCGGCAGCGAACGCAACATGCTGATCGTGAAGACCACCGCGAGCGGAAGTCTCGACATCAGCTTCAATGACAGCGGCTACAACGAAATCGATTTCAATGGCGGCGGCGGCGACAACGACATGTGTTCGCAACTGCTGGTGTTGCCCACTGGCGATATCGTGCTCGGCGGCACCGCGAGCAGCTTTACCGGCCGCGAGACATTCGCCTTTGCGCGCCTCGATGCCGATGGCGTGCTCGATGCCCAATTCAGCGGAGACGGCCGCCTGCGTGTCGACGATGGTGCCGTCACGCTCACCTCGATCGAAGACATGGCCTATGACCCGGCAAGATCGCGACTGATCGCCGTCGGCAACAATCGCTCGGTCAATGGCCCGATCGATGGCGAAATCCTCGCCATCACCGACGGCGGCGTGCTCGACACCAGCTACTCGCTGGACGGCCGCCGCAGCCTGCGCTTCTCCGATCTGCCGGCCGCGATATCGCGGCAAGCTGGCGCCACCTCGCTGAAGCGCCTGCCGCTGCTTGATGACGGCACCTTCTATCTGATCGGAACGCATTATAATAACGGCTCGGATATCACCAATTTCGGCACCAGCGACATCGCCTTCGCGCGCATCAGCATCGGCGCACTCGAACCGATCGGCGGCAGCACTACAGCAGTGGTTTTTCCGCGGCTGCTACCACCGCTCCACAGCAACGTCGCCGCCGAAAATCAGCTGAAAATCGACGACAGCATCAAGGACGCGATCTACCATCGCGGGCAGGCCCTGGTACTGAGCGACAGTAATCGCTACCCCGCCGGCACTTACCCGATCGATGGTACGACGCAAAGCGTCGGCAAAGGCCCGCTGGTGCCGGTTGTGGCAGCGCTGCAAACCCATGAGCTGTTCAAAGAGCGGCCTGTTCTCCACCGATTCGGAGGCTCTACCGGAGCCCTCCGGCGCTTATCCGGTCATCGCGGTGCCCGCAGGCTACGGCCACTATTGCAGCGTGCGCGACCTTGGTAATCCGGGTGGATTTCTGTTTGCCGCCACGCCCTCGCTCAGCTCCGATCCCTGCGCAACCCTGGTCAACGGCAATCCCAATCGCGTCATCGAACGCTCCGGACTTTGGTCGGTCAGCGGCGGCAACTACGTATTGATGTACTGTGCCGGCAACGTGACCGGCCTGTTCACCGGTCTTGGCAACGCACCGATCGTGCAGGCATCGAATCAGAGTGCCGGAGAAAGCAACTGTTTCTTCTCAGTCGCGCCGCACGCTCTGCCGGTATTCAACAAACCCTATAGCGGCGCCGGCCCTCCCGCCACCACATCGCAGTCGTTCAATCACAACGCGTATGAACTGGATGGCATCAATGTCGGCGACTACGGGCAGACCCCCAACGCCTCTCACCCCGATGCGCACAACATCGATCTCTACGGACGCCAGACCTGCAATGCGTCGGGAGAGTTAACTGGTGTCAACGAGGCTGCTGTCGACATCGGTGTCGTCGATGATCGCATCGTCGTATCTGTTGCCACTGGCCGCGTCGCGTCGGCCCTGCCGCGATACGTTCTCGCACACACCCCGGTCGCCAATGAGCCGTGGCAGCGCGAAGTATTCATCCGCTACACGATCGACAGCGGCCAATACAGCGAGCAATTCACCTTGTTCTATGCGCACATGTCCGATCTTCGCGTTCGCCGCGGCGACATCGTCGCCAGCGGCACGCCAATCGGCAGGGTCGGCACCACCGGTGCGAGCAGCGGTGACCACTTGCACCTTGGCGCCTATCGGCATCGCAATCTGAGTTTTCGAGGCTCGTTCGAAATTCCCTACGAACGAATCAATTATCACGACGGCAAAGACTGGGCGGCATTCTCGCCCTGGGGCTGGCGTGCACCGCAGGGCCTCGACCCCTGGGCATGGCGCTATCGCTCGAACAACCTGACCGGCACGTGGAACTTCAATCTCTGGATCGCCGGACAGGAACCAACGATGTACTAGCGAAGCGGCATCCGTAACGCGGCCCGCCACTCATTCGGTGTCCCCGTTTTGGCGATTTCTGCGTATACGTGGTCATGGCAAGCCACAATCCTGCGAACCCGTTCAGCGCCTGTGCGCTTGTCATTGCCCTGCCCAACTCAATAGGATGCGGCTACGGGCAGCCGGGGCAGGTATATGGCGGAAGAACTCACCGATCTGATCGGGTTGGCGCAGGGTGGCGATCGTTCGGCGGCGGACCGCTTGTTCACTGTTGTCTATGACGAGCTTCGCGCCATCGCCGGGCGCCAGCGGCAGCGTATCCATGGCGCTGGCATTGGCGCCACGTCGTTGGTGCATGAGAGCTACATGCGGTTGATCCGCGGTATGTCGCTGGGCAGTGAGGGGCGAGCGCATTTTTTTGCGACTGCGGCGCGTGCGATGCGGCAGATTGTCATCGATCGGCTTCGCGCCGACATTGCGGGCAAGCGCGGCGGCGACGTCGACATTACCTCGTTTGATGCAATTCACGAAAGTGGCTCCGATTCCGCGCTGGGTCAGATCGACCTGATCGCGCTGGATCAGGCGCTGACCTTGCTGGAGTCATTCGACGAGCGCCTGTCGCGACTGGTCGAGCTGCGCTTCTTCGCAGGGATGAGCCTGGAAGAAGCCGGAGAAAAACTTGGCATGACCGCACGCACACTCAAGCGCGATTGGCGCAAAGCGCGAGCGTTTTTGTATACGCAATTGGATGGGGTTGGCGACGATGAGCGTTGATACCGAGCGACTCAAGCGCGTCTCTGTATTATTTGACGAGCTGGACGAAATGACCCCTGCAGATTCGGCACGGCGCCTCGCCGAACTGCGGTCAAGCGAACCTGAGGTGGCTTTGGAGTTGTCGCACTGGTTGGAAAAGGATCAAAAATCGCACGGCGCGCTCCATGAGCTGACTGGGCGCATCGTGGCCAGCGCCGAAACTACTGCGGCCGACGCCGGCGATCGCAGCGGCCAGCGTATTGGTGCGTATGAGTTGTTGCGCCGCGTTGGCCGCGGTGGCATGGGTGAAGTTTACGAAGCACGCCGTCCGGGCGCGGACTTTGAACAACGAGTGGCGATCAAGCTGTTGCGTCGTGGCCTCGACAGCGACGATATCGTGCGCCGCTTTCTGCGCGAACGCCGAATTCTCGCCCAACTCGAACACCCCGGTATCGCGCGTCTGATCGATGGCGGCCTGACTGAAGATGGACTGCCTTACCTGGTCATGGAATTCGTCGATGGGAGCGGATTGATCGATGCAGCCAACGCCCACACGCTCGATCTCGGCACTCGGCTGCAGCTGTTCCTGCAGATTTGCGATGCGGTCGCCTACGCCCATCGACGGCTGATCGTACATCGCGATTTGAAACCATCCAATGTACTGCTGACCCACGACAACCAACCCAAGTTGCTCGACTTCGGCATCGCCAAGCTGCTGGATGAAGTCGAAGACGAACACCGCACCGGCACTGGCATGCGCGTGCTCACACCAAGCTATGCCGCACCCGAGCAGATTCTTGGCCAGCCAATCAGCACCGCTACCGATGTTTACGCGCTGGGTGTGATCCTCTACGAACTGTTGACCGGGCTATCTCCACACCAGCGACGCGGCAAAGATCTGGATCGTGTCAGCCGTGATCTGGATCAGGAGAGCTTGATTCGACCGAGCGCGGCACTTCTGCTCAATGCGGTCGACGCTGCCCCCGCCACACACACACAACGGCAACGCCGCGCTCGCCAACTTCATGGCGACCTCGACACCATCGTGCTGCATGCGCTCAAACGTGAGCCGGAGCGGCGGTATCAAGGCGCCGCCGAACTTGCCGATGATATTCGCCGCCATCTCAACGGCCATCCGGTGCGCGCCGAAGCCGACACGATGACCTATCGCATGCGCAAGTTCGTCAAGCGCCATCGCGGTGGCGTAACCGCGGCCGCGCTGGCAATACTCGGCATTGTTTCCGGGTTGGTGGTCGCGCTCTGGCAGGCCGACTTGGCGCGATTGCAGGCCAAACGTGCCGATGCCGAAACACGCCGGGCAAGTTTGCAGGCTTCGCGCGCCGAGCACGTCAAAGACTTCGTGCTAGCACTATTTCGTGAGCAAAGCCCGCTGATGCGGGAGAAAGCGCGCGCCGCTACGGCCGGCGAACTGGTCGAACGCGGCATCGCCGAGGCCAAGCGCGAGTTCGCCACGGACATCGAAGTCCAGGCGGAAATCATTGGAGAATTGGCCGATCTTCAGTTCAGCCTGGGCGATATCAAGCAAAGCGTTCCGCATCTGCAATCCGCCCTGAAACTGCACGAACAGACGTGGAGTAAGGCGTCCACCGAATATGCGGTGACCTTGTCGGCGTTAGGCGGTGCCTGGCTCGCGCTGGGTGAACGCGAATTGGCGACCGAAGCCATTCACACTTCATTGGCAACGTTGCGCAAGACCTCCGGCCACGACACCATCGAAACGGCACTGGCCGAGACACGCCTGATCCGGCTGCTGCTGGAGCAGAACAAAAATGCGGAAGTGCTGCCGCTTGCAGAACACGCCCACGCAGTATTCGCACGCGTTCGCGGTGCATTGCACAACAACACCTTGCAGCGTTTGTACAACGTTGGCGTGGTGCTCGATCAACTGGATCGTCTGGACGAGGCCGAGTCTATTTTTCGGCAGGTCATCGCGGGCTATGAGAGCACGGACCGCGCGGACCACGCACAACTGGTGTATCCGCGCACGATGCTTGGCAGTGTGTTGAAGAGCAAGCGCAGGTACGTCGAAGCAGCAACGGTGTTTGCCGCTGCGCTGGACGCGGCCCAGGCGGCACTCGATCAGGATCATCCGATAATCGGTCAGATCTCGATGCATCTGGGCGATCTGATGCGCCGCCAGGCTCGCTACGTCGAAGCCGAGCGCTACTGGCAAACCGCCAAGCGTATTTTTGCCAAGCTCGGATCTGCCGAGCTCGGCATGATCTCCATCCTCCAGGGCGCAGCGGCGCTGGAGCAGGACCAGTTCGATCGCGCCATTGCGCATTATCAGGATGCGATTGTTCAATACAAGAAGACCTTGGGTCCGGACAACGTCTACAGTTACAGCGCAGCGCTCAGGCTTGCCAAAGCGCGCGCCGCGGCCGGGCAACCAGCACTCGCGATACGTGAGGGCAAGGTCGCCCACGAAGCGATGCTGGCGATTGCCGAGCCCAACACCTTCGACGAAACCCACGCGTATGAAGCCTGGGCCGAAGTGCTGTTCGAGGCAAAGCAATGGAAGCAATGCGAAGCAGCGTACCGCAAGGCATTGAGCGTGCAGCGTGGCATCAGCGGCGATGACCACGTCAGCGTTGCCAGCATCGAAATTTGGCTAGCCGAAGCCTTGCACGCCCAGAATCAGGAAAGTACCGAAGCCAGTGCCTTGCTCGATCGCGCGATAGCATTCCTGCAGACTGATAACGTCGACGATCCGAGCTTGGGTGATGCACTACTGTTGCGCGGCAAGCTGCGGGCCAGATCAGGATCGCGCGATGCCGCAACACTTGACTGGCAAGCCGCGCGCAACATTCTCCTTGCAGAATTCGGTGCAGCGGATGATCGCGTTAAAGAGCTTGCGCATCTGCTGGATGATGGCCAACCGAAGTAGCCGCTGCGGCCCAACTGCGCCGAAAAAAGATCTACGCACTAAGCCCAGCAGGGAACCTCTGAACAAGTCCGGAGCCGCGAGCCTCCTGAGTCAGGGGGGCGAAAAACCGCAGATTGACCAGCTCCGCTGTCGAGAGCGGGGATTTGGCAAGCAACCCGCAGTGCGGCGAAGTCGAAGTGGTGACTTATTCAGACCTTCCTTGGGAGGAGCAACACCATGCGCGCAGCCCGCGGTGCCGTATTTCGCAAGCCCGAGTTTGTTGATGCCCGCGGCTCAATGCTCAGCAAGTTGCTGCCTGAACTGGCGGTAGTCGCGACGGTCGCGATGTTTCTGTTCGCGCCGAAGTACGCACAGTGGCTTGACCCGCAGGCCCTGAGATTCACCGCGTTTGCGGAAGGTGCGACATTGATGCTCAGTGCCACGCTGATCGATGTCGCGAGTCGACTGCGCCATTCGCCGCCTTGGTGGCTGGGCATTCTGATTGGCGCCGGCATCCTGGTGATGTATCCGGATGCGATCGCCATGATCCAGATGGCCTGGGCCATGGGCATGTGGATATTCCTGCCCTTCGTCTGGTCGCTCATTGAGCGACTGCGCGAGCTGTGGACGCTGCCATCTGCGTCCGCGCTCGAAAAAATTCGACGTCGCACTTTGACCTTTGATCGGATGTACACCGCGCTGATGCTGGCGGGCATCGCCATCGCCGTGGTTGTCATCTATGCCATTTTCGACGACGGCAACGGGGCCATGGATCTGATGTCACGCGCCGTGCCATGGGTGATGCTGGCGTTCTATGCGATCGCCACAGGCAATGTCTGGCGTGTACATCAGCAGAGCTTTGCCAAGCGACCGCGCAGCCTCTGGCCGAAGATCGACCAGGGCCAGGCGACGTATCTCGACCCATTATAGCGATCGATGGAGAACACCCGGAGCGGACCGCCAGCGCGATGATTTTATACGTGCAAGCGCTGCGCCAAAGCAATGCGAGAACTTGCTCCCGCCGTTCTTCGCCATTTTCGGGATGCGTCAGAAAGACCTACCGCGACGACACGTTGCGGCAGTCCTTGTGCAGCACGCTGACCTACTCAAAGCGATTGCAATGGCGTCAGTTTTCGAATCCGCTCTTGAAGATTGCTTCGGTTCTCGGAGATGTTTCGGTTTGCAGAACAGTGCATTCGGAAAATTCGGAGGTGTCGCCGGCCGCCGAGGTCGCAGTAGCGGTGATCACATCACCCACCGCCAGGCCAAGCTGACGCAGGTGGATCGAAAAGGCGGCCTGGCAATTGCCACTGCTGCAAATTCCGGCTTTGGCAACGGTCAGATCAATGCTGCCGAGATAGTTGGCACCCTGCCCTTAACCCTGGCTGTAACAGCTATCGTCACTGAAAAACTCAATCCGATAGGGCCCCACCGATCACTGAAGTCACTCGACCTTCGATCCGAACTGGCTTGTTGACTGGGTGAATCGAGGTGGTGAGGCGTAGTGCTTCGATAAGCACCGGGAAGTTCTGTTCGCGATGGGCAGCACAGCCAGTGGTCGGATTGCAAAACTGTGGGTCGAAGCTGTTGGCGGTGACGCCGTCGCTGCCCAGATCAATGCCCGGGGAATCGTTGTCAAAGATGCGGTTTGCGGTAATGCGATTGTGTCCCGCTGCCGTCGGCATCACCCGAACGGCGCTGTCACCGTTCTCACGCATGATGTTGTTCGGGTCGATGGTGTCTTGATCTGCTGACGACTTCCACAGGTAACTTGCGCAAACTTTTGTTTGACCGCGAGTGGCCCTGCTTCCGGGGTTTTGCCGTAACCAGAAGCATCCATCAATCGCGAGAAAAGGCCGGTTGCGAGCACATTTGCAGACACTGCAGCATCGACTGCGTTGATGCTCATGCGCATTGAGGCATCGCTGCACAGGAGCTACCTCGGTGTGTTGCCCAATCTCGACTCAGCTCTTCCCAAACATCGGGGAGACAGCAAATGCGTTCAGCCAGGTCGCGTCCATCGGGTTGACTGCTGTTTCAAAGTGTTCGTAATCAACGGCTTTTGGCGTTTACAACCATGCGCAGCAAGCGCATCACTATCGAGGAATTCATGAAAATTAGATTATTGATCTGCGCCACATTGGCGGCAAACGGGGTCTGCGCTGCGTCGATTGACCGCAGTCATGAGACCGTGCTGCTGGCCGAGCTCAATCAAGGCACCAGCATCGTGCGTTTTGAGCAAATCGACGACAAAGTATTACTGCTGACCGAAATCGGAGTCGAGAGCAGCAATGTTCTTGCGCCGCTGATGGAATACGCAAGCAGCAAATCAATTCGCCTGTGCCCCGCACAGATTTACGGCTTGCTCAGTACGCAACCCATTCCCAAAGCTCTGTGGCGGGCGTGCACTGACCCGCAAGCCGCGAAGCAACTACGAGCATTGCGCGCCGACCCTAAAGTATTCCGCATCTTTGACTCCCCGATCACCACCATCGCCAGCTATTGCGTAGGCGCTACCGGGTATCAAAGTTTCAGAAACAATGAATGCACCCCCGAGCTCAGCGACCTTTACGCCGACCATTTTTACGATGGCGACCACTCATACTGGTGCGCAAATACACTGCATAAATCCACCAACCGCATCATGTCCAGCCAACTCGGTGACGAAGGCGAGGTCGCCAGCATCCGCGCGGTGTCCTGCACCGGCACCACCCGTTTCCGCTACTACAAGCGCGACAGCACGGGAGACTCCTGGTCGATGTATCGCGATTATCAGCTCGGCTCCAGCGAGCGCCTCTCTCTCTACAGTTACGACCTCGACTCCACTGGCGACTCCGACTTCCGCTTTCGCCTGGACAGTTCAGACGGCGCATGGCATCGCGATACGGGTTACTTCATCGACGATTGAAATCGGAGGCGTTCTACCTCGGCTCAAACCCTCGATGTCGCGCAATTAACAGTTGCTCGCGCGTGGGGAATCGCTCGCGAGTCGAGCCAAGGGGTGAAACGGGGAAGGCCGCAAGAATGATCCCTACCCCGTTTGGTCGGTCGGTCACAACCCGCTCCGTTGAATGAATGAAAGACGCCCCGCCGCTCCCGCTCGGCATCATCATTCCACGCAGAATCCATGTCGCGGTATGTTCGGGAGCGCACTTACCACGTCGGCCCAGTGGGTCATCATCTGCAATCGCAGTCCATCGGCGCGGCCAATCGTGGCGACGCTGATGGCGATGGGCGCCAAGCGCGAATGCAGCTCGGCGAGCCGGAGCGCAATTAGTGGCTCACGGCGCAGATGCGTCGCTTCCCTCGTTGCCACTCGTCGAGCAAGGAAATCCAGGTGAACCCGAACCGTCTCGCCAGCATCGCCAGGTTTTTCCTGAAATATCGCAATGCTGGAATCCTCAGCGGCGTGGCGTTGGACGATCCGCTGTTTGCCGACGTCGATGCCAGCAAGGTCAGTGCGGGGCTGCCCGAAGACTTCGCCAAGGATCTGGAAGCCCTGGGACCAACGTTCGTCAAGATCGGGCAGGCCCTATCGACCCGTCCAGACTTCGTTCCGGCGCCGTATCTCGCTGCACTCGAGCGCATGCAGGATGCGGTTGCCATCATCGATGCCGTCACGATGCGTGACATCATCGAAAGTGAACTGGGCGTCCATATCAACAAATTGTTCGCCACGTTCAACGACACGCCGATCGGATCGGCATCCTTGTCTCAGGTTTACTCGGCGACGTTGCGTGATGGCCGACCCGTGGCGGTCAAGGTGCAGCGCCCGGACGTCGCGGCAGCTCTTCGCGAGGATCTGGACCTGCTCTCCCGTCTGGCTGGAACGATCGGGATGGTCAGCGACACACCACGGCGCTATGGCTTTTCAGAATGGATCGGCGAATTCCGCAAGACGCTTTCCGACGAGCTTGATTATCGGCGCGAAGCGGAGAATCTGGAACAGTTCGCGCGCAACCTGGAGGACTATCCGCGCATCAGTGTTCCCAAGCCGATCTGGGACTACTCCACGGCCCGAGTGCTGACCATGGAGCTGGTAATTGGCGACAAGGTCACCAAGATTTCGGAGTTGCGCCGTATTGACCCCGCCGAGTCCCTGGGCGAGGTCGCGAGCGACCTGGTGCGTGCGTACCTTGATCAAGTCTTCGTGCATGGCCTGATCCATGCCGATCCGCATCCGGGAAACGTGCTGGTCACGCCCGACGGTCACTTGTCTCTGCTCGACTTGGGCATGGTGGCGCATGTACCGCCGCGGATGCGCGACCAGTTGTTGAAACTCCTGCTCGCGATCGTCGACGGACGTGGCGAGCAGGCGGCCGAAACCTTTATTCACCTGAGCACGCGCTTGGAGGATTTCGACGAGAGCACGTTTTCGCGCGAGATAGCGCGAATGATTGCCCAGTATTCCTCTTCGCTGAACTCGGGACGCTCGGAAGGCAGGCTTCTGCTCGAGTTGACGCGGGTAGGGGCCACTTGCGGACTGCGCTCACCAGCCGAGCTGCCGCTGCTCGGCAAGACCCTGTTGAATCTCGAGGGCGTGTGCTCGGCGCTCGACCCCAAACTGCCGCTGAAGCAGATCATCGAAGATCACCTGCAGGCGGTGATGCAGCGGCAGCTCAAGCTGATGTTCGCGCCCAATCGCGTGGCCAGCGATCTGCTCGAAGTCCAGGAGTTGTTGCGGGAATCACCACGCCGGTTGTCGCAGTTGCTGCGCACTTTGTCTGACAACCGTTTCCGGGTCCATATCACCGGCCTTGAGGAAGCGCGGCTGATCGAGAGCATGCAGAAGATCGCCAACCGGATCGCCGCCGGCGTGATCACCGCAGGGCTGATCCTTGGCGCAGCGCTGATGATGCGTGTCCCGTCCACGCTGCAGTTGTTCGGCTATCCGGCGCTGGCGTTGGTCCTGTTCCTGGCGGCGTTCGTACTGGGCGGCGCACTGGTGGGAAGCAGCCTGCTGGGCGACCGGAAATCGAAGCCGAGAGAAGAACGCGACCCCATCTGAGGTGAGGCAGCGTGGGTTCGCCTTGATTCCCTGCGGGGATGGCGAAGGCACATCAGGGCGCATTCTTTTCGCCGCGCAGCGGGAACCCGGGCCTGGACTGCTGGCTTGAAGACCAATTTGCCCAGCGGACGCTTGCCAGAACCACACCTGCATCCATACGATGCGCACAGCAAGAGCCGGGGCAGGCAAATGACGGAAGAACTCACCGATCTGATCGGTCGGGCGCAGGGCGGCGATCGTCGTGCGGCCGATCAATTATTTACCGCTGTGTACGCCGAACTACGCGCCATCGCTGGACGTCAGCGTCAACGTGTTGAAGGTTCGGGCATGGGCGCGACTTCGCTGGTGCATGAGAGCTACATGCGGCTGATTCGCGGCATGTCTCTGGGCAGCGAGGGCCGCGCGCATTTCTTTGCGACCGCGGCGCGCGCGATGCGACAGATTGCCATTGATCGGGTGCGTGCTGATATTGCCGGAAAACGTGGTGGCGGTGTCGACATCACGTCGCTGGATGGCGTGCTCGAGAGTGCCACTGACACCGACTTTGGCCATGCCGATATGCTCGCCCTGGATCAGGCGCTGACGCTGTTGGAATCATTCGATGCACGGCTGTCGCGGCTGGTGGAGTTACGCTTCTTCGCCGGCATGAGCCTGGAAGAAGCTGGTGAGAAACTCGGCATGTCCGAGCGCACGCTCAAACGCGATTGGCGCAAGGCGCGCGCCTTTCTGCATGCGCAACTCGATGAGGCTGACAACGATGAACCTTGATGGCGTTCGGGTGCCGCGTTCGAACGCAAAAGCAGGGCGCACCATTTCAAGACAGTCGCTTCATGTGGCAGTAATATCTTGACCGTTGCGCCGCCGTCTGCCGGCATGGGTACGCCGAGCACTAGGCGTCGCGCATAAATAATGTGATCGGATTACGCCGGATTTTATCCCGCCTGCCCGGCGCCCAAAGGGGCGCGTAGTCGGACTACGCAATCCTTTGGGCAACAGCGCAGGCGGGTTAAAAGACCAACAAGAGTGTCACGTTCAAAATAGGCGCATTATTTCTGCGCGACGCCTAATGTCCAAGCTTGCGCTGGATGGGCACGTCAAAGCTTGCTTCGAGCAATTCGCTGCCGCTTTTCCAGCGCGCGGTTCCGGCCATACGCTGCGCGTTGCGCAGAGGCATGATGTCCAGAAATTTGAGAACGCCGTCCTCGGCAACCTTGGCGCGATCAAACGACTTTTAACTCAGCACGACTTTGAGTTCGTCACCTAGGGAAGGTCTGAATATGTCACCACTTCGTCTTCGCCGCACTGCTTATTGCTTGCCAACCCCTCAAAAACCTGCGGTTTTTCGCCCCCTGACTCAGGGGGCTATCGCGGCTCCGGACTTGTTCAGAGGTTCCCTAGGTAGGGCATCGCAACCGCATCGATCAACACGAAACGCGCGCTTGTGCTGTGCAGACGGCCTTTGACAACCGGCGCTGAGGCAGCTAGTGCCGCTGTGACGCAGAGCAGCGGGCAATACAGCAGTAGTGGAGTGGACAAACACCGGCAGCCGATAGCCACGCAGCAACGTGTCGTTTGACTCACCAGGGCGTTGTGCGACCGCGGCCAGATCCCTGTCCACGGCTACTTCTGCATCGAAATACCCAACCGGCAGACCTTCACCGGAGGCCGGCGGGTGCAGCGTTTGCTTCGGTGTGTAGTTCTGCGCGCTGGCGGTGCCAATCAGCATCGACAGCAAGACCAGCGGCAGCGCCACCCTCAGCAACAGCGTTCGCAGCGCTGCGCGCGAAATGCGCAGCGGCTAAACGGTGTCTGTTTCATCCCGACCACTTGTATCTCGATCTCTCCCGTTCTGACTACGTCAATCTCGCGTTTTTGGGTTTTCGGCTTTTACAAGCGAATACGAATAAACCGCAGAAACGGGGCCATGCGCTGGTTCCGTGTCCCGAATTGGGTGGTTTACACGTATGCGCGGTCATGGAAAACAGAAAACCCGAAAATGCGCTCTGCGCCAGTGCGCTTGCCACAACCCTGCCGGCCTCAATAGGATGCAGCTGTAATCATCCGGGGCCGGCTCATGACGGAAGAACTCACCGATTTAATCGGCCGGGCACAGGGCGGCGATCGCCGCGCGGCCGATCAGTTGTTCACTGCCGTTTACGCCGAGCTGCGCGCAATCGCTGGACACCAGCGACACAGAGTGGAGGGCGCCGGCATGGGGGCGACTTCGCTTGTGCATGAAAGCTATCTGCGTCTGATTCGCGGCATGTCATTGGGCAGCGAGGGCCGCGCGCATTTCTTCGCGACCGCGGCGCGTGCAATGCGACAGATTGCCATTGACCGATTGCGAGCGGAAATTGCCGGCAAGCGTGGAGGCAATGCCGATATCACTTCATTGGATGGTGCCCTCGAGGATGCCGAAGACGTAAAACTTGGCCAAACCGATCTGCTGGCGCTGGATCAGGCGTTGACCCTATTGGAAACTTTTGATGCGCGGCTCTCGCGATTGGTGGAGTTGCGTTTCTTTGCCGGCATGAGCCTGGAAGAAGCCGGCGAAAAACTGGGCATGTCCGAACGCACACTCAAGCGCGACTGGCGTAAAGCACGTGCTTTCTTGCACACGCAATTGGATGGAGCGGCCAGCGATGAACAATGATGCGGAAAAACTGAAGCGGGTAGCGACGTTGTTCGACGAACTACATGATCAGACCGCCGAAGCGCGCGCCGTTCGATTGACTGCCCTGCGCATCGCAGAACCCGAGGTCGCATTGGAGTTGTCACGCTGGATTGCCAAGGATGAGCAATCGCAAGGCCTGCTTGATTTATTGACGCAAAACCTCGCGGGCAGAATTGAACCCCCGCCTGCAACACCCAGTGATCGCAGCGGCCAACACATTGGTGCCTATCAACTGCTGCGTCGTGTCGGCCGCGGTGGCATGGGCGAAGTCTACGAAGCCTGCCGACCAGGCGCCGATTTTGAACAGAAAGTAGCGATCAAGCTGTTACGTCGTGGACTGGACAGCGAAGACATCGTGCGTCGCTTCCTGCGTGAACGGCGCATCCTGGCCCAGCTCGAGCATCCCGGAATCGCGCGCTTGATTGATGGCGGGCTGAGTGACGATGGCCTGCCCTTTCTGGTCATGGAATTTGTCGACGGCAGCGGTTTGATCGAAGCCGCCAACGCGCTCGCGCTTGATGTCAACGCGCGATTGACCCTGTTCCTGCAGATCTGTGATGCGGTGGCCTATGCGCACCGTCGCCTGATCGTGCATCGCGATCTGAAGCCATCGAACGTGTTGCTGACAGTGGACAACCAACCCAAGCTGCTGGATTTTGGTATCGCCAAATTGCTCGATGAGACCGATGACGAACACCTCACCGGCACCGGCATGCGCGTGCTGACACCCAATTACGCCGCACCCGAGCAAATTTTGGGACAACCAATCAGCACCGCGACCGATGTTTACGCATTGGGTGTGATTCTTTACGAGCTGCTTACTGGAACCTCACCCCATCAGCGCCGCGGCAAAGATCTGGAGCAAGTCACCCGCGACTTGGATCAGGAAAGTCTGACTCGACCCAGTGCCGCGGTACTGAGATCAGACCCGAGCGGGAGCACGACGCAGCTCCAGCAGCAGCGCCTGGCGCGCCAACTCAGCGGCGATCTCGACACGATCGTGCTGCACGCTCTCAAGCGTGAACCCGAGCGACGCTACCAAGGTGCAGCCGAACTGGCTGACGACATCCGTCGGTATCTCAATGGTCATCCGGTACGCGCCGAAACCGACACGCTCAACTATCGGGTGCGCAAGTTCGTCAAGCGTCATCGCGGCGGTGTGACGGCCGCCGTGCTGGCCATACTCGGGATTGTTGCAGGCTTGGTGATTGCGCTGTGGCAGGCCAATCTGGCGCGCCACAGCGCAGCGCGCGCCGAAGTCGAAGCAGCGCGCGCTGAGCGCGAGGCTGCGGCCGCTGTGGAGTCTGCTTCGCGCACCAAGCGCGTGAAGGATTTCATGATGGAAACGTTTGTGCACGCCGATCCATTGCGCAGCGCTGCGGATGCGCCCAAGACCGTGGCGCAGGCAGTGGATGCGGCACTTGCACGCGTCGACAGCGATTTGGGCGACGATCCCAAGTTGCAGATTGACCTGCTCGACGACTTCGGCGAAATTCGTACCGGACAGGGTCGTTTTGACGAGGCACAGAGGCTGTTCGAGCGCGCCCTTGCGCAAGCCGAGAAAACCTACGGCCCCGACCATCCCGCGGTCGCGGAGTCATTGCTCAATCGCGCGTCGATTGAAATCTATTCCCAGCGCACGCTGTCGGCCGCACCTTTAGTCGAGCGCGCCATTGCGATACTCGAAAAGAACGCTGATCTAGATCCACTGGCTTTGGTAAATGGGCTGTCGTACCTGCAGGCAGTCCGTGAAGCGCAAGGCCGCCGGGAAGAGGCATTGCAACTGATCCGACGCGCCATCGATGTTCAACGCCAGTTCGGCAAACCGGGCGACCCGGCATTGAGCAATACCCTTGCCAATTTCGGTACCGCACTGTTCAATTTAGGGCGCCTCGCCGAGTCCGAACAACCCTATCGCGAAGCGATAGCCGGCATGGAGAAATCCTTCGGTGCCGATTATCCTGGCTTGGAGAGCTCGCTCAGCGGCCTTTCCGAAGTACTGTACCGAAGAAGCGAGATTGCCGAGTCCATCGCCCTCAACAAACGTCGTTTGCGCATTGCCCGCAACGTATATTCTGGTGCACACCCCTGGATTGCCGATGTACTCACCGACATCGCCTGGCAATCCCAGGAGCTTGGCAAAACCAAAGAAGCATACGCGCAGTTTGACGAAGCCATTGCCATCTACACGACACTGGCCAGCGACGAAATCATTCATCCGTTGCGCGACCGCGCGATATGGATGAACCGGGCGGGCGACCATCCCGGTGCGTTGGCCACCATCGATCATGCATGGCAAATCTGTCAGGAGCGTCAGCTCGATCATCCTTACTGCGCACTTATTCGCGCCAATCGTGCCGGGATATTGGCCCGACTGGGCCGAGCCGACGATGCACTGACTGAAGCCGACGCCGCAATGGCGGATTTGCGCAAGTTCAACATGGCGGGCAGCCATGACATGGCCCAGGCGATGGAGTCCAAATCATTCGCCTTGAAATCGCTCGGCCGACAAGCCGAAGCCGAGACCGTGCTGCGCGAAGCACTGGCAATCCACATCAAGGTCTATGGCGAAGCGCATCCGGAAACTCAGCGGGTACGCCGACAATTTGGCGCGGTGCCCAAGCCACCAGGCACGCCGCAGTGAGCACGCGTCCATAGGTATCGGCGGTGCAGCCCTCTAGGGAACCTCTGAACAAGTCCGGAGCCGCGATAGCCCCCTGAGTCAGGGGGCGAAAAACCGCAGGTTTTGACCAGCTCCGCTGTTGAGAGCGACCTGCTCCGCTGTTGAGAGCGGGGTTTGGCAAGCAATAAGCAGTGCGGCGAAGACGAAGTGGTGACTTATTCAGACCTTCCCTAGAGAAGGTCTGAATAAGTCACCACTGAGTCGAGCGTTGTTGCGCATTGTCGGTCAGATCGGATGACGGATCTGACCAGTGCCACGCAGCACCCATTTTCGCGTGGTCAGCGACTCCAGGCCCATCGGCCCATAGGCGTGGATCTTGGTGGTGGAAATACCGAGCTCGGCACCCAGCCCGAGTTCGCCACCGTCGTTGAAGCGTGAAGAGGCATTCCACATCACGGCTGAGGCATCCGCCTCGCGCAAGAATCGTTCGGCACGCGCGCTGTTCGCGGTAGCAATGACTTCGGTATGCAGACTGCCATGCGCTGCGATATGTGCCAATGCTGCATCCAGGTCATCCACCACGCGAACCGCGAGGATCAGGTCCAGATACTCCGCGTCCCAGTCGCTGGCATCGGCCAGCCGCGCACTTGGCAGATACGGCACACTGCGCTCGCAGGCACGCAGTTCCACGCCACGCGCCCGCATCTCATGCGCTACACGCGGCAAAAAGCTATCCGCTATCCGGGCATCCACCAACAAGGTTTCCAGCGAGTTGCACACACCGGGACGGCTGGTTTTGCCATCGATCAGCAGACGCAGGGCCAGCCCGATATCGACATCGGCATCAACGTAGAGGTGGCAAACACCTTTGTAGTGACGGATGACCGGGATGCGGCTGTGTTCAGCGACGAAACGGATCAGGCCCTCACCGCCGCGCGGGATGACCAGATCAATAAACTGGTCGAGCTTGAGCAAATCGAGCAAATCAGCACGGTCAGTCGTCGGCATCGCGCTAACCACAGCGAGCGGCAACGCCTGTTCAACCAGTGCGCGCTGCACAGCGGCCAGCAATGCGCCATTGGAGTGCACGGCTTCGCTGCCACCGCGCAGAATGGCGGCGTTGCCGCTTTTGATGCACAACACCGCGGCATCGATGGTGACGTTGGGACGTGACTCGTAGATCATCGCGATCACGCCCAGCGGCGCACGCATACGCCCGATTTCCAAGCCATCGGCGCGCGCTGGCTGCCATTGCACGGCACCGAGTGGATCGGGCAGTTCGGCAATTTGGCGCACGCTGGCTGCGATCGCAGCGACGCGATCGGGCGTGAGCCGCAGACGATCGACCATTGCCGCGCCGCGTACCGCGTCTTCGGCGAGTTGCAGATCGCGCCGGTTGGCCTCAAGAATCGCATCAATGTCGGCCCCCAGTGCGTCGGCAATCGCGAGCAATGCCTGATTGCGCTGGCGGGTATCCAGACGCGCCAATGCGCGTGAAGCTGCACGCGCGTTCGCTGCCAGTTGTTCAATGGCCGGGTTCAAAGCATCACCATATCGTCGCGGTGGATCACCACGTCGCTGCCGGCGTAGCCGAGCAGACCCTCGATTTCCAGAGAGCCATGGCCCTTGATGCGTGAAAGTTCGATGGCGTCGTACTGGCTGACACCTTTGGCTATAACACGATCCGATCCCTCCAGTTCAATCACCACATCGACAGCATCGCCAGCACGGAAACTGCCACGCACTTCGACCACGCCGGGTGGCAACAACGAGGCGCCACGCTCGCGCAAGGCGCGCGCGGCGCCAGCATCGATGCGCACGACGCCCTGCGATTCCAAACCGTGTTTCATCCAATGCGCCTTGGCACTGAGCGCACTGCCCTGAGCGCGAAACAGCGTGCCAGGATTTTCGCCGCGGCGCATCGCATCCAAGGCCTGCGCCTTGCGTCCATTGAGAATCAAAGTGGCAATGCCGCGCTTGGCGGCTTTCTCCGCCGCCTCAATCTTGGTACGCATGCCCCCGGTACCAACACTCGATCCGGTGCCCCCAGCCAGTGCATGGATCGATGCATCGATTGTAATGACTTCCGGAATCAGGCGCGCGCCCGGCGCCACGCGTGGGTCGGCTTCAAAGAGTCCATCGATATCCGAAAGAATGATCAGCAGGTCGGCCTCAATCAGCACTGCCACGTGCGCAGCCAGATTGTCGTTGTCACCGAGCTTGAGTTCGTCCACTGCGACGGAATCGTTTTCGTTGACCACAGGCAGCGTACCCAGTGCCAGCAACTCGCGCAGCGTGTTCTTGGCATTCACGAAACGGCGTCGGTTGCTGATGTCTTCGGCAGTCAACAGCACCTGCGCGCATGGCCAATCGAACAAACGCGACCAGGCTTCCATCATCCGCGCCTGGCCAACCGCGGCAAGCGCCTGCTTGGCAGCCACCGTTCCGCGCACACCAGGCTCGATGCCCAATACTGCCCGGCCTGCGGCTACAGCGCCGGACGACACCAGCACTAGCTCGCGACCCTCACTGCGGCAATCGATGATCAAGCGGGCAATTCCGAGCAGATAACGAGTGGACAATGACCGTCCTTCCGGCGCAATCAAATTGCTACCAACCTTGATGACGGCCCGCTTCCAGGTGGAGAGAATCATGTGAATATCGCTAGCGTAGAAGCACAGTGGCCAGAGACTAGCGGCTGACCCGGAGAATTGTCACTTGCATTGCTCCCGCGGGTCGCTGGGGTCATTGCGAATTCGCGTCACATTCGCGGATTCGCGACCTGCTACTTTCGCCACTTTGCGCAGCGATGGGTTCGCGCAGTCTACGAGCGAGTGCCCAGTACCACTGGCGCGAGCGGCGCTGCACAAGATTTCCGAAAGTCAGGAGCCTCGAATGATCAGCCGACGTGAGTTGATCGCCGCATCTGCGATCGGCGCTGCCGCGACACTAGCCACGCTTGCCTGGCCCGTCGCGTCGGCGTCGCTCAATCATCGTGCGATTCCGTCGTCCGGCGAGAACATTCCAGTGATTGGACTGGGCACGTCGGGCAATTTCGAGGTCGGCGATTCCGCGGCAGAAAAAACTGCATTGCGTGGCGTAATCATCAACCGCGCTTTTGGAGACGGCCTCTTGTTCGAGAAGGTCAGAAACTGCGGCCTGCCGGCCTGGGCTGAAGAATCGAGTGTCCGCGCCTGGGCACATATCGCTCAGAACTTTTCGTTGGCTCACCCCGCGATAACCGCAGTCAGTCCAGCTTCGTCCAAACCGGAGCGCCAGGGTGCACATTTACGCCCCGGAACAGGAGCGGAGCTGAGTCCGCGTCAATGCGCCGAACTCGTTGGGTTGTTCGCGTGATGGTCCACGCCCAACGCAGCGACAGCATGGACTGGATTTCCAAGCTATTGCGCGTAAACCGTGACGAAGCGGGCGGCGTCGTGCCGGCATTGCTGCTGTTTTTTTTATTGTTCACCAGTTACTTCATGCTGCGTCCTGTGCGCGACACAATGGGCATTGTCGGCGGTGTGGAGAATCTGCAGTGGCTATTTACCGCTACTTTTATCGCGACCCTGGCCTGCATGCCATTGTTTGGATGGCTCGCCAGTCGAGTCACGCGACGACTGATCCTGCCGTGGACCTACGCTTTTTTTGCCTCGCATCTGGCGCTGTTCGCGATCGGATTTCAACTTGTGCCCGACAATATCTGGCTGGCGCGGACCTTCTATGTCTGGTTATCGGTATTCAATCTGTTCTCGATCTCGGTCGCGTGGAGTCAGCTTGCCGACTTGTTTCCACTGCGCGACGCCAAGCGACTGTTTGGCCTGATCGCGGCAGGCGCCAGCGCTGGCGGTATCTGCGGCCCATTGCTTGGCGCCGCTCTGGTCGGCTCGATTGGTCACTCCGGCCTGGTTATTATTTCAACTGCCCTGTTGATGACAACGCTGGCGGCGGGCCGACATTTGCAGCGCTGGCGCGATCTGCATCCGCTACTGGAGATCGCTGCCGAATCCCGCCATTCCCTGTTGGGCGGCAGTCCTTTTGCTGGTGCCACGACAGTCATACGTTCGCCCTATCTGCTGGGGATCGCAGCCTTCGTGGTGCTGTTGGCGAGCGTGACTACCTTCCTGCATCTGGAGCAATCACGGTTGGTCGAAGCGCACTTCTCCAGCAACACCCACCGCACGCAGTTTTTTGCGGTCGTTGAAGTGGTGGTGCAGTCATTGGCGATGCTCACGCAAATTTTTTTCACCGGCCGCATTGCCGAGCGACTGGGACTGCGCACGCTGCTGACCATGGTGCCGCTGATAGTCGCTGCCGGATTTCTGTGCCTGACCATCTCACCCATACTGGCCGTGTTCGTGGTGGTTTTGGTGGTACGTCGGGCGGGCGAATACGCGCTGGTCCGACCGGGGCGCGAGATGTTGTTCACGCGCGTCTCCAATGAGGCAAAGTTCAAGGCGAAGAACTTCATCGACACCACGGTTTACCGAGGCGCCGATGCGGTTAGCGCCTGGGTCAAGGCCGGCGTGGACCTGATCGGTCAACATCCCGCGGTCATTGCGATTTTCGGTGCGGCGATCGCCCTGGTTTGGGCGGCTGCGGGCAATTCCCTTGCGCGGCAGGCAGAATCAAATCGCAGCGAAGAAATGCTGGATTGATTCCTGCGGGCACGTTTTGAACCGAGCCACATTTTTGCGCCAAGCTACATTTTGCTCCACGCTACATTTTTACGCCAAGCTACATTTTTGCTCCAAGCTACTTGCCGCGGAAGACGGATTGCGGAATCCTCAGCGCCACCACGGACGCCTTGACCATGAAAACGCCGAATCCCGATCGACTCGACCGCATCGTCGCCGATGCCCGCCGCCAAGCCGAGCAACGTCAGCTGGGCTACCGCGAACGCGCGCTCAAAATGTATCCGTGGATTTGTGGGCGCTGTACACGCGAGTTCGACCGCAGCAACCTGCATGAGCTCACTGTGCACCATCGCAACCACAACCACGATGACAACACGCCGGATGGAAGCAACTGGGAGCTGCTGTGTCTTTACTGTCACGACAATGAGCATTCGCGCTACATCGATAATCATGGCAGCGAACCACCTGGCAGCACCGGCCGGGTCGAAGCGGCAACCTCCAACCCGTTCGCGCAGCTGCGCACGCTGCTGGATACACGAAAATAGGCGGGCCAGCAAAATGCGCGGGTTGGACGCTGCACAAAGTTGCGTGTGTGTGCTTGGTCAAGGGTAGAATCCAGCAACGCGACCGGAGAGCAAGCGATTGGACCTGCGACACCGCTACCTTCTGCGTGCCACGCTCGGCCCCGGAGTCCTGCTCGTGGTGGTGGGATCGGCGTATTTCGCCATCGAAGTTTATGGCCTGCAATCGGCGCTCGAACTGCGTTGGCTGGCGGTGGTGGCGCTGTTCGCCTGTTTGCTGATGCTGCTCCTGCTGTTGCGCCTGGTGAATACCGCAGGCGAACGAGAAACGGTCCGCGGCCGCGAGCGCAACCTGGTCGAGCAGCAGCGCGCGTTCGACCGTTTGCACTCTGGCATCAGCGGGCTCCGCCGCGATCCCGGCAAGACACGTTGGCTGCAACTCGCCGAGCAAAATCGGATAACCGACGCCGCAATCATCGCGGGCTGGGAACTCCGCTATCAGGAGTTGCTCGCCCACCCGAGTCGAAAGGCCTGGGCCACCGAGGCACTGAAGGGGCGCTTCCCCAGCGACGCGGAGATAGATTACGAATTGCACCCGCATTTACTTCTGACCTGCATCCACCTGCAACCCATCGAATCGGCGATTCGCAAGGCGGGCATTTATTGCAGTGCACTTTCGCCGATCAGCATCGTCACCTTCGCCAGCCTGCACGCCTCCAAAGCCAGGCGCCACTATTCGCTGCCGAGTTTCATCGAATGGGAAACGACGGGTGTTTCGGCAACGAATCCCGACACGTCTGCGCTGGTCTGCCGCCAATGCGGATCGCGCATCCAGTCCGGGGCCGGAGAGCCGTTCCCCCCTTGATTGACCGCTGCCTGGCCCGCGTCTGGGTAACACGCGTTTTTCAATAGCGCGCCTGGATCAACCGCACCTGACCTGGACGACGCCACAACAGGTAGAGATTGCCGTAATCGGCATCGCCAATCGCGGCCACCGCAGGGCCACCCAGGGCTTTGATGATTGCCGGTACCGTGTTGCTGTGACCAACCACCAGAACCACGTCGGCTTGGTGTTTGCGCACCGCAGCGGCGACCCGGTCCGCATGTCCGTCAGCAGGGCCGGCACTTGAGTCAACGACAATGGGGGTGAGCTTCAACGATTCAGCTAAGGGCGTGGCAGTGGCACGCGTACGCTGCCATTCGGTGGTAATGATAACCGCAACATTGGCATGTTCGAGTACATGGCGCAGTGACTGCGCGCGCGCCTCTCCCACACTGGTCAATCCCGGATCCTTGCCCTGATCGAGCGCTTTTTCTGCGTGGCGCACCAGTATCACCAACTGCTCGGCATTCGATCCGGATATCGCTGCGCCGACTTCCGCCGCGGCCAATGAAGCTGTTTGCGCAGCGGCGAGTGCGACCCACATCGCCACGCGGGCGAGCATTTTCATTGACTCAACTCCTTACAAGAATAGGCAATCAGGAGGAAGTTGAAACTCAAAGCGCCGGGGCCGCAAGCAGATCTATGCCCCCGGCATTGCCGCGTTCCAAGCGCACACATTGAAGGTCTCCCGGATAAAAAAACGGAAGCGGCAAGCCGCTTCCGTTTAGTTCAACTGGATGAGAGCAAGCGCCCAGGCCAGTGTCAGTTGGTGTGGGTGTGCTTGTCCAGGAACTTTTCCATCGCGGTGTACAGGTTTACCTGATTCTTGAAATCGTAGAATCCGTGGCCTTCCTTGGGCGCCACAATGGTCTGCTCTGGTGGCTTGCCCGCCTTGGTCAAGGCGTTCAGCAGTGCCTTGTACTGCGTGATCGGCACGCGGCGGTCTTTCGCGCCCTGCACCAGCATCACCGGAATATTGATCTTGTCTGCGTTGTAGGCAGCCGACTGGGCTTCCTGCTCGGCGCGGGTTTCCGGCATGACGCGCTTGAGGAATTTGCGTCCCGATTCCTGCTCCGGAATGTCGCCATCAGTAAACATCATCGGCAGGCTGTAGACACCCACATAGCCAATGGTGCACGCGTACTTGGTGGGTTCGCGCACCACCGTCTGCAGGGCAGCATAGCCACCGTACGAAGCACCATAGGTACAGATGCGCTTGCTGTCAGCAACGCCCTGCTTGATTGCCCAATCCACCGCATCGGTCATGTCGTTGATCATGGTCGTACCCCAGTTGCGGTAGCCCATTTTCTCAAAAGCACTGCCGTAACCGCCCGAACCGCGGAAATTTATTTGCAGCACCGCGTAACCACGGTTGGCGAGAAACTGTATTTCGGGATTGAAACCCCATTGATCGCGTGGGCCGTGCGGTCCGCCATGCGGATGAAAGATCAACGGCAGGTCCTTGCCACCGCCGTCTTTGGGAAGGGTGAGATATCCGTGCAACTTGACCCCATCACGAGCAGTGACTTGAATCGGCTCCATGTTCGCCATTTGGTCGGGCTTGATCCAACTCATGTTGGACAACAGGAAGCGAGCCTTTCCGGACTCGCGATCAAACATGTAGAAGGAACCAGGGTCGATGTCGCTGGCCGCACGAAACAGGATATAACGACCGTCTTCGCTGATCCCGCGAAAGCTGACAACGTGATCGGGAAACGCGTTGATCAGACCGGCATAGGCCTTGGATTCGGGGTGATCCTTGTTGACAAAGTCGTAGTACGGTACGCCGTCCACATAGAGCACCGCGAGCAATTCCTTTTCATCGCTGCTCATCAGGTTGCCGCCAGGTTCGACGTTGGCGTTTTTGCTGAGCAGTGTCTCTTTATTGCTCTCCGGGTCGAGCAACACCGTGCGTGAGGGCTCACCCTTTTCGCTGACGCTCATGTAGACCTTCTTGTTGTCCCGATCAAACCCCATCGGAATGCGCGATCCACCGCCCATTTCGCTCTCGTGAACGGTTTCCCAGGAATCGCCGTTGCGACGCAGCGTCTTGGTTTTGAGATCATTCATCGAACCGATCGCATAACGTACCTTGTGGTCGTGGTCGACAACAAAGCCGCCTTGGTCGAGTGGCGCAGTTGCCACGGTGCGCGTCTTGCCGTCAAACACGTTGAGTTTGAACAGGTAGGATGAATCCACTGAGCGTTGAACCAGAATGTTCTTGTCATCGTCTTTGAGCGTGTCGACTATTTGGTAGAAGCCGCCGTTGGGGATATCGGAGCGCTGGGTGCCATCAACATTGCTGGCGAAAACGTCGGCCAGGCCCTGGCGCTGATCGAATCGTCCGGTTTTTTCAGTGACATACATCAGGAATCGTTCGTTGCTCACCCAGAGCACCCGGGTGATGTGCTTGTTGGTGCCATAGTCCCACTTGCCGACCAGCTTGGTATCGGCCGAAGTCAGCACCGCGAGCCCTGTTCGATCACCCTGGGGCACGGTCACCGCCAGGTATTTACCGTCGGGCGACAAGGTAACGTCAGTGAATTCTGCATCCTTGAAAAAATCTCCTACGGGCACTTCTTTTGCTTGCAGAATGGACGCGGTCAATAGCGCCATCAGCACCATGGTTTTCTTGAACATTTGCCTCTCCTCGATTGCGAATCTTTGGTCGTCTAGCCGGGCGACCTGCAGTCACCCTGGGACATGCGCTTCAAGCCAGTGCCCCGGTTATGCCAGAAGGCAGCGCATCGAACGCACAACGAGCGCATTCTACGCCTTTGGGCGGCACGACAGACGAGACAGTTGTCACCCTGCGGAACTGACGCCGGGCTTTCCGACCCATTCACCCGGCCGAGCTGCAGCCCACCAGTGCGGGCCATATGCGGATTTCTGGCAATATCAGACCGAGGGTGCGGTGGCGACCTACGCCATCCTGCCGTCTCGCACATTCACCTGAAACCGCGTCATTTCTGGCCATGCCTAGTCGCGTCGCCGTGCCACTCGGTTAGCGTAGCCGCACCTCTGCACCCTGCCTGGCGAAAAAGCTCCTTCGGTTTCATTTTTGCCAATGTGGCACAAACGGTGTACTAAGGCGTCGCGCAAAACAGACAACACGCCATGCCCATGACCGCCGCCCAGCGCGCGCAAGTGCAGATTCATTTCTGTGTACTGCTCTGGGGCTTCACCGCCATCCTCGGCAAGCTCATCTCGCTTGCGGCACTGCCGCTGGTGTGGTGGCGCATGCTGATTGTGGTGGCAGTTCTTGCCCTGTTGCCCCGCGTTTGGCGCGGTCTCATCGGAATGCCGCTGCGCTTGATTGGCGCCTATGCGGGCATCGGCGTCCTGGTCGCGTTGCACTGGCTCACGTTTTACGGATCGATCAAACTTTCCAACGCGTCAGTGGCAGCAACCTGCATCTCCCTGGCCACCGTGTTCACTGCGTTGATCGAGCCATGGCTGACCGGAACGCGTTTCTCAAAACGCGAACTGGTCCTGGGCATCGCGGTCCTGCCGGGCGTCGCACTGGTGGTCGGTGGCGTGGCGCCGGAAATGCGCATTGGCATTGCTGTGGGTGCCATCTCGGCAGGGTTCGTTGCGGTATTTGGCTCACTCAACAAACGCCTCGTGCATCGCGCCGACGCACTCGCCGTCACTGCCATAGAACTCGGCGCCGGTGCGCTGGCGCTGACCTTGCTGGCACCGATCATGCCGATTCTTTTTCCCGCATTCGATGGCCACCTGTTCGCGATCCCGGGTGGGCGCGATCTGGCCTATCTGCTGCTGTTGTCGCTGGTCTGCACCTTGTTGCCGTTCTCGTTGTCGCTGATTGCGCTGCGCCACATGAGCGCCTTCAGCGCGCAGCTTGCCATCAATCTGGAGCCGGTGTATGCGATCCTGCTCGCCATCGTGCTGCTCGGCGAACAGCGCGAACTGAGCCCGCAGTTTTATCTCGGTGTGGCAATCATAGTGTTGGCGGTGATGTTGCATCCGCTGCTGAGGCGGATCGGTCCGCGCCGCGTGGTGATGGATGCCAATGACCTTCCCTAGCTGATGCTGCAGCGGAATCAGCAGGCTTGCTCGTCCCGCGTGCTGCTAGCGTGGTGTTGCACCCTATGCGGCGCAAATAGAATGGATGGTTTCGGCCCCGTGGCGAGGCGCGAATCTTGCCAAGGCCGGTGGCCTTGGCAAGATTCGCAACGAAGCCACAGGGTCCAGGACGCGATTTTATGTGTCGCATAGGGTGCAACACCACACTAGGACATCGGCATATTCAATCCCTGCTCGCGCGCACAATCCTGCGCAATTGCGTAGCCAGCATCGGCATGGCGCATCACGCCGGTGCCCGGATCATTCCACAGTACGCGTGCCAGGCGCTGATCGGCAGCGACGCTGCCATCGCAAACAATGACCACGCCGCTGTGCTGGCTATAACCCATACCGACGCCGCCGCCATGGTGCAGCGACACCCAGGTCGCGCCGCTGGCCACATTCAACATCGCATTCAACAGCGGCCAGTCAGAAACCGCATCGCTGCCATCCAGCATGGCTTCGGTCTCGCGATTGGGCGAAGCGACTGAGCCGCTGTCGAGGTGATCGCGGCCAATCACAATCGGCGCGGAAACCTCGCCGTTGCGCACCATTTCGTTGAACGCTAACGCAAGCCGATGCCGATCACCCAGGCCGACCCAACATATTCGCGCCGGCAAGCCCTGAAAACTGATGCGTTCACGCGCCATGTCGAGCCAGCGGTGCAAGGGCGGGTTGTTTGGAATCAACTGCTTTACCTTGGCGTCGGTCTTGTAGATGTCTTCGGGATCGCCGCTCAGCGCCACCCAGCGGAATGGGCCAATGCCGCGACAAAACAACGGACGCACATAGGCCGGCACAAAACCTGGGAAATCAAACGCGTTGACACAGCCTTCGTCCTTGGCCATCTGACGAATATTGTTGCCGTAGTCGAAGGTGGGCACGCCCATGCGCTGAAAGGCCAGCATCGCCTCGACATGCACGCGCATCGAACGCTTGGCAGCATCGCGGGTGGCGTCGGGATCGCTGACACGTTGTGCAACCCATTGCTCGACACTCCAACCGATCGGCAGATAACCGTTCACCGGATCGTGCGCGGAGGTCTGGTCGGTCACCGCGTCGGGACGCACGCCCCGACGTACCATTTCAGGCAGAATGTCCGCAGCATTGCCCAGCAATGCGATCGAAAGCGCCTTGCCTTCTCGGGTGTAGCGCGCAATGCGCGCCAGCGCATCATCGAGGTCACTCGCCTGCTCGTCGACATAACGCGTACGCAGGCGCATATCGATACGCGACTGTTGGCATTCGATGTTCAGTGAGCAGGCGCCAGCAAGCGAAGCAGCCAACGGCTGTGCGCCGCCCATGCCACCAAGGCCAGCGGTGAGTATCCACTTTCCGCGGAGGTCACCGGCGTAGTGTTGACGACCCATTTCAACGAAAGTTTCGTAGGTACCTTGGACGATGCCCTGCGAACCGATGTAGATCCAGCTGCCAGCGGTCATCTGGCCATACATCATCAGACCCTTGCGATCGAGTTCGTGGAAGTGCTCCCACGTCGACCAGGCCGCCACCAGATTTGAGTTGGCCAGCAGCACGCGAGGGGCATCCGCATGTGTCTGGAAAATGCCCACTGGCTTGCCGGACTGGATCAGCAAGGTCTGGTTGTCTTCCAACTCACGCAGGGAGTTGAGAATGGCATCGTAGCTCGCCCAATCACGCGCTGCCCGCCCGATACCTCCATAGACCACCAGCTCGGCCGGATTCTCAGCGACGTCAGGATCCAGATTGTTCTGGATCATCCGATACGCCGCCTCGGTGAGCCAACTCTTGCAGCTGAGCACGTTGCCGCGCGGGGCGCGGATCACGCGCGATGGGTCGTTGCGCGAATTGGCTGCGGACATGGCATGGGCCGGTGCGAGGGAGGCGCCCATTATCGCATTGCAGTGCGCGGCCACGTCACCCCCAAGTCTGTCTGTTCTGAATAATTGGCCGGAATTGAGCGGCGAGCCTGGTGCAGGTGAAGCGTTTCCCGGGGATTGCGCACTGCGGCGGCAAGCACCGACCGGGCGCACAGTTTCGCTGATCGCCGCACACCAGCATTGATGTCCGAAAACGGCGAGCGTGCGACGCAGCTTGGTGGCAGGATACACGGCATGAACTCGCCCCTGACTTCCCTTGACCCGCGCATCTGCGACCAGGCGCGGCGTTCGCGCGACGCGCGCTTCGACGGTCTGTTTTTCACCGCGGTCACCAGCACGCGAATCTATTGTCGTCCGGTTTGCCCGGCGCCGACGCCAAAACCGCAGAACATCAAGTATTTTCACAACGCTGCTGCGGCGGAAGCTGCGGGATTTCGGCCCTGCCTGCGTTGTCGCCCCGAACTGTCGCCAGGAAGCGCCCAGTGGCGACGTGCCGATGATCACGTCGCGCGTGCGCTGCGCGCAATCAACGAAGGCGCACTGCATGACGGTGGACTGGAAGCGGTCAGTGCGAGGCTCGGCATCGGTACCCGCCAGTTGCGCCGGCTGTTTGCGCAAACCTTCGGCACATCGCCGATTGCGGTGGCGACAACGCAAAGATTGCTGTTCGCCAAGCAGCTGATCTCGGAGACGCGCATGCCGATGACTCAGATCGCGATGGCATCAGGCTTTGGCAGCCTGCGTCGATTCAACGCTGCGTTTCAGACGGCATATCGCATGCCGCCAAGTCGGCTGCGCGCGGTCGAACCAACGCAGTCGGACGACGTGCTGCGGCTGCGTCTGGGCTACCGGCCTCCGTTCGATTTCGGCAGCTCGCTCGCGTTTCTGCGCAAGCGCTCGATTCCCGGCATCGAGACGGTCGACGACAACTGCTATCGCCGCGAACTGATTCTGTCCAAAGGTCCGGCATGGTTTGAGGTGCGCCAAATCGCGGGCGCACACGCGCTGCAAGTTACCGCGCACAACATCACGGCCTTGGACCTGGCCGATGCGGTGCGTCGTATCCGCCGATTGTTCGACCTGGATGCTGACCCGGCCAGTGTTGAATCGGCGCTACGCGAAGACGCGCTGTTCCGCGGGCGAAACGCGTTCACCGCGGGCTTGCGGATTCCCGGCGGCTACGACGGCTTCGAGGTCGCGGTGCGCGCCGTATTGGGTCAGCAGATCTCGGTCGCTGCGACCACGACTTTCGCGCGCCGACTGGTGGCGACCTTTGGTCAGTCCAGCGTTGCCGAGGATGGCAGCAGTGCGCGGCGTTTTCCGTCACCCGCAGAACTGTCGGACGCCAACCTCGAATCAATCGGTATTATTCGCAGCCGTGCGCAAGCTCTGCGTAGCATGGCGCGCGCGATCGCTGAGGGGCGCGTACATTTCCAGGCTGAGCAAACGCTGGATGCGTTCGTGTCGAGCTGGACTGAACTTCCCGGTATTGGCGACTGGACCGCACACTACATCGCAATGCGCGCGCTCGGCCATCCCGACGCGTTTCCGGCCGGTGATCTGATCCTGCGCAGGCAGGCGGCGCCCAATGCGACTGCGTTGACGGAAAAATCCCTGCGCACGCGCGCTGAGGGCTGGCGTCCATGGCGCGCCTATGCGGTCATCCAACTTTGGTCACGAGCAAGCAACCCATGAATAGTCCCAGCGTCGGTGAAATCAGCATGATCGATCGCCCAACAAGCAAGTCCATCACCTGGTTCGATACAATTTCTTCGCCGCTAGGTGACTTGCTGTTGGTGGTGCGCGATGACCGCGTGCTGCATATTGGTTTTGCCGAAGAGCGGCATCCGCACCTGCGCCAGGGTCAATGGCAACGAGATGCGGAGCGCGTCAGTAACGCGCGCCAGCAGCTGCAGGAATATTTTTCTGGCCAGCGCCAACACTTCGAGCTCGATCTGCTGCCGATCGGCACCGAGTTTCAACGACAGGTCTGGTCCGAACTGGCGCGCATACCCTACGCGAAGACCATCAGCTACGGCGAGTTGGCAAGGCGCATCGGCAACGCCAAAGCCATGCGCGCCGTCGGTCTGGCCAACGGTCGCAATCCGATTCCCATCATCGTGCCCTGCCATCGGGTGATCGGAGCCAATGGCAGCCTGACCGGATTCGGCGGGGGCATCGAACGCAAGCGTTGGCTGCTTGAACACGAGTCACGCATTGCGGCATGAGGGGTGCGGCTGGGGGGCGATCCAAGCCAAAAACCGGCCGCAACCGGCGCAACGTTTGTCGCGCCCTGGTGCGCTCCGGTCGCGGCCGCAGTCCAGATCGCGTCCAAGCGCGATCCTACATTTTTGCGGCTAGCTTGTGCATGGCGCGGCGATAGTCGGCGGCAATACGCTCGCGTTCGCGATGCTTGCCATCGCGCACCAGCCAATTGCCGGCGACCATGACGTCACGCACCAGCGGCACATTGCCGGAGAAGAGCCAGGTATCCAGCAAGTGTTCGGCACCGCGTGCGGCAAGCAGCGGATGCTGGTCGTCGAGCACAATCAGACCGGACCAGCATTGGTGATCGAGCGTGGTATCCGTCGCAGCGACCGCTCGGCCCGCCGCGCGCAATCCGCCGCGCCAGGCTTCTGCAAACAGGCGCTCGCCAACGCTCGCCTGCGTCGCTCCCACTGCAATGTTGCGACGCTGCGCGCGCAGACGTTGTCCATACTCCAGCCAGCGCAGCTCCTCCACTGGCGAGATCGATACGTGACTATCCGAACCAATCGCCATGCTGCCTCCCGCATCGAGAAAAGCCTTCAATGGGAACAGCCCGTCGCCCAGATTTGCTTCAGTAGTTGGGCAGACCGCAACGGTCGCTCCGCTGCGCGCAACGCCCGCCACTTCGGCATCATCGATGTGGGTGGCATGCACCAGAGTCCAGCGTCGGTCGACATCGGCGTGATCAAGCAGCCACGCAACCGGTCGCTGTCCGCGCAAATTCAGACACTCGTCAACTTCCGGCATCTGCTCGGCGATGTGCACGTGGATCGCGCGTGCGTGTCCGCGCTCGGCATCCAGTACCGCACGCATTGGCGCCTCCGCAACCGCGCGCAGCGAGTGCAGCGCCATACCGACGCTGAGCGCGTCGTTTTCTTCACCGCGCAGTAACTCAAGTAGGCGAAGATAGGTATCAGCGGAATGCCCAAAACGCAGCTGACGCGCACTGAGTGCGCTGCCATCGAAACCACCGGTCATGTAAAGCACCGGCAACAAGGTCATCCGGATACCGGTATCACGCGCTGCCGCAATCAGCGCGCGTGACATCTCCGCCGGATCGGCATACGGCACTCCGTTCGGCTGGTGGTGCAAGTAATGGAATTCGCAGACCGATGTGTAGCCCGACTCCAACATTTCGACATAGAGCTGGGCGGCGATCGCCCGAAGTTCATCGGGCCCAATGCAGCCGGCAAACCGATACATGGTTTCACGCCATGTCCAGAAGCTGTCGTCCGCGTGGGTTTGGCGCTCGGCCAATCCAGCCATCGCGCGCTGGAATGCGTGCGAGTGCGCGTTGCACAAACCCGGCAGCACAAAGCGACCAAGACGCGTAGTGGCACCACTCGCCGCAGCGGACGGATTCACCTGTGGCGTGCCCGACACTGCAATGCGCGCATCGGGCACAAATCCCGATTGGGTCCACAAATGGTCAGCGCTGTATGGATTCATCATGCGGGGTTTTGAGTGCGACGCATATGTTCGCACGGTAGTGCGCGGTTAAATCTCGAATAGAGTCGGCTGGTTTGCGTTAGCGGGTGATTCTGCGAAGTCGGAACCGGGCTGCAAGGCGCATGACAGCTCGGTTTTCTCGAAGACCCAGACCGACAGAATCTGTAGGCAGCTGAAGAGTGAGGCATCGAGTGGAAGCCCTCCTCAGACGCGGGACCGGCCGTCGTTGGCATTCGAAGAAATTGCCTGGCCCAGCCACAATAACGAAGGTCAAGATCAACCGCGTGCTGGCTTCGCTTGACCGAGGCGGCTAAATGGTGACCCCTTGCCTCAGGGTTTGGAAACAGCAGAAACCAAACCGGTCCTGGCGGAGGTGCCGCGACGAAGCCGGCAACGCCCAGCAGCGTCCAACAACTTGATCCCACGGACTACTCGCTGTAAAGTAAGGAAGTAATGCCGTCATTACAGGAGGAACGAATGCTAGCGGTTGCCAAAATCACAGCCAAGGGCCAAACCACCATCCCCCAGGACGTTCGCACTGCCCTGCATGTTTCGGCGGGCGACCTGATCGCCTGGGAAGTCGGCGCTGACGGTACTGCGACCGTGCGTCGCGTCCAGCCGCTCGACATCGAGTACCTGCGTGCCGTTGAAGGCACCTTGAGCGAATGGGCCGGCACGGCCGACGAGGAGGCGTACCGTGAGCTTTGATCGCTTTGCGGTCGTGCGCGTACCTTTCCCCTTCACCGACCGCAACGCCACCAAGAACCGCCCGGCGCTGGTGCTCTCCGATTCCGCCACATTCAACACACCCGCCGGTCATTCGGTCATGGCCATGATTACCTCCGAGACCAACCCGCCCTGGCCGCTCGATTGTCCGTTGGCCGACCTCGCCGCTGCCGGATTGCCTGCGCCTTCCAAGGTCCGCTTCAAGCTCTTCACCCTCGACCATCGGTTGGTGCGGGGCACCCTCGGCAAGCTTTCGCCCGCGGACAGCGCAGTCGTTCGCGCTGGATTGGCCAAGCTGTTCACCAATGTTTAGGAGAATACAGCCATGACAACGCTCATCAAAACCCTTGAGATACACGGCTACAGGGCACTCAATGACCTGCGGATTGACGGCTGCGGTAGGGTCAACGTTGTCACCGGGAAGAACAATTCCGGCAAATCATCACTGCTTGAAGCCATCAGGATTCTTGTCACGCCGTCCCATAGTTTCCCCACGATGCGCCGTTCAAGAACCGGACATCCACAATTTGCGCAACCACGGTATCAGGCGTCTACGACCGCTCCGTAGTCGGACGGTCGCGCGGCGTCACGATCTGGAACTTCGAGAGGATCAGTTTCGCGGAGCATGGGCGGCCTGTGCGCAGTGGAACACGCCTGGAGCGCCAAGAGCATCGAGTGCGCAGGTAGGAGTGTTGAGTGTGCAACGCGGATAGCTCATGCCGAACAAATTGCCGCCGCTCACCCGCGATTGCAGTCAGATCAAGCCGCTACGAGGGCCAGCATTTTTCGCAATCGTGGGGTGTCCCGCATTTCGTTTGAGGCGGCAGAGCTCGCAATCCCCCTCAGTCAGGATAGATGTCGCCTCCAAAATCCCAGCGGATGATCCGCGCAGGAACGACACGACATGCAACGAAATCGACACTCAACAGAGTTCAGAGAACAAGCCCGCAGCAAGGCCGCAGACCGAGGGAACCGCACCCTTGAAGCGGTGGCCCTGGAGCTCAACGTCAGCTTGGGAACGCTCAAGGGTTGGCTCAAGCGCCCCCGCGTTGCCGGCGCCGGCAACGCGGGGGCGCTTGAGCTGCCCAGCGACTTGAGCGCCGCGCAGTGGAGTGCCGCACAGCGCCTGCAGGCCCTGTTCAGCACTCACGGCATGACGGGCCCCGCGCTGGCCGCCTGGTGCCGCGAGAAGGGCCTCTTCGAGCACCAACTGCAGCAGTGGCAGCTGAGCTTTTGCGCCATGGGCGCTGCCACCTCTGAGGCCAGCGTGCGGCACTCCCAGACCCAGCTGCGCGAGCTGCAAGCCAAGAACGCCGCGCTGCAGCGCGACTTGAGCCGCAAGGACCGGGCGCTGGCCGAGACGGCGGCATTGTTGGTGCTTGAAAAAAAGTTCCAGGCGCTGTTGGATGACGTGGCGAAATGATTGCCCTCCAACAGCGCCAAACCTTGCTGACCCCCATCCGCGAAGCCTGCCAGGCCGGCGCTCGGCTGCACAAGGCCTGCGCCGTGGTGGGTTTGGCCGCGCGCACCGTGCAGCGCTGGCTGCTCCCCAGCGCTGCCGCTGGCGACCGCAGAACGCCTGAGCAGCGAACGCCGCACGTCCCGGCCAACAAGTTCACCCAGGCCGAGCGACAAGCCGCCGTGGACACCTTGTCCAGCAATGCCTTCAAGCACTTGCCGCCCAGCCAGATCGTGCCGCGCCTGGCGGACTTGGGAACCTATGTGGGCAGCGAATCCACGCTGTACCGGCTGCTGCGCCAAGCTGGACAACTGGCGCACCGCCGGCTTGAGCGCGCACCCCACAAGCGCAGCAAGCCGCGCGCCTTGGTAGCCACCGCGCCAGACCAGATCTACTGCTGGGACATCACCTACTTGCCCACCCAGGTGCGCGGCCAGCACTTCTACCTGTACCTGTTCGAAGACCTGTTCAGCCGAAAAGCCGTGGGCTGGCAGGTCTTCGATTGCGAGAGTGCGGAGTTGGCCGCGGATTCTCCGGTAGCTCATCGACCCCTCACTCGTTGCGAGGCGTCAGTATCCCCACCGCAAACCCTGTGGATAACCGTACCGGCTTGAATCAGATTGCCGTACCGACTTGAACCAGAATGCCGTACCGGTTTGGATCAGAATCCACGCACGATTGTATAAACCGATCTGGATTGGGGTATTTCTTGAGCCAGTCTTGGTTTCCTTGACGCGGCGGCCGTGGCCATCGTAGACATAGTCGGCAACGCTTGGCACCGACAGCAGCCGGTGTGCCGCATCGAACGTGTAAGCGGAGGGTCCCTTGGTAGTGACATCGCCAGCGGCGTTGACCCCTGTTTCCCCTGTTTCCCTGTTTCGACCCTGTTTCGGCGGACCCCTGTTTCGGCGAAATGGTTCACTGACCCCTGTTTCGTCCTGCGCCCAAGCTGCAACAGCAGATGGACCGCATCACGCAACTACCGCGCGCGCGCCAGCAATTCGTCATGCAGGTCATCGAGTCGGTGCTCGCTCAGGCCAGCCGTTGAAACGACGAAGCCCAGCGCTATGCCGGGCTTCGTCGGAGGGAACATTGTGTTCGACGTTCATGCGGCGGGTTACACAACGGAGCTGCTAACCCGCCCTACGGCCCTGAGCGTGGCGAACGAGATCTGCGGCCTGCTCATGTGGCAATACAAGACGCGACCCCAATCCTCGACCCCAATCCTGTGACCCCGTTTCTCGATGCTACGAAGCTAGACCTGACCCCTTGCCCATCCCGAGTTCTGGTCCCGGCGTCTAGCAGCGTGGAAGTCAATCAATTCTTCGAGCTGCAACCCTCGCACATTTGGCTCGTCATTTTCGGAAAGCCCTGTCTCAGTGAGTTCGAAGGCTAAGGCATCCATCAACCTCTCGCTTTCGTCATTAAACAGTTCGCGGCTTCCCGCTACAGCAGCTCCAAACTGCTGGTCGATACCATGTTTTGTAATAACTTCATCAAGAAGCCGTTGGAGAGCTGGGGTCAATCTATTGCTCATCTCACTTCACCTTGGGATCACGCAAAGCTTCATTGTTTCGAGGAATTGTTGTGATTACCTTGCCCTCGCTATTGAGCACAACCTTTGCGTCTTTGCCGGTATACATAACCTTTCCGCCGGCCTGCTCCGTTACCTTGGCCGGATCCTTCACTGCGGACAGAATCGCCTTCGGAGACACACCCCTGCCACCATCTCTAGAAATGGCCTGATTGAGGCCATGCTTTTTGTAACCCGTAATCTTCCCAGCCACTGCTGCCGTGGCGCCTTTTACTCCTAAGGCCGCAGCACTCGCAGTACCGGTTACACCTGCTGCGCCTGCGGCAATCTCTGACGCTGCCACTACCGCTCCAGGATTTGCGAGTGCCACCA